>Ga0070734_10000279_pt1 | contig 127378 bp, 103 predicted proteins | sample Coa_R1_8_FD_66444 | JGI IMG/M metagenome (GOLD analysis project Ga0070734, IMG submission 66444) | Surface soil microbial communities from Centralia Pennsylvania, which are recovering from an underground coalmine fire - Coalmine... | ecosystem: Environmental > Terrestrial > Soil >... | reverse complement strand
ATGTACCGCATCCTGGAGCAGGCCGGCGAGGTCCGCGAGCGCCGCGCTCAACTCCGTCATCCCAACTACCAGAAACCGCAACTGCTGGCCACCGGCTCCAACCAGGTCTGGAGCTGGGACCGCCTCCAGCAGCGCCTTCATCACTCGCGATCGTCTCCGCCTCCGCAGGCCGTATGAGCAGGCAGTTCACTAACAGCCGCGTCGCGGGATCGCTCACCGGATATATTAAATCGAACATCGCCTGGTGGCCCTTCGCCAGCGCGATCTGGTGCGGATAGGAAATAAAGTGCAGGGTCCACTGGGCGATCTGCCGCCACCCCGCCGATGGCCCAGAGGTGGGAACCGGGGCGGTTGGCATGCGGTGCGCGACGCAGTCCGGAACCGTACGAACCGTTCTGCTAGCGCCAGTTCTTTCTTTGACAATTCCTCGTGCGCGTGTACCATAACCGGGAGAGGAAGATCTATGACCCCGACGGCGACGAATCACTGGAGGATAAACTGGCCTAAAACTCACGGTTTTGTCAGCCCTCAGATGTTCTTTCCGCAATCCGTGAACGATATTTCCGCTGCGATTGAGTCTGGTCTTCGCGTCCAGCGCCACGTCAAGGCAATCGGCGGCGGTTGGTCTTTTACCGATGCAGCCCTACCGTTCACCTCCCAAGCCGCCGTCGATTCGTTTTCGCTGCAAAAACTGGGCGAAGCGACCGCGCGCGATCTTTCCACGATGTTCCGCATCCTGGGCGGCGATACGACGCCTCAGCCGATCGACACTATTCCGCCCACAGTCGATGGCGAACTGCACACGCTCACGCACTACGACCAGCCCAGCATGACGCAGGTAACCCAAAACTTCGCCACACCGCTTTTCGGACCAGCCGGTCAGGTCGGCCTGATCAACCTCTCCATGCTGGCTTCCAGTCTGCAGCAAAATTTTCCGAATATCGCCTCGGCCCCAGCCCGCGCGGCCATGGCTGCCGGCACGAACTTTTTCCACGTGGAAGCGGGCATTACCATCTCCGACCTGCAGGTGTTGCTGGACCACCAAAGCCCGCGCCTGGCGCTGAAGGCCACTGGGGGATCTCCCGGAGCGACTCTGGCCGGCACTATTTCCACCGGTACCCATGGCGGAGAATTCACATTCCCCCTGCTCATCGATACCGTGCGCGCGATCCATTTGGTGGGACCCACCGGCCAGCAATGGTGGATCGAAGGCGTTATCCCGATCGCCGATCCAGTGGCGCTGCAAAAGACCTACCCACAATTGGATGCCGCTCACTTTATCGGCGGGGCGTGGAGTGGAATCCCCGGGCTAACCGCGCAGAACGTGCTCGAGGCGCTGATTGTTTCCATGGGGACGATGGGTGTCATTTACTCGGTGGTTTTGGAGGTGTTCCCGCAATTTGGGCTGCAGCAGAAAGTAGTGCACCTGGCGGGGAGTGCCGGGGCGACGGGATGGGATGCGGTACTGGCGGCTACCGGCGATCCTTCTGTTCAATCGAAACTACGGTCCAACGATCCGAACGCAAACCTCGCAGTGCTAAACGTATTGCTGGACGGCAGTAAGAACGGAACGGGAATTCCGCTCGGCCAGAATGTTTACGCCGATCTGGCCATCAATCCGTTCAACCAGGAATGCTGGATCACCAATCGGCAGCAAACGCCAAGTCTCCCGCTCGACGGTAATAACCCCGCGGCCGGTTTTGGAGATTACTTCTCGGCCCTGAGTAAGTCCCTTTCGGAAGGGGAGACCAACACCGTGTTCGGCAGCGGCTCTTTGGCGCGCATCTTCGATTTCTTCGATTGGGATCGCGACATGGGCGCTTTCGTGGTCAACCAGGATTGGAATGCGATTGGCGCTCTGGTGTCGTTTATCACAGGGTTTCTCAGCCCGATCGCCCCGGCGTTAGCAGCCCTCAACGTGCAGGCGGTGCTCAATGCCAAAACCACTAAACTGAACCCCTTTCAACGGGAGTACCTGAGCACGCAGTTTCTGGCCGACTGTCTCAGCGGTTTCTTGAATGCGATTCAGGGGACGACCAACCGGACCGTCTCCGACCGGACAGATATTTCGTATAAGGTCGGCGCGATCGGCTGGCCAGATGGCGGGATTCCGGGGCGTGCGCTGGAAATTGCGATGGATCCCACCACTGCCTTTTCGTTTCTTCAGACCCAATTGTTCGACGATATCTTTCCCAACATCATGGTGAACCAAGTCAAGCCGTTCATTGGGTACATATCCATTCGGATCTGTAGTTCCACGCGAACCTTGTTCGGGATGCAGCAGTTCGGAATGGGCCGGCGGCCGCAAGTTTCGGTGATGACGGAGATTGTCGGCTACCGTTCGCCTGAATCCGACGCATTGTTCGATGCGATCCAGGGGCGCGTCCTCGCGGCCAACCGGCTGGCCCCCGGCTCCGCGATGTTGCACTGGGGCCTGGAAAATGACCAAATGATGGCCTCCGACCTCTTACTCACCCCGTTGAACAGAACCTTTTCCGGCGCTACCACGATGACCCGGATTGATGCCTTTAAAGCGATCCGTAAGTTCTTCCAGGGAGGGTTTCCGTTTAGTCCATTTGACAATAACTTCACTATGCGGCTCGGGCTATAAATCTGCCGGGCTTGTGACTGCCGCGCTCACCCATTACTGCCCGCCAGACTGCGATGCCGGTCCGCCGATTCCGATTCCTCCGCCGTCCACGCGGGCAGCGTAGGAAGCGAACGTAATGAGATATCTGAAGCACTGCTCTCTTGCGGTCGCGGCTTCAGCTTAGCTCTACGCTCGGATTCCCTCGATTGGCTTGATTTTGCAAGATATATCCCTTCTCTGCCGCGCCCGGCTCGGTCCAGGTTTGCGGTTAGGCCTCATCAACATTCTTGATAAGACATATCAACCTAGACCGCTTGACTCCGGCAGACGGCATCGATATTCTCCACCCCAACCCACTTTTGTGTTTCAGCGTTTACGGGGAGGAGATGCTATGCGTAACGCCTCGGTCTTCCTGGTGTTCAGGAAGCTCACGTCAGTTGTCTTTCTGACTGCTGCCGCGCTATGGGCGCAGTCCAACCAAGGTACTATCACCGGAACGATTTCGGATCCCGCCAATGCAGTCGTCCCTTCGGCGGTAATTGAAGTCAAGAACAGCGAGACGGGTGTCGTATATCGTGGCGGTACGTCGGCCACTGGAAATTATGTCCTGTCGGTCCCGGCGGGCACCTACGAGGTTTCGGCGAGTGCGCCGGGATTCAAGAAGTTTGTCCAGCAGAATGTGCAGGTGATTGTTGCCACCGATACACGCAAGGATATAACGCTCCAACTGGGCGCCGCGAACGAGGTGGTGACGGTGACGGAGTCAGCGCCCCTGCTCAAAACCGAAAGCGGGGAGATGAGCCACCGGGTCGACATCAACGATGCGGACCAGCTTCCCGTGCTCACAATCGCGGGAGGGAACGTCGTCTCCGCTGCCGGCCCCAACACCATGGGCCAAATCCGGAACCCGCTGCAGATTTCCGAACTACTGCCGGGAGTGCAATTCTCGAATGACAACTCGATGGTAGTGAACGGATTGCCTAGCAACAGCGAAACCATCCGCATTGAAGGCCAGGATTCCACCGGGAATATCTGGAAAGTGATGCAGCAACTCAGCCAGGGCGCGAGCGTGGATGCGATCCAGGAGGTATCAGTTCAGACCAGCAACTTCGCGGCGGAGTACGGCCAGGTGGGCGGCGGCTATTTCAACCTGACCATGAAATCCGGCACCAATACCTTGCACGGCAGCGCTTACGATTATTTCGTGAACGAGTTTCTGAATGCCGGCTTGCCGTTCACCGATGCGGGAACGCAGACCGCGGCCAAAGAGGGCCAGCACATCCGGAATGCGGTGCGCAGGAACGACTATGGGTTTACCGTGGGTGGACCGATTCGCATTCCCAAGGTCTACAACGGGACCAACCGAACCTTCTTCTTCGTCAATTTCGAGCAATTCCGCGAGGCGCGAACCATCTCCAACAGCCTGCAAACAGTGCCGACGCAAGCATACCGGAACGGCGATTTCTCCACCTCCGGTTGTTTCGCTTATATTGCCGCGAACAACTCTTGTGCCTTCAGTCCGCCGATCATAAACACCGCCACCGGCAAACCCGCGGTGGATCCGGCCGGGCAGACGTTATCTTTCGGAGAGATCTTCGATCCCAACACCACCCAGGTGGTAAATGGCGCACAGGTCCGCACACCTTTCCCCAACCAGCAGATTCCACTCTCGAGATTCGACCCGGTAGCCAAAGCGATTCAGGCGTTTTTCCCGCTGCCGAACCAACCCGGAATCATCAACAACTACCTGGCCCCCGCTTACCAGAACTGGTTGCACACAACCGAATGGTCGTTCAAGCTCGATCACTCGCTCAGCTCTACGCAGAAGCTGTCCTGGTACTTCTCACGCCTGTTGCAGAACTCTCCCAATGCCAACTCGGTCACCGAACCGTACAATGCGCCCAACCCCACCGCCAACCGCAACATAACCACGCGCGTGAACTGGGATGACACGATCAAACCAACGCTGCTGCTGCACGTGGGCATCGGGTACATTCAGCAGTACCAGCCGACGGATTATCCGAATTTCAACCAATCCTCTCTCGGTATGAGCGGGTATTTCCAGACCAACCGCTTTCCCTCGATCGGAGGATTCTTCGACGGTGGCCAAGGGCTGACGAACTTCATCAGCGGAGGGTATGGCGGCCCGGGCGGCGGCGGAATCGGTCCGGCCTTCATTTCGTTCCTTTGGGAAGAGAAGCCGACGGCCAACACCAACCTGACCTGGGTGCATGGAAACCACATCTTCAAATTCGGTGGAGAACTCATCATCGACGGATATCCAGAACACAGCGGATGGCGGGCCAACGGAGCCTTCGGCCTTTCCAACGCAGAAACCGCCGATCCCTGGCAAAATCTCCAGCCGTTCAACTTCGCGAACCCCACCGGGTTCAATTACGCCAGTTTCATGTTGGGCCTGGTGGACGATATTCAGATCAGTCCCAATACTTTTACGAAAACGGGCACTCACAGCCTGGGGTTCTACGCGCAGGATAGCTGGAAGGTCACGCGAAAGCTCACGCTGGATTATGGCCTGCGGTACGACTTCCAGACTTATCTGAAAGAAGAACACGGACGTATGCCGGTTGCTTCTTTTACCACCCTCAATCCGACGGTCGGGCTTCCGGGCGCCGAGATCTACGAAGCGACTTGCAACTGCCAGTTCTCGCACAACTATCCGTATGCATTCGGGCCGCGTGTCGGAGCGGCGTACCAGATCAACCCGAAGACGGTGCTACGCGTCGGGGCCGGTGTGACGTACGGAGTGGTGCAGACCCCGCAAGGCATTCAATACAGCCTGGCGAATTACTATAGCTTCAACGCGACCGGTTACGGAATCAGTCCGTCCCCGAATGGATTTCCGGCGGCGAACCCCTACCCGAATGTAACGTGGCCGAATTACAATCCGGGCAGACTGCCCGTTTCGACACAAGGGCTATTACCGCCGTCCTCTCCGAACACGATATTCAGTCCGAGCGCCCGGCCGCCGCGCACCCTGCAGTGGAGCATCGGCATTCAGCGCGAGCTGCAGAAGGACATCGTCGCTGAAGTCACGTATGTAGGCAATCGGGGTGTCTGGTGGTCGGCCGAAGGCCTCGACCAGTATCAATGTAACTGCCTCACGCCTCAAATTCTGGCGCATTACGGGCTCAGCTTGAACAATCCGGCGGATCTCGCATTGCTGACATCTCAAGTCGGCTCTCCGCAGGCCATCGCGCGAGGATTCGGGCCCGCCTACCCGGGAATGCCGCTCACTGCATTGGTCAACCAACAACTCCGTCCGGTGCCGCAGTGGGCGAGCGGTGGCCCGACCTCGTTCCTGGGGCCCCCAATGGGCAAGACATGGTACGACGCTCTACAGACGAAGTTTACCAAGCGCTTCTCTCACGGATTGTCGGCACAAGCATCGTTCGTGTGGTCTCACGCCATGGACATCGGCGCGGGCTCCGAGGCGCCCATCTTTCTTTCGTACAACCCCGTCATCTCAGACATTTTCAACTATGGGTTAAACAAGCAACTCAACCAGTTGGTGTACCCGGAAGCCTTGGTCCTTTCCGGCGCCTACACAACGCCCAGGTTACCGGGCGCCGACACCGTGGGAAAGAAAGCGCTCTCCCAGGTAGTCCAGGGCTGGCAGATCGGGTTCCTACTGCGGTACCAGAACGGCGCCATGATCGAAACCCCGTCCTCCAGCAACCAGCTCATCGGTCAATTGTTGCGGCAAGGCGGCTTCAACGGAAGTCCGGTCAACCCCGATAACCGTGTCCCCGGTGTGAATCCGCTATTGGTGGATCCGAACTGCGGATGCTTCAATCCACAGACGCAGACGGTCCTTAACCCGGCCGCCTGGTCGAGTCCGGGGCCGGGACAGTGGGGCACAGCGGCTCCGTTCTACAACAACCTCCGCTGGCAGCGGCAGCCGGCCGAATCGATGAGCTTTGGCCGGAATTTCCGGTTCGGTAAGGAAGGGAGATACAATTTCTTCGTCCGAGCCGAATTCCAGAACATCTTCAACCGGCTCTTCCTTTCGCAACCCGCGAGCGGCAACCAGGGAGCGGGCTTCGGCGGGCCGGTAACCATTCTCACTCCGGTGACGACAGCCGCCGGCGTGAACACGGCCGGATTTGGCTACGTCAACACGGTCGCAGGAGCTGGGACGCAACCGCGGTCCGGCCAAATCGTAGGACGATTCACGTTCTGACCGGTGGGAACCGGGGCGGTCCGGAGTCATACCTGACGCCCGTGGGATCGGATCCTGACCAGCCGCTCCCTGTGGTCGCGGCTCAGTAGAACACGCTGTTTCTGAGCCGCGACTGTCAGGACCGGACCGGGGAGCGGCTACTTCTCAAACACAAGCTCGCGGGAGAAGAACTCAGCACCTTGGCTGAAACGAACGAAAGGGTCATCGAAGAGCCTCCACGGCGGAAACGCTGAGGGATTTATTCTACCCAAGCTCCGCCCTGGGTTCTTGCAGTGACTTACGCAATACCAGTGTTATGGACGATCTTTCCATCCACAATGGTCAGAACGGAGCGAACCTTCTTAATTTCAGGGTCGGGCACGGTGAAATAGTCGCGATCCAGCACCACCAAATCGGCCAACTTCCCCGGTTCAATCGTGCCGATCTTCTCCTCCATCCGTAAGAACCAAGGGTTGTGGCGGGTGTAGAGGCGGATGGCTTCCTCGCGCGTCAGGTGCTGGCCGGGATTCACTTGATCGCCGAATGAATTGATGCCGGTAACTGCGTAATAGATATGCAGCCACGGGTTCAGCGGCGCGATGTGCACACCATCGCCGTGCATGCCCACCTGGATGCCATGGTCCATGATGGTGCGGAACGGCGGTCCGGTAACTACCTTGGGATCAGACGAAGTGACCCAGCGGAACGCTCCCATCTCCACGCCGCAGCCCAGCCTCTGGAGTCGCGTCAACAGGTCTGGATTGACCTCCGGGACGTGGTGCACGACCCAGCGCAATTTGGTGATGTCCGATTCTTTGTTAACGGCCTCCCAGGATTCCACAACCTGCTTGAGCCCGGCAAGATTCTGGACGGCGTTCTCATTACGCCAGCCGGCGCGGCCCACGATCCGCTGCGCGTCTTCCCACACGGCGCCGGCATTCAAAGGCGCGGCCCATTCGCCGATGGAACCGGTCTGCATCATATCGTCGCCGAAGAACTGGAACTGATTGCGCAGGCGCTCTTTCAATTCGGGCAGGGCGGGGTCGTTCTGGTTCTGCAAAAAGTTGGTCTGGAGACGAACGATGGTGCGACCTTCCCGATGCAACTCCAGCCAGGCGTCGTACATGCGGTATGGATCGAGGTTCGACAGGATCTGATTGGGATGTAACGGGCCGGGAGTGGGGAACAAGACTTGATCCAGATGGGCCGTGAGCCCTACGGAAACGGAGTAACGCATGGCGTCGAGGGTGCTGCGCTTCTTGTCTTCGAACGTCTGCGCCTTCCGCAACAGAAAGAGGGCCGATGCCGACGGGCCTCCGCCGGCGAAACCAGCCGCGGCAATCGCGCCGGTTGCCGAAACATTGATCTTCTTGATGTCTGGGTGGGCAGGTGTCCCGGCATCCGCGGCGTCAAAGAATTTCTTGCCCAAGGAATTGGTTGCGGCGGGCCCCGTAAATCGCTCGTAGAGGAGCACGGGGCAATCTGGCACGGCGGCATCCAACTCCGCCAATGTGGGATGGCGATGTTCCGCCCACTGATTCGGATGCCAGCCACCCATGGAAGTGATCCAGGCGCCTACCGGGACGTCTTTGCGCCGGGCTGCGAGCGCCTCCTGCACGTCTTTGATCGAGGCCGTGTTCTCCAGAATGGTGTGATATCCCGGCCGGTTTCCCAGGCTCACGATGTGGATATGCGGTTCCACCAGACCGGGCAGAACTGTTCGGCCACCCAGGTTGATCGTACGAACACCACGCCCGGCTTTGGGCACGGCTCCGCCTACGGCAACGATGCGGTTGTGACGAATGGCCACGGCGTTGACAATCGAGTTCGCCGCATCCATCGTATGAATCTTGCCGTTGGTAAGGACCGTGGTGTTTTCGTGGAGCGCTGGAAGGGCTCCGTCTGCGCATGCGCAGCGGTCGTGGATGCCAAGGCTCCCGCGCCCAGAGTCAGAAACCCGCGGCGCGCGATTCCTTGCGACTGGTTTTTCGGCATGCTGACCAGAATATGCAGTTTACAGTTTCGGATCAAGGTACTTTGGTGGATGACCGCGGCGCAAGGTCCGCGGCCACCACAGTGAGCAGGATGCAGCCGGGCATATCAGACGGCCGCGAGGAACGGGTGCTGTTACGTGCCGGGCGCGTACTCAGTCGGAGCCGTGTACAAATCAACCAGCCGGAAACTGCGATAGGATCCAACGTTGGCCTGCTCGGTAAAAACGATCGTTCCGTTCGGTTGCACTTCAATGGACTGTGCGAATGGACCCGGCTGGTTTATACCGGCCAGGAAGTTGTAGGAGCCCTTGTTCAGCAACTGTGCACTGCCCAGCGCCGCCGAATAGACGCCGAGCGGCGCGTTCAATACCGGGTTGGCGATCAAGTTGGTTTCATCGATGTTATACGCCTGGCCGCGGCTGTACTCGGTCACAGTGGGGTTTTGGGCAACCCGCGTATTGCCGTCATCGAAGAGCGTCAGGTTACCGTTAATTGCAAAATTGGCGTCGTGCTGGTGGGAGAACCAAGGCCATGGATCGGTCGAATTAATGGTGAAATCGCCAAGATTTCCCAAACGCCAAAGGATGTTTCCTGTGCCCTGTCCATCCCGGTAATCGATTTTGAGAACCCAGTCCTGGTGCCGCAGCGACATGATGAGGTTGTGGTCGGTCGAGCGGTATTGCAGGCTGTTGGAATGCAACCAGTCGTTTGCAAGGGTTGCGAGGAAAAGGGGCGGGCATCCGCCCTGGTTTGGGCTGCAAGTCTCTCCGAGGATGGCCGGCCGGTTGATATCGAGCTGAGTCCCACCTCCGTCATGATCGAACGCGCTCCAGGACCAGACCAGTTGAAAATTCGCATCCAGTTCCACAATCATGTCGGCAAGGATATCCACCGGCGCTGTGGAATTCTGCGTCCCGGCGGGAAAGATCTGTTCCACGTCGCCAAAGGCGAGGGTGTGGCCATTGGGCAGCCGGATGGCTTCATGATGGAATGCGCCGAACTGGCAGAGGGTGGAACCCAGGGAGCAGTTCGACAGACGGCCGGCCGCCACCAGTTGTTCCTGAATCCGGGTGGCATTCGTTTCCCGAAGGGCATTGCCGGAAAGGTCGATTTCGCGTAGGATTTGCTGGGCGGTCGCCGAACTGTTTGAGTTCGGGCCATCGGCAATCACCAGCATGGTTCCTCCGGTGATGACCCGGGTCATCAAGGCGCCGGTTTGAGCGGAAGTGGCGAAAGCCCCGTAATACCAGACGACGTTCCCTTTCAGGTCTGTCGCGATCGGATAACCGGAAGTTCCATTGTTGAGAAAGTCGAACAGCACGATATTCTCGAGGAGGCTGTCCCCAGATGTTGCCGGGACGGGAGTGGTGAGCGTGGGAGTATTCAAAGCCGGCGTGCCCGTCTGGAAGGAAACCGCCGGCGAATTGGTAACCACTCCGCCGGTGCTGGTTTGCACGGTCATCTGATACGTGGAATTGGCGTACATGCCGGCGACATACACGTTCATGCTGGAGGGTGGCTGGCAGGCCCGCCAGTTCGTGTAATTGACGAGAACAGCCCCAGTTCGCTGGAATTTGACGCGCGAGAAACTGCCCGCCGGGCAAGCTGGCGCACTCACCAGGCCTACCAGGGGATGCTGTGTGGCACTTGCCACTGGCGTGGTACCCGGCACGCGCGAACTAATTGCGAAAGTCTGACTTACCTGCTCGATTTCCTGTGTGCTGTTGTTGCGGACCATGACTTGAACCGAGTAGCTGCCATCCAGCCGGAATTTTACTAGCCTAAGTACTAATACGTATAGAATGAGACGAGTGAGGCACCCGTGCGCGCCGGCGCAGGTGTTATCGGGAATTGAGGCTTAGCCGAAGGGGATGGCTACTGCGACCTCAGAAAATGTACTTCAGCGCCAACTGAACGATGCGCGGATTCACGCTCGTGGAAGTGATCTGTCCGAAGTTTCCGGCCGCCAGGTTCGGCAGGGCGTAGATGGCGCCCTGACCGTAGTTCGGATTCGTGAACTGCGGGTGGTTGAAGGCGTTAAAAAACTCGGCGCGGAACTGGATTGTCTGCCGCTCCCGAATGCTGGTGGTCTTCAGGATCGAAAGATCGAAGTTGAATTGGCCTGGGCCATGGATAATGCCGGTTCCGCTGTTACCGTACAGCGTGCCGCAGGTGATGATGCCGGGATTCGCCGCCGCGCACTGTGCCTGGCCGGAAGCGGAGGCCATGGAGTAATAAACCGTGCCGCCTGGTGACATCGCGGGCGGAGCGACGAACGCCGCTTTGTTGAACCAGCCGGGGCCGCCGCTGGCTCCGCCCAGACGATCCTCCACGCCACCGGAAGTAGCAATGTTGGCATACGTCATGCCGGGTGCGATCTGAGCCCGGCCAAATCCAGCCTGGCTGGTCCCGCTGGTGCCGAAGAGCGTGCCGGCAGTCTGGTCGGCGATGGTCATTGGCGATCCGCCCTGCACGACGGTCACGCCCGACACCGTCCAACCGCCAGCCACTTTCTGCAGCAAGCCGGAATGGGTGCCGAACGGCAGATCGTAACTGTAGTTGGCGACAAAACGCTGCGGCCGGCTAAACGTGGCCGGACCGTACTGTTGGCCGAGGTCACCTGCATAGTTACTGTTGGCGACATCGTTGTATTCCACAGTCATGTCCCTGCTCAACGTGTATGCTCCCTGAAAAAGGAAACCATGGGAGAACTGCTTGCGAACGGTCACCTGCAGGCTGTTGTAATTGGCATACGCATCAAAGGCCGTTCCGCGCACACCCACAGCCTGGTAGCCAAGATACGGCACCCGGAAAAGAACGTTCAGCGTCGTATTGTTGGTGATCCCATTAATCGGGTTCGCCGCGCTGGCGAGTTGCGCCGTGTTGTTATTGTGATACTGCTCCATCAGGTTGATGGAACTCGAACCTACGAAACCAGCTTCCAACACCCACTGATTGGCGAACTGATACTGGAAGCCCAAATTGTACTGCCGGACCAGCGGCGTATGAATCGTCTCGTCGAGGAACGGAACATTCAGGTTGGAAGTGCAACCGGCCAAGGTGTCGTTCGCCAGACAGGCAGGCGAAAAATTGGCGTAGCGAGAAGAGAACGTGCCCAGCACGGGGGTGGCCGGGAACGGGTTGGCCAGCGATAGGTTGTTGAACGAGTTGAAGTCGATGGTGGCGGAATACGGATTCCCTTGTTCGACGGAATAAACAATGCGATCGCCGCCTACGCGGTCGTAAAAGATACCTACACCGCCCCGGAGCACCAGTTTATTGCTGGCCTGGTACGCGAACCCGAGCCGTGGGCCGAAATTGCTGAGCGGCGCGCGCTTGCGCAACGCCGATTTTTGCGAATTGATCAGCACACCATCCGGCGGCTGCGGGTAATGGTCGAGATAGTTGCTGGGCACGACCCATTGGCTGACTCCGGGGCCCGAGGTCGTGGGACCGCTGGGTGGAAGCGGAACGGCCGCAATGCGACTCACCCAACTCTGCGTCAGATTGCCGTACTTGTCGGTGAGAGCGCCGTCGTACTCCCAACGAATCCCAAGGTTCATGGTGAGGCGGGAGTTGACCTTGAAATCGTCCTGGAAAAACGCACTTCCGCCCGGAGCGCTATAACCGTGCACGATCCCCTGGGGAGCGCTCCGCGTGCAGAACAGGCATTGGTTGATGTTGCCGGGTTGCCCCGTAGCTGTGTTTTGCGGCCCGCCAACGAGCAGGTCATTAAAGCTACCCACGAAGAAGTTGCCGCGGGTTCCGGACCAGGTGATGGGCCATTGGTTTCTTTCCCATTCGAAGCCGATACGCATAGTGTGACGCCCGCGGGAAATTGAAACCTGATCGGCCACCTGAGTCTGGTTGGTCACGCTGAATGTGCCGTTGTTGATGCCGCCGAGAATCCCGAATCCGCTCGACGAGATGGTGAAGGGCGGCGGTAACGTCACCCCCGGGACATTCGGGGTGATTCCCAGGGATGCATTCGTAGCACCCGGAACGGCCTGCGCGTTGGTTTGCGCCAGGTTTCGTTGCATGGAAACGCGCGCCTCATTCACGATCGTATTGCTCACCAGCGTGGTCAGCTTCAGAACGGAGTTCACATTGTCGAAGCCCAGAAGGCTCTGTGCGCCGGGAAGCTGGCCGCCCAAAGGCGCGATCTGCGGATCGTTGGTATAAAACCAGCGGGCCGCAAGTGTGTTCTTGGCGTTGATGAGGTAGTCGCCATTGATGAGGCCCTGGTCGCCGTTGTAGATCGCCGGGCTGGTGAAGGTGACTTGGCGATAGCCTGAAACACCGGAAGACGGGATGTAGTATTGGCCATTGGGCAGCTTGATGTTCAGAATGTTGAGGGCGACCGGGCTGATATTGGAGCCATCGCACAAGACGTTGGGACTGCCGCTCGGCGTTTTGAAGTTGTTATCTCCGGCATGATTTTGCGGGCAACTTGCGGCTCCCAGGGCCGCCTGGAATCCGGACGCGGAACGGTCGCCCGTCGGGATTGGCGGCAGCAGCGCGGTGGTCACGCCCTGCGACGCCAAACCGTTTTTCTGGCGTGTTCCCTGATAGCTGCCGAAAATGAAAAACTTGTCTTTCTTGATTGGACCGCCCAGTACGCCGCCAAACTGGTTTTGATTCAGGATCTGCTTCGTAGTAGCGCTGGCCGGATTGTTGCGATTGTAGAAGAAATCGTTGGCGTTGAAGATGGAGTCCCGCAGGAATTCGAACGCGCTTCCATGAAACTGGTTCGACCCGGACTTGGTCACGACGTTCACGTTCGCGCCGGGATTCCGACCGTAGCTGGCGTCGTATGTGGAGGTCTGAACTTTGAACTCCTGGATCGCGTCCGGGCTGGGAATCCCGACCCCCGTGTACAGGCTCGCATCGTTGGCGCTTCCACTATTGGCGAAGTTCGTGATGTTCACGCCATCCATTTGGAAATTGTTTTGGCCGGGATCGTTGCCGTTCACGCTCATATTTTGCGTGCCCTTGCCCAACACGGTGGCGTTGTTGGCGCCAGTGTTCGTACCCGCCGATAGAGCGATCACCTGCGTGTAGTTCCGGCTGCTGAGCGGTAACTGCGTCACCGTGCGCGTACCGACGGTGTTGCCTAGCGTGGAAGTCGCGGTTTGCAGGGTTTCATTCTGCGCTTCGACGGTCACCTGCTCGCTTTGCGAGCCGACTTCGAGTGTCCGGTCCAGGACAGGAGTTTCGGTCACGTTCACGGCAACCGAGGAGACCTCCGCCGTTTTGAATCCGGTCGCACTGAATCTTACCCGGTAAGTTCCGGGTGGCAAGAGTGAGAACTTGTACACCCCGTCCGCGCCCGTCATTAACGTTCGGGTTTGATTGGTGTCCGTGCTCGTCAGCGTGACGACCGCACCCGGAACCACACCGCCGGCAGGATCGCTTACCGTACCCGTTAGAGCACCGGTACCGGCGGATTGAGCAAGTAAGTTACAAGTGAAAACTGCGCCTGCGACCAAGCAGAGGGCAATCTTGTAAACTTTGGCGCGACGATTCGAGTTCTTCATGGAACCCGTTTCCCGGCGTTACGGGTAAAAACCCGTATCGCCGTCATCCCCGATAGCTGCTGGATTATATAGGAACTCACTCTGAAAGAGAATCGAGTTTGCACCCGATGCCCCAAATCGCGTGATACATTGACGCCATGCAAGCGTTACGGCTGTTTCGGCGCACTCCCAGACTCGTAGCCTGCTCGTTCCTGTTCTCCGCTCTCTTGGTAGCTGCCACCGGCGAAGAGGTTTATACCCAACGCTGTTCCGCCTGCCACGACCAGGCGAACTCTCGCATTCCTTCCCGCGACTCGCTCAAGAAACTGCCCGCGTCACGAATCCTTAAGATTTTGGACTTCGGAGTGATGATGCAGATCGCTTATCCCCTGCCTCGGGCGGACCGCGAGGCAGTCGCGAAATTCCTTGGTTCCGCCAGTGCCGAACCCACTCTTCCCGCCGAGGCGTTCTGCAAAGACCGGAGCGTCTCCATCCACGACAAATCCAAATTCATATGGAACGGATGGAGCCCCAAGGGTGACAACGCCCGCTTTCTTACTGCGGATGCCGCCGGGTTGAGTATCGATCAAGTGAAGAGACTCAAGCTGAAGTGGGCCTTCGGCTATGCAGGCGACGTCAATGCGTTCGCCCTCCCGGCGTTCTTCGACGGCCAGATCTTCGTTGGTAGCGCGCGCGGCACTGTTTACGCGCTGCGGGCGGAAAGTGGCTGCGTGCAGTGGAGTTTCGAAGCCAATGGCCCGGTACGGTCCGCCATGATTGCAGTGCCGAATGGGACGCGGCACGCTCTGTTATTTGGCGATCAGATCGGCTGGTATTACGCGCTGGAAGCCGAGACCGGAAAACTGATCTGGAAGAATCGCATCGAGGAACACGACACTGCCCGTCTAACGGGGGCGGCCCTGGTGCACGAGGGCATTGTCTATGTCCCGGTGGCATCCTGGGAGGAAACGCGCTCGGCCGGAGCAGACTATCTCTGCTGCACTTTCCGCGGTTCGCTGGTTGCTCTTCGCATTCGCGACGGCCAACAAGTTTGGAAAAGCTACATGGTCCCCCAACCGACGGAACAAGGGAAGAACGAGTCGGGGAAAGCTAAGTGGGGACCTTCGGGCGCCAGTATCTGGTCGACGCCCGTCTATGACTCGAAACGTAAATTGATCTATGTGACTACGGGCGATAACTTCTCCGCGCCGGCAACTCTCACGAGCGACGCCCTGGTTGCCATCGATCCCGCCAATGGCCGGATTGTGTGGGCTTCCCAAGCCACGGCCAACGACATTTACCCTACCGAAAAAGGACCGGATTTCGATTTTGGCTCGCCACCGCTCCTCATCAGAACCCCGGAGGGCCGCGAGTTGATTCTGGCAGGCCAGAAGTCCGGGGTGGTTTACGCTTTCGATCCCGATAAGAAGGGGGCCGTCGTATGGCAAACTCGTGTCGGGCACGGCGCCACGAACGGAGGCGTTCAATGGGGCATGTCCTACGATGGGCAAAAGGTCTATGCGGCCGTTTCGGACGCCGCCGGAAAGCGCACCACGGATGCTAATGGTGCTCCCGGCCGCATTTTCGATCCGGCGGCCGGTGGCGGCCTGACAGCGCTTAAAGTTTCCGACGGAAGCAAGGTTTGGTATGCTCCTCCGCCGGATTGCGGAAGCCGGCCGGGATGCAGTCCGGCGCAATCGGCAGCTTTAACGTCGATTCCAGGTGCGGTTTTTTCGGGAACACTCGGCGGGATTCTTCGCGCATACTCCAGTGAGGATGGGAAGGTCTTATGGGACTACGATACCGCTCACGATTTTCAAACCGTCAACGGCGTTAAAGCCAAAGGTGGCGCTATCGACGGGCCAGGCCCCATGGTTATCGACGGTATGGTCTTTGTAAATTCCGGCTATTCCCGTTTCGGCGGCCTTCCCGGGAATGTCCTGCTGGCGTTCGCGCCCGATTCGCAAGATGCAAAGCACTAAATCGCTGGTGAGCGCTTTCGCGGCGTTCTTAGCTCTCAGCCCAGGAAAGCTCTGGGCACAATGGCCGCCTTACCGGACCGCCGGCGTGCCGCTAACCGCCGATGGACGGCCGAACCTCAAAGCTCCTGCGCCGAGAACGGCGGACGGCAAACCGGATTTCTCGGGCATCTGGAGATTCGTCGATAGCCCCGAGGCGCGGCCCGGGACCCCGCCTCCCGCCGGTGTGGGCACGATCGGTATCGGCCAGCGTGCCCCGGGATTGTACCAGTTTTTCGATATCGGTTCGACCCTCAAAGACGGGTTGCCGTTCCAGCCATGGGCGGCGGAACTCCGCAAAAAGCGCGCCGCGGACGATAACAAAGATAATCCCGATGCCCACTGCCTGCCGCTCGGTCTGATGCAACTGCACACTCATCCTCAGCCGAGAAAGATCATTCAAACTCCGAACCTCATCGTGATCCTCTACGAAGCTAACGGAGGCGTGCGGCAGATCTTCACCGACGGGCGCGGATTGCCGCCGAAAGGTGCGCAACCGTGGTGGTACGGCTACTCCGCCGGGAGGTGGGACGGAGATACATTAGTCGTCGAGACGACCGGCTTCCGTGATGATGTCTGGCTGGACGTGGAAGGCAGCCCGCTCACCGAATCCGGAAAAATGACGGAGCGGTTCCGACGCGTGGACTACGGGGACATGGAGATCGCAGTGACAGTAGATGATCCCAAAGCCTACACCGCGCCTTGGACGGTGAAAGTGAGTCACCGGCTTATGCTCAACACCGATTTGATCGAGTTCGTGTGCAACGAAAATGAAAAGGACGTGCCGCACCTGAGGGGCAACTGACGGCGTAGGAGGCGATTGTACTGAACTATCTCAACCACCGCTCCCTGGCGTCGCGGCTCGGCCCAGCGCCGGCGCCGGTGTACGATACAGAAATGAATCCCAGTGATCCCCTTTTGGCGCCAATGGCCGCAGACGAGCATAAAGAGGTCGGAGGCGTTCAGGTGGATGTGCTGCGCGCCGGCAGCGTTCGGGTCAAGCGGATGATCTACCCACCTGGATTCTCCTGGGCGACCCACCTCAGTTCCCAGATGGGATCGAAACTGTGCCCTCACGCGCACGTCGGGTTCATGGCTCATGGCCAGATCAATGTGCGGTTTGCCGATGGATGCGTGGTGGAATACAGGGCGCCCCAATTCGTCGCTGTCGAGCCGGGCCATGAAGGTTGGGTTGTTGGCGAGGAACCAGCCGTATTGATTGAGTTCGACTTTTCCACCGATACGGTTGAGCGCATCGGATTGCCAAAACTCCACACCCACGGCGAACCGGCTTCCGCCAAGGGTTGACACTCCCCCGCGGTTGCGCTACATTTTGTAGCGTTACAAGATGTAGCAGAAGATCCGCAACCGCTGGGAGGAGATGAGCATGGCGAATCATTGGATCGGGTATTTGGCCACTGTATTGGTCCGCACGCTGCTGCTGGCGTTGATCGCTGCCACAGTGTTGAGGATCGGTGGCCACCGCCTCAGCGCGGCCGTGCGCCATGCGATCTGGACGCTCGTTCTCATCGGCACGCTCGCATTGCTAGCTGGAGGTTCGATCATCCCGCCGGCATCGGTGCGCATTCTGGCGCCGCCCGCAAGCCCGTCAGCGGCAGGCCAGCCAGTCATCGCAGTTCCAGGCGACCCGGGCGACACCGCCGTGCTCGCATCCGCCCCGCTACCGCACCGCGAGCCGGCTCCAATCGACTGGCAGGTCGTAGTGTTTGCGGGCTATCTTTTCGCCGGATCGGTGCTCCTTATTCGCGTGGTTGCCGGCTGCCTGCTGGTGCGCCAAATCATTAAGCGAAGCCAACCCACAGGTATCGCTTCCACAGTGCGCGAATGTGACTCCATTGCTGTACCGCTGACGGCCGGTTGGCTCCGTTCGACAATCCTGCTTCCCGCCGGTTGGCGTGCGTGGAATCCAGCGAAGTTGAGCGCTGTCCCGCTCCACCAAGGTGCGCATGTGCAACGCCGCGATTCTCTGATACGGCTGCTGGCTACCTTGAACCGGTGCCTGTTGTGGTTCCACCCGTTAGCCTGGTGGTTGGAGCGGCAACTCGGCACCCTTGCTGAAGAAGCTTGCGATGAAGCCTGTCTCCGCCGAATGCCGGACCGGGCGGCTTATGCGCAGGTGGTTCTGGAAATGACCGCAGCCGTTCGCAATGCCGGAGGCCGGATTTACGGGCACGTCCTCGCGATGGCGAATGCCTCGCATACCGGTCGCCGCGTTGCTGCAATTCTGAACGAGAGCCGGCGGACCGCAGATGGACTCACGCGGGCGGGCCGGGTAACGCTTTTGCTCGCGAGCGTACCTTTGATTTATGCCTCCGCCGCAGTTCAACTCGACCGCCAGCCGTCGCTGCTTCCCCTCGACTTTCGGGCCTGGAAGCCACCGGCGCCCCGCGTGATGCTGGCCGAGGTTCGGCCGCCCGCCCCGGTCCCGGTGCAAAGTACCGTGGAGACCGTCGCCCTTCAGGTCACGGTTCGGGACCCATTCGGCCGGTTCGTCAGCGGCTTGACGCAGGCCAGCTTTCACGTTTTCGAAGACGGCATCGAACAGCCGATTACCCGGTTCTCGAATGCGGATAGAGGATCTTCGATCATGCTGGTTGCTCCGGGGCGGCCGGCAGCGTCCATGACAATGCGCGAGGGAAACGGACTGCTCGTCGTACCGGCGAACGGAACTCTCGTCGAACAGATTCGGGCTGCCATAGACGCGGCCGCGCGAACCGCGCCGGCAAATAGAGGTGTTCTGGTAATCGCCGATGACTCCGCCAATGCCGCGTATACGCATAACGATCTGGACGCACTCACACGAGTCGCCAATCTCCCCATCAGCGCCGCGGGCACAGAAGGAAGCGCCGCGGCCGGCCTGCTCCGTGAATTGGCCAACCGGACTGGCGGCTCGTAGACGACCGTCGCGGAAGCGATCGCGCTCCAAGGCCTGATCGATCGGTTCGATGTCGAACTGCGTAACCAGTACGTGCTGGGTTACCGTGACGCCGCTCCGGCGGGCGGAGCCTTTCATCGAGTAGAGGTCCGGCTCGATGCGCCCCCGGGCCTGCCGCCGTTGAGCGTCCATACGCGGACCGGCTATTCCGCGCAATGAGGGGAGCTATTATGAGGGTCGATGCCAGACTATATCGGAGCGCTCGACCAAGGCACCACGAGTACACGCTTCATTCTCTTTGACCGCTCCGGCAAAATCGTTTCCTCCGCGCAGAAGGAACATCAGCAGATCTACCCGCGGCCGGGCTGGGTAGAGCACGATCCGGATGAGATCTGGGCACGCACGCAAGAAGTCATCGCCGCGGCGATGGCCGAGCGCAAATTAGGACCGCGCGACCTGGCTGCGATCGGCATCACCAATCAACGCGAAACCACCGTACTATGGAACCGGAAGACCGGCCGGCCGGTACACAACGCTCTCGTGTGGCAGGATACGCGGACCGGCGATCTGGTTTCGCAATTCGCGCGGGAGGGTGGGCCGGATCGCTTCCGGGCGCAAACGGGGCTTCCGCTCTCCACCTATTTCAGCAGCCTCAAGCTTCGCTGGTTATTGCAGAACGTGGCAGCCGATCCCGCTGACTTGCTGTTCGGCACCATCGATTCGTTTCTGGTGTGGCATCTGACCGGCGGCTTGCACATCACGGATTGCACCAACGCCAGCCGCACGCAACTCCTGAACCTGACCACGCTCGATTGGGATGCAGAGCTGCTCGAGGCGTTCGGCATTCCGCGCCAAATCCTGCCCCAGGTACGGTCGAGCAGCGAAGTGTATGGGCCTGCCACGCTGGATTGCGTAAAGGATGTACCCATCGCCGGTATTCTCGGGGATCAGCAGGCCGCGCTGGTGGGGCAGACCTGCCTCCGGCCCGGTGAAGCCAAAAACACGTATGGCACCGGATGTTTTTTGCTGATGAACACCGGGACCGAAATTGTGCCTTCGCGCTATGGGCTGCTCACCACGGTAGCTTACCGGTTGCAGAACCAGCCGGCGCACTACGCGCTGGAGGGCAGCGTGGCCATCACGGGCGCGCTGGTGCAATGGATCCGCGATAATTTTGGGCTCATACACCAGAGCGCCGAAATCGAAGCCCTCGCGCGCAGCGTGGAGGACAATGGCGGCATCTACTTCGTCCCGGCATTCTCCGGTCTCTACGCGCCATATTGGAAACACAATGCCCGCGGCATCATCGCCGGGCTGACGCGCTACACCAATAAAGGCCACCTGGCGCGCGCCGTGTTGGAGGCCACCGCGTTCCAGACCCGCGAAGTCGTCGAAGCTATGGAGCAGGATGCGGGTATCCGCGTAGGCGTGCTGCGCACGGATGGCGGCATGGTGGAAAACGAACTGCTGATGCAGTTTCAGGCCGACATTCTCGACCGGGAAGTGGTGCGGCCTTCCATCAAAGAGACGACGGCGGTCGGCGCGGCGTACGCGGCGGGCTTGGCTACGGGTTTCTTCGCCAATGTGAACGCGCTCTGTGCGAACTGGTCCGTCGGTCGCACCTGGAAACCCAAGATGACGGGCGAGCAGCGCGAACGGATGTACGGCTTCTGGAAGAAGGCGGTCACGCGGTCGTTTGATTGGCTGGACAGTTAGTGCGCCACTGGTGAATTGGCGGGCAGGACCGCATAGTCGCGATATTGCCCGGCGATAAATCTCTCTTGTTCGACTAAACCTCGCGGCTGAATATTAAATAAATGATAACTGCCATCGCGCAAAAAGGCCAGATCATTCAGGGCTGCTTCTGTTGTGGGCAGCGCCTCGATGAGCAGGTCCGGCCGGTGGCGTCCGATCAGGCCCTGCAGCGATTGGAGCACTTCTGGCTCGGCGCCTTCCACATCGAGCTTCACAAGGAAAGGGGGCTGCGCGAACAGCGGTTCTATCAGGCAACCTGCTAGCACTGGAACTGAGGTCGTAGCAACTTGCGGCGAGAAGATAGAGGCAAACGAAGCATGCAGCGAGCCATTGGTCAGATGACCAGCGGGCTCGAAGAAATTCAAAAATCCAGATTCTGACGAGATAGCACAGTTGAACACCGATAGGTTTGGGCAGTCATTGGCAGCCACGTTCGCCAACAATCGGGAGAACACCTTTCGCGACGGTTCAAAGGAATAGACCGCAGCCTGTGGGAAGCGCTTGGCGAGAAATAGCGAGAAGACCCCCACATTGGCGCCAATCTCCACAATGGTGCGGTAGGACCGGGACGTCAACCACTGAAAAACCTCAGATTCATACGGCAGTCGCCGATACAGATGCGCTTGAAACCCCAAATCATCGAGATTCGGAAACAGAACAGCTTCCAATTCGCCTGCGGGAAAGTGCGTCGTAACCTGCTTTAACTGCATCGCCGGCCATGGCACGCTGTAGATCGAGTTTAAGACGAAATGCTTCCAGGGCCGGTCCCGCAACCGACGGCACAATCGTCCCGCCGCGTTCAAGTACAATTCGGACAGCCAACGGTTCCGGCTAATAGAGGCATGCAATCCATACCCTAACTTCTTCGCAATGGGTCTCCACATGGCTGGCCGCGAGCTTCGATCGGTAGGATCGGTACTGCCCCCAGTGTATACTATCTCGCAATGAAAGCCGGCCGCGTAGGCCAGTGCAGCCGACACAGCTTTCAGAATATTAGCTTCAACGCGAATTGAATCTGCCGCGCCGGGTAGGTGGTGCGGATCGTTCCGAAAGCCGCGCTGGTGCTGGTATTATTCGGGAGCCCCAGGTTGGTGTGGTTCAGGACGTTAAAGAACTCTGAGCGAAACTGCAGTCCGGCCGTCTCCGTGATGCGGAAGCGTTTATCCACGGCCAGGTCCCACTGCTCCAGGCCGGGCGTGCGAAAGGCGTTGCGGGCCAGATTTCCGAAAGGCGCGCTGGCCGGGGGCGTGGTGAACGTATAGCCGGCGAAATATGTATTGATCAACTGCGCCTTGCTCTGATCGATTCCGCTTCCCGAAACATTGGGCCGCTGAAAAGCCTGGCCGCGCCAATCCTGCGTCAGGCCGGTGACGTCATTGGCGGCCGAAGGAGAATAATAGACGTCGATCGGATTGCCGCTATTTGCCGTGTTGATGGTGTTCAACTCCCATCCGCCGAGGATGGCATCGACGGGGGCGTTCCACTTGGCTCCGAACTTGCGGCCGCGGCCGAAGGGAAGCTGATAAACCACGCTGCTCACGTTGACAAACTTGACGTCGAAGCTGGTGGGCGCATGCTCAGCCGCAAGATTGTGAATGTTCTGGGGATTGGCAACCGAGTAACCGGGGAAGGATTCCAGGGCCTGCTCGGAATCACCCATGGCTTTGGAAAAGGTGAAGGAATTCAGGAAATACAGGCCTTTGTTGAAGCGGTGCTCGAATCGAACAGAGAGGCCGTTGTAGTTGTTGTTTCCGACCGGGTCGAGCCAGGTGATGGGGCCGAAAGCCTGATCGGGGCGGCGCGCCTGCACTCCCAGGGTCTGGCCGGGCAGATTCGGGACAGCTTGGTTATAGTCGCCGATAATCGGCAGCCGCACGCTGTGATTTCCGTTGTAAGCCACCTCTAAGACCGTATCCTTCGCCAATTCCCGCTGTACCGACAATAGCCAGTTCTGCACATACGGCCAGCGCGTGTTTGCCGGAATGTAATCGATGTTGGTCGTGATGGGATTGAAATTCGCAGGATTGTTGATGCCGGTGGTGAAGCTCTTCTGGGTGGTGAGGAAGCCCGCGGGCACCGGGCCGCCCGCCGGAATCGACTGGCTGATAATCCCAAAGATCGCGGCGGGCGAGTTGATACCCTCCTGGCCGCTGCCCGGCCGGTTGAAGAAGGAATAGCTGATGCCGTAGCCGCCGCGGATCACGGTTTTGGAATCGGCGCTGTATGCGAACCCGATGCGCGGCCCGAAATCCTTGTAATCGGGATTCACCAGAGCGCGATTGTAGATACTACCGTTGGTTGCCTGGACCAAGCTGTTCGTCGCCGGATTGAAATTGGACCAAGAATTGTCCCGATCCCAAATCGGAGTAGCGAATTCCCAGCGCAGACCGAGGTTCAGGGTCAGCTTCGCGGTGACGCGGTAATCGTCCTGCACGTAAAGCGAGTGGACGTGCTGGCGGGTGTTGGTGACGAGGTCATTGGAAAGCTGAATTGTGCTCGGCAAGCCGAAGATGAAATCCGCCAGGTTGTAACTGGTGGCGTCGTTCGCGATCGTGCAGCCCGCGGCCTGGCCCAACTGCGCGCAAGTAGGCTTGCTGAATTGGCCCGCATAGGTGTCGGCGCCATAGAGTGGGTTTACGTCGAGCACCTCCGTCCGGATCGCTACGAACTCGTACCCGAACTTGACCGAATGCCGCCCCTTGATCCAGGAGTAGCTGAACTTGGGGTTGAAGGAAGTCGGGTTTTGGAACTGGGGATTGGTGGACTGGCGTCCGAAGCCGTTAAATCCGCTCACCGACTGGGTGTTCAAGCCGCCGGTGAGGCTGGGATCGGTCGAGAGGCCAGGGATACCGTAGAGAGCCTGCATGCTGGCGCCGCCGAGATAGGGAGGCGATTTCCCGCCCAGGACGTGGGTGAATCCGAAACGCGCTTCGAACAACTGGGTGGGCGTTACCGACCATGTGTAGCCCACAGCAGCCTGTTGCTGGATCGCATGGATGAAGCCGTTACCCGCGCCGCCGGACGGACCCGGAATGTCGGGCGCGAAATATTGCAGGTCTTTGCGCTGGCTGAACCGAAGGAACGCATTCATCTTTTGGTTCAACTGGTAATCGAGCTTGGCGTCGTATTTGTCGCTGTAATCGCGGATGAGCAGCAGCGCTTCGTAGTTGTTGGAGCGTCCGGGACCGTTGGTGGCGGGCAGACTGTTCAGCACGGTGGCGGCGAAGGGATTGATCTGCGCTAGCGGAATCGGCGTATTAGCCGGGTAGACAGCTCCCGTGAGCGGATTGACCACGGGCACGGGAAGAGAGCCGGCGCGGTCGTTGGAAGTCGGAATGGAGTCGAAATTGGCGTATCGCTGTAACTGCCGGTAGCCTTCGTAATCGCCGAAGAAGAACAGCCGGTTCTTGATGATGGGTCCGCCGATACTGGCGCCGAACTGGTTGCGTTGGAGCGTCGGCTTGACGCCGCCTGGCGGCTGAAAGAAGCCCACGGCGTTGAGATCGGTATTGCGCAGAAATTCCCACGCGGAGCCATGAAACTGGTTCGTGCCGGAGCGCAAAGCCGCGTTGATCACACCGCCGCCTACGCGTCCGTACTCGGCGCTGAAGTTGCTGGTGAGCACTTTGAATTCCGATATGGCATCCGGCGAAGGCTGCACGACCTGGCTGGAATATCCCTGATTGCTGGGCGAATAAGCGTTGTTATCCAGGCCATCCAGCAGGAAATTGTTGTACGTGCTCCGCATGCCATTGACGTTCACGGCGCCCTCACGCGGCGTGCCGCTGGGGCTGAACAAGTTGGCCATGGGCGAACGGTGCACGTTGGTAGAGAGCAAGGCGAGATCGGAATAATCGCGGCCGTTTAAGGGCAGCTCGACGATCTGCTGGGTGTTGATCACCTGGCTGTGCTCACTGGAATCGGTTTCCAGAACCGCGGCCACGCCGTTGACCTCTACGGTCTCGGTAACCGCGCCGACTTGCAGCGTTACATCCACGCGCTGCCGGGCATTGACGTTGACCGCCACATCGGTGGTTGTGAACTTGGTAAATCCGGTAGCCTCCACCGTCAGCGTGTAGCGCCCGACCTTGACGTTGAAGAAATCATAGTTGCCGTTGTCGTCGGTCGTAGTTTTCGATTCGATGCCGGTATCTTGCTGCAGCAGCGTCACCTGGGCCTTCGGCACCACCGAGCTCGTGTTGTCGCGAACGGTGCCCAGGACTTCAGCCGTTTCGAATTGCGCAAACAGCGCATTGGCGGCCAGAAACAGTCCGGCCACTCCAACCCTCAGAATTGTTTTCATGTATGCTAACCCTTCAGCGATTCTGCCAGCCGGAGATCACTTCCCGGTGACATTTGCATTACGCGTCGATGACTTTACTCGATCCGGATTAGATCGTCAACGAGAGGGTAGGGCCGGGCGCGTTTAGTTCGGCCGTGACACCTGATCGATCACCAGGTATTCGCGGGGGCCGGTGACCGGTTGGAGTTGCAGGCCGACCTGCTCCAGGGCGGCGAAGATGGTGGGTCCGGGAGGCAAGTCCGACGGCGGGAAGGGGTCGGGCATGCCGTCCGGGAATGTGCCGGGCGTGGTAGCGTCGTGAGCGAAAACCAGGTGATACAGGTACGGCGCGGTGATCCCGGTCTGGTCCAGCACGTGGCGATTCATGGCCATCGAGAGCATGAGCGCCAGTTCGGGCATGCTTTTGCCGGCCGCATCAATTTTCCAGTTCGGCCCGTCCCAGGAAAGGTGGTTGATGCACTGCGGTTTCTGGCCGGGAGGAAACATCTGCGAAGTGTCGTAGGGGCCGCCCGGCGGAATGGGAATACAGGCGCCCGATTGCATGGGTTCGAGCTTGAGGCCGCCCGGTGCAATCGTCAACGCATACATTGGGACCTGTTCGACTTCCCGATGGACTTTCACCTGAAACCGGTCTTCCAGAAGCGTGCGCAGCATCGGGCCCGCCCACGTTTTCAGAGCCTCATGCTTGGGCACATTCGCGGCGGGATTAGACGTGATCGCGTCGAGCGAGTAGTAATCGGAGTAGATCCATTCCGGGCCGCCCCTTAGCCGATCTTTGATCATGGGTAACTCGGAAGCATTCAGGAGCGGCTCGGCCGGAAACTGGGCATAAGCGATATCCATAATTTCCCACGTACTCAGGCAGTTGACCCAGAGCCTTCCGGGGTCCGTGCCAAAACCACGGCCACCAGCACCACCGCGACCGCTGTGGCCGGCGCCATCATTCGGGCCGCAGGGCTTAATCGTGACCACGTCTGGAGCCGTGGCCTGCACCTGCGCGAGAACCGGCGGCGCGGGAATCCGCACGCGCGGCATGGCGAGCGCCAGCGCGGCCGGTTGGCGGCTCACTTCAATCCCGCCGGCGGCCCATACCACTGGGATACCGCAGAGAGCAATGCCGGCCCAGGCAGCGCGCGACAAGCCACGGGAAAAGCTCCGCCCGTCGACGAGCAGCGACTCAATCCGCTGCCGCATGTGCGATCCCGCGGCCATAGTAAGCGCGTGACGGCGCAGGCGGCCGAGTGAGGGATCGACGCCGGCAGCCATCTCCAGCAACAGGCGCGCATACCCTTCGCGGTCACCGAGCGCCGCTACGCAGTATTCATCACATGCCTGGTCGGCCAGGCGAGCCAGTTTGCGTTCCAACACCCAAGCGAGCGGATGGAACCAGAAGAGACACCGATTCAGCCCGGCCAGAAAGGCCACCAGGCAATCGCGGCGTTGCACGTGCGCCCCTTCGTGCGCCAGCACGGCGTCGAGCTTTTCGCGACTCCATTCGCGCCATCCCGGCGGCAGTAGGATTCTGGCTCGGACGCATCCCACTGCGCAAGGGATGTTAATCAAGTCCGATTCGTAGACCCCCGCATCTACGGAGCGCGCCGTCGCGACCAATTTGCGAACCAGAAACATTCCGGTTGCGAACCGCGCCAGAAATAGCAACACGGTCGCGGCATATGTCAATAGCCCGAGTTCGTTCCAGGAGATCGGAAAACGTCCTCTCGCCCGGGCCGATCGCGACACCGCACCCGTCGGCAGATCCCACAGCGGCAGTGTGGCCCCCTTGGCTGGAGGAGCCGGCTGGACGTGCACCGGTGCGCTATCCAGGATGCGCCATGGCAAACGCGGCAGGGCCTGCCCAAACGCAAAAAATGCCAGCATTCCGCAGACGACGGCGGCCCACAAGGCGTGCTCGAATGCGGCAGTTTTCCGCCCCCGAGCAATCCATAGCGCCATCGCGGCTGCCACGGCCAAAGCGAGCGATCGAATCGAAACGTCTGCCAGATGGGACAGCATGTTATTCCTCTTTCTGTGAACCCGATTTCTTCCGGGGCGCCTGCGCGAGTTTGCGGGCCAATTGCTGCAACTCCTCGCGGTCCACAACTTCGTTCTCTACAAGGCCGATCATCAACTGCTCCAGCGATCCATCGCAGAAGCGATCGAGAATCTGGCGCACGGCTCGAACCGCCACATTGCGGGGCTTTTCGACCACGCTATAGACGAAGGCCTTCCCTTGCACCTCGTGCCCGACATAGCCTTTTTGTTGTAGCCGGCCGAGGACAGTACGCACCGTGGAATCTTTGAGGACCCGCTGGGGAGCGAGCGCTTCGCGGACTTGCTCAGCCGTTCCCGGCCCATTTTTCCAGAGGATCTCCATCAACTGGTGCTCCAGGCCGCTGAGATCTTTGTGAGGCGTTTCGGGGCGCTTGGGCATTCCTGTTACATCATGTAGCAGTAAGCCGGCGCGTGTCAAGAGGAGAATTTACGGGGATTATAATGACAGCACCAGGAGGGCTTCCCATGAGTCGTCGATTTGTCCTGTCCGCGGTGCTGTGCGCGGTGGCGCCAGTCTTTGCGCAGAACGCGGTGAAACCGCAGGTCCGCAAAGCGTGGACGCAGGGGCGCACGCCGGATGGCCAGCCGGATATCCAAGGGGTTTGGACGAACGCTACCATTACGCCCTTCGAGCGGCCGGCGGACCTTGCATCGAAGGCCACACTAACACCCGAGGAAGCCGCGCGACTGGAGAAGCAGGCAGCGGCGAACCGCGTGGACGGGCCGCCCAAAGAAGGCGACGTAGGCAATTACAACCAGTTCTGGTTCGATTCGGGGACGAAGGTAGTGGCGACGCATCAGACTTCGCTGGTTGTGGATCCGCCGGACGGGCGCGTGCCGGTGAAACCCGAGGCGGAAGCCAAACGCGAGTACAACGCCGCCCACAACGCCGATTCGTATGAGTACATGAGCCTGTGGGACCGGTGCATTACGCGCGGGGTTCCGGGCGCCATGTTCCCGGCGGGATACAACAACGCGTACCAGATCATCCAGACGCCCGGTTATGTCACCATCGAATCGGAAATGATTCACAATGCGCGCATCATCCCCATCGGTGACAAGCCGCATCTGCCGCAGAGCATCCGTTTGTGGGACGGCGACTCGCGCGGGCACTGGGAAGGCAATACGCTGGTCGTGGACACCACCAATTACAACGGGAAAGGGCAGGTTTCGACGAGCGCTGCGGGCGGACGGATTAAAGGAATTCAGCAGAGCGAGGCGGAGCACGTTGTGGAGCGGTTCACGCGCACCGACGCCGAAACCATCCTGTATGAAGTGACGATTGACGATCCGAACGTTTATACCAAGCCCTGGAAGGTGAGCATTCCGCTATCGCGCGATCCGGACTACACGCTCTACGAATATGCCTGCCAGGAAGGCAACTATGCCATGACCGATATTCTGAACGGGCGAAAGGCCGAAGAAGCGTCCGGCGGGCGGTGAGCGCCGCCACCCTAACGGGTAGGCAAAAATGCCGCCTATGATATGATGCATCGGTAGTGGCACCCGCGCAGGAAGCTACGCAAGTCCAGCTTGAACGTATCCTTCAGAACAAAAATCTGAGACTCTCGGAAGTGCAGCGCCGGCTACTAACGTACCTGGCCGAAAAATCGCTGGCTGGAGAGGCCGATGAGCTGAAGGAATATGCCATCGGTATTGACGCCTTCGGGAAGCCTCCTTCGTACGATCCGCGGCAGGAATCGGTAGTGCGCATGCATGTGGCTCGGCTGCGCCAAAAGCTCGCGGAGTATTACCGGACGGACGGCATTGACGATCCGATTCTGGTGGACTTGCCGAAGGGCGGGTTCAAGATGGTGTTCGAACCTCGGCCAGTGCGCGTGGAAGCGCCCGCGCCAGCTCCCGTGGCGGCGAACCAGACAGCCGGCGAGTGGCTGCTCAAAAAATGGGGATTCGCGGCGGCTCTGGCGGCAGCTCTGGCAGTAGCTGTGTACTTCCCGCTGCGCACGTCGCACGCCGAACGGACCACCGCATTGCCGCCCGGATGGAGTTCCGAGCTGCAACAGCTATGGGGGCCTTTGCTGTCGCCGACCCGCCCGCTGGTAGTCTGTATCGCAGCGCCTTCGTTTGGCACAGCCAGCGGGGCTTTCCGGCTGGGACAGTTTCTGGGATCGCGCCAGCCGGACCTTTTGGTGACGCGCGGGAACCAGCTTTCGATGCCGGAGATCGCGATGGACAACGTGGTGTTCCTGGGGCCGGCGTCCGAGAGCCGGCAGGTACAGGCGATTCCGGTAGACCAGCAGATCGTATTAGAGCCGGATGGTATTCGCAATCTCCATCCGCGCACGGGAGAGCCTTCCTTTGTTGCGGACCACGGTTCCCCAGAGAATCAGGGTGTGGAAGAGACGCATGCCTTGATCAGCCACACACCGGGTCTTTATGGCAACGGAGACATTCTGTCACTTGCCGGAAACCACGCGTCCGGCGTGCTGGCGGCGGTAAAGGCGTTCACCGATCCGGCGCTCGCGCGGTCGCTGGTCACCAAGCTTCGGACGCCCAACGGCGAAATGCCGCGGTACTACCAAGTGGTACTCAAGGTGCGCTCGATGGACGAAATGCCCGTCGAGATCTCGTACATGTTCCACCGGGAATTATCCGCAGGGAAACACTAGGCATAGTACGGACTTCGGCGTAGACGCGGCTGCGTGTCCGTCTAGCTGGCCAGCGCCTTTACGCGGAGGTGGAGCTTCGACTTGTAGCGCGCGGCGGTGTTCTTTTTGATGGTGCCGAGCTTGGCGGCGCGATCAATCAGGGAAAAGGTTTGCGGCAGCAAATCGGCCGCTTTCTTTGCGTCCTTATCGAGCAGGGCGCGCCGCATGGACCGGATCTGGTGGCGCAGCCGGGATTTGTTCTGACGATTGAATTCCGTGCGCCGCTCCGTTTGGCGCCCCCGCTTCAGTGCGGAATAAGTGTTTGCCATACAAGAAGTTCGAGTTTTCAGAATAGCGCATCCGCAGGGGCTTCGGCAACCGCAGTGACGCGGTCGAACCCTTCCGCTGCCGAGGGCGGCACCAGTCGCGCGGCCATGTTCAAGAGGGCGTCGTCGGGAACCACCCGGTGGCGGCGTGCATTGCGTTCGCGGCACACCTCCAGCGGCACATCGAAATAGAGGGCCTCCAACTGGCAGCCATATGATCTGCCGATGCCGATATAGGGCTGGCGCTCCTCGGGCGTCAGGTTGGTCGCGTCGATATAGGTGACGGGGCGGCGGAGCGCCATCCGATGGCGCAGGAGATACCGCAGCGATTGAAAAACGCGTTCGTGGATGGTCTGGTCGGTCTCGTCGTCGGCGAGCAGCTTGCGGATGGCGTCGGAGGAGAGTCCCGTTGCGCCGATGCGTTCCAGGTACGTGGATTTCCCCGAGCCGGGTAGTCCGACCAGCACCACGATGCGCATCAGGGAACATAATACCCTGGAGGTGTGCCCCGGAACTGGGAAGAGCACTACACCGCAGCGGCAAACCGGGATGAGACGCCGGCTCCGCTACTGGTGCAGGCGGTAGAACTACTGCCGCCGGGGCGCGCGTTGGACCTGGCTTGCGGAGCAGGCCGCAACGCCCTTTACCTAGCCGGGCTGGGGTGGGATGTAGTCGCGGTAGATTCAGCCGCGGCAGCTATACGTATCATCCGCGTTCAGGCGGCTGAACGCGGCTTGGCCGTCGATGCGCGGGTTGCCGGCCTGGAGACCGATGCATTCACGATCGAACCGGGCGGCTACGACCTCATCTGCGATTTCTTTTATCTGCAGCGCGAGCTGTTCCCGTACATCCGTGAAGGCGTAAAATCGGGAGGCGTCTTCGTGGCGGAAATTCACCTGCGCGACCAGAATTGCCACCGATTCGTTCTAGAGCCGGGGGAACTGCGGGCCGAGTTTGCGGGCTGGAAGGTCCTCTATTATTCCGAAACCGTGCGCCGCGAAAACGACCGCCCTACGGCACAAATGATCGCGCGCCGCGCCTGAGCTAAGTGCTCATGATCCCGGCCGCGGTGAGCGAAGCGCGAATCAGCACCCATACGACTCCGGGAAGCGCGACCGCAAACAGCGCCCCGCCGTAGGAGAGGCGTTTGCCTCCGGCTGCTTTGATACCAAGCGCCGCCAGCAGGATGACCCAAATGGTAAACACATCGAGCGAACTGGCGATCACGTAGAGGAACTTGGAGGAGGTCTGCGGATCCATCATGGCCCCCGGGTTCGAGAAAAAGCCGTTTTGGACGTCAAAGTTCTCCGGGTCCTTAGTCAGAAACATGACGATAGTGGAAAGCACGGCGTAAATTGTGCGCACGATTCCCGCGTAACAGAGGGCCGCGAACACCTGCTTAAAGCGGATCGGCACGCCTAATAGTCCTTTCACGATGCCCAGAGCGATGCCACCCCAGAGGACAATCGCCAACGGCAAAGCCACGATCACGCTCACGGTCGATCCGACACCCGCGATCTGCTCGGCGCGGTTGAATGCCTGCTGCTGTTGATCGGCAGACAAGCGTTGAATGTTCGGATTATTATCCATGGCGCGGTGGATGTAGGAGTCCCATCCGATATGCGAGCTGAACGCATAGAGATAGCCCACCGAAAACAGGATGGAGATCAACAGGGGCACAAACCAGCGAGGGCGCTCCGCGACATCGGCGAACGTCTTACCCGGCTCAAAGAAGACCCCAATGAGCCGCGAAACCTCGCTCATGGGTTTGGGTTCCGCCTCCAGCGGGGCAGCAAGATCGGGTGACATATCAGGCGATTGTACCCCGCCCGGCGCACGGAACAAAATCGCGGCCGGTTGCGTATGCTGCTTATCGAGGTACCGGAATGCGCGTAAGTCCTGCCCTATGGGCCGCTCTGGTGGGGGTGGTGGGTTTAACCGGCTGCGATATCGAAGATTTCGCGGGAGCCCGGTATAACCAGGATTTTCACTACAGCTATCCGCTCCAATCGGGCGGGCGGCTCTCCATCGAGACCTTTAACGGGAGCATTGACCTGGCCGGTTGGGACCAAAGTACAGTCGATATTAGCGGGACCAAGTATGGGCCTAGCCCGGAGGCGGCCTCCGCGCTGCACATCGAGGTAACGAACACGCCCGATTCCGTCTACATCAAGGTGGTGCGTCCGGCGGAATTCCGCGGCAACCGAGGGGCGCGGTTCACGGTACGGATGCCGCGCAAAGCGATTGTGGACCGGATCACCACATCCAACGGCACGATTCAGGTTATGGACGCAGTGGGGCCAGCGCATCTGCGTACCTCCAATGGGCGGGTGCGGGTGGGCGGGTTCGACGGGAGCCTCGACGTGCACACGTCCAACGGGTCGATCGAACTGACGGATGTCACGGGAGAGGTGGTCGCCCGGACGTCCAATAGCGGAATCAATGTGTTTCATTTGAGGGGCCCATTAGAAGCCGGCACTTCGAATGGTTCGATCAACGCCGAACTAGCGGCAGGCAGCAGCGGGCCGGTGCGCCTGGACACGTCCAACAGCGGTGTGGATCTCACTCTGCCCGGGAATTTCCCGAGCGGCGTGCGCGTGGGCACCAGCAACGGCCACATTACGGTTCACTCGAGCGGGCCGGTGAATGCGCAGGTCACCGCGCGCACGAACAATTCGACAGTCACTTCCGATTTTGAAATGAGGGTGCAGGGCGAGTTGACGCGGAACCACATGGACGGCACCATCGGCAATGGCGGGCCGCTGTGGGATCTGACGACCTCGAATTCGCCCATCCGGTTGCTGCGCATGTGAGAACCGGTTGACCGCTCCCTGGCGGTCGCGGCTCGGTTCCGCGGGTCTTCTGAGCCGCGACCGCAAGGGAGCGGTAGTCTTGACCACTTAGAACCGATAGCCCAATTCCAGATATCCCAGCGTCCCATTGTGGCCCTTGGGATAAATGGCCGCCATTACCGTACGTCCAGAGGCATACCCCACGTATCCAGTAGCGGTGATATTGGAGCGAATGCGGTAATCCACTTGCGTGTCCCAGAGATTGGCCAATGATTGCGCGCCGCCGGCAGCCCGGCCGGTGTAACCGAAGGTCCATGGCTGGAAAGCGCCGCCGCCGGAATACCAGAGGTCGTTGTGGTCGGCCAGGGATAGCGAGTGGAATTCGGTCGAGGTGGTGACCTTCTTGTGGGGCCGTAGGACCAGCGCGCCCATTATGTCTTGCGTGTTTTCCATGTCGAAGAAAGGAAACCGGGCGAAAGGCCGCGGCGTAGGCAGAATCTGGAAAAACGTGCCGTGCGTTTTGTCGTTGGGGTTACTGTCGCCTGAGCCGATCGTGTAGCCCGCGCGTAGCCAGGGCTTGACCTGCGGCAGGATTGCCGGCTGCACGCCCGCTTCAAAATCGAAGGCATAGGCGCGCTGAGCGAGCCGGCCCCATTGGCCTCCCTGGCCCACGCCCCACGCCAGGAAATCGAATGTGGCCGCTTTGGTTGTGAGCGCACCCAGGTGATGGCCGCCAAAAGTGTAAACGCGGATATTATCGAAGTCCGTCCGGCGGGCCGCTAGGGCGCGGTTATCGGTTTTGAGAATGGGCCGCCAATCGTCGTAGTAGATCCCCATCACCCGCGTTTCCGAAGTATAAGCCCCATGCGTCCAGGGCTTGGTGTAGGCGGCATAGCCAAACGCGATGTTGAGTTCGCCCCAGCCGTTGGTCTGGAAAACGCCACGGGTGGGGCGCGCACCCACAAAGGTGAATGTGCCCGAGGGCGTGCTGTTCAGGTATTGAACGCCATCGAAGCTCCGGCCGACATCGGAAAAGCCGAAGTTGCCGATTAATCGCTGGTTGACGCGATCTCGCTTCACCGCTGCGAGGGTCGCGTTCTTGGGCGTCGCTTCGGAGCCATCGAGAAATTCGAACCGGCCCAACTTGATGCTTTGCGAGCCGCTCTTGTAGCGCAGGAATCCCTGCTTGGCGAAGGGCATCGCGGAGTATTGCGACTTGTTATTGGCAACATAATAGGACGCGCCCATGCCCAGTTGGCCCTGCGCGCTGGCGGTCGCGACCGCAGTATTGGGCAGCGCCAGGAGAAACGGCACGGCAAATTCCACTTGCCAGTCCAACGATTCGAACGATTGCGAAAGCGACATCCTGAAGATGTTGCCGGAAAACGCGTAGGAGTCGTTACCGCTATCGGCCTTGAACCAGTTCCAGTCTTCCATACGCGCGCGGAAGCTGCCTTGCACCGTTATGCCGCCGATTTTGAGCGGCTGCGGGTCGGTGTCGGCGGCGTAAGCGGCTGCGGCCGTCAGAAGGACTGCGCTGAGGTATCGCTTCATATAGGGTCTCCCTGCTGTGGTGGATTCAGTCTCCAGTTGCGGCGGCGCGGACCGGAGCCGGAACGAGACCGGCGCGCAGCGCGGATTCGGCTGGCCAGGTACGGCGCCAGTTCTGGCGCAAAAGTAGAAGCGAGACCAAGCCGGTTCCAGCGACAGTGGCCAGAAGAACGAATCCCAGCCCGAAGCTGCCGGTACGCTCTTTGATCGTGCCAAGCAAGGACGGCAGCAGAAAGCCGCCCAGCCCGCCGGCGGCGCCCACGATACCGGTGAGCATGCCCACGCGCCCGGCAAACCGCTGCGGCACGAGTTGGAACACCGCGCCATTGCCCATGCCAAGCATGGCCATGGTCACGATGAGCAGCGCGACCGCCACTTGCACGGAGGGGAGCGCGCCGAGCGCAGCCAGGCAGATGGCGATTCCGGCCAGCAACACTTGCAGCATGCGGACGCCGCCAATGCGATCGGCCAGTGTCCCGCCGACCGGCCGCAGGAAACTGCCGAACACGATGACCAGCGTAGTGAGGTCGCCAGCCTGCACTTTCGTCAGTCCGTATTGATCGTGGTAGAAGATCGAAAGGTAGCTCGATAGTCCGACGAAGCCGCCGAAAGTAATGCTGTAGAGGAAGCAGAACCAGGCGGTATCGGCTTCGCCGAAGATCGCGGCGTAATCACTCCAGCTCTTCCGGATTCGCGGCGCGGGCGCGTCTTTGGCCATCAGCAGAAAAAACAGCCAGACCAAGCCAACGGGAATCATGGCAAATGCGAAGACCGTATGCCAGCCAAATGCCTGCGCGAGCCGCGGAGCGAACAGGGTCGCGAGCAAGGAGCCGGAATTCCCGGCTCCGGCAATGCCCATGGCCAACCCCTGATACTCGGGCGGATACCAACCGCTTGCGAGGGGCAGAGCCGCCGCGAAACTGGCTCCGGCAATGCCGAACAGCACACCCACGGCGAGGAAGCCGGCGAAACTGGAAGCCCATTGCCACGCAGCGAACAGCGGAATTAGTGTGAGAGTCAGCCCGATCAGACCCGTGCGCCGTCCGCCGATCCGTTCCGTCATCCAGCCCAGGATGATGCGGAAAAAGGAGCCGCCGAGCAGAGGAACGGCTGTGAGAAATCCTTTCTGTGAAGCCGAGAGTTTCAGGCTTTCGCCCAGGAAAGGACCAAGTGGGCCTAGGATTACCCAGACCATGAAGCTGACGTCGAAATACAAAAACGCCGATGCGAGAGTCGGGGCGTGCCCCGCCCGTCTGAATTCTTTCAGTGACACAGTTCGTCCTTTCCGTTTTGAAGGCTGCTGGATTATGCAGCTTTTTCTTCTTTGGTCTTGCTGAATTGCACCGAGACGATGCCGTCTTCCACCGAGACGGGATAGGTCCCGACGCGCACGCAGACATCCGGCTTCAGCACATTACCGGTGTCGAGCGAAATCCTCCAGCCATGCAGAGGGCAGACCACCGCATCGCCGGAGACGATGCCATCGCAGAGCGGCCCGCCGCGGTGCGGGCAGTTGTTATCGATCGCTACAAAGCGATCACCCAGATTGAAGATGGCGATTTCATCCTCGCCAATCCGCACACTGCGGCCTTCCCGCAAAGGGATATTCCCGGCGTGGGTGATGCGAATCCATTTCATTGAACGTAGGTCTCCATGGGTTGAATTTGTATGAACTGAGTGGGGCTCACCGGTTTGGTGCGTTCCAGCCAGGCATCGCGCGAGAGCGCCTTGGATTTGTGCAGACGCTTGAGCAACGCTTTTTTCTGCTTATCGGGGGCATAGACGGTATCCTTGCGGACCTTCTCAATGCCCACACGCTCTACGAAATCGTACGTACGCTCCAAGTAATTCGCGTTCTCCCGGTAGTACTGAAAGAAAAGCATGGCGGCGTTCAGGGCTTCTTCCGTGGTTTCGACGGTGATGAGCAGATCGGCCTTGCGAACGCGCTTGCCAGCCGCGCCTCCCACTACCACCTGCCAACTCCCCTCTTGCCCGACCAGCCCGATATCTTTCACCGTGACTTCGGCGCAATTGCGCGGGCAGCCGGTGACTCCCATTTTGGTCTTGTGCGGCGTGTACAGATTTTCGAGGCGGCGCTCCAATTCGATTCCGGTGTGGACCGCATCCTGCACGCCGAAGCGGCAGAAATCCGTGCCGACGCAGGTCTTCACCATCCGGACGCCCTTGGTGTAGGCCTGCCCGGACGTCATCCCCAGGTCGGCCCAGACCGCCGGCAGATCCGCCTTCTTGATTCCCAGCAAATCGATGCGCTGGCTTCCGGTGACCTTGACCATCTTGACCTTGTACTTCTCGGCCACATCGGCGATGCGGCGCAACTCGGCGGGAGTGGTCACGCCGCCGCGCATCCGTGGGACGACAGAGAACGTGCCATCGTGCTGGATATTGGCGTGGACGCGGTCATTGATGAAGCGCGCCGAGCGATCCTCGGCATGTTCGCCGCACCACACCACATCCACCAGGTAGCTGAGCGCCGGCTTGCAGATTTCGCAGCCGATGCCGTTGCCGTAGATTTCGAGCACTTCCTGCACGCTCTTGATCTTTTGCGTGTGAATGATTTCCCGCAGGTTTTCCTGGGTGAACGGCAGGCAGGAGCAGAGGTGCTTTTTGGTTTCCTCTTCGAATTCGGGAGCCACCGCCTTCAGGAGTTGCTGACAGGTAGCGGTGCAACTTCCGCAGCCGGCCGAAGCCCGCGTAGTTTCTTTGAGCTGTGCCAGCGTGCGGATGCCTTTCTCGTGAATGGCCGTGATGATGGCGCCCTTGGTCACGCCCATGCAGCCGCACACCGTTTCGCTGTTGGGCATTTCGGCGACGCCCTGGCCCTGATCGGAGACGGGCTCAGGAAAAAGCAGGCTCTTGCGCCGCACGAGCAGATCGGCATTGGTGCGCAGCCAGTCCAGGTAGCGCCCGCTATCGGCAGCATCGCCGACCAGCACCACGCCCGTCAGCCGGTTCTCACGGATGATGAGCTTCTTGTACACCCCCAGCGCCGGATCTTCATAGCGAACGGCATTGGTCTCCGGTGTTTCTTCCACGTCTCCCGCGGAAAACACATCCACGCCCATGACCTTAAGCTTGGCGGCCGGCTTCCATCCTTCGAAGGTGGGCCCCTTGTTGCCGGTGATCGTCGCGGCCAGCACTTTGCCCTGTTCGAGCAGTGGCGCGACGAGCCCATACACCTGGCCCCGATGCTCGACACACTCGCCCACGGCGAAAACGCGCGGGTCGGAGCTCTCCATATAGTCGTTCACGACGATGCCGCGGTTGACGGTAACGCCCGCTCTGCGGCCTAGCTCCACGTTGGGGCGGATGCCTGCGGCCAGCACGACGATGTCGGCCTCCAACAACTCGCCATTAGCAAATTCCAGACCTTCCACGCGGCCGTTACCTAGCAGCCTCTGCGTAACACGGCTGGTCAGTACCCGAACCCCGAGCTGTTCCATTTTCTGCTGGAGGTAGGCACCGCCCGTCATATCGAGCTGCAGATTCATGAGTGTTTCCAGCAGATGGACTACGGTGACCTCACAGCCTTGCACCTGCAAGCCGCGCGCTGCCTCCAGGCCCAACAAGCCGCCGCCGATCACAACAGCTTTGAGGCCCGGACGGGCGGCTTCCAGAATGGCTCGCGTGTCATCCAGGTTGCGGAAGGTGAAGACGTTCTCTTTATCGAGTCCGCTGATAGACGGAAGAAAGGCATTGCTGCCGGTGGCCAGGAGAAGCTTGTCGTAGGAAGTGACGCTGCCATCATCGCCAGTGACCGTGCGCTCGATAGGGTCCACGTCGATTACGCGCACACCCAGGCGCAGACCAATAGCGTTCTGCTGATACCATTCGAGGCTGTTGATGGTGATGTCGTCCGACGAGCGCTCGCCCGCCAGCACGCTCGACAGCAAAATGCGATTGTAGTTGGCATGGGTCTCGTCGCCGAAGACCGTGATGTTGAACTTCGGCGCAAAGCCGAGGATCTGCTCCAGGCAGGCGACCCCCGCCATTCCGTTGCCGACGACAACTAGCTCTTCCATATCAGTTCCCTCTGTGGGGCAGGCTTCTCAGCCTGCCGCCGGGTTTCCACCCGGCGCGCCGCGCGGAAGCGCGGTGGCGGCCCGGAAGGGCCGGCCCCACGGTACGCTCTACCTGCACGGCGCACTGCTTATAATTCGGTTCGCGCGAGATCGGATCGAATGCGCTCTGCGTCACCAGGTTGGAGTTGGTTTCTACGAAGTGAAAAGGCATGAACACTTGTCCCGGTGCCACGATCTCGGTGACCCGCAATTCGATGCCATCCACGCGATTGCGTTGCGAGATCACGGAAACCCGGTCGTGCGGCTTCAGCTTCAGGCGGCTCGCGTCCCGCGGGTTCATCTCCAGCCAAGCCCGCGGAGAAAGTGTTTGCAGAGCGGCTACAGCGCCCGTTTTAGTGCGGGTATGCCAATGCTCCACCGTCCGACCCGTGTTGAGTACGAACGGATACTCGGCGTTCGGTTGCTCGGGGAAGGGGCGCCAGTCGATCGGCAGGAGGCGTGCCTTGCCGTCATCCGTTCGGAAGCCGCCATCTTCATACAGGTGTTGGCCGCCCCATTGCAGGCCGCCGGATTGTTCGATCGCCTCCCAAGTGAAGCTGCTGTAGTCGCAGAGCCGGCCGGCGGAGACGCGTCGCCAATCCTCGAAAGCATCGCGCGGACCTTTCCATCTGGGAAACAACTCGTCGCGCATGCCGAGGCGTTCCGCGATATCCATAAAAATGTCGAAATCCGGGCGCGCTTCGCCGGGCGGATCGACTGCACGGTTCACTTTGCTCACGCGCCGCTCGGAGTTGGTGTAGGTGCCTTCTTTTTCGCCCCATATCGCAGCCGGGAGCACCAGATCGGCCAGTTCCGTGGTGGGCGTGGGATGGAAACCATCCTGCACCACCAGAAAATCGAGCCCTTCCAAGGCCTGCTTCAACACCGCATAGTTGGGGAACGAAACGATGGGATTGGTGGCGATGATCCACAGAGCGCGGATGCGCTTCGCTAGCACGGCTTCAATAATGTCTGGGTATGCCGCGCCGCGTGCCGTGGGGATGCGTGCCGCGTCGATGTTCCAGAGGCCCGCCAGTTCGGCGCGATCGCTCTCGCTTTCGAACTTGCGGTAGCCCGGGAGGCTGGAAGTGAATCCCGTTTCGCGCGTGCCCATTGCGTTGCACTGGCCCGTAATCGAAAATGGCGCCGCGCCCGGCCGCCCGATCTGTCCCGTCAACAGCGCGAGATTATTGATGGCATTAACAGTCTCGGTCCCTTGCGTCGAGTGGTTCACGCCCATGGTCCAGCCGATGAAGGCCGCCTTGGCGCGCCCGTAAAGCAGCGCCGTGCGCTCGATCAGTTCGGTGGAAAGCCCGGTAATCCCCGCCACAAGTTCGGGCGTGAAGCGGGCAACAGAGGCTTCGAGTTCCGCAAAGCCCGTAGTGTGACGCTCAACATATTCGCGGTTAATGAGGCCATCGCGAATTAAGATATGGGCGATGCCGTTTAGTAGTGCGATATCCGTCCGCGGCTTGAGTGGCAGAAAAATGTCGGCCAGCATCGCGGTCTTGGTAACGCGCGGGTCGGCCACGATGACCGTGGCTGTACGGTTGCGCTCCAGGCGGCCGCACAGGATTGGATGGTTTTCCGCGATGTTCGCGCCGAGCAGCAGAATCAGGTCGGCCTTTTCGAGATCTTCGTACGAACCGGGAGGGCCGTCGCTGCCGAAGGACCGCTTGTAGCCCGAAACCGCGCTGGCCATGCACAGCGTGGTGTTTCCATCGTAGTTGCGTGTCCCGAAGCCGAGTTGCACCAGCTTGCCTAAGGTGTAAAACTCCTCCGTCACGAGCTGCCCGGTACTGAGTACGCCCAGGGTTTCATTGCGCGGCAGGCGCGCCACCATGGTGTCGAGCGCTTCATCCCAGCTCACACGGGTCAGCTTGCCGCCCTTGCGCAGCAGTGGATACTTCGCACGGGTTTCCGCGGTCAAAGTGTGATGCTCGGAGAGTCCTTTGGGGCACAATTTGCCGCGATTCACGGGGTGTTCCGGGTTTCCCCGAACCGCCACCGCGCGATTCTCTTTGACGCCTATCAGAATCCCGCAGCCCACCGAACAATAGCCGCAGGTAGTCGGCACCCAACGCTCCGCAACGCGCGAGGACGCTACCCAGCCGAAGCGAGGATCGTGCTCGTACGCGTAACGATCGGAAAGGATGTCGAGCCCGAGCAGCCGCTGGACGTTCACGCCGCCTCCTTGCGCAGAAACGGCGCGGCCATGTTGCGCGGGACCACCGAGACGAAGAACAGGTAGCGGCCAAGGAGTTCCCCGGCGGTAGCCACCAGCAGGGCGTAGACCGGCAAGTCGAGCAGCGGAAGAGCCACACCTCCGGTGATCAGCAAAACCATGCGCCAAAACAGCAGGTTCTTCAGATCGTTGCCGAGGAGCCGTGCTGAGGCGCGCAGCTCAAATTCATCCGAGCAGGTGAGTTCAATTAGGCGCGTGACCAGGTTCAACAATTGAGCCGAAGCCGCCGCCAGCGTCAGCATCGGTGGAATTCGCACGCCGAGCGCCGCCAGGAACAGCGGACCAAGCAGCCATGCGGTCAAGTGGAAATCCAGCAGCGTATGTTTGCTGTTCCAGGCCGGCCGCGCGGGCACCAGGTAGATACAGGCGCTCGCAGTGATCCCCGCCAATCCGAGCAGCGCTGTCACAGCCTCGATGGGCCGCAACGGCAATACGGCACACAACGACGCCCCGCCCGCAAACAACGAGAACGCCAACACCTCGCGGCTCAACCACGACCGCCTCCACATCTTCAGCGCCCGGTACGCGTGAATGGGCCGCCCCAGATGGAGCGTGGAAGATCCCAGCGAGAGCAGCGCCACCGCCAGCGGAGCTGCCACCGCGGCAAAGCCCGCAATGTGAAAGATTGGCAGGCATAGAAAAGCCCCCACCGCCAATTGCGTGAACACCAGCATGAAGACTAGCGGTAGATGCGGATGCTCGGGCCGCACGCGGTGGTAATCCGCCTTCTCCAATCCGGCGGAGAGATTTTCCGGCAGCGTGATGCGTGTCGTGGAGACGGTGTATTCGGCGGCGGGCATCCCAGGCGCATCCGCCGCCGCATAGTCCTCGCGCCATTCCTCAGAATTCACCAATTCGATCTGAATTGCGCCTTCCGGGCAGGCATTCACGCAGGCGGGCTCGCGCCCTTCCGTAACCCGGCCGTAACACATGTCGCACTTACCGACCACGCCGCGTTCCGGGTTATATTGCGGCACGCCGTATGGGCAATTCCAGGTGCAATATTGGCAGCCGATGCAGGTATCCGCGCTATGCAGCACGATCCCTGTAGCGCTATCTTTGGTGTACGCATCCACCGGGCAGCCGCGCAAACAAGCCGCGTCCAGGCAATGGTTACAGCCCATCGACAGGTAAAAGCGTTGTGTGAACGGGTACGATCCGCCTTCAATTTCCCCGACGCGCCGCCAGTTCCGCTCCATGGCGTTGCCATTCTGCTCCGCGCATGCCACCTCGCAGCATCGGCAGCCGATGCACTTGCTCATATCGAAGTGGAACCGGTACTGCTCGCCGGGTTGGGGAGCGCGCTGTGGAACCAGCGACACTTCGCCGCCGAAGCTTACGCAGTAGTTAGGATGTCCTTGCTGCGCTTTTTCGAGCAGAAGTAGAGACAAACGTCCTCCGTGTCCAAACAATTGAGCATCGAGGACGCCTGGGTCCCGGTAGATTCAGATCGGTGAATCGGCGAGTACAGACCCTGTACTAGTTTCCAGGGTAGCGGAGCCACCGTTCGGAAATCCAATTGAAAGCTTGGATTCCCTGCGGAAGAATTATTTATGTTAACGACGTAACTTGTTCAAAGCAGGCAGGAAACCTACTTTGCAGCCGTGTGCGGTGCCGCCAGTACGGTACGCACCAAGGTTAAGGAACATCACATAGAACATGCCCGGCTTCATCGACCGCTCCTTCTCCGCACGCCTCGACTGCCATTACCTGTTGCGAACGCCCGACGTTCCAGATCCGCTGGCGCCCCTAGTCGTCACCTTGCATGGATTCAGCGCCAATCCTGGAATCATGCTTGCGTTGACCGCGCGCCTGTTTGGCGGCCGGGCGGTGATCGCCTCACTTCAGGGCCCGTACCAATTCTTTCTCGGAGCGGCGGACCGGGGGGTTGGCTATGGCTGGATCACCAGCGAGCGTCCCGCCGAATCCATACGCTTGCATCGCGAGATGGTCTTGCACGTCCTCGAAGAGGCCGGCAACGAATTCCACATTCCTCCCGAGCGCCGGCTACTAACCGGCTTCTCCCAATCCGTGGCCCTGAATTACCGTTTCGCGGCCACCTGCCCCGATGTAGTTGCGGGCGTGATTGCCATTTGTGGCGGCTTGCCCGGCGATTGGGAGACCGGCGAGTATCGCCAGGTCGATGCCGCCGTGCTGCACATCGCCCGCCGGCAGGATGAACATTATCCGCCGGCTGTGACGGAGCAGTATCCCGCGCGCCTGCGGCTCCGAGCCTCAGACGTCGAATTTCATCTGATCGAAGGCGGCCATCAGATCCCCTCGGGAGGTGAGCGCATTGTCTCCCCATGGCTCGGGCGCATCCTGAAGTAGGATTGTTGACCCGCTCACGCTGGAACCCGGAATGCGTCAGGAAAAGAATGCACGAGACGGCGGATGTTTTGAAGGATCTGATCGCGACCTGCCGCGACAGCGAGGAGGGATTTGGCAAAGCGGCCAAGGGCGTCCACAGTGAAACGCTCCGGCACCGGTTCACGGGGATCTCTCGTCAGCGGGCAGACTTTGCCGATGAGTTGTCCGATCAATCGAGAAACCTGGGAGCCGAGCCCCCGATTACCGGCCATCAGAGTGGAATCCAGCAACGGGGCTGGCGGGAGTTGGAAACCAGCATTCGGCCGAAGGACGATCCCACGTTCCTCGCGGAATGCGAGGCCGGTGAGGAGAACACCTTACGGCACTATGAGCAGGCCCTGAATCGGGATCTGCCAGCCCCGGTGCGCACCACTGTGGAGCGCCACCGGCTGGCCATTCAGGAAGCGCTGCTGGAAATGCGGAATTTGGAAGCGTTACGAAAAGCGAGCTAGCCTGACTATCGCACTTGGGTCAGTTTGCACCTTAGCCGATCGCGATGAGCTTTCCCGAGAATGTAGACCGAGGTTTCATGAAGACGGTTCGTAAAATCCATTTCGGCATGGCAGAGGACGTTCCGAACAATACTCTCCCGGTTTTGCTATATCGTGGCGTGCTGCCTGGTAATGCAGCCGAAAAACCCAAGCTGTTCCGCGAGCGATTCAAGAAAAATGGCTGGACTGGACTCTGGACGGACACGATCTACGACTACACGCATTTCCATTCCAACGCGCATGAGGTCCTCGGCATCGCGGAAGGAAACGTGAGCATCAAACTCGGCGGTGAAAACGGATCAATGTTCCGGCTCAAGGCTGGCGACATGCTGATCCTGCCGGCAGGGCTCGGTCACCGGCGCGTGGGCGATGATGACGGCCTGAAGGTGATTGGGGCTTATCCCCGTGGGCAGTCCCACTACGATATGAAGCGGAAAGGACGTCATGTGCCAAGGGTCGCCTTGCCCTCCACCGACCCGTTCTACGGAAAAGACGGGCCGCTGATCCGAGCCTGGCAAGCGCCGGAGCGCGATGGACACCGACGCTGAAGCCGAGCGGGAGGAGCAACCGCCAGGGTTGAGCAACGCGGAAATCGCGGATCGGCTCGCAAGCCTCGCCCAGTTGCTCTCGACCGAGCAAGAAAATTTGTATAAGGTGAAGGCGTATCGCCGCGCCGCAGCACGCATCCGTACCCTCGCCGAAAGTCTTGATGAGATGGTCCGGGCGGGAGCCGACCTGACCCGCGTTCCAGGTGTCGGCGAAGGCATCGCCGCCGCCATCCGTGAGATTGTGCTGACCGGCACGCTCGGCAAGCTCGATAAGCTTCGGGGACAAGCCCCGCCCGCACTAGCCGATCTCAGCGCCTATCCGCGCCTCGATCCAACACGCGTGCTGCGGGTCTATAAAAAGTTAGGCATCACGTCAGTAGAGGAACTCAAAGCACGCCTCGAAAACGGCGCGATCGCGAAAGCATTTGGCCCCCGACTCGCGCAGCATGTCCGGCAGGGCCTGACAGAGCCGCACTCGATGCTGCTATATCATGCCGACGATCTTCGTCATGCGATTGAAGCTTTCCTGGTCGGATCTTGCGGGGCGAAGCGGGCGGAGGCCGTTGGCGACTACCGTCGCCGAGTTGAGGTCATTGAGGAACTCGGATTCATTGTTGAGAGCCAGGATTTCATGGGCGTCATCGCGCGCATGCAACGTTACGGCGGCCGGCTTCCCCTGCTTTCTGCAGACGCCGACTCGGCCGTCTTTGCGCTGTCCTCCGGGGTACGACTACGCCTTCAGCACGCGAAGAAGGATGATTGGGGATTTCACATGATCGCATGCACCGGCTCAAAAATGCATTTGCGCAAGCTCACGAAGCTTACGGGGTCGCTCCGACATCTGAAGTCACAGTCACTCCCGACGGAAACAGTCTTCTACTCCAGATTCGGGCTGGCCTATATTCCCCCCGAACTTCGCGAAGGCCGGGATGAGGTCCGGCAAGCCCAGGACGGCCGCCTTCCCGACCTGGTGGGTCACGAGGACATTCGCGGTGACCTGCACGCGCATACAACCGCGAGTGATGGCGGCGATTCGATGGAGGCCATGGCGGCTGCGGCGCGGAAGCTTGGTTATGAATATCTCGGCATCAGCGACCACTCGCAAAGCCTGAAAATTGCACGCGGCCTGTCCGTGGCTGACCTGCAGGCTCAAATTCGTCTGATCGACCGGCTTAATGGACGGTTGAGAAGCTTTCGCGTTCTCAAATCGAGCGAGGTCGACATCCTGGCTGACGGCACGCTCGATTATCCGGACGATATACTCAAGGAACTTGACTATACCGTGTGCTCGATTCACTCGCGCTTCGGCCTGGGTCGTGAGGCGCAGACGGAGCGTATCCTGCGGGCGATGGACAGTCGGTATTTTAATATCCTCGGTCATGCAACTGGAAGGTTGCTGCTAAAGCGCCCGGGCTATGACATCGATATCGAACGCATCATTGAACACGCCCGCCAGAGTGGGTGCTTTTTCGAGATCAATTCCAGTCCCGACAGGCTGGACTTATCGGCCGAACAAACGCGACGAGCGGCAGCCGCTGGCGTGATGATTGCTGTGTCGACCGATTCGCACAGCACGCGGGAATTCGATCTCATCCGCTGCGGGCTTGACCAGGCTCGTCGCGCCGGCTTGGAAAGGCGATCTGTCTTGAACTGCCAGTCATGGGAGACGCTCGCGCGATTATTCCGACGCTGACGCGAGCTAAGGAATGCCAGGTACTTTCAGCGCAGCCGCAAACTGTTGCTAACCACGCTGACGCTGGATAGGGCCATTGCCGCCGACGCCAACATGGGAGAAAGCAAGCCGAGGGCGGCTAGCGGAATCCCCACGGTGTTATATGCGAAAGCCCAGAATAGGTTTTGCCGGATGATGCGCATGGTGCGGCGCGAGAGTTCGATGGCATCGGCCACACCGTTCAGATCTCCGCGCATCAATGCGATGTCGCCGGCTTCGAGGGCGATATCAGTCCCCGTACCCATAGCGATTCCCAGGTCCGCCTGGGCGAGCGCCGGAGCGTCGTTGATGCCGTCGCCCACCATCGCCACCCGTTTCCCGGCCGCTTGCAGTTTGCGGATCTGACCTAGCTTCTGGTCCGGCAGCACCTCCGCCAGCACATGCTCGATGCCGGCCTGCTGGGCGGCGACCTCCGCGGCTGCGCGCCGGTCGCCGGTAAGCAGCCAGACCTCCAGCCCCATTTCCCGCAACCGCCGCACAGCCTGGGCGGCTTCGGGCTTGTTCAGATCGGCGATCTCAATCGCCCCGGCGGGCGCACCATCGATTGTGACGCTGATACCCGGCCGCCCGACTACCACATCGTGACCTGCCACCTTCGCGCGCACACCAATCCCCGCCTGAGCCGAGAAGCTCGCGGTTTCGCCAAGTGCGATGCCGCGCTCGGCTGCCGCTTCCACAATGGCTTTGGCCAACGGATGCTCGGAATAGCGCTCCGCGGAAGCGGCCAGCCGCAATAATTCGCTTTCGGAATGACCATCCACGGCGGTGATGCGCGTGACGCGCGGACGGCCCGCTGTTAAGGTGCCGGTCTTATCGAGCACTACCGTATCGATGCGGTGGGCCATTTCGAGCGCTTCGCCCCCCTTGATGAGGATGCCGTGCTCCGCGCCCCGGCCCGTACCGACCATTATGGCCGTGGGTGTCGCGAGGCCCAGCGCGCACGGGCACGCGATGATCAGCACCGCTACCGCATTCACCAGCGCCGCCGCGAAGGGCGCAAAAAAGAGCCACGCCGCGAAGGTCACCGCAGCCGCGGCTAACACGCCCAGAGTGAACCATCCGCTGACCACGTCGGCCAACCGCGCCACCGGAGCGCGCGAGCCCTGTGCCTGCTTGACCATTTCAATCATGCGGCGCAGCACGGTTGCCCGCCCCACTTTCCGGGCCTCGAAACGGAACGCTCCGGAACGGTTGATGCTGCCGGCGAAGACCGGCGCGCCCGGCCCTTTTTCCGCGGGCAGGCTCTCGCCCGTCAGCATGGATTCGTCAACGGCCGATTCGCCATCCGTTATCGAACCATCGACCGGTATGCGCTCACCCGGCCGGACCACCACAAGGTCGCTCACAAGAACCTCAGCCAGCGGCACCTCCGCTTCGACGCCGTCGCGGATCACACGGGCCGTGGGCGGCTGCAACTCCGTGAGCCGGCGAATGGCTTCCGAAGCCTTGCCGCGGGCGCGGGCTTCCAGCGTTCGGCCCAGCAGAATGAGAGTGATGATGACGCCCGCCGCCTCGTAGTACACGTCGTGACCGCCGCGCCAGGTTTCCCAGAGCGAATACAGAAATGCCGCCCCCGTACCCAGCGCGATTAGTGTATTCATATTCGCGGAGCGATGGCGCAATGCGCCCCATGCGCCGGAGTAGAACGGCGCGCCCGAATAGGCAATTACCGGGAGCGCCAGGCCGAGCTGCCACCAAGTTGCGCGGTGCGCCATGCCCAGGATCACCACGGGGATGCTGAAGACGAGCGCAACTATGAGCCGCTGGCGGTATCGCTGGCCTTCGGAATTGGGAGCGGCCTCGGTCTCCGGAACGCCATACCCTAAGTCTTCGATCGCGGAGATGAAATCCCCGGTTTTGGCGCGAGCCGGGTCGTATTCCACGGTCGCAGTGTTCGTGGCCAGGTTGACGTGAGCGCGCTCCACACCGGGAGTATCCGCCAGCGTGCGCTCAATCGCGCGCGCGCAGGCGGCACAGGTCATGCCGGAGACCGGGAGATCCACCCGTTCCGGCGTGGTCACGTTCATGCGGCAACTTCAAAGCCCAACTGGCGCACGGCATTGGTTAAGACCTCGGGTTTGACGAGGTCCGGATCGTATTCCACGGAGGCTCGCTCGGTCTGCAGATCGACCGTAGCCTTGGTAACGCCGGGAGTGCCCGCCAGTTTCTTCTCGATGCTGCGGGCACAGTTCCCGCAGGTCATGCCGTGTACAGTGAGGTTGAGCGTCTGTGCTGCCATACCTATATGATGCGCCTCGACCGCATTAGGAGTCGAGGGCAGGTTATCCGTGGGTGGACATTCCCGCGGACTGTGCTTTCCGGACCCAGGATGGCGCGGAGCCGGTCTTTTGCCGCAGCAGGAGGTTCAATTGCGCGGTATGGTGCTGAACGTGCCGGAGTTGCTGCACTACTAACTCCGCCGCGCTGCCCTCGAAGGAGAGGATTCTTCGCGCTTCGCGGGCCTTCTCTTCGGTGAGAGCATCCACGAAAGCCACCGATTTAGCGCGGCAATAATCCAAATAGTTCAACAGTTCCGGCTTGCTGTAGGCGCGTTCCGGAAGCACGCATGCGGGGTCCAGTTCCGCGAGCGTGAAAGGGGGCGGCGGCGCGAAATCCTCTGCGGCATCCGAAAAGTAGAAGTCGAGGAAGAAGAGCGTGTGGTAGGCAACGTACCAGAAGCCGACCACCTCGCGCTCGGCCCATCGCGGAGTCTCTGCAGGATCGGACCAGACCTCGTCCGGGCAGGCGCGCATGGCGTTTTCGAGCATGTCGATAGCGGCCCCGAGTTGCTGCCAGAGGATGGTTTTCCAGAAGGCGTCCACCTCACGACTGTACAGCGTAGGCAAAGCGCCCGGCAATATCCTCAGATAAGCCGCTTCAGCGCAAGCGCGTTCTCAACCGCATATGCCGCCTGGTCGTTATCGAAATAGACGTAGACCGCCCGCAGTTCCCGGCGCCATTGGCGGATCTGCTCCGCCCATCGCTCCAGCGTTTTGCCGGGATAGCTACCCTGGTAGGCGCCGCCGGGACCGTGCAGCCGCACGTAGGTGAAGTTCGCCGTGATCTCGATGCCCGAGTAAAATCCAGCGATTTCGAAAATGCAGAACGCCGCATTGTGGCGGCGCAGGATGCGATAAACATCGGCGGTGTGCCACGAACGGTCGCGGAGCTCGAAGGCGTACCGATGGCCTTGCGGCAGCGCCGCGAGAAACTGCTCTAGGCGCTCGCAGTCCACCTCCCAATGTGGCGGCAGTTGAAACAGCACCGGGCCGAGCTTCTTTTCAAGCTGATCCACGCGCTCGAAAAACCGGGCTATACCGGTTTCGGCATCCTTCAGCTTCTTCATGTGGGTCAGGAAACGGCTGCCCTTGACGGCGAAACAGAAGTCCTTCGGGGTCTGCTCTCGCCACTGTTCCAGGCCGGTTTCGAGCGGCAAGCAATAGAAGGTGTTATTGAGTTCGACTGTATCGAAATGCTGCGTGTAGAACTGGAGCATTTTCGGAGCGGGTAGTTTCTCGGGGTAGAATGGCCCACGCCAATGCTGGTAGTGCCAGCCGGAAGTTCCAATGTGGATCGCGGCGGGCCGCGTCATACCAGGCGAATCGGTTTGGGGCCGGCCGGCAGCACGCGGCCTACGCGGTAAGCAGCGGGAAACGAGCGCTCAAGGGCCGCAGCGTCGGCTTCCGAGAGCGAGATCAGCAAGCCGCCGGAGGTTTGGGGGTCATACAGCAGGTCTTCGGTTGCGCGCGGCACATCGTGTAGGGCCTCCACCTGGCAGGAGGTAAACTCCCGGTTGTTGTTGAGACCGCCGGGAACCGCGCCCTGCTGGGCGTAATCCAATGCGCCCGGAAGGAAGCGCACAAGATCGACCGCAATTTCCAGTGTCGCTCGGCTGGCGAGCGCCATTTCGCGGGCATGCCCGATCAAACCGAACCCGGTCACATCCGTGCAGCCGTGAACGTCGAACCGTAGCATCTCCTCGCAGGCGCGGCGGTTCAGGGTGAGCATGGAACGAATGGCTTCTGCGACGTGCTCTTCGGAGGCCAGGCCGCGCTTGAGGGCCGTACCGATGACTCCGGTGCCGAGCTGTTTGGTGAAGACAAGCGCATCGCCTGGGAGCGCGCCGGCATTCGGCTTGACGCGCGCGGGGTGGACCGTACCGGTCACGGCATAGCCGAACTTAATTTCGTCGTCGGCGACGCTGTGGCCGCCGAGCAGCGTACACTCGGCCTCGTGCATCTTCTCCGCGCCGCCTTTGAGGATCTGCTCGAGGTCGCCGAGATCGCCTTTTGCGGGATACGCCAGAACGGAAAGCGCCGAAATCGGGCGGCCGCCCATGGCGTACACGTCACTCAACGAATTAGCGGCCGCGATGGCGCCGAAAGTGTACGGGTCATCAACGATGGGGGTAAAGAAATCCACGGTCTGCACCAGGGCGAGCTCCGGCGTTAGCTTGTACACGCCGGCGTCGTCGGCGGTATCAAACCCGACCAGCACGTTCTCATCGGCCCAGCGGGGGATCGCGGCCAAAACCCTGTCCAACAACTTTGGACTCAGCTTGGACGCTCAACCCGCAGCTTTCACGTGAGCCGTCAGTTTCTTAAGCTGCGTAACATCGGACATGCGGAACCTTAAGCGATCATAACGCCGCGCCAGTTGCTTAACATAACGCCCGGCCAATTCGGGAAGCTTAGTACATGCGTTCAGAAATTCGCCCACGTATTCCGGAGCACCGCTCCCTAGCGGTCGCGGCTCAGTAAGACATACCTACCGAGCCGCGACCGTCAGGGAGCGGTACAGCCGGCCAGCGACAAGAGGACCTGCGGCAATCGCCGCAGCCCGGTCTCTCACAGACGCGGCTCCCGGTGTCAGCAGCCGGCGACTGAGCTTCGGCGCTCCATCAGCACTACGTCGCGCCAGCGGCCGTTCATTTGCCCGAGCCGCTCGCGGGTGCCCACTACGCGGAAACCGGCGCGCCGGTGCAGCTCGATGCTGGCGATGTTTTCGGGGAAGATGCCGGCCTGTAAGGTCCAAATACCTTCGCGTTCCGCGCTCTCGATAAGAGCAGCCATCAGCGCGGTTCCCACGCCGCGACGCTGCGCCTGGAGCGACACGTACACGCTGAGTTCGGCAACCCCACGGTAGACGCAGCGGCTGGAAACACCACTGAGTGCGACCCATCCGAGAAGCTCACCCTCGGAACGCGCCACGAGCCGGCACGATGCAAGATGCGACCGGTCCCATTCTTCCCATGGCGGCGCGGTTTGCGCGAAGGTGGCATTACCCGTAGCGATGCCGTCCAGGTAGATGGCGCGTACGGCGGGCCAATCGGCCGCCGTCAAGGGCTCGATCGACAGGCTCACCGCGAACCGGTGGCGCCTTCGGCCGGCAGCTTGACCTTGGGCTGCGCCTTCGGGAGTTCCTTGCGCGGAAGCAGTTCCGGACGATTCGCGGCATCATAAACCACCGAAGCGATCACGGCGGCAGCCTGCATCAGGTCGGGCGCTTGCACATGGTCCAGAGTGTCCATAGTGGAGTGGTGCGTGACCGTTTCGTAGGCCAGCGGGTCCTGAATGAACTGGAAACCGGGCAGGCCGACGTCATCGAAGGACAGGTGGTCCGTGCCGCCGGTATTCCGGATGCTGATCGTGGTCACGCCTTCGTCCCGGAAGGGCGCCAGCCACTGCTCGAAAATCGGCCGCATGGCGTCATTGCCTTGCAGATACACGCCGCGGATCTTGCCGCTGCCATTGTCGAGATTGAAATATCCGGCGAACTTGGCGTGCGCGGCCGTGAGGTTCATAGTTTCGGGATCGCCGAAATGCTCCTTTACGTAAGCTTTCGATCCGTACAGGCCTTGCTCCTCGCCGCTCCACAGGGCGATGCGCACCGTGCGATCCAGTTTCAGGTTGAGGCTCTTGAGAACCCGCATCACCTCCATCATCACGGCGCTGCCGGCGGCGTTATCGGTGGCCCCGGTGCCGGTATGCCAGGAATCGAGGTGGGCGCCCACCATCACCAATTCGTCCTTCTTCGCGCCGCCGGGTATCTCGCCGGTGACGTTGTAGGAATCCTGATTGGTGCTGGAGGCTTGCATGTCCAGCGACGCGCGCAGCTTCACTGGAATCTTCTTATCCAGTAGCCGGATGATGCGGTTGTATTGTTCACGCGTCACCACAAAGGTTGGCAGGGAGAGCGAGTCTTTCGCGTCGTAAGATCCGGCGGCTTGCGCGAAAACCAGGCCGTCGTGCGAGGTATCGCTGGTGTTGACCACCGCCAGCGCTCCTTCGTCACGCAGGAATTGCGCGCGCCGGGCCTGTAGCCGTTGTCGCTGCTCGGAGAATTGCTCGCGCACGGAACTCGGCAGGCCTTGCACGAAGCGGCGCTCCTCGGCGGGATCATCGGGGAATTTGAGATCGTTCAAATCGGGAGCACGGCGGGAAACCGGAGCGGGCGCCAGAGCGAGATCGGCGAGTTCCTTATCGGTATAGCGATGGAAATCGGCCTCGGTTTCGGGACGTACTTCGCGCGCCGGAGCCAGCAGCACGATCCTGCCTTTCAACTTGCCCTTCCACTGGGACATGTACCGGTTCAGGTCGGCCTCCACCCGTCGCGGGTCCTGGGATTGGCGGCCATTGGCGAAAGGAGCCAATACCGGTTCGCCGGTGACCGGGCCGTTGGTTCGGTCTGACCACGCCAACGCGGCGGCATCCAGCGAGGCATACCGCGGTTCGATCATTTCGAGGGATGCCTGCTTGAGCGACCAGCTACGCCCGAAGGGACCCCACTTTTCGAGCTTTACGTTCTCGACACCAAAACTCTGGAGCCGCTTGACAGTCCAATCCGCGGCTTCGCGGAATTCGGGCGAGGCGGTGAGGCGCGGGCCGTAGACGTCCGTGAGATACTCCATCGTTTCCATGACACGGGAGTTCTGGAAGGCTTCAGTCTTGATCCGGCCGACAACCCCCAAATCGGGGCCGTCGCTGCGCTCTTGCGCGCACAGCGGGGCTGCCAGCAGAATGCCAAAGAGCAGGTAACGCATCATGCGGTGATTATAGCGCCGGGAGTGACGCACCACGCCCAAGACCGCGGCTAATTAGTGATGGCGATCTTTAACTGGTCGGTGGTAGTGAATCCATTCTCCTGGATTTGAATCGGTATCGCAGCTCCCGTCGGAGTGCTCGGGTCGAGTTTAACGTTGATCTGGTAGATCGACGGATATTGCGTCAGTCCGGAGAAAAGCACGTTCGCCTGCCTGCCGCCGACCAGCACAACGGGCTTCAGTTTCGTGTCGCTCTCCACGAATTGGCCGCCGCTAGTGGCGGGAGCGCCATCAGGCGGCTGGAAGGTTACCGCACCGAGGCCCGTACACCAGATGACCAAAATGTCGTTGGAGATGCTGGCAGGCCTGGTGTTCAAGTTCGTCCCGAAAATGCCTGCCGGATAAGCGAAGGTGTTGTCGCTGCTGTTATAAACCAGAGGACGGTTCGTGTTCGTGCTGTCGGTTGCGATGTAAAAGATTCCAGGCGATGTGGCGGCGATCGAGACATTCATGGGGGCGGACGACGCGCCGCCTCGAGTCACCGCTACCTGGACTTGGCCCGGCGTGGTCGCCCATGGCACGATGGCATTGATTTGATCGACAGTCTCGTTGCCGATTTTCAGGCCAGGAGCGATGCCCACCATCGGCGATGGGACGCCGTTGAACGTCACGCTGACATTCGCCAAAGACGTGGAGAGAGGGATAGTATCGGCTTTGGCCAAAGCGGTGGCGAAGTTCGTTCCGTAAATGGCAACCAGCGAACCAGCCGCGACGGCCTGACCGACGGCGTTCGGGGCGCTCGTCTGATTCTGCACGCCAAGCGTTGGATCGATAGACGGAGTTTGCGCCAGAGCCGCCATCGCTCCGCTCAGAACCAGGAAACCTGCCCAGGAAACGGATCGCACCAGAGTCCTCCACTGAAATTTTATGCATTCCCGGCATCAATTCCAACAAGATAGGCAAGAATTTACTTCTGCAAAGGTGGATCGATTTCCTGGAGGGTACGAGTTACTTCCGGATCTTTGCCGGCATCCAGTTGGGCGGCCAATACAGCTTGCTGGCGGGCTTCTGCAAGGCGACCTTCCAGGCGTAGAATTTGCGCTAACGTCCAGTGCGGCTTGAACCACTGCGGATCTGCCGCAATGGCGGCCCGCAGGCTGCGCTCGGAGTTGAGTGCATCGTTTTGGAGGCCGTAGAGCACCGCCAGGTTGTACCAGGCGTTGAAAGGGTCTTCGGCAGACTGCAAAGCACGGCGGGCGGCTTCCGCCGACTGCGCGACGGCTTCCGGGGAGGGGTTCGCGAGCACGGCACGCGAATACCACAAATCGGCCGTGCCCCCAGGGAGGCTCCAACGCAGGTAGTTTCGATATCGGGCGGTTGCGGAGGCGAGATTGGCGTGTTTCAGGTCACATTGGACCATGGCCAGCACGTGATCGGAAACCCCGAGACGGACCGCAACGAACAGGAGGCCGGCGGCAATCACGGTGCCCGGTATGGCGGTTGGCCAGCGGCGGCGTTGGATAGAGAGCGGTGGACTTCCGAGTGCAATCCACAAGCCAAGAATCGTGAAGAACAGCACAGCAGTAGGAACCGTGAAGGCGGTGAACTGCTGGCACACGATTACAGCGGCAGCCGCTGCGCTGATTCCAGGCTCGCGGCGGCTGAAAAAAGGGAAGGCACCAAGCCCCAGTGAGGCCACAAAGCCGGGGAGCCCTTGCGATACCAGGGCATCGAGGAGGATGTTATGCGGAGATTCATGCGAGAAATCCGGGTAAGCCTTGGCGAGGTCTTCGGATTCATAGCGGGGGAACTCGGCCGTGAAGACTTCAGGCCCAAATCCCGCGCCCAGACGGTGTGTGGCCATGGCGAGGCTATCGCGCCAAAGCAGGGTGCGCGAGCCACCCCAGGGGTCATCAGAGAACCAATGCATGCGAGCTCGCAGTTGGATGCCCGCTGGGGAATAGTAAAACGCGACCGCCGCAGTGAGGATGAGAGCAAACCATATTGCAGCGCGTCGTGCAACCGCCCCCGGGCGGGGTGCCCTCTGGGCCCGGCTCAGTAACGTCCAGACAGCGACTCCCGCGATCAGCCCCACTACGGCTGCGCGGGTTCCGGTGAGCAGCATGGCTACCGCCGCCAGCGGCGCGACTGCAAACGCGAACCGGCGCCATACAGCGGAATCCTCCATAGCTGCCAGAACCGGAGCAAGGAAGACCACCGCAACCAGCCAGGTTGCAAAGTAACTGGCATATCCGAGCGTGCCGGGGGGACGCACGATGGTCGTCACTCCTTCACCGACGTGATAAGCGGCAGCGGGAAGGATTGAATCCCAGCCGAAGTACTGGGCGATGCCATACAGCGCACTGATGGCGGTGGCGATGGTGATGCCACGCAGGACCAGTTTCACTCGATCGGGCCGCCCCGCGCAGATTACGGCTGTAAACCATGCGAACAGCAAAATGGAGGCTTGGATCACGCTTCCAAAACGGCGCCAATTGGTGCCGAAGAGGGACATGCGGGGATTCACAGAGAGAGCGGTGGAGAAGGCGAGCGACAAGATACCGAGCAGAATGAGGATGGAGAAGGCCCGGAATACCGCTCCCTGGCGGCCGCGGCTGGGCAACACGTGTATCGCGGGTATCGGAACAGCAATCAGCAAGAGGGCTGTGCCGGCGAGCAGCACTACGATCTTCGGCGTGATATCGAAGTAAAAAGAGTAACCAGGCAGAAGAATTAACGCAACCAGCGCCAGAACCAAAGCCTGGATGAGAGCCATATCGGTTACACTAGCTCAGGTGACTGCGTGATGGAATCCCCGGAAGTTTTTCGTTACATCAGTTACCTGCAGTCGCGATGGCGGTTCGTGGCTGCCAGTTGCGGCACTGCGCTCGTATTGGCTGCGGGCATCAGCCTACTGCTGCCGCGGCAGTATACGGCTACTGCGCGGATCGTGATCGAACCTCCGGCGGGCGCCGACCCGCGCTCCGCATTAGCCGTCAGCCCCATTTATCTGGAGTCCCTCAAAACTTACGAGCAATTCGCCAATAGCGACACGCTGTTTCAGAAGGCCGTGGACCGGTTCCAACTCCGCGCCCTTACCGGTTCACAAGCGATCGAATCGATGAAGAAGCGCGTGCTCCAGGTGGGATTAGTCCGCAACACGCGCATCCTGGAGATCAGCGCGACCATCCCCGATGCCCGGCGCGCGCAGGCACTGGCTCAGTTCATCGCGGAAGAAACGGTGAACTTAAACCGCTCACTCACGGCAAGCGGCGGCCAGGAACTGATTCGCTCCATCGAGCAGCAGGAGAACGAAGCGCAAACGCGGTTGAAGCAGACGGATGCGGAATGGAGCCGGGTGCTGGCCGAAGCGCCGGTGGACGATTTGCAGGCGGCGGTTGAGGAGGCGGGCACCCGGCGCGCGGCATTGGAACAGCAGGTGACCAACTCCAACGTGCAATTGGCGGACGATGCTGACCGGGCACGCACCGCGACCGGCTCCGAGGCTGACTCCATACACAAAGAGGAAACCAACACACGCGCGCGCCTGGCGGAAATTCGCACGCAACTGGATCGGTTGGCCCGGCTGACCGCGGAACAGGAAAAGGTCCTGGCCGCACGCCTGGCACGGCGGGAGGAGGTGGACGCGCGTCGCAAGGCGGATCAAGCTGCACTGGCCGCCGCAGATGCCCGGTTACGGGATGCGCGCAACGATTTGAGCTATCGGGGTGAACGGCTCGCCATTATCGATCCCGGCGTGGTTCCCGAGCGGCCTTCTTCACCCAACCTTCCGTTGAACCTGGCGGCAGCGCTGCTGCTCGGCTTGCTGTTTCCGCTAGTCTGGCTGGCGCTGGAGCTGAATATTCAGCAGCAACGCGTGCTCCACGCGCTCGCGCGGCACAACTAGTGCGGTGTTCTTCTTAAGCAATGTCACGCAACACGGTGTGGGGCAGCCTATCCAGGCTGCGGACCCGCTTTCCAGCGGGTCTAGCCGGGCTGCGGGCAGGATTGCCCGCCCCACTTGTTACATGGGAGGGGCGCTAGAGCATGGCAGGCGTAATATATCCCGCTTCCAGCCGCGCGGTCACACAGTGGCTTGCTGCCGCTGGTCTAGGTGCGTGGGCCGCGGCAATTGTGCTAGCTCCTACGCCGATCTGGAAGCCGGCGATGGCCGCCCCGGCGATCTTGATTCCCTTAACCCTATGGTCTCTCGCACAGCCGAGCCGGTGGCTGATTTGCTTCTTCGCAACCGCGTTCCTCTTGCCTCCCTTGCCGATCGCGCTGGGCGATTCCGGGCCGCACGTTTGCCTGCTGTTTGCCGGTTTCGGCCTGCTCTGCGGAGTGCTTTGGCTGCCCCGATGGCAAGTCTCGACGAACCCTGTCCAAGCTCCAATGCTGGCGCTCTTTTTCATACTTCTGGCGAGCGTCGCGCCGGCTGCGATCCACTCTGGCGCGACAGTCGCTGCGGGAAGCCTGGCCCGCGTGGCATTGTTCGGAATCGCGGTCTACGTTTTCTATTACACGAGTACGGGCCCAGGCAGCGGCTCGGGAACGGGCGAAATGCTCCAGCGGGTTTACTGGATTGCGGTCGTCTCCGCCCTGCTGGCGTGCATCGACTTCTACTATCAGCTCCCAGCGCCTAGCGGTTACAGCCCCCAATTCGTATGGCTCGAATCCGGGGTGTATCGACGGGCGCAAGGAGTTTTCTACGATGCCGGCACGCTCGGAAATTTCTGCGCGTTTTTCCTGGTGCTGATCGCCGCAGCCGTAGCGCGTCCTTTCGGGCGAGAGGTTCTTTCCCGCAAGGCGCTGACCGCGGGCGGCGCGATTTTCTTCGCTACTCTGGTGCTCTCTTACTCGCGGTCGTCGCTGCTCAACGTTCTGATCGCGCTAGCCGCGCTCGCATGGCTGAATCGGAGACGCATGCGTCTGGCGCGGCTTACGGCAGTTCTGGCTATCGGCGGCGCTGCCGCGGCGCTGCTCACCTGGAAGCTCTTTCCCGAATTTCTGATCGCGTACTGGGCACGCGTTTCGGCTTCCACGGAATTCTTTTTCTCCGCTACGGAGGGAGTCCTTTCGGGAAGACTCGCAAGTTGGTACAGCTTGCGGGATTGGATTGCCGCGCATCCGTGGCAGGCGCTGGTGGGTATTGGATACAAGACATTGCCATACACGAATTACCTCGGCGCTCCTGTAGTGGGCGACAACATGTATCTCACCCTGCTGGTAGAAACGGGGATCCTCGGGCTGGCCGTGCTGCTGTGGCTACATATCGCGGTTCTGCGCTGCAGCGTGCGTGCCGCTTCGTCTTCAGAGCCACGCCGCGCCTTGCTGGGCACGTGGATCTTTTGCTTCTGGTGCGGCCAGGCCGTGCAGATGTTCTCGGTCGACTTACTCACTTTCTGGCGTGTGCTGCCGGTTTATTTCTGGGTGCTGGCTTTGGTGGTGCACGAGTGAGAATTTTACTGCTGGATCAGTTCAGCGAACTCGGCGGCGCGCAGCGCATGTTGCTCGATCTGCTGCCGGCATTGCACGAGCGCGGCTGGCAGGCTGCTCTAGGGTTACCGGGAGATGGGCCGCTCTGCCGCTGCGCACGGGAATTTGGCTGCGAAGTCCTCACCATCGATTGTGGCCCCTACGCTTTGGGGCGGAAATCGTTGCCAGACTTTTGGCGTTTTGTTACCGATTCGCCCCGTCTGGCGAGGCAAATCGGCCGGCTTGCCAAAGAGTTCGAGCCGGAGACGATCTATATCAACGGCCCGCGCTTGCTGCCCGCCGCGGCGCGAGCGGAGTTGCGGCAGCCGGTCGTCTTCCATGCCCACATCTCGATTACACAACCGCTGGTGCGTTTCTTGGCGGGACACTCGTTGGCGCGGCTGAACGCGCGGACCATTGCAGTGAGTGAGACCGTCGCGGCGGGATGGCGCCCGTACACCCAAGCCACGGTCATCTACAACGGAGTAGCAGGGCGGCGACCCCGCGCCAGATCCCCGCTACAAAAGACTCCATTGATTGGGTGCATCGGCCGGATCTCGCCGGAAAAGGGCCAGGTCGAGTTTCTCAAGGCCGCCGCCAAGATCAACAAGGCGCTACCGGGGGCACGATTTCTGATTTGCGGCGCTCCGCTGTTTTCAGATCCGGCGGCGTTAGCGTACGAGCGCCGGGTGCGAGAGCATGCCGCCGGGCTGCCGGTTACCTTCACCGGGTGGGTTTCGGACGTTCATCCGATTCTGCAGGAGCTGGATTTGCTATTAGTGCCTTCGGTATGGCCGGAACCGAATCCACGTGTCGTGCTCGAAGCCTTTGCCGCGGGCCTTCCGGTAATCGCATTGAACGTGGGAGGTCTGCCGGAGATCATCGACCATGGCCGCACCGGATTCCTCTGCCACACGCCCGCCGAAATGGCGGATCTGGCAGTGGAACTGATGGCGGATGGAGCGTTCCTCAACCGCGTAGCGGAAGCAGCACGGGAAAGCTGGCAAGCGAATTTCACCCTGGAACGTTGGCAGCAGCAGGTGCTTGCTGAGATTGAGCGGACCGCCGGGCGGGCGCCAGCCACACACGCAGCAGCCCAGCGGCCATAAGGGCCAACACGGCTGCGCCGCCAATTACCAGGCCATAACCGGCACGCGGCAACAGCGCTCCGGCGCCGAACGCGGCGAGGGCCTGGGCAGAGAAGGCGACCAGGTAGGCCAGCGCCGCTGCGCCGCTCCGCTCGCGCTCGCCGACCTGGTTCATCATGAGGGTGTTCATGCCCGGCTCGCTCATCCATTGAAACGCCATGTAACCGATGTAGGCCGCCGCGGCCAGTGCGCCTGCGGGCCGTAGCGCTAAGCCTGCCAAACCCAGAGCCGTAGCCAGCATTGTCCACACGATCCCACCCACCAGGCCGGCACGCGTCAGCACAAGTGGAACGAGCAGCACCGTCGCGACCTGCGCCAATTGCGACAGGGAGAAGACCAGCCCGATTCTTTCCACGGAAAAAGACAGGCGCGCGAAGTACGCGTTGAAAAAAGGATTGAACGAGCCGGTGGCCAGGTTGAAGAGCGCAAACGGGACCAGGAATCGCAGGAAAACACTGCTGCGCGGATAAATTCGCGTGTCGCGCGGCACAGGGGCACTCTGCGGCAGGCGCGCGGTGGGCCAGATAGACAGTGCTACGATCGCGGCTGCGATCAACAGTGCGGGTTCTTTCCCATGAACCCACAGCGGCAGCCGGCCCCCCAACCAGCCGCCCGCAATGCCCAGGCCAATCATAAGCGCGAAAAAGATGCTGAAGGCGGCCGGGCGCCACTTTTCGGCAACCAGTTGGGCAATGAGCGGGGCAAACACCACTGCCCATATCGCCATAGAGATTCCAGAACAAAACGCCAGCACGACCAGTGGAACGCGCGACACAGCTACGGCCCGCAAAGCCGTAATGGCAGCGGTGAATACAAAGGAGCCAAGCAAGGTATTACGCAAGCCAAAGCGACGCGCAAGAAACGCGGCGGGAATCGTCCCGGCTACTGCGCCAACGGTGCCCGCCCCACTGACCACGCCAAGAAAATCCTCACGGAAGCCAAGCTCCAAGAGGCGCAAATTGTATAGCAAGACGAAGATGAATAAGGCCAGGTTATAGAGGCTGGCAGCGCCCAGAAACGTCAAAAACTCCGATCCCGGGCTCTTCAAAGAGAACCACCAACGAATGCCTGTTGCGGCCACAGGCGGGAGAGCCGCCAGATGATGCCGGACGCGTCCTGCCACGTAGGCGCCATAGCGCATCCGCGTCTTCCAACGCCGCCGCCACGTGATCTGGCTTTCCGGCAAGTAGACCGCATCGATGGGGCCTGGCATGCGCAGCGGCAACAAACGCCTGCGTGCTACGGACCGGCAGTCCTGAGCGGAATGGAGCAGGCTGAGATGGAGCCAAAGCTCCTGCTTGTTTGCGAGCGGCGGTGCAGAGAGCCGGTCGAACCATGCGAGCGCCGCCTCGGGCAAGCGCGCAATGGCTTCTTCCGCTACTGGTCCGGTTTCACACCCGAACCACGATTTGGCCAATTGGAACGAGACCGCTTCCAGCCGCTGCAACTCCGTCGAATGAAGCCTTCGCCACACGTTCCAGAAGGCTTCATCCCCGGCATGGCGCTCCAGAATCAGCGCCAACTCATAAATGGAGAAAGGACTCACCTCGCCGCGCAAAAGATGCCGCAGCGCGTGCAAAGCGGTGTAGCCTAGCGCATCCACCGCGTTGAGCACGGGCAATTCGAGGCCGGCCACTTGCGCCGTGACTTGGCGTTCCCAGAATTCCTCCACGCCGGGCGCCCCCAGCCGCTCCGTAGGCTCGTCCCAGAACCGAAAGTGCAGTTCGACGGCGCTTGGGATCTCGGGGTCGAAATAGTCCCCGCGCCATTCCCAGCCGGTCTTGCGGATGAGCGGCGGAAGATGGTCCGTGGGGAAATCCTTAAGTGCCGCGAAAGATTCGTAGCCAAGCGAGAATAATCTATCGCGCGCGGTTGTGACGTTTTCGCGCGGCAAATAGAGATCGATATCGTATTGGACACGGCTTGCAGGCGATTCGCCCGAGAGCGCGGTCTGCGCGGGTCCCTTCAGTAAGACGAAATCGATGCCATCCAGAGCCTTGGCGATTTCCGTATAGGCGGCGCGGAGCCGATCCAAGCGGTCGCGATTGCGAGCGGCATCGCCAGCCACTCGCTCCTGAACCCATGGCGGCATTGAGCCGCGCGCGCGGTCACGCAGGGCCAGTGTCAGCCGCGCGCGGTCACAGAAGGCCAGCGCCTCACGCCAAGCGGCATCGCTTAACTGCTTAAGTGCCTCGTACTGCGGATGGCGCAGATGAAGCGCGGCCCATACGGCCGCCGATTCCGGCTTCAAAACTGATACCGCAGCGCGAATTGCATTCTGCGCGGTTCCCCCGTGCTGAAGATCTTACCGAAAAAAGGCCCGAAATCGGGATAAGGGCCGGGAATTCCCCAGTTTGGATGATTGAAGGCGTTGTACGACTCGGCGCGAAACTCGATGGATTGCCGTTCGCGAAAGCGAAACGTCCGTAGCAGCGCGAAATCGAAATCGTTATTGCCGGGCCCGCTGATCGTGTCGCGCCCGGCCTTGCCGAACGTAAAGGGCGCAGGGTCGCTGAAGGCGGCGGTATTGAAGAAGTGATCGGCAGTGCGCTGGCTGCGCGGTAACGTGACGCTCTGCCCTGGCACGATGTTGGGCCGGTTGGGCGTGCCGGAGTTGGCGAAATCGGTGGCGAAGTAGACCGGGTTCACGGGCGTGCCGTCCTGCAGCGTGACCACTCCACTCAGAGACCAGTTCCGCGCTACCGGCCCTAGCAAGTGCGTGCCCGGGAGCCGGTAGACATAGCCGGCGCTGATTCTGCGGCCCACGTTGAAGAACGAAAGCCCGCGCTCCAGGCGCAGATTCCGCTCGTCCTGGGCGCCGAAGCTGTCATATTGGCCGGGGATTTCGGTATCGGCATCGTCGATCGACTTAGACCACACGAAACTCGCCAGCAGAGAGAGCCGCGCCGAAGCCTGCTTTTGCACCTTGAACTGGAAGGAATTGTACGAGGAGTTGGCAATGTCCTGTCGCTGGATAATCTTGCCCAGAGTAGGCCAGGTGCGCAGCGACTGCAGGTCTCCTGGGCGCGGCGGGAGGTTCTCGCCCGTCTCGACATGCGCCGGCGTATTGAACTGGCGGAATCGCGGCAGCTTCGTGCCCTTGCTCCCGACGTAGGCGATTTCCAGCAAAATGCGTCCCGGCAATTCGCGCTGAAAACCGCCGTTCCACTGCTGTACGTAGGGCGTGCGGGCGTGGGGGTCCATTCCGAAATAGCTGGGAAAGCCGGTGGACGCCGTTTGCGGGAAACCGTTCGCGATGGTCAGCACCGGCACTTGGGCGCCTTCCGTCTCGTTAAACTCGTTTCGCAGATTGTTGAGCACCAGATCATACGTGCCCACAGCGATCTGGGGTGCATAATAAAGCCCGTAACCGCCGCGAAAGACAGTGTGCCACGGCAGGCGCATCGCCACGCCTACACGCGGTGCAAAATCGTCGCGGTTGGGCACGTAAGCCGTGTTCACGGGCGTGAGATGCGGCGGCGCCGGCAGCGTTGAATAATCCAGATTCACTAGCCGGCCCTGGGCTTCGGTGTACGGAGCGATGTATTCATAGCGCAGGCCCAAGTTCAACGTAAGCCAGGGCGTCACGCGCCAATCATCCTGTACATAACCCGCATACGCCGTTTGCCGTAAGTATGCCTGCCCCGATCCGGACGTGCGGTTCGTATCCTGAGGGTACCCCAGCAGAAAATCGGCGAAAGGGTCGCCATCAGCGCTGCCGGTGCCATCCGAGCTGGTGAACACTCCGGTGAAGTTGTATTGCCCGCGCGCCAGGTTGGTTTGCAGGTAATTCAATTGGAAACGCACCAACTCGCCGCCGAATTTCACCGTGTGGCGGCCGCGCATGAGCGAGAGGCCGTCGGAAACGTGCCACAAATTGTCGCGCTGCACCTGCGGAAGAGTCGGCGAATCGGTCACCAGCGAGTAGTCCAGGACTTCGAAAAAGGGCAGGCCGTAGTAGAAGGGATCATTTGGCGAGCCGGAGATGCCGAGTTGCTGGGCGATGTTGGAACGAAACGCGCTCTCCGGCACATCGAAGGTGCGGAGGCGGGTAAAGGAAAGCCGCGCCTCGTTGATCCAGCGCGCGCCGCTCGCGGTGTATGCCACTGCGGCCTGCTGAGCCCGCACCTGCTCAGTCGTGGGTAGCTCAGGAAATGAGCCAGCCACGACGTTCTGCTCGCGGTTGAAGGTGTAGCGCCCGGTGACCTGGCTATGGTTACGGAACTGGTGGTCGATTCTACCGGTGATGCTATCGTTCGTGTTTTGATTCGGGGTAGAGTCGAGATAATTGCCAGCGTCGCTCACATGGTTGGGGAGCGGTTCGAACTGCTGCAGATATGCGCGCGAGACCGGGCTGATCCGGCTTGCTGGAATCGCGTTTCCCGGAAAGGGCAAGCGTGTGCCGTCCGGGCCAGTGTTCAGAGGATCGTAAATGACATTTCCACCCGAGAAATTGCCGGCTCGCGTGGCTTGGTCTGGCACAATGCTCAGCGCCGATGTTCCGGCTTTTCCGCGCAGCCCTTCATAGGCGGCGTAGAAGAAGGTGTTCTTGAAGCCCATGGGACCGCCCAGCGAGCCGCCGAACTCGTTCTGGCGGACGATCGGACGCGCGAGCGTGGGGTCGTCGAAATAGTTCCGCGCGTCTGCCGCCTCGTTTTGAAAATATTCGAAACCGCTTCCGTGAAAGGATTGCGTGCCGGATTTCGTTACCACGTCGATTGCCCCACCGCCGGCTTGTGGAAATTCCGCGGGCGCCAGCGACGTCTGGCTATGAAACTCCTGCACCGATTCCATGGGCGGATAGACGGCGATGGCGAACGTGTTACGGTCCGTATCGTAAGCACCATCCAGCAGAAACGCGTTCATGGTGGACCGGCTGCCATTAATTGGCGGATTCAAGGCCACAGCGCCGCGAGTGCCTTCCTGGATATCGTTCACCACGTCATGCGTAAAGCCTCCCATGGCGCGGGGAATCGCTCCGGGCCCCAAGGTCACCAGCGAAACCACATTGCGGGTTTCTAGCGGCAGATCCGTGATGCGCGACTGGTCCATCTGGTATCCGATGGCCGAGGTGTCCGCCTGCACTGGAGAAACATGTGCTACTACGGCAATTTGTTCCTGTGCGGCGCCGACGGTTAACCGAACCTCCTGGAATGCGCGCTGATCCAATTCGAGCGTGAGGCCCTCGGCGCGGTACGTGGCAAACCCGGCTTTATCCACGGTGAGCTGGTACGCCCCAGGCGCTAATTGCTCGAGTAAGAAGTTCCCCTCGGAATTGGTGATTGTGGAACGGGAGAAGCCGGTCGCATTTTGCGTCGCGGTAACGGTTGCCCCCGTTATGACCGATGAGGAAGCATCGACCACGCGTCCGGCCAACGTGGCGGAAGACACCTGGGCATGGATCGCAGTAACCTGAAGCAGTGCTAAGAAGATGCCAAGATAAATCGCTTCGGAGGATCGACCCCTCCCTGACGGTCGCGGCTTGGCAATAACATGCCGTACGGAGCTGCCGCCGTAAGGAAGCGGCCGAATCGCACTTTCGCTGAAACCGCGTACCGGGCAAATTTTCATTGTTTTACCAACCTGGAGAGTAACTCCAGTGCTTCCTCGAAACCGCTATACTCCAGTTCGTAAGCTGGAACCGTGATCAAGTTCAATATCGTTTCCTCGTGCCTGCGCCGAACCTCCGGCGCGTAAGCCGGGGCATCACCCAACAATTGTTCGACTGCCTTACATCCGGCCACCGCGTGGAGTCCCGGTACACCCCCCATGTTTCGATTCAGAAAAACCACCTTTTCAATCCGGCAGCGGGAAGCAATCTGGATAGGAAATCCATCGGTAGGGACTTCGACCGTCGGCTTACCGTTCGGACGGATGTACGTGCCGTGCCCGCGCAGTTCGGGGAACAACTCCACCGCCTCCGGCCGGAAACGAAACTGGAACGGCTTGCCCAGCACCTCTCTGGTGCGCGAGCCTTGCAGCAAAATGGCCGCATCGTCGGCCACAAACGTCCAGCCGGCGCGCGCGCATGCATATGCGAGAGTGCTCTTACCCGCTCCGGAGACGCCGCATAATAAGACGCCCTTCTCTTGGTGAGCTACACATGCGGCGTGAACCGGCACGATATCCTCCTGGGTCAATAGCGTATACACCATGGCTTCCAGATAGAACCAGCGGAACCAGGCGCGATCGGCCAATATTTGCGGCGACGTGTGGCAGTAGCCGGAGCGTGAGCGCAGATCGCAAACGGCATGATGATCAGCGTCGGAGAAAATCGTCAGCCTCCCGTCCTCCAAATGGTAAGAAGGCTCGGGTGCCGGCTCAGCGGTTGCGCGCCGCACCGTGATGGTCACCCGGACGGGCGGCCGTTTGAATTGCTGGCTGTAATGGCCCCAACTCTCTTCCGCGCACTCGAATGTCTCGCGGGAATCGGAAGCGATTTCAACCGGAAAACCGAGAGGATAAAGAGTGCGGGTGACGGATCGCACAACATCGTCCGCCGGGGGGTGATAAAAAGCTGGTTTCAATTCCCGTCTTGGGACCACAAACCCTTGATATCACAGAGCTGAGCTTCACAGTGGTTAAATATGAAGTACACTACTAAGACCAATGGATCTGCATCAAACAATTCAAGAACTATACGCCGAAAAAGAAAAACTGGAACGCGTGATCTCCTCGTTGGAGCAACTGCAGGGCTATGCCCAAGGTCAGCTTACGGGGAGCAGGCGCCGGGGCCGTAAGTTCATGGATGCCGCCGAGCGCCAGCAAGTGTCGGCACGCATGAAGAAATACTGGGCATCGCGCCGCAGTAAGGCTGCAGCCGGATAGCGCCGCCGGAGCATTCCCCTTTACGGAATAGTTCTCCGTTCGCGTACGCGCCAATCACAGTAGTCTGGCCAATTGCTCCGGTTCGCTCACCGGCAACTGGCACGTGTAATCGCGGCAGACGTAGGCGGCGGCGCGGCCGTCCAGTTTGGTCATCCCAGCCAGCGCGGAAACGCTGCTGGAAAGCGCTTTGCGCGATTCTTCCGAATCCAGCAGTAGGACGACACGATTCGGCACGAAATGCGTATAGAGCGTATGCAGCAGCGCTGCGGTATCGCCTGCGTCACGATCTCCCACGATGACGATCTGGCGCGGTTCGCCGAGAAGCCATTCGCACGCTACCAGCATTTGCGGGGTGGCAACGGGGGCTGCCGCCAAACGCGGGCTGAAGGCGGCTATTAGCCTTTCAGCGGACTCGCGGAAATCTGCCCGCCCCGTCACCTGAGCTAGTCGCAGCAGGTTTAACGCGGCTACTGAATTGCCCGACGGTTCGGCGCCATCGTAATCTTCCTTAACACGTAATACCAGGCTCGGATCACCCTCTGCAGCGCTGAAAAACCCGCCGGACTGGCGATCTTCGAACAACTCCCGCTGCTTCTCGGCGAGGCGCACGGCTAGTTCGAGATGACGGCGCTCGAACTGGGTCTCATAGAGGTCCAGTAGCGCCTGTGTGAACAATGCGTAATCGTCTAAGAAGCCCGGAATCGAAGCCTCGCCCTGGCGATAACGGCGCAATAATATCCCACTGCCCGGATCATACATACGGCCGATCACGAACTCCGCGGCGCGGCGGGCCGAATCCGCATATTTCACATCGTTCAGAGCCGCTCCGCCCAACGCTAACGCCGAGATCATGAGCCCGTTCCACGCGGTGAGGACTTTATCGTCCAGGTGCGGGCGTATCCTGCGGCTTCTCGCATCGAACAATGCCTCTTCCGCTTTCTGAATCGCCGCGCGCACCTCTTCGGGATCTTGATTGAAGTGCGCAGCGGTCTGCTCGATTGTGCGCGCCTGGTAGAGGATGTTTTTACCGGTGAACTCTTCATGGGGGTCGTGCAACACGTTGCCGCGCTCCTCGACCCCGTAGCGGTATCCGAACCAATCGGCCGCGGGCTGCCCAATAAGGCTGCGAATCTCTTCGGCGGACCAGATGTAGAACGCCCCTTCCCCTTTTAGGTCGGGACGAGCCGGATCGATGACGCTGTCCGCATCCTCCGCGGAATAGAACGCACCGCCTTCATCGGTCATATCGCGCAAAACGTAATCGAAAATGCGCCGTGCGGTTTCGGCGAACGCAACGTCGGAGGTGAGTTGAAACGCCTCCAGGTACGAAATGGCAAGCTGCCCCTGGTCGTACAGCATTTTTTCGAAGTGCGGCACGAACCAGCGCTCGTCCACCGAATAGCGGTGAAAACCGCCGCCCAATTGGTCGTGCATACCGCCCTTGGCCATCTCGCGCAAAGTAAGCAGAACCATGTCGAGTGCTTCCTGATTCTTCGTGCGCGCGTAATAGCGGAGCAGAAAGTTGTAGACCGAAGGCCGCGGAAACTTGGGAGCGGCGCCGAACCCTCCTAAGCGCGTATCGAAGCTGCGGCGGAATGCGAAAAAACCGCTGTCCAGGATCGTACGATCGACGGCAGGCGCTCCGGCGCGCAGCGGCGATACCGTAACGCTTTTCCGGAGTTGCTCCACCACGTCCCGCGCCGATTCCACGACTTGGTCGCGGTCTGTGCGCCACGCGGAAGCGATCTGGCCCAGCACGGAACTAAAGCCGGGGTGCCCCCAACGGTTCTCGGGCGGGAAGTAGGTCCCGCCGAAGAAGGGCTGCAAATCGGGCGTCAGCCACACCGACATCGGCCAACCGCCACCGCCAGTCGTAGCCTGCACGAAAGTCATGTAAATGCGATCTACATCCGGGCGCTCTTCCCGATCCACCTTGATCGGGACGAAATCGCGATTCAGGATTCCGGCGATGTGTTCGTTCTCAAACGACTCGCGTTCCATTACGTGGCACCAGTGGCACGTCGAATAGCCGATGGAGAGGAAAATCGGCTTGTTTTCGGCCCGCGCCTTCTCGAATGCCTCCGCGCCCCATGGATACCAATCCACAGGATTATGCGCGTGCTGGAGCAGGTACGGGCTTTTCTCACGGGAGAGGCGGTTGGTGTGCATGGTGGAGCGTCTTCATGGTAGCAACTGCCGTTGTAAAAACTACTCTTCCCGCAGCGCGGTGACCGGATCGAGCCGCGCCGCGCGCCGCGCAGGCAGCCAGGAAGCGATCGCCGCGATGAAGAGAAAAAACGCCGCCATGGCGGCGAAGGTAGAAGGGTCGGCTGGCTGGATTCCTACCAGCATGCTTTCCATCCAACGGGTCAGTCCCAACGCCGCAAGCACCCCTAGCAATAGGCCCACCACACTAAGACGCACGCCCCTGCCAACCACCAGTTGGAAGATGTTGACCGGCTCGGCCCCTAGTGCCATACGAACGCCGATCTCGGCCGTGCGCTGTCGCACCACGGTCGACAAAACGCCATATAGCCCCACTCCCGCCAGCAGCACGGCGATGCCAGCGAACAGGCCAATCAGGAGAAGGGAAAAACGCGTCCCTGCCCGGGCACGATCCATTAGGTTGCTCATAGGTTGCACGTCCGTAAGCAGAAGATGCGGATCCAGCCGCTCCACCTCCGCGCGTAGGGAAGCGGCGTAGCGAGCGGGGTCGCCCGCCGTGCGTACAGCCCACTGGGAAAGCAACTCGTATCCAATGTAGCCCGTGCTGAGGTACAACTGTTCACGCCCTTGGCCTGCCAGCGACGTGTTTCGTTGATGCGCCACCACGCCGATCACTTCCACCCATTCCGGTTGCGGCTGGCGCAACAGAATCTGAATCCGTTTGCCCACTGCCGATTCCAGTGGAAATGCTTTTGCGGCGAGATCCTGATCGATAATTACGACCTTGCGTTCCAGAGTATTGTCCTCATCCGTGAATGTCCGGCCTGCCAGCAACGGCGTACGAAGGGCTTCGAAATAGCCGGGCAGGACGATCTGCAGATCGGCGGACGCTTGTACCTGGCTGGCATCGGCGAGCGACTGTGCGCTGCTCCAGCGGGTGGCGTAAAACACGCCATTCAACGGCAGAGATCGGGCGGCGGCCACTCCGCGAACCCACGGGAGGGCACGGAGCCGGTCCTGAACCTCACGCATAAAAGCTGCCCGCTGCGCGGGAGCGCTCCCACGGTCCCCCAGAAGTTGAAACGTCAGCAAGTCGTGGGGGTCGTAGCCGGGATTCACCCGCTGCAAGGCCAGAAAGCTGCGGAACATCAATCCCGAACCGATTAGCAACACAAACGTAAGAGCAACTTCGGCCACCACCACGGCATTTCGCGCCCAGGCGCCGGCGGCCGCTCCTGCGGGCCTCCCGCCGGCGCGCAGCGTCTGCATGATTTCGGGGCGCAGCAGTTGCACGGCCGGCGTCGATCCAAAGACGATGGCGGCTGCGGCCCCGGCGAGCACCGCAAAACCCAGAACCCGGCCATCAATTCTGATTGTGCCGAAGCGCGGGAGGTTCGCAGGCGCGATCCGCAGCAACTCGTGAATCCCAACCCAGGCCAGCAGAACACCAAGGAGTGTGGCAGCGCCGGAGACGAGGATCGCTTCCGCGAGGTTCTGCCGGACCAGCCGCCACATGGTCGCGCCTAAAGCGGCGCGGACCGCGAGTTCCCGCTCCCGGAGCGAGGTTTCGACCAGCCAGAGATTGGCCACGTTGGCGCAGGCGATGAGGAGCAGAAAAATCACCGCCCCCATGAGAGCGAGCAGAGCAGGCCGAACCTCCGCGACCAGGTAGCGCCGCATCGAAACCAGCCGGATGGTATCTCCGGAAGCGGCCTTGATTGCGTAGTTTTTACGGAGATCTGCGGCCACCACGTCTACAGCCGCCTGCGCCCGTTCCAGAGTCACGCCCTCCTTCAGCCTGCCAATCAGCCGCAGGTGCGAGTTAAGCCGGCGCCCATTATCGTATGCAAGGCGCGAAGCGAACCAGACATCCGGCGTCCGCTCTACATTCAGTTCGGGAGGAAGAAGCAACTCAAAACCAGGGGCAGCCACGCCCACAATGCGCGCACCCGTCCCCAGAAGTTCGTGACCCAGGATCGCCGGACTGGCGCCGTACCGCCTCCGCCAATATTCCGCGCTGAGGATCGCCACCACCGGAACACGCGGCTGCGTAGCTGCCGGCGCGGGTCCCGGAATCTGATGTTGCGGTTGCCCATCGCTCTCCTCGAAATCCCGTCCCGCGATGATTTGCGCGCCCAACAGCCGCAGCAAATTAGTGGTTACCGTGGCATAGCGGATCTGGTCGGGGCTGCCGTCCTCCTTCCGCAGAACCGCTCGCCCGGGCGTTACATCGACCGCTGCCAATCCCGCGAACATTCCCTTGGTTCCTTCGCGCAGATCGAAAAAATCGGCATTGGAAAACGGGAAATCCCGTACGTTGCGCTGCGGCATGTCTCGCAATGCGAGTACTAACCGATCCGGCTCGCGATAAGGCAGCGGCCGCAATAAAACCGCGTGGGCCGCGCTAAAGATAGCGGTGCTCGCGCCAATTCCCAGGGCCAACGTCGCAATGGCGGCCACCGCGAATCCCGGGCTGCGGCGCAGCGCGCGCAAGGCAAAACGTATGTCGTGCACACCGCTCTCAGACCAGCGCATGATTCACCCAGGATTCTACCGCTTCACCCGCTTGAGCCGCGGTCGGTTAGCGGTAGACTGTGGCACAGCGTACCGCGCGTTTCATTTCCCTCATTCTATACCGGTTTATCCCTCTGATAGGGTGTTGGTGGTCGGTGGTTGGTTGCCGGAATTGTGTTCGCGCCGCCCAACAAGGCGGACGCTGGCCGTGGCGTTACGGTTCGGTCACGATCTGCACGCGGTTGCTTTCCTGGCCATCCGCGGTCAAGTACAGTTCGGATGTACCCAGGTTGGTTACCGCGGGCAGTTGCGCCTCGATGAGATAGAACCCGATGTAGCCCGGAGCCAGCGTGGCACGGGTCACTTGCAGGGGCGTGCCGTCCAAGTAAACGCGTACGGTCGCTGCAACGCCGGGCGGATTATCGAGCGGTGCCTGCATGTTAGTAGGGAACTCCGGCCGCACTTTTCCCAAGCCGGTCGCCAGGATCTGAATCCGCGCATTGGAGTGCGCAGTGTTGCGGGCGTCCAGCGCCAGGCCGCTATCCGCGTCGTATAGCATCGGCGTCCCGTCGCTTCCCACAAAAATCGCGGGGGAGACAGGCTGAACCGGCAGCCCCAAAGTGACCGGTCCGGTATTGGTCTGTAGCGACAAGGATACGTTCGGGCCCACCGCTTCGAACGGCACCTGGATTTGGGATTCGGTGTCGGAGGCCGAAAGCACAGGGTAGGTGAGACTCCCACCGCGCGCGGAATTGACGCGGCCGCCGATTACGCTCACTAGTGCCCCTGGAGCGGCTGGGCGCGCAGTCATATCGGCCGTGCTGACAATTCGCAAGTTCCGCAACCGGTGGGGTGCCGCCGCGGCATAGACTCCATATCCATCGAGCGCAACATACAACTGGACCCCCGCCGGATCCAATCGCACGTCCCGGGCGGGACCGGCGGGAAGATTCGATGTGAGGCTAACCCAGTTTACGGAGGGGAAAGTGGCATTTTCCAGGTCGGTGTGCGCATAAAAGACCCCCGCATCCGTTGCGATATAGACGGCGCCGGCCCCGCGCTCGGCAGTTACCCCGTGAGCTGGAACATTGGGCAGGTTACCGCTCAAATCGTCCCACAAGCTGCCACTGCTGGTAGTGCGCAATAGGTGAGGACCTTGTCCGGCGAGGGCCGCCAAAGCGACCCGCGGCTCGGCTGCATCCACAAATATTCCCTCTACCGGGCCTCCGGTTTCCGTTCGCGACGGGCGGAAACTCGCGCCGCCATCCAAAGATACCCAGATCCGCCCATCGGCCGAGCCGGCATAAACCGTGCTGCCGCCGGTTCCGATTGCCGTTATGGAGGCGCCGGTGGCAGAAGAGTACTGGCGGCGCAACGCGGCTTCGGAAATCAGACTCGCGGGACTATCAGGAAACCATGTAGAGCCGCCCGGCGGCAACTCCAGCGAACCAAAATGATCCGCCTCTAACCGTACACCGGACACCCCGTTAGGTGTAGCCACAATGCGGCGCACCGGAAGATTGGGAAGATGCTGGTTCACCCCGGTCCAGGAGAGCCCTCCGTCGGCCGACCGCCAAACTCCAAAGTCGTTGGCCAGCGCCAATTGGTCGGGATCCGCTGGTGAAACGGCCAAGCTGTGCTGCCCTCCTCCTACGATCGAGGTGGACTTGTACTGCGTCAGGTTGAGCCACGACTGTCCACCGTCCTCGGACCGGAACAGTTGCCTACCCAGCGCATAGATTCGCGAGGAATTCGCGTTTGCCGCCACCAGAGTGGCCCCCGCATCGGGCAATCGCATCGCTCTGACCGGCGGAACGGCGGCGGGTGTGTTGGCCGCTTCGTCGGGAGCCCAATTCTCGTAATCCGTACTGACAAATGTCCTACCGGCGGTAGTCCGCGCATATAACTGAGATCCGTCAGGCGAAAACCAGACTTGTGCGATGGGGCCAGTGGCAGGCGAAGCCAACTCCAGTTCCACGCCAGAAGAGCCCAACTTCCGCCAATCGACCCGCGGCTGCGCAATCCCCGGCAGGACTGCCAGGAACCCCAGTGCCAGTACTAGTGCCCGGTTCCGAATTGTTCCGTTATGACACACTGCCGTGTCTCATTCTAACCCATTTCACCGCTCCAGGCGGCCATTAAATCACTGAAACGGCGTCCTTTGTTAGCGAAAGTTAATACCGGATCGTTATGTGCATAGCATGTTTGGTGCTAGACTTGAGGAGGCTGGCATTCGGGCGCGGAGATTGAGAGCCCCGTGTCCGGAAATAGATCAAGATGCTCCCTCGCCGAAGGCTCACAGGCTCGTTGCGCGCCTCATTGCTGGTTGCCACGGCGATAGTGTGCGCATCGTCACTTTTCGCAGAAGACTTCGGCGGCGCGGCCAAGGTCCTGGTGATGACAGGCCGTGTCTCGATTTTCCGCGATAACTACGAAGTCGCGGTCAACGTCGGCACCGTCGTACAGCCCAAACAACTCATCGTCACCGGCCCCAATGGTTACGCCAAGTTCGAACTGGCTGACGGCAGCACATTTGAAGTTTTCCAGGACGCTAAGGTGGTATTCCGCCCGACTATCGGATTGCTTGATCTGCTGGATGTGTGGATCGGCCACGTGAAAGTCTATATCGAGCACAAAAATGGTCCCAACTACAACCGGGTCACGACGCAAACCGCCGTCATTTCCGTGCGGGGGACCGTCTTTGACGTGGCGGTGGAGGACGAAGATACGACCCTGGTTAGCGTAGATGAAGGCGTGGTCGGGGTAAGGCACGCGCTCCTGCCGGGCAATGAAGTCCAATTGCTGGCGGGCCAATCCCTCCGCGTTTACAAGGATCAGCCGCTGGCCCGTAACGTCGATAAAGGACCTGGTATCCGCATGGCGCTGCGTGCGGCCGCGCAAGCCGCCTATGAAGCTCTGGCGCGTCGCGGCGTAGGTGCGGCCGGCGCCCCCACTGGGGGTGGCAGCACGGGTGGAACCGCTCAAGGCGATAAGGGTAAAGGCGGCAGCACCGGCAACACCGGCGGTACTTCAGGCTCGACCGGCGGAGCGCCACCACCACCTCCGCCAGCGCCACCGAATCCGTAGCTGGTCATTCCGGTGGCGCGGACGATCTGGTCGTCTGCGCACGGCCGGCAGACGGCAAGACCGGCTGCCCCACCATAGGAACTAACTCGAAGCGTCCGTCGCGGTGCAGGTAATACGTACGTCCGCGCCAGGTGACCCGATTTCCGAAGAACCCCGCAATCCAAACCAGAAACGCGATGAGGTCTTGCACCGGAATGGCCCAGCACAGCCGCCAAAACGCTGCATCGCGGAGCACCCACCGGGCAACGGCCCATGCCGATATTCCACGCAGAACTGCCGACGCAGCCAGCCACGGCCAGAAATGGAAATCGACCCCAGTGAGCAACAGCGCCAGCGGCAACGGGTTCGTGAACAGTTCGCCCACGTAGCCCTTGGGGCGCGAGCGCCGCGTGCTCCTCACCCAGCGCAGGCGGTGTGCGAGGTTATCGGCGGCACTGGAATCGCCGATATGATGCTCGACTCGAACAGACGATAGGATGGCGCCATATCCCTCCTCGGCGATGCGTTTGCCGAGAACGAAATCCTCCGCCAGATAGCTATCGAGCGCGGGCCAGCCGCCGATGCGCTCTAAGGCGCTCCTCCGCACCACCGCGGAAGGCCCCAACGCGAATTTCACCCCCTCGATCATGCGCGCTGTGAACACGCCCGCCATGAACTGCGTGTTCATGCCCAGCGCTTCCAGACGCGAAGGCCAACCTTTTCCCGCGATCGCGCAATACGGGCAAGTCGCCAAAGCTACCGCCGGGTCGGCAAACTCGGCGGCAATGGTAGCCAGCATGTCCGGCCGCGTCCGGATATCGCTATCATTCATCACCAGCAAATCGTGACGTGCGGCTTCCGTCATGCGTGCCAGGCTGTAGACCTTAGCGTTGGGGCAGGTGGGCTCGCCGGTGACAATCAAGCGGGCCGGCACCCGCGGAAATTCCGCCATCAAGTTGCGGACGACCGGTATCGCGGGATCGCCGTCGTGGCGCACCGCTAATACGATCTCGAAATTTGGGTATTTCTGCAGGAACGACGAACGAAGGTTCGCCTCCAGACCGAGATCGGCTCCAGCCAGCGGAGTCAAAATACTAATCGGCGGAAACTCCGAAGCCTGCGCCGGACGCGTTGCCAGATAACTTCGCGCGGCGGCGATGGTTAGCGCGCAATAGACCAGGGAACCGGCTACCAGCGCGCTCAGGACATAAACCAGCAACTTACCTCACGGGCTGTGCAGGGCCGGTGATGTGGTGCGGGTCCTGATTATTCTCCTGGCAGATGTATTCCATGATGTCGCTGTTAGCGCCGGTTTGCAGGCGGTTCTTGGCGATCAGGGTGAAGGGCTTGGTGTACGCGCCTGGATCTTCGATGGTAACTTCATCTACCAGCGTGCCCAGATCGGTGCGAGTATAGCGCTCGATAGTGTGCAGTTGCTCGGTGTGCGGATGTCCGGCGAAATCGAACCAGAACAGGTCGTTGAAGCCGACCGTATCCACCACCAGGGTATCGCCTTCCCAATGGCCGATAGAATCGCCGTACCAGGTGGGGTCCGGGTTCTTGGGATGCTGCCGGCCGTCCATAAAGATCTGGCGGAAGCTATGAATATTGCCTTCGAAGAGAAAATATAATTTTCCCGGAGCGGTGGCGATGGTCCAGGGATACGGCGCCATGCGGGGCACGCCGGTGGGGAGACAGTTAGCTTCAGGATCGTCGCCCGCCTTGCGCGCCTTCATAATCTTTTCCCACTCGGGCTTCAGCGAAATCGTGTCGCCGGGCTTCAGGATGCGCGAAATATCGCCAACGAGGCCATTATCGGGACGCCACACGCCCGAGAAGTCGGGCTTTCCATCCGGGAGGCGAGGCGTCGGACCGGTCGGTACCTGCGGGCCGCGTCCACGGCCGCGTCCGGGAGGGTCCTGCACGCTTCCTCCGGGAGGCGGCAAAGCCCCGGCTTTGGTTCCACTCGCCGGCGCCTGCGCCAAAAGCGGAGTAACTCCCGCCACCGCAGCCGATACGATCACGCTGAAAAGAAACTTCTTCACTCCTGAACCTCCTACCCTTTCCTGGATGGGTACTTTATGACTGGCGAGTCTGCGTCTCGCTTCGTTACAGAGGCGAATCTGTTATTTTAACCCGCTCCCTAACTTCGCTTGCTTTGTAGCTGGTGGTACCCCAACTGCTTTCGTGCTTCGGTGAGGCTCATCCCGTCCAACACCGCCCGCCGGATCTGCTCTTCCTTGCCGTCGATCTCCTCCGCCGCGTCGAGCACGGCATTCTCGTGAGCCTGGGGGATAACCAGAACGCCATCGGCGTCGCCGCGCAGGATATCGCCAGGATTGACGCGGGCATCCCCGATATTCACCGGGCCCCCCATGGCTTCCACCTGCACGCGGTCCTTGCCGGTCCGCATGGAATAGCTACGGCTGAAGATCGGATACCCAAGTTCCCGCGAGAGGTGGGTATCGCGGCAGGCACCATCGATGACCGTTCCCGCCACACCACGCCGGTGCGCCACCATCGTCAATATATCGCCCCAAACGGTGGCATTCTCGCGCCCGCCGTTATCCAACACCACCACGCCGCCGGGTGAGACATCTTCGATGTAATCACCCACGGTGCCGGGGGGCTTCCCCGCGGGGCCGTAAAGGATCGTGAAGGCGCGTCCCGCGAGCCGGAAGCGATGGTCGAGTGGCTTGATATTCAAGCACTGGCCGGGGATGCCGAGGCGGTCGAGCGCATCGCTCAAGGCGGTGGTGTCGAGCTTGGAGGCTCGCTGTACATTTTCGTCTTGGGTTGGCATGAGTTCTATTTCTTGAGCATGTGTTCGTAGTTCGCCCCCATCACCTGGCTGATGGGCTGTCCGGCCCGGAGCGCGGCAGCCATGGCTTTCTCGCGTTCCACGATCGCTTCGGCGGCTTCCAGAACCCGCGAAATATCGGCTGACCTCACGAACGCTACCGCGCTGCCATCGGCAATCACGTAATCCCCGGGCGTCACCGTCACATCGCCTACGGTGATCGGCTCATTCGTAGAGACTTCCACGATCCGCCCGCGGGCGGTGTGCGCCGTGTGACTCCTGGCAAATACGGGGAACTCCAGTTCGCGGCTCTCGTCAATGTCGCGCGCGGGACCGTCAATCACCACACCCGCCACGCCGCGCTGTTTGGCGCCGATCGAAAGATTGCCGCCCCAGGATGCGGCATCGAGACCGGTGCGCTGCTCCACCACGATCACATTCCCCGGCTCAGCAGCTTCAATCGCCGCCGTGCAAAGGTGACGCGTGGTGGCGGGGCGTCCTTCGGCCCGGTCGAGTTTCACCGTAAGAACGCGGCCCGCAATCCGCCGATCCGTCGACAGACGCTCGATTCCGCTCACAGCAGCCGGCAAGCCAAGTTTATCGAGAGCATCGGAAACCGCGCAGGAATCCATTTGGTGCAAGCGGCGGACGAAGTCGTTCATCCTAACGTTCCGGCCGCCAGCGCGAGAACCGGCGCTCTAATTTCTCCGCCAACGAGGTGAGCACAATCCCGGCAAAGGCAATGATGATGACGCCCACAAATAAGGTGTCGGTGGCGAAGGTTTGCCCGCCGTACATGACCATAAAACCGATTCCCTGGCTGCCGCCGAACATTTCCCCTACCACCACGCCGATCAGTCCTAGCGCGACACCCTGGCGCAAACCAGTGAGGATGAAGGGAACCGAGCCGGGAATGGCCACGGTCTTAAAGATCTGCCAATCGGAAGCGCAGAAAGCGCGGGCGCAGCGCAGGAGATCGGCATCGATGGTGCGCATGCCGCCCACCGTATTGACCAGGATAGGAAAGAAAGCCGACATGAACACGATGAAGACCTTGGACCACATCCCGATCCCGAACCAGATGATGATCATGGGGATCATGGCGATGCGCGGCGTGGCGTAGAGCGCGTTGAGGAAGGGATCGAAGAGGAACCGCACGCGGCGGTACCAACCAATGATCACGCCCAAGACGACTCCCGCGACCGCGGCGCCGGCCAAACCCAGGATGAAATTGCGGCCGCTATAGGCCATGTCCGCCAGCAAGGTGCCATGGCGGAGGGTTTCGATGAATTGCTTGGCGATGGCGGAGGGGCCGCTCAAAAACAACGGCGAGATCTTCCCCGCCGACCAGAAGGCCTGCCAGATGGCGACCACAACCACCACGGCGCCCCCGCCCAGGATGAGGGACTCATTGCGCTGGTAAAAGCTCCGCCGCGGCCGGGCTACTAATTCGCTCTTCACTGCGGGGAGATTGGCGATCTCGGGCTTGGTGCTCGTGCTCATGCTTCCACCACCACGCCGATGCGGTCCGACTCTTCCTCGATCAATTGCCAGATGGCGTCTTCCACTTCCAGGAACCGCGGCTCCCGCTTGATGTGCAACGTGCGGGGCCGCTCGAAGGGAATGCGGAAGATTTCCTTGACGCGACCGGGACGCGCGCTCATCACCGCGACGCGGTCGGCCAGGTAAACGGCCTCGTTGATCTGATGAGTAATGAAGAGAACCGTCTTCCGCGCCTTGGCCCAGATCTTCAGCAACTCGGCTTGCATGAACTCTCGGGTCTGGGCGTCCAGCGCCGCGAAGGGTTCATCCATGAGCAGCACCGCCGGATCGGATGCCAGGGCCCGCGCCAGGTTGACGCGCTGCTGCATGCCGCCCGAAATTTCGTTGGGAAAGTGCTTCTCAAAGCCGCTCAGGCCCACCAGCTTGATAAACCGATCGGCCCGTTCCCGCATGGTCGCCTCATCGAAGCGGCGCTGCATTTCCATGCCATACCGGACGTTGCCGGCAATGGTGCGCCAAGGCAAAAGGCTGGCATGCTGGAACACCACCGAGCGGTCGACTCCCGGCCCGGAAACACGCTTTCCATCGATCCGCACGGAGCCTTCTTCATAAGGCAGCAGCCCCGCCACGATGTTCAGCAGCGAGGTCTTGCCGCAGCCGCTCGGCCCGACGATCGCCATGAACTCACCATCCTCGACCGAGATGGTGACATCGTCCAGCGCCAGGACTGCGCTGGCGTTCCGTTCGGTCCAATAGCGCTTCGTGAGATGGTCGATTTCCAGTTTGACCATGGGGCCCTAAAACTACCGGAACGCCTCTTTCGATTTGCGTTCTTCTTCGGCCTTAATGCCTGCTCCGTAGAGTTTCTCGAAGTAGCCTTCCTTCACCAGGCGATCGACGATGCTGTTGTCAATGACCTGATGAAAGTCGTAGCCGCGTATGCGTGTGGAGGCTTCCGAATCCGCCTGGTTCAAGATCGACTTCACGGCGCCGGCCATCACGTAGGGAATGCGTTCGAGTGCCGCGCTCTTCACTTGCAGATCGTAAATGCGGTCCACATCCGCGGGGTCCGCCTTGTCGTACGCCAGGTAAGCTTTCACCGCGAATGCCTTGTCGTCATAAAAGCGCTTGATTGCCTCGGCGTGCGCTTTGATGAGGTTCTCGGCCAGCTTGGGATTGCTGGCGACGGTGCTCTTCTTGAACAGGTAGACCGTGGAGGCGAAGACATCATTGTAATCGGCCAGGTTGGCTACGCTCTTAAATCCGGCGGCTTCCACCTTGAAGTACTGTGGCGCGGTCAGCAGTGTGGCGTCGGCGCGCCCGCTGGTGAGGGCGGCGGCGCGTCCGGAAGCGTCGGTGCCCACGGGAACCCACTGCACGTCGCGCGAGGTCAAGCCGAATTTGCCCAGCAGCGCAATGGCGTAGTTATAGGGCGCATCGCCGATCTGGCTGACCGCGAATCGCTTGCCCTTGAGGTCCTTGCCACTCTTAATGTCCTTCCCGACCATCATGGCGAACAGGCCCTTGTTCAGGGAACTGCCGACCATCACCAGCGACCCGTCTTTGGAACTGGCCTGCAGCGCCTGCTCCATGGAGTAGTTGGTCATGGCGGCCTCGCCGCTCACGACCATGGCGATGCCCGCCGGATGCGCGCCGAACACCACGTCCGCGTCGTACCCGTATTTCTGGTAATAGCCGCCTTCCTTGGCGATCCACATGGGCCAGGAGGCCCCGCTGCGAGTGGGAAAATTGATGGTGATCTTCTGCAGTTGCTGCGCCCAACTCCCCGACGCGAGCAGCGCAGCCAAAACGAATGCAAATTTGAGGCGCGCCATCATGAGGTGGCTCCTTTGGATTCCGTAGCCCCTGTTTCGATCTTGAAGACCTTCTTGGCATTGTCTTCGAAGATCATCTTCTTCTCTGCAGCGCTCAGCCAATCGAAAGCCTCGATCAGGTGGCGGGTTTCATCGAGCCAGCGGCCGGTCCGGGGGTCTTTCACCGTGCCTACACCGGGTCGCTCGGTTCCGAATAGGCAGCGGTCCGCGCCCACCGTCTTAATGAGCAATTCCAGCGAGGGCGCCGAGTAGAGCACGGTGTCGTAATAGAGATTGCGCAACTGGTCGGAGAAACGCGGCCCCGGCCGGCGCAGCGACCCGGCTTCCCACCGCGCCCATTGATACGGCACTGCGCCGCCGCCGTGCGAGACCACGATCTTCAGCGTAGGGAAATCCTTGAAGACGTTGGAGGTCAGCAGCGAAACCACAGAGATGGTCTCTTCATTAATGAAGTGCGTGGAATAGGTGAGGCGCTCCGACTTGCAGCCCATGGAGTGGATGTGGCCGGGGATATCCAGCTCAACCATTTTTTCGTAGAGCGGATACCAGAAGCGGTCGCCCAGAGGCGGAGTCTCGACGCCGGTGCACTCGCCGGGATCGGGATTCAGCAGCAACCCCACGAACCCATCCTCTTTAATGCACTTCTCCAGGTAGGGCAGCACGGCTTTGGGGCTGACACCAGGGGTCAGAGGCACCGCGCACACGCCGCGAAAAGTATTGGGATAGAGCTTCACCTGCCGCGCGATGATGGCATTGGTCTCTTCCATGAACCAGGCGACCAGCTTGGGGTGCTCGCTAGTCATCATCTGGTACGGGCGGGGCGAGATGATCTGCATGTCGGTACCCGCCTCTTTGAGCTGGTCGAGATGCGACGAGCCGCCGAATACCGGAGAGTTCAGCGCCTTGGTGATGCTTTCGTCCGTCGCGCCCGCGCTGCCGCGTCCATGCCCGCCGCGATGCGCCAGGATTTGGGCTTTGTACACCCACAAGCTATCCGGCGCCGTCACGTGCGCATGTGCGTCAATAACCATTCCCTTGCCTCCTGTAGACCCCTTAGAAAATTGAGCTAGGCGTGATTTTATCATGGTGGACCAACGCGGTCCGGTTTGGCAGCCGGGCGGCGATGGCAAAGAGCGATATCGATCTTCGAGAGCAAAATGGAACGAACGAACCCGAGATCCAACGCGGCGATCGAGCCATTTTTAGTCCTTTAACCCCCTCATTTCACAGGCTGATTGGCTTCGGTCCTGGAAAATCGTAACTGTTGCGCACATGGGGTTGTTGAAAAACGATTGCGGGCCGCCGATAAGCGCCGCTGGACGCGGATAAAACTCTTGGTTTGGGATCGGCGTTGATCGGTGTTCCTCTGCGGCTGGTTGGTTTTCTGCTTCTTTTGACATGGTCCGCCCCCCTAATTTGAAAATAGCATTCGGGCACAAGGGCGTCTGATATTTCAGATCTGAAATTATTGAAAACAGGACGAATATAAATAGGGACTTGCGGAACTGACAACGGTGAATCGCTGGGCGGAACGGTTTACACCCCTTGTTTCATCAGAGTTAACAAGCACCGCTCCCTGGCGGTTGCTGCTCTGGTACTCGCGGGGTGCGGCATCTCCTTTTGGCAGGAGAGAACGGCCTTGATCCCAATTTCACAGGGCTGATTGGCTTCGGTCCTGGAAAATTGCGACTGGTCGCCTTGGTGACGCGCACCGCGCGAACGACTTGGACGGGAACGCCGTTTTGCAGAGACAACACCGTCTCCCGCGCCTCGCCCCGGACCAAAACAGGATAATCGGGATCATCTGGAAGGAGGAGAACGAGATGAGTCGGCTGGAGAAGATCGAGGGAGAGGTGCAGAATCTCAGCACGGATGAGCTAAAGACGTTTCGGGACTGGTTCGAACGTTTTGATTCCGCAGTCTGGGACGAGCAGATCCAAGCCGACACCAGTAGTGGGAAACTTCGTTCGATCGCCAAGCGGGCTCTCGAAGACCACGAAGCAGGTCATTCGACTATCCTGTGATCCATTGTGCGGCTCCCGATTTCTGGACCTGGTATCGCACTCTGCCGAACGACGCCCAACCGCTTGCGGACCGCGCTTTTGCTCTATTGAAGACAGATCCCCACCCTTCCTCTCTGCACTTCAAGAAAACGGGCGAATTCTGGTCGGCGCGCGTCGGCCTGCACTACCGCGCGCACGCCGTCGAAGTGAGATGGCGTGCTCTGGTTCTGGATCGGAACCCACGCGAATTACGATCGCCTCGTCGGGTAGCCCGAACGTACTCTCCCCAAACGCGGCAGTTCAGCAGCCGGGCGGCGATGGGAGGGTGCGATTGCGATTTTCGCGGGCGAAACGGAACGAGCGAACCCGAGGTTCCGGCCCGGAAATCGAGGTAAGCCGCTCATTTCAAAAGCTCAAATGGGTTCGGTCCGGGAATTTGCGACATTTTTTCGACGCCGCCCATCCTGTCGCCGGTTTTGCCGAAAGGGTTCACCGTTGCAGCAGGGACACTTCACCGGCCGGCGGCGGACAGCCTCTCTACTGGGCGCGCGTTGGTGTAGGATGTCATCAGGTCGTCCAAGGAGGAATCGCATGAATGTCCGTCACCTCGTGCCGTCCGTGAGCCGCCGACTCCTGTCCATAGGAGCCCTGATGATGGCGGCGAGCCTGCAGCAGCCGGTTCACGCGGCAAGTGTAGACCTCTCGAAGTTCCGGCGCATCGAGCCGCAGTTCATCGCGGCGCTGGGAGATCCTGGGGCCAAGTCCGGCAACGGCGCGCAATCGTGGGGTTTCTGGAACCAGGACCCGGGCCCGCGCGCTTGCAAGCTGGACCACTATCCTCAATTGAAGGCGAACGGCGGTGTAGCGCCGTCACAGTGGAAGTTCGACGCTAAGGACTGGTGGCTGGAGGAACACGGCTTCATCATGGAGAAGCCGACCTTTCCGCTGCCTCCCGGGCAATACCTCGTCACGGGCGACCGCCAGGTGACTACCGTGCTGACCATTCACCCCAAGGACAAGGACGGCAACGAAAGGTGGGAACTCGCCGACGGCGCGACGCTCTATGATGTCACCCATCTCGGATGCCGCTCCGCACGCTACACGCCGGAGACGGCTAACAACTCGTGCTCGCCCGAGAACGTTCGGCCTACGGGCTTTCCGGTGAATCCAGGGGCGGCCATGCCCGCTGTGAACGGCTGCCGCAAGCAAGACTACGAGGTTCTGATCGTGGTGGGGCTGCCCGCCGGTCGCTGAGTGGGCGCGCGCAGGGCGCGAACGCGCGCCATCCTCGGGCCACCGCACGGCTACGCCATTGCCGCACGTATCGAGCAAGTGTCGAGCAGAGCCCGGAACAGAGGAACCGTGAGAACGCGTCGTTCGTTCTTGCGAAGCGCCGCGAACCATAACCACGAATTCAGTGGCAGGGCTGGCAGGGCATTCAGCGGAAAGCATCCTTAGAATCCTTCAGCCCACCACAGCCGATTTGACATCATGACAGCAGCAAAGGTGGTGCTATGATGTTTAGACATGAGGACCACGATTACGTTGGAGCCGGATGTGCAGGCTCTCATACGAGTGGCCATGAAGGAGCGGGGGATCTCTTTTAAGGAAGCGCTGAACTCCGCGGTGCGAGCTGGGCTGACTCAGGGGAAACCTAAGCGGCGCCCCTTTGTGCAGAAATCGTTTTCTCTCGGGGGCGATCAGAATTTCAGGTGGGACAAGGCCTTGGACGCAGCAGGCGCCTTAGAAGACGAGGAGCTTAGCCGGAAGCTTTCTTTGCGCAAATGATCGTGGTCGACGTCAATCTGCTGATCTATGCGGTCAACCAGGACTCTCCAGACCATCGCGAAGCAAAGACATGGCTGGAATCAACTGTTTCCGGAACGGAAACGGTAGGGTTGCCTTGGATCGTTCTCCTGGCATTCCTCCGATTGACTACGAGGCCAGGAATTTTCCAGAAGCCCCTGAGGGTAGCTGCGGCGTTTGATCTGGTAGACGCGTGGCTGCAGCAGAGTTCAGTGACCGTGCCTGAACCTACTCCCCGACATCTGCAAACGATGCGCGATCTTATTTCCCCGCTCGGCACCGGCGGCAATCTCACTTCGGACGCCCATCTCGCGGCTCTGGCAATTGAGCACGGCGCCGAGCTTTGCTCGACGGACAACGACTTTACGAGGTTCAATCGGCTGCGCTGGCGGAATCCGCTGGCTGGTTGAAGGCAAAAGGGCAATTCCCGGGTTCGAAGAAGCGGTGCACCTAAACTGTGTGGTTGGGATTGCCCCTTCTTGCGGTTCAGCCCGGTCAACTAGAATTGGCTTCCCACCTGGGAACGTCGAAGCTCCGGACTCTCGAACAGCCCGATTGCCATCTTAGGCATTTCCACCTCCGCCAGGTGCGAGGCATGTCGTTTGCAAGACTGAAAACTTGGGCTATGCGGTTTTTCTGTTTACCGGCAACAGGAAGCCGGGCTAGTCTTCTGTTGGCTGTCTACATAGAGGTTTACATGCGCACTCCCGAGGCCGACGTACCGTACGCACGCTCGATCTGATCGTGTTGAAAACCCTGGACGCCATGGGTCCGCTTCATGGATACGGGATTGCCCGGAGGATCGAGCAGCAGGCGCAAGGCATGCTCGCTCTCAATCAGGGCACGATTTACCCCGCGCTTCTCCGCCTGCAACAAAAAGGCTGGATCAAGAGCCGGTGGGGCACGAGTGAGAATAACCGCCGCGCGCGTTTCTACGAGATCACGCGGGCAGGAAAAAGCCAGCTTGCGGTGGAGACCGAAATCTGGGAGCGCGCGGTCTCGATCCTGTCGCGAATGCTAGAGGCGAAGTCATGACCGCTCTTCGAACGTTGATGGCGGGCATGAGCGCGCTCTTCAGCCGGCGGCGCGGCGAAGAAGGGCTGGCGGCGGAAATCGCCGAGCATCTGAAATTGCTCGCCGACGAATACCAGCGCCTTGGTTTGCCGGCTGACGAAGCGCGCGCGGCGGCTCGCAAAGAATTCGGCGGCGTGGATCAAATCAAAGAATGCGTGCGGGACCAGCGCGGGTTTCTCTGGTTCGAAATGCTGCGGCGCGATATCCGTTATGCCGTGCGTTCCCTTTCGCGAGCACCCGCTTTCACTTTGGCCGCGATCAGCACACTCGCGCTCGGTATAGGCGCGACCACGGCCCTATTCAGCGTGGTGAATGAGGCGTTGCTGCGGCCGTTGCCATATCCGCGATCGCAGGATCTCTGGTCCGTGCGCGCGCAGTTTACCGACGGCCGGGTGACCACGGGGCTGGTCAGCCCCGTCGAATTGAAGCGCCTTAAGGAGGCGACTTCACCGAACGTTACCGTGGCGCTGTCGGCGCGCGTGAACCTGACCCTGTTGCCGCCCGAGGGCACGCCGCAGGCGGTGGCAGCGTCGGCCGTCGATGAGGGCTTCTTCCCGCTATTTGGTCTCTCCCCAATCCTCGGAAGCGGTTTTAAGGCGGAGTATTTCCGCAAGAACGGGCCGAACGGCGCGGTGATTTCGACCCGGCTCTGGCACAACGCTTTCGGCGGCGATCCCAAGATCGTGGGAAAGACGCTGAGCCTCGCGACCGGGGGTGTGCCGATTCTGGGGGTCGCGGCGCCGGAAATGGATGTGCCGCGAGGGACAGAGGTGTGGATCAATCTACAACTCAATCCACAAGACACGGGGCACGGACTGGACGGGTATCTCAGGATGCCTCCGGGCATGCCGCCCGCGGTCCTGCGAAGCCGGCTGGGCGTCGTCGCGCAGGGGCTGGGACTTGCCTTTGTGATCGAACCATTTGTGAAGGCAATGGTGGGCGATCTGCGGCCGGTCCTGATGATCGTGTTTTCGGCGACCGCGTTACTCTTCATACTGGCATGCGTGAATGTGGCAAACCTGCTGCTGGCGCGGGCGTCGCTGCGCTCCCGCGAGGTTGCCGTACGGGCGGCGGCCGGGGCCAGCCGGACGCGCATCGTGAGGCAACTATTGACCGAGTCGGCGGTTCTGGCGACGATGGGCACAGTGGCGGGTTTGGCGGTGGGTTATGGCGCCGTACGAGCGCTGTTGCGCTATGGCGCTTCCCAGTTGCCGCGCCTCGAGGTGGTGCCCTTCGATACGCCGGTGTTGTTGTTTGCCATTGGAATGCTGGTGCTCTGTGCGGTGGGGGTGGGGCTGGCGCCGGTTCTGCAACTGGCCGGGTCCGGCATCGAAGAGCGCCTGCGAGAGCGCGCACGCACGGCCGGCGGCACGCGATCGACCTACCGCGCTTTGCGGATGATGCTGGCGGCTGAAGTTGCGGTCGCGGTTACGATTGTGGCGGGCACGGGACTGCTGGTGCGGAGCTTTTTGAATCTACAGCGGAAGGACCCCGGGTTCGCCAGCGGCGGCCGCCTGACTTTGACGTGTTGCTGCCTGTTCACAAATACCGGGTCCGGGCGTGCAGCGGGCCTGGCAGGATGCGCTGTTCACAAAGCTGCGCCAGATCCACGGCGTGACTGCGGTCGCCGGGTCTTCGGACTTTCCCCTGCTGCCGGATGGCTCCGGATCCGCGGCCACGACGCTGTTTCGATTGGATGGCTGGCCGGACGAGCACGAACATGTCGTAGCCTTTCTGCACGTGGTATCACCGGCATTTTTCGAGGCTATGGGGATCCGGACCAGGCGCGGCCGCGCGTTTACCGACTTAGACCGGCCGTCCACAGCGCCGGTGGCAGTGGTCAACGAGAGTTTTGTTCGAACGTATCTGGAGGGCCGCGACCCGCTCTCCGCCAAAATTTCCCTCGGCCTTGGCCGTATGGACCCCGCCACGAGCCACGCGATTGTCGGTGTAGTTCATGATGTGAAGTACGGCTCGTTGTGGAGCAGCGCCGGCCCGGCATTTTACTTCGTGGACAACCAGTTCGGGGCTCCGTTCCGCCTGCACGTTGTGGTGGCGACGAACCTCATGGACCCCCGCATTGTGATTCCAGAGGTACGCGCCCAGGTAGAGAACATGGATCCGCAGCTGGCCTTCAGGGTCCAGCCGGTGACGGAGGTAGTTGCGGCGACTTTGACGCGTCAGAAATTGGGCACCCGATTGATGCTGGTTTTCGGGGTCGTGGCCCTTCTGCTCGCAGCGATCGGAATTTACGGCATCATCGCGTACCCTTCGACGAGCCGGTACAGTGAAATCGCCACGAGGCTGGCGCTAGGCGCCACACGCGCAAACATCTTCTCTTTGCTCGTGAGGCAGGGGACTCGCGGTTGCCGGGGCGGGTGCAGCCATCGGCGTGGGGATGGCGCTCGTGGTTGGCCGGCTGGCCTCCAGTTGGTTGTATGAGGTGCGCCCCTCGGATCCGTGGATCCTCGGGTCCGCGCTCGCGATGGTGGTGGGTGTCACGGTGGCGGCGACATTGATTCCGGTGAGAAGGGCCGCCCGGATCGACCCCATGCCTTTACTGCATTTGGAATAAGCTTGAACGCGCGGCCGGACGTTGACTAGAGGCGGGCAGGACCGGCGCGACAAAGTGCTCCCAGCGATGTTCCGCAACGGGACAAAACTCTGTGCCGCGCGTCTCACGTAAAGGCCAAACTGGCCGGGAACAGGGGGAACCATGAAAACGCGTCGATCCTTCTTGCAAAGCGCGGCGGCGATTGGCGCGGTCGGGGCGTGGGGAAAGCCAGCCAGACTCCCGGGCGTGAAATGGAGGGAGCGCCGCGCCCTGTTTCCGGAAGGCGTCGCTTCGGGCGATCCGGATGACACGAGCGTGATCCTTTGGACACGAGCCGGGGATGCGAGCATGGGCAAGCTGTTCGTGGAAGTCGCGGAAGACGAGGACTTCCGCAAGATCGTGACCAGAGCCACTGCTCCCGTGTCACCGTCCGCCGATGGAACCTGCCGCGTGCTGGCTGGCGGATTGAAGCCTGCCCATGTGTATTGGTTTCGGTTCCTGGCGCCCGATGGCTCCGGCAGCCGAATCGGCCGAACCATCACCGCACCCGCGCCCCATGACCCGCGCCCGGTCCGCTTCGCGTTTGTGAGCTGCCAGAACGCCAACCAGGGCGCTCAGAATGCTTACCGGCGGATGATCTACGAGGACGAGCGCGCGCCGGAATCGGAGCGGCTCGGTTTCGTGCTGCACCTGGGCGACTTCATCTACGAGCTCGTGTGGTATCCGGAAGATCGTCCGACCTATTACGACCGGCGGGTTCGCGAGGTGGTGCGCTATCCACACGGCGAGAAGATCAGCGATTTCCACATTCCCACCACGCTGGAGGATTACCGCGCGGTATACAAAGGCTATCTGCACGACCCGGACCTTCAGGATGCGCGGGCGCGCTGGCCGTTCGCGCCGATGTGGGATAACCACGAATTCAGTTGGCAGGGCTGGCAGGGCATTCAGTTGTTCTCCGGAAAAAACCGTCCCGCGCAAACCATGAAAGTGGCGGCAAACCAGGCGTTCTTCGAATTCCAGCCCGCGCGCATGGCTCGGCCGCAATCCAAATCCCTGGAGACCTTCGATCCGCCGCGTGTCTCCAATGCCCCAGTGACCCGTTTCGATCAGGACGGGCTGGGGCAGGAACCGAACAATCTCACGGCGATCCACAGCCTACGGGGTTATCGCGCACTGCGCTGGGGGCGTCACGTCGAGTTGATCATCACCGATCAGCGAAGTTACCGTTCCCAGGACCCGCTGTCGATGGACGAATCGGACCCGCTCGACAACCCCGACTTCCCGGGGCTCGTGCCGGAAGAAGCGGTGGAGACGATGGATGCGGGCCACATCATTGCCAATTTCAAAACGGAGCGTCCGCCGCAGACCTTTCTGGGAGCCAAACAGAAAGCCTGGTTTCTGGAGCGCCTGCGCGCGTCGAAGGCCACCTGGAAGATTTGGGGAAATACGGTGGCGACCCTTCCGATGCGCGTGGATCCGCAGAACTTGCCGGAAGGGATGACGAAGCGATGGCCCGGCGAGGGCTTTGCGGTCATGGCCAGCAGCGATTTTAGCAGCGCGTATCACGAGCGCGGAGAAATCTACGATTTCATTGCGGCGCACGGGATCACGGGTTTCGCTTCTGTTTCCGGCGATCGTCACAGCTTCTGGGCGGGGCTGGCTGCGGCGACGCTTCCACCGAAGCCGTTCCAGCCGGTCGGGCTCGCCTTCGTCACCGGATCGATCTCCGCTCCCGGAGCCATGGAAGCTCAGGAATACAACTTCCCCAAAACCCACGTCTTGCGCCCATTGTATGTTCCCGGGATCAACATGCTGCTGAAACATGGAGTGCGATCCTGCCTGGAATATGCGCGAAGCGGCGATCCGGCCAAGGCGCGCGAGTTCTCCAATCCCGATCTAGCGCCGCATGTGGCGTTCGTCGATATGGGCGGCCACGGATACGCAGTGGTTCGGGCGGCGCAGGATCGACTGGAGACGGAATTCGTCTGTATCCCGCGGCCGTTGGAGCGAAGCGATCGCGCCGATGGCGGCCCGCTCAATTACCGGGTTAGAGCGCACGCGCGACTGTGGAGCAAGGGCGAGCATCCGGCGCTAAAGGTGGACGTGCTCGAGGGCGATCCGAAGTTATCGCTCTGAGCGGACCGATGTCACTCGATGTCGCATGCAGGCTGAAAAACCATGCTCGCCCGAGAACGTTCGGACCACGGGCTTAATCGTGGCGAAGCGCGATAGCTGGATCGACATTCATCGCGCGCCGCGCGGGTATCCCGCAGGCGAGCAACGCGACCAAAGCCAGAATCGCCGGAGCCGCCGCGATTGTCGCTGGATCGTATGGCGAGACGCCGACCAATTGCGACTGCAAGATGCGATTTACGCCCAGCGATGCTGCAAGACCTAACATCGCCCCTGCCGCCACGGGCAGCATCCCTTCGCCGAAGATCATCCCGCGAATATCTTCGAGTGTCGCGCCGACGGCCATCCGCACGCCGATCTCTCGGGTGCGCCGGCCCACCGAATAGGCGATCACGGCATATAATCCAATCGCCGCAAGCACCAATGCAATCACCGCAAAGATTGGCGCGACGGTGGCGTACTTCCCCAACTCGCTATGCAGCGCATCCATGGAATCGCGATCGAAGGCCATGTGCGCCTTCAGGGTCATGAACTCTTCGAGCGACACGTCGGAGTCGAGCTTCTGTAGCTCGGCCCGAATTGTGCCGGCCAATGCCTTCGTCATCCGCGTTCGAACCAGAAAATAGGCGCGAGCCGGCGGACGCTGGCGCAGCGGAACGTAGACGACGGGTTTGAACTGCTGCCGCGTGGCGTCGTTTTGCATGACATTCGGAACCACGCCGACCACCGTAAGCCAATCGTTCGGGCGGTTACGATTGGTGAAACGAAGGTGTTTGCCGATTGGGTTTTCGCCTGGAAAAAACCTGGCGGCAAAGCTCTGGTTGACCAATGCAACCGGCAAGGATCCCTGCCGGTCGGCGTCGTTGAACTCGCGGCCTGAGATGGCACCCGCGGAAACCACACCGAAGTAGTTCGAACCGATCGCAAACAAACCTACAGGTTGTCTTTCGTCGGGCGCGAGCGGTTTTCCCTCGATTTCGAAGGTTGGCTGGTTAGCGGAATGAGCCGGAAGATTGCTGGCCAGCGTCACCGCTTCGATTCCCGGAATCGTTCGCAATCGGGTTTCCAGCCGCTCGTAATACGAGCCTCGTTTTTCAATGTTTGGGTATTTGTCGGACGGCAGCATGGCCGATCCAACCAGAACGTGCTCGGGATCGTGCGCGCCCGTGTTCGCGATAAGGATCGACGCGAGGCTCCGCACCAGCACACCCGCACCCGACAACAGCACGATCGCCAGAGCCATCTGTCCCGCAACGAGTCCGGCCGCAAGCCGCTTCCCGTGCCGGCCTTGTGTGACGCCCTGCGCCTCACCCTTAAGCACGCCGTTCACGCCGATTTGCATGACTCTCGCGAGAGGAGCCAGAGAAAACAGAATCGCGGCGCCCAGCGTGATCGCCGCCAGATAGCCGAAGGTACGGAAATCCACCGTGTAATCGAGGACCTGATACATGGACAAGGTCACCAAGTCCCACTGGTGGATGCACCATTTCACGATCCACCAGCCGGCCGCTCCCGCCACGGCCGCAATCATCAAGCTCTCCACGACGACCTGGCGGATCATCCTGCCTTGGCCCGCGCCCAGTGCGATTCGAGTCGAATACTCACGCGCGCGGCCGATGCTTCGAGCCAGTGAAAGATTCGCGAGATTGGCGCACGCGATCAGGAATACAAACCAGGCCGCGGCCCATAGCGAACCCCAAATCATCGACGCATCCGAGCCACTGTTGGCCTCAGCATGAGTGAATATGGCGGGTAGAACTCCGCGATTGGTCGCTGGGTACGCTACTTCCAAGCGGCGATTGATGGTTTCGAGTTCCGTGCGCGCCTGCCGAAGACTCACACCGTCGCGCAGCCGCCCGACGGCCAGAAATGCGGTAGGAGTCAGTCCTCTCTGCTTGAGCTCCGCGGTTTGCACGAGCGGAATCCAGAGGTCCCATTTAGTCGGAAAATCGAAGTGTTCGGGCATGACGCCGATAATCGTCGCCGGCAACCCGTTCATGCGCACACGCATGCCGACGATATCGGTGCGGCCGCCGAACCGGTTCCGCCAAAAGCGATGGTTGAGAATGGCAACCATCGGCGCGCCGGGGATTTCATCCTGTGGAACGAAATCGCGTCCCAGTATCGGCTGAACGCCGAGAAGCCGGAACGTGTTGGCACTCACAGCAAAAGCGGCCGTGTCGATTGGGCGGCCGTCACCGTCTTTAAAAGAGATGGCGTTTTCCGCTACGAACGCGAGGCCCTCAAATGACTTAGTCTCCGCGCGCCAATGCTCGAAATCCGCATACGATATGAGGCCGCCACCGGCCGCACGGCGCTCCTGAATATAAACCAGGCGGTTCGCGTGGCGGGCGAGCGGCAAGCCTCGAAACAACATAGTGTCCATGACCGCGAACACCGTAACGTTCAGCGCAATGGCGAGCGTGAGCATCGCAATCGCGGTTAAAGTGAAAGCGCGATCGCGACGCAAACCGCGCCACGCGAATCGAAGATCGTAGACGATCGCTTCAAGCTGCCTTGGGAGAGCGACGGCGAGCACCGACGTGATTATATAGCAAGGAATTGGGCCCTCTGCCAACACAAAACACGCCGGCCTACGGCCGGTGGGCCGAATGGAAATCCGGCCCGCGGGCTGAAAGCGCGCCCCACCAAACACAGAAGTGGATAAAGGGCGCGTGGGACGTTCAATTCGGAGGCGCGTTTATGGTGAGCATCACCGGACCGCTGCTCGCACCGCCAACTGTGACTACCAAGGGCTGATCGCCAGGCGTGGCGTCCGACGGTACGGTGAAATTGATTTGCGTCACTCCTACCAGCCCGCTGGCATTGCCGGCAAAAGCGACGGATGCTTGTTCTCCGCCCAAAGTGACCGACAGCGGCAGCCGTGGCTTGGGCAGGTTCCGAACGGAGGTGCTGGCCGCAGGCGTGGCCCCGGTGGCGAGCGTCGGGCTCAGGTCCCCCGCGCCGGTGATGAAAATAGTCATCACATCGCCCGGCTGCGCCGAACCTCGAGCGCCCGTGGTGGCGTCGATCAGCGCGCTATAAATCCCCGGCGCAGCGGCCGCAACCGGGAACGAAAACGAGGCGATGGCGCCGTTGTTATTGATCGCCAGCACGGCCGGGCCCGAACCGGTCTCGTACGGAATCTGCAGGTTGACCTGGCCGTCGGACACGAAATAGAGAGGCGCGCTGATACCGTTCACGGTGGCCGATACGCCGTTCAGGTTGAGCGGCAGCGGAAGGCGGCTGGTAGCTTGCGTGACCGGGGCGAGCCCCGAACCGAATACCGCTACCTGCATTCCTGGGGCGAACGCCTCGGTGCCCGAAGCATTGTCGCGCATTCCGGCGATCGAGATGGCGGGCGAACCGCCAACCAGCAGCGTGACCGGCACGCTGATCTGTTGCGGGACGGCATTGGGCGCCTGGATCGAAACGAAAGCGCGGTAGACGCCATTAGCCAATCCGTTGGTGGAAGCCTGCAGCGTCACGGTACTGCCGTTTGGCGTGACAGCCAGCCAGCTACTGGTGCGGTTAGCCGGCAGAATGGATGCAGTCCACGGCACAGCCGCTCCTTCGAAGCCCACGGCCAGCGAAGCCGTCCCGCCCACGGTGAGATTGACGGCTGCCGGTGAGACCGAGACTGTGGGCGCCGCATTCGCGCCAAGCGAATAAGTGGCCGAGACACTGGCGCTCACGGTGTTTCCCAACTCGCTCGTACCGCTGATCTGCAGGTTTTTGGCGGCCGATACGCTGTTGCTATCCCAGCACAGGTTGGCTTGCAGCATGCCATAGGGAGCCAGACGCGTGGTGCCGAACAGATTTTGAATCTGGTTGCTCAAGTCGGTGCCTCCGGCGGTAAAGCGGGTGAGCTGCACCAGAAACCCGCCGGTCTCCTGGATACTGACTTGCTGCGACCATTGGCAAGAGGGGTCGGCGCCCGAGTTCTGTTGCACCGCGGTGGGCGCGCTGGTGAGCGTCATGGCGGGCGCCAGAGTGGTCCCCGCAATGAACGGCACGCTGAGCTGTGTGCTCCACGGAGTGCCGTCCGCGTCTTTCCCCGCGAAAACAAAATTACGGTTGAGCGGAGCGTTTAGGTTCACTCCCGACAAGTTGGCGCGCACGGTCCCTTTCGCGGGAATGCTGGTACTCGTCCAGGACCCCAGGTTTTGCGAGACGCCGTCTATGGTGAATGAGGTCAGAGTAGTGGCTACTCCGGCTTTCTCGGTCAAGCCTACGGTGTAAGGCCAGGAGCCGAGTTCCTCCGGGACGCTATTTGGTATGACGAACGGGACGACCAGCGAGCCCGATGCCGGCAGGTTCAGGCTGGTCGAAGTTGTTCCCGAGGAGCTGGTGAAGACGGGATCGCCGCTATAGACTGCGGTGACGGCGCCGTTTCCGGCGGCAATCAGGCTCGCCGCCACCGAGAGCGCGGCAGTTCCCGAAGAGTTCAGGTTAGCGGCGCCCATGGTCGTATCGTTGGCTACGAAGGCAACCGTGCCGGAGGGCTGCCCGCCCTGTCCGCTGACCGTGGCGGTGAGCTGCACCGTGTCGCTCAATGAGAAGGCCGGAGGATTCGCGCTGACGGTGGTGGTACTGGCACTGCCAGCGTTCCACTCCATTACCAAATGATAGGCATCCACCGAGCCCAAGCCTGTGGCCAAATCGTATCCGGGGCCTGCGGCATATCCCATTCCGGCTGCGGTGCAGGCCGGACTGCCTTGTTCGCATGGAAGGTTGATATCTCCGGCGGTGATGTCATGGAACACGTCGCTGGTGGCTTGCGCCAGCCGGTACAGTGCCGGATTGATATTGCCCAACCCGGGCTGTGCCAGCGAACCATTGGATACGAGGTATTGGTTCAGTATGGCGAGCATCCCTGCAAAACTGGGGCTGGCCGCGGAGGTACCGCCTACGTGAGCCATCGAGCCGCCGCTATAGACGATGTACGCGTAATGTTGGGGAGAGGCGGCCAACGCCAGATCGGGCGTGTCGCGAGCGTTGTCATTGGGTACGCCCGGCCCGGCCTGCCAGACCGGTTTGGAATAGAGCACGCTGGGGCCTCCGCCCCCGGCCGAGAGATCGTTCCGGACCGCGGAATCGTTCCAGGCCTTTTCCGGAACATAGGTCAGAGCCGAAGCTCCGTTGGCAGTGTTGGCTGCCGCCCAATAACCGGTGCCGCTTCCGTCGTTGAATTCGGTTCCGCCCACCGCCGTGATTTCCGGGATGCTGGCCGGGAAACTGGCATTCGGGCCTTTGGACACCTGCGCGGCCGGCGCGGTCACATCGCACGTTGCGGCTCCCCAGTCGCCGGAGGCGGTCAACCAGGTAATCCCTTCCGCGTTGGCCTGCTGCGCGATGCCGCGAAGGCTGCCCGAATTGAACGCTTCGCAACCGCCATAGCTGAACGTGATCACGGGCGCGAGGTTTTGATCCACGGCGTATTGCGCAGACGTGTTCACGCTGTTCGAGTTCACGTAGATGATAGTTGCGTTCCGCGCTACCGCGCCGGCCCATTCGAGATCGAGGTCCGATTCGATCAGGCTGCTGGTGGTGCCGGGGTCCGGGCCGAACAGCACCACCTGGGGATCGTTCGCCGGGAGATTAAAAACCTGCCGAAACTGCCGGATGTCCGCCAGGTTGACATCCGATCTGCCGATCACGGCGATGCTTTGCCCCTTTCCGTCAAGCCCGGCGCTATAGAGGGGCGCCAGGTTGTAAATGGTGGCAAAATCGTCCGGCGCGATGTAATGCGTTCCGCCCGTGGTGGAACGCGGCTGCTCCAGAGCGTACGAAGGCTGCATTTGGAAGTCGTCTAAGCCTTCGATGCCGGCTACTACGTTCTCGAAGGCGGCGGGAATTGCGGGATCGGTAGCATTAGCGAAGTGGGTTTCGCCATTCACGCGATACCGGTGAATCTGAGTGTGAAACGCCCGTCCGACGCGTTCCGCCGTTCCGCTGAACGTAATCCAGTGCCGCCCGCGCGCCACGTCGTGCACCTGCAGACCCTGGTTGGTTAACCACGAGACGATCTGGGTCAAATCGTTTGGGCTGAGACCGAATCGCTCGCCGAACTGCTCCGGCGTAAGCCAGCGATGGTAGTTGGGCGAGCGGGGGTTCCGCTGTTCCGTAAGGAAGGCCTCCAGTCCATCCGCGGGGCTCAGGCGGAGGGTGGCATACTGCAGCAACATCGCCGGATCGACCGCGCCGAGATCGATGCTCGCCGCCACTTCAGGACGAAGGTGGCGTTTCAGTGGGACTGTGCGGCTGGGATCGACCGGTTGAACGATCCGGTTTTCGGCGGAAAAGAGGCAGAGAGAAGCGGTTACAAGTATGAATACGGAGCGCATGGCATGTAGCGCACAGGGCGCAATGACTTCCTATCCTAACAATCCGGATGAGGTCCCCAGCGGCCCGTTCAATCGCAGCTATACTTGCAACACAGATGACTCGATGGCGGAAATGGGTGGAACACCCGGAACAGATATGGCTGCGCAAGGTCCTGTTTCAAATTCACCTGATGATCGGGACGGCCGTCAGCGTTTACGTGGTCCTCATGAGCATCTCGGGCGTCATCGTGGTCTGGCAGAACGAACTCTACAAAACGCTTCCCATCGAGTGGCTGGTGAAGGCGCATGACAATCTGTTCGCCGGATCGAGTGGCCGGTTCCTCAACGGATTGGGCGGCGTTTCTATGGTGATGCTGTGTTTGACCGGCGCGGTGATCTGGTGGCCTGGTATCAAAAACTGGCGCAGAAGCGTGAAAGTGAATTGGCGCGGGCACATTGGGCGGATCAACTGGGACCTTCACAGCGCGCTCGGATTTTGGTTTTATCTGTTCATACTCATCTGGGGGCTATCGGCGATCTATTTCGCATTCCCCGCTTTGGTCAATCCATTGTTCCGGCTCGACCCCAAAGACAGATACACCGATACGGCGTTCTTTTGGCTTTCGGAAACGCATTTCGGGAGGTTCGGGTGGATCTCCAAGATCATCTGGAGCATGGTTGGATTGGCGCCCGCCGCTCTTGCGTATACGGGTGTTTTCATCTGCTGCCGGCGCATGATCTACAAGAAGCCCTCGAACCCGAACACGCATCCGGGGTAGCTCTTCGGGTGTGTGAAAAAATTCGGGGACACCACTCCCACACTACCCAGCGAAAAGACTGGGCAGGAGTGGCCCGTAATGTCCCCGCATTTTTTCACACTCTCACGTAAGCGGATGGCTCCTAGCTCAAATTTTCTGCACGCGCCGCAGGGTGTACAACTCGGGCTTCATGTTCTCCTGCTCGAAGCGCTTCCAATCGTCGTTCACGTGGATCAACCGGCCGCTGATGTGGTTGGAGCGCTCGGAGGCCAGGAACAGCGCCAGTTGAATCTGCTTTTCGGGCGCCACGCCACCGGTGATGCGCACCCGCTGCGCATCCTCGATCTCCTTGCGGCCGGCCCGCTCTTCGCCGGCATGCAGGACCTCATCGGTCATGTGCGAGTACGAAGCTCCGGGAGCCATACAGTTCACCTGCACGTTGTCGTCCTGCACCTCTTCGGCGAGGCATTCCACCAGGCGGACGACACCGCTTTTGGCCGCGGCATAAGCGGTGAAATTGGGGCGGCTCGACGCCGAGCCGCCTCCGCCAATCAGAATGATCTTGCCGGAACGCTTCTCAATCATGGGCGGCAGCGCGGCACGGCAGCTATTGGCAGCGCCAATTAAATCGGTTTCGATGGCTTCGTTCCAGGCTTTGGGCTTGGTGGTCAGCAACGGACCGATCGGCCCTTGGACGGCCGCCGCGCCGATGAGCACATCCAGGCCGCCGAAGACCACGCGCATGCGATCCACCGCCGCCACCAACTGCTCCAGATCGCGCACGTCAGCGCGGATCCGCAAGGCGGAGCCCCCGGCTTGTTCGATCTCCAGTTTCGCCAGATCGAGTTCCGCCTGGCTGCGCGACAATAGCCCGACGTGCGCGCCGGCTTGGGCAAATCCGATCGCCAACCGCTTGCCGATCCCGCGTCCCGCGCCGGTGATCAGCACGCTCTTCTCTTTCATGGATGCCAAGCGTCAGTTCTCCACGCGCGTGTCGAAGATTCCCGTTTCCACTTTACCCGCGCGCTTGACTTGCACGACAATGCGGTAATCGCCCGATTTGGGGAAACCATAAGGGAAGCTCACCGCCGCAGGAATGCCGCCGTGCAGCATGGCCATGTGGCCCGCGTGCGGATCAGGGGCGGCCACCAGGCCCAGCGCTGCCATAGGGACCGACCCGGACGGGTGGACATGGGCGAAAACGCTGCGGTCCGTACGGATAAAGGCGGCGTGGCCTTGCATTCCCATATAGAGCTCCATGCCCCCGGCAGGCTGACCGGAAGAATCTTCCACGCGGAAGCGAAATTCATACGGCTGCCGCGCGCGGTACGGCATGGGACCTCGCTCCCACACCATCCGGTAACCGCCGGAGAGCGGAAACACAACCGAATTGTAATCCGCTTTCGCCAAAGGTAGGCCGGCCACACCCGCATCGTCGCCGGCCAGCGGCTGGCCTTCCACTTGGGGAAGATCCACCTCCGCCGTCACCGTTTCGGGAAATCCATTTTCATGCACAATATCGCCGAACAGGGCGTAGCGGCCGGCCGCCATCGCCGGCAAGATTTGCGTGAATTCGGTATCGCCCGTGCGCTCGGGATGCAAGTGCCACACCTGGTCCATCTCCGGAACATGTAGGACGTACAGATGCATTAAATGGTTGTGGTCGGGGATCAAATCGTCTGCCTTGCGGTTCAGCCAACCGGGATCCTCCAGGCGCAGCACCAGGCGGCTGCCCGGCTCCAGCGTAGTCTTGAATTGGAGCGGCTTGAAGATGCGCTGGGCGTACCCGGCCGCTTCCGACTTCCACCATACGTTGCCCAGCCACAAGGCTCCGGCCAACAGTATGCCGGTACCGGCCATGGCGATGCGCGCGCGCCGGATGCTGCGCCGGTCGGGTTCTTTGCCGGGCTCCAGGAATCCTTCCCGGTTGGCCGCTCCAATGATGCTCACCAATCCAATAAACAGCACCAGCCCCAGCCCGATCAATAATGCGCCGAGACCCTTCTGCAGAGGCAGAATACGAGTGGCTACGGCGGGGACCGGTACGGAAAGCGTTCCCGACCCCTGCGAGCCGTCCGCTTCCACGCGTACCTGCCAGGAACCGGTCGTCATGAGCCAAAGAGAACCGGTAAAGAACTGCGGATCGTCGTGGGAGCGTTCTGCGACGTCCGGTACGGGCGCCATTTTCGCTCCGGGGCCGGTGATGCGGAGCGGCACGACTCGCACCTGCCGCACGTCCGGCGAGGCGCTGCGGATCTCGATCTGGGCCACGCCTGGTATCGCCTGGGGCGGCCGGATCGTCACGAGCAGCCGGTAAGGCCCGGCGGTTCCTTCGTAGAAAACGTCCGGGCTCCCCACGTGGGCCAAGAGCGGTAACGCAAAACAGAGAGCCGCCAGCAGCCTCATCGAAGGCCCCGGCGCAGCCGGTCTCCGTAAAAAAACCCGAGGCGGGTGAGGAGGAAAGATAGAAGCAAGGCGAGCGCCGCTTCGCGCCAGAATTCCGCGAGCGTTTCGGGAGGGAAAAAGCGGTATTGCGCGTAATACGAGAGCGGGCTGGTGTTATAGCCGAAATACTTGGTTCCGAAGAACCAGTTGCGCGCAGCGGGCGACATCAGGAACGTGGCAAACGGCCACTGCACGGCGGCCAAAGTGACGGGGAAGATCGCTCCCGAAACGAGCGCGAGTTTCCAGGCTCCCCAGTTGCCGGTTCGCTGCCACAGCAGGTCAAGCACGAACGCCGGCACAATCAGAAGGATGGGAAATTCCGGCGGCGTAAATTGAGTGCTGGGATAAAGCACCGGGCCGAGTTTGGGCTCCGCCGGAAACAGCGGCAGGATCCAACTGATGAGCAGTAAGAAGGCCATGTATACGGCTGCGGCGGAAGTGGCCGCCCATTTGTAGCGCGTGGCCCGCGCCACGGCAGCCAGCACCATCGGAACCACCGTCGCCACGACACGGTAGAAGTAGGCGCTATGCATCAGTGGGCGGGAAGTAAGCTCCATCTCCAGCACCGTGAGGCAGACCAGGATCATGCCGCCTACGTATAGGAAGAGTGCGCGGAATTTCCCGCGTTCCTCGGCGCCGGCGCGATTCATAAAACCAGCAATCAGGACCAGCGCGCCGAGGTGCACGGCAAGGATACCGGCCGCCAGCACCATGTGGGGCGGGCTGAGGATCTTGACGTCGAGGCCGTAAGCGTCGTGCCACCAGTTATCGAAAGGGGCCGAGGTCAGCATGGCGATCCCGCCCCATGCGGAAAGGAACGCGCCCAGCGGGCCGCGGAATCCCCAGATTTTCACCGAGGCGGCGCGCAGGGGAGAGTCCTGCACAAACGTCGTCGCCAGGATCAGAAACCCGCACGAAATCCCCGCCAAGACGCCGCACAGATGAATCGCGAGGTGGGCGGGAGTCCAGAAGGTGTCGCGGCCAATGGAGCGGTGCCAGGAGATATCCCAATGCACGCCGATCATGGCCGAAGTGACGGCAGCGACCGAGCACCACACGTACCACGGGACCGAAGTTTTGCGAGGCGCAGGAGATTCAGGCAATGCCTTAATTATAGCCGCGTGCCTGCGCGCAGGACTTCAGGTGGGTGGCCCGAACCGAGGGAACCGCGAACGCCCAGGTTGCGCTTTTGACGGGTATCCGCCAATGGCGGATAATGAGCTATTGAGTGGAACTGATTGAAACTTCCATCTTTACCAAACAGATTACGGCTCTACTCACGGATGAAGTGTATGGCCATTTCCAAGCGCAGCTTGTAAAAATCCGCAGTTGGGCGCACTTATCAGGTGGCGGCGGCATTCGCAAGATCCGCCTGGCAGTTGGGGGGCGGGGCAAAAGCGGCGGCGCACGCGTCATCTACTTCTGGGCTGTGCGGCAGGATGTGATTCTATTGATTTTCGCGTATGCAAAGAACGATACCGCGGATCTGACCCCCAAGCAGATTGTGAAACTGGCAAAACTTGTTAAAGAGGAATTCGGTAATGAAACGAGAGATGTTTGAAGAACTCCTGGACAGCGTGCGTGAGGCGGGAGCAATTCTGCGAGGTCAGGAGAAGCCTTCGCGCCGCATTGTGCTCCCCGCTTCCGGCGTCCGTAGCATTCGTCAACGAACCAAGCTCTCGCAGTCGGAGTTTGCACGGCTGATTGGCGTCAGTGTGAAGACTCTGCAAAATTGGGAACAGGACAGGCGCCATCCAACAGGCCCGGCAGCCGCTCTGTTGAAGATCATTGCGCACGAACCGCGATTGGCAGTAAAGGCAATTCATCACACTTAACGAGGGTTTGAGTTGCAAAGCGACGGCTAGGCCCGTAGAAGGCCGCTGCGCCTTCAGCGATATACTCGCAAGTGGGAGAACTATGGGGAACAAGCAATCACAGCCGGAGCCGGCGAACCGCCTGGTGGTAGTGCTCGAAACCAACGACCAGATTCACTTGGCAATGGCAAAGGGGCTGCTCGAAGATGCCGGAATCCCGCTGTTCATCCAAGGCCAGATTGCCACTGTTTACCAGAGCATCGACGGATTCCTGCGCAAGTGGATCCGCATCCAGGTGCCCGCGGATCGCGCCGCCGAGGCGCAAGATCTGCTGGAGCAGGTGCTCAAGCCACGACCTTATCTCTGTTGATTGCGTCTCCAGCGAGCCACGTCTCGCCCGCTTATTGTTTTTCTTGTAACATCCGCCCGGTATCCTGGTTGCATTTCCTATCGTGAGAGACCGCTCCCTGGCGGTATTGGCTCCGTAGGGAGCCGTTTGAGCGCACCAGCGCGGGACGTGACCATAGTTATGAAAGTTCCGCGCCGGAGGCCCCTGAAAGTTTGAGTTGAATGCCGGCGGCTGAACCGTGGGGGCGTTCGGATCCAAAGTGACTGAAGGCCGAACCGATCTCGCCATTGTGGGCGGAGGCATTCTCGGAGGGGCCCACGCCTATGAAGCGGCGCGCCGGGGGTTGAAGGTAGTTGTCTTTGAACGCAGTCTCCGTGCGTCGGGAGCATCCGTGCGCAACTTCGGCATGATCTGGCCCATCGGTCAGCCGCATGGCGCGCTCCACCAGCTTGCTCTCCGCAGCCGTGCCCGCTGGCTGGAACTGCTGGAGGCCGCGCGGCTGCCGTACAGCGCCGAAGGCTCTCTGCACCTGGTCTATCGCGAAGATGAGGCGGCTGTGGCGCGCGAGTTTGCCGAAATCGGTCCTCGATTCGGTTATGAATGCACCTGGCTCGATGCAGCCGAAGTGTTGGCCCGCTCCCAGGCCGTGCAGCCCGACGGCCTCATGGGCGCTCTCTGGAGCCCCACGGAATTCACGGTCGATCCGCGCGTCACGCTTGCCACGCTCCCCGGCTATCTGCAGGAAACATACGGAGTCGAATTCCGCTTCGGCTGCCATGTTCACGCCATCGAGGCCAATATGCTCGAAGCGGGGGACAGCTATTGGAGCGGACCGGATTGTCGTTTGCACCGGAGACGATTTCGAATCGCTCTACCCAGAGACTTACGCTCAGTATGGCCTCACACGCGTCAAGCTCCAGATGCTGCGCACCGAGCCGCAGGCGCACGCATGGCGGCTGGGTCCCGCTCTGGCCGGCGGTCTCACTCTGCGCTTTTATCCTTCTTTTACCGTCTGCACCAGCCTTTCCACGTTGAAAGAACGGATCGCTGCCGAGACTCCCGAATACGACCGCTGGGGCATCCACGGCCTCGTCTCCCAAACGGCCTGCGGCGAGCTCACCCTCGGGGATTCCCACGAATATGGCCTGTGTGTCGACCCATTCAACAGGGAAGAGATCGACTCGTTGATGCTCCGCTACATTTCCGGTTTCCTGCGCGCGCCCTCCCTGCGCATTGCGGAGCGTTGGCATGGTGTTTACGCCAAGCATCCCGAAAAGCCGTACCTCTCGCTCGAACCCGAACCCGGTGTCCGCATCGTTACCTCACCCGGCGGCTCGGGCATGACGCTGGCGTTCGGGGTTGCCGATGAAACCATGAAAGAGATGGGCCTGTGAAACGCCTCGAAGCCATGATCTTCGATTGGGCCGGGACCACCATCGATCATGGCTCATGGGCGCCCGTCAGAGCGGTCAGCCGCCTTTTCGCCAATTATGGCATCACGCTCACCGATGCCGACGTGCGCCGCGACATGGGACTGTTCAAGAAAGACCACACCCGACGCATCCTGCGACTGCCGGATGCCCGCAGCCAGTGGCTCGCCTGCCCTGGCCGCGCTGCCGATGAGGCTGCTGTCGAAGCCCTGTTCGCCGAATTCGCGCCGCTCCAAATGGGAATCCTCGATGACTACTCCCAACTGATCCGCGGGGTTCCCGAGTTGGCCGCGCGTCTCCGCGGACGAGGTCTCAAGATCGGCAGCACCACCGGGTATACGCGGCCCATGCTCGATTGCTTGCTGAACTGCGCCGCCGCTCAAGGCTATCAGCCCGATCTCTCGCTGTGCCCCGACGACGTCGCTGGCGGACGCCCGCATCCCTGGATGTGCCTGCGCATTGCCCTCGAGTGCCGTTTGAGCGCGACGGCAGCCGCGGTCAAAGTGGGTGACACTCCGAGCGATATCGAGGAAGGCGTGAATGCCGGCATGGACAGTGGGAGTCACTGCCACCGGCAACGACGTCGGCTTGAGTGCGGAAGATCTCGCCGCGCTCGACCCCGCCGATCGCGCGCGCCGCCTCGCAAGCGCGGAGCAGACCTTGCGCGCGGCTGGCGCGGACTATGTTATTGAATCCGTCGCACAACTTGAGCCCGTGCTCGACGAGATCGCCCGCCGGCTCGCCTCCGGAGAGCGCCCGTGACCGCCACCACGGCTGCCCCGTCGCGCAATCTCGCGCGCTGGCAAGTGATCAATGTGGTCCTGCTCATCGTGAGAAGAAGAATTCCGGGAAAATGGGGAGAGGCTGCGCTGGGACCGAAGGCGGCACACGCTGGTTTCGGCTGAAAGCGCTCCATCGCGGGGCGGAGGGGTCGCCTTCCCGGAATTAGAGATCAGGCGGCCTCCGGCGCCGCCAACCTGCCCCGTCCGGCGCAGGATGTTAGTCTGGAGGCGTGCGCAGCCTCTTCCTTTTCCTCTCGCGCCAGAGGCACTTGAGGAAATGGGTGGAAACGTGGCCGCTGGCGCAGCGGCTTTCTTCGCGTTTTGTTGCCGGCGAAACGTTGGATGACGCGCTCCGTGTGGGGCGGCAGATCAATTCCGAAGGCATCACTCTGACGCTCGATCACCTGGGTGAGAGTGTCACTTCGCTTGCCGAAGCCTCGCAGGCGCGCGATGCCTACCTGCGGACCCTTTCGTCTATCCACGAGAACCAGATCTGCGGCAATGTGTCCCTGAAACTCACGCAATTCGGGCTGGATTTCTCAGCCGCCGAGTGTCGCGGGAACGTGGCGCAACTGGTGGAGCGCGCCGCCGGGCTGGGCAGCTTCGTGCGTGTCGATATGGAATCGAGCGAGTACACCGATCGCACGCTCGACCTCGTCGAAGATTTGCACTCACAATACGGGTGCGTCGGCACCGTTATCCAAGCCTATCTCTACCGCAGCCGCGCCGATATCGAGCGTCTCTGCGAGAAACGCATCCGCGTGCGCCTGTGCAAGGGCGCGTATTTGGAACCGCACACCGTCGCCTTTCCACGCAAGGCCGAAGTGGATCGCAATTACGTCGAGCTCATGCGCCTGCTGCTGGATCGCGGCGAGTACCCGGCTATCGCCACGCATGATGAAAAGATGATCGCTGCAACCAAGGCTTATGTGGCACAACGCGGCATTTCGCCGGGGAGCTTCGAATTCCAAATGCTGTACGGCATCCGCCGCGATCTGCAGCGCCAGATTGTCAGGGAGGGCTACCGGCTGCGGCTATATGTTCCGTTCGGCAAAGCCTGGTACCCCTACTTCATGCGCCGCCTGGCCGAGCGTCCGGCAAACGTTTTCTTCCTGGCACGTCACCTATTCCGGCAATAGTGCTGTTTCGCTTGCTTCCGGCCTCCAGACCTTGGAAACTAGGGATGGGGAGCAACGTCTAACAGGTATGCGCTACTGGGCGTATTTCGCCGCCAAGGTGGTTGTGGCGGCCGGGCCGCTATATGGCCTGCTGGCGTGGCTCGCCTCCCTGTTTCCTCCCCGACCCAAGGATGCCCCCGACTTGTGGCCGCTCATGACGGGTACCCAGGCGCTGCTCTGCAACCTCCTGCTGCTGGGCTGGTTTCTGCTGTGCGCCGGGGTGCTGTACCTGATCGTTTGGGATCAGCGCCATCGTTGCCGGGTCTGCTTGCGCCGGCTGCGGATGCCGGTGGAAACCGGCTCCTGGGGCTACATGCTGCAGTTCGGCCGCCCGCGCATCGAGTACATCTGCCCTTACGGGCACGGAACTCTCACGCAAGAGGAGGTGCAGATCTCCGGCCTGGAAGCGCCGGAGTGGAACCCGCAGCACGATGACTTGTGGGAAGACCTCTGCGCCGCGAGCAAGGAACCGGAACGCCGCCCGTGAACCGCGTCTCTCCCTGGCGCATTGCCGTAGCGGTCTTCATTCTGGCGGCTATGGCGTTTTTCGCCGTGATGTTCGCCCCCATCTACATCCACAACCTGGAACTGCAAAACTTCGTCTCGGATGTAGCCGCGCGCCCCGACACGCCCGCGAAATCCGACGATGTGCTGCGCACCTGGGTCCTCGACAAAGCTCACGAACTGGAGTTGCCCATTCGCCCGGACAACATCAAAATCGTGCGCGCTTCCGGCGGCATGCGCATCGACGTGCGCTATTTCGTGCGGGTCAGCTTCCCCGGTTACACGGTCGACCTGCATTTCTATCCGGGCGCGGGGAGTCATTAGTCCAGGGAGGGCCGTCGATTCCGGCCCTCCGTGGACACGCAGCCGTCAGGGTACGCTAATGAAGCTCACCACAGTGGAAGGAAGAGTCCCCGCAGTGCAGCCGTGGCCTCCTCCGGTCCGCGGCACGATAGTACTATCCAGCATTTTCGTGAGATCGACCACTGCCAGCGTGCTCGCACCTGCATTTGCGAGTGCAGCGATCGCATCGCCCGTATTTGGACTTTGATAGGCAGTCACCGTATGCGGGTCAAAGCCGTTTTGGAAGCCGCTGATATTGCAGGTGACCCAATCAGAAATTGCCGGTGTACCACTGCCGGAACTGGAAGGGAGCACAATCGCGGTAAGCGCACTTCCACCGAATTCGCCTGTAATTACTCCTGTGTGCGTGTCCTGAGCGATTGCCACGCCACTGGCGCCCGCCGAGAGGAACGATTCAGAAAGCTGCTGATGTTGCGAAGGCGCCGTCCAGGCACCGGGTGAGCCGGCGGTGAATGTGGCCTGTGTCAAATCCGCAATGTAGACAACGGAAGGGCCCGAAAATTCCTGCGGCGCGAGGACAATTCCCGTGCTGCATTCCTCGCCTGCGGAATCCAACTGCCCCCCGATTGGATTTTCATAAAACGCCGGGGCGGTACTGTTGCTGACATTGACGATTTCATAGTTCCCGTCTTCGTCTGGCGAGAGCAGCAAATTTCGAATAGGGTCGATTAGAGGATCTTCCGCAATATTAGTGAAGAATCCCAGCGGAGCTTTAGAAGCGAACGCGGGCTCTAACGCAGGGGATGTGCCGAGATCGAGGAATTGAAACCCGCCGGGGCCGGACGGGTATGGATTCGGCGAACCCGAAAGGCTCAGTAAAATCGCTGCTTTATTGTGAACGGCATCCATAGCGATCCCGCAGTTGGTGCAAGCGCCTCCGGAAAACCCAACTCTGCCTGATCCGCTGCTTGTGAAGGTATTAATCACACTCGTTCCCGAAAGCAGGTACACATCCGTGTTATTCGCCGTGCAGGCAGTCTGACCGGTAAGAGGATTGGGCGCGCATGCATTTACCACATTCGGTGTCGGGACTTTGGTGGGGACTACCCCGGCGCCCTCCACGTTCACAACCGACAGGCCAGTCGCCGGTGTCACAGACCAATTGCCTTTGGGGACATATCCGACTACATTCCTTCCGTTCACCAGCACAGTCAGTGAACTCGATGCCTGGCAAGATCCCGGCGGCGGCGGCGTAACCGCATTTTGAACTTTGAAACTGTCCGTGTTTGCATCGGATTGCGAGAATAGAATGACCTTGGGGTCGGAGTTGGAAATGGATGTATTGACCGTCTGTGCGATTAGCCAGACTTTGTATTGGCCTCCATTATTGGGCGTTGCCGAAAACGGAAACAACTGAACAGGAAGTGTGCCATTCGCAGTGTTGAGCGTTCCGTTGGCGTGCTTACAGGGGGGCCCAGCGGACCCCGAAACTCTGCCACCCGACACTTGCAATTGGCGGCAAAGGGCGATATCTGTCGAAAGCAGAGTACCCCCACTCGGGTCCGTCACCTGAAAGTAATAGGTCCCATCGGCGAGCCCCGCCGCATTGCCATTCTGAGGGCCACCACTATATAGACATCCGTGGATTGAGCGTAGATGTTTCCATTGACCTGTGTGCCCGGCTTTGTCGTGGTGTAAATCGCATTCCCGGCGACAGCAGTCAAAGTGACCAGCGGCGTGACAAGAGTGCACGCCAGCAGGAGGAACTTTCGCGTGAATCTTTCAAGGTTGTGAAGCATCTGAGTTTCCGCCTTTCGAGTGATTTGGGTTTCGCCAAGCGCTGTGTGGGAGCCGATTAGGCACACCAATCCCCGGCCGGACGAGACACTCACAGCGCCGGATATCCGCGTTACCTGATCAGAAAAACTAAGTTAGTATATGCGGCAATACTTATTGGGTCAATGAATATTTCGCGCGGTTTAAACCTTAGATGCGATAGAAATGGTAACGAGAATAGCAAGACTCCCAAGAGTACTAGACACCGTGGAGACAAGAAGAGCCGTTATTGCGGCTTCCCCCGGACTTTACTCGCCATTAGTACACCGTCCACCCGTGCGACGATAAACCTATGTTCATCGTCGTCGTCAACGTTCACGTCAAGTCCGAACATATTGAAGGCTTCCGGCACGCCACCATCGAGAACGCGCGCAACAGCATCCAAGAGCCGGGAATCGTCCGGTTCGATATGCTTCAGCAGACCGATGACCCTTCGCGTTTCCTGCTCTACGAGGTGTACCGCACGGCCGACGATCCCCCCAAGCACCGGGAGACCGCGCACTATAACGCCTGGCTGGCGAAAGTGACGGACATGATGGTCGAGCCGCGCACGCGGATCACCTATTCCAATATCGTCCCCTCCGACCAGGACTGGTAGCGCGTGCCCTTCGAGTTCGCCACCGCAACCCGCATCCTGTTCGGCGCGGGCGTGGCGCGCGACCTCGCCGCCCATGCATCTTCGATGGGAGGCCGGCCGCTGTGGGTCACTGGCTCCGCGCCGCAATGCGCGCCACGGCCGGCACATGCGGTTCCCTTTCTGGTAACCGGCGAGCCGACGGTCGGCTTGATCCGGCAGGGCGCCGCGTTTGCCCGTGAGCGCGGCTGCGACTCGGTCGTCGCTTTGGGTGGCGGCAGCGCGATCGATGCCGGCAAAGCCATCGCGGCCCTGCTCACGAATCCCGGCGACCCGCTCGACTACCTCGAAGTGATCGGCGGCGGGCAACCCCTGGCGCAAACACCTGCCCCCTTCATCGCCGTGCCCACCACGGCCGGTACCGGTTCCGAGGTCACACGCAATGCCGTCCTCGGTTCTCCCGAACATGGCGTGAAGGCCAGCCTGCGGAGCGTCTTCATGCTGCCCCGCCTCGCAGTGATCGATCCCGAATTGACGCTGAGCCTGCCGCGTACCATCACGGCCTCCACCGGGCTGGACGCACTTACGCAGTTGATCGAGCCATATGTTTCCGTGCGCGCCAACGCGATGACGGACCTGTTCTGCCGGGAGGGGATCCGGTGCGCCGCCGCGGCGTTGCCGCGCGCCTGGGAGGACGGCAGCGCCCTCGATGCTCGCACCGCGATGGCTTGGGCAGCGTTACTGGGTGGCTTGGCTCTCGCCAATGCCGGCCTGGGCGCGGTACACGGATTTGCGGCGGCCGTGGGCGGTATGTTCGCGGCCCCGCACGGCGCCATTTGCGCCGCCATCCTGCCCCACGCTATGCAGGTGAACGTGGAAGCGCTGCGTTCGCGGGCCCCCGAGAGCCCGGCCTTGCGGCGCTATGAAGAAGTAGCGCAACTGCTCACTGGAGATCCGCAGGCCACTGCCGGCGATGGCGTGGGCTGGGTGGCCGAACTTTGCCGCAAGCTCGAAATCCCGCCGCTCGGCGCCTACGGGGTGCGCACCGAACACATCTCCGGCCTGGTTGAGATGGCTGCTCGCAGCAGCAGCATGAAAGGCAATCCCCTCCCGCTAACCACGGAAGAACTGAGCCGCATCGCGGCCCAAGCGATCTGATTATTTGCCGAGAAAGTGTGTGACGTCTTTCTCATTTTCCTGGCAGATATAATCCAGCAGGTCCGTGTCCAGCACCAGAAATTGATTCAGCTTGAACGACCACGGAGCCGTATAGGCCTTGGGGTCATCCACCGTGATGCCGATTTCCAGATGGCCGAAACTCACCCGTTTGAATCGTTCCGTAATCTTACCGGATTCCGTTAACGGGCTGCCCGCGCGGTCGAGCCAGATTCCATCCCGGAAACCGGCAGTTTCCACCACCAGCGTGTCGCCGTCCCACTTCGCAGTGGAATAACCCAGCCAGGAAGGCTGCGGGTCCGCGGGCAGCGGCCTCCCATCGGTGAAAATCTGGCGGAACATGGTATTGCGCTCGTTCAAGATGATCAGCAGCCCGGGAACCTGCACAATTTTCTTGAGCAGCGGGGTGGTATGCATCATCACGATCCCGGTTGGCAGACAATGCGTTCCAGGATCTTCCTGCCCGTTGATTGCTTTTCGCGCCTTGACCAGATCGGCTGCCCAAGGCTGATACGGAATCCCGCCCTTGACCGCCCAACCGAGATTCAGAAACTCTTCGCCGACCTGCATATCGTCGCAGCCATCCGGCGGGCAAGGCCGCGTTTTTTCCGCCTGCCAGACACCGGAAAAATCGGGCTTTCCGTCCGGCGTTCGCGGCGCCGGAGCATTCAGATTCGCGGCGCCATTGGTGGTCTTCGGAACACCCGCAGTCGGATAGTGCAGCCACTGCGCACTGAGCGGCATAGCAAGCAAGCACAAGGCAAGCAGATTGCGCACGGTGCGGTAATTATATACCTCCTGGGTTTCCCTCTGCCGCCTCTCTCAGGTGAAATCTTCAGCCCCGGTTCTGTTTGTACATCGAAAGCAACATCACCACTGGTGTGCGGGCGACGATTCCATGCTGCAACTGTGGCGGCATATGGACGAAGGCGCCCGCACCAACCGCGTGCACGCCCTGCCCGAGCGTAAGCCGAGCCTCTCCGCTAACAAAATAGAGGGACGCTGCCATGGGCGCCGTGTGCGCCGAAAGTTCCTGCCCTTCCGCGAAAGCGAACAGCACCACCTTCACATGATCGTCATTGTGCAGGGTGCGGCTCAGGATTCCGTTCTGCGGGATAGGCGCCTCAGCTTCCAGGCTGGTATAGAGGGTATAGGGCTCGCTCATACCTCAAGTTTGGGCGCTTCGGCCGGACTGCTCAGTGACCGGGGTCACGGCGTTTGCTATCTTGAAGAGCATGATGAAACGGGAGGAAGCGCTGGACCTGTTCCGCTCCGACGATCTCATCGGGATCGGCATGGAGGCGGACGCGGTGCGGCGCAAGTGGCATCCGGAAGGAATCGTCACCTATATCATCGATCGCAATATCAACTACACCAACTTCTGCACCGAATACTGCTCCTTCTGCGCTTTCTACCGGCCGATGGGCCATCCCGAAGGCTACGTGCTTCCGCAGGAAGTGATCTTCGACAAGATTCAGGAGACGATTGACCTCGGCGGCACGGGCGTGCTCATGCAAGGCGGCCTGCACCCCGATCTGAAGATCGAATGGTACGAAGATCTCTTCCGCGGCATTAAGAAACGCTTCCCGATTCATCTGCATTGCCTCTCGGCGCCCGAGGTAACGAATATCGCGGAAGTCAGCGGCCTGGATCTGCGGGAAACCATTTCCCGCCTCCGGGATGCGGGGCTCGATTCGATCCCCGGCGGCGGAGCTGAGATCCTCGACGATGCGGTCCGGCAGCGCATCAGCCGGTTGAAGTGCAACGTGCAGGAGTGGATGGACGTGCATCGCACAGCGCACCAGCTTGGGATGCGCACCACCGCGACCATGATGTTTGGCTGCGGCGAGACTTTCGAGCAGCGCATGAACCATCTCGACCTGGTCCGCGACTTACAGGAGGAGACCGGCGGTTTTACGGCATTCATCCCATGGCCGTTCCAGCGTGAGAACAATTCGCTCGGGCATTTCATCAAGGAAGAAGCGACCGCGGTGGAATACCTGCAAATGCTGGCGATTTCGCGCATCTACCTGGATAATATCGAGCACATCCAGTCTTCCTGGGTGACGCCGGGCCTGAAGACTTGCCAGTTAGGCCTGCGCTTCGGCGGCAACGACGTCGGCAGCATCATGATTGAAGAGAACGTGGTATCCGCGGCCGGCGCGCACCATCGCGCCACGGAAGAAGAACTCCGCCGCCTGATCCGCGACGCCGGATTCGTGCCCAAGCAGCGGGATACGCTGTACCGCACGTATTTTCTGAATTAGACCCGAAACCGAGGCGCGACCGCGAGGGAGCGGGCTGAATGCTTGTTAAACTGAAGCCGTGGCTACCGGTGTGGAAATCGGCACGCTGATCGACCGCGATCCGCAAATCCGCGGTGGACGGCCGAAGATTGCCGGTACGGGTGTAACGGTGCGGCGGATCGCCGGCTGGTACCAGATGGGCATGAGTCCGGAAGAGATTGCGCTGGAATATCCCCATTTGACACTCGCCCAGGTACATGCCGCGCTGGCGTACTACCATGCCAACCGCGAGGAGATTGACACCGATATCTCTCAGGAAGAGCAGATGGCGGCGGATTGGGAGCACCGATCGACACAACAGATGCTGCGGCGGTGAGCATATCCGCTTGTATCTTGACGAGGACGCTATGCGCCGATCCCTGGTATTCGGGTTGAGAGCGCGGAATGTCGATGTTTGGACGGCATTGGAAGCGGAAATGATCAAGCGAACCGATGCGGAGCGCCTCGCGGCTGCCACTGCCGCAGGACGGGCGCTGTACACCTTTAACGTGGCGGACTACTGCATCCTGCACCAAACCTGGTTATCAGAAGGCCGGCATCATGGTGGGATCGTGGTGGCTGCTCAGCAGCGCTATTTCGTCGCTGAGCAACTTCGGCGGCTCATGCGCCTGATTGGCACTGTCACGGCGGAGGAAATGCAAAATAGAATTGAGTTTCTCTCCGCCTGGTCCTGAGCGAAATGCTCCCGTACTGCCCACGGGTGCCCGCAGCCACAGCCAGGGCCGTTTGCTGACTGCTGACCGCTGATTGCTGATCGCTCCTCCCCCGTAACAATCCGGTAATATCAACTCTGTATATTTGCCCGGTAGCCACATTGCACTCTACCGGGAGAATACGCATGAAGATTCGACGATTCGCTATCGCGTCCATGGCAGCCTCGCTCCTCTTCGGGACAGCCCACGCCCAGTCTGTGCCCGAGCTGCTGCAGAAGGGAATTTACAACCAGGAGACCGTGGGGGATCTGGACTCTGCCATCCGGATCTACCGCCAAGTTCTAAGCGCCAAGCCTGAATCCCGCGCGGTTGCCGGGGAAGCACAGTTCCGGCTCGGCCAGAGCTTGCTTAAAAAGGGCGACAACGCCGCCGCCACCGACGCGTTCCAAAAAGTCGTGAAGGATTACGCCGATCAGAAGGAACTGGCCGCCAAGGCCCAGGAATACCTGCCCGGCGATCTGAAATTACTGCCCATTCCCTGGTCTCCCAACGAAACCGATGAATACACGATCAAACTGCCCGGCGGCCAGGAGGTCGGCACGTTCCTGTACTCGGTTGAGCCTGCCCCTGGACGGCCGCAGAATCTGCTTCTGCAGTTGCGCGGCTATCAATTCGGAATGCCGCAGCGGTTGAGCCGGGTCGAAGTGGATGCCGACACCATGCGTCCCGTTTCGTCATCCTTCTTCATCAACCCCATTGTGTCCGATACCCGTATCGATTACGCGGGCGGGGAAGCGCGCGTTCAAATCAAGGGTAAGGATCCCAAGACGGTGGCTCTAAATGGAGGCGCTTTCGACAATGAGGAATACGCGTTCCTCATCCGCCGGGTACCTCTGGCGCCAGGATACAAGACCAGCCTATCCCTTCTGAGCCCCCTCGGAGTTCTCATCAAATTTGCTCCTGAGGTAACCGGCATCGAGGACGTGGAGGTTGGGGCCGGCAAGCTCCACTGCTACCGGCTCGACGTCAAGATGCTTCATTACACTTACTGGGTCGAAGTGGACCCTCCGCACAGGCTGGCGAAGATGGACGAAGGGGGAGCGAGCGTCGAACTGGCCCGTGTCGGCACGCTCGACAAAGTAACGCCGGTGCACTACCAGGACGCGAAAATCGGGCTCTCGTTCAACGCCGATCCCGGCTGGATCGTGCGCGCCAACGATGTTCCGCAAGCCGATCAAACTTCGGTACGCATGCTCGATCCGGAAGTGCAAGCTTTCGTGATGCTCGTGGGTAAACAGGAGAAGATCGACAAAATCCAGATTACGCAGAAACTTCAGACCGATATGGATGAAGGAGTGAAAGCCGAAACCAAGCAGCTCAAGGATTATCACCTGCGCCCCGATAGCGTACAGACACGGCAGATCGGTGGACAGCAGGCGATCAGCACCGTGGCCGATTACATGGACTCTTCGTCGGGCCCGATGGTCGAATATGTGATCGATATCCGGACCGAGAACACCAAGGCCGCGTTTATCACCCACATGGCCGCTTCCGATCTCGCCGCGTTCCAGAAGCGCTTCGACCCGATGGTGAACACGATTCAGCTCAAGTAAAAGGAAACGGTGCGTCTCAGCGGCAAACTCGGGGATGCGGGCCAGGATCGCGGATCTTGGCTCGCCCTGCTCTTCATTCTCGTGGCCGTGCTGGCGCCCACCGCCGGCATTCTCTGGTTCATGAATGAGGCGGTGAACAACCAGCGCGATCTGGCGCGCCGCAAACTGGCGGAAGCCTACCGGGGCCAGTTGGCGCTAGTTGGCGACCGGCTGGACGCCTACTGGGAGAAGCGATCAGCGGAACTGGAGCGCAAAAGCGGGCTCATTACCGGCTGCTATGGCTTTCGAGAGCGCGATACGCGCAGAGTTGGCCGATTCGGTCATCGTGCTGGCGCATGATGGAAGGATCGAATATCCCGCCCCTCCCATGATTGCGGCCCCCATCAAGGAAGACAATTTGGGCGACTGGCTCGAGGCGCGCGCGCTCGAAGACCGGCCCACGCAGCTCCGCGCCGCCGCGGAGATTTACGGCCAAATCGCTGTTAAGACCAAAGATGCTACCGAGGCGGCACGCGCGCTGCAAGCCCAGGTGCGTTGCCTGGTGCAGAGCGGCGATTCCGCCGCGGCGCTGCGCATCCTGTCGGAACAGTTTCGCGGTACGCGCCTGGCCCGCGCACTCGATGCGCAAGGCCGATCCGTGGCCGCCGATGAAGAACTACTGGCGGTGAATCTGTCCCGCGGCCAAGAGGCTGTCCACCGGCAGGCGCTGGAACAGTTGCACGCCACCATCTCTGACTACAGCCTGCCGATTCCCTCAGCGCAGCGCCTATTCCTGATGGAGGATTCACAAGCGGGCCCATTCCCAACCTACGAAGCGGAGCGGTTAGCAGCGTCGTTTCTCCAAACAGACGGCGTGGGCGGAACCGAACCCGGTCTGCGCCGGAGCCAGGTTTCCGGTGTCTGGAAGTTTACAGCTGCCGGAGGCCGGATGATCGCGCTCTACCGGACCGATCCATTGCTCGACTCTTTGCGCCGCGTGTTGAACGCCCCCAATTCCTCGCGGGACCTGGAGTTCGGCCTGGTCCCGCCCGGCGCCACCCCGCAGGGGATCGAGGACTCGGCCCCGGCCGGCCCGCTGCTCAAGGGCTGGCGCGTGACGCTGGCCATCCGCAATCGCAAGCTATTCGATGAGATGAGCCGGCGCCAGATGGCTTCCTACCTCTGGGTCGGTCTGCTCGTGGTGGCTACCATGGTGGCGCTGGCCGTGGTGGCAGGCCAAGCCCTGCGCCGCCAGATGCGGCTCGCGCGTCTGAAGACCGACCTGGTGGCTGCAGTCTCCCATGAAATCAAAACGCCGCTCGCTTCCATGCGCCTGCTCGTGGATGCGCTCCGGGAAGATGTGGATTTGGACCCGCGCAAAACGAGGGAGTACCTGGAACTGATCGCACGGGAGAACGCCCGGCTCAGTCGCGTCATCGATAACTTCCTCACGTTCTCACGCATGGAGCGCAGCCGCCAGCGCTTCGAATTCACCACGAGCGAGCCTGCCGCATTGGTGCGCGAAGCCATCGAAGCCGCGGGCGACCGGTTTCAAGCGCCGGACTGCGGCTTAGAGGTCGATGTGTCTCCCGGCTTGCCTTCGGTTCGCGCCGATACCGATAGCCTGGTGACCGTGCTGCTCAACCTGCTGGACAATGCTTACAAGTTTTCGGGCGAGCAGAAACAGATCCGGCTTCGGGTGTTCGCCGAATCCGGGCGCGTGTGCTTCGCGGTGACGGACAATGGCATCGGGATCACGCCTCGCGACCAAAAGAAGATTTTCCGCCGTTTCTATCAGGTGGACCGGCGCCTCTCGCGTCCTGCCGGCGGCTGCGGTTTGGGGTTGAGCATCGTCGAGTTCATCGTGGGAGCGCATGATGGCGCCATTTCGGTGAGTAGCAGCCCCGGATCGGGCAGCACCTTCACGGTGTCGCTGCCGGCCGCCATCGATGCGGCCGAGCAAGGGGTTCCGGCAACCCGCGGCGGCGTGGCGGTATGAGGGGTCACCGCATCCTGATCATTGAGGACGAGCCGGCGCTGCTGCGCGGGCTCACCGACACCTTTCGCGCCAAGGGCTGCGAGGTGCAGACGGCCGCCGACGGAGAAGCGGGACTCGATCGCGCTCTGTCTGGCCATATCGACCTGATCCTGCTCGATATTATGCTGCCCAAGCTGAATGGGTACGAGGTCTGCCGTGCGCTACGAGAACGCGGCCACGATCTGCCGATCATCATGCTCACCGCTCGCGGGCAGGAGAAGGATATTATTCTCGGGCTGAACCTGGGCGCCGACGATTACGTCACCAAGCCGTTCAAGCTGGGCGAGCTGGTGGCGCGGGTGAATGCTTTTCTGCGCCGGCGGCAGGCGCAGAAGACCGAGATCTGCCGGTTCGGCGATTTCAGCCTGGAACTCACGGCGCACAAGCTATTCCGCGAAGGCAGGGAAGTCGAACTGACGGCCAAGGAATTCGGCCTGCTGGCTTTTCTGGCCACGCGTCCCGGCCGCGCGCTGGCGCGAAACGATATCCTCGATGCAGTTTGGGGCGCGTCCGTGATCGTGACGCCGCGCAGCGTGGATCGCTGCGTGACTACGCTCCGCGCCAAGATCGAGCCCGATCCGCGCGAACCCACGTTCATCCGCACCATCCGGGATATCGGCTACCGCTTCGAGCCGGGAGAGGACGCGTGAGCGGTACGAATCCGGGACCGTTCCGGCGAAAGTCGCAGGGCCGAGATATACCTGGTTATTCGACATGGATCAGGACGCCCTCCGGTGAGTGAAAGCCGGTTTGGGAAATTCTTATCGGAACATCTCCGGACAACGCTGGAACTTGGATATTCACCTGATAGAGTCCGGAGTAGCTGAGCACCGCGCCGAACACAGTCACGTCGGTTCCGCCGATCGTCACGTTCGGCAAGGTGGAAAGTTGTGGGAAGCCGGAAGGCTGTTGCCCGGCTGGAACCGCTGGATTGGTGGGCCCAAGGCCGGTAGCCCACAAGGTCACGGTGTCGCCTGAGTGGGCCGATACTGCACCCGGTGTGACCGCCGGATTCCCGATTAAGTCGCCGCCCCGCGTTATGAGCGCGTATGGATACTGTCCTCCTCCCCACTGTAAGAGCGCCGGGGCGCTCGCTTGGTATTGGGCTGTGGCGGGGGTGCTGATTGCTCCGTTGTTAGTTACCACAACGCTTACTCTGCCCAGCATACTGTCTGTAGGCGCCTGGATGTTCAGTTGAGTTGGGCTAATGTAATACAAGAACGCCGCCTTCCCGTTGACGGTCACACTAGTGCCGTCCATGGATGTCGGGAAGTTCTCGCCAGCGTTCCATCCACGGCCCGGATTGGTGTTCGAAAGATTGGCGCCTCTAATGACCACCCAACTCCCGGACTGGATTGGCGAATTTGGGATATTGCTGAACCCGTTGTCCACTTCGCTAATCATAGGCGTCGGCGGACTAGGTGCGAACACGGCAAAACTCACTGTCACCGGAGCGGCAGGATTGTACAGCGGGTTAGGCGGCACGGTCGCGGTGACCGTGCAGGTGCCGGCGGAAACCAGGATCGCGTAAACTCCGCTGATCGTACAAACAGCCGGCGTACTTGAGGAAAAGGCAACAGCTAGTGCCGCGCTTGATGACGCGAGAAGAAGCACCTTTCCCGAGGACAATAATTGGATCTCCGGAGGTTGGAAAGTGATGGTCTGCAAGCCCGGAAGAATTGTAAATGACCGGGTTACGGGTGTCGCCGGCGGCACCGTCCCGTTTCCATTTTGGGACGCTATAATCGTGCACGTTCCAAGAGCGAACAGAAGGAGATTGGAGCCGTGGACAGTGCACGTCGGCGCACTCGCGTCGTACGAGACTGGTAGCCCCGAACTGGCTGTAGCCATCAACGGAATTCCGGCCCAGGTGAAGGGCTGGTCGCTGATGGGAGGAAACGTAATCGTCTGAGGCGGTCCGGCCGCGGTGACTGCAAATGACACAATCACGGCCGCCGAGAGGTAATTGCCATCTCCATACTCGATGGCTTCAATCGAACAGGTCCCAAGACTATTAAGATATACCAGACTGTTACTTGGCGAACTGTTACTGCGGTAGACGCAAACCGAAGGGGTTTCGGAGAGAAACGTGACTGGTAGACCGGAACTTGCAGTTGCCGAAATAGGGAAGGGTGGGCTACCGAGAGGCCGGTCGGGTAGCGGTGCGAATGTAATGGTCTGCGTCCGTCGGTCTACGTTGAACGTTACCGCTGTGGGAAGCGCCGGGCTGAATACTGCGTTCCCAGCCTGACCGGCTGCGACGGTGCATAGGCCGGCACTGACGATGGTGAGAGTCGATCCGGCGACCGTGCAGACAGACGGCGTGCCGGAGGTGAAAGTGACCGGTAACCCCGAGGTTGAAGTAGCGCTGAGCGTAAACGGCGGGTCTCCAAACGTATGCGGCCCCGTCGGTGTGGGAAATGTGATCGTCTGTGGCGTACTCCCGACCCCACCCGGCCTCCCCGGCCCACCATTGACTAGTATTGTTATCGAATTTGCCGTACCGCTAGAAGTGGCGAGGTCGGGTTTTCCATCTCCGTTGAATTCTCCCGCTGCAATCAGCGGGCGTGGACCCACGGCGAACGGACTGCCGGCTGCGAGTGTGAAATGCGGTGTCGAAGCCCCATCGCCCAGCAACACTGAAACTGTGCCTGACTGAAAATTCGCGAGTGCAATGTCCAGCTGGCCGTCACCATTGAAATCCGCGGCGGCAATGGAGAAACAGAACGCCCCCAGAACGAAATTGGTGAAATAGGCGCTTAGCGTCTGTTGGCTGCCACCCAGCAAGAGGCTGAGCGCTCCGCTCTGCGTCTCTACTTCTGCGACGTCTGGTTTGCCATCCCCATTGAAGTCTCCTACGGCAACGTTGGAGTTGAAATGCTGCACCAGAAGAGGCAGAGTTCCGATAACAGCCGATCCGAAGGCCCCGTCGCCAGTACCTGGAAAAACGTAGGAGAAAGATCCACCGGAGCCAGATCCCGCGGGGATGAGCAGGATGTCCGGCTTTCCATCGCCATTGAAGTCAGCCGCCGCCAATCCCGCCGCCCCTGTGTGATAGCCGGGAAGGACCGACTGCTGCACGAATCCGCCTCTCCCATCTCCCAAATAGACCACCACCCCGCCAGAATTGTAGGCGATCGCCAAATCCGGGATGCCGTCCAGGTTGAAGTCGGCTGAAACCATGCTGGTTGGCGACGGCTGAAGAGAAAAAGGACTGGCCACCGCCGGGCTGAACCCGCCCGAGCCGGTTCCCAGGAGAACCGTCAGGCTATTGCCGGAACCGTTCAAAACCACCAGATCCCGCTTTCCGTCCCGATTCAAATCCGCCGCAAGGACCTGCAGCGGGCCGCTCCCGGTAAAAAACGTGCTGGCCGGGGCAAAGTGCCCCGTGCCATCGCCGAGCAGCACGCTTACCGTATTGTCTCCAGAATTGGCGGTCGCCAGGTCCAGTTTGCCATCGCCATTGAAGTCGGCTGTAACGATTGACTCGGGGTTTGCGCCAACGGCGAAACTCCCACCAGCACCGAAGAGGCCCGTTTGAGCTACGGCGAGCGCTGGCAATCCAAACAGCAGCAGAACAATCCGCGATTTCAGCATCAACATAAGCTGTTGGGTTCGGCACAGTTTACCATGGCTGGTTCAGTAAGTCTCACCTATGTCGCAGCGGCCGGATCAACGTGGTGAGAACGAAGCCCACCACCAGCATCACGGCCAGCACGCGCAGCGGCTGGTCGTAGATGTGAATCTTACTCATGCCTGGCGTCAGCGCGGCCTTGGCACGGTCGGAAAGCTCGGTGATGATCACTGGACCCACGGCGGCGGCGGCGCTCCATGCCGTAAGCAGCGCGCCGTGAATCGCGCCGACATTATCCAGCCCGAAAATATCCGCTAGAAACGCGGGCACCGTGGCGAAGCCGCCTCCGTACATCGTAAAGATGATGAACAATGCGGTTTCGAAAATGGCCCACTCGCCTGCCGCGGCCCAACCCGGGATCAGCAGGAACAGCCCCACCTGCACGACGAAGAAGATGATGTACGTGTTGCGGCGGCCCAGGTAGTCCGATGACGAGGCCCAGAAGAATCGCCCTCCTGCATTGAAGAGGCTGATGAGTGACACCACGGCGGCCGCCTGTAGCGGTGTCTTTGAAAACATGTCCTGCATCATCGGCGATGCCTGCGCCAGAATGCCGATGCCGGCCGTCACGTTGACGAACAGCACGCCCCACAGCAGATAAAATTGCACCGTTCCCAGGGCCTGGTTGCGGGAAAGGCTGCGATCCGTAATCATGCGGTAGGTGTTCTGCGTGGGATTCCAACCGGAGGGCCTAAAACCTTCGGGAGGGCGTCGCAAAATGCGCGCGCCCACCATCATGATCACGAAGTAGGCCGCGCCGAGAGCCATCACGGTCTTCGCCACGCCGACTATTCCGATCAGGTACGCATTCAAGTAACTCGCGACGAAAGCCCCGCCTCCGAACCCCATAATGGCCATGCCCGTCGCCATACCGCGCCGGTCGGGAAACCATTTCACCAGCGTGCTGACCGGCGAAATGTATCCGAGCCCGCATCCGATTCCGCCGATCACGCCCATGCCCAGAAAGACGAGGACGGATTGTTTTATCGCCAGTCCGAAGCCGCCGATCAAGAGACCTATGCCGAAGAACAGGGCGGCGGCCGTGGCCGCAACGCGTGGCCCGCGGCGTTCCACCCAAGGGCCGCCGAAAGCCGCGCTCAGCCCCAACAGCACCAGCGCCGTGGTGAACGTCGTGTATGGTGGCCGGAACCAGGAGGGGTCATGGGGAAATAGAGCCTGAATCGGCCGGTTGAACGTGCTCCAGGCATACACCGATCCGATGCAGATGTGTACGGCCACCGCGCCCACCGGAATAAACCAGCGATTGATTGGCGCGGCCACGGGAGAAGTGGCAAGAGGCATTTGTCGCGAAGCCATAATTGGAGAGATTCTACACCCAAGCGCGGCGGATATTGTTACAAGGCGATGACATGCCAGGACGCTCCATCTGGCGTGCAGACAACATTACTCAAATATCGGCAACACTCTCGCCAGCACTTCGTTCACGATGGCGTCGGGAACGGTTTCCAACTTCTTGCCGCCACGCGCGCTGAGATCCAGGGCGCGGGGCTGATCGCAACGAACAACACCCGTCGTTGTGGTTCCGGCACCGTCCAGCGGCACAGCAAAACCGGCAGTCCGCGCGAAACTCCCGCCGCTGGTGATCGGGAGGACTACGGGCACCTTCGTTACGCGGTTGAATGCCTCCGGCGACACGATAAGTACGGGGCGCCTGCCCTTTTGCTCATGGCCTTGTGACGGATCCAGCGCCACCAGCCAGATTTCTCCGCGCTTCATCAGATCAGTTCGTTTCCTACCGGCTTGGAATTCAGCCATGCGCGCTCTTCTTTGCCCAGCCGAGCCTTGGGGTTGCATTGCCCCAGCAATTCATCGAGCGTGTAGTGCGGCCGTGGTTGCGGCTCTACGACCAGGCGTCCCCTTTCGATGGTGAGGCCAACTTTCGCTCCCGGCCGCAGGCGTAGAAGATCGAGCAGCGCAGGCGGCACGGCCAGCATGATCGAACCGCCCACTTTGCGTAGATTGGTGGTGTGCATGCCATTCGCCATAATTATATTTTAGTATAACACTCGACTAGCGCTGCCGGTCTTGCCGTCGGCGAATCGCACCGGCGAAAAGATCGCCGGCGCCACGGCAAGAAGTATAATGTCTGGAATTGCGGGTCGACTCCATATGATCAAAATGTATGCATTCGTGGCCCTTTTGGCCGCTTTGCCGGCGTATGCGCAGCTCGGGCTCTCCGGCGTGTGGGCCGACCGGATCACGGAAGATTCGTACGAGCGATCGGGCGGGCCGCCACTGGGCGATTATCAGGGAATTCCGCTGAATGACGCCGGACGCATGAAGGCCGACAGTCACGATCACTCCGAGTGGAGCCTCCCCGAATTTCAGTGCCGGCCGCATCCGGGGCCGTACCAGTGGCGGGCGCTGGGTGCGGTTCGGATCTCGGAAGATATCGACCCGGTCTCGCGCGAGTTGCGCGGGTATCACCTGGAATATCTACGCTCCATGGACCGCTGGATTTATATGGACGGCCGCCCGCATCCGCCGGAGTGGGCACCGCACAGTTGGTCGGGCTTTTCCACCGGCAAGTGGGAAGGCAACATGCTGGTGGTGAGCACCACGCACCTGAAGGGCGCCTATCTGCGGCGCAACGGCGCGAGTTTCAGCGACAAGTCGACCATGATGGAGTACATCACCCGCCATGGCGATTATCTGCTGGTCACCATGATCATCACCGACCCGGTGTGGCTGGAAGAGCCGTTCATTCAGACGACGAATTATGAGCTCGACCCGAAGACCACTCTCTCATATTACCCCTGCACGGTTAGCGAGGAGAATATTTCGACCGCGGTGCCGCATTTTCTGCCCGGCAAGAATCCCAACTTGGGCGCGGACGATATTCCGGCGGCGGCAGCGCGGGGCGGCTCGGAAACCATTTACCCCGAATACCGGTTGAAGCTAGCGGGAGCGGCGGCGAAGCTCAACGTGCCATCGAGTCCTACGAAGCCAACCTCAAACCCGCCGGTTTCGGACGAGATTCATGTCCTGCCGGTGCAGGGAAACGTCTACATGCTGGTGGGGGCGGGGGCGAACATCGCGGCTTCCATCGGTCCCGACGGAATCATGCTAGTAGATTCCGGGCGCGCGCAGATGAACGCGAAAATCATGTCTACCGTGCTCCAGCTTGCCACCCAGATTGCCGCCTCGCCGGGCCCGAACAAGTGCGTGGGCCTGCACTGCCCGTCGAATCCGTTCGGCTGGACGAGTCCGGGCATGAATGCAATCATCAGCTCTCCCGCGCCGCCCAAACCTATCCGCTATATCGTCAATACGAGCATCGATCCGGACCACACCGGTGGCAACGAGAAACTATCGGCACTGCCGGCCGATGCCAAGATCGTAGGGGTCACGTTTCCCCCCGTGGGCGTTGCGCCTTCGGCCACGATCATTGCGCACGAGAACGTGCTTCAGCGCATGAGCGAGACACCGAAGGGCCAGCCGGCGATTCCCTCGGACGCGCTCCCCACCGAGACGTATCACACCAATTCCTACAAGCTCAGCGAGTTCTTCAACGGCGAGGGAATCAAGATCTATCACGTGCCCGCGGCTCACACCGACGGCGACAGCATGGTCTATTTCCGCTACTCCGATGTGATCGCGGCCGGCGACATTTTGAATACGGAGAGTTATCCGGTGATCGACGTCGAGAAGGGCGGTAGCCTCAACGGCATTCTGGATGGCCTGAACCAGATTCTCGATATCGCGATTCCGGAGTTTCGTTCTCAGGGCGGGACGTGGATCATTCCGGGGCATGGGCGGCTATGCGACATCGGCGACGTAGCCAATTACCGGAACATGGTGGCGATCGTCCGCGACCGGATTCAGGATATGATCAGTAGGGGTCTGACTCTCGCGCAGGTCAAGGCGGCCAAGCCCACCTTCGATTACGACGGCCTGTACGGCTCGACAACGGGGCCGTGGACCACGGAAAAGTTTATCGAGGCGGCGTACCGGAGCCTCAGTAAGAAGTAACTTCAGGAGAAATCGATGAGACGCAACTGGCTTCTTGCCACGCTGGCGGGATTGTTAATAGGGGGCTTCGCGGCATACGGGCACCACTCGCTGGCGGCCACTTACCACTCGGACCAAGAAGTAAAGCTGGAAGGGAAGATTCTCGATCTCCTCCTGAGAAATCCGCATTCGTTCCTGCAGATCGAAGCGCCCGATGACAAGGGCGTGATGCAGCGCTGGTCGCTGGAGTGGCGTTCGTCGGGGCAGCTGGGACAGCAGGGCATCAAACGCGACACCTTGAAGGTGGGCGACGAGGTAACCATCACCATGAACCCCTCGCGCACGCCTGCCGATCATCGCGGCGCGCTGAAGACCCTGCACCGCAAGTCAGACGGCTTCGGATGGGGCACAAATCCTGGTGAGACGATCGACTGACCACTTGGTTGTGTGCCAAGCCGAGTTACTGAGCCGCGACCGCCAGGGAGCGGTAAACACTCCTCGCAAGCCGCGCTACGTTTTCTGCCTGGCTGTCGCCATGCTCTTGCTCGCGGCACTTGCCAGTGCGCAGCCTCCCGCGGGTCGCGGCGGTCGCGGCGGTCCCGCGCCGACGCCGCAAGCTGCCGCAGCCTTCGATATGACTGGTTACTGGGTTTCGGTAGTCACCGAAGATTGGCGTTACCGGATGGTGACGCCACCCAAAGGTTCCTTTGGCGGGGTTCCGTTGAATGGGGAGGGCCGCGGCGTGGCCAACGCTTGGGACCCGGCCAAAGACGAAGCCGCCGGCCAGCAATGCAAGTCTTATGGCGCGGCGGGGCTGATGCGCGTTCCGGGGCGCTTCCATATCACCTGGGATAATCCAACTACATTGAAGATCGAAGCCGATTCCGGAACGCAGACACGCCTCTTTCATTTCGGTGGCACGCCGCCTGCCGGCCAGGAGCCATCCTGGCAAGGCTATTCGACAGCCGAGTGGGAGTACGCCAACACCGGCCGCGGCCAACCGCGCAGCGGCGACCTGAAAGTGGTCACGACCGGGCTGCTGCCCGGCTACCTGCGGAAGAACGGGGTTCCGTATAGCGGCAACGCCGTCGTCACGGAGTATTACGACCGGCTGACGGGTCCGAACGGCGACCAGTGGCTGGTGGTCTCGACCGAGGTGCGCGACCCGCAGTATTTGACTATGCCATTCATCACCAGCACCCACTTCAAGAAGCTGCCAGACTCGACTGGGTGGCATCCGGAGCCCTGCTCCGCCAAGTGATCTACACGTCGTACGACATGATTCGGGACTGCCGGGCCGGCCGGGCCGCGGGCTGGTCCTACTTCATTGCCAATTATGTGCCGGTGGTGCGGCGCATTCTGGCGCACTATGTGCCGGATTCTGCGGACCAGTTGCTGGAGCCGGTGCTACGCGCGGTGCGGCAGGCGGAATCGAGTCTGTTTGCGTCTATGGAGCCTTCGCCCGAACGATGGTTCGTGGCGGAGTTGCGGCAGCAGGTTCTGGCCGCGGCGGAAGCCGTGCAATCTGCAGCGAAGCCGGAAATCCCGGTCGATCTGGAGACTGTGGCTACCGCCCTGGAGGGCCTGACTCTGGCGGAGAAACAGGCCGCCTGGTTGGAATCCATGCGGTACGATGCACCGCAAACGGGCGTGCTGTTACGCATGGATCCTAAGACCGTTGAGAAGATTCGGAGCAAGGCTGCTGAAGCCCTTCGCGGGAAAGTAGACACCTGGAACCGCCGCCTAATGGCGGACAATGGCCGGGAGTTGGGTCGGGCGGCCGCCGCCGCGCGCAGCGCCGAATGCCTGCCCGCCAAGGCTTTCCTCGATGTCATCGACGGCCGCACCACGTGGCGTGGGCGGGAGGAAATGGAGCAGCACGTCCACCACTGTTGGCAATGTATCGACCACTTTTGCCGGATGGCGGAAGTAGCGGGACTGCTGCGCGGAAATATTCCGTTGCCCGAACAGGAAGTCGAGGCCTGGCGCCAGCGGCTGGGAGTCTCCGGCGCGAAACGTGGCGGCTGGAAGCGGTTTTTCGGCGCGACCGGCCGGTGAAATCCGGTATTATTGAATACAGATTGAATCGATTTCCTTTCCTGGACTGGATGCGTGGTGTGGCGGTTCTCGTCATGATCCAGTGCCACACGTTCAATTCCTTCACCCGCATGGATCTCCGGCAGAACAGCGGGTATGTGCTCACGCAGTTCGTTGGCGGTATGGCCGCGCCCCTGTTTCTATTCATGGCCGGCATGACCACGGGTTTCCTGATGGAGAGCCTGGAACGCCGCGAGGCGCGGCGGATGCGGCGCTGGCTGGCGGCCCTGCGGCGCGGCGGATACATCCTGGCGATCGCTTATTTGTTCCGGCTTTCGAATTGCATTGCCAGCCTGCCGAGCCCGAGCCTGCAGGAACTGCTCAAAGTGGACATCCTGAACTGCATGGGACTGGCGATGGTGGCATTTTCCGTGGTGGCCGTTTTCGATTTTCCGCAGCGTGTGCGCTTCACCATCCTGGCGGCGCTGGGAGTTGCGGTGGCGGCGCCCCTGATCAGCGGGCTGGATTGGAGCGGCGCGCCGTGGCTGCTGCGCGACTACCTCGTGCCGAGCCCCGACAAAGGCCGGTTTCCATTCTTCCCCTGCGCGGCGTACGTCGGGTTTGGCATCGCGGCTGGATCTCTGGTCAAGCGCACCGCGGCGGAGCGCATGGACCGGCTGATGCAATGGTCGGTGCTGATCGGCTTTGCGCTGGTGTTCGGCGCGCAGTACTTCGCCAACCTTCCCTATTCTGTGTATGCGCACTCCGATTTCTGGCGCAACAGCCCGGCGCTGATCCTGATTCGAGTGGGAATTAGCCTGCTGCTGCTGGCGGCCTGCTACTTGTGGACGGAGTACTGCGTTGGCGCAGGCTGGAGCTGGATGCAAAACCTGGGGAAGACTTCGTTGCTCGTCTACTGGGTGCACGTGATGCTCGTATATGGAAATATCGTGCTCCCCCTGAAGCGCGCGCTCACTGTGCCGCAGGCCGCCCTCGCGACCGTGATGGTGGTGATGCTCATGATCGCGCTGGCCGAAGCCCGCCTGCGCTGGAAATCGCGCACCAGCGAGCGCTGGCGCGCCGGAACGACCCCGGCAGGGGCGCAGGCGTAGAGGCCCGCTCGGCCCGGAATGAAGAGAGCCGGCTAGGTTACCGGTACAGCAACAATCAGCTCTGAAAACACCTCGAAACTCTCCGGTATTAAAGGTTTACATTCTCTGGATATTGTTGGCCTGCATGGTGGCTACAATCTGCAAATCGAAAATGTCGCCGCCTGTTACTGGATGGCGCCGGAGCAATTCCATCCATGCGGTGACAATCCGGGCCGGGCTCGGCAACACATGAAGAAAAGCCAGCATCCCCGAAATTGCGGTCATCGCGTCGGCTGGCGTTCGGGGCTTTGGACGCGCCGGGGATTGGTAACGACTGAATAAAATTCATAAAATTCACAGAGTATTTGTGATGTTACGTAGAGAGTCGCCGTTCGGGCCCGACCAGCCCCTAGCAAAGCGCGACACGCGGCATGATGCGGATCGTCCGCGTCCATCGCATAGACTAGAACATTCGCGTCGATCAGCCCCGGCTCAACCGACATCGTTATAGATGTCGCGCCGATGGAGCGGGCCTGCACCGCCGAGATGCCAGATTGGCAGTTCCGGCACCGCGGCGCGAAGA
>Ga0070734_10000276_pt1 | contig 127713 bp, 109 predicted proteins | sample Coa_R1_8_FD_66444 | JGI IMG/M metagenome (GOLD analysis project Ga0070734, IMG submission 66444) | Surface soil microbial communities from Centralia Pennsylvania, which are recovering from an underground coalmine fire - Coalmine... | ecosystem: Environmental > Terrestrial > Soil >... | reverse complement strand
GCGCGCCAGGAAGCGTTGATCCGGCCGGTGGGAAAAAAGCACCGGTAGGGGAGCAGAGAGGCGAAGCGCACGGCGCTCCAGGATGCGAAGCTCAATACCGTGCATGCGGGTGGTGAGCAAGGCTGCGAATCAGGTCACTTGGAACCTTTTTATTTTCACTTCGGATTTCGTTACCATTCCCAAGTACGCCCCCACACCCACCAGCAGCACTACCCAGATTGCTTGCATAGAAGTGGTGTAGCTGCCGCTCACTTGCTTTAGCCAACCCGTGATTACCGGCGCCACGATGCCCGCCAGGTTCAATGCCGTGTTCTGCAATCCGGCGATACGCCCGGCGGCAGTGTGCGGTACCAGCGACTGGGTAAGGGCCCAATAGTTCGCGGTGGCCAGTCCCAAGGCGGCCATGGAAAAAATGGCGAAGAAGACCGCTGCCTGGTTGGAATCCGACAGTGCTCCGATGACCTCGGTGGAGGCTCCCACCAGCCCCGCAATTGTGAACCACCGCCGCGTCGCAACCGCGTCTGCTCCCCGCCGGATCAGCCGGTCGGCTGCCGCGCCCGCCAGGATGGCCACAACCGCCGTCCCCGCGAAGCTGAACATGGTGTAAACCCCCATGGAATTGAGCGAGAGATTCCGTCGCTCCACGAAGTACGCCGGCAGCCACGTGATCGAGAAGAACAGGAAGTAGTTATAGCAGAATGTCCCAATCAACGTTCCCCAGATCGCCTTCGATCCCAACATATTAGTCAGCGGCGGCGCCGGCTCTTCGCTGGGCTTCGCGTTTCCCCTCGCCCCTTCGCGCGCAAACAGCATCCACGGAAGAAGCCAAATCATGCCTCCCATACCAATGACCCGGAACATGCTGCGCCATCCAAACTGGCTCACCAGCCATGCGGCAAGAGGCGCGCCCAAAGCCGGCCCCCACTTGGTGCCGCTCACGAAGATGCCGGCCGCCAGCCCACGCCGTTCTTCCTGGATATTCCGATGAATCCAGCTCAATCCCGCGGGAAAAATGACCGCCTCCCCCACTCCTAGCAGTAGCCGCAGGCCGATCAACTGCCACATCCACTGCGCCGCCGAGGTGGCCGCGCTCACCGCGCACCAGAACAGCAACGCCAGCGTTACCGGACGTTTTACGCCGAAGCGGTCCAGCGCCCATCCCGCGGGGATTTGCAGAAGAGTGTAGCTCCAGAAGAAGGCCGAATTGAGCAAGCCCCGCTGTTCGTCAGTCAGATGGAAGTACGTTCGGAAATCGGTCGAGGCCAGCGCCACCGAAAGGTTGGTCCGGTCCACATAGGCGATCACCAGCCCCGCTGCTAGCAGCAGAACGGTCAGCCATTGCTGCATCTGGCAAGTATACAGGCTTCCCAACCCTTACACCATGTGGCTCATGAACTTAGCGAAATGTTAAAGGCAACCACCGGCCCCGTCATCCGATTCCTGGTAACCGCGGGCGCTACTACGCCATCTAATCAACTTCATGCGCCATAGCCTTGCCCCTATTGGAGTTCTGATCGTCTTCGCCAGCCTCGCCGGTGCCCAAACCGAAGAAATACAGAACGCTTCTCCGGCGGCGCCTCAGTCCCCGGCCGAAGACAAACGCGTTTTCGGAGTTATCCCCAATAACCGCACGACGGAAGCTTCCCTGCCTTTTGCCCCTATTTCCGCCGGGCGCAAAATGACCATTGCCTTTAAGGACTCGTTCGATTGGCCGGTGTACCTCACTTCCGGTTTGTTCGCAACCTTGTATCAACTGGAGGATCAGAACCCCTCCTTTGGCCAGGGAATGTCCGGATACGGTAAACGGTACGGCACCTCCTATGGCGACCAGATGGTCGGCAACATGATGACGGAAGGCATTATTCCGGCGCTGGGCCATCAGGACCCGCGCTATTTCCGCCGCGGAGAAGGAACTAAGAAATCGCGCGCCTTCTACGCCGTGAGCCGTATTTTCGTGGCTCCGATGGATTCCGGGCGCAACTCTTTCAATTTCTCCGAATGGGGCGGCAACTCCATTGCGGTGGCGCTCTCCAACGCCTACTATCCCGATACTCGCAATGTGAGCGACAATGTGGAAAAGCTCCTGGTCCAGTGCGCCACCGATGCTTTCTCCAACGTACTGAAGGAGTTCTGGCCGGACGTCAAGCGCCATTTTCAGCGCCGGCATGAGGCTGAGGCGCCGTCCCCGGATTCGTCTGCTGGGCGGTAGCACATCGCGAGCCCCAGCCACGGTTGTATACTTATCCTTATCTGGCAGGATGTTACGGAGCCGCAACCATGAGGGAGCGTCCCGAATGAGTCGTTTTCAGTGTCCTGCTACAACTTCCGAAGGAGGGTCGGGATGGCAACCATTAAGTTCTCCCTAAACGGGAAAGCTCAGTCTGTCGACGTGTCTCCCCAGATGCCGCTGCTCTGGGTCCTGCGCGACACGCTGGGTATGACGGGGACCAAGTTTGGCTGCGGTATGGCGCTTTGTGGGGCGTGCACGGTGCACCTGAACGGGACCGCGATCCGCTCCTGCATTACCCCCATCTCTACCGTCGCTGGTAAGAATGTTCTCACCATCGAAGGACTTTCACCGGATAGCAGCCATGCCGTCCAGAAGGCCTGGACGGAGTTGGACGTGCCGCAGTGCGGCTACTGCCAGTCTGGGCAGATTATGGCGGCCGCGGCGCTGCTCGGCAAAAAGGCGAAACCGACGGACGCCGATATCGATGAAGTGATGCGCGGCAATATCTGCCGCTGCGGCACCTATCAAGGCATTCGCAGCGCGATTCACCGGGCGTCCGAGATCCTAACCGCCTCTAATGGCGGCTCTAACAAGGGAGGTGCGGCATGATTACCGTGCGCAAAGTCGACCGCCGCAGTTTCCTCAAGGTCGGTCTCGGCAGCGCCGCCGGCCTCACCATCGGATTCGCTCTTCCGGAAAGCGCGCGCCTCACCGCGCAGACCGCCGGCAGCCGCGTCTTCGCTTTGAACGGCTACATCCATATCGGCGCCGACGACACCGTAACGCTAGTCCTCGCCAAATCCGAAATGGGGCAAGGCCCCATGACCGCGCTTTCTCAATTGCTGGCCGAGGAGTTGGAATGCGATTGGAAGCGCATCCACACGGAGTTTGCCCCGGTCGATCCGAAGCTATACGGGGCAATGCAAGGCACCTTCGGCAGCATGAGCGTCCGCACCGGATGGGATCCCATGCGCAAAGCCGGAGCGACAGCGCGCGAAATGCTGCTTCAGGCCGCCGCCCAGAAATGGGGTGTCGATAAATCGCAGTGCCGCGCCGAAAACGGGACTGTCCTCAACACCGCAAACAATCAGCGCCTTACTTTCGGCGCGTTGGCTGAGGACGCTGCCAAACTCCCCGCTCCCGCCGGAGCCCCGCTCAAGAGTCCCGGCGATTTCAAGATCATCGGTAAGTCGCTCAAGCGCCTCGACACGCCACTGAAAGTGAATGGCACGGCCAAGTTTGGCCTGGATGCCAAGCTTCCTGGTATGCAATACGCCGTGCTCGCGCGCTGCCCGGTATTCGGCGGAAAGGTCAAGAGCTTCGACGACACCAAGGCCAAAGCTGTTCCGGGCGTCAAGCAGGTGGTGCAGATCTCGAATGGCGTTGCGGTAATCGCCGACAATACCTGGAACGCCATGGAAGGCCGCCGAGCCCTACAGATTCAGTGGGATGAAGGCGCGCTGGCAAACTTGGATAGCGCCGGCATCCGCAAGATGATGGCGGATGCAACCGAGAAACCCGGCGCCGTGGCTCGCAAAGTGGGCGATGCGCCCGCCGCTTTGAACACAGCCGGAAAGAAAATCGAGGCCGTCTACGAAGCGCCCTACCTCTCGCACGCTCCCATGGAACCAATGAACTGCACCGCGGATGTGCGCGCCGATGGCTGCGATGTCTATGCGGCCACGCAGATCCAGACCGCGGCCCACCAGACAGCCATGCAGATCACAGGTCTGTCGGGGGACAAGGTCAAAATCCACACCATGTTTCTAGGCGGGGGATTCGGACGCCGAGGCGGGGCGGATTTCATTCAGGAGGCTGTAGAGATCTCCAAGGCCGTGGGCATTCCCGTGAAACTGACGTGGTCCCGCGAAGACGATATGACCCACGACCTGTACCGCCCGGCTTCGTATACCAAGTTCACCGGGGCTCTGGATGCAGAGGGCTGGCCCGCCGTGTGGCATACGCGCGTCGCCTGCCCTTCTTTCGCCGGCATGCGCAACGGAGTCGATTTCGCCGCGGTCCAAGGCATCGACGACATCGAATACGGCATCCCCAACATTCAGGTGGAATACACGAAGGCGGATCCGGGCATTCCCACCACCTACTGGCGTTCGGTCGGATACTCGCAGAACACGTTTTTTACCGAGAGTTTCCTCGATGAGCTCGCGGCCGCGGGCGGGAAAGATCCGCTGGAAATCCGGCGCCGCCTTTTGGCTAAGAACCCGCGGATGCTGGCCGTGGTGGAACTGGCGGCGGAGAAAGCCAATTGGGGCAAGCCGCTTCCCGCAGGGCACGCGCGCGGTATCGCCGTGGTCAACAATATCGGGAGCTTCAACGCCCAAGTGGCCGAAATCTCGGTCGAGAAGGGCAAACTACGAGTGCATCGCGTCGTTTGCGCCGTCGATTGCGGCGAAGTGGTCAACCCCCAGATTGTCGAGGCGCAGATCCAAAGCGGAATCGTATACGGGCTGAGCGCGGCCCTCAAGAGCGGTATCACCATCAAAAACGGCCGCGTGGAGCAGCAGAACTTCAATCAATATGAAGTCCTGCGCATCGATGAGATGCCCGTAGTGGAAGTGCACATCGTGCCCAGCCACCAGGCTCCCGGCGGCATCGGCGAAGCGAGCACGCCCAGCACAGCCCCCGCGGTTGCCAATGCGCTGTTCGCGTTGACGGGCAAACGCGTTCGCAAGTTACCGATTCGCTCGGAAGATTTGGCGTAATCAGGAACGCTCACCCCGCTGTATATTCGCCGGCCCCATGCCTGCCCAACGCACGCCACTGGGCCGTGATGGAAATCTGTACGGCACCGCGGCGGATGTTCGTAGGTCCCGGCGGGCGCCACTGCGGGGGCCGATCAATGTCACGAATGCGGGCGGGACTCGCACGAGCACCGTCGATTTCACTGTCCTGCCGTAGTGCCAGTCGACGGCAGTATACTGTCTCATACATTCCGAAGTAAGACACGGGAGGGTGATATGAGACTTATCCTTCAATGGGCTGTTGCAATCATTGCGCTTGCCAGCGCTGCGATAGCGCAAAACGTACCCGAACAATTCGTCGTCAGCGGGAAGAACGCGGAAAAGATCCAGGATTTCACGACCATCAATTTGGCTACGGCGGAACGGCTTGCCGAATCGTGCGAAAAGGCCGCAACCACGGAAAAGGTCGGGATCAGCTTCATGGTGCTGGATAACGACGGCAACCATGTATACATGGATCGTATGGACGGCCAGGGGTATCTGAATATCGTTACCGCCGAGATGAAGGCGCGCACCGCGTTGGCCGATCGCGCCCCCAGCAAGGTGCGGATGAACAGCGTCATCGAGGATCCCACGCGCGAGCTTCAGTTCATCCAACTCGGGCTGTTCGCGAATTCCGGCGGTCTGCCGATCGTGGTCAACCATCAGATGATCGGCGTGGTCGGCGTGGGCGGTTCGGCTCCGCGCGTGCCGGTGTGGAGCGATGAAATTTGCGGGCACAAGGCGCTGGTTGAGGTATTCGGGAATTCCGTCCCGCCGCTGGAGAAAGATCTTCCGCCGCGCCGCAGCCCCAACGCCGGCAACGCGCCGGTGCCGCGGTTCGCAGCGTCCGCGCCGCCGAAATCGACCTTGCCCGCCGAATTTGTGGTCGGCGGACCCGGCGCCGCCACAGTCTTCGATGCCAACCAGATCTCGCTCGCATCCGCCAAAAAGATCGCGCGCACCTGCCGTGACTGGGCCGCCTCGAAGGGCGGTGCGGCCACCATCTACATCATCGACACGGCGGGCGAACTGGTGCATATGGAGCGCATGGATGGCCAAATCTATAACAACATCCGTACCGCGCTGTTGAAGGCGCAAACCGCCTTGAAAACGCGGCAACCCACTTCCATCCGCGCGGTACAGCTCAAGAACGACCCGAACGGAATTCCCCGGCAACTGACGGAGTTCGGTTTCTTCACCAATTCGGGCGGCATTCCTATCGTGGTAGATGGCCAGATGATCGGAGCGGTCGGAGTCGGCGGCGGGGCCGGCGGCGGCGATGAAGCCTGCGCAATAGAAGGTCTGAGGGCAGCTTTCGGCGACCACGTCACGCTGCCGGTATATCCCGCGGCGGGCGGAAGGGGGCGTTAGCCGACCGCTCTTGAGGAACGCAACGGGTTCATCAGAGGATTCAGGTGGTTATGCGGCAGGTGGTTCTTCAATGGGTACGAGTTTGTATCCCCTTTGCTGAGCTTGCCGTTTGAACTTCGCCTCGAATCGTTTTTCACGCTGCGCATCACGTTTGCCCCAGAGCGTGGCATTGTATTCGACTTGGTTCTTGACGAGAGTGTAAAACATAGTGGCGATCTTGTGGGCGGTAGGTGGTTGCTCCGGCCCCGAGTTTGCTTTTCATGCGGCGCAGATAATCCCTATCGGCGTCTGGTCGTGGTGTAGTCCCACGGCAGCCAGTCGAAACAACTCACCGGCGCGATGCTGGGTGTGGCGCTGGCCGCGCGCCAGAGCACTCGCCCTCCGCTGATCTCATTTTCCGGGCACAACCCCAGCCAGGACACAAAATGGGCAGCCGGCGCCCAGTGGCCCGAGAATTTCGTAGTGCGCCAGGCACGTGCCTTCCGTTCGGTCATAGTTAAGTGGAGTATTCTATCCTGGACAGCGCGCCTTGGCGCGTTCGCCCGTATGTTATTGAGGTCGGATTAGTCTACCACAGCAGGGTCCCGACTGCCGGCAACGGACCGTCATCACTCTCACCAAGATCAACCTACTTAGCCGGGGTACTCAGGCGCGGCTAAAGAACCTGCCGGCCGCTGCCCTCCCGACCGCTGCCCTGCCGGTGCGATAGACTTGTTAGCGCACCGATGCCCCGCGACAAACGCAACTGGCTCATAAGCCGCCGCTGGCTCCTCGTCGCGCCGGCGCTCCTGTTTCTGTGGATCATCGCTCAGATCGACAAGACTAACGTCTCCCTCTTCATCGCCGATACGAAATTCCTCAAGGAATTGAATCTCATGGGACACAATGCGGAACTCGGTGGCCTGATGTCCACGTTCTTCATTGGCTACGGAGTCTCGATCTTCGCCTGGGGATTCCTGGTCGACCGGTTCGGGCCCCGCCTCTGCGCAATGGGCGGAATCCTCGGTTGGGGCTGCACGCTGTTCCTTTCCTCTAAAGCGCAGGGTATCCAGGAGCTCCTGTGGATTCGCTTCGTGCTCGGCGTGGCGGAAGGCAACCTGTGGCCGGTGTGCAATGCGATCACCAACCGCTGGTTCCCGGAACGCGAGCATTCGCGCGTGCAAGCCTTCTGGATTACGGGATCGACCCTGGGCACTGCTATTGGCGTCCCGGTCGTTACGGCCCTGATCCTTTCCAGCGGCTGGCGCGGCACGCTGGTTTATCTTTCGCTTCTCTCCCTCTTTCCGGCGGTCCTCTTCTATTTCGTCGCCGATTGGCCGGATAAGAGCAAAGGAATCCGCGAGCAGGAATTGAGTGATATCAAGGCCAACCGTAAGAGTCCCGTCCATTTGGAGCCCCTGAGCTTCAGCGGGCTCCTGAAGAGTGCGCCGTTCTGGCTGGTTACGGTCGCGCAGTTCGTATCCGCTACCACGATCTACACGCTCGTACAGTGGATTCCCAGCTATCTCACTACGTTCCGCCACGTCCCGTTCAAGGACATGGGCGGGTGGATCACGATCGGCTACGCCGTGGCCACCGTGCTGACGCTCCTGGTCGGCTATCTCGCCGATCGCACGATGCAGCGCGCGCTCGCCGGCGCCTGGGTTTCAGTGGCTTTTGTGGTGCTGATCATCCCCGCGCAGATGCTCTCGACGGCAGGGAGCGCGCTCCTGCTCTCCACCTTGATCTTTGTGGCGAGTTCCACCGGGGCCTTGAATGGCGCACTGATGCACACGATGGTCCGGCCGGAAGCCATCGCGCGCGGCACGGGAATCTACGCCGGAATCGGCATGCTCAGCTCCGCGGTTGGGCCTTGGCTGTTCGGGATGTTGATCAGCTCCCTAGCGGGCCAATACTGGGGAGGCTTCGCCTTCCTGGCCGTGCTGAATGCGATGGGTGCGATCGCCTACTTCACGCTCTACTACTTATCCGCGAAAGTGCGCCGGACTCACGAATTACTTAGCCGCGAGATGCACGCCGGGACCAGAGTTGGGTTATAGGGGTCGTCTAGCCCTCTGCACGGATGAAAATCCAGGGCTGAGCCGACGGCAAGACCGTCTGCTTCACTTGTTATCCTGAGAAGTCGACGCACGCATGAAACTACAAGGGATCTTTCCACCGGTCACGACGCCGTTCGACCACGCCGGGAACCTGTACGCCACCAAGGTGCAGCACAACGTGGAGAAGTGGAATCGCACAACCTTGGCGGGATATGTGGTTTGTGGGTCGACCGGCGAAACGCCCATGCTGGCCGCGGAGGAGAAATACACGCTGTGGGAGTTGGTGGCGAAATCGGCGGCGCCTGACAAGATCCTCATAGCCGGAACCGGGGTGGATGGCGTGCAGGAAACGATTTGCCTCACGAATCGGGCCGCCGATCTCGGCTATAAAGCCGCTCTCGTTCTCACGCCGCACTATTTCAAGAACCAGATGAGCCGTCCGGAAACCCAGATGCTGTACTTCCGCAGCGTCGCGGACCGGGCGCGCATTCCTGTACTCCTGTATCACTTCCCGCAGGTCACTGGGATCGAGCTTTCCGCCGACACGATAGCGAAGCTTTCCGAGCACCCTAACATCATCGGAATGAAAGACAGTTCCGGGAATATCGAGAAGATGATGGCCGTGCTGCGAGATGCCCGGCCAGGGTTTCAGGTGATGGTCGGCTCGGCTCAGATTCTGTTGCCCGCCTTGCTCATGGGCGCATCCGGGGGCATCCTGGCTTACGCCAACGCGGCGCCGTATTCCGCTATCGCGCTCTGGGAGGCTTATCGCACGCGCGAAGAGGAGGCGGCCCGCGACTGGCAGGCCCGTGTGGGGCGCGCGGCCACCGTGGTGGGAAGCAAGTATGGCATTCCGGGCCTTAAGTACGCCATGGACTTGAACGGTTACTACGGCGGCCCTCCGCGTTTGCCGTTCAGCGTCCCAACGCCCGAAGCCAAGAAAGAGATCGAAGCAGCCTTTAAGGATTTGAAGGGGTAAACCGCAGAATTTTCCGGACCACCTCCGCGGATTCTTCCACGCGAAGCAGCCAGGCAGCCGCGAAGTACACCAGGCCGTACGGCCCTAGGATCAGGATCGCGCCCAGTTTGGGGTCTACGTGACCGATGGCGATTTTCACGGCCCATGCCGCGGCCGCACCCGCGCCTGCCGAGATCCACAACCTTGCCGTGACCGACGCCGGCAGTCCTGTGCTGCCGATGCGCCGGTTCAACCCGCCGCGGAGCAGGGTGAACTCCACCCAGCCGGCGATGCCGGCCGACGCGGTGAGGCCCGCGACTCCCCAGCGCTGCTCGATGCCGATCCAGCGCGGAAGCCAGACTGCGGAGACGTATCCCAGGGCTGTCGTGAGCGCAACCCGGATTACGGCGTACCGCAGGGGCGTGCGCGTGTCGCGCAACGCGTAATAGGTGGAGGAATAAAGCCGTCCCATGGTGGATGCCAGCAGGCCGACGGCCGAGCCAGCCACGATACCCCAAACGTAGATCGAATCCCCGTGGTTGAAGCGGCCGGTTTCGAAGAGAGCCGCTGTGATCACATCGCCCAATGCCAGAAAAGCCATGGCCGAAGGGACGATGAAAAAGGCGATCCGGCGCAGGCCGGCGTTGAGGCGCTGGCTCAAAAGGCGCGCCACTTGCTCGCGATCGCCGAGCGTGCCCGACATAGCCGGCAACTCCGCGGCGGAAATGGACATGCCGAAGAGGCTGACGGGCAGCAGATAGAGCGTCTGCGCGTTCGCCAGCCCGGCGGCAGCGCCCTCGCCGAGCAAGGTGGAGAGGAAAGCATCGACATAAGCGCTAATCTGCACCACGCCGCGGCTCACGAAGACGGGGCCAAAGCTGCGCAACACCTCGCGTACGCGCTGGGCGTGGGTATCGAGCTTGAGGCGTAGGCCGCGCGCCAGACGCAACACGAAGGGGAGTTGCACCAGGAACTGCAGCGCGCTACCCACCACCGCACCCCAGGCCAACACGATCGCCAGATGGTTGGGGTCGAGACGCCGGAAGCCGATCAGAGTGGCGATCATGGCCAGGTTCCAAACCACGCCCGCACTGTAGGAGAGGAAAAACTTACGATGGCTGTTCAGAATTCCAAGGCACCACGCGGACATTACCAGCATGCCGACACCCGGGAACAGGATGCGCACCAGACGGATGGTCAACTCGCGCTTGGCGCCGTGAAAGCCGGGGGCGATGGCATAAATCAGGTAGGGGGTGGCCAGGACACCGATCAGAACGAGCACCGCAGTAGTCAGGGAGAGAATGGCCGCGATGGCACCCGCGACGCGTCCCGCATCTTCATCCTTTTTTTCGGCGAGCAGGCGGGCATAAACGGGAATGAATGAGGCCGAAAGCACGCCTTCGCCGAACAGGTTTTGCAGAAAATTCGGGATGCGGAGCGCGGTGCTGAAAGCGTCGGCGGCATCGATGAGACCGAAGTATTTGGAGAAAACGCGCTGCCGGACCAAGCCCAGCAAACGCGTTAGCAAGATTCCCGCGGCCACCAGGAACGCGTGGCGTCCGGTACGTTCCACTAACCCAGTTTCTCCAGGACTGCTGCAGCAACCTCTTCCGTGCTGCTGGCGCCGCCGAGATCGGGCGTCCGGACCTTTCCATCCGCCAGCGCGGAGGCCACCGCCTGCTGCACATCGCGAGCCGCCTCCGGCAGTTGCAGGTGCTCCAACATCATCGCGGCCGTGAGAATGGCGGCGATTGGATTCACGACGCCCTTCCCCGCGATATCCGGAGCCGAGCCGTGGACGGGCTCAAACATCGACGGGAAACGCCGTTCGGGATCGAGGTTGGCGCTGGCGGCCAGGCCCATGCTGCCAATGATCGCAGCGGCCAGATCACTCAGGATGTCGCCGAACAGGTTGGAAGCGACCACCACATCGAAACTCTGCGGCCGCCGCAGGAAATTCATAGCGGCGGCATCGACTAGCAGCGATTCCGTCTCCACATCGGGATAACGCGCGGCCACCTCTTCAAAGGTGCGGTCCCACAGCACCATTCCGAAGCCCTGCGCGTTGGATTTGGTGACGGACGTGACGCGCTTCTTCTGGTTGCGTTTCACCGCGAGTTCAAACGCAAACCGCACGACGCGCTCAATTCCCCGCCGCGTGAAGACCGCGGTCTGGATGGCGACCTCTTCCGGTTGGTGCTGATACTGGAATCCGCCCACCTGGGCGTACTCGCCTTCGGTGTTCTCCCGCACGACGACGAAGTCGATCTCGCCGCCCTTGCGTCCGGCTAGCGGCGATGCCACACCCGGATAGAGGTACGCCGGCCGCACATTGGCATACTGATCGAACGCGCGGCGAATGGGCAGCAGGAGCCCATTTAAGGTGGTGTGGTCGGGAATCTGCGGGTGCCCCACCGCGCCGAGGTAAATAGCGTCACACGGCTGCAGCAGGTCGATGGCGCCGGCGGGCATCATGCGGCCCCACCGCGCGAAGTGTCCCGCGCCCCAATCGAAATCCTGGAACGCGAACGTCACATTGTGCTTCTTCCCCACGGCTTCCAAAACGCGCTTGCCGGGAGGAATGACTTCATTGCCCACGCCGTCGCCCGCGATCACCGCGATGGTGAAGGTTTTCATTGGTTCGAAACCAATTTTCTCACGCGCACGGCTTTTTCTCACAAACGCGGGGGACGGACCCCATCTTCGCGAAGAAGCACGGTTCTGGTCGGAAATGGCATATCAATGCGCTCCTCGCGGAACCGCTGGAGAATGCGCCGGCGCAACTCATAGCGCACTCCGAACTGATTGGTGAACTCCGCCACCGAATAATTTAAGGTGAACCCAAGCGCTGAATCGCCGAATCCGGGGTCCAGGACCACGGTTGGCGTCGGGTCCGCCAGCATGCCTGGAATGTCCTGCGTTCCCGTCATCGCAATCTCCAGTAACACACGTTCCACATGCGCCAGATCGCTCTCATAACTCACGTTGACCTGCACCTGCGACGACATGCGTTTCTCGGGCAGATGGTAGTTGGTGACGATGGCCTGAGCCAGTTTGGAGTTGGGAACAATGATCATGTTATTGGAGAGCGCCCGGATGGTGGTGCTGCGCCAACTGATGTCCGTTACATAGCCCTCCTGGCCGCCATCCGTCCGGATGTAATCCCCCAGGCGGATTTGGCCGGCTACCGCTACATAGAACCCGCCGAACAGGTTCGATAGCGTGTCCTGGAGGGCTAGCGCTACCGCCAGGCCGCCGACGCCCAATGCGGTCAGGATGGGAGTGATCGAGAATCCGAGCTGGTTCAGCAGGATCACGAATCCCAGAATCACGACTGCGAGCTGCGCCAACGTCTGCGTTAGGGTTGTGACGGGCAATGCCCCGGGGATCTGATTTCCGTAATAGCGCACCAGATCGCCCGCGATCCGCATGCACATTAAGGTCAGGGAGAGAATCCAGAGGGCACCCAGGACGCGGGGGGACCAGCGTGTGAACTTCGCCGGCAGCGAGGACGCTTCAATTGCCAAATGAACCGCGAGAATCAGAATCCAAATCACCAGCGGGCCGCGCAGCGCCTCCGTGAGAATCATTCCCGGACGGCTGGCGGTCCGCTTGTGCCACGCTGCCAGGGCGCCGAGGACGATCCGCCGCACCAGGTAACCCACCGCCAATGTCACGGCGAAAATGGCCAGCGGGGTAACCACTTCCATGGGCCGGTGCACCAGCAGGTCCCGCAGGGCCTGGATCTCGTTCCTCATAGCATCAGATTCTCACAGGAAATGGCCTGCACGTAGGAGCGGACCTGAGCGTCAAACATTTGTGCGGACACTCGCGCCAGTGTTGTGCCTCGCCTTGGCCAGTCTTGTCCTGGCTGACGAACAGACGCCCGAGCAATTGTACTCGCAGGGCCGCATGGCAGAACGAAATGGCCACATGGCAGAGGCTTACTTGTTGTATTCCGAAGCCGCCGCCATGGATCCGGACAACACCGCCTATTGGCTCCGCAGCCAGGCCGTGCGGTCGCGCGCCGCTTTGGAGGCCAAGCCGGCACCTCCGCCCACGGCCAATGGCATTCCGGGAACACCCCGGTTGGCCCTCCAGGAGCGCTTTGGTCCGCCGACTCCCGAGGATCTGGCCGACTCGCGCCGACCCCTACCTCCTTCCGAACTGCGGGCTCCAGAGGTGACGAAGGATTTCGACCTCCGGGGCAATGCGCAAACCCTCTTCGAAACTGTGGCTAAAACTTTCGAGCTCGATTGCGTTTTCGATAGTGATTACCAGCCCGGCAACCCGATCCGCTTTCAACTGAAGGACGTTGGGTACCGGGTCGCGCTCCGAGCGTTGGAGGTAGCGACCGGTTCTTTCATTGTGCCCATCTCCGGCAAGTTGTTCCTGGTGGCCAAGGACACCCCCCAGAAGCGCGTTGAGGTCGAGCCGAGCGTGGCGGTAGCGGTCCCGTTGCCAGAGCCCACAACGGCGCAGGATTTCACCGCGCTGGTCACCGCCGTGCAGCAAACTATGGCGCTCGAAAAAGTCTCCTTCGACACGCAAAATAACACAGTAATCATACGGGACCGCATCTCCAAGGTTCTGCCGGCTCGCGCCATGCTGGAGCAGATGATGAATGCCAAGTCGCAGGTCATGATCGAAATGCGTTTCCTGGAGGTGAGCCGCAACGACATGATTACCTACGGGATCAACTTTCCGGACCTGTTCCCGCTGGTGCCGCTCACGAACTGGATGAACAATCAGCCGTCGTTATCCAAAATCACGAACCTGTTGACCTTTGGCGGCGGCAAAACCCTAATGGGCCTGGGATTTATCGATCCCTCCCTGGTGGCGACATTGTCGCAGTCCTCCGGGAACACCTTGCTCGACACCCAAGTCCGCTCCGTGGAAGGGGTAGCCGCTACCGTACACGTAGGAGAGCGTTACCCAATTCTGACGGCCGGATATTTTGGCCCTTCCAACTTCACTCGAGGCGGAACCGTCTACACACCTCCCCCTTCATTCACTTTCGAAGACCTCGGCCTTACGGTGAAGATCACCTCCGTCGCCCACGGCTCGGACCAACTCGGAATGGACCTCGAAGCCGAGTTCAAGGTGCTGACCGGCCAATCGGTGAACGGGATTCCGGTGGTCGCCAACCGCGCCCTGCACTCGGCGGGGGAACTGAAAATGGGTGATTGGGCCGTAATTGGCGGGTTGATTAATGATACGGAGGCGCGCACCATCGCGGGGCTTGCCGGCCTCGCACGAATCCCGGGACTGGGCCCGCTCACCAGCACGCACCACAAGGACAGCACCACGGACCGGGTTCTGATCCTGGTACGGCCGACTCTATTGGGTCCGCCGCCAAGCGAAACCGTGGTACGAAGTTTCTTGCTGGGCTCGGAAACCCGGCCACTCAGCCCTCTCTGACAGCGGGAACTAACTGCCGCGCGGCGGTGTCTGAGAGTTCATGCTCGAAGCCCGTTCGCTGACGAAATATTACGATCACCTTCCCGCCGTCCAGAACGTGAGTTTCACCATCCGGCCGGGCGAGATTCTGGGCTACTTGGGGCCGAACGGCGCCGGCAAAAGCACGACCGTCAAAATGCTGACCGGCCTGATCGAGCCTTCCGGCGGCCAAATCTTCTACGAAGGCCGTAGCGTGTACGAAGATTTCACGGCATTCCAGCGGCAGATCGGTTACGTTCCGGAAGAGCCGCACCTGTACCCACATCTTTCCGGGCGCGAGTACCTGCAACTCGTAGGCCGGCTGCGGGGCATGGAGCGGGCCGAACTGGAGCGCAAAATCGATGACTTGCTCCGCCTGTTCTCTCTCTGGGATGACCGGTTTTCACCGCTGTCGTCTTATTCCAAAGGCATGCGGCAGAAGATCCTGCTATCGGCCGCGCTGCTGCATAACCCGCACGTGTTGATTCTGGATGAGCCCTTTTCCGGGCTAGACGTCACGTCAGCCATGGTGGTCCGAAGCCTGTTGCACTCCCTGGCGGCGGAAGGCAAGATCATCTTCTACAGCTCGCATGTGCTGGAGGTGGTGGAGAAGGTCTGTTCCACGGTGCTGATTCTGCGCAAGGGGCAAGTGGTGGCCTACGACTCCATTCACCGGCTTCAGGAACTGATGAGCCAACCGTCGCTCGAAGGAGTCTTCGCCCAAGTGGCGCAAGTCGAAGATGGGGAAGCTGTGGCGGGACGCATTCTGGAGGTGATGAAGTCCTAGGGGGCCCCGATTCACCCGATAGCCGCATTGACCCCCATAAGGGGAGTACCTCATAATAGTTGGATCAACAAACAGGCAGTCTAAAGGTTCATGGTCTGTCCCACTTGTGGGTCCAGCAATCCCGAGGGCGTTAAGTTTTGCGGTGAATGTGGGCGGTCGATGTCCCTGCCCTATCAAGGCGAGACGGTCTTACTAGACGGCCCGGCGGCCGCCGCGGCTGCCCGCGCCAAACAAACTCAGCTCGATACGGCGTTGCTATCGCCCCCGCCGGACGTGACGCAATCGGGAACCTGGGGAATGCCCCGTCCGCCCTTGCACCGGGCTTCGGGGTGGCAGCCGGGTAGCGCCTTTGGATCCCGCTACCGCATTGAAGCGCTGCTCGGGGAAGGCGGCATGGGCGCGGTCTACAAGGCCTACGACACCGAGTTGGACCGCATGGTTGCCTTGAAACTGGTGCGGCCCGAGTTAGCCACCAGCCCGCAAACGCTGGCACGTTTCAAGCAGGAACTCCTCCTGGCCAGCAAGGTTTCCCACAAGAATGTCCTGCGCATCCACGACCTGGGCGACTTGGATGGCGTCAAGTACATCACCATGGCTTTCGTGGAAGGCTCGGACTTAGCCGGCGTCATGGAAAAGTCCGGCCGCCTTCCGTTCGAACGGGCGCTCAAGTTCTCGAAACAACTCTGCGCCGCGCTGGCCGCGGCTCATCATGAAGGCGTGGTCCACCGCGATCTGAAGCCGCAGAACATCCTCATCGATCGCTCCGATAACCTATTCGTCTCGGATTTCGGCTTGGCCAAGTCGCTGGAGGCCGAAGCCACCATGATGACGCGGACTGGGCAGATCCTCGGCACGCCCCGCTACATGTCTCCCGAGCAGGTGGAAGCTGGCCCAATCGACCACCGCAGCGATCTTTATTCGCTCGGCTTGATGCTCTATGAGATGTTCACCTCGGACGTTCCATTTCGGGGTGAATCCACCTTGCAACTCATGTATCAGCGGGTGAACGACGCGCCCAAAGATCCGCGCGCGGCCTGCCCCGAATTACCGGCCTATGTGGCCAACGTTATTCTGAAATGCCTGGAGAAGGACCCGGCCAAGCGCTACCAAAGCGCCGACGAAATCCTGGCCGATCTCGAATCGGAGCGCGCACCGGTTGTCAGCCCTGCGCTAACCGCCCGCACCATCAGCATTCAACTGCCGCGTAGGCCGCGGCGCTGGGCCGCCGCAGCTGCCGGGGTTCTCGCTCTGGTCCTGGCCGGTTCGGTGCTCATCTTGAATCGCCGGCACAGCGCAGCGAGCCAATCGTCGGGAGCATCCGCGCAGCCCGCGGCGCGGCACTTCCTGGCAGTACTGCCGTTCCGGTCAATTGGCGACGACAGCACCACAAAGTACCTGGCGGATGGCGTGGTGGATTCGCTTTCCGCCAAGCTGGCCGGCTTGAAGGACGTCTATGTTGCCTCACCCGGTGCGGTGAGCGCCGCGGTTGATAAGCGGGATCCGGCGAAGATTGCCCGCAGCCTCGGCGTCACCCTTCTGGTCCGCGGTACGGTTCAAAGCGCCGCCGACCAGATCTCGATCACTATCTCATTGGACGACGTCGGGAAAAATCCGCGGACTCTGCTACACCAGGATTTCTCCGGCGTCCGCGCCGATTTGCTTACGGTGCAGGACAAAATGTTCGATGGGCTGGTGTCCGCTCTCAACATACAGCAAAGCAATGAGGAGCGCGCCCGCGGCTCCCTGAAACCTACCGAGGATATCGCAGCCTATGATCAGTACCTAAAGGGCTTGAATCTTTATCGCGGCGCCAAGAACGAGCGGGATTTAGAAAACGCGGCGAAGTCTTTCGAAGAGGCAATCCATATCGACTCGCGCTTCGCGCTGGCCTATGCTGGCCTGGCGGACACCTATCGCGGCATCTGGGACAAAACCAAGGACAGCGTCTGGACGCAAAAGGCTCTGGGGGCGGCGCAGCGGGCGCAAGAGCTCAACGACAGCCTTCCCGAAGTCCATTTCGTACTCGGCAGTATCGACCGGGTAACCGGGCGTACGGCGGAAGCCATTGTGGAACTACAGCGGGCGCTTAAGCTGGCGCCGAACTCGGACGAAGCTCTGCGCCGCTTGGGATCCGCCTACCTGGCCGCAGGCCGCCAGCGGGATGCGATTAGCGCCTATACGAAAGCAACCCAGGTAAATCCGTATTACTGGAATAACTTCAATCTGCTCGGAGCGGCGTACTTCCGCCTTGGACAGAATGAAAACGCGCTGACCGCTTTCCGCAAAATAATCGACCTGGAGCCGGATCGTGCTTCCGGTTACGCCAATGCCGGCGCGGTCTATCTACGAGAGGGGCAGTGGAACGAATCGATCCCCATGTTTCAAAAGGCTATCGCTCTTCAGCCCACCACTGCCTATTATTCGAACCTCGGAACGACCTATTTCTTCCTGGGCCGCTACAAAGAAGCGATACCAATCTTCGAGCAGGCCGTTCAAATGACACCCAACGACGTGATGGCGCTCGGGAACCTGGCGGACGCATACCGCTGGGCTGGCGAGCGGGACAAAGCGGCCGCCGCTTATGATCGAGCCATCGAAGCGGCCTATAAAAGCAATGAGGTCAATCCGAAAAATGCTGAAACGCTTGGCGATCTCGCAATCTTTTATGCCAAGAAAAGGGACGACCCCAAGGCCTTGCAGTTTATCCGGAGCGCGCGCCAGATCGACGCCACGGGAAATGTGCTGATGTACAAAGAAGCCCAGATCCAGGCGCTCGCCGGGCGCACCGATGAGGCTCTGGCGAGTTTGCGTCTGGCATTGCGAAACGGATACTCCTGGCAGGAGGCCTCCAGCGACCCCGAGCTGAAGTCTTTGCGCGACCGGCCCGAATTCAAGACCCTAAGTAAGGAAGTCCGTTCTGCTGACACAAGCTCAAAGTGAGAGTTCATGCTAACCAAACGACTGTTGTGCACGTGCCTGCTTTCTGTAGGATTGGGAACCGCCTGGGCCGATAGCGTGCCTTTTGCCGATCCGGATATCGCCATTGACGTGGGGAGCGACAGTGCCCCGATTCAACCAGGAACGACCAGCTTTGCGCTCACGAATGGCGGTGGAGTTTTCGGATTCTACAATCCATTCTCCACGTTTATTACCAAACTTGTTTTTGATACCACATTGCTTACCGGCCTGCCCGGCAACTTATTCAACTGCCAATCGAACCAGTTCTTCCAGAATTGCGCGGCGCAATACACTAGCAGCACGGGAGACCTGACCATCACGTTTTCGGGTGTGAACCCCGAGGAAGCGCCGGCGGACCCCACCGACCCGGAGACGGGCGAATTTGAAGGCATTCCACCGCTGCTCCCCGGTTGTGCCGGCACCCCGGATGCCGCCGGCTGCGTCAACGTCGGCCATTTCCTGATCTCGTTGAACAACAATTTTAGTTTCGACCAGAGTAATCCCAATGGCGGCTGGGCTCCGTTTGCGGATAGCGAAGGCGGGATTGACTTCAACACGCAAATAAGCACTGCCCCGGAGCCATCCGAGATGTTCCTCACGGGCGCCGGTTGTTGGTTGGCGATCGGCAGCAGGCTGCGGCGGCGAACCAAGCGTAGCTGAAGGATTCTTCGGCTGGATGGCCCAGATGGATGAGGGGATCCCGCCCGGCAACTCTCTGTAACATAATTTCTTCTTGCCTGATTCCGGCATTTCGAAGGACACTGGTGGTTTAGGAGAAAAGGCGAGTTGGAACGTAACGGCCGCAAGGGCTCCCTGGTCATTGAGCCGACAGAACGGTGGACACCACAGGTCGCCAGCGAGTTTTACGACGTTGCGAGTTGGGGCAAAGGCTATTTTTCGGTGGGCGACAACGGGCAGGTGCGCGTGCATCCCGAGAAGGACCCCGCCCGCTCGATCGACCTGAAACAGCTGGTCGATACCCTGGTGCTGCGCGGGATCAACCTTCCCATCCTGATTCGGTTTGCCGACATTCTCAAGCATCGCCTGGGCGAGCTGCACAGCGCCTTCGAGACGGCCATCGCCGAACATAAATATCAGGGCGGCTATTGCTGCGTCTACCCGATCAAGGTCAATCAGCAGCGGCAGGTAGTCGAGGAGGTATTAGAGTTCGGCAAGCCTTTTCGCTTCGGCCTGGAGGCGGGCTCCAAACCCGAGTTGATGGCGGTGATGGCGCTGGCCGACAACGATACGCCGATCATCTGCAACGGCTTCAAGGATGACGAGTACATCGAGATGGCCATGCTGGCTCAAAAAATGGGCCGGCAGATCATCCCCGTGGTGGAGAAATACACCGAACTACACCTCATCACAAAATACAGCCAGAAAGTGGGCGTGCGGCCCAGCATCGGACTGCGGGTGAAACTGGCTAGCCGCGGCTCGGGACGCTGGAAATCATCGGGCGGATACCGCTCCAAATTTGGCCTGTCCGCCACGGAGGCGATGCGCGCCTTGCAGGAACTGAAGGACTTGGGCATGGCCGATTGCTGCCACCTGCTGCACTTCCATCTGGGTAGCCAGATCACTAATATCCGGCAGATCAAGGCAGCCGTAAACGAAGCCGTGCGCGTCTATGTGGACTTGGCGCGCGCCGGGGCGGGGCTGCGGTATCTGGACGTGGGCGGCGGCTTGGGGATCGATTACGATGGCTCCCAAACCGACTTCGAATCCAGCGTCAACTACACGTTGCAGGAATACGCCAACGACATCATCTATCATGTTCAAAACGTCTGCGATGAAGTAAACGTAACGCACCCGACGATCATTACGGAGAGTGGACGGGCCATTGCCGCATACCATAGCGTGCTGGTGTTCAACGTTCTCGGCGTTTCCGGCATGGGCGAAGCGGACGTGCCCTCCGAACTCCCGCCGGAAGCCGAGCAGCCGCTGATCGATCTGCAGGAAACGTACCGCTCCCTAAGCGCCAAAAACCTGCTGGAGAGCTATCACGATGCGCAGCAGGCACTCGACCAGGCGCTCAACCTGTTTAGCCTCGGGTATCTTTCGCTCGATCAACGCTGCATCGCCGAGAATCTTTACTGGGCGATTTCGCGCCGCATTCAGAAGATGGCGCGGGAACTCGATTACTTCCCCGAAGAGCTGGAAGGCATCGAGGCCATGCTCTCCGACACCTATTTCTGCAATTTCTCCTTGTTTCAGAGCATGCCGGATAGCTGGGCCATCAAGCAGCTCTTTCCGGTGATGCCGATCCACAAGTTGGACGAAGAACCCTCGCGGCACGCCGTGCTCGGCGACATCACTTGCGATTCGGATGGCAAAGTGGACGCGTTCATCGACCGCCGGGACGTCAAGCGGACTTTGGCCTTGCATCCGTTTCACGGCGGCGACTATTACTTGGGTGCTTTCCTGCTGGGCGCGTACCAGGAGATTCTAGGCGACCTGCATAACCTCTTTGGCGATACCAATGCCGTCCACGTGCGGCTCAGTCCGAGTGGAGAGGTGATTCTGGATTCGGTGATCAAGGGCGATACCGTGCGCGAGGTCTTGAATTACGTACAGTTCTCCTCGGACTCCCTGGTAACCAGGCTGCGGCGCGATGTGGAGGCAGCTCTGCGCGAATCGCGGCTGACCTACGAAGAAAGCGGCGCGCTCCTCAAGTTCTACGAAGAAGGTCTGCACGGGTACACGTACCTGGAAGACGTGCACGAACAATAAACCGCTTCCGAACGCCGCGACGCGCCTTGGATACGTGCGATTCCGCACAATTAGGTGAAAATCCCACGGACGCGGCTCACGCCTGATTCCCGCCGTTATCTAAGGAGAATTTAATTCGTGCCAGTGAGCTATTCCCGTCCCGGTTGGGTTAGAACAGTTTGGGGGTAGGACTGATGACCCGTCGAGTTGGCGTTCTGTGCGGATTTCTCTTATGTGCCGTTGTAGGAGCAATGGGTCAGGCCGGCGACCCGCCTTCGCGCGTGGCGCGGCTGAATTACGAGAGCGGTCCAGTGTCGTTCCGTCCGGGCAGCGTGGACGATTGGACGGCCGCGACCCCGAATTATCCGCTGACCATCGGGGATCACCTCTGGACGGACCAAGGCGCGCAGGCGGAAATGCACGTCGGATCGACCGCGATTCGCATGAACGCCATCACCGCGGTTTCGTTCCTGAATCTCGACGATCACATGGTGCAGCTCAGCCTGACGGCGGGCGCCATCCACGTGCGGCTGCGAAGCCTGCGAGACGATGAAAGCTTTGAAGTGGACACGCCTAACGTGGCCGTGTCGCTGCTGCGGCCAGGCGATTACAGGATTAACTGCGACGGTGAAAACGCCGTCACCTTCGTTTCGGTGCTGGGCGGAGAGGCAGAGCTTACCAGCGGCGGCACAGCGTTTCCAGTGCATCCGCGGCAAGCGGCGCGAATCAGCGGGACCGATTTCCCCAGTCGAGACCTGATCGATGTTCCGCCTCCGGACGCATTCGACCGCTGGTCGGAAAGCCGGGACCGGCGGGAGGAACAGGTGCGGTCGGTGCAGTACGTGCCGCGGGAGATGATCGGGTATGAAGACCTGGACGAGTACGGTGTTTGGCGCAACGTGCCGCCGTACGGCTGGGTTTGGACGCCCTCCGGAGTGGTGGCTGGGTGGGCACCCTATCGTTACGGGCACTGGGTATGGGTGGCGCCCTGGGGTTGGACTTGGGTGGACGAGGCTCCCTGGGGATTTGCGCCATTCCACTACGGCCGCTGGGCGTTCGCCGGCGGTGCGTGGGTGTGGGTTCCGGGACGGATCGTGGAGCGGCCGGTATACGCTCCAGCACTGGTGGCTTTTGTTGGAGGAGCGGGCTTCAGCCTCACGCTATCGGTTGGCGGCGGCGCCGGGGTGGCGTGGTTTCCACTCGGTCCCGGGGAAGTATACCGGCCGGCCTATCACGTGAGTGAAGTCTACGTGCGCAACGTTAATATCACGCACGTGAATGTCACCAATATCAATGTGACCAATGTGAACGTAACCAATGTGCGATATGTGAATCAGAACGTGCAGGGGGCGGTCACGGCGGTCCCGCAGGTGGCGTTCGTTTCGGCGCGGCCGGTGGCGCAGGTGGCGACAGTGGTGCCTCAGCAGCAAGCGGTGCGCGCGCAAGTAGTAGGGACCACAGCGACGGTGGCGCCCCGCCCGGAAAGCATCGCGATGCGCCCAGGAGCAGGCGTGGCGGTAGCGCGTCCGCCGGCTCCTCTGATGGCGCGCGCGGTAGTGGCCAAGGCCCCGCCGCCTCCCCCGCCGGTGTCATTCCGGGCGCAGCAGCAAGCCTTGCAGGCGAACCAGGGTCGTCCCCTGGATGCGGCGACTTTGAGCACGCTCCGTACCAGCCAACCGGCTGCACGGGTTCCGGTACGCAGCGCGCAGCAGGCGGGAACAGCGCCGGCGGCCGCGACTCCGCGGCCGCAGCCCTTAGCCGTGCCGCGCAACGACCGGCCGCCCGCGCAGCCGAACCCCAGACCCACCGCCGAACAACGGCCGGCGGCGCCGGAGCCACGGCCAGCAGCGCAGGAACGCAAGCCGCCTGAGAAAAAGGCCGAGGGCGAAAAAAGGCCCGAGAAAGGCAAGCGCGAGGAGCGGAAAGAATAGTCGAGCGGCACAGCCCCGCGAGGAAGTGGTTTCTACGTTAGCGGGACCATGATACAGTCGAGACAAGGGTCTTTCAGCACCGTGGCGGCCGTTTCCAAGCCCCTCAGCACCACCGGAAAAGCAGTTCAGGAAGCGCGGCAAGTCGCGCTGCCGGTTATCGCCGGTGGGGTGATCGTCGCGGTTCTATACCTTGGCCGCGGCTTCTTTATCACGGCGATGATTGCGATCATCATCGCTTTTATCCTGGAGCCATTCGTAGGGCTGCTGATGCGATTGCGGTTTCCGCGCAGCCTGGCTAGCTTCGTAGTCTGCGTGCTGGCTTTGCTGGTTCTATACGTCATCGGGATGGGGGCGTACTCCCAGCTTTCGTCTCTCTACGATCAACTGCCAGTGTACGGTCAGCGCATTGGCGACCTGGTGGATGACGTCCAGCAGAAGCTAACACAAGTGGAGGAGCGGACGTACCAGATGGTGGTCCCGGCGCGGCAGCGGCAGCAGGAGGCGGAGCGGGCCCGCGCGCAACAGCAAGCAGCGGAACAGCAGACCCGCAGCCGTCGTCGCGCGCAAGCGCTTCCGCCGCCGCCCGTGATTCCGGGCGTGACTGCCCCGGCGGCGATTCCAGAGGTACGGATTCACGAGGAGAGGACGCCTATCGGCGACTACATTTATACCCGGCTCAGCTCGTTTTACCAGATTCTGCTGATGGCCTCGTTCATTCCATTCCTGGTGTATTTCATGCTGAGCTGGCGAGACCACATCAACCGGAGCTTCCTGCAGTTTTTCCATGGCGAAGACCGGCTGGTGGCGACGCGGAGCCTGGCGGGAATCGCCGACATGATTCGGGCATTCGTGGTGGGGAACTTCATACTGGGCCTGCTACTGACGGTTCTGAGTTCCATCCTGTTCTGGTTGATGCGCCTACATTTTCCGCTGCTGGTAGGTCCGCTCAGCGGATTCCTGAGCCTCGTGCCTTACGTCGGGCTGCCCTTGGCGATGGTGCCTCCGCTGTTTGCGGCGCTGGGGCCGAACCGGCTTTCGGTATACGTCCTGGTGATGGTGGGAGTGGCGCTACTGCACCTGCTGGCCCTGAATCTGCTCTACCCCAAGGTGGTCGGGTCGCGGGTACATTTGAACCCGCTGGTGGTAACGTTTTCGCTGATGTTGTGGGGGTTCCTCTGGGACGCGCCCGGATTGATTCTGGCGATTCCCATGACGGCGGCACTGAAGGCGGTCTGCGATAACGTGAAAGGGCTTCGGCCGTTCGGGAAATTTCTGGGGGACTGAAGCGGCGTCAGCTTGGTTTTGGCTGACTCTGACGCCGATTAATGATTCGCCCTTGGCAGGCCACGTGCACGTTCCCGCGGCGTGTTTCCGGAGGCACACGAGTTAGGCGGCGGCCCCCGTGCCGTGGGCTCACGGGTGTGGCCTCGCGGCACGGGAGCAGGGCTGTAAACCCTTGTTATAATTGAGAGTTAAATCAGCAGTCGGACTCGTCCCAAACTATCGCGCATGAAGTGTATCTCGCTTTTGTTTTTGAGTGCGGCGGCGGTTCTCGCCCAACAGAATTTTACGACCGGGCAAGCAGCCCGGCTGGTGATTGGCCAGGAAACCTTCACCTCTCAGGACGCCAGTTCCAGCGACACGGTGCTCGGGGCGGCTAGCGGGCTGGCTTACGCAGCCGATACGCTGTTCGTCGCGGACGCGAACCGGGTTTCGGCGTCCCCCGTGAATCACCGGGTGCTGCTGTTCAAAAACCTCTCGAGCCAACTCCCTCCGCCCAACGCGCAACTGGACTATACGCGCAAATGTCCGATCTGTCTGGGGCAAGCCACCGTGGTGCTGGGGCAGCCCGATATGACCACCACCACGGAAAACATCCCGGCCACGAATCAGGATCTGCGCCTGCCGACCAGCGTCGCATCCGACGGTGTACACGTGGTGGTCGCCGATACCAACCACAACCGTGTGCTGATCTGGAACAGTATCCCGGCTTATAACAACCAGCCGGCGGACGTGGTGGTGGGCCAAGCCGATTTCGGGAGTTCCACCGTGCCGGGCAATACGCCGACGGCTAAATCGATGCGGGGCCCGCAGGGCGTGTGGATCCAGAACGGCAAGCTCTATGTGGCCGACACGCAAAACAACCGCGTGCTGATCTATAATCGCATTCCCACCACGAACGGGGCGGCAGCCGACGTGGTGCTGGGTCAGCCCAATTTCATTACATTCGTACAGCCGGATTTGACGCAACAGCAGACCGCCGCAGCGGCCAACATCCTGCTCAATCCGGTTTCCGTGACCTCGGACGGCATCCGCCTCTTTGTCACCGATCTGGGCTACAACCGAGTGCTTATCTGGAACGGAATTCCTTCCACGAACCAACAGCCCGCCGATGTCGTGCTTGGGCAGCCGGACATGGTGAGCACTACCGCCAACAATTCGTACACCATAGATCCGAACGACACCACCAATCCGAAGATCGAGCATCCTGTGCTGTGCACTTCGCCCACGGGCGTGGATAGCAATGGGAATCCCACTTACCCGGCGCACTGTAATGCCACTTTGAGTTTCCCCCGCTTCGCGCTCTCCGATGGCACACGGCTGTTTGTTGCGGATGGCGGTAATGACCGCGTGTTGGTCTTCCAGCAGATTCCCTCTCAGAACGGCGCCTCAGCGGATTTTGTCCTGGGGCAGGTCGGCGGGGATGTCAACCAAGCGTCGGACGCTGCCGATTCGCTGCGCACGCCGCAGGCGCTGGCCTGGGACGGCACCAATCTGTACGTAAGTGACGCCTTCAACAGGCGGATCACAGTCTATTCCGTCGGAGCAAATGCGATTCCGTATTCCGGAGTGCGCAACGCCGCGAGCCTCGAGATTTTCGCAGTCGGCAACGTCACGATCGGCGGCACCATCACGGCCGGAGACTCGGTAACAATCACCATCGGCAATATAGCCACGAACGCGGCCACCTGCACGCCGCCCACTGCTACGGACACTGGGAAGACGAGCACCAACTGCGGCAACGCCTATACCTATAAGGTTCAGAGCAGCGATACTTTAAGCACCATTGTGACCGCCCTGGTGAATCAGATTAACTCCGGCAGCGGCGACCCGAACGTGATCGCTTATCCCGACCTTCCCATCAATGCCGTGCTGATGACTGCTCGGGTGGAAGGCTCGGCCGGTAATAATGTCAGCTACACGCCGACGGTATCGACAAATGCCACCGTTACGGCGACGGGCGCCAGCGGCAATCTGACGGGCGGCGGCGATGCTTCCCGCTTGGGCCCGGGAACTACGGTTTCGATCCTGAACGCAAACGGCCCGCTCTCCGCCAATACCGCGTCGGCCGATCTCACACAGCCACAACTGCCCACCGAACTGGGCGGCACGCAAGTGTATATCAACGGAATCCGATCGCCGCTCTATTTCGTATCGCCGCAGCAGGTGAACGCGCAAATCCCCTGGGAGTTGAACGACACCACGAGTGTCAGCGTTTATGTCCGCAGCGTGATGAATGATGGCAGCGTGGTGGTGACCACTCCGGTGGCTGTCACGATTGTGCCGCAGAATCCGGGCCTCTATACGCAACCCGGCTACACGCAGGATCCCAAGCCGGGAGTGGTATTACATGCTTTCAGCCAATCGAGCGGAGTGGTGTTGGTGGATGGGACCATCAACGCGAATGACGTTGCCACGGTTACCATAGAGGACCGCGCCTACAGCTATACGGTTCAATCTTCCGATACGCTCGACTCGGTCCGCGACGCGCTGGTGGCGCAGATCAATCAAGATCCCAAAGTGAGTGCCACCGCATACAATACATTTGCCCGGAACATCATTCTGAAAGCGCGCGTTTCCGGGCCGGACGGCAATAACATTTCCTATTCCGCCGCGACCACGAATGGCAGCGGCAGCCCGCAGTTGGTGCTGACTGCGACTAACACGAATCTGTGCTGCGCTAACGTGGCCAATAGTCCGGTCACTACGGATAACCCGGCGGTGCCTGGCGAAACCATCCTGGTGTATTCCACCGGGTTGGGGCTTCCCGTGATCAGCACGGACAGCCAGCCGTACATCGTGACAGGCCATCAATACCCGCAAGACGGGCCCACCACCCTCCCGGTGAATTTCGTTTCGTCATTGGCTGGGGGGAAGACGGCGAATGTGCTGTACGCTACTTTGAAGCCCGGAACCGTCGGGACCTTCGAAGTGGCCCTTCAGCTCAATTCGGATATGCCAACTGATCCGTTGACGACTCTGACCATCGCCCAGGACATATATGTCAGCAACATAGTGACCTTTCCAGTGGTGAGTCCGGGAACGACGCCGAGCCAGTAAGCACGAAGCGATTAGCGATCAAACCGTCAGCAATCAGGGCGCCCGTGCGGCGCTGCCGGGATTGTGTTGCGATTTAAGGACGCTCCCTCACGGCTCAGATCGAACCATGATCGGGAGCGAATGCCTGGAACTGAATTGCTGGACTGGAAGGAAGTTGTGGGGCGGACCGGGCGGTCCGCCCCGTGGAGTGCTACTTCGACGGGGCCGGAGCCGGCTTGGCAGCGGTTGTGTCAGCCTTCTCCGTCTTCGTCTTGTGGACTTTCTTCACATGCTTCTTGGTCTTGGCGGTGCTGGTGGCGGGTGCCGGATTGCTGGCGGCGGGCGCGTTGGGTGCCTGCGCGGCGAATGTCAACGGCATGGTAGCCGCGGCCAACCCGAGTGCTAACAGAGTCTTTTTCATGGTTCCTTTTTCTCCCTGGCGGGCCTCTTGCCCGCTCACAATTCCATCTTGCGGTAAGGCGGCCGAAACTTCGATAGCCTGCCCAGGCTATGCGGCGCAACGAATTAGGGGCTACGAGGGTTAACGTTTTTTAGTATTTGGCTTTAGCCTCCATTCGGGATCCCTCCAGCCCTACCCAAGGGGGATACTGGAAACGGGCTATGCTACAGCGGCAGATCACGCATCAAAACATCTTCCGGGTGCTGATCGCGGGCTTTACGCTGGTCATTCTGCTGCTCTTGGCGGCGGCATTCGTGGGGGTCCGGAACATTCGGGCGATTCAGGAGAATGCGGCGGATATCGTGCGCGAGCAGGCTGTCACGAACCGGCTGATTGGGGAGTTGCAACATCAGCAGACGAGCCTCAGCGAAGTTTTTTCGGTGATGGCGCGGGATCCCGATTCGGTGGATTACGACCACATCATGGGGCAGCTCGAAGATGCCGATCGCGACATCAACCGCATCTCTGCGGAGGGGGCCGTTACTGCCGAGCGGGAGTTGTGGGCGCGGCTGCAGCGCGCTTCGCTCGCGTTTTCCGCGGAGGCGCGGCGCCTTTTGAGCGACGAAAACGTGCAGACTTACCGCACGATCGAATTGTTCCGGGATCATGAAGCATTCGTTTCGGTGATTGCGCGGCTAATTGCCGCCGAATACAGAAAAGTCAGCATCGCGCAAGGACAGATCGACCAAAAATCCTCACGTTTGTGGGAAGCCTCGTTGCTGTTCGCTTCGGCCAGCGTTCTGCTGGCCCTCATCTTCGCCGCGATCACCGTAAGGCTGGTGCTGCGGCTGATTCGCCAGATGGAGTGGCAGACGGCGGAGTTGGGCCGTGTTTCGTGGCACATGCTGGAAGACCAGGAGGCTACCGCGCGCCGGTTCTCGCATGAACTGCACGATGAGTTGGGCCAATCTTTGACTGCCATCAAAACCAACCTCACGGCCATGGGGAGTGCCGCAGGCAATGGGAACCGGCGCGAGGACTGCCTGCGCCTGGTGGACGATGCCATCGGGAACGTGCGGCAGATGTCGCAACTCCTGCGCCCCACGATTCTCGACGATTTCGGTTTGGAAGCGGGCCTGCGCTGGCTGGGAGAGGGTTTCGCGGCGCGTACCGGGATTGCCGTGGAGGTTCAATCGAATCACCCCGGCCGTCTGCCCGATGAAACCGAGACGCACCTCTTCCGCATCGCCCAAGAGGCGCTGACGAACGTGGCACGGCATTCGGGAGCGAAGCACGTCCGCATGAATCTGGAGTCGCGAGGCAACGAGATCCATCTTTCGGTCGAAGATGATGGGCGCGGGCTGCCGGAACGGCAAGCGGCCCAATCATCCAACGGGACGGCATCCGGGCGCGGATTAGGCATGATCGGGATGCGGGCGCGCGCGCGCAGCGCCGGCGGGGATCTGAGCGTGCGCTCGCGCCCCGGCGAAGGCGTTCTCATTGAAGTCCGGGTGCCAGCTTTGGCCGGCAGCGAAAGCCGGATTTCCGATCTATAGCAGGCGGAGCTTCAGTATAATTGTTAGCTCATGTCTACGGCCCTTTACCGGACTTTCCAGGCATCCATGATGATGGTAGCTGCCTTTTTGGCGCAGACGACGGGCGTCGCCCAGACGGACGAGATCCAAGTCTATGACGCCGAAATCGCCGAAAAGGGGGTGTTCAACCTGATGCTTCACACCAATTACACCCCGATCGGACGGAAGGAAGGCGGTTTTCGGGGGGCCATCATCCCTAACAACTCAGTCAATGGGACCTCTGAGTGGGCCTATGGCGTAACCGATTGGTTTGAACAGGGGCTGTATTTGCCGGTATACAGTTTTTATTCGGACAGCCGGGGCACCACAATCAATGGTTTCAAAATACGCGAACTATTCGTCCGGCCCCATGCGGAGACGCACACGTTGTTCTACGGGGTCAATTTCGAGTTCAGCGTCAATGCCAATTTCTGGGAACCGCGGCGCATTACCTCCGAGGTCCGGCCGATTGTCGGAGTTCATCTTCATCCCGTAGACGTTATCTTCAATCCGATTGTGGATACGGACTGGACTGGGGGTTTTGGGAACCTGGAATTTGTCCCAGGCACGCGAATCGCGTACAACCTGAATGACAAATGGGCGGTAGCCGCCGAGGAATATGACGATTTCGGAACGGTGCGGCACTTCAACGCGGCTCACGATCAATTCCATGAGGTTTGGGCCGTATTCGACCATAGCAGCAAGATCGTGAATATCGAAGCCGGGGTCGGGGTGGGTTACACGGCCGCGTCCGACCGGCTGACCTTTAAGGTGATGGTCTCGCGCGATCTGAACTCCAAGCCCAAGAATTAGACAGGCGCTGTCGTTGCTCTGCGGTTTCGCCTAAGTTAATTCTCCACCGGGACCTTCTCCGCGTGATCGATCACCACGAGATCGAGCGACAGCTTCTTCGATTCCAATTTTAATCCGAGCTCTTCCTGTAAACCAATTGTGATGATCGACAGCGGATCGGGAGGAGCACCGCCGGGAGATGGCTGGAAATCCGCCAGATACTTCGCAAGACTGAGCGTGACGTCGTACTTTCCCTTCAGGCCCGTCATATCCACCACCGGAGCGCTGAATACACGCGACAGCATCTCTGTCAACTGGGAGATGGGCGCGCTGTGGACGGTGACCGTCATTGTTTTCTGGTTGGGCTGGATGCTGGTTTCACCGTCGTCCGTCGATTCGTGAAACTTCGGCCCGCCCTTGGCAACCACCAGAAGGTATCCCGCGAGTTCCTTGGTCTGGTGATGCAATTCGATCTTGAAACGTTCGGCAAGCAGCGCCTGCATCATCGACCGAAGTTGATCCTCGGCGACGACGCCGGCCGACTTGGCGAGAATATCGTATCGCTCAAGTGCCAGCCAGTCGGGCCCGGAAACCTGATCGTCAAAGACGTGATAGGCCCACCGAATCGCCGACCTGAGGCTGACGTTCCGCATGGTCACGCCGTCGGGCGAGAATTGGATGTTTTCGCGCCGGCTCCCTTCGCCGCCGGCCTTGCCGATCTGACTTACACGGACGGACGCGACCTCGAAGGCTGAGTGGGGTCCGACAGGCTGGCAAAACGCCGAAGTGGAAGTTAAAACCGTCAGACTGGTACCGACAATCGTTCGCAACATGTTCTTTTTCCGGTCTGGAACAATGACAATTGGGTCGCCGGAGATTTAGCGGCGACCTGCCACGGGCGCGTGTGTTTGTTTCCGCGCGCTGTGCTAGCGTGAAGTCCAGAGCGCTCCGCGCCCATCCAGCATGAAACGCATTCGCATTCTCCTGGCTGACGATCACGCGGTGGTCCGGCAAGGCTTCAAGATGATTCTGGGCGCGCAATCCGACATGGAAATCGTCGGGGAGGCTGGGAATGGACGCGAGGCCGTGGAACTGATCGAGAAGCTAAAGCCGGACGTGGTGGTGATGGATGTGGCGATGCCCGAATTGAATGGGATCGAAGCCACGCGACGCGTGACGGCGTCAGTGCCACACACCCGGGTGATCGCACTCAGCATGCATAAAGATTCAGTTTACGTGCGGGAGGTTCTGCGGGCCGGCGCGCGCGGATACCTGCTCAAGGATTCAGGCGCCGGAGACCTGGTTGCGGCGGTGCGCGCGGTGGCTCAAGGAGAAGGCTACCTGAGCCCGGCAGTTTCCAACGCCGTGCTGGACGATTACCGGCGGCACGTCACCAATCCCATCGACCTGCTTACTTCGCGCGAGCGGGAGGTGCTACAGATGCTGGCCGAAGGTAAGACGAACAAAGAGATCGCGGGCATTCTGAATCTGAGCGTGTACACGGTAGACGCGCACCGCGGCCGGATTATGGAGAAGCTCAATCTGCACAGTATTAACGAATTGGTGCGGTTCGCGGTAAGGAATGGGCTGATCGATTAATTCGCCTGTGGCGCACGCACTCGTGCGTGCCGCGTCCCGACTCTGCGGGACGTCCGTCGTCGCGGAGGCAAAACAACGCGTCGAGACGAGTCTCTGCGCCACAGCTCAGCGGAAGGCCAGTTTGGCTTTACGGTCTTCCTCGGACTTGATTGCCGGGCCGAAGAGGTTTTCGAAAAATCCTTCGCGGACCAAGCGGTCGACCATCGTGTTGTCGATAATTTTCCGGAAATCAAAGGCACGCATTTGCGCGGCCACCCGGTCGTCGGCGGGGTGATCGAGCATGTACTGCACCGCAGCCGCAGGGATGTAGGGGATGCGTTCGTAGGTGTTGGTCTGGGCGTAGTGGTCGTATACGCGGTCCATGTCGGCGGGATCTTGCTTGTCCCAAGAGAGATAAGCTCTTACGGCGAAAGCTTTGTCATCGTAGAAGCGCTTGATCGCTTCGGCGTGGGCTTTGATCAGACGCTCGGCTAGCCCGGGGTTGGCCGTCACCGTGGACTTCTTGAATAAGTAGACCGATGGCGCGTAGATGTCGTCGTAGTCGCTGATATTGCCCAGGTTCTTGTAGCCTTCCTGCTCGAGCTTGAAATAAACCGGCGCGGTGATCATGGTTGCATCGACGCGGTTGCTCACGAGCGCGGCGGCGCGGGCGCTCACGTCGCCACCGATCGGCACCCATTGCACATCGCGAGGAGTCAGGCCGGCTTTCTCGATCAGGCCGGTGGTGTAGTTGTAGGGCGCATCGCCGATCTGGCTTACCCCGAGACGCTTGCCTTTCAGTTCACGCACACCGGAGAAATTCTTCTGCGCCATGAGCGAGAATAGGCTCTTCTTAAAGGGACTGCCAAGCGCCACCAGGGAGCCATCTTTGGAACCAGCAATCATGGATTGTTCGAGGGTGTAGGCGGTCATGACGGCTTCGCCGCTCACCACCATGGCGATACCCGCCGGATGGACACCGAAGGCCAGGTTCACATCGAACCCATACTTCTGGTAATAGCCGCCCTCCTTCGCCAGATAGAGCGGCCAGACCTGGCCGGTGCGCGTGGGGTAGTTGATGGTGATCTTCTGCAGCGACCCGGATTGGGAACGGGCGAGGGGGGCGGTTGCCACCGCGGCGACGAAGGTTCTACGATTCATCTCTTTTCTCCTTACTCAGCACCAGCGGGCGAAACCCATGGCGCTTCCGGTGCCGGCTTCGGAGCGGTAACAGGGCACGTAATCAACCAGGCTCATGCTTAGCCCGGCTTCGGCCATGGCGCCGGCCACCGCGATCCAGTTTTTGATTTCCGACGTGCCGGATTGAAACATCTTCTCGGAAAGATCGGAGAAGAATCTCTCTTCGCACTTGCGCAATCCATCGAGCACCTCCCGGTCGAACTCCTCATCGACGACGAAATGCGTCATACCGCCGGACCCGATGACGGCGACCTTCCAATCCTCGGGCCAGGATGCGATGGCGCGCGCCAAGGCCCGTCCGAACTCGAAACAGCGGCCCGCCGGAGGCTGATTCGGGGGATAGAACGTGTTTACAAAAACGGGGACGTGGGGAACCACTTTGTCGCGCATGATGCGGCGGTAAACAAAGCCGTAGGCATGCGGAGCGGAATTGACGCCGATTTCACCCACGGGCAGATGCGTCAACTGGGACACGTCGAAACCATCGGCGATGACCGCTTGGATCAGATGCCGCCCGAGCGCGGGAACACAAGGATATTGCGTATAGACGGGCGGAGTGCGGTCGGCTTCGGCGCGCGCGACGCCGCGATTGAGCTTGGCCAGAAATTCCGGCGTACGCGGATGTCCTTCCACATATTCGCCCCAGAACACCGCGAACGCGGGAACGTGATCGCGGTTGAATACTTCCATCTGATCGTTACCCACGATTAGCGCCACGTCGGGGCGATTCGATTCGAAGAAATCGGCAAGCTCCCGAACGGCGGCCTGGCAGCGCTCGTAGCGCTCGCGGCAGACGTCAGCCGTGATTTGGGCCGGGAGATCGCGCGGTCGCAGATGCTCCACCAATTGATCGAAGGTATAAGTTTTGCCCTGGTAGAAATGCTGGGGATTTTCGCGATCGGCCGAGACGCGGTCGATCCAATATTCGGGAGGGATCGATAGCATCGGGCCGTGCGAAGTGGCCAACCCGTAGGTGATCCGGGCCATGGCTACCTCACAGATTGCGCGGTCTCTTGCGCGCGCGGAATCTTCATGCGGGTGAACAGGCGGGCTGCGTTTTCTTCGAAGATATCCCGGCGGTCCTGCTCGGACAGGAAGTCGATCGCGTCGATTAGGGGCTTGATGTCGTCGAAGCTTTTTCCCGTCTCGGGGTTGGCCGCCGAACCGGAGCCAGGGTTCTCGGTTCCAAAGAGGACGTTCTGGCTGCCCACCATCCCGATCAGCATCTCCAGCGATTTTCTGGCATGCAGGCAGGTGTCATAGTAGAGCAGCCGCATCCGGCGATTGAATTCTTCGACCGCGCCGCCCTGCTTCATGACATAATCTGCTTGCCAGCGGCCGATTTGGTAAGGGATGGAACCGCCGCCGTGGGCCACGATGATTTTGAGGTTCGGAAAATCGTCGAAGACGCGTGAATTGATAAGCGAGAGCACGGCCAGGCTTTCTTCGCTAATGAAGTGCTGGCTGTACGACTCGCGGCCGTGTTTGCAGCCGGTCGAGTGGATCAGGCCGGGGACATCGAGAGCGGTCATCTTTTCCCAGAGCGGATACCAGTATTCGTCTGCCAGAGTGGGCGTGCTGTTGTCGCCTTCACCGGGGTCAGTATCGATCAATAGGCCGATAAAACCCAGTTCCTTTACGCAGCGATCGAGTTCCGGGAAGCCGAATGAGACGGGCTCGCCCGGCGCTTGGGGCGGGGCACACACGCCCTGGAAGCGATCGGGATGCGCCTTCACCTGCTGCGCGATGTAGTTGTGATTGGCCACGGCCCAGGATTCCACCATTTTCAAAGGCCGCTCGGCGTGCATCAGTTGGAACGGGCGGGGGGAAAGGAATTGCATGTCGGTTCCGACCGAATCCATGATGCGCAGGTTGCGCTTGGTATCCGGGTGTTCGCGTACGTACTCATCGCTGAATTTTCGGGCGGCATAGCCGTGCGCGCCGCGCGCGGACATTTGAACGGACTTCCACTGATAAAGTTCCGGGGACGCACAAACGTGGGCGTGGATATCGATGACCATAGACGAATATTCTCATATCGGGCGGGGGGAGTCGAAATACGACCAAAATTATTAGGTTTTCCCCGTCCGGGGCACGCCGCGAGCGGATATAATATTTCGTCTGGTTGCAATTGAATCGTAACCCGATCTGACTCGGGCCAAATTGGTGCGCGCCACGCAATGAAAACACTACTCGCCGTCCCTCTGCTGCTACTCTTCATGCAGTCGAATGGCGCTGGAGCTACTCCCGCGCGAAAATCCACCCGAAGTTCCACGGTTCGCAAAAAGAGGCCTCTACCGCCGCCGGTCGACCCGACCGAAGGCGACAACGTCGATGGCGAAGACCTGGTGATCCGGCGCGCCGCGGTCGCGGCACTGGGACCAGTCGCCGGCAGCGTGGTAGTGGTGGACCCGAACACGGGCCGCATTCTTACGATGGTCAACCAGAAGCTGGCGCTCAAGAGCGGCTTCATTCCCTGCTCGACGATCAAGCTGGTCACCTCGCTGGCAGCGTTGAGCGAGCATGTGGTTGATAAGGACGATTGGATTTACATCGGCCGCTACACGCGCTACAACCTGACTACAGCGCTGGCGAAGTCGAACAATCAGTATTTCGCGACCCTGGGCACGCGTTTAGGATTCGATCGCGTAGTGCGGTACGCACAGATGATGGGGCTGGGCGAAAAGGCTGGGCTCGACATACCGGACGAACAGCCTGGATGGATCGCGGAGGAGCCGCCGAAGGTCGGAGGCATGGGCCTGATGACCAGTTTCGGCGAAGGTTTTTCCGTGACGCCGCTGGAGCTCGCGGCTTTGGTTTCGGCCATCGCTAATGGCGGGACACTGTACTATCTGCAGTACCCACGGACAGAAGCCGAAGCGGAAAATTTCGCTCCCAAAGTGAAGCGGACACTGGAACTCTCCACCAGCGGCATCGCAGACATCCGCGACGGCATGCGCGGCGCCGTGGATTTCGGCACAGCGCGGCGGGCCGCGGACGTGCCCGACGATCCCATATTCGGCAAAACCGGCACCTGTACGGATTTCAAGTCTTCGAGCCACATGGGCTGGTTCGGCTCCTTTAACGAAGTGGGGCAGCACCAGCTGGTGGTCGTGGTCATGCTAACCGGTGGGCACGAAGTGGGTGGCGGCGTGGCGGCTGGGGTTGCCGGCAACATCTACCGCGCGCTTTCCGAGCAGAGCTATTTCGCCGCAGATACGAACCGGCCCAGGTTACCTGAAATTACTTCGACTGCGCCCGCAGCGCGGTAAGCCGGCCTCCGGATGCCTTCGCACATCCGGTAGCAGCGCATGCCTGGGCAGCCACATCAGTCTTCCCTCTATCGCATCGTGTCTGTTTGCGGGTGTTCTCACGCTTTGGCTCATTCGGTGCTGCGCAAATACCGGATATGCCTGACATTCAGTTTGGTTACAAACTTTCGAGTGAAGAGTTCGCGGCAAACGATCTGGTTCGCCAAGCCCGCATGGCGGAGGAGCGGGGATTCACGTTCGCTCTAATCTCGGATCATTACCATCCCTGGATCGATCGCCAGGGCCAGAGTCCGTTTGTGTGGAGCGTACTCGGCGGGGTGGCGCAGGCCACGAGCAAGCTGGTGGTGGGAACGGGAGTCACCTGCCCTTCGGTGCGCATTCACCCCGCGATTGTGGCGCAAGCCGCGGCAACGGTGGCCACCATGATGCCGGGCCGTTTCTTTCTCGGCGTCGGTACGGGCGAGAATTTGAACGAGCACATCGTTGCTCAAGGCTGGCCCGAGGTGGACGTACGCCAGGACTGGCTGGCGGAAGCGATCGAGGTGATCCGGCTTTTGTGGACCGGGGAACTCCAAAGCTACCACGGAAAACACTTCGAGGTGGAGAACGCGCGCGTGTACAGTATTCCTCAGGAGCCACCACCGCTACTCGTTGCGGCCGCGGGCGAGAAGAGCGCGCAATTGGCGGCGCGGCTCGGCGACGGTCTCGTCGCCACACAGCCCAGTAAAGAGACCGTGGAGGCGTTCCGGAGCGCCGGAGGCTCCGGAAAACCGTGTTATGCCGAAGTGACGGTCTGTTTTGACCGTGACCGGAAGAGGGCCGAGGAAATTGCGCTGGAGATCTGGCCCAATGCCGGACTGCCCAGCCCGCTCTCCCAAGAACTGCCATTACCGTTGCACTTCGAGAAGGCTGCCAAGCTGGTTACGCGAGAGAAGATAGCCGAAGAAATCCCGTGCGGACCGGATCCGGAGAAACACGTCCGCGCAATCCGCGAATATATCGATGCGGGATATGACCATCTGTGCATACACCAGATCGGGCCGAAACAGGAGGAGTTTCTGGAGTTTTACGCCGGAGAAATTCTGCCAAAATTGCGGAAGATCGAGCCAGTTATGGTGGGATAACTACATTTACCTTGTAACGATGAAATAGAGCCATCCGTCCGAATATTCGGATACAATTTAAGAGTACGCCTTGGTTGCATGTCTCTCCGCGTAATCCTCCTTATAATTCCACTCGGCGCCGTTTTTGCGCACGCCGAACCGACTTTGTTAGAAGCCGGTTACGGCGATATGTATAATCTTCAATTTGCCGACGCGCACCAGAAGTTTGCGGGTTGGCGGAGCCTGCATCCGGACGATCCGATGGGCCCAGCCTCCGATGCAGCGGCCTACCTTTTCACGGAATTTGACCGGTTGCACATCCTGCAATCGGAATTCTTTACTCACGACGAGCATTTCATCACCGATCACAAGCTCACACCCGACCCGGTTCTCAAGCAGAAGTTTGATGCCGATCTGGACCAGGCGGTCGCCCTGGCTGCGAGGGAGCCGCAGAACCCCGACGCGCGCTTTGCCGCCGTGCTATGTCACGGGCTGCGCTCGGACTACATGGCGCTGATCGAAAAACGCTATCTGCCGTCCTTTAAAGAGATGAAAACAGCAAGGACGATGGCAGAGCAATTACTGGCGTCGCAACCAAAATACTACGACGCCTGGATCGCCGTCGGCGTGGAGAATTACATGCTCAGCCTGAAGCCCGCTCCCATCCGATGGCTTCTGCGCATGGGCGGCGGAGAGGCCGATCGCGCGGTGGGGCTCGAGCGCCTGAAGATCACGGCGGAAAAAGGGCACTACCTGCTGCCGTTCGCCCGGCTGCTGCTGGCAGTCGCGTCTTTGCGCGACCATGATACCGCGCATGCCCGGGACATTCTGGAAGACCTCGCCAAGGAGTTCCCGCACAATCCACTGTACGTGCAAGAACTGGCGCGGCTGTAGCATTCCGCACCACCGCTCCCTTAACGGTTGCGGATCGGAAACTGACGCAGCCCGGACCAACTCTATCGTTTGGCGGCGAAGAATTCGCGCAGGAGGTCCACGCAATCGGCGGCCAGTACACCCTCGGCCACGACGACTGTATGATTCAATACATCCGAATCGGCAATGCGGAATTTACTCCGGACACCACCGAAGCGCAGGTCGCGCGTGCCAAACACGAGCCTGCCCACACGGGCCGCCACCAGCGCGCCTGCGCACATCACGCACGGTTCCAATGTGCAGTAGAGCGTGGCTTGCTCCAGCCGGTAATTGCGCGCAGCCGCCGCTGCCTGGCGCAGCGCGAGGATCTCGGCGTGCGCCGTTGGATCGTTGCGCCCGATAGGGGCGTTCCAGGCGCAGCCGGCCGCCTCACCCCCGATCACCACGACCGCGCCGACCGGGACTTCGCCCGCAACAGCGCCTTGGCGGGCCAGCCGCAGGGCTTCGCGCATCCACTGTTCGTCTTCGTTCACTAGAGCTTATAATACGGGAGTCGCAACCCATGGCAGAGCTGGAGATTCATCACGAAACGGAACACGCCATCGATCCAATGGGACAGCGGGTCGGCGTGCTGGCCGCGTTGCTGGCCGTGGTGCTGGCAATTGTGAGCATCGCGTCGCACCGCACCCACACAGCGGCCATTATTGAAAAATCGGCGGCCAACGATTCATGGCAACGGTATCAATCGACGCGCGTGAAAGTCCATACGCTAGAGCTCGGCGAGAGTTTGATCCAGGCATTCGGTAGTAAAGAAGCCCGCGTGCAACAGGTGGAAGCGGATTTCGCCAGCCAGAAAAAAGACCAGAACACCAAGGCCAAACAGATTCAGCAGGAGGCGGAGCACGCCCAGGACGTGGCGGAACAGGAAGAGCACCGGGCGCTGCGCTACGATCTGGGCGAAGGGCTACTGGAAATCGCCCTGGTGACAGCTTCGCTCTATTTCATCTCGCGGAAACGCATGTTTCCAGTGATCGGGCTTGTGGCGGGGATCGCCGGCGCGGCGGTCGCGATTACGGGGTTGCTGGTTTAGTAGCGCCGGCGATCTTGTCGCCGGTATTCGCCGGGCAAGACCAGCAGCGCTACTCGCTAGTGGCGGAAGTGGCGGATGCCGGTAAATACCATGGCGACGCCGAGCCGGTCGGCGGCCGCGATCACGTCGTTATCGCGCACGGAACCGCCGGGTTGAATGAACGCAGTGGCTCCGTTCTTTGCGGCTTCTTCCACACCATCGGCAAAGGGAAAAAAGGCATCCGAGGCGACCACCGTTCCCTGTAAAGGCAACTGGGCTTTCATTGCGCCGATCTTGACGGAATCGACGCGGCTCATCTGACCCGCGCCGACCGCAATCGTCTGTCCCGGCCGTGCGTACACGATGGCATTGGATTTGACGTGCTTGGAAACGGTCCAACCGAATTCCATGGCGCGCCACTCTTCATCCGTGGGCTGGCGACGGCTCTTGACGACGGCCGCGCTGCGATCCAGCGTTGCCCGGTCGGCAGTCTGGGCCAGGAAACCACCAGAGATCGACTTGATCATCAGTTCATCCAATCCTGGTGCGACGCGCAGCAGTCGCAGTTGCTTCTTGGCCCCAAGAACCGATAAAGCGCCATCGGAGTACCCGGGTGCGGCAATGGCTTCGACGAAAGTCTGAGCGATCAGCCGGGCGGTAGCTTCGTCCAGGGGCCGATTGAAGCCGAGCACGCCGCCGTAGGCCGAGATAGGGTCGCATTCCAAGGCCTTTTGATACGCTTCGGCCTGTGATGCCTGCTCGGCGCAGCCGCAAGGGTTGGTATGTTTGATAATCGCGGCCGCGGGTTCGCCGAATTCGCAAGCAAGCTGCCAGGCTGCGTCCAGATCGACCAGGTTGTTGTAGGAAAGTTCCTTCCCCTGCAGTTGCTCCGCTCCGGCAATACCTTTGCCGCGCATGCCATATAGCGCGGCAGACTGGTGCGGATTTTCCCCGTAGCGTAGATCCATCAGCCGGGGAGCTCGCACGTTCAGATCGAGCGGCAACGGACCGCTGTGGTCCACCTGTTCGAGGCGGGTGCTGATGGCGGCGTCGTAATCGGCAGTGGTGCGGAAGGCCTTCTTTGCCAAGCGCCATTTCGTCTCGTGGGATAACACGCGCTCATGGGTCCGCAATTCCGCGAAAACCGAGGGATAGTCTTCGGGTGAAACGACGATGGCCACGTCCTGCCAGTTCTTGGCGGCCGCGCGAATCATAGTCGGCCCGCCTATATCGATGTTTTCAATGAGTTCTTCTAGGGTTGCTCCGGCTTTGGCGGCGGCCTCCTCGAAACGGTATAGGTTCACCACCACCATGTCGATCGGGGTGATGCTGTGCTCAGCGAGCGCGCGCATGTGCTCGGCCCGGCTGCGGATCGCCAGAATGCCGCCCGAGATTTTGGGATGGAGGGTCTTCACCCGCCCGTCGAGCATTTCCGGGAAGCCCGTCACGTCCGAAACATCCCTGACGGGCACTCTGCTTTCACGCAGCAGCCGGGCGGTGCCGCCGGTGGAAATCAACTCGATACCCAGAGCATGGAGGTCGCGGGCAAAATCGACGATGCCGGCTTTATCGGTAACGCTGAGCAGCGCGCGCTGGACGGTAGCCATCACTGGCAAGATAACACGGTGACGCGAAACAACTCGCGAGGATCGCTGGCACGTTCCAAGCGGTAGTTGCCGGACCCCAACATCGAATCGAAGACCTTCTGAATCACGGGTGAAAGCTGGCTCCAGGTATCTTCAGTATTGGGTGCGAGCGCACGGTCGTTTACCGCGACTTCCCAAGCGCGGCGGTCGAAGCGGAGTTTGCCGGAGAATTCCGGTTCGCGTTCCAACTGGGCGGCGGCGGAATCGGCGGCGTGGATGCCCTGCCGTAAACGATCCTCCTCGGAACCATCGAGGGCGGCCCGGCGATTGTAAAGCAGACCGAGTTTACCCCGCTCCTGGTCCAAGCCATAAATGGCTTCGTGGCACACCAGAATTACGCCGGGTCCATGGGGGACGTGCTGGTAATCCGAGACGTCGATCATGGTTTCGGGCAGGCGCTTCTCCTGAATCCAGCGGTGGAACACCGCGATGGCATCGCCGAGGTGCGGCTGGCTGTCGGCCGTGGCGAACAGTTTCACACGGAAATGTTGAATGTCCATGATCGACTAAATCACCGCGGAGGCGCCGAGACGCAGAGGAAAGGCGAAATTCAAAGTCAAAACCTGAGGCCGCCGAGGAAGGAGAGGAAAGAACGATAGGCGCCGAAGGGTGCTCATGCGGCCGCCTTCTGCGCGGCCGTCTTCCCGTAGAAGGCGTGGCATGCTTCTATGAAGAGCTGCGCTTCCTCGATCAGGCGGTGCGCTTGTTCCGCATCGTAGGTGCTGTGGCGCTGCTCATGCGCCGCGAAATAATACTGGGCCCACTTGCCGCCGACGAAGGCGTCGAAGAACAGCTCGGTATCGTAAAAGGCTCGTTTGAACGCGCCCTGGATGCCATCGGGAGTGGAATCGTGCGGGATGACGCGCCAGTTCAGCAGCGCCAGTGCGGCGTTCCGCATCGATTCATAAGCAGTGCGCGCAGCCTTAGGCACGTCGCCGGCTTCCAAAGCGAGCTGGGCCTCGAAGGCTTCGCGCTCGCAGGCGGTCAACTGGAATTCAACGGGAGTCACTACTTCGCCCGCGCACTCGCCGATCCCGATATCGCCGATAGTGTACTCGCGCGCGTCGGACCAATCGACGTAGAAGCCGGCATCGGTTTCGTGGGGTGGCACATACGCCAGGTCATCGATCATGGCCTTGAGCGCCGCCTTGCCGATGCGCTTGGCATAATCGTGGAAGCGTTCGCCGGGGTTGCGCTCTTCGATGTAGCGCGAGGTGATGCGGTCAACGGTCTCAGGGATTCGCTTGGAGGGGATGGCGCCGATCGCCAAACCGTAAGCGCCCGCGTTGCCTTCCCATTTGCCGCCGAGCACCACCTGAAAATGCGGCACGGTATATCCGTTCTTGTTGCGGTTCACGCCATAAAAGCCCAGATCGGCGACGTGGTGCTGGCCGCAGGAATTGAAGCAACCGCTGATTTTGATGTGCAGCCCGCGAATCGCCTCTTCCAATTCATAGCCCTTGGCCAGGAGGCGGGAGCGGAGTTCCGCCGCGAGGCCGCGGGAGGAGGAGATGCCTAATTTGCACGTATCCGTTCCGGGGCAGGAGACCACATCCACGATGGTGCCGGCGCCTGCCTGAGCCAGGCACGCGGCGTCGAGTTCACGATACAGTTCAGGCAACTGTGCTTCGCTCACCCAGCGAAGTACGATGTTCTGCTCGACCGTAGTGCGCAACGTCTCCTTCGTGTACTTCCGCGCAATATCGGCCAGGGTACGGAGCTGATTAGCGGTGATGTCGCCCAGCGGCAAAGTCACTGTCACGGTCGCATAGCCGGACTGCTTCTGCTGATATACATTCGATTGGCGCCAGCGCTCGAACGCGGTATCCACCGGGCCAGAGATCTGAAGCAGTGCGCCGGCGTTGCGCGGCTCTTCGCGGTAGGCCGGGACGTCCGGCAAATAGCTGGTCCACCGCGGGTCGGGAGTAAGCGCGGCGCGCTGTTCCATCACCTGGCGCTTGAACTCTTCCAGCCCCAGTTTTTGAATGACGAACTTCAGGCGCGCGGTGTTGCGGTTCTTCTTTTCTCCAAGACGGGCGAAGACCAGCCCGATGGCTTGGCAAAGCGGCAGCAGCTCTTCTTCGGGGACGAAATCGGACATCAGCTTGGCGTGCTGGGGCACGGAGCCGAGGCCGCCGCCCACGTAAAACGCAAACCCCCGTTTGCCCTCCTGAATTTTGGCCACCGCGCCGATATCATGTATGTGCGCGAGAGCGCAGGCCTCTTCGGCACACCCGGAGAATGAAAGTTTAAACTTCCGGCCGAAGTTCTGGGTATCGGGATGGCCGAGGAGGAAATAAGCAGTGGCCTTGGCGTACGGCGTCACATCGAAAGCTTCGGTGCGGCAAACGCCGGCTATTGGGCAGCCGGTGACGTTCCTGACCGTGTTGCCGCAGGCCTCGCGCGTCGTAATCCCGACAGAAGCTAAGCGGCGCATGATGGTCGGCGCGTCCTCGATGTGGATAAAGTGAAGCTGGAAATCCTGGCGGGTAGTGACGTGGGCGATGCCGTCGGAATATTCCTCAGCCAGTTCGGCGAGCACCTCGAGTTGGGCGGCGTTCAGGCCACCGAAGGGAATCTTAATGCGCTGCATTCCCGGGGCATCCCATAGCGTCCCGGGACCCTTTGTGTTATCAGAAGGATACGTAATCTTTTGCGTTTCCTTGCCGTCATGGCGCTGGCCGTTGTCATAGCGCTGGCCGTACGATCCCCGCCGTAGGCGCGTTTCTGCGAATACCTTGTCGTCGATCTTGCCCTGCTTCTTGAGCAGAACCTCGCTTTCGTACTTGTCGAGCTCCCCGGAGAGCGGCTCCGGCAAGCGGCCCCGGAGCGACTCCTTCCAGAGCGCGTTGCTGGTTTTCATATACCCTAAACTATATCGAAATTAGGGAGTATGGGGCAAGCGCCGCCGATCAGCCAGCCAGGTGCGTGCTACTTCTGCAGGTTCAATATGTGCCGGCGACGTGCTTTGGGGTTGGCCGAGGCCATCTGAAGCCTGCGCAATTGCGGCGCCGTGCGGATGGAAGAGACAGTGCCGCTCCCAGCGGCGATGTTGATGCCAGCTTCGGAATTGTAAGCGTCCGGCCCCGAAATATCCAGATACACCGGGCCGGAATGGATTCCGGTGGGCACTACCACATTCATCTGGTATCCGCCACCTACCGTCGATTGGGAGCCGGCAAAAGCAACGCTGGCCTGGATTCCATCCACATAAGCCGTGAACGTGTTTGTGCTATTGCCGGAGGAATTGAGGCTGCCGAGCCCAGTCAGATACACTTGCACAGTCTCGCCAACTTTTGCCGGATTCGAGGAAGTTACCAACGTGTTGTTGGCATGCGTAACTGCGGGAGTACTGGTGCTGTTGAAAATGCCCGGTTGTGTCATGCCGACATAATTCGTCACGATGTTGGAGGAACCAATGCTGTTGATCACTTGCACGGACGCGACACTCGGGGCGGTGATGGTGATGGGAACCACCGCATTGATTTGCGTAGGGCTGACAAATACAATCGGGGCCGGCTGGTTATTTACCATGACGGTGACTCCGCCGAGCTTAGTAGGCAGAGTGTAGTCGAGCGCGGTGGTGGAAGCCAGGTTCTTCCCATAAATGGAGATCAATTCGCCCGGAGCCCATTGCGCCGTGAACGGCACGTTACTACCCGCGTTCTGCACGCGCGAGGGGTCGATATACACGCCCGAGCCGCTGAACGTAGGCGCCTGCACCAGGGCTTCAATTCCCATGGATGTGCCTTTCGCCAAGCCGATGGCATAAGCCCCGCCACCGCCCAAGACGTAATGGTTGTAGGAGTCGTCGAAACTGCCATCCGAATTGGCCGTAGCCGAATCGGCGTAAGTGTAGTCAATGGGGTTGTTGTTGAAGACGGAAAGGATGCGTTGATGCGCCAGTAGGTATCCAGAGATCGAGTTTACGGCGCCGTATCCTGTGCTAAGGTTCGCCGCCCCAGAAGAAGCTAGCTGCGAATTATCCTGCGATACTCCCGCCTCATAATACAACCCGCCAAATTTGGGCGCGCTTCCGCCGTTCTTGACGCCGACAATCATATCCCAGCCGTTTGGGGATCCCCCGAAGACGAAATTCGTATCGGGCGAGAAGTATAAGTACTCGTCTCCGCTAATCAGCTTGGAATTACTGGCGGTATACTGCCCTCCGAACGCCAGTACCACGGCGCCATTACTGGTGCGGTATTTAATACTGCCGACATTCTGAGTGGTTCCTTTGGTGCCGTTCCCCGCGATAAAGCCCGTTACCTGTACATTATTCAGGTTGCCATTGCCGTCCGGATTCAGTTGAAAGCTGGTGCTCCGTGTATAGAAAATCCCGTTGGGATCCTGAAAAGGATCAGGAAAATCGGCACTAATCAGCGAATAGGAACCCTGAAAAGTGGAATTTGTGGGAGTCGTCGCAGGCAATTGGGCGGCGATAAATAAGTCATTGTAATTGCCGTTTTCCGTGCTACTGGCGACGAAGACACCCTTGGAAACCAGGCCATACACGGAATCACCCATGCTGATCAAGCTGCTCATGGAGCCGTAGCCATTGGCGGCGATGGAATATGTTCCCTTGGCGGTGAACGTCTGTGGCCCGTTATTGCCGCTGTCCATCAAATTGGCACTGTTGATGGTCCAGTTGCCATTGCCATCGAAGGTGAGCGTCCCATAGACGGAAGCGGCTTCGCTGAGATTGCCGGAATTGTCACCTACCAACCAGGCTACCTCGCGGAAATAATAAGTTCCATTAAGCTGTCCGTTGCCGGACGTATCCCAGGTTTGGGCGGCAGCCGGCCAGCTAGCAACGAGCGGCAGCAACAGCCAGAAGGGCGCGAGCTTTTTCATATCTGTAGATTGGATGTCTCGGGCGTGAAAAAACGTTACATCCTTTAGCGTACTTCATGGTGCGCGGGCGTCCACTAGCGCATGAAGGCGAGAATAGACACCGATGGGTCAGGGTGTAACCGGGCGGGCGCGGGCTTCACGGCTGTTAATCGGGGTTTGCTGCGCGTTGGCAGTGCTGCTGGCCGTGATGGCGGTGATGCAGTACCGCTGGGCCACCCTGGTGGCGGACGGGGAGGCGCGACGCACCAAAGCCGCGCTCGATACCGCGGCCTCGCTTTTCGCGCGTGATTTCGACCGGCAACTGGCGCAAATCTACATTTACCTGCAAAACGGGGGCGCCCGCGCCGTGCGCCAGAGAGCGCCATTTACCGGGGCGCCGCCGCTCATCCGCGATTTCTACTATGTCGAGCCGCGGGAAACCGGTTTTTGGATTTTCCAGCGTATCGGCCGCGACGGCAAGGTTTCGGATCCCACGGCCGACCCCGATCCCGCTGCCCAGGCCGTCATACAGCACTACAATTTCGACGCATTTGAAATTTGCGCCTCAACCGTCCTGGACGATATACCGGCGGTGGTCGCCATGTTGCCTCCTCGCGGACGCGGCGTTCCGGGCGCAGCCCCCGAGTGCCTGGTAGCGTGGCTGGATGCCGCCTATCTGCGCGATAGCTTTATTCCCGAGATGGTGCGACGCTATTTGGGCGGCAGCGCCTTGGACGAGGTCGATTTCGCGGTGGTACGCAGAACGACATCCGACCTAATTTCCGGGCGCGTTTTGGCCGTTGCTGACGTCACGCGGCCCTTCTTTCAGCTCGACCTCGAACAGATTCGACCCGAAGCGGCGCCGGGGTTCGTCCTCATCCGCCCGTGAATGTCTTTCCTTGGCAATCTGAACCCGAAGCGGCCCGCCGGTCCGCAACGCTGGGAACTTCGGTTGGCACGCAAGGGCGGTCCGATTGATGCCGCGGTGGCCGGGTGGCGTCGGCGCAACGTGCTGCTGAGCGCATCGGTGGAGGGGCTGCTCTTAGCGGCCATCGGATTCCTCCTGGTTTCCACGCGCCGGATGCAGAAGCTGGCCGAGCAAAAGATGCAGTTCGTGGCAGGGGTTTCGCATGAGTTCCGGACGCCGCTGGCAGCCATCGCATGCTGGCGCGCAACCAGGCGGACGGAGTAGCAGCGGGAGCGGAGCAGGTTAAGGAATACGGCGCACTCATTCACGAGCAGGCCCGGCGTCTGATGGATCTCGTGGAACAGACTCTCGAGTTCGCCGGTATCCAGGCGCGGCGGCGCAAACCCGTGCTGCGCGAATTAGCGTGCTGCAAATCATCGAGGAGGCCATAGCGGCGCGAAGGGAAGAACTGGCGCGCGGCGGCTTCGCCCTGGAACTGGCGCTGGATCTGGCCGTGCCTGCTGTCTGGGGCGATGCCAAGTGGCTGAAGACGGCCGTTGGTAACCTCCTCAATAACGCGGAAAAGTATGCTGGCGAACGCCGCTGGATCGGGGTGAAGGCCGATTATGCGCCCGACGCGCACGAGGTGCGGGTCACGGTGGAAGATCACGGGATTGGAATCGACCGCGCGGATTTCGACCGAATTTTCGAGCCGTTCGCGCGCGGGCGCCGCGCCGCGGAAGCCCAGATTCCCGGCAGTGGTATTGGGCTCAGCCTGGTCCGCAGCCTCGCCGAGGCGCACGGCGGGAGCGAGCTTCGATAGCGCGCCGGACCGCGGCAGCCGCTTCACCCTGCACCTCCCGGCCGCGGAGCCGGCGACATGAGCCACATCCTCCTGGTCGAAGACGAAGCCGCTCTCGCCCTGGGTGTAATGGATCGGCTGCGTTCCGAAGGCTATTCAGTGGAATTAGCGCGGAACGGGCCGGAAGGATTCGAGCGGGCACGTGCAGGCGGTTTCCACCTCATCATACTGGACGTGATGCTGCCGGGCCGCAGCGGGTTCGATGTTTGCCGCGACCTGCGCCGGGCTTCGATCGATACGCCCATACTCATGCTCACCGCGCGCGGCGAATTGGTGGACCGCGTGGTGGGGCTCAAGCTCGGCGCTGACGATTACGTCATGAAGAACTGCGATGCGCTGGAATTGATGGCGCGCGTGGAGGCGCTGCTGCGGCGCGCGGGAAGCGCCACCGCCAAGCTGGCCGGGAGGCTGGAAGCTGGCGATCTTTATATGGACCTGGCGCGGAATGAAGTAACGCGCGCCGGCCGGAAAGTGACCCTCTCACGCGCCGAATTCCGCCTTTTGAAGTACCTGCTGGAGCACCGCGGTACCCTCGTCACGCGCCAGGAATTGCTGGAGAACGTCTGGGGGTTGAACGGCGATACCTTGAGCCGCACGGTCGACGTCCACATGGCCGGGCTGAGGAAGAAACTGGAGGCGAACCCCAAGTACCCGGCGCTGATTCTGACCGTGAAGGGCTTCGGCTATAAGCTGGGAGAATGACAAAACCTGCGGCGCGTTCTTATCTTTTCGTCCCCGGAAACCGCCCGGACCGTTTCGCGAAAGCATGCGCGGCGGGCGCTGATGCAGTGATCATCGACCTGGAAGATGCCGTGCCGGCCGGTGAAAAAATCGCGGCGCGCGATGCGGTGATGAAGTGGGTTCATCCGGAGCAGCCGGTCGTGGTGCGTATCAATAGCGCGGAGACCGACTGGTTTCGGGAGGACATCACCGTCTCCCGCGCGCCGGGGGTTGCGGCCGTGATGCTGCCCAAGACGGAGGGCGTGGAACACCTGCGCCGCGTGGAAGAGGTGTTGGGCCGCCGGGTGCCGATCCTGGCGTTGATCGAAACGGCGCGCGGCTTTTCCAATGCTCTGGAAATCGCGCGCGACGAGGCTGTCCACCGTCTGGTCTTCGGAGCGCTGGATTTCCAACTCGACCTCGGAATCGAAGGCGACACCGACGAGTTGCTCTATTTTCGCTCGCAGCTTGTCTTGTTCTCACGGCTGGCGGGCATCGTTCCGCCGGTCGACGGCATCAACACAGAGATCGATGATGGCGAGCGCATCCGCGCGTCCACGCTGCGCGCGCGCCGCCTGGGATTCGGCGGTAAGCTGTGCATCCATCCCAAGCAGATTCCCCACGTAAATGCCTGTTTCCAGCCGAGTGCGGAGGAGATCGCCTGGGCCAAGGGCGTGCTGGAAGCAGCGGCTGCGGCCAACGGGGCTGCGGTGGCGACTCAGGGCCAAATGATCGATCGGCCGGTGATGCTGATTGCGGAACGTATTCTGCGCCAGGCGGGCAGCGGGTTGTAGCGAGGGCGCGGTGCCCGATATGATGAAGCCTTCGAGGTAAAGAATGAATCGACGCGATTTTGTGCGTGGCATGGGCTGGGTTTCGACGAGCGTCCTTCCCAAATCTGCCCTTTTGTTGGCAGAGGGGACACACGCCGCGGGCTGGCGCACGTTCGAAATAACGACTCGCCTGGAGGTTTTGAAAAGTTCCGGCGTAACGCGCGTGTGGATGCCAACGGCGCTGCTCACTGCGAAGCCGTACCAGAAGACCCTGGCGAACACCTTTCAATGCGACGGCGGGTCGGCGAAGAAGTTCGAGAGCAAGGCGGATGGGTTGGGAATCATTGCGGCACAGTTTCCCGCAGGGGTGAAGCCGGTGCTCACCGTCACGAGCCGCGTCTCGACGAAGGATTGGACGGCGAACCTCTCCGCACCGCTCGCTGCGCGTAAATCCCGGAGCGCCGATTTGCAATACTTCCTGCGCCCGACCAAGCTCCTGCCGACGGATGGAATTGTTAAGCAGAGAGCTTCCGAGATCACGCGGAATTCCCGCACGGATTTGGACAAAGCCCGCGCCATCTATGAGTGGATCGTGGAAAACACTTACCGCGACCCCAAAACGCGAGGGTGCGGGGTAGGCAATATCCGGTTCATGCTGGAATCGGGGGATCTGGGCGGTAAATGCGCCGATCTGAACGCTCTCTATGTAGGGCTGGCCCGCGCCGCCGGACTGCCCGCGCGGGACGTGTACGGGATCCGCACGGCCCCGTCTGGCTTGGGGTACAAGAGCCTGGGGGCCTCCTCGGATAAGGTTACGAAAGCGCAGCATTGCCGGGCGGAAGTGTATCTGAATGACTATGGCTGGATCGCCGTCGACCCAGCCGATGTGCGCAAGGTGGCGCTCGAAGAACCGCCGGGGAATCGGCCGCTGAACGACGATATGGTGCAACGGGCGCGCGCGCGCCTGTTCGGATCTTGGGAGATGAACTGGATGGCTTACAATTTCGCGCACGATGTCGCGTTACCGGGGTCCAGCGGCCCCCTGGTTCCCTTCCTGATGTATCCACAGGCGGAAACCGCCGACGGCCGGATCGATAGCCTCGACCCGGACAACTTCCGCTACGAAATCACTTCGCGGGAGATCACAGCGTGAAAGGCCTGACGCTGGCCACCGCGCTATCGTTGGTGCTGGCGGCGCAGGCACTCGCAGCCGATTGCAGCGATTCCCGCGATCTCCGGCTGATCAACGGCCAGATCCACACCATGGACTCGCGGAACTCCGTGGTTTCCGAAGTGGTCATTCAAGACGGACGGTTCGCTTCGGTGGGCAAGGCAGCGAATCAGAAGCTGAGTCCTTGTACCAAGACCATCAACCTGAACGGGCGCACGGCACTTCCCGGGCTGATCGACAATCATAATCACATTGTGTTGCTCGGCATGCGGCCGGGGCACGACATTCGTATTGAGACGGCGAATTCGATTGCCGAGGTGCAGGCCGCGCTTCAAGCAAAGGCTAAGACGGTGCCGCATGGAGAGTGGATCACGACGCTGGGCGACTTTAACGTGAAGCAGTTCGCCGAAAAGCGCCTCCCCACGCTCGCCGAACTGGATGCCGCGTTACCTGACAATCCTTACCTGATGAACGGCGGTGGCACAGTCACCAATAGCCTCGGCAAAGCGTTCTTCGAAAGCAAGGGCGTGATGGTCAGCCCTACCGGTGTAATCGCGGGTCCCGGTTTTCTGGCCGCGTTGAATGCTCTCCGCGCCATCCAAACTTTCGACGACGCGAAGCGAGGCACCCAGGACGCCATGACCTACCTGGACAGCCTGGGGCTGACGACCAGCGTAGACATGGGTGCGTTCGCGCTGCCGGGGTCGCCGGATCTCCAGGATGAATCGGCCGCCGATACGGTGGAAAGCCTGAACCCCTGGACCATGTACGACGCCTTTCTGGCGCTGCACCGGGAACATAAGATGACGCACCGCCTGCGCATCTTCTTCCTTTCCCAGGACACGCGGCCCGATGTCCCGGTCTTGAAGCAGAGGCTGCTGAATACGTTCCCCGATTTCGGCGACGATATGCTGAAACTCTCGGGAATCGGTGAATTCGCGACGGTCTGGCGTTTTCAGGGCGGCGCCACCCCCACCAACTACGAAACCGCGCTGCAATTAGTAGCCAAGTACGGATGGGCCTTTCAGCAGCACACGCTTTCGTTGAACGAGGACAAGTTCACCACGAGCACGTTCGAGAAGGTGAATGCGGTGACTCCTATTGCCAACCTGCATTGGGCAATTGGCCACGTCCCGAAGATCGACCGGCCCACGCTGGATCGCCTCAAGGCCATCGGGGCAGGAGTCGCGGTTCACGGCTGGCTGTATCTTTCAGGCACGCCGACCAATGGCGGACCGCCCTTCCGCACCATTCTCGACAGCGGCGTTCATGTGGGCGCCGGTTCCGATGCCGCCGCCGTTTCGGCATTCGATCCGTGGCTGGAGACTTATTACATGACTACGGGCAAGAACGCCGCGGGGGAACTGATCAACCCCGGCCAACAGATCACGCGGCAGGAAGCGCTGCGGCTCTACACCGCCGAAAACGGCTGGTACACGCACGAAGAGAACACGCTCGGAACCATAGAGCCGGGCAAACTGGCGGACGTGGCGGTGCTCAGCGATGACTACTTCAATGCCACGAAGGTACCGGACGAAGCCTTGAAGCGGCTGAAATCGGTGCTGACGATCATAGGGGGAGCCGTGGTGTACGACGCGACGCGGTAAACCGCCGAAGTACTTACGCCGGAACTATGAATGAGTGTTGAACCAATTCACTACAACCTGCGCGTACGTTTCAGGGCTAGTAGATAGCGACGCTACGTGTTCTGCCCCAGAGACCTCCCAAAGCTTAACCGCAGTCGGGTTTGCGCGTAACAGTTCTCTTGAATGCCGGATGGGAATATTGCTGTCATTTGTACCATGAATTAGCAAAATGGGAACCTGGCTGGGGCGAACTGTCTTAATCGGCGAGGCTTGCCGCAAATCCACCCCATATCTCAGACGAGCATATATAAAACCGAGATGAATCACGGGCCAAGATAGAGTCCTCGGCATACGAAAGACTTGTTGCAACCGGTCGGAAGCGATTTCCGCGAAATCTCTAAACGGCGAGTCTGCCACGACTGTTCGAATTCGGGGCTCTGCATCGATAGACTCCAGTATGATGGCGCCGCCCAGCGACTGCCCGATTCCATAGAGCCTTTGTACCTCCAATTGTTGGTCAGCCAATCTGTCCATGAGTGAACGTCGCGCGCCTCTCGAATACCATACGTGGTGATTGGACCTCCACTCACCCCGTGACCTCTGAGGTCGGGTGTCAAAACAGTAAAGCCTTCCCGCAACAGAAAGGCGGCATGCGCTAACATGCCCAGACGAGTATCCCCCAACACCATGTAGCGCAATGACCGCAGAATCGCTCCGTTTGAGCGGGGTGAACACCCAACCATCGAGCACCGCGCCATCCTCCGCACGGAGGCTGACATCCTACCAGACGGCACCTGTGTTGCGGCGATGGCATCATCCTCCGCGCTCAACGGAGGACCAGTTCCCTTCGGCATCTGGAGGGCATTGTCGGTAGCGATTAAGGTGCCAGCGCCGATGCCGATTAGCAGAGCGGTGCACAAGCGAAAGAAGCGGCGCATCTCTAATGATGTAGACGGGGTGGGGTCGTAGATTGTTCATTACGCGATGCGAAATATCGCTCTCGCTGGGCACAGCTAAGCGGGCGCAGAGAACTTATCGGTCGGCGTCGCCGTAGTAAGATAACGGTAACAGACCATGCCGATTCGCCCCGAATTCCGGCGATTCTACCGCGCCGATTGGCGCCGGTTGCGGGTGGCGCTTATCGAGAAGGCAGGCAAGGTGTGCGAAGCATGCCGGAAGCCCCATCCCATGCTCAACGTGGCGCACTTATCTCACGATCCAGCGGATCGCGCGCGCCTCGCCGTGCTCTGCCCCAGTTGCCACTCCCGGAATGACACCAAGCAGCGCGTCGCGGTGACCCGCAGGACTTGCGCCTACCGCCGCGGACAACTGTGGCTCTCGCAGGATTTGGAACTCGCGGTTACTCCCGTGCGGCTGCTGCCGATGGAACTGCGGCAGTTGAACCTGTTTGGGTGAGGGACGCTCCCTGACGGTCGCGGGTCGGAAACGAATTGATTACGGAGCCACGACCAGAGGGAGCAATTAGCCCGCTTGCGCGACGGCCGCAAGCTGGTTTTCAATGCCACCGGCCAGGAAAGAGCATTCAGTGGGACCGTGCCTTCCATGGAAGTACACCCCTTTCGTGCGCGTTGGTTATTTGAGCCGCGTTTGGAGTAAAGTTTGGAGATGCGAAGCGCAATGCATTTGCTGATTCTTTCTTGTCTGGGCACCGCGGCTCTGTATGCTGCCGATTCACAGGCGCCGGCGGGGCTGCCGATTCCGATGGCATCACCGGCATCCGTGGGACTATCGACAGAGCGGCTGGAGCGTTTTTCGCAGCGAATCAAACAAGATATCGCGGATGGAAAAATGCCGGGCGCGGTAGTGGCGATTGCACGCAAGGGGAAGCTCGCCTATTACGAATCCTTCGGCTTTGTGGATAAGGCGGCGGGCACGGCGATGCCGAAGGACGCGATTTTCGCGTTGGCGTCAATGACCAAGCCTATGGTGGCGGTGGGTGCGCTGAGGCTGGCGGAAGAAGGCACATTGCTGCTGAACGATCCGGTCGGGAACTATCTGCCGCAGTTGAAGGAGATGAAAGTGGCCGGTCCTAATGGGATTGTGGCGGCGCACCGGCAGCCGACCTTGCAGGACATGCTGCGGCATACTGCCGGTGTGAGCTATGGGAATCGAGGGGATACACCGCTGCACAAGTTGTATGAGGCGCGGATCAGAAACGCGGCGGATCAGTCCGGCGCAGAGTTTCTGGAAGAGTTAAGTAAGCTGCCACTCTTTTACCAGCCGGGGACGCAGTGGGAATACAGCCACGGATTGGATGTGGTGGGGTTAGCGATTGAAGCGGTCACCAAAAAGCGTTTGGGTGAATTTCTGCAGGAGCGCTTGTGGATGCCGCTGGGAATGACTGACACGGCATTCGTGCAGCCCCAAGCGAAAGCCGCGCGGATTGCGCGGCCGCTGCCGCATGATCCAGACACCGGACGCGCGGTGAATTTCCGGGTGCCGGTGACGCCTTGGCAGTATGACTGCGGCGGAGGATGCGCATCCGGAACAGCGCTTGACTACATTCGGTTCGCCGAGATGCTACGCAACAACGGAACGTTCCATGGCACAAGGATTTTAAGCCGCAAAACCGTCGAGTATATGACCTCAAACCAGCTAGGACCCGAAGTTGATAAATCAAGATTGGATGAGTTCGCGGTAGAACATATGAACGGATTCGGGTTCGGGCTGGGGGTAGCAGTGCGAACGCAGCCCGGTGTTGCGGGGGTGCCAGGAACGTCCGGCGAGTTCCTGTGGAGCGGCGCCCAGGGCACGATGTTTTGGGTGGATCCGAAAGAAGAATTAACGGTGGTGTTTTTGGCGAATACACCCGGGCCGGTGCGGCGGCACTATCGGGAACTGGTGAAGTGGCTGGTGGAGCAGGCGGTAAACGACTAGCTCGCCGTTATTGAGCGCGGAATCATAAACGATGTAAGACATTCGCGATAACGTTATCCTGAACTGATGTGGCGAAATCGAATCCCCTGGAATTATGCCGCCGCAGTTTTGTTGGCCACGGCGCTTTGGACAGGATGTAGCCGCTCGGACACTACCGCTAGTTCCTCAGCGGAAAAGGCGGGCGATTGGGATGCCTATCGCGATCGGTTCGTCAACACGGAATTCCAAACCTTCCCGGATATGGCCATCTATGAAGGCCGCCACGAATATGACGGAAAACTTCCGGACTGGAGCGAAGCCGGTTTGACCCGGACCAAGGCATGGTTGCACACTGCACGCAACCAAGCAGCAGCATTCTCCGATGCATCGCTGGATCAATCGCGCCGCTTTGAGCGCGATTATGTTTTGTCTATCGTGGACAAACAGTTGTTCTGGATGGAGAGCGCCGATGCGCCGCACACCAATCCGGACTTCTACGTCAGCAACAATCCGGTGGGTCCGGCGCTCAGCCCTGACGTTTACGTCACGCGAGCCTATGCCCCCCTTCCTGATCGGCTGCGCGCGTATGTTACCTGGGCGAAGGCGGTTCCCGGCGCCGTCGCTCTGGTCCGGGCCAATCTTCATCTGCCGTTGAGCAAACCCATGATCGATGTTGGCCGCCTTCGCTTCGGTGGGCTCGCGTCGTATCTCAAGAACGATATTCCCGCTGCATTTGCCAGCGTCGAAGACTCGGCCTTACAACAACAATTTAAGGCGGCGAATGCCGCTGCGGCGAGAGCATTTGCCGATTTGGATGGGTGGCTCGAATCGCAACGCAAGACGCAGACCGAAACATTCGCGCTCGGAGCAGAAAAGTTTTCCGAGATGCTGCGCGCATCCGAGAGCGTCGATGTTCCGCTCGAGCGCCTGGAGCAACTCGGGCGCGAGGATCTGAAAAGAAATCGGGACGCCTTGCAGGACGCTTGCGCAGCATTCGTGCCGGGAACCACCGTGGCGCAATGTGTTGCGCGCGCGGCGAGCCATAAACCGGCGGGAAGCACGGTCCAGACCGGAACGGAGCAGGTGAAGACTCTCGAAGCGTTCGTGCGCGCGCACGACCTCGTCACCATTCCGGGAACCGAACGCGCGTTAGTGCACGAATCGCCGCCTTATCAGCGCGGCAATTTCGCCTACATCGATCCGCCGGGCCCGTATGAGCAGAACCTGCCTGCCATTTACTACGTCGCGCCACCCGACCCGAAATGGTCGAAGGCGGAACAGTTGGCCTATATCCCGAGCACGGCCGATCTCCTGTTCACGACCGTTCACGAAGTGTGGCCAGGGCACTTCCTGCAGTTCCAGCATTCCAATCGCGCGGCATCGGTGATTGCTCGACTGTTTGTCGGCTACGCCTATGCCGAAGGATGGGCTCATTATTGCGAGGAGATGATGTGGGAATCCGGATTAGGCAACGGCGATCCGGAAGTGCACATCGGCCAGATCATGAACGCGTTAAAGCGAGACGCGCGTTATCTCTCCGCGATCGGAATGCATACAGGCAAGATGACAGTGGCCCAAAGCGAGACACTGTTCCGCGACGAGGCGCTGCAGGACGTGGGCACGGCGCGTCAACAGGCTGCGCGCGGAACGTATGATCCCGCATATCTCAATTACACGCTCGGGAAACTGATGATCCGTAAGCTGCGCGCCGACTGGGCCGCTTCGCGCGGCGGCCGCTCCGCATGGAAGGCATTCCACGATCAATTTCTCAGCTACGGCGGACCGCCCATTCCGATGGTTCGCAAAGCCATTGGAGTCGCGGGTCCGCCTCTGTAAACCTCGGAAAACAAGATCATGGAAATGATTGGCGCCGGCCATGACGCTCACGCCGTGTGGGTCGCGGGTTGTAGTCACACGTGTGCCATTGTTCGTCGCGAGCAATCCCGTTGAGAACGGAAGTAAGCTGATAGATACCGTCCTGGAAACCGGAGAGTAAAGTGAGCACGTGGAAACAAATTGCAGTTCTGCTTCTCTTCACAGTGGCCGCCACAGGGCAGTGGCTCCATTACAAGGATCCCAGCGTGCCGCGCACCACCGATGGGAGGCCAAAGCTCTCTGCCCGCGCTCCGCGCACGCGCGATGGAAAGCCGGATTTGAGCGGGGTGTGGCACGTCCAGCCCACCTCGCTCGCCGAATTGAAGCGGTTATTTGGCGACGATGTGGATGATATCCAGGTTCCGGGGATGGAGGCGGACACCATTTCGAAATACGCCATCAACATACTGCTGGATCTCAAACCGGACGAGAACATCGTCCGGCCGGTAGCGCAGGAAATCATGAAGGCGCGGCAGTCGATGGCCCTGCCCTCCGGAGCATGCCTGCCGATCGGGTACCCGCTCGACGCGCTGGTTTCGGAATACACGAAGATCATCCAAACTCCCCGGCTGATGGCCATGATGATCGAAAACGATAGCATCACGCGACAAATTCACCTGGATGGCCGCGCGCTGCCGCGAGATCCGCTGCCCACCTGGTTCGGTTACTCCACGGGAAAGTGGGAAGGGGACACGCTGGTCGTGGAAACCGCGGGATTCAACGACAAAGCATGGCTGGACCTGGCTGGCCATCCGCGCAGCGAGGCGATGCATTTAACGGAACGGTTGCGCCGCCCGGATTTTGGGCACATGGAAGTGGTCTATACGTTTGAGGATCCGAAGATGTACACCCGTCCGTTTTCGATTCAGGTGACGGAGGAACTGCAGCCGGATTCGGACGTGCTCGAATACGTCTGCGCGGAAAACGAGAAAGACCACGCCCACGAGAAGTAGCGCGCACCGCCGGTCTCTCCAATTGGTCGGCGGGGAGGGAAAGTAGCATTATACGAGGTTAAGTTCCGTGTACTTGGTGATCCCAGCAATCCACGCCAATTCAATTTCATGCTCCTCACCAAGGACGACCGAAAAACAAGACGTAGCCGTCTGCATCCCTGAGCTCGAATCCGCGCAAGCCATCGTGTGTGTCTTTGAGTGGCTCGGAAAACTCGACATTGCGCGACGAGAACTCTGCCGCCAATGCGTCCGGATCGGGAACATGGAGGTAGGCGTCCCATCGGGCGATCCCTTTGCTGACGTCTCGCGTGTAGTTCGGCGCTGGATCTACGCCGACATCCTTGAACAGGATCATCGCGGCACCCCGGCGGACAATGCCAAAGAAGATGTCTTGGGGTTCGGGGCCTTGAAACGTAATCTCGAACCCGAGGCGGTCACGGTAAAAGGCTAGGGCGGTGGGAACACTATTCACAATAAAGAACGGCGCAATGCCGGCGATTTCTGGTGCAGCCATACCGCTTCCATTATCATTCTCTACAAGCTTTCGCGGCCGGCAGCCATCCGGCTGCCGCGAGCCGGGAACCCGGACACGCCGGCGAGCGTCATTGCGTTTCAACGGGCAAAGCCTGCGGGAGCGAGCATTCCAGGCTGCGAGATCGAAATTTGGCGAATAGATATATACTCAACTGCACAGGTAAGCCAAAATGGAAATCTCTGTTAGGACGACCGCCGATCGCCGCATGCACATCTCTGCTGGCAGAATTACCCCGCTCAATCGCACGATTGTCCCCCTTCTCGGTGCTCTGCTCGTGCTGTCTTTCCCCGCGCTCGCCACCACCTGGTATGTTAACGGGCGCAGCGGCGATAATGGCAATAATTGTAAGACGAAAGCCACAGCCTGTCCCACCATCGGACAAGCGATCTCGCTGTCCGCGTCCGGCGACACCATTCAGATTGCCCCGGCCACTTACGCAGGAAATCTGATCATCCCGTTTAACCTGACGCTGAATGGCGCCAATGAGGCGACCACCATCATTGACGGCGGCCAGACCGTAACTGTCTTCACGGTCGGTTCAGGCATCAGTCTTACGCTCTCGAATCTCACCATCAAGAACGGGGTCAACTTTTCGGGTGGTGGAGGCGTCAACAACGCCGGTACCCTTACCGCCGACAAAATCAACTTCTACGTGAACACAGCGCTTTCCGGCGGTGCCATCCTGAACACCGGGACGGCAACGATCAACGACAGCAACTTCAGCTCGAACAGCCCCATCTTCTCCGGACACAGCGCCGGTTGCGGCGCCATCGATAACCGGGGCACCATGACCATCACGGCCTCAACCTTCTTCAACAACTACGCGAACAACAATTTCACCTCTGGGGGCGCCGTCTGCAACAGCGGGACGATGGCGATCGCGGGCAGCACCTTCAGCACGAATTCGTCGCAAGGGAACAACGGCGGCTATGGCGGCGCCATTTACACTTATTCGGGGACGCTCTCCATTACCAACAGCACCTTCAGCCAGAACAGCGCCACCACGGGCGGCGGAGCGATCTACAGCCAGGGAGGAACTGTGCTGATCAGCAATTCGACTTTCGGCACCAACCCCGAGAATATCGGTGGCGGCGGGGCGCTAAGCAACGCAGGTGGCTCGATCCTGATCCAAAACAGCATTGTGGCGAACGGCGGTAACGGCGGGAACTGTGCCGGCAGCATTACCTCCACCGGCTATAACCTGAGCAGCGACAGTAGCTGCACTTTCAACGCTCCAGGGGACCTGAACGGGTTAAATCCCAACCTCGGCGCGCTGGCCGGCAACGGAGGTCCCACGCAAACCATGGCGCTGCCCAACGGCAGCCCGGCATTGGACGCCGGCAATCCCTCGGGCTGCCGTAACTTCACCGGGAAGCTTCTGACGACTGACCAGCGCGGCGCGCCGCGTCCCGGCGGCGGGGAGACCACTGGCTGCGACATGGGCGCGTACGAAAGTCAGACGAATTGAGTCAAGCCCATTCCCGGTAGTCGGTGACTTTCAGACCATTCCCCGGCCTCTGGATCGCTAGAACCGCTCTCGCTCTCGACGCGATCCTGCTGCTCCTACCGTAGGAACTACATCCTGCGGCAGCGCATTTGGGCACGAGCCCGGGTGTATATTGAAATTCCGCGCCTGTTCCGCTTCTAGGGAGAAGGGATGTTTCGTCCGATTGTCATCGCTCTATCCGGCTTGATTCTCTACGGAGGGCTCGCATATGAGGGCGCTGCGCAGCAGGCGCCATCCTCTGCCCCGCAGCCTCCAGCAGGCCGCGGGCCAGTCGCCGCCTCTTCTCCCCCGCTGTTCTTTAAAGAGACCTGGCGGATTATGGGCCCCGCTCATGCGATCACTCCGGGCGAGATCGTCGTCACCAACCCCAACCTCGAACTGAAGATGTACGGGCCATCCGCGAGTGCCTCCGATCCCGACAAGCGAATCTGGATATCGGGCCCTCCCGGTCCCGCCAACATTTGGACCGGGATGTGTACCACGCCCTTTGCCGCTACCCTGCGCGACAAGACCAACTATCTGGACCTGACCGGCCTGGCGAAAGTCCGATGGATTACGAGGGCGTCCGGTTTCCACGCAGTCCGGCCGGTAATCAAGCTCATGGACGGAACCTTCCTGGTTGGCGATCACGCTGACGCATCCACCACCACCTTTCTGGAAAGCGAATTCGCGTTTGCCGGCTTGCGGTGGATGAAACTGGACATCGATCGGGTCGTGACCATCGGCCGCTACGGGCCTGTGGGCGAAGCTTCGAATTGGGCTGACCCACCCGACCTCAGCAAAGTCGATGAGGTAGGCTTTGTCGATTTAATGCCGGGAAGCGGCCACGGCTCGGGAGGTTATGTGAATGTTGCCTCGTTTGAGGTGTATGGAAGACCGGTGAAGCGAGGCGGAGGAAACTAAAGCTAATGATCAGAAAAAGGATAGGCGCAACCCTTCTTGTTTTTGGCGTCCTGACAATGGGCTCCCCGCCCATTGCTGCGCAATGGCCGGCGGTACGGGATCCGAACGTTCCGCGCGATTCTAACGGCAAAGTACGTGCAGATGCGCCGACGCCACGGACGGCTGATGGGAAGCCCGATTTTTCCGGGCTGTGGATGCACGCCAACAGCGGGCCACCGCCCAAAGGCCGGGGCCAGAAAGGTGGCGCGCCTGCTGGGGCTAATGGAGGTGGCGGTCGCGGCGGAGTTACACTTGATCTAACGATCCCGCCGTTCCCCTACGATCCGAATGGCCCGCCGGTGGCCACCTTCTTCGAAGCCGGCGCGAATATGGAAGGCGGACTGCCGTACACTCAATGGGCTAGGGACCTCCGAAAGAAGCGGTTCGATGAGCTACAGGCCCGTGACAACCCAGACGCCAATTGTTTCCCAATGGGCTTTCTGCAATTTCACCAACAGCCCCAGCCTCGCCGGATCATGAACGTTGCCAATCCGAAAATGATCCTGATCGAGTACGAAGCAAATTACGGCCTGCGCCATGTTTATATGGACGGGCGCAAACTTCCGCCGCAGGGCGAGCCGACACCATGGTGGTACGGCTACTCAGTCGGCCATTGGGACGGCGATACCCTGGTGGTCGAAACGAATAACCTCCGGGGCGCCGAAGATAGCAAGTTCGATGGCTGGCTCGACGTGAACGGCAGTCCCTATTCGGAGCAGGCAAAGTTCACTGAGAGAATCCGCCGTCCGGCCTACGACCACCTGCAGATTGACATGACCGTTGACGACCCCAAGGCGTATACGAAGCCGTGGACGGTTCGAGTCGATCAGCGGCTCGTCGTCGACCAGGACCTCATCGAATTCATATGCAATGAGAACCAGACATTCCGGCAACACGTCAAGTGATTGAGGCGGCCGGAGATTCAGCGCGCCCGGCCGCTGGCCCCCACAGTGAGGGCCTTCTCGAACCCCAAAGACACGAGTTCGTTTTTTCGATTTAAGAGATGGCGCGCGCCGCCGCGCGCCGAAGCTCGCCTTCTGCCAAAGTGCGCCCGTCCGCCGCAGGCCTTCTGGAGCGATTGGGATGAAGCATTTCCGAATCGCTCCATACGATCATTCTCCGACTCGAGTTTTAGTACAAAGCCTTTATTTCTAGCACTATTGGACCCTTGTAGATGCGTGGAACAGATCGCTAACCTGGACCAATAAGCGTCAACGCTGCTCGGCTTGAACTCGTCATCGGGAGCACATTGCCTGCGGCCACATATTGAGAGAGAGGGGCGTGAGTGGGGAATAGAACTCTGATCGGATTTTTGGGCCTGGTTGCAATGAGCCTGCTACCAGCTAAAGCGGACACTTACACGTTCAACACGGACCATTGCAGCGGGGGCGGCTGCGGTACCGGCATCGGAGAGGTGCTGGTAACCCAAAATGGAGCCGGCACCGTGTCTATTGATGTAAAACCGCTGTTAACCGGGTTCGAATTCGTGAGTTCGGGGGCGGGTACGCCCAGCAAAGGTCCGGACAAGGGCGTAGACGGCCAGTTCTTTTTCAACATTCAGGCCGTTTCGGGCGGGAATGCCGATAATCCTACCATTTCCGTAAGCAACCTTACCGCCGGATGGGAATTGGTCAGCACAACTGCGGGATCGTATGCCGGTGATGGATTAAGCGAGGAGTTCGAATACGCTCTCACATGCAATTTCAGCGGCGGCGCTTGTAGTGGAGGCGGGGCCAGTAATCCAGCCAGCCTTCCGTTGAAGTTCGATCTAACGGCCACCGGTTTGACCCCAACCAGCTTCGACGATCCCGGAGGCACATCCGGTGTGAACACTGCTGAGTTCGCAGCCGATGTTATCGCCAACGGCAATACGGGATTGATTGGAGCCTCGCTTACGTCCGTGGTACCGGAACCCGCCACCCTGCTGCCGTTAAGTGGTTTGCTGTTTGGGATGGGCATTGTGGTGCGGAAGCGGATCGCCCGGGACTAGCCGGCCTCCGAAATTTCCCGGCTTTTGGCGGAACTGCCCTGCAGATGGGGGCTTTAAAATTAGGAGATGAGTGTTCTCAACTTAGCGGCTCTGGCTTTTTCTTTGGCTGCGCTTGCTATGGGGGAGTCCGCGGTGGCGAACTTCCGTTTGACCGAACCTGGAGGAGTCAATTGGCCGAATCAACCTATCGAATTCCGCTACGACGGAGGCCGTCCGAATCCCCAGACTACCCGCATGATCGGCCCCGACGGCGTGACGGAGATCCCATACCAGTGGGTCTCTTCCTGCGCGGCCCCGGCCGCGACTAAGGGCTGCATCGCCATCCGCGACTCGCTCTCTGCGAACGCGAACCAAACCTATACGCTCCAATCGGGAGCCGCCCCGGTAGCTAATGCCACCAACCCCGTGCTGATTCAAACGGTTCCCTGCTTTGGAATGATGTGCTGGCAGATTACCAATGGACGTACGGGCTTACGGATTCCGCAGAGCCAGGCTTCTCCATTTAACGCCGCTCCAATCGAGGGCATTCTGCTGGCGGATGGCGCGACCTGGACGGGGGTTGGCGGGTCCGCGAATCTACTGTATTCCGGTCCCGGCTGTGCCATGGCCGGAACGTTGCACACGCCCATGCCGTGCGCCGCATCTTACCGCGCCAGGCTCATTGATGCCGGCCCACTGAAAACCGTAGTGGAGGTGGACTACACATTTCACCGGCCGAATTTCACATACGGTGCGATCAACGCAGCCTCCGTGGACTCGGACGCGAATGCGATCCGGCTGAACGGCAGCTACGATTACGATGGCGAGCGCGTGGGCTTCTCTCGCAATGGGAACACGCTCCCAGGCGGGCTTGCGGAAAACACGGTTTACATCGCCCATCGCGTGCCAGGCGCGACGAACACGTATACCTATACACTGGCCAGCACCGGCGCTGCCGTGGACCTCACCTCCAGCGGCTCAGGCAACTGGATCACCATGGGGTACATCAACGTCGCTGGAACTGGCCACTACACAGCGAAATTCACGCTTTACTCCAACTCCAAGTCGATTCTGCTCGACGAGGACTCGGATATGGTTTTCTCTTATTACCTGCCCTTCTACAGCCAAGTGCAGCCGGACACCGCCCGCTGGCGCGGGCATGATGCGTGGGACGGATCGAAGAATTCTCCGTATTGCGGGTACAACACGCCGGTTGCGGTGAAGCGAGCGACCAACACTTCGCCGATCGTGCTCTCTTTCAGTTCTCCCGTTTTTATGGGCACGCCTACTGGCTTAGCTGGAGTTGCCATATCCGGAGTCAACGGAAATACGGCGGCAAATACGTCCCCTGGCGGAGTCTATTATCTCAAAGGTATCGGACCCGCTCCGTACATCTCGGCGAGCCTGTACCGGGACGCGGCCCTGACAGTCCCGGTGGCGGGAAACGGGGAGTGGACCGGTGGCGGCATCGTGAAAGTCGCCTACACCGGGCAGACGATTGATCCCGTGCAGGATGCTTTTTTTGATATCAGCTATGCGAGTGACATGCCAGCATCGTACATCTGTACGCCTGGCGTTTCTAACCGGAAGATGGTCATTAATTACCCCTCAGCGGACCACGCCGCCGGCTGGAGTTTTCTGACCTATCAATCTGGTGGTTCCGCCGCCAGCCCGGTCCTCGGCTGGTATGTGGGCGATTACGGCACCTTCTGGTGGACGGCGATGGGGCCAAGCACCCCTGGGTTGTATAGCAGCAATTCCGATTGGATCACGCACTCCCCAAACGCGATGATCCAGGTGGACAACCTCATTCGCGCCCCGGACGGGTCTGTGGTTCACGCGGGAAATAACTACTCGGTGCATCGCAATTGGGGGATCTTTGTTTCGACGAAGGCTGACGTGTTGGCAGCCGATCAGCATCAGCCCATCAGCGACGATCAGAACACCCTCACTGGGATCAATTTGACACGCCTGGAATCCTATCAATTGAGCTTCCCGGATCCGCCCGGCGGTTGGAAGTGGCTATACAATCCACCCAGCGCGATGAACACGCTCATCGCGCTAGTCCGCGATGGAACATCCTACTGCGGCTCCCCCGGTTGTTATCGCACCCTGCTGAACAACAGCGGGGGATCCGACACCGCCACCATCACCGCGATGTGGGCGGGTAACTCCACGGCTGCCGTGCAGGCCGCGCTCAACAAGGCCTCTGGTCCGTTTGAAGCGGTGGTCAAGGAGATGGCGAATGGCGAAAACCACTGGAATTCCACCTATGGCGGCTATCAGCTTGGCTTGAACTGGGGTTTCAAATATACGCCGTTGCTGAATGCCATTCTGATGGACTCGAATTCGACCAGCGCGCAAAAGGCAGCTGCGAAAAAGCAACTGGCTCTCTACGGAAGCTTGCTTTGGGACAACGATTACCGGCCTCTCGCCGACGATGGGACGAGTCCCTCCGGGGCATCATGTGGATTGGCCAATCAATGCCTGCAGTTCGTTCAGTACCGTGCCAATATCGCCATGGCGATTCCCACGCATCCGGTGATGGCCGCCAAGCAGACGATTGCCTTATCGTGGACCAAACTAGCCTTTGCCGAGGCCTTCAACATATACGGCTCTCCGCAAGGCAGCACCCATTACCAGGGGACTTATACGGAACCGCTCTACGCCAATTTCCGGCTGGCATCCTTGATCCCGAACGGCTCCGGAGGGCATCTCACGAGTTTTGATTCCCCAACCTGGTCTCGCTACGCGAAGTGGGAGCTTTCCATTCAAACACCCCCCGAGCCCCGATTCGGCAATATTCGCAAGGCGTATAGCAATGGAGACGGAAATACGGAGGCCGACGCGCGCACCGGACTGCTTGCGACCGCCTTAAACGACATCAATCCGGAACTCGCCAGCAAACTCTCGGGCGCATGGTGGAAATCGAACACTGCCAGTTATCTGACTCAAGACGACCAGTTCCTGCCGACCTTCCTGGAAATCGATCCGACCATTCCACAGGCGTCCCCGAATACAGGAAGCTTCCATTTTCCGGGATACCACTCCGCTATGCGGTACGGCTACGGGACAGCAAACGAGACGGCCCTTTGGTTTATCAACGGAGGCTTTTACCAATTAGGGGGCCATCGGCACGCGGATGATGGCCAAGTCTCGATCTATGCGCTGGCCGCGCCCCTCGCGATCGATTGGAATGCCAACCTCTATTCCCCGCACATTAGCGGTGAACTCATGCATGACCGCGTGGTATTCGATACCGAACTAGGCGCTGCATCGTGGGCAGCAGACAACCCTTCCCTGGAAACGCCAGGGAACCTGTATGAGGACCATACGCAGAAACAATTCTCGGCCTTTCCCGGATCGACGAAATCTTGCACCTCCTTCAGTATGCGGTCGGCTTCCACCGTGTGGACGCGATGCGTTTTGCTGGCCGCTGTAGATCCCTCTTATCCACTGATCTATGTAAGGGACACGTTCACTGGGGCAGCCGCGGCCGCGCCCAAGACGCTCACCTGGAACCTGATGGCCGCCGGACCGGTTAACACGCCCGCCGGTACGATCGCGCCAGTTTTGCGTTTCAGTGAGGGATGCCAGGCACCCGCGGGACAGCTACCTTCCAATAGCCCCTTGAACCCCCTGGGCGCGGGGATTCAGGCGTTCCACTTCACAGGTGCTGTCTGGCCGCGCCATGCCACCCGGGGCATCGATTGGGACTTGTGGACGATAAATCCTTCGCGCTCGGCGCAGTTCCTGATCGGCAATTGGGGCCACGGCTGCCAGAGCACGCGCGAGGCAGGAGAATTCCAGAAAGCGAATGGCGCCCCGTTTAACGAGCGGCAGGACATTCTACGCGTGCATGACACCGGCTCATTCACGACGATCATCGCTCCATACCGAAAGACGGAGGCGCCCAGGCGATCGGTAACCGAACAGCCTTGCGGGATACAGATCGTGCAGGAACGCGAAACGACTTGCTTTAGCGATGCCGGAATGACTTACAGCAACGGAACCAGGCACGCACTTTCGGTCTACGATTCATCGCGGCAATCAGCTTATGGCTTTACTGCATCCGGTGGCGCGCAGGAATTGATCGACGACGGAGCCGGCACACTCACTTGGACAATTGACGATGTGGTTGCAGGAACTAGGGAGATCATCCTCCCGGATGGCGCCTGGTTCCCCGCGATTCCCGTGCCGTACTCGAACGGGAGCTACCGATACTATCACGAAGGCGGGGCACAACCATTCCCAGTGACAATTCAGTTTATGCGGACGCCCGCACCTTTGCGTGCCGTGTCATTCGATTTCAAAGCGCCGGCGGGCGCAGTCAGTATGGGCATCCGCTATGGGAGCGCCAGCTATGCAACGATCGCCAAATGTTCGGGGACGCCACTCACCTGCAGCGCCACCTTCCAGTCGCCCCCCGGCGTGTGGAACGAGCAACACGATTTTCTCGACTCCCACGGGAATGTAATTGCGTCTAGCGAGAGCAAGGAAGTTCGGTGATTGGGCAGAACCATAACCTTTTCGAGGGCCCGGGCACTTGCTGACGGTATAGGACAAAAATTACGTCCAACCCTAGGGGAACTTACGTGCCACTTGGTTTCAATTTGGGAATAGGTACTTTAGTACCATTGAAAACTTTGCGTCTTCTGTTATCCTTGGTACTCCAAACTCTGAGAAAATGCTCACATTTCACAAAGTTCAATACTCGGGAATTCCACAGGTTCACCGTTCGGTAGTTGACTAACGTTAACCTTGTAGCGTAATAGAACTTACAGGATTATAGTACTAGGACTATGCCAGAGCAGGTACCATTTCGCGCTGCTTCCCTGTCGAATCGTCGCGCTCAGGGCGTCACTTTGTTGTTGCTGTCCGCTATACAGTGCTGGGGCGCGGTGGCAGTTACGGTGGCCCCCACTTCAGCCTCACTGACGGCAAATCAGACCCAACAATTCACCGCCACCGTAACGGGCGTGACCGACAAGTCCGTGACTTGGTCACTAAGCCCCCAGTTGGGGATGATTTCAGCCACCGGTCTCTACACGGCGCCTTCTTCCATTCAGGCATTGACGGTAGTCAAGGTAACGGCGACCAGTGTTGCGGCACCGACCGTTCGATACGCCGTGAAGCTGGTCTTACTACCCACCGTGACGATCTCACTCACTCCCCTGACTCAGACGTTAGCTGCGGCACAAACCCAGCAATACTCGGCAGGGGTTTCCGGTGCGACCAATACGAGTGTAACTTGGTCCTTGACTCCGGCGGTGGGCACGATTAATTCTTCGGGACTTTATACCGCGCCGGCTTCGGTTATCTCCCAGCAGACCATTCAGGTGATTGCCACCAGCGCCGCCAACCCCACTACGACTGCCACGGCAACTCTGACGTTGCAGCCGACCATTACAACTCTGGCATCGTTTAATTTAGGAGAGCATTTCGGATCCGCCTGGCCGGATCAGCCGATCGAATTCCGGTATGACGGTGGCACCCCTCCTATCGGCACCACCCGGATGATGGGGCCTGGTGGAACGGAAGTCCCTTACCAGTGGGTCACATCCTGCTCGGACACCACGGCGGTGAAGGGATGTATTGTGGTACGAAGCAGTCTTCCAGCCGGGGCAAACTATACGTGGACCTTGCAGTCGGGTGTGGCTCCGGCGGCAGTTCCAACCAATTCTGTCCAACTCAAACAGGTTGGCTCAAACTACGAGTTGACCAATGGACTGACCGGCGTGCGGATCGCAACGCCCGCGGGTAATCCCAGCCCTTGGAACCTGGCCCCAATCCAAGGAATCCAGCTAAGCAACGGCACGTGGACCGGGGCGGGGGCCTCCCCGAATCTGCTTTATGCACAGAGCCAACAGTGGATTGGGGTTCTCGGGGAGCCACTGCAGACTCCCATGTTCTCGGTGACCGGTTACAACGTTTCAATCACAGATTCAGGGCCGATGAAAACGGTGTTACAGGCCAACTATACCTTCAACCGGCCGCAGTATTACTATGGATCAAATGTAATCAATACCGCCGGCACGGGGCATTACACGCTAATCGTCACCTTATACGCGAATTCCAAGTCGATCCTCATTGACGAGGACACCGACATGAACTTCTCGTATTACTTGCCGCTATACGCGCAACTGCAGCCGGATACGGCTCGTTGGAGGGGCCACGATTCCATCAATCAATCGGGAGCTCAGGATCCGGCCTGCGGCTATGAAGCAGCCGTTTCCGTAACCGGGGCAACCAATGCTTCCCCAATTGTCCTCACTGCAGCATACTCACTTGCCAATGGACAGCGCGTGCAGGTTAGCGGAGTGCTGGGAAATTCGGCGGCAAACGGAACGTATTACGCCAAGACCACTGGATATCCGAGCGGCCAATTCGCGCTCTATACAGATGCGGCTTTGACCCAGCCAGTATCCGGTTCGGGCGCTTACTCAGGAGGCGGTGTCGCCAAACCTGCTTATCGCGGCCAAAGCTTGTACCCGACGTCCGACGCCTATCTCGATCTCACCTATTCCGCGGATCGTCCGGCTGGCTACTTTTGCAGCGCCGGCACAAACGGTCTTTGGGGATACACTAAGCTTGTAATCAACTATCCTGCCAATAACCACTCATCCGGATGGTACGTTGCCATGTATCAATCGACGGCCGGCGCGAACGGGCCAGTCGTAGGTATCTTTGAGGGGAGGGAATCGAAGCAACTCCATTCCGCCGTTGGGCCATCAGTGCCGGGAATCTACACCAGCAATAACCACTGGATCAGCGGGACGCAAGACGCAGGGATTCAAGTCGATACTCTGTTGCGAGCCCCGGATGGCTCGACGACACCGGCCATCCATCGCAACTGGGGAATTTGGGTAAGCACCCAGAGCAGCTTGCTTTCACCCACGGCTCACCAGCCGATCGCGGATGACCAGAATTCGCTTGCCGGCATCAATTTATCGCGCCTTTACACGTACCAACTCGCATTTCCCGATCCGCCTGGAGGCTGGCAGTGGTTATACCTCTCTTCCGCCGCGGCCAACCAGCAAATGAGCTGGGTGCAAAACGGGACATCCGTGTGCGGTTCCGTCAATTGTTACTACACCCTGCTTTATAACTCCGATGCGACTTCCGCCGGGCGCACGGTCTTGAGCATGTGGCAGCAAAATAGTTCTGCAGCCGTGCAAACCGCCCTGAATGCTGCACTCGCGGTCGCGCAGTCCGTCTCACAGACGCTGTCTGCGGGAGACAATCACTTTGACGACAAATATGGATATTATCAGCTTGGGTTGTATACCCAGCCACAAGAAGAAGTCTTAAATGCCATCCTGATGAATAGCAATACCACTCTCGCACAGAAGTTCCAGGCCAAGGCCATGCTAGCGCTGTTCGGCTGCCTCTTCTGGGATGACGATTGGTTTGCGATCGACAATATCTCTGGGGATGGCTACGGCTTAGCCAACCAATACCAGCAGTATTTGCAATATCGCACGCAAGTAGTCGCCGCTGCCCCTTCGCAGCCGTTTCTGGCCGCGAATCTGGCTACCGCGCTTACCTATCCCGCTGCGGATTTCTCCAGTTACATCAGTTCCACCGGAGCGGGCGCGGCGTCCACGCACTACCAAAGCGCGTTCACCGTTCCCCTTCTTCTCAATTACGAAAACCTGTCCAAGGATGGCGCCTATTCGATGTCCGATCCGAAATGGGTGGCTTACGCAAACTGGGAACTCTCCCTGCAGACCCCGCCAGAGCCCCGTTTCGGCAATTATCGAAAAGTGTACAGCAACGGGGATGGCAACACGGAAGCGGATGGCCGAACAGGATTGCTCGGCACGGCGCTATACCCTACCAATCCAACCGTAGCCGGTAATCTGATGTGGGCCTGGAACCAGTCGAATACTCCCACCATTCTGAGCAATGACGGGATGAATGGAGCGTTGGCCTTGACCATCGATCCGACCATTCCAGCGGTCGCCCCCCAATTATCCAGCGCCAACTTTCCCGGGTACCATTCCGCCGAGCGCCACGGCTTCGGGACACCACATGAGACCGCTTTATGGTTCCTCAACGGCGATTTCTACTCCTGGGGTGGGCATCGGCACGCGGATGATGGGCAAGTATCCATCTATGCCCATGCGGCGCCGCTTGCGATCGATTTCAATGCCAATCTGTACTATCCGGAAACGCCCGGACGGTTCATGCATGATTCGATTGTTTATGACACCGAATTGACCCATTCCTGGTCGGCGGATAATGCGGGGCTTACGGATGCCGATGTGCTCATGGCGAGCGCCGTCAACACCGAATTCACGGCATTCGGGAATTCGACTTCCGCGACTGCTAATTTCACTGCCTCCGACGGCACTGTCTGGACACGGATGGCGCGGACCATGGCATTCAATCTGACCTATCCCATTATCTATGTGACCGATAATTTTGCGGGACCAAGCGCCGGAGTGGGAAAGACGCTCACCTGGAACATGATGGCAAGCGGCCCGGTCAGTACGCCCGCCGGCTCCATCACACCGGTCACACGTTTCAGTACGGGTTGCCAGAGTCCCGCCGGGGCCCTTCCTTCGAACGGAGCAGTTAATTTGCTGGGAAGCGGCCTTCAGCAGTTCAACTTCACGGGCGCCACCTGGGTGCAACATGCGACCGGCGGCATCAACTGGGACCTGTTCCTGCTGCCCGCCTCCTCCACCCAACAGTTCTTCATCGGCAATTGGGGCCATGGCTGCCAGAGCACAGGGGAGGCGGTGGAATATAACACAGCCAACGGCGCGCCTTTCGCTGAAGTGCAGGATCAGCTTCGGGTCCACGACACTGGCCCGTTTACGACGGTGATTCTGCCCTACCGGAAGACCGAAACGCCCACGCGGACAGTGACACAGCAGGCTTGCGGCATCCAAATCGTGCAAGGAAATGAAACGACTTGTTTCTCCAATTCGGCCGCTGTCTACTCGAACGGAACCACCAGCATATTAACGGCCTATGACAGCAACCCGCAGTCGGCGTTCGGAGTGACAGTGGCGGGAGGTCCGCAGGAAGTAGTCGTCCAGAGTGGCCAAATCGTCTGGACGCTAAGTGGCGTTGCAGCGGGGACCCGGAGCCTTACGCTCCCCGGGACTTGGATTCCGAATGTACCGCTGTCGCAATCGGGCAACACGTTCAGCTATGCGTTTGCGGGCGGGGCGCAAGCGGCCCCCGTGGTAATCGTCTTCACGCCGTAAGACTCGCGCCGGCAGTGGATACGCTCGCCGTCGTGCCCGCCATCCGGCGCTGCCAACTGGAAGCAATTTCATCCAGAATGTCAGTCAGCGATTTGGTGATATGCCAGCCCGGAAAATGCGCCCGCATTTTCCGGAGATCGCTGTAGTAGCAGATGTGATCGCCGGCTCGGTTCTGATCCACATAAGTCCAATTCTGAGGAATACCGGTACGCTCCTCGACCATTCGAAATGCTTCGAGAATGGAACAGGAATTTTGTTTCCCGCCGCCGAGGTTGTATACCTCGCCGCAACGCGGCCGCTGGTAAAACTCGTACATGAAGCGGGCAACATCTTCGGAGTGGATATTGTCCCGAACCTGTTTGCCCTTATATCCGAAAACCTTGTACTCGCGTTGTTCGAGGTTGCAACGGACCAGGTAGCTCAAGAAGCCATGCAACTCCACTCCGGAGTGATTGGGGCCCGTGAGGCAACCTCCTCGCAGGCAGCACGTCGGCATGGAGAAGTATCGCCCGTATTCCTGAACCATGACATCGGCGGCAACTTTCGATGCACCGAATAGGGAGTGCTTCGACTGATCGATCGAGAAATTTTCGCCAATGCCGTGGGCATAGGCCGGATCCGCGTACTCCCATCGACTATCTAGTTCCTGCAGCGAGATGGCATTCGGAAGATCGCCGTAGACTTTGTTTGTGGACATATGGATGAACGGCGCTTCCGGGCAGAATTGGCGCGCCGCCTCCAGCAAATTCAGGGTTCCCAGCGCATTCACTTCGAAATCCAGGAACGGAATGGCGGCGGCTCTGTCGTGAGAAGGTTGCGCAGCCGTGTGCACGATCAGCCCTGGCCGCAGTTCCTGCACCAGTGCCAGAATTCCCTCCCGATCACGCACATCCAGGCTCTCGTGACGGTACCCCGGACACGAATGGACCAGCCGCTCACGGCTCCACCGCGTATCGCCCTCAGGACCGAAGAAGGTCGCCCGGAAGTTGTTGTCTATACCGGTGACCTGAAACCCTAGGCGCGTGAAAAAAGCAGTGACTTCGGACCCTATGAGGCCGCAGGAACCGGTAACCACCATCCGAGGATTCATATCTATCCCCGATTTTAAAGGCGCTTGGTCGTGAGCGATACGCGCCAGCGCACCGTTGGTGATTTACAGCGCCGTACGAGGGTTGGCTCCGTTCGAATTCAGACGGTGCAGGAAAGGATGGAGAACCAGCGCCTTACGACGCCCAGGCCAGCCGCCGGTGATCCTTCAAAATGCAGCGGTCCATCACAACATACAAGCCCGCTTCTTCGGCCCGCTGGGCGGCTTGTTCGTGGATTACGCCCTCCTGCATCCAGATCACTTTGGCGCCTTTGCGGATGGCGGCTTCCACGATCTCGGGAACAAATTCGGAGCGGCGGAAAATGTCCACGACATCAATCGGGCCGGGGATGGAATCGAGATCAGGATACGCCTTCTCGCCCAGAACTTCGTTCTCTTCCGGATTCACCGGAATGATGCGGTAACCGGCTCGCTTCAAATACTCCGCCACCCCATAGCTTGGGCGATGACGCTTACCGGAAAGGCCTACCACGGCGATGGTCCGGGCCGAATGCAAGATCTCGGATATGCGGCTCATACACTTTGCGTCGAGCTGGAGCGGCGCACCGCCCGCTTCAGCTTATCGACTTCCTCTCCCGTAAGATAGCGGAATTCTGCGGGCTTCAGGGAACCCAATTCCAGCGGGCCGATCCGCACCCTCTTTAACTTCTCGACCAACCGGCCCAGGTGTTTGAACATTAATCGGATCTGTTGGTTGCGCCCTTCGAACAGACGCACTTCATACCAGGGGTTGGCGGCTTTGTGGACTATGCGCAGTCCTGCCGGCATGGTGCGATGCCCGCCTAGGGGAATTCCCCGACGGAACTGCTCCTCCTGCTCGGTAGTCAAAGGCCCATTGATTTTAACCACATACGTTTTGGGCAAATGCGTAGCGGCCGACAATACGGCGTTGCTCAGTTCGCCATCATTGGTGAGCAAGAGCAAGCCTTCGCTGTGATAATCCAGGCGGCCCACCGGGTACACCCGCTCTTTAACGCCTTTCAGCAGTTCCATGACCGTTGGGCGATTTTCCGGGTCGCTTACCGTAGTAACCGTATTGTTCGGTTTATTTAGCGCAATGTATACCAGCCGGTTGGGCGGGCGGACCAAGCGGCCATCGACTTTGATGTGGTCGTGCTCGAAGTCTGCCTTCGAACCTAGTTCCGTTACCACCGCGCCATTCACGGTGACCCGCCCTTCGAGGATGATCTGTTCCGCGTGACGGCGGGAAGCTACACCGGCTTGCGACAGAATCTTCTGGAGCCGGACCTGGTGGGAGGAGGACATTAGCTTTCAGGGCTAGGTATTGCCGGATCCTCGGCGGCCGGTTCGGCTGCTGGCTGCGAGGCCGCTTCAGCCTGAGTTGTTTCGGGTGCCGCGGCCGCTTCCGGCAACGAGGTTTCGGGCGCCGGTCCTGGGGCCGCCGGTTCGCTGTCGGCAAACGCCAGCCGCCGGATTTCCTCGAACTCCTTGAGCGAGGGGAGTTCGCTCAAATCCTTCAGGCCAAACTGCAGCAGGAATTCCTTGGTGGTTTTGTACAGGATGGGCTTGCCGATGACGTTCTTGCGTCCGCCCACCGCAATCAACTTCCGGTCCAAGAGCGTCTTGAGCACGCCGGCGCCCTGTACGCCGCGGATTTCCATGATTTCCGGCGCAGTGACCGGCTGTTTATAGGCAATTACGGCCAAGGTTTCCAGCGCGGGAAGCGAGAGCTTTAGCGGCGGCTTCAGGCTCTTCACAAAAGCGCGAACCGTATCGTGATGCTCCGGCTTGGTGGCCATTTTGAACCCACCGGCCACTTCCCGGATGGAAAGCCCGTGCTCCGGCCGCTCAAATTCCGCAGCAAGCTGCGCCACCACGGCCTGAATTCGCGCCGTGGGTTGCCCGGTAGCGGTGGTCATCTGGGAAACGGTTAGCGGTTCTTCGGCCACATAAATCATTGCTTCCAAAACGGCCTGAAGCTGGGCATCCTCCAGGGAGACCGGCTGCGTGGGCTCCAGGAGTTCGTCCATAGATACAGATGGCTCTGCGGAAGCGGATGGCTCAATTTGTATCGGATCTTCTTCCATGCAACTGTTCAAATGTACTCTTGCTCGATCGCGGCAATGGGCAGATCGGAAGCGAAGACCGCATCGAAATGGCTATGCCGCTGGAGCGCGATTTCTCCGAAGAGGTCCTTTTGGGTCACTACCACTGCCTGCATCCTCACCAGTTCCAGCACGGCGAGGAACAGCGCGATCATGGCACGCCGCGTCCGCTGCTGCTCAAGAATGCGGAGGATGAAAACCGGCTGGTCCGGTCCGGCCTGGAGGAACTGCTCCTTCATGTATCGAATCATTCCGGATACCGTGACATCGGCAGCTTCGACTTCATAAACCGGCCGGTTCTTAGCCCGCTCCAACACATCGCCGAAAGCCTTGATCAGATCGAATAGCGTGACGGCCAGCCCTGGGTCTTCATCCGGCGAAACAAAAGCTTTGATCTGCGGGTTGGACCAGACATTCTCCTCGATCATGCGCTTTTGCTGCAGCATTTCGGCTGCGCTTTTGAAACGCTCGTGCTCCAGGAGCCGGTCCACCAATTCCTCGCGCGGATCTTCCGAAGCCTCGCCCTCCTTCTCCAGGGTCGGGTCGCGCGGCAACAACATCTTCGACTTGATGTAAATCAAAGTCGCCGCCATATAAACGAACTCGGCGCTGAGATCGATATCCATCTCCCGCGCTTTGTCCATGTATTCGAGGTATTGGGCTGTAATCGTAGCGATGGGAATGTTCTGGATTTCGATCTGCTGCTTGCGAATGAGGTCCAGAAGCAGGTCCAGCGGACCTTCATACTGCTCCAAGCGAAAATGCAGCGGAGTGGACACTTCTCACCACGATAACATGCAGCAGCGATGGCCCTAAAAGGCTATGTTGGACGGACTGCGGAATGCGTGCTAACCTACTTAGTCGTCAACGGGTTAAAAAAATACGCCGGTTTTCCCTGGTAACCGCTAACCTTTGCCGGGAAAGAGGCGTCTTTTCTTCGAATCCTCGGGTGAGACGCCCCATCGGGCTGGAAGGTTCTAAAGAGAATGCAATCGTTTTCGAGTAGCGCACCCGCTCCAGGGCCTCAAGTTCAAGTGCCGGTCGCTCCCCCAGCACCCGGTCCGGTGGTCGTACCACGTCCAGTCGCGCCGAAAAAACGAACTCCCAATGTTTTATGGGGGATTCTCCTGATCGCCCTCATCGCGGCTGGGGCAGTTGCCTGGTACAAATATGCAAATCCAACCGCCAAGGCGCCGGTACAGGTCGCCGTGGTGCCCACGATTCCGGTAATTACCGGAGATGTCAACTCCACGATCCGGATCGCAGGAACGGTAGCAGCCGAGCAATTCGCCTCCATCATGGCGCCCCGCATTCAAGGCAACCGCAACAACTACAATCGCGGCGGCCAGCAGGGCAATGGGGGTAACGGGGCCAATAACGATTTCAACCTGTTGATCACGAAACTGGCCGAGCCCGGCTCCAATATCAAAGCTGGCGATGTGGTGGCTGAATTCGATACGGAAGCCCAGCGGACCCGTCTTGATGACTACAAGGATTCCGTGGTGCAGTTGGATGCCAATATTAACCGCTTGAAAGCTAACCTGGCCGCGTCCAAAGAATCGCTGGCGCAGCAGGTGCGCAGCGCCAAGGCCGATTGGGACAAAGCCAAGCTTGATTTGCAGACTGCTCCGATTCGCGCGTCCATCGATGGCGAAAAGTATGCAATCGCCGTACAACAGACCAAGAAGGTGTATGACGAGCTGATCAAGCAGGCGCAGCTTCAGGAGGTTTCCCAGGAGGCGCAGATTAAGGCGTCGGAATTCGACCGGGATCAATCCCGGATCGAGTTGGAGCGGGCGGAGATGAACATCGAAAGGATGAGCATGAAGGCGCCCATCAACGGTATCGCCGTTCTGCAAACCCTGTTCCGCCAAGGCCAGTTAGCCCAAGTCCGGGTAGGCGATCAGGTCAATCCGGGGCAGCCGTTCCTTTCGATCGTGGATCCCACGTCGATGGTAGTCAATGCCACCGTGAACCAGGTGGATGCCGAGAAACTACGGCTCGGGCAAAAAGCCAAGATTCGCCTGGACGCCTATCCGGACGTGGAATTGCCGGGCACGGTGATCGGAATCGGCGCGATGTCGAAGACCAGCAACGTCCGCGGTTCCTATGTGAGTGAAATCCCGGTGCGCGTTAAGATCGATCAGGCCAAGATCGATAACCGCATCATCCCCGACCTGACGGCGAGCGCGGAAATCTTTGTTAGTACTGAAAAGGATGCCGTGATCGCGCCGCGTAGCGCTGTATTTAAAGACGACGGCAAGCCGTTCGTCTTCTTCCAGAGTCCCACCGGGTGGATCAAGAAGCCAGTCGAATTGGGGCTAGAGAACAACATCTCGGTGGCTGTACGCTCCGGATTGCAGAAAGGGGATGTAATCGCCCTCCAGCGGCCCATGTAACGGGCTGCCTCTGAACCGCCACCGAAGGGAGCGGTCCTCCAGTATTTCGACGCGGGTATTTTCGTATGGCATCCAAAGATGTGAAGCCCAAACAGCGCCTGGGCCAAGTGCATTACCGGCGCCGCAAAATCATTAATTGGACGATTGCTTTGCTGCTCGGCGGTGGCGCCGTGTATGCAGGCTATCGCTACACCAACACTACTACGGTGGATGTCCCGGTGGCGCGCGTGCGGCGCGCCGATTTCATCATCAGCGTGCGGACCCGCGGTGAACTGGCCAGTTCCAAGTCGATTGTTCTGGCGGCTCCTCAAGTACCCAACCTCCGGTTGGTGAAGTTGGTCCAATCCGGTCAGATGGTCCGCAAAGGCGACCTTATAGCGCAGTTCGACGCCGCGCAAATCGAGAACGCGATCATCCAGCGAACCGCCAATGTGAACAGCGCCGATAGCCAGATCGTGCAGCTCAAGGCTACACAGAAAATGGATGATGAAGCGGATAAGATGAGCCGCATGTCCGCCACGTATTCCGTGGAGACGGCCCGCCTGGACGCCAGCAAGGCCGAGGTCCTAGATAAAATCACGGGCGAGAAGAACCAGATTACCGTGACCGTCACAGAAGGCGCTTTGCAGCGTTTGGATGCTGTTATTAACGCGCACCAGGCCGGCCACACAGCGGATCTGACGCGCCTCAACCAGAATAAAGATAAGGCGAACCGCGACCTCAACCAGGCAGAAGATTACCTGACCAAAATGGAGATCCGCGCTCCCGTGGACGGGATGGTGAATATCCTTCCCAATTTCCGCGTCAACGGACAGTTCGGCCAAACGCCTCCGGCCTTCAAAGAAGGCGACGATGTATGGACCGGCGCCCCCATCGCCGAAATGCCCGATCTGAGCCAGATGTATGTTGACCTGAAGATGGATGAGGTGGATCGCGGCAAGCTGCGTCTGGGGCAGGACGTGCGCGTGCGCATCGATGCCATTCCGGATCGCGAGTTCACCGCCGAGCTTAACTGGATTAGCCCCATTGCGGCACTCGTGTTCAAAGGCGCGGCCAGCAACGGGCGGGTTGGCATTGCCGCGGACAAGACATTTCCAGCGCGCGCTCAGTTGAAAAATCTGGATCCCCGCCTGCGTCCGGGCATGAGTTCCACCGCCGAAGTGATCATTGAGCGCGAACCGGGTGCTTTGATGATTCCGGTGCGTGCCAGTTTCACGAAGGATGGGAAACCCGCGGTGTATGTGCAGAACGGAGAGAAGTTCGACGTTCGCTACATCCAGGTGGGCAAGCGGAACGATGAGGACCTGGTGGTCACCTCCGGGGTGAAGGAAGGTGACATGGTGACAATGGAAGATCCCGTCGAAGCGGCCAAGAAGGCCAAAAAGAAGCTGTAGTAATCGAGGCCCCCACGGAATTCAGTTCTTCATGAAAAAAGTAATCATTCGTCTAATCGTTCTGGTGACTCTTGCGGGCGCGGGTTGGGGGGGCTACCGCTTTCTCAAGCAACTTCCCGAGCGGCAGGACACCGTTCCCACCACCAAGGTGCAGCAAAGCGACGTGGTGATCCGCGCCTATTCACGCGGTGAATTGCGCGCCGTGCGCACGGCAACCATTGCTGCGCCGAACCTGGGGGGCAACGTTCAGGTCACCTCCATTGCGCCGAACGGCGCCTTGGCCCACGAGAAAGATTTAATTGTCGAGTTCGATGATTCCGAGCGCCGTGCCAACCTGGAACAGGCGCAGTTGCAGGTGCAGCAGCAGGACGAGCTGATCAAAAAGCAAAAAGCCGATATCGCCACACAAAAGAGCCAGGATGACGTCTCCCTGCTCCAAGCTCGGTACGGCGTGCTCAGCGCCGGGCTGGACGTCCAGAAAGCTCCCGTGCTTGCCGAGATCGACGCCAAGAAGAACCAATTGAACCTGGAGCAGCAAAAAAAAGCGCAAGCCCAGCTTGAAGCCGATATCCAATCCCGCTACGAGCAGGGCGAGGCGCAGATCGCTGTCTTGCAGGAGACCCGTAACCGGGCGCTCATCAACGTGCGCCAGGAGCAGCAGCGCATCCAGTCAACCAAGCAGCTTGCGCCGATCGAGGGTTTGGTATCGATCCGGCAGAACCGCACCGGGAACGTCAATTTCGGGCAAACTCCGCCGGATATTCGCTCCGGAGACAATCTCCAGCCGGGCATTCCCGTAGCGGACGTGCTGGATCTTTCCGAACTGGAAGTAGTGGCCAAAATTGGAGAGCTTGACCGCGCCAACCTCCAGGAAGGCCAGGCCGCTACGTTGGAACTCGATGCCGTGCCGGACCAGAAGTTCCGAGGCAAGATTAAATCCATGAGCGGAACGGCCAGTTCCGACGTCTTCTCTGGTGATCCTTCCAAGAAATTCGACGTGGTGTTTTCGATCGATATGCGGCAACTGCTGGCGGCGTTAGGAATGAAGCAGAGCGATATCGACCACATCATGGCCACGGCCTCCGAGAATGCCAAAAAGAACATCACGAACACGGCCGGCAGCTTCTTCGCGAGCTTGCGAGGCGGCGGAGATGATGCGGCTCCAGGCGGCGCACCGGAAGCTGGCGGCGGGGCTGGCCGCGGGCCTGGCGGGCGTGGTGGCTTCGGCGGACGCGGTGGTGCGGATGGCGCGTTTGGCGGCGGACGCGGTGGGCCGGGTGGCCCTGGCGGACCGGATGGAGCTTTCGGCGGGTTCGGCGGCGGGCGCGGTGGACGCGCTGCGGAGGTTGCCGGCGACGTCCCCCCTGGCGAAGGCGGCCGGGGAGGCCGCGGCGGGCGCGGTGGCCCCAACCAGATCGAGCAATTATTGCGGCGCGCGGGCGCTTCTCAGTTCAGCGACCAGGACCGCGCCAATGCTAAGTTTCCTGTCCCGCCCGAGCAGGATTCGCAAGTCCAAGTGCTGCTGCGGCCGGGCCTTCTAGCGGACGTCCAGATCGAGGTCGAAAAGATTCCCAACGCGCTGCACCTGCCTGCCCAAGCCGTCTTTCAGAAAGGCGGCAAGCCCACGGTCTTTGTGCAGCAGAAGAATGGCAAATTCGAGCCGCGCACCGTTGCGCTCCTCAAACAGAGCGAATCCCTGATGGTGCTTTCCGGCGGAGTGCAGCCGGGCGAGATCGTAGCGCTCACCGACCCCACAGCCAGCAAGTCCGATAAAAAGGATGAGAAGAAATCCGGCGGGGCTGCGGCCTCATTGCCGGGAGGGAAATAGGATGATCATCTCGAACATTCTTCCCGAACTCAAGATGGGCCTGGCGAGCCTGTTCGCGCACAAGCTGCGCAGCCTGCTCACGATGCTAGGCATGATCTTCGGTGTGGGCGCTGTGGTGGCCATGCTTTCCATCACTGCCGGCGCGCAGAAAGAGATGATGAGCTTTATCGACCAGCTCGGCGTCAATAACATCATCATCGAGGCGCGCGAGGCGGTCGATCAGAACGAGCTGCAAACCGTTCGCGCGATTTCTCCAGGCTTGACTTTCCGCGACTACCGCGCGATTTCGGAAAATGTTGCCGGCCTGGTAGCTATCACGCCGCGCAAGCGATTCAAGCCCCAGCGTGTGCTTCCCAAGACCGCGCAGGAGCCGCCTCAACTCATCGGCGTGCTGCCGAATTTCGTGGAGATCAATAGCCTGAAGCTGGTGTCCGGGAGGTTCTTCGACGAGGAGGAGAACGAACAGTCGGCTCCGGTTTGCGTGCTGGGCGAAAGCGCCAAAGTGAACCTGCTGGGCTACGACGATGCCATCGGCAAATACGTGAAGATTAACGATACCTGGCTGCAGGTCATTGGTGTCTTGACGCCGCAGGCGTCCGGCGATTCGGACGTCGAGGGTGCCCAGGCAGCCAATCGCAATAACCTGGTGATCGTGCCGTTGAATACGGCCATGCGCCGCTTCGAAGACAATACCAGCTTTCTCAAAGATGAAATCGACGGCATTTATATGAAGGTGCAGCCCACCGTCGACTCGATCGAGACGTCTAATGTGGTGCGGGCGATCCTGACCGCAACCCATAAGGACGCGGGCGATTTCACTGTGATCGTTCCCGCAGGCCTGCTGGAAGAGCGGCGGCGCACTCAATCCATTTTCAGCATCGTCATGATTTGTATTGCCGGCATTTCGCTATTGGTGGGCGGCATCGGAATCATGAACATCATGTTGGCCACGGTGCTCGAGCGCACGCGCGAGATCGGCATCCGGCGTGCGATCGGCGCACGGCAAGGCGACATTGTGCGCCAGTTCCTCACCGAAGCCGTCATGATCTCGATTATGGGCGGCTTGATCGGCATCGCTTTCGGGTTCACGCTCTCGCGGCTCATCGCTTCGGTGGCGGGCTGGTCCACAGTGGTCACCTCTTCTTCGATCGCCGTGGCGTTCGGCGTATCGGTATTCATCGGATTGTTATTCGGAATTTATCCCGCGGTGCAAGCCGCGAAACTGGACCCGATCGAAGCAATCCGCTACGAGTAGCATCAACTGAGCCGCTACCGAAAGGAGCGGTTGTCAAACACAGAACCGCGACCGTGAGGGAGCGGCGGGATTTAAGGAACTATGGTCGTTCGATCTCTTATCGCAGGTGTAATCTTAACGGCAAGCGCATTTGCGCAATTGGCGTCATTCCCCAAGCCCAACTACTTCCGCGAGACCTTCCAGAAACCGCAGACCACTGTGGAGTTGCAGGATGCGGTCAAATTGAAAGATTTCGTCGTGGACGGCAAGATGGAACTGTCGCTGAAGAACTATCTCGCCCTGGTGATGGCGAATAACACCGATATCCAGCTTCAGTTGATCAGCCTGGAAATTCCCAAGGCGAACATCCTCCAGCAGTACGGCATCTGGGATCCCAAGGCCATCGCCCAGTTCTCGACTACGCGCTCGACTATCCTGCCCACGAATGCGACCACGGCTCAGAATACGGCGGCGGACACCAAATCGCTCACCCAGCCGTACAGCCTGCAATACATCCAGACTCTCCCAACCGGCACTCAGTATACGGCACAGTTTTCCGGAGCCAAAACTTCCCAGACCAACTCCTTCAATAACTACAACCCCGCCCTTACGGCGGTCACTCAGCTCCGCGTCACGCAGCCCTTGCTGCAGAACCGCGGATCGTACGTGAACAAGATTCCGCTGATGGTGGCGCAAGTCGGCTACAAGATCTCGCAGGAAAATCAGAAAAACCAGCTTCTGAACCTGATCAACACCGCGGAAACGGCTTACTGGAACGTAATCATGGCTCGCGAGAATTTGAAGGTTGCGGAAGCCGGACGCACGAATGCCGATGAGTTCTTGAAGTACATGCAGAAGCAATTGGACCTGGGAGCTCTCTCGCCGCTGGATATCTATAACCCGCAACAGTCGTTGGCAGCGGCCGATCTGACCGTTTCGCAGGCCAAGTTCAACCTGGCGCAAGCCGAGGATGTGCTCCGGCATCAGATGGGCGCCGATCTGAATCCGGAAGTCCGCACCCTGCCGATCAATCTGACGGAAAACGTCGATTTGGGACCGGCCGAATCCATCTCTCCCGACCGCGAACAGGCCGTGGCCAAGGCCCTCATGAGTCATCCCGTGATCCGGCAGGCGCTTCAAAAGCTGGACTCGGACGATCTGGGCATTCAGTCCGCCAAAAACGCCCTGCTGCCGAACCTGGCGCTCTCTTTGTACTATCAAACGACAGGCACCGGCGGCATCTCGTGCCCCGCGCTCCGCATCACCACGGGCGGAGGCTGTCCCGTCTCATTCGTTCCTGGTGGCATCGGAGATGCGCTCAACCAGATGTTTGCCTTTGGCTATCCCTCCTATTTCGGCAGCTTGACGTTGACTCTTCCTATTCGCAACCGCGCCGCGAGTGCGCAAATGGAAATAGCCGTGGTCCAAAAGAAAACCGACGCGCTCAATCTACGCAATCAGCAGCAGGCCGTTCGCCTGAACATTCTGACTGCGCTTACGCGTCTGGATGGCGCCAAGGAACAGCTCAAACTGGCCAAGATCCAACTGGATTTTGCGCAGAAGAACCTCGATGCAGAAAACACCAAGTTCCAGTTAGGCACGGAAATCAACCAGAACGTGATCAACGCCCAACAAGTATTGGTGCAAGCGCAATCGGCCGTAGTGACGAACCAGATCGGCGTGCGCCTCAATCTCTTGAACCTGCTGACCCAAACCGGCGACTTGCTGGACGAGCGCGGGATTGTAATCAAGTAGCTTGGCAATCACAAGAGCGCTGTTATGCAAAAGTAACTGCCGTTGCCTGGTTAAGGCGCTGCACCGTTGGAGCGGGCCGGTCCACCTTCTGGGTCTTCATTACGTGCGTTTCCGCCACGCTTGAAACGCAACCGCCACGGCCGAGCCGCATTCCGAGCAGATGTGGCCACGGGAGGATCTCCGCGGAACATTTCGGGCACCGTGCCATAGAGATTCTGTGCGCTATACCTCTTGTTGTACTCCCGCCTGCTAACCAGTTTTAGCCGTTGGCGTCTAAGCTCCAGAGATGAATGGTTCCGCGGCCGCACCGGTCGTCTCTGGTTCGTTGCGCTCAGGCAACTGAGCTGATTTCACTGACATCGCGAGTCTTATGAGCCATGCAATATGGAGTGTGATCCTCGTGTGCGCGGCCGCCCGCGCGCAAACCGTGTCTCTCGCGGAGTTGCGCCCACCCGACCAACGTGCCCGAAGCGCGCAACGCGAGGGACTCAAGCTGAGCGCCGCCGGCGATCACGCGCGCGCCGCTGCCGCTTTGGAAAAAGCTGTGGCGTTAGATCCCACTTACGCACTGGCGCTGGGGGACCTGGGCGGCCAGTACGTGCTCTTGGGGCGCTACCAGGAAGCAATCACTACACTGGGTCGTGCATTGGCCATCGCGCCCGCCGCTTCCTGGCTGCATTCCAACTTTGCGTTGGCCTTAATCAAGTCAGGCAGGCTTGCGGAAGCTGAGCAGTCCGCGCGCAACGCGATACACCTCAACCCCGGAAATATGCAAGCGCATTACCTGCTGGGCTGCGCGCTGGTGATCGAAAACAACCGCGCCGAGGGCATCCAGGAATTGGAAGCGGCGGCTGGCGAGGTGCCTGAAGCGTATCGGGCCTTGGCCCAGACATACCAACTCGACGGCCAGACCGATTTGGCCCGAGCGGAGCAATATCAGTATCAGGTGGCCACCGAAGCACGCTCGCGCAAGAAAACAGGCGCGTGGCAGGACGCGTTGTTACCCTTCGGCACTCGCGTGAAATAACAGGGCGTTTTCTCGCGGCCATCCACTAATGGCGCCGCCGGCTAGGCCGCGTGCAGCGGCGCGTCCAATGCTTCCCGTACCTTGGAAGCCAGCACCTCGGCTCGCAGCGGCTTTTGCAGGAATGACATGCCCGGCCGCAAAGCGCCCGTGCGCACCAGCACGTCGTCCGTGTAGCCGGACATGAAGATCACTTTGGCGTCCGGCCGGATTTGGAGCACACGTTCCGCTAATTCTCGCCCGGTCATCCGCGGCATCACCATGTCAGTCAAGACAAGGTCAATCGCGGCGCCACGCTCCTCAAAAATGCGGGAAGCCTCTTCGCCGTTCGAAGCTTCGATGACGTTATATCCACGACGCGTGAGCACCTGCGTCAACAAGCGCCGCACACTATCTTCATCTTCCACCAGCAGCACGGTCTCATTCCCGGCAGGGACAGGAGCCAGGGAAGATGCGTTTTCCGGCCGCTCGGCCGGCTGCAGTATGGCCGGCAGGCAAACCGTAAATGTGGCCCCTTGGCCGGGAGCGCTTCGCACCCATACATCGCCCCGGCTGTCTTTTACAATTTTGCGCACCGTGCTCAAGCCCAGGCCCGTTCCTTTGCCTTTTTCCTTGGTGGTAAAGAAGGGCTCCCACAGGCGCGGCAAAAGTTCCTCTGCGATCCCCCGCCCGTTGTCGCGGACAGAGAGCAGCACTGCCGCGCCGTGCTCCATTTCGTGCAGCAGGGCCGTTTCACTGTCCAGCTCGCAATTCGAGGTGCTGATCACGATGCGGCCGCCTTGGGGCATCGCATCGCGCGCGTTCAGGATCAGGTTCATGACTACCTGCTCCATCTGACCCGGATCGGCCATCACCCGGTGGAGTCCCGGGCTCAACTCGGTGGACAGCTCTAAATATTCGCCGATAATCGGCTCCAGCATGCGCCGCATATCGTTCACCACGGCGTTCAAATCGAGCGCCGTGGGCCGGACCGATTCATCGCGTGTGAAGCCCAGCAATTGCGCAGTCAATCGCGAACCCCGGTTAGCGGCTTTGCGAATCTCGTCCAGTTCGACGCGCAGCGGTTCACTCTGGCTCATGCGGCTCAAAACGATGTCGCTATAACCGGCGATCAGGGTCAAGAGATTGGCAAAATCGTGCGCGACGCCCCCTACCAGGCGGCCCATGGTTTCCATCTTTTTGCCTTGGGCTTCGGAAGGCGAGGCTGCGGTCTCGTCCAACATCTGCCGTACGAGCAAGGCTCCTTCGGCGTGCGCTGTCGCGATTATCCGGTATCGTTTTCCGGACCGCTCGTACTCCCAGGAAAAGCGTTCGGATTGGCCGTTCAAGATGCTTCTCAAACCAGCCCGAAGCTCTCCAGAACCGTATTCTTCTTCACAATTCGAAGCCCGCCACGCACGATTGGAACCAGACACGTGCCCGCTGCAATTGAGGAGGGCCGCTGGAAACGGGATTGAGTCGATCGCGACCACGTCGCTGGAAACCGCCGATTGCCAGGAAATCCTTGCATTGGACGGGCTGGCCACGCTCTCCCAGTAGCAATCTCATAACCAACTCTCGAGGAGAGCTAAGTACCTTTTATTACCTATAGATTGCCTGCATCTGAGACCTCCGAATCGCACGTAAAAAACACCAGGCGGGGAAATTGTACTGCAATGGTCTAGCCCGGCTTCGACATCCTAGTTGCGGAATTTGACACCTGATTATCTGGATGATATATGTAAAGTTCAGCCAGAGGGGATCATATGGCCGACGAAAAAGCGCCTCCTCCGAAACCTCCTGCCAAGCCCCCTGCCGTAATGGCCGCTACTCCCTGGGAGGGCGAGCTTCCCGCCGCATTAAAGGAACGCTTCGGCGATCAGATCCGCGAAACCTCCGCATATTTGGGCCAGCCGTTCGTTTTTGCAAAATCTGAATCGATTGTCGATCTTCTCGAATACCTGAAGTACGAAGCCGATTTCGATTACCTGGTGGATATCACCGCGGTGGATTGGCCAAAGAGGGCGCAGCGTTTCGATCTCATTTATATCCTCTACAGCTTCGCGCGGAATGAGCGGGTTCGGATTAAGACCCAAATCTCCGAAGGGAGCCATCCGCAAAGCGTGGTTCGCGTCCACGCGACCGCCAACTGGCTGGAGCGCGAAATCTTCGACATGTTCGGGATCGAATTTGCCGGCCATCCGGACTTGCGGCGTATTCTCATGCCGGAAGATTGGGACGGCCACCCTTTTCGCAAAGACTACGGCATCGTGCAGCAAGATGCCGGGTGGGTGCAGTCGAATCTCAAGATCGAAAGCGGGCAATGAGCCATGCCTGATGCGACCTTTCTCGATTCGACCGAACTGGTCCTGAACATGGGGCCGCAGCATCCCTCCACGCACGGCGTGCTGCGCGTAATCCTGGAGTTGGATGGCGAAAAGGTGCTCGGTGCCGATTGCGTCATCGGTTACCTGCATCGCGGCGTGGAAAAGGTCGCGGAGAACCGCACGTACGCGCAGGTGAATCCTTATCTGGACCGCTTGGATTATGTAGCTGCTGTCTCGAACAGCTTGGGCTACTGCCTGGCCGTGGAGAAGCTGCTAAACGTGGAGGCGCCGCCTCGCGCGCAAGCGATTCGGGTAATCCTGACGGAACTGAATCGTATCGCGAGCCACCTCGTCTGGCTAGGTACGCACGCGTTAGACATCGGTGCCATTACGCCGGTGTTCTATTGCTTCCGCGAGCGCGAAGAAACCCTGAATATCTTCGAGAAGTACTGCGGCGCGCGCCTCACTACCCACGCCTTCCGTGTCGGCGGACTGCAATATGACCTTTATGACGGCTTCGAGCAGGAAGTGAAGGCTTTCTGCGACATGTTCCTACCCAAGGTGGATGAGTACGAGGAACTGCTCACCGGCAACCGGATTTGGGTCAACCGCCTCAAAGAAGTTGGGATTCTGAACGGCGAAGACTGCAAGCGGTACGGCGTCACCGGACCGGTTTTGCGCGCCGCGGGCGTGCACTGGGACCTCCGGAAAGCTCAACCCTACTCGGGCTATGAAAAGTACGACTTTGTCATTCCCATTGGTCAGAACGGCGACACCTACGACCGGTACATGGTGCGGATGGAAGAGATGCGGCAGGCGGTAAGGATCATCCGTCAGGCGGTCGAAGGCATCCCGGAAGGGCCCATTATGGCTAAGGGCTGCAAGATCATCAAGCCGCCGGTGGGCGAAGCTTACGTTTCCATCGAAGCTCCCAAAGGCGAATTGGGCTACTACATCGTGAGCGACGGTTCGACCACCCCCTACCGTGTGCGGGTGCGGCCGCCGTCGTTCATTAATTTGCAAGCGCTCGATCGCATGGTCCGCGGCGGGCTGATCGCCGACGTGGTGGCAGTGATTGGAACTTTGGACATCGTGCTAGGCGAGGTGGACCGATGACGGCACAACAACTACTCCGAAAAATCTTCCTCGTCGATCTTTTCCAGGGGCTGCGGATCACGTTTCGCTATCAGCCCACCAAATACATCTGTACCGAGCAGTATCCGCAACAACGGCCGAAAATAGCGGAACGTTATCGCGGGGCGCCCCGGCTCAACACCAACCCAGAAACGGGCGAGACACTCTGCAACTGCTGCAACCTCTGCGCGCTCGCCTGCCCGGAGGGGCTGATCGTGGTCACCAGCCAGCGCAATGAACAAACCAAGCGCAAAGAGCTGGTCAGCTACACCTACGATACTTCGCGCTGCATGTTCTGCGGCCTTTGCCAGGACGCCTGCGCTTCGAACGCGATCGAACTCACGCAGGATTTCGAACTGGCCACCTACACGCGCGCGGGGCAGATCTGGGACCGCCCCGTGCTCGAAGATGGGCCGCGGCCCACGGTGTACAGATGCTGACGGACACCATTCTCTTCTACATCTTCGCGGCCCTTGTTCTGGGAGGCGGAATCTTTACGATCACGCGCCGCAGCGCGGTCCACAGTGCCATCGCCCTCATCACCTCGCTGCTCGGCGTCGCTGGCCTATATCTGTTACAGCAGGCCGAGTTCCTGTTTGCCGTGCAGATCGTGTTGTATGTCGGCGGCATTATGGTGCTGTTCCTGTTCGTCATCATGCTGGTGAACCTGGATCAGGCCGCCCGCGAGCGCCAGTTCAACCGCCACTGGCTGGCGGGACTGGCCGCAGTTGTAGCCGTTGGTGCGCAGATCGGCTACTTCGTCTATCGCGGCAAAGGCGCTTTCCACGTAGCCGAAATCGGGAGCGTTCTCCCGGCCACGGCGGGCAATACGGAAGTGCTGGCGGATTCGCTCTTCTCAGAATACCTGCTGCCCTTCGAGATCGCTTCGGTGCTGCTGCTGGTTGCCGTGGTCGGTTCCGTGGTAATGGCGAAGAAGAGGATTTGACATGCATGCGATTACTACCGTGCACTACCTGGCGCTCAGCGCGGCGCTGTTGTTGATCGGCTCTGTGGGTGTGCTCACGCGCCGCAACATCGTAATCATTCTGATGTCGATCGAGCTGATCTTAAATGCGGTGAATCTCAATCTGATCGCGTTCTCCCACGCCTTCCGCAATGTGAATGGCCAGATCTTCGCCATCTTCGTGATTACCGATGCGGTGGCAGAAGCAGCCGTTGGGCTGGGCATCCTGATTGCGTTGTTCCGCAACAAAGAAACCGTGCTGGCGGACGAGATCGACTTGCTGAAATGGTGACGCCGTGAATTTTTTGGACCGCATTTGGCTCATCCCGCTGTTCCCGCTGCTCGGAGCGGCGCTGATGCTGCTGGTGGGCAAAAAATTGGACCCACAACACCATGGACACAACGGAGCCGCGACCGTCAGGAAGCGTAATTTAAAATTTATCGTCAGCCTCCTCTGCCCCGGCATGGTCCTCCTTTCGTTCTTGCTTTCCTGTGGCGCTGTGTGGCAGCTTTCCCAATTACCCGAGAAACTCCATCAGGTGGTTCAGTTCACCTGGCTGGCCGGCATGCCGTCCCACCTCGCCAATGGGGGCCTTGCCACGTTCCAGGCCGATTGGGGGTTCCTGCTCGATCCGCTCAGCTCGGTCATGATCCTCGTGGTGACCGGTATTGGTTTTCTCATCCATGTTTATTCGGTCGGCTACATGGCGCACGATGGCGGCTATTTCCGGTTCTTCGGCTATCTCAACCTGTTCGTTTTTTTCATGCTGATGCTGGTGCTGGCCAACAACTATGCCCTCCTGTTCGTGGGATGGGAAGGCGTCGGGCTGTGCAGTTATCTGTTAATCGGATTCTACTTTCATAAGAAGTCGGCAGGCGATGCAGGGAAAAAAGCGTTCATCGTGAATCGGGTCGGCGATGCCGGGTTCATCCTGGGCATGCTGTTGATGCTCTCGTTGCTCGGCACGGTGCGGTTTACGGACGTTAATGCAGCCCTGCATGCATCCTGCTTCTCGCCGGGCTTGATAACTGCAATCGCCGTGCTCTTATTCATCGGCGCCACCGGCAAATCGGCGCAGTTTCCTCTTTTTGTTTGGCTCCCGGATGCCATGGAAGGCCCCACCCCAGTCTCCGCTTTGATTCACGCCGCCACGATGGTGACCGCGGGCGTCTATATGGTGGCACGCTCCTCGGCGCTGTTCCAACTCACCCCGGTTGGCTCCGCGATTGTCGCTTCGATCGGCGCGTTTACCGCCATCTTTGCCGCTACCATCGCACTCACGCAGAACGACATCAAACGCGTCCTGGCCTACTCCACTGTGAGCCAACTCGGCTATATGTTTCTGGCGCTCGGCGTGGGCGCTTACTGGGTAGCAGTCTTCCATCTGTTCACCCACGCGTTCTTCAAAGCCCTGCTCTTCCTCTGCTCCGGTTCCGTGATTCACGCGCTAGGCGGCGAGCAGGATATGCGCTACATGGGCGCTCTGAAGAACAAGATCCCCCTCACGCACTGGACCATGTTCGTAGGTTCCATCGCCATTGCCGGCATTCCCGGTTTCGCCGGCTTTTTCTCCAAAGATGAAATCCTGTGGCAGGCATATCAGAGCTCGCGAGTTCTGTGGGCCGTCGGGTTCATCACCGCTGCCTTGACCGCGTTCTACATGTGGCGATTGATGAACCTGACGTTCTACGGCCAGTCGCGTGTCGCTCCGGAAAAGGAAGCGCGCATTCACGAATCGCCGGCCGTGATGACTCTGCCACTCACCGTTCTGGCCATCGGCAGCGTCTTCGTTGGATGGCTCGGAACGCCCAAACTGTGGAACCTGGGCGAAGGCTTCCATACATTCGAGCGATGGCTGGAGCCCGCTTTCCCCGTCGTGAAGGAAACGGAACATGCCGCCTCCACCGAGTGGCTGCTGATGGCGCTTTCGGTGGCCGTCGCCTTGATCGGTATTCTGGTCGCGCGGTATTTCTACGTTCTTCGGACGGAAATCCCCGATCGCATCGCCGCCGCCGTGAAGCCTTTGTACAACGGCTCCTTCCATAAGTGGTACGTGGATGAGCTTTACGATTTCCTGTTCGTCAACGGTCTCGGCAAGGGGGGCGGTCGCGCGCTGGGCGCATTCGACCGAACGGTGGTAGATGGCGGCGTGAATGGCGCGGGCTGGCTGACGCGCTTCTCTTCCAAGCTTTCTATCTGGTGGGACACCTGGATTGTGGATGGCGTGGTCCGCTTCAGCTCCTTCCTGGTCCGCATGCTTTCCTACCCCGCCTGCATCCTCCAAACAGGGCGCGTGCAGGGCTACGCATTCGGCATCGTGGTCGGAGTGGTGGCGTTTCTCGGGTACTACATGACGCGGTGAACTATGAATTTAGGCGTACTCCATTCTTGTGGGGCCAGGGCTTCAGCCCTGCCGCCCGGCTTCTGCCCGGCGCGGGCGGGCACAGCTACTTCAGTTTGCCTAAGCCGGGCGAAAGCCCGGCGGCAGCCCAAAGGGGCCCGCCCCACGAAGTGACCTATGGACCAGCACTTACTCAGCATCGTTTTGTGGACCCCGGTCGCGGGCCTCTTAGTTCTGCTCTTTCTGCCTTCGGGGAACAAGGCACTAATCCGCTTGTGGGCGAACGTGGCGAGTTTCGCCGGCTTCCTGGTGTCGCTTCCTCTGGTCTGGCAGTTCCGGTCCGGCGCCGCCGGGTTCCAGTTTGTCGAGCGCGCCCCCTGGATTCCCTCGCTAGGCGCCACTTACGCGCTGGGCATCGATGGTATTAGCCTGCTGCTGCTCATGCTCACCACGCTAGTCGGGTTCCTGGCGATCCTCTGTTCGTGGAACGCCGTCCAGGAGCGCGTGAAGGAATACTACGCCATGTTCCTGTTGCTGCAGACGGGCATGATCGGGGTGTTCCTCTCCCTCGATTTCTTCCTGTTCTACATCTTCTGGGAACTGGTGCTGATTCCGATGTACTTCGTCATCGGAATCTGGGGCGGTCCGCGCAAACTTTACGCCGCAATTAAGTTCTTCCTATACACCCTGGCGGGGTCAGTCCTGATGTTGCTGGGCATCCTCACCCTTTATTTCCAGCACTTCAGCCAGTTCGGCTTCTACACGTTCGATATTGCGGAACTGATGAAGCTGCAGTTACCGCTGAGTCTGCAGCAATGGGTCTTCTGGGCCTTTTTCCTGGGCTTCGCCGTTAAGGTGCCGATGTTCCCGTTCCATACCTGGCTTCCCGACGCTCACGTGGAAGCGCCCACCGCCGGGTCGGTAATTCTGGCGAGCGTCCTGTTGAAGATGGGGACTTACGGTTTCATCCGGTTCTCCCTGCCGCTGCTGCCCCAAGCGTCTGTCGATCGCACCATCGTGCAGATCCTGGCGATTCTCTCGATCATCGGCATCATTTACGGCGCGCTGGTCAGCTTGATGCAGCAGGATTGGAAGAAATTGGTGGCCTACTCTTCGGTGAGTCATCTGGGCTTCTGCACGCTCGGCATCTTCGCTATGAACCCGAACGGGATCGCGGGCAGCGTCATTCAGCAAATCAATCACGGCATCTCCACCGGCATGCTCTTCCTGGTGATCGGCGTGATCTACGAGCGCCGCCACACGCGCGAGATCGCCGAGTATGGCGGCTTGGCGCACGTCATGCCCAAGTTCGCCGTGATCTTTGCCATCGCCATGCTGAGTTCGGCCGGTCTGCCGCTCCTGAACGGGTTCATCGGCGAGTTCACCATCCTGCAGGGTGCTTTCGAAGCCGACCGCGCCTGGGCCGCGTTCGCCGTTACGGGTGTGATCTTCGGCGCGGCTTACCTGCTGTGGTTGTATCAGCGAACCATGCTGGGCGAAGTCACGAACACCAAGAACCTCGGCTTGCCCGATATGAGCTTCCGCGAGGTCGCGGTCTTCCTGCCGCTGATCGCCTGGGCCATCTGGATCGGCGTTTATCCCAAGCCGTACTTCGACGTTCTCCGCCAGCCGGTGAATGAGATCGTCCAGCGCGTGCGCCCGGATTACTTTGTGGGGCAGCCTTTACAGGCTGCCGCCGGCTTTCAGCCGGTGCGCCGCACGGAAGTGCGGCGGCAGGCCGAAAGGCCTGCCCCACCGGCGGTCCAGGAGGCTGCTCAATGACTCAGTTCTACACTTCCATCGACCACTTCACCATCGTCCCGGCACTCATGCTGGTGCTGTTCGGCTGCGCTATCTTTTTATTCGATCTGTGGCTGTTTCCTGCGCCGCGCCAGCGCAAATGGCTCGTGTGGTTCGTGATCCTGGCAGAACTGTTCACGGGATGGGGCCTCTGGCGGCAATACACATACCTGATGGACACCGGCGTCAGCCAACTCCTCGGCTTCCACGGTTCCGTCACCGTCGATGGCTTCAGCATTTTCTTCAATGCGATTTTCGCTGTTACGGCGTTGATCGTGGCTGTAGTCTCGGCCAAGTACCTGGAGATCGCCGGTGAGCATCATGGCGAATACTACGGCCTGATCCTCCTCGCCCAATCCGGGATGTATTTCCTGGCCGCGGGTACAGACCTCGTCACCCTCTTCATTGGTCTGGAACTGATGGCGCTGTGCTTCTACGTAATGGTCGGCTTCCTGCGCACCGATAAGCGCTCCAACGAAGCGGCGTTGAAATACCTGCTGCTCGGCGCCTTTGCGACCGGCTTCCTGGCTTACGGGTTCTCGGTCATGTACGGGCTGGCGTGCTCGACGAAACTAGTCGATATCGCGGCTGCGATCTCTGCCCGTCCCGCTTGGGACCCGGTCGTCTTCCTGGCGCTTGCCACCACTTCGGTCGGGCTGCTCTTTAAGATCTCCGCGGTTCCGTTCCATATGTGGGCACCCGATGCCTACGAAGGCGCGCCGACCACCGTGACCGCGTACCTGTCGGTCGGTTCCAAGGCCGCATCAGTTGCCTTCCTGTTGCGCATCTTCCTCGGCCCCCTCGCCTCGGCACGCAACGTTTGGGAACCGCTACTCTCGGCGGTGGCCATCGCGACGCTGACGCTCGGCAATCTGGCCGCCATCAACCAGACCAACATCAAGCGTCTCCTGGCCTACAGTTCGATTTCACATGCGGGCTACATGCTGCTGGGCCTGATCGCCGGCAACGAATACGGCATCAAGGGTGTTGCGGTGTACGTGATGGTGTACACCTTTATGAACCTGGGCGCGTTCCTGGTGCTGGTGGCGCTGCGCCGCGAAAGCATTCTGGGCGAGGATCTCGACGACATCGCCGGACTCATGCACAAGAGCCCCGGTTATGCCGTGCTCATGCTAATTTTTCTGCTGTCTCTGGCCGGCATTCCGCCCACTGCCGGCTTCCTCGGCAAGTACTACATCTTCCTCTCGCTGATCCAGACCGGCCACTACACGCTCGCGATCGTCGCCACCCTCTACGTCGCTGTGGCCATCTATTACTACTTCAAAGTTGTACGCAGCATGTTCGTGCGTGCGGAAGCAGCAGAAGCGCCGCTGGCGACGAGTGTCGGGCTCCGCGTCGCCCTTGCCGCCAGCGGACTCCTCACGCTGCTCATCGGCATCTATCCCGAGCCATTCCTGCGGCTCGCGCAAACGTCGCTCATGCGGTGAGAACCTATGGAAACCATCTTCTCTCATCCCTTGTTCATGCCGGTTGTGGTGACCGTTCTGGTTATCGCGCTCTTCCCCCTCGTGGCCGGCTACATCACGCTGGTGGAGCGCAAAGTCCTCGCCGATTTCCAGGTGCGCCTCGGCCCCATGCGCGTCGGGCCGCATGGTATCCTGCAGCCGATTGCCGATGCATTGAAGCTGCTCCTTAAGGAAGATATCGTTCCTGCCGATGCGGACCGCTCCATCTTTTGGATAGCCCCGGTCATCTCCACTTTCACCGCGCTCACCGCATTTGCTGTGCTGCCCTTCGCGCGCAACATCTTCGTCGCGGACGTAAATGTAGGCCTGCTGGTCATCTCCGCCATGTCAGCCGTCGGTATTCTCGGAATCATCCTCGGCGGCTGGGCTTCCAATAGCCACTACCCTCTGTTGGGTGCGCTGCGCAGCGCCGCGCAACTGGTTAGTTATGAAGTCGCGCTTGCCTTCGCGCTGCTGTCCGGCGTCATGGCTGCCGGAACGCTCAGTTTGCAAGGGATCGTCCACGCGCAATTGGACCGCGGCTCCTGGTTCATCTTCAGCAATTACGGCTTCATGATCGTGCCGTTCGCCGTCTACATGATCTCCGCCGTGGCCGAGACCAACCGCGCGCCGTTCGATTTGCCCGAAGCCGAGTCGGAGTTGGTCGCGGGGTTCCACACCGAATACAGCGGCTTCCGCTGGGCGCTCTATTTCCTCGCCGAATACGCCAACATCTTCGTGGTAGCCTCCGTGGCCGCTACGCTTTTCTGGGGCGGATGGCTGCGGCCCTTCCCCAATGTTGCCTGGCTGGCGATGCCGCTGGACTACGTCTTTCCCGTGGTTCTCTTCGCTAGTTCGGCCATCTTAACGATCCGCATGGTAAAGCCGCTCGTCGATCCGTTGCAGCAGAAGGTCCTATATGTCGTGGCTCTCTGTCTGCTGGCGATCGCCGGGCTTTTCGCCCTTCCTGCCGTAAACGGCGCCGTCATTGGCCTGTTCTGGTTCCTGTTGAAGGTCTCGATCATCATCTATTTGATGATCTGGTTTCGCGGCACCTTTCCGCGCTACCGCTACGATCAGCTCATGAACATCGGCTGGAAGTACATGATCCCGATCGGCATGGGTGCGGTGCTCATTAACGCGCTTTTGGGGATGGCGCACGCAGGGTGAGTTACCGGAACACGCCCGTGTGTCCCAGCGAATACCGGCCCGGTTGCGGATAGACGCATAGACCGTGCGGACCGCGCCCCACCGGAATGCGCGCCAGCAGTGTCCCGCTGGTCGTATCGATGGCATACACCTCCGCGTTGTAGCGCCCCGATAACCATAGCACTTTGCCATCCGCAGAAACGCCGCCCATATCCGGGCTGCCGCCACCCGGCAGTTCCCACTTCTTAGCCACCTTGCGCGTACCCAGGTCGATCAGCGAAATACTGCCTTCCCCGCGGTTCGAGACGTACAGCATTTTGGAATCACGGCTTACATATAGACCATGGGCGCCCTTGCCGGTCGGAATGAAACCAATCTGTTTGAAGGCATCCCCATCAATCATGTGGACTCCGTCCGCGTGCATGTCTGCCACATAAAACACGGAGCCATCGGGCGAAGTCTTCACGTCCTGCGGCATGCCGGCCGGTTCGACCGGCAGACGGCCTATCAGTTTCTTCTCCGCCACATCCACCTTGATGAGCCCCTTGCCGAATTCGCAGCTAGCAATCAGGTAACGGCCATTAGCGGAGAAATCCATGTGGTCGACGCCCTTGCAGTTCGTCCAAAGCTCGTTTTGCAGTTTCATCGTCTGGGCGTCGTAGAATTCGAGCCGTTCGCGCTGCTCCGCCACCACGATGGCGTACTTACCATCGGGCGTGTAGTACATGTTGTAAGGGTCGCTCACCGGGATCGTCTCGTGCTTGCTGCCATCGCGTGGATCGATCCGGGTGAGGGAGTTGCCAATATCGTTGAGTATCCACAGCGTCTTCAGGTCCCACGATGGCGTCACATGCTGGGGTTGCTTCCCCACCTGGTAGTGTGCGATGACCTTGTAGGTAGCCGGGTCGATCACGTCCACGGTGTTGCTCACCGTGTTCGGCACGTATACGCGAGGAACGAAGTCTTTGACAACTGGGCTGAGTTGCCCTGGCCGGTCGGCAGCATAAATGTCATCGGGATCCAGCACTGCCGGCATCCCCGGCAACTGGTTCTCGACTTGCCGAACCGTGGCGGCTTCGGCTTTGGTAGGAGGCGCCTTGCTTTCTTTGGAACAACCCGAGAGTACTGCAACCGCAGTAAGGACTACACCGAACTTCCACATGGAAAAAACCACCCTACTCTTGAATCTAAAACAAGAATTGCCGCGTTTCTACCACGCCGGAAGAAAATCCCCTATTTTTGCGAGGCGGCAATCGCCTGGCCGAGGTCCCAGATGATGTCATCGAGGTCCTCGATCCCCACCGAGAGCCGCACCAGGTCCTTCGATACGCCGGCTTCGAGTTGTTGTTCGTCGGTGAGTTGCTGGTGCGTGGTCGAGGCCGGATGAATGATCAGGCTCTTGGCGTCCCCCAAGTTCGCGAGGTGTGAGAAGAGTTGCACGGAATCGATGAGTTTCCGCCCCGCCTCCAGCCCACCCTTGATTCCAAAGGTTACGATCGAGCCGCAACCCTTCGGCAAATACTTTTGCGCCAAGCCGTAGTACGGGCTGGATTTCAGGCCCGGGTACTTCACCCATGAAACCGCCGGATTCTTGGTGAGCCATTCCGCCACGGCCAACGCGTTGCCGCTATGCCGCTCCATGCGCAGATTCAATGTTTCGATCCCTTGCAGGAACAGGAATGAGTTCAGCGGCGCCAGACAGGGGCCGAAATCCCGCAACCCTTCCACCCGGGCTTTAATGATGAACGCCAGGTTCCCGAACACTTCGCTGAACTTCATCCCGTGATAGCCGGGACTGGGTTGGGTGATGGCGGGATACTTATCGGTCCAGGCGAACTTTCCGCTATCGACGATAATGCCGCCGATCGAAGTGCCGTGGCCTCCCAGGAACTTGGTTGCCGAGTGCACCACGATATCGGCGCCGTGCTCGATCGGCCGGCACAGGTAGGGGGACGCCATTGTATTATCGATAACCAACGGGACACCCGCTGCGTGCGCGATGGCCGCCACCTTTTCAATATCCAGCACGTTCATCCGCGGATTGGCGATCGTCTCGCCGTAAATGGCTCGCGTCTTCGGCGTGATGGCTTTCCGGAAATTCTCTGGGTCGTCCGGCTCGACGAAGTTTACATTAATGCCGATTCGCCGGAAGCTGACGTCGAACTGCGTATAGGTGCCGCCGTAGAGCGTGCTGGCGGCGACCACTTCTTCGCCCAGCCCCACGATGCTCGAGATCGCCAGAAACTGCGCCGCCTGGCCGCTGGATGTGGCCAGCCCGGCAATGCCGCCTTCGAGCGACGCCACGCGTTCCTCGAACACCGCCGTTGTCGGGTTCATAATGCGCGTGTAAATATTCCCGAACTGCTGCAGCGCGAAGAGCGCCGCGGCATGTGACGAATCTTCGAAGACGTATGAAGTCGTCTGATAGATCGGCACGGCTCGCGCGAGCGATGCCTGATCGGGTGTATGGCCCGCATGCAGTGAGCGGGTAGCAAAACCTAGTTGACGGGCGGGAGCAGGAGCGTCGGCCATAAGGAGACAGCATACCGCAGAGCCGTCCCGATAAGGGCCCCCGGAAATCCCCTTTTTGACATTCCTTGCGCCATTCTTTACCCTGGTAAATATGACTGACCAGTCAGTCACCGAGCGAAAGCGCAGTTCCATCCTGGATGCGGCGCGTGCGGTATTCTCCCGAAAAGGCTACGCCGAGGCGGCCGTCGAGGATGTTGCCGAAGAGGCTCGCATCGCCAAAGGCACCCTCTACCTCTACTTCAAGTCCAAAGAGGAGATGTACCTGGCGGCGCTGGCCAGCGACGTCCAAGCCATGGCCTCCGAGAGCCGGCGGGAAATGGAATCCGCGCAGAGCTTTCGCGAGAAGCTGCGAGTTTTTTTTCGGGTCCGCCTGGATTATTGCAAATCGCGCGAGGACTTTCTTCGCATTTACCTCGCTGAATACGGAAGCATGTTCGTGAAGGCGCCGATTAATCCATATCTGAGCCAATTGCTGCGCGAGAACATGCGCTACCTCAGCAAGGTGGCCGAGGAGGCGATCGAGCGCGGGGAAGTCGCGCCAGTCTCACCCGGCGCGCTGGCTGCCGCGATTTACGATATGTCGCGCGGCTTGATCGAGCGACGCTTGCTCGGGTGGAAGGAATTTCGGGCGCCGGATGAAATCGAATTCACTACCGATCTGCTGTTATCCGGTGTTGGCCGCTGTGGAAAGTCCGCCATCAAGCGGACCAAACGGGCATGAGGAAGAGCGGAGGGTACGGAGTGCACAAGAGCTTTGGGGCAGCAGTAGCCGTTTTTGTGGCATTGTGGATCGCGCCGGCAGCTTTGCAGGCGCAGGCCGGTCCTCCGGCCGGCGGGGCTCCGTCTTCCGCGATCCAATTGCCGCTGTCTGGCCGCACCGGACAATCGGGAACGGTCGCTACGGTGCAAAACGCGCTGCCCGGTGGTGTGCAATCGGTCAATACATTGAGCAGCACCGTGCAGGTGCAAGGCGCGTACGCGGGCGGCGTTCCCTCAACGGAAGCGCCTGGCGCACCATTGCCGCTATCCCTGACGGAAGCCATTCGCCGCGGCCTGCAATACAACTTGGGAACGGTGGGATTTCAGAACAGCATCCGCCAGGCTCAGGGACAGCGTTGGGCCGAACTCTCGCTCTTGCTGCCCAACCTTAATGGAAGCCTGATCGGCACGGAAGAGCAGGTGAATCTCGCGGCATTCGGCTTCAAATTCCAATCGCCTATACCCGGTTTCAGCATTCCCACCGTAGTCGGCCCGTTTCACTATTTCGACCTGCGCGCACGCTTAACGCAAACGGTCGCCAACCTGACCACTCTCCGCAACTATCGCGCCACCGGAGAGACGCTGCGGGCCACTCAGCTTTCGGCGCAGGATGCGCGCGATCTGGTGGTGCTGGCCGTCACCGGCGGATACCTTTCGATCATTTCCGCCGCCGCGCGGATCGATTCGGCCCGCGCCCAGGTCGCTACCGCGCAAGCCACCTACCAGCAAGCGGTGGACCGGCACAATGCCGGCGTCACGGCGCGCATTGATGTCACGCGCAGCCAGGTGGAACTGCAAACGCAACAACAGCGGCTCACTTCTCAAGAAACCGACTACGCCAAGCAGAAGATTCAGTTGGGCCGTGTCATCGGACTGCCGCCGGGGCAGGATTTTACGCTGAGCGATGCCATCCCCTACGCTCCGCTTACGGACCTGACCTTAGACCAGGCGCTTATCCGGGCTGCCGCCAATCGCTCCGATCTGAAAGCTGCGCAAGCCCAGGTGCAAGCGGCCCAACTGGTGCGCCAAGCGGCGGTCGCGGAACGTTATCCATCGGCCGAGTTCGCGAGTGACTACGGGGTGATCGGGACTTCGCCCACCAGTTCGCACGGGACTTTCACCGTTACCGGCACTCTGCGGTTTCCCATCTGGCAGGGCGGCCGCGTCCACGCCGATATTGAAATAGCCGATTCGGCGCTCCAGCAGCGCCGCGCGGAGTACGAAGACTTGCGCGGCCGCATCGATGCCGATGTCCGCCAGGCCTTTCTGGATCTGACTGCCGCCGCGAGCCAGGTCACTGTGTCCCAAAGCAACCGCGACTTGGCCCAGGATACTCTGGCGCAGGCACGCGACCGGTTCGCCGCTGGTGTGGCGGACACGATCGAGGTAGTCCAGGCGCAGGAGGCCGTCGCCGCCGCCGAACAGGATTACATCAGCAGCCTGTACGCACATAATCTGGCGAAGGCTTCACTAGCGCGTGCCATGGGACAGGCCGAACAAGGAATTCAGCAGCTTCTCGGGAGACCATAATGCCAACGGAAGAATTGAAAAAGGACGACCTGCGGAAAGCGGAGCGGTCCGTCACCGTTCCAGAACCTCCACCCCGGACCCGCGGCCGCGGCAAGGCTCTCTTCGTAGTCCTGCTCATCGGCGCCATTCTCGCCACCGGCGGCGTCCTGTACTGGAATTATTCGCAAACCTACGAATCCACCGACGACGCTCAGGTGGATGGACACCTGAACGGCATCAGTTCGCGCATCGCCGGCACCATCACCTCCGTCTACGTTGACGAGAACCAATTCGTGAAGGCCGGCCAGTTGGTCGCCGAAATCGATCCTCAGGACTTTAACCTGGCGCTGCAACAGGCTAAAGCCGAAGTGGCGCAGAAACAGGCCGAGATCCAGGTGCAAAACCCCAATGTGCCGATGACCGAGACTTCCAGCGAAACCACCATTACCGGCGCCGAAGCCGACGTAGCGACCGCCAATGCGGCCGTCGCCTGGGCCGAGCGCGATTACGTAGCCGCCCAAGGGCGCCTGCGTGAAGCCGAGGCAAATAATGCCAAAGCAAGGGACGATGTAGCGCGTTACAAAGCCCTGGTGGATAAGGACGAGATCTCGCGCCAGATCTACGACCAGGCCGTCTCGAATGCTAACGCTACTGCGGCGGCCGTGGATGCCAATCGGGCCGCTACCGAAGCCTCGCAGAAACTTGTCGATGAGCGGCGCGCCCAACTGGCGCAATCGCAGAGCCGCCTGGCGGAAGCCAACCGCAACGCACCCCATCGTCTGGCGATCAGCCGGGCCAACGTGGCCGCGAAACAGGCGGACGCGCAAGTCGCCAAGACCCGCCTCGACCAGGCCCAGCTCAATCTCTCGTACACCAAAATCTACGCCCCCGTGGCCGGCGTGGTCACCAAGCGCAACGTCGAAGTTGGAAACCGCGTGCAGCCCGGCCAGCAGTTGTTCCTGGTGGCGCAACTTGATGACCTGTGGGTCACGGCCAATTTCAAAGAAACCCAGTTGCACCGCATGCATCCGGGCCAGCGCGTCACCATCTCAGTGGATGCCTACGATCAGAAGCTGAACGGGTATATCGACAGCATGCCCGGCGCGACCGGAACCATCACCAGCCTCCTGCCGCCGGAAAACGCCAGCGGCAATTACGTAAAAGTCGTGCAGCGGCTGCCCGTGCGCATCCGTTTTGACAAGAATCAATCCGGACTCGACCGTCTGCGTCCCGGCATGTCGGTCGAGCCCAAAGTGATGCTGCAGTAGAGGGAGCGCCGGTGGCGGAATCGCAAGGCAGTCTCTGGACCCCCAAACACAACCCCTGGGCGGTGGCGCTCACCGTGACGCTGGCTACTTTCATGGAGGTGCTCGACACCTCCATCGCCAACGTGTCGCTGCCACACATCGCCAGCAATCTCTCGGCCAGCACCGACGAATCCACCTGGGTCCTGACCAGCTACCTGGTTTCCAACGCCATCATTCTTCCCATGAGCGCGTGGCTGCAGCGCATCATGGGCCGCAAGCGCTTCTATATGACCTGCGTGGCACTGTTCACCTGCAGCAGCTTTCTCTGCGGGCTGGCGCCGAGCCTGGGAATGCTCGTCTTGTTCCGCATCATGCAGGGCGTCGGCGGCGGCGGCTTGCAGCCCAGCGAGCAAGCCATCCTGGCCGATACCTTTGCGCCGGAGAAACGGGGCCAGGCGTTCTCGATTTACGGAATGGCGGTGGTGGTAGCACCGGCATTAGGCCCCACACTGGGCGGGTGGATCACCGACAACTTCAGTTGGCGGTGGATCTTTTACATCAACGTCCCCATCGGAATCATCTCCCTGCTGCTCACCAGCCGCATGGTGGAAGACCCGCCGTATCTGAAGAAGATCCGCGAGCAGGGCCGGCCCAAGATCGACTACATGGGGCTGAGCCTCATCGTGATTGCCGTGGGATGTTTGCAGATCGTGCTCGACAAGGGACAGGAGTCCGACTGGTTCCACTCCACCTGGATCACGACCCTGCTGATCGTGTCGGTGTACGCCCTGTTCGCCTGGGTAGTGTGGGAGTGGTTCCATCCCGAGCCCATTGTCGATGTGCGTCTCTTCAAGAACCGGAACTTCGCCACGGCCATGTTCTTTACCTTCTGCCTGGGTACGGTGTTGTTCGGAACCACCGTGGTGATTCCGCAGTTCCTGCAACTGCTGATGGGGTATCCGGCTACGAAATCCGGCGAGGCCATGGCCGGTGGCGGCCTCGTCATGTTCTTGATGATGCCGATCGCCGGGCAACTGGTGAGCCGCATCGACCCGCGCGCCATGATGATGATCGGCTTCGGGGCCACAGCCGCAGCCCTCTATTTCATGGTGAGGCACATCAGCCTGCAAATGGACTTCGCGACTGCGGCCATGCTGCGCACCTATCAAGCCATCGGCCTGCCCTTTATCTTCCTCCCATCGAATACGCTGGCCTACGTTGGAATTCCGCGCGAGAAGGGCAATCAGATCGCCTCCATGAACAGTTTCATCCGCAACATAGGAGGCAGCCTGGGGATCGCGGTGATTACTTCATCTCTGACGCGCCAGGTGGCCAAGCATCAAAGCTACATGGTGGCTCATGCCACTCCCGGCAGCCCGGCTTTCGACCAGCTCGCCAACGGCATGACGCAGAGAATGGCGAACCAGGGCATCGGATTGCCCGAACAACACGCCTACAGCCGGATCTCCGGCCTGATCGCCGGTCAAGCAACTACGCTGGCGTACATCGACGTGGTCTCGGTTCTAGCATTGGTGGTAGTCTGCATGATCCCGCTGGTGCTGATCATGAAACGCCCCAAAACGGGACTCGGCAGCCGCGCGGCAGCCGCACACTAAATCTCCTGCACCGCTCCTAACGGTCGCGGCTCAGAAAACAGCGCGTTTACCGAGCCGCGACCGCCAGGGAGCGGTCCATCGCACCCCGGCAATACGCCATCGTAGCCGTCTGGCGCGCCAACACCCATTTGCTTATATTTCTTGACAAGTATATACCGTATAGAGTATATAAAAAGTGTGGCATCTGTTTTCGAAATCATCGCCGAGCCCAACCGCCGCGCAATCCTGAACCTCCTGCTCTCGTCCCAACATTCGGTCGGAGAAATCGAGCGCCAGCTTCACATGCCCCAGCCGGCCGTGTCCAAGCATTTACGCGTGCTGCGCGACGCCGGGTTCGTCGAATCCACGGTGGACGCGCAGCGCCGTCTCTACCGGCTGAAACCGGAACCGCTCGAGGAGGTGGATGCCTGGCTGGCTCCCTTCCGCCGGTTCTGGTCCGCTCATGTGGGTGCTCTCGAACGGCACCTCGACCGCATGCATCCCGCCACACCAATCAAAAAGAAGACCAGGAGAAAAAGATGACCGATCGCGAGCAATACACACCCGGTCCCGCAACCGGGGCGCAGGTACAAAAGAACGGCGAGAAGTGGACGCTCATTCTCGTTAGAGAACTGCGCCACTCGCCGGAAAAAGTCTGGCACGCGCTTACCGACCCGGCGCAACTGCGCGAATGGGCGCCCTTTAACGTCGACGGGCGCCTGGATACCCCGGGAACCACGGTCAAGCTCACCTGGGTGGGAGCACCCGCGCCGATCCCCACAACCGTGACCCGAGCCGACGCTCCCAAGGTGCTGGAGTACGGGGATATCCGGTGGGAACTCCAACCCTCTGGCAGTGGCACGCGCCTGACGCTGTGGAGCACCATCGATCGCCGGTTCATCTCCATGGGTGCAGCCGGATGGCACATTGCTTTCGATGTTCTGGATCGCCTCCTCAGCGGAAATCCGATCAGCCGCATCGCCGGCGCCGACGCCATGAAGTTCGCCGGCTGGCAGCGGCTGAATGCGGAATACGCGAAGCAGTTTGACGTGGAAATGCCCGCTTGGCCACCCCAGGCCGCGAAAAACTAAAGCTCTGAGGGGTTGTATATGAAAGGTCGTCCGTCCGAATCGGCCTCTTCTTTAATCGACAAAAGGATCAAGCAACTGGGGGACTGGCGCGGGAAGATGCTCGCCAGACTGCGCCAGATCATTCACGACGCGGACCCTGAGATCGTCGAAGAATGGAAGTGGATGGGAACCCCCACCTTCTACCATTCCGGCATCGTCTGCACGGGAGAAACATACAAGGACCACGTCAAAATGACATTTGCCAAGGGAGCCGCTCTGAAAGACCCCTCCCGCCTCTTCAATTCCAGCCTCGACGGGAATGTCCGGCGGGCGATCGACATCCATGAAAGTGACAAGGTCGATGAATTGGCCTTGAAGGATTTGATCCGCGCCGCCGTAGCGCTCAATCTCGTGGCCAAGGGCAAGCCGAGGCCCCGTCGCGCGAGCAAACGGGCCGGCTAGGTAGGCCGGTTCACCGGCCGTCACCGCCTCCGCACCTGTACGAGCCCCCGGGCCGATTGCTGCATATTTTCCGTTTTTTCGAGTCTCGAAACGGGCACGAGCAATCTTCCAGCCGGCAGCACTGTCCGCCCCACTCAGTACTTCGGCACGCTCGGATCCACCCGGTCGCTCCACGCCAGGATGCCGCCCTTCATATTCCGAACGTGCTGGAACCCGGCCTGCCGGAAGATGCCGCATGCCTTCGCGCTGCGCATCCCGCTCTTGCAGTGGATCACGATATCCGCGTTCTTGTCGAACTCGCCCAGGTGCTGGGCCACTTCACCCAGCGGGATCAACTTCGCGCCCGGAATCTTGGCGATCTTGTATTCATGCGGTTCGCGCACATCCAGCAGGACGAAGTTGTCGCCGCGATCGAGCTTTTCTTTCACTTCCGTTACTTCGATTTCGCTTTCCGTCACCTTCGGCTCCTGGGCGGGGATTCCGCAGAATTGTTGATAATCGATGAGCTTCGTAATCGTTGGGTGGTCGCCGCAAGCCGGGCACTCGGGGTTCTTACGCAGCTTGAGTTCCCGGAAGCGCATCCCCAGCGCATCGTAAAGAAGCAGCCTTCCCACCAGCGGCTCGCCGATCCCCAGAATCAGCTTCACGGTTTCAGTTGCTTGAATGAGGCCGATCGTACCCGGCAGAATGCCCAGCACTCCGCCCTCCGCGCAACTCGGTACCAACCCCGGAGGAGGTGGTTCGGGATAGAGGCACCGGTAGCATGGCCCGCCTTCATATGCGAACACCGTCGCCTGCCCTTCAAACCGGAAGATCGAGCCGTAGACGTTCGGCTTTCCTAGCAGCACGCAGGCGTCATTCACCAGGTAGCGCGTCGGAAAGTTGTCCGTGCCATCCACCACGTAATCGTAATCTTTCAGGATGTCGAGCGCGTTCTCGCTCGAAAGCGAGACCTCGTGCTTCACAATCTTCAGGTGCGGGTTGATGCCCTGCATCTTTTCGGCGGCGGAATCCAGTTTCTTGCGGCCTACATCGGCGGTAGAGTGGATTACCTGCCGCTGCAGGTTCGTGAAGTCCACCACGTCAAAATCCACCAGGCCGATGCGTCCGATCCCGGCTGCCGCGAGATACAAGCCCAGCGGCGCGCCCAGCCCGCCTGCGCCCACCAGCAGCACCTTGGCGGCCTTCAGCTTTTGCTGGCCTTCCATTCCCACTTCGGGAATGATCAAGTGCCGGCTGTAGCGCAGGATCTCGTCTTTCGAGAGCGTAGTCTCTTCCAGGGGCGGTGCGACCGTCGTGGAACCACCGGCAATCGAGGGCACCAGGGAAATGGTGTCTCCATCTTTGGCCGAAGTGGCATCCTTGCTCAAGTAACGAATATCCTCATCGTTCAAATACACGTTGACGAAGCTGCGCAGCTTTCCTTCGTCCGTATAGATCTGCTTGCGCAGGTCGGGGTATTGGGTGGTAAGGGCGCTCAAAACCTCACCCACGGTGGAGCCTGGCGCCGTCACCGCATCCTGTTTTCCCGTAAACTGCCGCAATGGTGTAGGAATCAAAACCTTCGCCATAGTAACTTGTTACCCTTCCTGTGAGCCTTTGTGGGCTCCCGCCTAACAGTTGAGAGCCGCCGATGAACACGGATGAACGCCGATAAGGCAGCAGCCCCTTCTTCAATCTGCGTTTATCGGCGGCCTGTTCATGCCTGCGCCGCTGCGCCCTCGTAAAACAATTCTTCCTTCACCGCCTCGGTCTGTTCGTAGTTCGGCAGCCAACTATTGGCGTGGTGAAATTGGCCCTTCTGGATCGAAAGCACCACGAACGAATACCACGGGCACGAATTCTGCAAATCCGTTTTGGAGAAATACGCATCGCAATCCGGATGAGAGTGGTAGATTCCGATGAGATCCATGTTCCGCTCGCGGGCGGCTTTATCTGCCGCCAGTAGATCCTCGGGTCTAAGTTCGTAACGCGCTGCCTGCGCGCCCGCAAAAGCATTCTCCAAAGGCAGCGCCACCCGTACCTGCTTCTCCTCGCCGTCGATAGCGCCGATCATCGCGCCGCAGCACTCGTTCGGATATGTCTTGCGGGCGTGTTCCACCATCACCGCCCAAGGTTCCTGTTCGATCCGGATCATTCCTCGTCCCAGAAGTGTTCGCTCAGATATTTTTCCGCGCTGTCGCACAGTACAGTGACGATGGTGGCGCTTTCGCCGCTCTCCGCCACTTCGCGCGCCAGTTTCGTCGCGGCATGCACGTTACACCCCGAGGAGATCCCCACCAGCAGCCCCTCCTCGCGCGCGAGCCGCCGCACCATGGCATACGCGTCTTCGGTTTCAATCCAGAAATTGCCGTCGGCTAGTTGCTCGTCGTAAATGCCGGGTACGATCGCCGTCGGCATATGCTTCAGCCCTTCCAGCCCGTGAAATCCGCTGGAAGGCTGCGCCGAGTAGCATTTCACTTCCGGCAAATCGCGCCGCAGCCGGCGCGTCACGCCGGTGAAAGTGCCGCTGGTGCCCATCGCGGTGATGAAGTGGGTGATGCGTCCGCCGGTCTGTTGAATGATTTCCGGTCCGGTGTGCTCGAAGTGCGCCTTCCAGTTGGCTGGATTGTTGTACTGATCCGGATAAAAATACTGGTCCGGGTCGGCCAGGTAGATCTCGCGGCACAGCCGGATCGCGCCATCCGAGCCTTCGCCCGCATCGCTGAAGACCATCTCCGCGCCGTACGCCTTCAGAATCCGCTTCCGCTCGATGGAGGCATTGGCCGGCAACACCAGTTTCACTTTGTACCCGCGCACCGCCCCGATCATGGCGTACGCGATTCCGGTGTTGCCGCTGGTGGCGTCCAGAATGATTCGGCTATGATTCAGTTTCCCCGATCGCTCGCCGTCGAGGATCATGTTCAGCGCCGGCCGGTCCTTGACGGACCCCCCGGGATTATAAAACTCGGCCTTACCGAGTATTTCCACGCCCGGGTATTCGGCAGAGATCTTTTCGAGGCACACCAGGGGTGTATTCCCCACGGTGGCCAGCAGTGGTTCCGCCTGGGAGCGGGCATGGTTCAGACTGGGAAGGACGTGCGCCATAGGCACTCTATTTGGATTCAACCTCCCGCGCGGCCGATGCAAACATCGCATCTCCCTCGAAGGAAAGCAATTACCAGCACTCTGAGTTCTTGTTCATTCTAGCATTCGAGCGGGCTGTTGCGAGGCGCGGCCGCCAGTCACGGCAGGAGCGCCGATTTTTGCCGTGTGCCATCAACGAGTTCCGGAGCCCGGTGGGAAGTGGGCGGACGTCCGCTTGTTACCCTGCAATTGGGAAGAACGCACGAAACCTATGCGATGGATTTCTTGGATTTTGCTTGCAACTCCGGCTTGGACGGGAACCCAGATTGTAGACACTTTACGATATCGTTTTATCGATCCCGCCACCAACAGCAACTTGGCTAATTGCACGTTGTATATCACTGACCTGACACCCTCGTCCGACGCGGACGATACCTATGTTCCGGCGACCCTGACCTATGCGGTTGTCAACGGCGTGGTGAATCTGACGCTCCAGCCGAACGACGATGCCACCCCGGCGGGCACCAGTTACAGCGTGCAATATGCCTGTTCCAAAAACCAGTCGCCACAGACGGAGATTTGGATTGTGCCATCCGGCGGCCCGTACACGGTGCGTGCGGTCCGTGCGGCCATTTTGCCCACTCCCTCCGCCACGATCTCGCCGTCGCAGTTGAGTTCGGGAGGCGCGGCCGACGGCCAATTATTGCGCTGGAACGCCGCGGCCGGTCAGTGGCAGCCCGCCCAGCTTCGTTACACCGCTGTTTTCTCGGATGCGCTGACAGTATCGGTCCCCGGGAGCATCCATAGGCTCGGAACCGAGGATATCACCGTCACCTGTTTCGACACTGCCACCCCGCCAAATTTGGTAGAGCCGGACGGCTGGAGCGTCGATCCTGCGACCTACGACATAACCATCAACTTCACCGGAACACAAACCGGCCGCTGTGTTCTGCGCTAATCACCACTGGACACGGGGCGAGAGCCGCTTCGTGCTCACCAGATGGCCCGCAGCCGCTCGATCAGCTCGGCTGGATGATACGGCTTTCTTAGAAAACCGGCCGGCTTGCACCCCTTCAGTTTGGTGGTCACGTCCTGCTCGTTGTAGCCGCTGCACAGCATGACGCGTACTTCGGGCGCTACAGCCGTGATGTGCTGGAAGACTTCGCCACCGTCCATCCCCGGCATGTTCAGGTCGAGCAGTACTGCGTGGATCTCCTCGGCGTGCTCGGCAAAGACCTCCACGGCGTGCTTGCCGTCGTCCGCCGTAAGGACCGTGAGTCCCACGCGCTCCAGGATCATGCTGGCAAGGTTCCGAACGGAAGGTTGATCGTCCACCACCAGCACGACCCCCTCGCAACGCCACGACTGCGCTTCACGGACGGCCTCCATCGCGGGCGCGGCAGCGGCTACCGCTGCTGGGAATAGCACCCGGAAAGTAGTCCCTTGCCCAGGCCGGCTCTGGACGCGAATGCTACCGCGATGGCTTCGGATAATTCCCAGCACGGCGGCCAAGCCCAGGCCGCGGCCGGTGAACTTGGTGGTGAAGAATGGATCGAAAATCTTGCCCAACGTCTCTGCATCCATCCCGCACCCCGTGTCCGCTACCTCCAGGAATACGTACCTGCCTGCGGGCAGTATCCGCCCCGGCGACATGGACGGCAATTGCCCCTCTTCCGCCCACACGCACCCGGTCGTCACCTCCACCGTCCCTGTGCTCTCGCCCAGCGATTCGGCCGCGTTAGTAATGAGGTTCATCACCACCTGGCGGATTTGGCTGGCATCCGCCTCGACCGCGGGTAAGTCCTGGGCGAGGCGCATGCGCAGCGCGGCTTTCTTGGAAATAGTGGATTCCAGCAGCCGCACCACACTCTCGATCAACTGGGTTAGATCCAGGGTTTCCAGCACGAAACTGCCGCGCCCCGAATAGGCCAACATTTGTTGGGTCAGGTCGGCTGCGCTCTTGGCAGCGCTCAGTACCTGTTCGAGGCTCTTGCGCGCCCGCGATCCTTCTGGCACGTCCATGGAAGCCAGGCTGGCGTATCCCATGATGCTCGCCAGCAAGTTGTTAAAGTCGTGGGCGATCCCCCCGGCCAGCACGCCCAAGCTCTCCAGCCGCTGCGCGTGCTGCACCTGCGTTTCCAGCCGCCGGCGCTGTTCTTCGGCCTCGTGCCGCTCCTCCATTTCGCGGCGCAGAAATTCGTTCGTCAGTTCGAGTGCCGCGGTGCGGTCTTTGATCCGGTTTTCCAGGCTTTCCTGAACCTTGCGTAACGCCTCTTCGGCACGCTTGCGTCGCGTAACATCCAGGAAAAAGGTCCGCATGCCTTGGATGTGCCCAGCGTCGTCGCGGATGTAGTTAGAGTGGATTTCGAGCACCAGCCGCTGCCCGTCGGGCCGGAGCCAGTTGCGCTCGATCGATTCGAGCGGCTGCTCGCTGGCCAGGTTCCGCCGCACTCGTTCGCGGGCCTCCGCCTGCTCTTGCGGAGCCACGAAATCCCAGACACAATGTCCAACGATCGCCTCGCGCGGCTGCCCGATCAAGCGGCACCCAGCATCGTTGATGCGGGCAATCCGGCCTTTCATGTCCAACTCATGGCACGCGACCGGAGCATCGCGCAGCGCTTCGAACGAGTGCTCCCACCCCGGTTGGCTTTGCGCCGCCATACAGTTCCAATTCACACTATGTTGCCAGAAATATCGCCCGTTTTTATGTGCCAAAACATACCAATTCCGAAGGGCCGTTTACAATCGGCTTATGTCCTTTGAGGGCAAGCCCATATTATCTCTGGAGAGCCGGCGAGCCGCGGAGATGGCCGAACTGATCCGCCGTCAGGGCGGCGCACCATTTGTGGCGCCCTCGATGCGGGAACTGCCGTTGGAAGAAAACCACGCGGCCTTCGAGTTTGCCGAGCGGCTCTTGGCCGGCGAGTTCGACCTTATGGTACTGCTCACCGGCGTGGGAACGCGCCAATTGAACCGGCTGCTGGCGACCCGGTATTCCGAAACGGCCTTCGCTGAGGCATTGCGGCGGATTACCGTGGTCGCGCGCGGGCCGAAGCCAGCCGCCGCGCTTAGGGATCTCGGCGTTCCCAATTTTTTAATCGCTCCCGAACCGAATACCTGGCACGAGGTTCTGGCGATTACGGAAGGCCGCCCCGAGCGCCGCATTGCCGTGCAGGAATACGGCCGCCCCAACCCCGAGTTGATCGCCGGTTTTGCGGCGCGCGGCGCTTCCGTCACGCCGGTGAGGGTCTACCAGTGGGACCTCCCCGAAGATGCCGTCCCGCTTCGGGAGGCCGCCCGGAGGCTCGCCGCTCGCGAATTTGCTGCGGTTCTGTTTACTACCTCGATACAAATCGCCCATTTGATGCGTGTGGCGGAGGAACAGACCATTGGCGCCGAAGCATTGGAGGGACTGCGAAGCGCGTTTATCGCTTCGATCGGCCCCACCACTACGGAAGCTTTGGAAGAATTCGGGATCCATCCGGCGCTCGAACCTTCCCATCCCAAAATGGGAATCCTGGTTAAGGAGGCCGCCGAACGATTCGGTTGAACGTTACACTGGGCTTGTGCCGGCGCCGAAGAAGTCGTTCCTGACAATGGTGGGCACTTATACCGGCTTGGCGGTGCTCCTGCCTACCGCGACCTTCACCGGCTACGCCATCGGTTACCTGCTCGATAAAGCCTTCGGAACGCACTTTCTGTACCTAGTTTTTCTGCTGCTTGGAATCGTCGCGGGATTCCTGCAGCTCATTCGCCAGTTCCTGCGGGATACGCGCGACGATGGCCGTTGAAGACGCCTGGGTCGAGCGCGCGGTCACCCGCATTTTCAGGTTGATGGCCGCCGTAGCCGTGGCTGGGACATTTGCCGTTTGGTTTTGGCGGGGTTGGAAGTGGGGCGCCGGTTTTGCGCTCGGCGGACTCCTTTCCTGGCTGAATTTTCGCTGGCTTAAGCAGCTCACCGAAGCCCTTGGCGGCAAGCGTTTGCTCCGCGGTAGCGCCGTCTTCCTGGGCCTCCGCTATCTCCTGTTAGGTGGGGTGGCCTATGTTATACTCAGGTATTCTCCAATTAGTCTCCCCGCGGTATTGATGGGTCTTTTTGTATCGATTGCCGCGGTCGTCATCGAAGTCCTATTCGAACTAGTCTATGCAAGAACATGAAATCTGGTTGACCAGGCTCTTCAACGACAATCTGGCGGGGCTTGGCAATTCGCTGCTCGGTCTGGTGGGCCTCCCCGCGCAGATGCGGCCGTGGGCCAACTTCATTACCATGCAGATTTTCGTGTTCGCGCTGATCGTAGTGCTCTTCGCGATCCTGCGCACGCGGCTTTCCGTCGACCGCCCGGGAAAGTTCCAACAGACTTTCGAGCTGGTCTACCAATTCATTCAGGACCAGGCAGAAGACCAGATGGGACATGAGAGCCACCGCTACATCGCATTCTTCGGCACGCTCTTTGTATTTATTTTGATTGGCAATCTGATCGGCATTATTCCGGGATTGGAATCGCCTACCATGTACCCCTATGTGCCCGCGGGATGCGCCGTCGCCACCTTCCTTTTCTACAACGGTGTGGGCATCAAGGTGAACGGGCTGTTTAAACATCTGAAGCACTTTGCGGGTCCGGTGTGGTGGCTAATGCCCCTCATGATCCCGATTGAGATCATGAGCCACCTGTCGCGCCCGCTCTCACTCACCTTGCGTCTCTTTGCCAATATGTATGCGGGCGAGCAGGTCACCACTGTTTTTCTGGGCTTGACCAAGCTGGTTATGCCCGCCATCTTCATGGCGCTGCACATCTTTGTCGGTCTGATTCAAGCTTATATTTTTATGCTCCTCACCATGATTTACGTGGCCAGCTCGGTGGCACACGAAGCAGAGGAGCACTAGGGCTTACTGCCGCCCGTACAGTGTGAGCCCGGCGGCTCCCAAGCACGCCGGGAACCACCAACTGCGGGCGAATCTTAATCAGGAGAGTACGATGACAAAGAAGTTGTTGTTACTGCTGGTGCTGTTACTCGTAGCCAGCCCGCTCGTTTTTGCGCAAGCGCCCGGTGGCACGGCCACAGGGTCGTCCGATTGGGGCAAGTTCATTGGCGCCGGAATTGGTATGGCGATCGCTTCCGGTCTCTGCGGCCTCGGCCAGGGTAAGGCCGTGGCAGGAGCCGCTGAAGGTATTGCCCGCAATCCTGGAGCAGCTGCTGGCATTCGCTTTGCCCTATTGCTCGGTCTAGTCTTTATCGAATCGCTGGCGCTCTATACGCTGGTGATCATCTTCGTGAAAATCCCCAGCTAACTAACTCCCCGGGGCGGGATCCACCGGGGACACGCGGCGACAGCCGCGTCGATCAGGCAACATCCCGCCCCAATGCTTCCCTCAGGCTTTCTCGCCCTGTACTCTCAGGACTAAAATTCCAGTACTTTTATATCCCCTCGGTTCCTGAACGGTCTATTGCCTAACTGTTCATAAACCCTTAGCATTGTTATCTGGTATTGACATTCACAAAGCAGATGGAACAGCGAAGAACCCGGCGCTTCACGCTCCAATTACCGCTCTCGATTACGCGTTCCGGCGCTGAACGCGTTGCGGTTTCGGGTTTCACCAAGAATATCAGTTCCAGCGGCGTGCTGTTTACCGCCGAGCAGGAACAGGAACTGGGCGGAGCCATCGAGTATGTGATTGTTCTGAATTATGCCGGCACCCAACCCGTCAGCCTGCGGTGCGTCGGAAAAGTTCTCCGGGCTGAGCGGGTTCGAGAAACCGATAAGCCGGAGGGCTATCAGGTGGCTGCCACCTTGGAGCGCTACGAGTTCGTGCGCGACCGGTAGCCCGGAGTCTCAGCGCGCCTTCTGCTGCCCCGTCATCAGAGTAATGGTCACCACGCCGAAGGCTAGAAACACTCCGGCGCAATATGAGTAAGGACTGTAGCTGGCAGCGAAGCCCGCAACCGCCGCCGCCCCATCCGCCACGGACTGCCGCAGGCCGGGAGAAATCATCAGAAACCCACCAGCAAGCCCGAAAAATCCTAAAATACGCGCCATAATTTGAAATACCTGTCCAAATTATTGTCAGGATAGGAATTTCTTCAAAAGTTCTGGCGGTACCACAAGGTACCATCGGTTCTATTTTCAGGTCCCGCCGGACGAACGCCATTGCACGTCTGTTTGCGATACCCTACAATCTCTACTTGGATACGGGTGATTGTCCCGTCCCGGGCTCGCATGAACATTTCCGTAAAAGGTGAGTACGCGCTACAGGCGGTTTTGGATCTGAGTGCGCAGGCTCCCGGCGAACCCGTCAAAATCGCCGGCATCGCCCGCCGCCAGAAGATTCCCCAGAAATTTCTGGAACTGATCCTGGCCAGCTTGAAACAGGGTGGTTTTGTCGAGTCGCGCCGCGGCGCGGAAGGCGGATATTTGCTGGCGCGCTCCGCCGAATCGCTCACCGTGGGAGAAGTTCTGCGCTTTATAGAGGGTACACCCCCGGGGAAAAGCCGCGAGCGCCGCATGGCCGATACCCCATTTGCCGATATGTGGCAGCAGGTGGATCAAGCTGTCTCCGCCATCCTGGATCGAACCACTTTTGGCGAGGTCCTGCGCAACTGGACCGAAAAACGCTCTAAATACGTGATGAATTGGGAGATCTGATTTGCCAGTTTTCGACGACAACACGTACAGCATCGGCCGCACCCCGCTGGTTCGGTTGAATCGCATTACCGGCGGCTGCCAGGCCACCATTTTCGGCAAAGTCGAAGGGCGCAATCCGGCCTACTCGGTGAAGTGCCGTATCGGCGCGTCGATGGTGTGGGACGCCGAAAAACGTGGCGAACTCCGCCCAGGCCGCGAGCTAATTGAGCCGACCAGCGGTAATACCGGGATCGCGCTGGCCTTTGTGGCCGCCGCGCGGGGGTACCCGATTACCCTGACCATGCCGGAGACGATGTCGGTCGAACGCCGCAAAGTCCTCAAGGCGCTCGGCGCCAATCTGGTGCTCACGGACGGGGCCCAAGGCATGGCGGCCTCTATCTCGAAAGCCGAGGAGATCGTGGCATCCGACCCAAAGCGGTATTTGATGCTGCAACAGTTCAAGAATCCGGCCAATCCCGATATCCATTTTCGAACTACCGGGCCGGAAATCTGGGATGATTCGGATGGCTCAATTGACGTGCTGGTGTCAGGAATCGGCACGGGCGGCACCATTACCGGAGTCTCCCGTTACATCAAGCACCAGAAGGGCAAGAAGATACTTTCGGTGGGAGTCGAGCCGGTCAATAGCCCCGTGATCACCCAACATCTGGCAGGTCAACCTATGCGTCCTGGACCGCATAAGATCCAGGGAATCGGCGCAGGTTTCATCCCCGATACGCTGGACCTTTCGATGGTGGACCGCATGGAACTGGTTTCCAACGAGGAATCGATCGAGATGGCCCTACGCCTTTCGAGAGAGGAAGGGATATTGGCGGGGATTTCCTGCGGAGCCGCAGCCGCGGTCGCGGTCCGTCTCGGGAAGAACCCGGAATTCGCCGGAAAAGTCATTGTCGCCGTGTTGCCCGATGCCGCCGAGCGCTATTTAAGCACCGTCCTGTTCGAGGGTTTGTTTGACGACTAGAAGAAAAAGCGGGCGCTGTTTGGGTGATAGGGGTGAGTGCGCCCGCTGTCGTAACGGGGATTTGACTAATAAGACGCCATCCGTCACGAAAAAGGTTACCCGTTACGATGGCTATTTGGGGCTAGTGTTTGGCTCGCCTGGTTTAGTGGAATGAGGTTACGATTCGGTTGCATTGCATTGGCAGTGTCTGCCCTCTGGGCCCAGACCACGGCTCCGGAATCTCCCACGCTGGTCAACAGCGGCAAGCCAATGGTAGTACCGTTCCAGTGCACCGACGATGATATGCAATGGGCGGGAATGGGCTGCACCGAGCAGGAACCGTGTCCCGTCTACTTCGAGCTCACGGCCGCCGAACCGGTGGGCGACAAGATCTTTGCGACCGGTAACCTGCACTCCGACACCGTCACCTTGTATTCGGTTCTCTTGGGCAGCGACGATGCGGGCAAAAACTGGCGCGAATTGCACGATCGTATGCGGGGCGCCGGGTTGGATCGCATTCAATTTGCCGATTTCTCGAATGGCTGGATCAGCGGTGAATCGCAGTTTCCGCTGCCCCAGGACCCGTTTCTCTTGATTACCAGCGATGGCGGCAAATCCTGGCGCATGCACCCGCTTTTCGAGGAGCCGCATGCTGGCTCCATTCAGCAGTTTTTCTTCCGTTCGAAAGATCAGGGGAGTTTGGTTCTGGACCAGGGCGAGGGCGGCGATGCGGACCGGTATGCCTTATACGAATCGCCGAACGGCGGGGAAAGCTGGCAAGAAGAGCAAACCAGCACCCGGCCGATCCGGCTCGAACGGACGACGGAGCCACCGACAGCGTGGCGCGTGCAAACCGACCGGGAGACCGGTTCGTTCCGCATCGAGCACCGGCAAGGAGCGAGTTGGGCGCCAACCGCTTCTTTTGCTATTAACGTGGGCTCCTGCAAGCCGGCGCCGCTGGAAGTGAAACCTCCGGAAGATCCCCAGCCGGCTGCGCCAACGCCGGTGCGGGCGCCACGCAAGAAACCCTGAAGGTTGGCTTCGAACCAACCGCTCCCTCGCGGTCGCGGCTCACAAAAAGACCGAACCGCAACTCAGCGAAACGCCAGTTTTGCTTTCCGCTCTTCTTCTTCCTTGATTCCGGGGCCGAACAGCTTTTCGAAGAATCCCTCGCGTACCAGCCGGTCCACCAGACTATTGTCGATTACCCCATGGAAGTCGAAGCGCTTTAAAGCCGCGCCGACCTGGGCATCCGCCGGATGATCGATCATGTACTGCACCGCCGGCGCAAGCGTGTACGGCACGCGCTCGAAGGTGTTGGTCTTAGCGTAGCGGTCGTACACCTTCTCCAAGTCGCTCAGGTTATCGGGCATGTACTTTTCGTACGCGTGCAGCGCGAACGCTTTGTCGTCGTAGAAGCGCTGGATGGCTTCGGCATGCGCTTTGATCAACAATTCCGGAAGCTTGGGATTGGACGCGACCAGGCTTTTCTTAAATAGGTAAACGGTGGGCGCGTAGATATCATCATAGTCGCTGGTGTTCGCCAAGCCCTTGAAACCTTGCTGTTCCAGCTTGAAATAGACCGGCGCCGTGATCATGGTGGCATCGACGCGCCCGCCCACCAACGCGGCGGCGCGGCCGTTCACATCGGTCCCAATCGGCACCCATTGGACGTCGCGTGGAGTGAGCCCGAACTTCGCCAGCAGGCCGACGGAGTAATTGTAGGGCGCATCGCCGATCTGGCTCACGCCGACTCGCTTGCCCTTCAGGTCGCGGATGCTGTTGAGGTTCTTGGCAGCCATCATCTCGAACAGGCTCTTGCGAAACGGGCTGCCGAGAATCACCAGCGAACCGTCGCGGGAGCTGGCGATCATGGCCTGTTCCAGCGGGTAATTGGTCATAGCGGCTTCGCCGCTCACCACCATGGCCACACCCGCCGGATGCACGGCGAACGCCATGTTCACCTCGAGGCCGTATTTCTGGAAGTAGCCGCCTTCCTGGGCGATGTAGAGGGGCCACGAAGTTCCCGTGCGGGTGGCGAAGTTGATGGTAATCTTCTCGGCGGCCGCACAGGTCAGGCACAACAAGCCCGCCAGGAAACTTATAGAAACCCGCGCGAGCTTACTGGCCGGCGCCGCCGCCATCACGCTTCACCGGCTTGCCGTACACTTCCATCTGCGCGACATCGGACCATCCGCCCGGCCCGTGTCCGCTGCCCGGCATCAAATCGGTGAAACCAATCTCATCCACTTTGCTGAGGTCCGGCTTCTCGACGAAGTTGCCTTTGGTTTCGACCTTTTGGATGTCCAGTCGCAGCCAGCGCACATCCGCAATCGAGAACTCGTCGTAATGCCAATCCACCGTAGAGCCGTCGCCATGATCGCCCACCAGCCAGGTTCCATCGGCGAGTTTGACAATCGGGTGCACCTTATGGAAACCGGAAACCTTGGTATTCCAGCGGATTTTAGCCAACCCGGTGAGATCTACGTAGTTGTTCTTGTCGCGCAGCGCCACGGCGCAGGGCGTTTCGCAGAGGCCGCTCCAGGGATGGAGGGGATCGTTCTCGTTCCCCGCCGTTCCCGCGATCTCGATTTCCTTGCCACCGTACAGCTTGAGCTCCAGATTCGGATTGTCCGAGGCATCCAAACCGATAGCGTGCTCGCCCTGGCCTGTGTTTCTCCACTCCTCGCGGAAGAAGAGAGGCGGACGTTCCGGCCCCTTCTTCCCGCCCTTAGCGCCCTTGGCGGCGCCTTGCGGTTCTCCCTGTTGCGCAAACGTGCTATAAACCATGCCCGCGGCGATGAGTAGGTTCACAGCAAATACGATGGTGATTCTTCGTGGCATCCGGTCCCTCCAATCCTCAAGTGGAAGCCAGTATATCAAAGGGAGGTTGGGCAAAGAATCCGGAACAACAGCGCAACGCCGGGTGTGCCGTGGCATTCCGGTATGAGTAGAGGTTTTGGTGTTCTAAATCACTCCTCGTCCAGTTGTCTGGTTGTATCGCAAAACCGTTCCAATGGTTGCCGTCCACGCACTCCCGGATCACATAATGAAAGTGAGAGGGAGTTGAGCGGCAATGTCGCTGGCGGAAGAAGCGGCCGAATTTCTGGATGGAATTGAAAACCATGCGCGTGCGGGCAACCTGGATCAAGTTTTGATTCAGGCTCGTTCGTTATTGGCAAGGATGGAATCCGCCATTCAGTGGGAACCAGAGAGCCCGGAGTTACGATCGGCGATCCTCGCCGTGCGCGAAATCATTTCGGACGGCAGACACTTGGATTCCCAAGCGGTACTCGCCCATGTGAACGAGGCTAAGGAGGCTCTCGGCCGTACTCCAGGTGTAACTCCCGCTTGGCCAACCACTCCAGACAAAGCCCCGGGAGACGCGCGAAGCAAATCAGCGTCCCCAGAACCGCGGCATGGGCTGCTCCCGGCGCGCAAGAGCCCAACTGCGGCCCCATCGCTGTCATCACCTATCCATGAGGTTGTCGATCTCAACACTGCTTCGGCCGAGCAAATCCGCAGGGTCTTTCCGAATAACGAAGATGCCGTCCGGCAAATCTTGGAGAACAAGCCCTATCGGGACTGGCAGGATTTTACGTATAAAAATCCGGGCTTCTCGGAGCCACTGCTGCAAAGCCTCCGGCACGCAGGGGTCACCATCAGCCGGCCTGACCTCAATATGCTGACCCGGTGAGTTCGGGGAGCCGCGTCTCTTCGGTGTCTTATGTGGCTATCGCCGCCTGTCCCGCAGGGCGCGGAAAGCGCTAATCCGGCCGGCGCTTCAAGGTCGGACGCTCATCCTGATCGGGCTTCGTGTTGGAGTCTGCGTCGGACGAAGTCCCGGTCCCAGGAGCGCGGCGCAAGGTCGGGCGGTTGGGATCGTCCGCGGTGGGCTTGCGCTTGCCTTCCAGCATGGCCAGCCGCTTTTTGACATCCTGGAACTCCGAGGTGTCGAGCACGTATTCCGGGCGGGCCTTCAGGTTGTCCTGGATGTTCTCCTGCGCCGCTTTGATGCGGTCTTCCGTCATCGGATGGGTGGAGAAGACTTTGGAGAGCGACCCCGGCTTCTTCTTCTCCTCCGATTCCAGCTTCTCGAAGAAATCGACGAAAGCAGTGGGGTCGTAGCCAGTCTTATAGAGGTACTGCAGGCCGAGCATGTCGGCTTCGCTTTCAAACCCGCGCGAGAACTTGAGAAAGCCAAGAGGGATGGCGGCATTGGCAGCTTGATAGACCGCGTACCCGGTCCACCCGCCGGCGAAAATCAGGGGCAGAGTGGCATAACTGGCAATGGCGCCGCGCGTCGCCTGCCGTGTTCCATGGCGGGCGGCCACATGCGCGATCTCGTGCGCCATCACCCCCGCGAGCTCGGCTTCATTGTCGGCTTTCAGGATCAGCCCCGAGTTTACGAAGAAGAAGCCGCCCGGCAACGCGAAGGCGTTCACTTCATCGGTATCCAAGACCTTGATGGTGAACGGGACTTTCGCATCGGAGTTGCGGACCAGGTTTTGCCCCAGCCGGTTCACGTATTCGGCAATCACAGGATCTTCGATGATCTTGGCCTGGCGTTCCACTTCCTGCGCCATCTGTTTTCCAAGGGCAATCTCCTTTTCGAGGGAATAGAAGTTAACACCCTTGCCGACATCGCGATTGCCGATTTCGTCGGGATCTTTTTCTTTGTTTTTGGCGAATCCCGCGCCGCACACCAGGCAAGTTACCAGTGAAAAGCGCGCCGTCCGAATCCAAAAACCGTTCCGCATCGCACACCCCCGCGAGCTTCGGGCCGCAGCTATTCGCAGCATACGTCCGGGCGGTTGGAATTGCCATCCTGTCGTTTTAGTAGAAAGGCGCTGGAAACCAGAGGAACGGCGTGTGAGCACACATTCGGAAGTGGGGCGCGATCCGAGCGCCAAGGCGTCGATCCCGTTCGCGAACACGCGGTGACCACCGCGTCTTTGCTCAGTCGCCAAAGAACGCGGCTAACGCTGCGTGTCCGGTTACTGCCCGAACTCCACTTTCTCGTAAAGGTCGGAGAGGCGTAACCTGTAGCCGAAAGCGGTCAGCTCGACGGTCTCTTCCGCGCCGCCGGCCGAGTCCAGAATCCAGTGGCCATCGGGCCGTTTCGTGAATAGATCGGCATGAGCGCGGTCCGACGCCAAAAGCAGGTAATGCTGCAGCGATGGGATGGACCGGTAGTTCTCGAACTTGCGGCCCCGGTCGTATGCCTCTGTCGAAGGCGATAGCACCTCGACGAGCATTGTGGGATTTAGGAGCGTGTCGCGGTGATGGTCTCCAAATTGCGGCTCGCCGCAGACCACGGTTACATCGGGATAGGTGTAAAGTCCTGTCGCGGTGACGTGAACCCGCAGGTCACTGGGAGTCAAGTAGCAAAGACGGGAACCCAACTGAGCCCGAAGGTGGGAAATTGCATTGGCGACCAGCAGGTTATGATTCCAACCCGCACCGGCCATTGCGAACATTTCGCCCCGATAGAATTCGCTCTTGAAACCCGCCTGCCGCTCGATTTCGAGGTACTGCTCGGGCGTCAGCAGGGTCTTGGGCTCGGTGGACATGCTTGCCTCCACCATCACCATAGCACTGCCTGCCCAAAACCGCGGCTGGCGTCGGGTAGTGTCTTAATTGTGCGAGTATCGAAAATCTGCTAGCGCTTGCCTTTAGCGAATCCCCGACGCACCATGGCTGCGGTGATGGGACGCAAGGGCGGATCGACTACTGCCCGCAAGTTAGGCGTTGAGCACTACCGGCGTATGGCCGCAGCACGCAAAACGCGGGAGTTAAGAGAACTGCTGGCTTAAACGTTGGCCGAGAAATTGACCCGTTCTTCAGTGATCGACTTGGACGCGAATTGCGCCCCCGCATTACCATTTTGGATGGTAAATCGACAGTTGATGAATATCGCGTTCTGGATCTGCACGGGACCGCCGTTATAAACCACATGAACGCCGATAAAAACTGCATTCCTTATCCGATAACCGTCAAGCGTGACACCGCCACCCTGCAGGGTTATATATGCGTTCGCGGCCCGGGGGTTTAAGGTTTGGGTTAAAGGTTCAAATAGCGCACCAGTATCGGGTGTTGCCGCAATGATCGATGCAGACAGGGAAGCGCTCGGTTCCCCATTTACGTCTGGGATGTTGTAATTACTATACGAGGACTCGCCATCAACAAATCCGGATTGCCCGCCGGGGATAACTCTTTTGAACGAGAATTGCTCCCATGGATTGGTGTTAAACACCGATCGGTACGATGCCAGCGAAACAGTCGCGCTCCATGCCTCTGGATCGCCCTTTTGGACAAGCGGAGCCAGCCTGTTGTTGACCTCCCGAATCGCGTCCGGTTCGATTGGTATTTTTTGCTTGGCGGATGCTTCCAGCACACCGTTGAGTTGGGGTAGTTGCCGCCTAAATTCGGCAGGCGGTAGCGCCAGGGATTGCTTTATGTTCTTGGTGAGCAGTAGGTCTACATCTTTACCTATGCGATCTAGCGTGCCCTTCATTGTATCGACGGAGTTTTGCACGTCGGCGAAATGATGATCCTGGAGACTTTTTTCCGCACGGGAATCAATGCGAGAGTCCAGGTCGCCGACGGCATGATCGAATATCCGTGGTAGAGCAAACCCGACAATCAAGCCACCAAAAATAACGGTTATAAAGGACGACAACAGCGCGGTAGCCCAAGGCTTGCGCTGCCAAAATGTTTGGCCTTGGGGTGCTGCTTCCGTAGGCCCGCTCGCGCTTCCCCTGTTTTTCAGTTCATCGATAGCATCCCAAATCGGCTTCAGGCGCTTTTCGATTTGCGGCTCCGTCATTTCTTCACTACTAGAAGAGTATACGGCGTCACATAAGGAGGGTAAAGAGTCGAGCATCTCTGTTCGCTCCCCGATCAGGAGAATATCAGAAAAACCGCCGATTTTCTGTGTGATCCGGCTACTTATCATCGCAAGTTATTGATTCTAAATTCAGTTAACCCCGTAACGCGTCGGCACCGCCAGATAAATTCCAAACAAACGTGGCGGTTTCCCCGTAATACAGTAGCCGCAACGAACATATCGTCTCAGTAAATGAGAAGTGTATGCGGCGTCCTCACCCGCTTCTCATCCTTTACTCGCAACTTTCAGGCACTACCTGGCGTCGCGTGTCCTTTCCGGCTAGTGCATGGCGTAGGAGCCTAGGACCTTCATGTAATTGGCGCGCTCGAAGGCTTTGGGCTGCGGCGTGGCGTTGCGGCTCATGCTGCCCTGCATCTGGCGGATGGAATCGTATTCGTGATCACCCATCCAGAGCAGCAACTCCGTGGTCAGCGTGTCGAGGTAGCTCACTCCGCGCTTCAAAAGGGCCGAGGTGAGCATGGCCACTTTGGCACCGGCCATCATGGCCTTCACCACGTCAGTGGCGTTGTGCACGCCGCCGGTGAGGGCCATGTCGGCGCGGACCGTCCCGTAGAGCACGGCGATCCAGTGGAGGCGCAGCAACAGCTCATGGGAGTTGCTCAGGATGAGGTTCGGCACCACCTCCAAAGCTTCCAAGTCGTAATCGGGCTGGTAGAAGCGGTTGAACAGGACCAAAGCGTCCACGCCCGCGAGATCGAGCTTATGCGCCATGTTGGCCATCGAGCTGAAATAGGGGCCGAGCTTGATCGCCAGGGGGATGCGAATCTCGGTCTTGAGGGCGCGGACCAGGTCGATGTACTGCTGCTCCACCTGTTCGCCGCTCAGCTTCGGGTCGATGGGCAGGTAATAGATATTGAGCTCCAGAGCGTCCGCGCCGGCTTGCTGGATGTCATTGGCATAGCGCAGCCAACCGCCCAGAGTGGACCCATTCAGGCTGGCGATAATTGGAATATTCACGGCCCGTTTGCACTTGTGGATGTGCTCCAGGTAGGCTTCCGGGCCTTCCACGCGATGCGTCAGCTCAGGAAAGTGAGTGAAAGCCTCGGGCCCTCGCTCGCTGGCGTCGCCCAAAAAACGATCGAGCTCGCCGCTCTCGAATTCGATCTGCTCTTCAAACAGGGACTGCAGCACGATGGCTGCGGCTCCCGAGTCTTCCATCCGGCGGATGGAGCTCAGGTCCTCGCACAGCGGCGAAGACGAGGCGACCAGCGGATTCTTGAGCTTCAATCCAAGATAGGTCGTGGACAGATCAATGGTCTTGCTGAGGTCGATCATTTCTTTTCTCCCCCGTTCACGGGCATGTGCGCCCAGTAATCGTAGAGCTTCCAGCGCGTCTCGACGTCTTCCGTGGCCAGTTCCAGCAGCTTTCGCGCCTCATCAGGATGGCTCTTGGCGAGCATGGTGTAACGGGTCTCGTTATAGATGTAATCTTTGAGCGGGAGGCTGGGCGGGCGCGAATCGAGCTGGAACGGATTCTTGCCCTGAGCCACGAGGTCCGGGTTGTAGCGGAACAGCGGCCAGTAGCCGGAGTTGACAGCGGCCTTTTGCTGATCGAGGCCATGCGCCATGTCGTAGCCGTGGGCGATGCAGTGGCTATAGGCGATCAGGAGCGAGGGACCATTGAAGGCCTCGGCTTCGAGGAAGGCCTTCACGGTTTGCATATCCCCCGCACCCATGGCGATGTGGGCCACGTACACAGTGCCATAGGTCATGGCCATGGTGGCCAGGTCCTTCTTGCCGGTGGGTTTTCCGCCGGCGGCGAACTTGGCCACGGCGGCGCGCGGCGTGGACTTGGAGGCCTGGCCGCCTGTGTTGGAGTAGACCTCGGTATCGAGCACCAGCAGGTTCACATCGCGACCGGTAGAGAGCACGTGATCGAGGCCGCCGTAGCCGATGTCGTAGGCCCAGCCGTCGCCGCCGACGATCCAGACGCTTTTTTTGACCAGCATGTCGGTGATGGCGAGGAGATCGCGCGCCTCAGGCGTCTTTACGTCAGCCAGCCGCAGGCGCAGCATCTGTACGCGCTCGCGCTGCTGGAAGATGCCGGTTTCGGTGCTTTGATCGGCTTCGATGATGCCGCGCACCAGCTCATCGCCGATGGCGGAACCGAGGCGGAGGACCAGCTCGCGCGCATATTCGTTCTGTTTATCGACCGCGAGCCGCATCCCGAGCCCGAACTCGGCGTTGTCTTCAAAGAGCGAGTTGGACCAGGTGGGGCCGCGGCCTTCGCGATTTACGCAGTACGGAGTCGTCGGCAGATTGCCGCCGTAAATTGACGAGCAGCCGGTGGCGTTGGCGATGAGGGCGCGATCCCCGAAGAGCTGGGTCATCAGCTTCACGTAGGGCGTCTCGCCGCAACCGGAGCAGGCCCCGGAGAACTCGAAGAGCGGCTGCAGCAACTGCACGTCTTTGACCTGGCTCATGGAAAGCACGCCGCGATCCGTATCGGGAATCTTCTGGAAGAAATCCCAGTTGGCCGCCTCCGGCTCGCGCAGCGGCGGTTGCGCCGCCATGTTGAGAGCGCGATGTTTCACCTCGGTTTTGCTCTTGACGGGGCAGACTTCCACGCAGAGGGTGCAGCCGGTGCAATCCTCGGGCGCAACCTGCAGGCTGTACTTCTTGTCCTTCATGTCCTTCCAGCGCGCGGCTACGGCTTTGAAGGTGGGCGGCGCGCCGGCCAGATACTTTTCGTCAAAGACCTTGGCGCGGATCACGCTGTGCGGACACACAAGCACGCACTTGCCGCACTGGATACAGAGCTCTTCATCCCAGACGGGGATCTCCAGCGCAATGTTGCGCTTCTCCCATTGCGCGGTGGCGGTCGGGAAGGTTCCATCTACGGGCAGCGAACTTACCGGCAGATCGTCGCCCGTGCCGTCGATGATTTTGGCCGTAACCTTCTGGACAAACTCGGGCGCGGCGGCGGGAACCGGCGGGCGAATATCGAACAGGGCCGTGATCTTGCCCGGAACCGGAACCGGATGGAGATGGTCGAGTGCCGCGTCCACCGCCGCGAAGTTTTTGCGTACTACGCTCTCGCCGCGCTTGCCGTAGGTCTTCTCGATGGTGTGCTTGATAGCCGAGATGGCTTCTTCTCGCGGCAGCACGCCGCTGATGGCGAAGAAGCAGGTTTGCATGATGGTGTTGATGCGCGCGCCCATGCCCGTCTGGCGCGCCACTTCGTATCCATCAATGACGAAGAACTTCAGCTTCTTATCGAGGATTTGCTGCTGCACTGTGCGCGGCAGATGGTCCCAGACCTCATCGGGGCCGTAGGTGCTGTTGAGCAGGAAGGTGGCGCCGGGTTCGGCCGCCTTCAACATGTCGATGCGCTCCAGAAAGGAGAACTGGTGGCAGGCCACGAAATTGGCCTTGGTAATGAGATAGCTGGAGTGGATGGGGTGCGGGCCGAAGCGCAGGTGCGAGGTGGTGATTGCGCCGGATTTTTTGGAATCGTAAACGAAGTAGCCTTGCGCGTAATTTTCGGTCTCTTCGCCGATGATCTTGACCGAGTTCTTGTTGGCGCCTACGGTACCATCGGCGCCGAGGCCGTAGAAGAGGGCGCGCACGGTGCCCTCGGCCTCAGTGGAGAATTCGGGATCGTAATCCAGGCTGGTGTGGGTGACGTCGTCCTTGATTCCCACGGTGAAGTGGTTTTTGGGATAGGGCTTGTGCAGCTCATCGAAAACGGCTTTCACCATGGCGGGAGTGAACTCTTTCGAGGAGAGCCCGTAGCGGCCGCCAATCACTTTTTTGCGGCGGTCGGCCTCGGCCAGCGCGGTGATCACGTCGCAGTATAGAGGCTCGCCGATGGCGCCTGGCTCCTTGGTGCGGTCGAGCACGGCGATGGCCCGGGTGGTGGCGGGCAAAGCTGCGATGAACTGCTCGACGGCGAAGGGCCGGAACAGCCGTACCTTGAGCAGGCCGACGCGCTCGCCGCGGGCGACCAGTGCATCTACCGCCTCGTGCGCCACTTCTGCGCCGGACCCCATCATGACGATGACGCGCTCGGCATACGGCGCACCCACATAATCGAACAGGTTGTAGCGCCGGCCGACGATTTTGGCGAACTTGTCCATGGCGTTCTGCACGATGGCCGGGGCCGCCAGATAGAACGGGTTCACCGTCTCGCGCGCCTGGAAGTAGACATCCGGATTCTGGGCGGTGCCGCGCAGGACAGGCCGATCCGGGGAGAGGGCGCGCGCCCGGTGCTGGCGCACTAGATCGTCATCGATCATGGCGCGCAGATCCTCGCGCGAGAGTTGCTCGACCTTCGCCACTTCATGCGAGGTGCGGAAGCCGTCGAAGAAGTGGACGAAGGGGATGCGGGATTCCAGGCTGGCGGCCTGCGCAATGAGCGCGAAGTCCATCACTTCCTGAACCGAGTTGGAAGAGAGCATGCCAAAGCCCGTGGACCGGACCGACATCACGTCACTGTGGTCGCCGAAAATGGAGAGCGCCTGCACGGCCAGCGACCGGGCCGCGATGTGAAAGACCGTGGGGGTCAGCTCGCCTGCGATTTTGAACATGTTGGGGATCATCAACAGCAGCCCCTGCGCCGATGTGAACGTGGTGGCCAGCGAGCCCGCCTGCAGCGCGCCGTGCAGAGCCCCGGATGCGCCTCCTTCGCTCTGCATTTCGATCACGGAGGGCACGGTGCCCCAGATATTGGGCTGCAGTTCGGCCGACCACTGATCGGACCACTCGCCCATGGGCGATGATGGCGTGATTGGATAGATGGCGATGACCTCGTTGATCTTGTGGGCGACGTAAGCGGCAGCCTCGTTCCCATCCAGGGTGACCTGGGGCCGGCTACCGGGCGTTGAACTGGACAAAAGTGGCCTCCTTGCCTGAAACCAAATTATAAGACCTTTTTGTCGTAAAAATCTACGAGCAAATGGGACTAACCAAGAAATTCTCGGAGTACGCTGAATTTACAAGGGGCGCGGTGTTCGCGGGGGGCGCGAGAGGCGCCGGCATGAGTGCCGGCGCGGCAGGCCAGAGGGCCTGCGCCACACTTTGGGCGGACGCCGGGCTGATGCAAGCGGCGGGGTGCGGAGTTGGAGGCGGAAACTCGCTATTGGGCAGGCTCCTCGGGGGGATTTAGGGGCCGATCCTGGCGATATGCGAGGAATTTGGCGCGGTTGTAATCGACGCGTGGGGCGGCCTCGGCGTCTGCCAGGAGGTCGCGGCGGGCGGCGGCGCGCTCGATCTCGGAAATTGAAAAAACGAACTCGTGCTCCTGGGGATCGAACGGGAGGCGCTGCATTTTGTGCAGTTTCTG
>Ga0070734_10000273_pt1 | contig 129120 bp, 91 predicted proteins | sample Coa_R1_8_FD_66444 | JGI IMG/M metagenome (GOLD analysis project Ga0070734, IMG submission 66444) | Surface soil microbial communities from Centralia Pennsylvania, which are recovering from an underground coalmine fire - Coalmine... | ecosystem: Environmental > Terrestrial > Soil > Unclassified... | reverse complement strand
TCCGCCGGATCCGTGGGCAGGCGGCACTCCGACGCTGGTAGCGCATGGCTCGACGATCCCGCCGGATCCGTGGGCAGGCGGCACTCCGACGCTGGTAGCGCATGGCTCGACGATCCCGCCGGATCCGTGGGCAGGCGGCACTCCGTCCCTGGTAGCACATGGCTCGACGATCCCGCCGGATCCGTGGGCAGGCGGGACTCCGTCTCTGGTAGCGCATGGTTCGACGATCCCGCCGGATCCGTGGGCCGGTGGCACTCCATCGTTAGTCGTCTAACTTCACAAACCGACCTCGCTTCATTGGGTGTCGGTTTTAGGGAAACTCGTGTGTGCGCACGAGCATTCCGGCATGGCGGGCACGAATCCGACACTGATCGGGACGCGTTTCGCATCGCACGTGGCTTTCTTCTTTACTACCATCCTGCAATGCAAGCCGCACCCGCTCAGTCGGGTGCGGCTATCTTTCTTTTCTAAGAAAGATAAAAAGCCAAATCAAAGAAAAGCAGTCTTTTTGGGTGCGGTCCAGCCTAGAATTGAAGGTGGATGGGACTGGCGCTCCAAGTTATCAGCTATTTGATTGCGATCCCTCTCGAACTCCTCGCAATCGCCGGTATGCTGCGCGGACCTTACCGCCGCTATCCCTTCCTGTTTGTTTACATCATTGTCGATTTTTTGACGGCAGTGGTAGAGATGCGAGTAAACCTTCCTTTCATCGCGGGTAACAAGACCCTCGAGCACATCATGGTGCGCTATTACTGGATTGATGATGCGATCTTAGAGGTTTTGGTTTACGCGGCGGTGATCAGCCTGATTTACTATGCCACCGCGACCCTGCAGTCGCGCCGGGTCATGCGCCTGTCGTTGATCGTCTTCGCGGTTCTCTTCGCTGGAATCTCCTTCCTGATTCACTATGTTCCTGACCTGGACCGGCTAGGCGTGTGGATGACACCCTGGAGTTCGAACCTCAGCTTTTGCGCGGCGATTCTGGACCTGGCTCTCTGGGCGATTCTGATTGCCTCGCGCGAGAAGGACCGGCAGTTACTGATGTTGAGCGGCGCTCTGGGTATTCAATTCACCGGTGTTGCGATTGGTCAATCCCTGCGGAACCTGTCGCAACGCAGCCACTCGTTCTTCATCCTCTACACCGGGAATGGAGTTCTGGTGTTGACGAACATCGCGTTCCTGTACATCCTGTGGCAGGCGTTTCGGAAGCCTCGGGCGCGAGTTGCCGGAGTCCAGAAATAGAAAGAGCCGCCACGCGAGGTGGCGGCTCCGTCAAAAAGTTCGGTAAACCGGGTTAGTGGTTCTTCTGTTCGCTTGTTCGATTCGCGGCGGTATCGCCGGTGTTCAGGCCGGCAGTGACCTGATCGGCAGTGAAGACTTTGACCTCGACGCGCCGGTTCTTGGCACGGGCATTTTGGTTGCGTCCTTCATCTACGGGCCGTTCCTGACCCAAACCGATCATGTGAATGCGGTAGATCGGAATGTCGTGTTTGGCCACCAGGTACTGCACCACCGCGTCGGCGCGCCGGCGGCTGAGGTTTTCGTTATATTGCCTGGAGCCGATGCTATCCGTATAACCTTCCACCGCAATATAGAAACGCTTATCGGACTTGACGTCCTCGGCCAGGCGATCCAGGTCCTGCTTTGCATCCGAGCTCAACGTATACTTATCGAACTTAAACGGGACGCTCACGGTCGTCTGCATCTTGTAATCGTCGATGTTCGCAACAACCTGCCGGAGATTGCCGATCCCCTGACTATTCTGGTCACCAACTTGGGCGGCCTGATTCGCCTTTGCCATAGCGTCGGCGGCATGCTGATCGGCGACTTGCGCGTGATGGTCGGCGGTCGCGGCCCGTTCCTGCGCGGCGCTGATTCCGCTCTGTGCCCTGTCGTCAACCTGCTTGAGCTGATTGCGTGTGTCGTTAATCTGGGCCGTGTTCTGGGTCGTCTGCTCGCCAACCTGATCAACCTTCGCTTGAATAGGAGCAGTCGTATTGCGGACGTACTTCTTAGTTGCGCAACCACCGGCGAGCATGGCGCCTGTCACGATACACGTGGTTGCAAGAAAAACTTTCATGGGAGAGAACCTCAGATCCGGCTCTGCAATTCAAACACCGTTGTAGAGTAGCATGCTTTTGCAATATCGACTTATATTGTGCGTACCGGGCGGAGTGTAAGGTTTACCCCCGTTGTGTTGTTTCTTCCTTGTGACGCTTAGAAGCCGGCCGGCCGCGTTCGCGCCGAAAACCGGGAAGGTCCCAGGCGAGGTTGTCGTAGATCTCTCCTTCGGGGTCGTAGTCGAGAGGCCAATATTTGGATTTACTCATAAAGATCACTTGAAGTCCTGATTTGGTACACCATTATTGTACCATTTGCCTGCACCGATTGAGTTACATGTAAGTTATTGATAATAAATTACTTATTTCTCAAAAAAATGCACGGATTTGACGGATCTTCGGAGTTCAGCCCCAGATCTCGCGCTTCTGGATCTTACGCACGACCCCGCGCAAGATGCGCTCCGACCAGTCGCCGAAGGGACGATCCGTCGTGAGGTAGGTCCAAGTAGCGCCGCGTTGTGATGGATCGATGCCTTTCCGTTGTGCCTCCGCGAGGCGTTCTGCGATCGCTTCGTCGAGGCCCGCCTCCAGATCGCGATAGAGCGCGTCGACGCGAGTGAGGTACTCGTGCAACGGATCTCTACCGCCCCACGCGTACCAATGCACTCCCGAGCGAACCTCCGCAACGGCCGCCAGGTGATCGGCCCATCGATCGTCGATCACGGTCAGCGAGACCACACGTTCCAGGTCCGAAACCTCGGAATTGAGGATCGCCTGGCGCCGCTCCTGAATGCGCTGGCGCTGGCCTTCGATAACAGCCTCGTACTTCACCAGGAACTTGCGGATCTCGAGATTCTGCCCCTCTACCACGCGCTGCAAGCTCTCCGCGTCGTGATGGTATTTCGCTTCCTCGATGCCGAAGCGCACCAGAAGCTCATCCTGTCGCGAGATGAAGAAGCGCGACCGGCCCGGATCGCCCTGCCGGCCCGCGCGCCCGCGCAGTTGGTGATCGATGCGGCGGCTCTCGTGCCGGTTCATCCCCAGCACATATAGGCCACCCAGTTCAGCCACCCCCTCGCCGAGTTGAATATCGACGCCGCGTCCGGCCATGTTGGTGGAGATGGTGACTGCCCCCCGCTGGCCGGCCCGGGCTACGATTCCGGCCTCCTCTTCTTCGTTGCGCGCATTGAGCACGGCATGCGGGATCGAGGCCAGAGACCTGCTGAGCCGCTCCGACTCCTCCACGCTCGCAGTCCCCACCAGGATCGGCTGCCCGGTCGCATGGACGCGCTGAATCTCCTCGGCCACGGCCTGCTCCTTTTCTGCTTGAGTGGCGAAGACCAAGTCCGGTTCGTCCAACCGGATCACCGGGCGATTCGTCGGAATCACTTCAACATTGAGTCCGTAGCAGGTGCGAAACTCCTCTGCCTGGGTCGCCGCGGTACCGGTCATACCGCAAACCTTCGGGTACAGCGCCACCAGATTCTGCAGGGTGAGGGAGCCCAGGACGCGGCCTTGCCGCCGGAATGCCAAGCCTTCTTTCGCCTCGATGGCGGTGTGAAGCCCCGCGGGCCAACGCCGGTCTTGCGCAATTCGCCCCTTGAACTGGTCGACGGATTCGATCGCGCCGTTTTTCACCACATAGTCGACATCGCGCCGCAGCAAGTCATGCGCATGGATGGCATTGTGGACTGCGGTATAGAGGTCCAGGTTGGGCTCGTCGTACAGATTGCCGCAACGAGTGGTGCTCTCGACGATCCGAATCCCGGCCTCGGTAAGAGCGATGTTGCGGCCGAATTCGTCGAGCGTGAACTCGAGTCCTCGCCGGAAGCGGCGGACGATCGGGTCCACCTGGCGGGCCAGCACTTCCTCGTCTGCCTGGCCCCCGGCGAGGATCAGCGGAATGCGCGCTTCGTCGATCAGGATCGAATCGGCCTCGTCGATGACGGCGGCATGAAACGGACGGTGGACCTGTTCCTCAAGAGAGAGGGCGATCTGGTCGCGAAGGAAGTCGAAACCGATCTCGTTGGCGGTGCTGTAGGTGATGTCGCGGCGATATTGCTCGGCGCGCTCCACTGAGGGCATGGTCTGTTGGACGCAGCCGACCGACAGGCCCAGAAACTGGTAGATGCCGCCCATCCACCGGGCGTCGCGGCGGGCGAGGTAGTCGTTGACGGTCATCACGTGGACGCCGCGTCCGTCGCGGGCGTACCAGGCGACGGCTGGGGTGCAGGCGAGAGTCTTGCCTTCTCCGGTCTGCATCTCGGCGATTGCCCCCTGGGCCAGCGCCCGCGCGCCATGCAGTTGCACCTCGAACATGTCGAGGCCCAGAACCCGCGAAGCGACGACTGCGACGACCGCCAGGACTTCCAACAGATTCTGCGAGTTGCGGTAGCGTTCGCGCAGGCCGGAGTCGTCGAGCCTGTTCAACTCTGCCCGACGGCGCTGCACCTCCGCGATCTCTTGTGTCACGGAAGAGCGGCCGAACCAGGATCGCAGACGCATCATTACCGATTATGACGCTCGGGACTACTCACTTCTTAGAGCGGTCATCGGGTCAACTCGTGCGGCCCGTCGCGCCGGGAGATAGCAGGCGAGGAGCGAAACTACAATCAGAGTTCCGGCCGCGACGCCGAACGTGAGCGGATCCCGCGCGTTGACCCGGAACAGCAAGGACGTCATGAAGCGCGTGAGCATCAGCGCTGCGGCAAGTCCCACGACCAGGCCGGCGAGCACTAACCCCATGCCCTGCGTTTCCACCTGCAGCAGCACTTGCGCCTGCCGCGCGCCCAGCGCCATGCGGATACCGATCTCCCCGGTCTGCTGTGTCACCCGGTACGACAGCACACCATATACGCCGATCGCCGCCAGCAGGAGTGCGGCCGAGGCGAAGAAGGCCAGGAGAATGAGGGACAGCTTGCGCTGCGCGATGGACTTCGACACCACCTCCGTTATCGGTTGGATCGCAAAGACGGGTTGTGACCGGTCGACTCCCAGGATTGCGGACTTCATCGGAGACGAAACTACCCACGGATCGCCGGTGGCGCGGGCGAGCACGCTCAGGGCGGGAATCGGCAGGTTCGAGAAGACCATCGGGCGCTGCAAGTAAGCAGTGTAGACCTGGACGGGGGTGTCCTGATCGAGTCCGGCACTGCGCACGTCGGCCACCACGCCGACAATCTCGCGCCAGTTGGGTGGATCGGCGAAGCCGATTTCGAGTCGCTTCCCGATCGGGTCCTGGCCCGAGAAGTAACGGTCGACCAGGGTCTGATTGATTACCGCGACCAGCGGCGTCTGCGGTGTGTCGCGATCGGTGACGGCGCGGCCCCGGAGCAGCCGCATCCCCATGGTCTCGAAGAAGCCCGGAGTGACGGCGAAATAATTGGCTAGCGGGGACTGCGAGACGGTCACGGGCGGGCGTCCTTCGAATCGCATGATGTAGATGGGATTGCCGAGGAGCGGGACATCCGTCCCCACGGCTGCGGACTTCACTCCGGGCAACGCGGAGACATCGCGCAAGATATTCCGTGCCAGCTGCATCTGCAGTTCGGGATGGTCCCGATATTTGTACGCGGCGGGCAGCAACCGCATGGTCATCAGGTGTTCGGGATTGAAGCCCGGGTCGACGTGGGCGATCTCGTAAAAGCTGCGGATCAGCAATCCCGCCCCGGCAAGCAGGGTCAAGGTGATGGCGACCTGGCAGATAACCAGTGCGCCGCGGACGCGGTTCCGTCCGCTGGTGCCGCGCATGCCCTCCTTCAAAAGCGAATTCACGTCGACCCGTGAAGCGTGCCACGCCGGCGCCAGGCCGAAAAGAATACCTGTAAGAAGCGACAAAAGCATAGTCACCTCGGTCACTCGCCAGTTCAGACCGACTTCGTTGAGGCGGGGCACGTTGGCGGGAGCGACTGCGATGAGCCATTGGAAAGCGCCATCCGCCAGGAGCAGCCCGACTGCGCCGCCCAGAAGCGCCAGGATCAGGCTCTCGGTGAGCATCTGGCGGAGAATGGCCCCACGACCGGCTCCCAGAGAGGTGCGGATCGCGATCTCGCGCTCGCGGCCCGAAGCCTTGGCGAGCAGCAGGTTCGCGACGTTCGCGCAGGCCAAAAGCAGCACGAACCCCACCGCTCCGAGCAGAACCAGCAGAGCGGGGCGGATATCGCCGACAATGTCGTCGAGTAGCGGGTTCACGATCACAGTTTCGTCCTGATTCATGAAGGGGTATTGCGCCGCCAGGCGCGCACCAATGGTCTGAAAATCGTTGCGGGCGCGTTCCAGGCTGACGCCGTCGCGCAGCCGTCCAATGACGCGCAGCCGGTGGAAGTCACGACGCTCCCGCGTGGGATTGTCGAGGGCCAGCGGACCCCACATGGTCGCGAGGGGCGGATACTCGAAGCCGCGCGGCATGACGCCGACCACTGTTTTGGGCGTGCCATCGAGATTCAAAGTGCGGCCGATGATGCTGGTATCGGCGCCGAATCGCTGCTGCCAGACATTGAAACTCAGCAGGACGACGTTTCCGTGGTCTGCCTGGTCATCTTCTTCCGTGAACGTACGTCCCAGGAACGGCGAAACCTGGAGTGCGGAGAAGAAGCCGGGATCACAGATAGCTCCAAGGAACCGCTCGGGTTCGCCATCGGGCGTGGCGAGATTGAAGGTGGAGCCTTGATAGGCGCCGATGGAGGAGAGCACCTGGTTCTGAACGCGCCAGTCGTAGTAGTTCCCGGGCGCGGTGTTCATGCGCGGGATATTACGCTTCTGATTGTTCTCCCAGACGTTCACCAGCCGTTCGGAATGGGGGAAGGGAAGTGGGCGCAGGAGCACGCCGTCGACAATGCTGAAGATCGCGCTGGTGGCGCCGATTCCCAGCCCCGCGGCGAGGATTGCAGACAACGCGAAGACCGGGCTTTTGCGCAGCGTCCGGAGGGTAAACAGAATGTCCTGCATAGTTTGTATAGTAGACGAAGCAACCGCGAGACGGCTCGTCAGGTATTGCATCCGATTGCGCGCCGGGTGCCAGAGAGCGTTGGTGGCGGCGTGTTTCACGTTGCGAGCCGCCCGCGTCAGCAAGCGTCGTCGGGGAAACGATGGGGCCGGGTTCGCTCCCTCACGGTCGCGGCTCGTATCCTACCTTCGCGCGAATATGTGCGCTGGCGAGCCGCGCGCGTCAGCAAGCGTCGTCGGGCTACGTAATCTGAGGAGGGCCAAATCCAACCCCGAAGCCTGTCAGTTTTCGCACACGCGCCTCGTTCATCAGAAAATGCAACTGGTGGGCTGCGGCCTCGCAGGACAGCCCTTCCGTCCGAACATTGGAGATGCAATTACGCTCCGCGTCGGTGCGGCCGGGACGAGGATCCCAGGTCAAATAAATGCCCAGACTGTCGGGGGAAGTCAGACCCGGACGTTCGCCGATCACGACAGCGACCTGGCGCGCTCCCAGCCGGTGGCCGATCTCGTCGCCGATGGCCACGCGTCCCTGCAGCACCACTGTCAGGGGCGCGAGTTGCCAATCTACCAGCAAAGGTGTGAGCGCGTGCAGAAGCTGGACGGCGTGATGGTGCACGGCGGGAGCGGAAAGGCCGTCGGCGATCACGATTGCTGCATCGTAGTCGCCGCGTTCGAGAGTTGCGTTCGGATTCAGTTTCCTCCCCAGATCGGGGCGGCGCAGGTAGGTAGCGCGATCGGGTGCGGCGCTGTGCAAGAGCACGTGCGGAACGCCGAGCGCCGCGGGGTCCAGTTCTTCGTAGACGGCATCTCGCGCCCGGGCGTGATCGAGGCGGAAGCGCAGCAACTCGGCGGTGGGCAGGCTGTGCCCGGCGCGGCCCAGAGCGACACGGGCGGGGGTGAACGACCTCAGGTCAATAGCCATGGCGCAGGATTGAGTTGCGGACGGCTCTCCAGCCAGGCTTCGAATTCCGGAGCCGGCTTCAGGCCGAGCACGCCGCGGAGGTAGAGCGCGTCGTGGAAACTGGTGCTCTGGTAGTGCAGCATGACATCGTCGGCACCGGGAACCCCCATGATGTAGTTGCAGCCCGCCACGCCGAGCATTGTCAGCAGCGTGTCCATGTCGTCCTGGTCAGCCTCGGCATGATTGGTGTAGCAGACGTCGCAACCCATCGGCACTCCGAGCAGCTTGCCGCAGAAGTGGTCCTCCAGGCCGGCACGTAGAATCTGCTTCCCGTTATACAGGTATTCCGGTCCGATGAATCCGACGACTGAGTTCACGAGCAGGGGCCGATAGCGGCGTGCTACGGCGTACGCGCGAGCCTCGCAGGTCTGCTGATCGACGCCGTGGTGGGCATTGGCTGACAGCGCGCTTCCCTGGCCGGTCTCGAAGTACATCACGTGCTCGCCGCGCCCCAACTCGCGCGCTGCATGGTGGGCTTCATCGAGCATCGCAAGGGTGACGCCGAAAGAGGAGTTGGCGGCTTGTGTGCCGGCGATCGACTGGAACACGAGGTCGATGGGAGCGCCTCGGCGCAGCGCCTGCATTTGCGTGGTGACATGCGCCAGAACGCAGATCTGGGTGGGGATTTGGAAGCGTTCGCGAATCTGGTCGAGCATGTGGAGTAGAGCTTCCACAGTGGGCAGGTGGTCACTGGCCGGATTCACGCCGATCACGGCATCGCCGTTGCCATACGAGAGGCCGTCGAGCACGCTGGCGGCGATGCCTTTGAGATCGTCGGTCGGATGGTTGGGTTGGAGCCGTGTCGAGAGGCGTCCGGCGAGCCCGATGGTGGAGCGAAAGTGCGTCACTACACGGCATTTGCGGCCGACCGAGACGAGATCCTGAAGCGGCATGATTTTGGAGACCGCGGCGGCCATCTCGGGGATGAGGCCGGGCGCCAGTGCCGAGAGACACTCGGTGGTGGCGGAGTCGGAGAGCAGCCATTCGCGGAACTCGCCCACCGTGAGATGCGCGATGGGAGCGAATGCGGCGCAGTCATGCGAGTCGCAGATGAGGCGCGTGACTTCGTCTTCTTCGTAGGGGATAAGCGGCTCGGCAAGGATTGCCTGGAGAGGCAGGTCGGCGAGCGCGATTTGTGCGCGGACGCGTTGCTCGGCGGTCTCGGCGGCGATGCCGGCCAGTTGATCGCCGGATCGCGCAGGAGAGGCTTTCGCGAGCAGGGTACGCAGGTTCATGCGTGAGCTGTCGAGGACTCGATATCGAATCGCGTCGAGTCCTCGTAGCCAGTGTACATCGCGGTCTGGCGCGACTGCGCCAGGGGCTATCGGCCAGCGCGCGTGAAAAAGCGGCGGCGGGCGAAGAAGCCGATTCCTCCCAGCATCAGGAGCCAGGATGAAGGTTCCGGAGTGTCCAGAGAAGCAAAGTTATAGCCGATTGCATCCAGGGCCGCCTGCTCGGGGCCGAAGACGGGGAAAGCGCCGGGAGTACCGAATGCATCCTGCACCCGGGGTGTACCAGAACTCGCCCAATCGCCATAGTCCGCGCCGCCGGGAGGCCCCGTCTGGTTGAAGCCGGCCAGGTTGGTGACGCCGCCATCAACGGAGAAATAGGACGTTGCCCCCGAATCGATGGTGTAGCTGCGGGTTCCGGGTGCCGAGTACCGGAAGAGGTCCTCGGGGCGGATTGACCCGGTATTGGAACCGGTGTCGAGGTTCGACCCAAGACCGAGGGCTTCGTCAGTTTCGTGTTCGATCACGGCGAGGAGACTGTAGAAGCCGCCGTTGAAAGGCTTTCCCGCATAATTCGTGATTGCGGTGTTCACAGAAATCGTTGAGTCCGTAGCCGCACTAGCGCTGAAACCCAATGCTCTTAGATTGGCGGTCGTAACATCAACATTCGTTGTGCCATCCACCGGGTCGTTGGGGCCTGCAGGAAGTGTGCCAAGGGCTGAGGTATCCACGGCGTTGCCCGACGAGTGGGCCTGAAGGGCGGACAGATATTGGCTGTACGAGACCGTGTCGAAGAAGGTATCGCTCTGGCCGAGTCCGGAACCCATTTCCGCGTAGGTAATGTGGACGGTGATGGGTGTAGTAATGTTCGTCTCGTAGAAGTTCAACGCCTGATTAATGGTGGTCTCGATCAGCAGGGCGTTGGCATCCCCCGTGATCGACGAGTCAAAAGTCGGGACAATCACGATGTTCGCCTTGGCGGAAGGGGCACATAAGAGCACTCCAGCTAAAGATAGGCCCAGGCTCAAAACGAAACGGGTCAGGTTTGGCAATCGGCGAAAACGGTGCATCCTGCTCCTCCTCAAGAGGGTAACTAAAAACAGACAATTTGAGTCCCGTTCCCGTTCATTCAGGGACCATTTTTTCCGGATCATAACACGCCTGTGAGTACTAGAACCAACTAACTCTTGTTAACAAGCGAGGCCAAAGCGCTGCGTTCGCGGGCAAACCATCGGCTGGGGTATGAAATATCACAGAGTGGCGGGAGCGAACGCACCAAGGACAGGGCCGCTAGTTTTTTCAATGAGTTACGTTTCCGTGACGTCGATGGATCCACACAACCTACTTGACAATACGAACGCATACATCCTAATCTCGATGGAGTATGTGGCGATTGATTGGAGCTGTTTTACTCACGAGCGTGGCCGCACCCGCTCAAGTGGGCACCGGAACCCTGACCGGGCGCATCACGGATGCGACTACATCGACCGTGCCCAATGTCCGGGTCCACGTCGTAAATGAAGAATCGGGATCGGCAGCAGACGCTCTCACCAACCACGAAGGCATCTACCGGGTGGGGTCGCTCCTTCCTGGAACGTATCGCGTGGAAGCCAGTTCGCCGGGATTTGAACCGGTGGTGCGCAGGAACCTGGTGCTGGAGGTGGCACAAACCGCGGCGGTCGATTTCACGTTGCAGGTGGGGCAACAGAACCAGACCATCGAGGTGACCGGCGACCTCGCCTCGCTCGACACGCAGACTTCGAGCCTGGGGCAGCTCGTCAATCGCAAGATGATTGACGATCTTCCGATGCCGAATCGAGCCGCCACTTCGCTGGTCAATCTGTCGCCCGGCGTCGTGATGATCACGAGCGGCGAGGGCGCCGAGAACTATCCGGTCTTTTCGATGGCCGGTGGGCGGGCGCGCAATCAGGATTACACCCTCGACGGCGGTAACGTGACCAATGCTGTGGGTGTGACACGGCCACAGCAGCAGACTAGTCTGCCGCTCGATGCCATGCAGGAATTTCGTGTGATTTCGAATAACTATGCGGCGGAGTATGGCCATTCCACCGGCGGGATCGTGGCGCTCTCCACGCGCTCCGGCACCAACCAGTTCCACGGCAGCGTCTTCGAATTCGCGCGCAACAGCGCCCTGGATGCGCGAAACTTCTTCGCGGCCGGCACACCTCCCCTGAACCTGCATCAATACGGCGGCTCGTTTGGCGGCCCCATTGTCAAAGACAAGACTCACTTTTTCGCCAGTTGGGAGGAGACTCGCGAGACTTTCGGCAGCGCGACCGTATCCACTGTGCCGACGCTCGCAGAGCGCCATGGTGATTTCTCGTCGCTCTCCGCCACGATCTACGATCCGGCAAGCCTGGCAAACGGCAAGAAGCAGGCGTATCCAGGGAACCTGATTCCGGGCACTGCTCTCGACCCAGTGGCGCTCGCGGCGCTCGCGTACATCCCGTTGCCGAACCGGGGAGCCTCCGGAGCCGTCTCCAACAACTTCGGGGCCAACAGCCATTCCACGCTGCGCCGCGATATTCTCGTTGGCAAGCTCGATCACAACCTCAGCAGCAACGACCTGCTGACCGCCCGCTACTACATCAACGACTATCACCAAGGGGACGACGGAGCGTACGGGATTCCGGTATCGGATCCAAATGCAGGTACCACGGATGGCCGTGTCCAGAGCATCATGGGCAGCTATGTGCACGTCTTCTCGCCGACCGTTACCAACAGTCTCTCCGTCAGCTACGACCAGCGAAAATACATCCAGCAGCGGTTTGGAGCGGGCGATGGGCTCGCGCAGACGATCGGACTCGAGAACGTGAGTGCCGCGGCGTTTCCCACCATCGCCATCTCGGGCTACGCGTCGCTCGGGGCGCTGGGGACCACGAATGCCGCGGTGGCGCGCATACAGACGCCCATCACCGATACGCAGGTGCTGGAATCGGTCTCCAAGTTTCAGGGCAAACATGCGTTCAAGGTGGGGGTGGAATATCGCCGCGGATACAACCGCGAGGCCGATGACATCACTTCATCCGGTGCCGTGACCTTCACGCGACAGATCACGGACCAGCCGGGCGTATCGGGCACGGGAGACGCGTTTGCAAGCTTCCTCATCGGCCAGGCCAATCAGGCTTCCTTGCAGAAGCTCGATAGCATTCCGTCGCACGCCTCCTACTGGGCGGCGTACGCGCAGGACGACTACCGGATCACGCCGCGGCTCACGCTGAACCTCGGGCTGCGATGGGAGTTGGAGTTGCCGCGATATGTGGACGGCAACCGGATGAATTCCTTCGACCCGATCGCCATCAATCCCGTCTCCGGCACGCCGGGCGTGGTGACCTTCGCCGGCGTGAACGGCGTTCCCACGACCGCATTCGACGCAAACTATCGCAACTTCGCGCCGCGTTTCGGCTTTGCTTACAAGGTGCCCTTCCTGCGCGCTTTGGTGGTGCGCGGCGGCGCCGGCATCTTTTACGGGCCCATGGTGAGTAACAGTGTCGGGCCTTCGGCGTCGCTGGGATTTGGCGATAGCTTGAGCCTGGTAGCGCCGAGTGCCGATACAACATCGGCACTGGTGTTACGGAACGGATTCCCCGTGTATACTCGGCCATCGATCAACACGCCGGGATTCGGCGCTGTTCCTTTTGGCGCAAAGCCCAATACCGCCGTCACGTACTTTGACCCCAATCGTCCGGCGCCGGTGTCCTATCAAGTGAACCTTGATGTGCAGGACGAGGTCGCCAATAACTTGATTGTGGAGGTGGGGTATCTGGGCAACGTGGGCCATCATCTGACCGCCAATGATCTCTCGATCGACCAGGTGCCGCCGCAGCTCTTGGGCCCCGGCAACGCCCAGTTGCTGCGCCCGTTCCCGCAATTCAGCAACGTATCGATCATCAATCCGCCGGTGGGCAACTCGAACTACCAGGCGGGTTTTGTGAAAGTCGAACGCCGTTTCAGCCACGGATTCTCGGTGCTGGCGCATTACACCTTTTCCAAGTTCCTCGACGACGCCGCCGCGGCCAACGAGTTCGGCGATCCCGGCAGCTATATGAACGCCTACAATCGCAGCCTCGACAAGGGCCGCAGCGGCAGCGATATTCCGCATCGCGCGGTGGTGACCCTCCAATACACGGTGCCGGGCTTTGCACGGAGCCGTCTGCTGGATCGCTTGGCGGGCGGCTGGCAGGTCGGAGTGCTCAGCGTGTTGCAATCGGGACAGCCGTTCACCGTCTACGATTCGGTGGACCAGTCGAATTCGTTCCCGGCAGGCACGATGCGGCCGAATCTGATCGCCGATCCCAATCTGGCGAACCCGACGCTGGCGCGCTGGTTCAATACCGCGGCTTTCCAAAGCGCGGCTCCGTACACGTTCGGCGATTCACCGCGCTCCGTGTTGCGGGGACCGTCCTGGAAGAACGTGGACCTGACGCTGTCGAAGAATTTCAAACTCAGCGAGCGGATTGCCACGGAGTGCCGCGGCGAGTTCTTCAACGTCATCAATCATCCGAACTTCGATGCGCCCGGACACACTCTGGGCAATGCGGGGTTTGGCACGATCACCTCCGCCGAGGCCGCGCGTACGGTGCAAATGGCGCTGAGGCTGGTGTTCTGAAGCGTCGAAAATGCCTTGCCAGGCAGACTTGGTGGACGCGCGAAAGAGCGTCGACATGAGTCTCGACGCGGCAAACCCGAGTCTTTGCGCCACTTATGCCGGCAGCGATCGAGGCGGCAGAGACTCGGGGCGCAGTCCATCGGCGAGGGCGACCCACTCTCCGTTGCCGAGTTGGACCTGGATTGCCATGACTTCCACAATCGGCGGCGAGGGCCATCGGGGCCAGGTCTGCACCGGGCCATAGGTGAACGTGGCACTCGTCAGATTGAAGGTCGCTCGTACCTGTTCGCCTTTGATCAGCAATCGGCCATTAGCCGCCGACTCGACGACGCCCATAGTGTATAGGCTCGTGCCAGAAGCGGCGTAATAGATCGCGGCAATCTCGCGGCGACCGGCCTGCCACTCGCTGAAGGTGCGCCATGCCTGGTCAGTGGTCATTTTGGGATTCTCACTCTCCGTAGTTGATCTCGGTATTGCGCGCCGAAATGCCTGCATACACCAGGAAGATCAATGACAGCGCCAGCAGGCCCGGGACGGCGACCCAGAACGGCGCGGGGTCGGCCTCGATCACCATCACGTTGAAAGGCGGCGGAAACGGTACCTCCACCGGGCAGAGACTCTTCAGGTAGAAGATGACACTGATCTTCTTTAATACCGAGGGGAGGAATGGGTTCAGGATCTCCCATACCCACACTACAGCGGCCGGAATCATGGGGTTTTTGAAGAACAGGCCGGACATCAGAAATACGGTGCCGTATCCAATGCACGCCAGCGCCGCCACTAAGACGTAGGATCCGAGTTGGCTCATCCCGGGCCCATGCATCAGGTAGTCAGTCCAGGTGGGGCCAAAATGCTTGCCGAGGAAAATGAATGCCAGCACGGTGCTGCTGCAAAACAGAACCAGTGCGACAATCGCGCCGGCCAGGAACTTTCCGGCTACCAGCATTTCGCGCCGCATCGGCGTGAGGAAGTAGTAATGCATGGTCTTCTCCAGCATCTCGCCGCGAAACAGGTTGGAGAAGATGCCCATGCACCCGAAGAAGATGCCCGCGCGCAGATAGTAGGTGAAGAACATCGCCGCGAAGATGATGCTGTCTTCGCCCACGCTGTGGCGTCCCGCGGAATGGGTGGCCTCGAACATCCAGTGAATAAGTGTGATCGCCACCGGCCCCAGGGCGAGACAGTAGATCCACCAGCCGCGCTTGGAGAGGAAGGTCTTCTTGAGTTCCATGCGAAGCACCGCGGTGATCTGGCGCACCGGGCTCGCCTGGCTCGCGGGGATCGAGGGCAGAGGCCGCGGCCCAGCGACCGGCTTGCGCTCCGGTGGCGGCGGAGGTGGAACGGGCGCCGGGCTGGCCGGGCTCTTTGCGGGTTCGGTCATATCGTAGCTCCCTCCGCGCCGATCAGGTACTGATACACCGAATTCACATCGTCATCCGCCGGAGAGATCGACTCGACTTCGAGCCCCGACTCCAAAATGACGCGGTTCAACAAAAGGTAGAAGCGATCGGCATCCCTGGTTCGCAGCAGCAGACCCTTACCGTCAGTGCTGACCTTCGCCTCCACCATGTGGTCCTGTAGAAAGAGACGCGACGCCAGCATGCCCGGACGATCGCAGCGCACCAGGATCTGCATCGGCTGCTCTTTCACCTCGCTGCGCACGCTGTGAATCTTACCTTCGGCGACCACATATCCCTGACTCAGCAGAATCACCTGGTCGGAGATGCGGTCCACTTCGTGGAGAATGTGGCTGGAGACAATGACGTGGCGGCCCTCGTCGCCCCACTTGCGAAAGAGCGCGATGGCCTCGGCCCGCGCCAGAGGGTCCAGGCCGTTCAAAGGCTCGTCGAGAATGACTACTTGCGGGTCGTGCGCGGTGGCCTGCGCCAGGCGGGCGCGCTGCCGCATGCCCTTGCTGTAGCCGGCCACGTTGCGTTTTGCCGCGTCTAGCAACCCGACGGTTTCAAGCGCCGCACGCGTGCGTTGGTCACATTCCGCATTGCTCCAACCGTACATCCGCAGGTAGGAGTAGACGAATTCGTAGCCCGTCAGCCCCTTCGGAAAGGCGTCGAATTGCGAGCAGTATCCCACTAGGCGGCAGAGGCGCTCGGGATGTGTCGGCGAGATGCCGAGTACCGTGATTTCGCCTTGCGTCGGACGGATCAGCCCGGTGAGCAGATTCATCAGGGTCGTCTTGCCGGAACCGTTCGGGCCAACCAGGCTGGTGATTCCAGGCGGAATCGAGAGACTGACTTTATTGATGCCCAGCACCTCGCCGTAGAAGCGCGAAACGTTAGTGAAGGTGATCAGCGATTCGCTCATCGCACCACCTCGATGCCGCGGATCTTGCGCGCCAGCATATAGAGGCAAAGTCCGCAAAGCAGAGCCAGTCCCAGGCAACTCCACACCAGCGGGATCTCTTCCCCCTGCGGCACGCCAAAGAAGACTGCGCCTCCGGTGTTGTTGGTGCTGCCTTCAAACAACCACAGCCAGATCGACCCCACCAGGAAGCGCACATTGAACAGGTGCCCCCAATTGGTCCGCTGCACGGCATTGATGATCGCCCCGAAGCCTTGCGCGACAAAGAACAACCCGAAAATCAGTCCGCCGGCCGCCGGCTTCCACTTCACCCAAGCCGAGAGAGCCAGCGACAAGAGGGAGAGGATCACTATCCAGATCCAAGCGCCGAGGAACAGGCTGGTGGCGAAACGCATGTTGGTGGTCGTCCAATCCCAGCCTTCCATGTAGCCTTGATATGCGAAGAGCAGAAGCCCCGGCACCCAGGTAATCAATGAGAGGAGATAGACGAGCACCGACATCTTCCCGAGCACGTATTCGACGCGCGAAAAGGGGCGCGCCAGGTAGAGCGCCAGGCCGTTGTTCGAAAGATCGGGTGAGACTTGGCCAGGACCGATGAACGCCGCCAGAAAAAGCGCCAGCATGCTTTGCCAGCCGAGGATCCGCATGAAATAGGACACGTCGATGGTGATCAGCCGATTGGCGCCTTGCGCTCCCACCAGGTTGAACACGCTCGCATTGTGCTGCACGTAAATCCCGATCGCAAAAATCAGCGGCGGCAGAAAACTGGCGAAGAAGGAGATGGTCAGAAACTTGGAACGCCGCAAGTCTTCGAGCGAGTAGCGGGGAATCACCAGAAAACGGCTCCACGACGGAGTGAGTTTTCCGTCATATGGCCTGTAGGTTTTCTTATAGACGGCCATTGGGAGTCTCCATGGCTTTCAGGAAGATGTCTTCGAGCGAATCGCGCTTGTGACTCAGGCGCCGGATCTGCACCTCTTGTTCCGCGGCGACCTCATAGAGTTGCCGGATCTCCAGTCCGTCGGGGAGAATCAACTTGACCCGGCCTTGTACGCCCGGAGCGGTCTCGCACCCCAGTTTCTCTACCGTCGAGAGGAAAGATCCGTTTACTCCGCCGCGTGTTTCGATTTCCAGGAAGCGGCGATTGGCGCGGCGCTCCTCTTCGAGATTGCAGAACGCCGCGATATTTCCATCCTTCAGGATCAGCACCTGGTCGCAACACTCTTCCACGTCGCGCAACAGGTGCGAGGAGAGGATCAGGTGGAGGTCGCCTCGATCGCGGATCTCCTGAATGAGTTGGATCATGCGGGTGCGCGCAGGTGGATCGAGCCCGTTGGTGGGTTCATCGAGAAACAGCACCTTGGGACCGTGGGCGATGGCCTGCGCCAGCTTGGCGGATTGCTTCATGCCCAGGGAGTACGTGCCCAGCGGGCGGTAGCGAACCTCGCCCAACCCCACATAGAAGAACGCCTCATGCGCGCGCTCCAGAGCATGTTCGGGAGGCAGGCCCGAAAGCTCCGCCATCATGCGCACGAAATGCACTCCGCTCATCCCCGCGATGAAGGAATCATTTTCGGGCATGTACCCGATCAGGCTTCTCACCTGCCGGGCATGCGTGCGGACGTCGTACCCGAGAATTCGTGCGGTACCGGAGGAGGGCCGGTGAAATCCGAGGAGGGTATTGAGCAGGGTGGACTTGCCTGCCCCATTGGGTCCCAGCAGTCCGATGGACCGCCCCGTCAGCGACGCCTTCAGGTTCTTCAGAATGACTCGCTGTCCGAGGCGGACCTGCAGATCCTCCAGCTCAATGACTGATGCCATTAACTAGTTATACGACTTCTAACGGTGCAGTGTTCCCTGCATTCGCTGCATTCCCTGCATTGGCAGGAAGGGTGTCGCATTTCCAAGAGCCCCGAGCAGGTTGCCTCCCATCAGGCTCGACATGCCGCTGCTCAAATCGCCGGCGCCTGAGATGGTGATGCGGTCGGGCTCCCCGTAAGCCGCGATCATCATCGGCTTGATGTTGCTCAGACTCTTCATGGCGTCCTGCGAACCGCCGCTGTTTCCTGCGAATGCGCCCAGAAGTCCAGCCAGCGGGGCCAGCGTGGTGCCCAGCTTCTCATAGATCAGCGCAGAGAAGTTGGGATAGTGATCGCGCGGAGTCATGGCAATGAATTGCGCGGAGTGGGTGATCGAAGTTCCCGCCGTCTTCATCTGAAGCGCGCGAGTGATCAGCGCCCGGTTCGGACCGGCGATCAGGTATCCATCCGAGAAAGTGTAGTGGGCCTCCGTCAGCGGATTGCCATCGCCGGTTCCGATCATGAAGTAGGTGTGGCCGTCCACAGTCTCTTGTCCCGTGCGCAGCGGCTTATCACCCGTCTTGGCAGCTTCCTGATCATGCAACTGGATCAGTTTTTGCATCGTGGCCTGCAGGCGCGTGGGGTCATAGACTTCGGTCACCAGCTTCCACGAAGGCACCGGGAACGGAGGTCCATCCAGCGACAGGGAAAACTCACCGCCCAGGCTCGCGGCCACGTCATTCCGAATGTCCGGCCGGGTTTCCTGCTGCACGTCGGAACGGGTCTTGTTCGAGACCATCGGCAAATGGTCTGCCATGCCGAGCACCTGGTCCACGATCGCGGCCGGATTCTTCACCGCGAAGGCCGAGACGAGCGTGGCATCCGGAGAAACGTAATCCAGGGACCCCATCGGCGCGGGCTCCGCCAGCATCGCGGCGATCCCGGTGCGCGGCCCGTTGAATTCCAGGCTGGCGCTCGCCTTCAGGTGGCTGTCGACTTCCTTCTCCTCCGCGATCAGGAAGCGCCCGCCCGTTCCGATCACCGCCGTCGGATTTGATTGTCCGGAGTCGGAGCCATTCTGGTTGGAAAGCTTCGAAAGATCGGCAGCCAGCATCAAGCCGGCGCCATTCTGGTACGCCTGCATGATTCGCGCATAAAATGGCGTGGTCTGGAAGCCGGAGGGGGAATCCAGCGACTCGGCCAGAGACTTCACGGATGCCGCCACCGGACCAAAGATCGCCAGGCCCGGCCGTACTTCGATCGTCATGCCGGGAGCGGCCTTCTTCAGAAACTCCGGGAAACCGTCGCGTTTGGTCTCGGCGATGAATACCGGCCCGTGCGGACGCCCCTCTCCCGCGGAACTCGTGATGACGATTTCGTCGCCCAGATACTCGCTCGCGGCCCGCAGTTTCTCAATCACCGGCTCGGCGTCGCCGCCGCGCGAAGCCCACCAGGAACGCAATTCGGGACTCTCGGATAGCTTCTGGTGTAGAACTGACTGCGCCTCTCCCAGGTATTGCGCCAGATTCGGGATGCTGGCGAAGAATACCGTGGAAGCCGGCAAGCGACCCAGCAACCGGCTGGAATAGCGTAGCGCGGGAAGATGAATCTGCTGTAGATCGTTATGCAGGACCGACAACTGTTCGAGCAGGCGGTCGCGGTTGCGGCTCCACGCGATATCTTCCTTCACCGAGACCGGCTCGAGGTTCGGGCTGGTGGAAGTCTGCTCTCCCGGATGCAGGATCTTATCCTGGTTGTCCTGGGAGACATGCACTTCGCCCTGAATCACCGAAACGCGCGAGCCCTTCACGCCGGAACTGACGCTGAACACCGTGCCCGTAACCGCCACGCGGCAATCGGCAGTGGCCACGTACAGGTGGCCGGTCCGGCGCTTCGCAGCGTTCACGATGACGCTGCCGCGAGCCAGCCGGATAGTGAGATCGTTGCCCGCCTGCGTGCTCGACATCCCCGAGCGCTCGCGCAGTTCGACAACCGAACCGTCGCGCAACAGCAGCATGGCGTCCGAATTCGGCGCCGTGCGCAGCTCGACACCGTCGGGCAGATCCTGGCCTGCCGCGATCGGCTGAATGCCCGCGGCGGAAACTTGAAACAGCGTGCCATTCACCGACTGCACAATGGCATGGCCAGTGCGCACGCCGTACTGGTCGATGGCCACCCACACCGAGATACCAGCAAAGGCGGCAGCCGCGGCCATCCAGAACAACGGGCGCCGCGAAGAACGCCGCGCTACAGGCGCGGCCTGCATGGAAACTACCCTGCCTTCATAAACGCGGCGGCAATCGACGCACTGATGCAGGTGATCTTTGACAAGGGTCGCGCGCGCCTCATTCAGGTGCCCGGCGCGGTAGTCGGGAAGCATCGCCTGAAAATCCTCGCATCCGCGGATGTGGTGACCGTTTGCCGGCAGTTGCGCGACTTGGGGGGCCAACCTGGCCCACACCCGGGACGCGGCGGCTTCGATTACGGCGGTATCGGGGACTTCGTCACGAATCTCAGACACGGCTTGCTCCAAAGCAGGGTCGAGGGGAACCATTTCAGCGGGATTGTTTTCGGCGGGTGTCATGCCACTCCTCCCTGATAAGCTCGGAATTCCTTTTCCAGACGATCGCGCGTGCGGGATATAGTGACCGCCACTGTTCCGGGGGTGGTGTTCAGCAATCGCGCGATTTCGGGATTTTCTTTTCCATCAAAAAACCGGAGCATAAACATCTCGGCAATCCTCGGATTCAGCCTGGCCAGGGCGCCGCGCAGCCATTCGCGGATCTCTCCCGACGATCGGGCCCGTTCCGGGTCGCGATGGGCCGGCTCGGCGAGCACCGGTTCCAGCTCGTCGAGCGGGATCTGGCGGATATTCTGGCGCGATCGGACCAAGTCCAGAGCGGCATTGACCGCCGCGCGGTGCAGAAAACTCGCCATATTGCCCACCGGATCGGACCCCGGATCGCGTTTGAGCATGCGCAAAAATACCGTTTGGAGGACATCCTCGGCGTCGTCGGCATTGCCGGTGACACGGTAGGCCGCCCGGAATACCATTGCGTGGTTTTCACGAAAGATCCGTTCCAGATCAGTCGCGGAGAGGTTCGCCGATTCTAAGGGGGCAGCCATTAAAGCTTTCATCCTATCAGGCTCTTCCACATAGAGGGACGCTGGAAACGCTTCAGAATTAACAAAGCAGGGGCTTCAGAGCGTCGAAACCCCATCAAATCAATGAGCGTACGCAATAGCCAACAACTCCGCGATCTCTTTGATCGCCACGTCAACCTCGTGGCTCCCTAAGAATACGGTCTTCAAACTTCTCTCCACTCGGGACCCGGCGCTCTTCTGATATTTTCAAGTCCGTAACTATCTGTTTTTTAACGAGTTGAGTCTGTTGGCCGTATGCCCGTCTTAGGGTAACGTGTAAGGCAATGACGCTCTCTCCTCGACACCATGCTCCAACGCGTTCCGTGTGGCATTCGATGATCTGTCAAGGCACCCCTGGCAGAAAGAAGGGTGGGCGCTCGTGAAGTTCCGGTTCGTCCTTCTCTACATCCGGAAGACGATTCCGATACAGCCTTCGAACTCGACGGATGGGCACATTTGACTGCAGATTACTGGAGAAAACGAAACTCAGCAACTCTTCGCAGTAGATGCGGCCTTCCGAATGGGCTCCAGACCGGGAAATGGGACAACCTGTAGTTACTGCGTAGGGGCCAAATGTGGCCATCGAGGTGGGGCCAGAACGGACCATCGAACTCGGCGCCGTTGAAGGCGATCTTGATTTCAGTGACTGGGCCTCCTGCGAATCGCCCTTCGAGGTGGACAAAGACGTGAGGCTGGTCCCGGTCTCTGGGTGAACCGCCTTCAGGGTTTGGATCGCGGTCTCATTGAGCCGCAGATTCAGCGGGCGCGGTGACGGTTTTGCCAAGGATGAGATTCTACCTTTGGCAGTATTTTCCGGGCCGCCGCGTGCCGGCGTTTTGGTTTTCGCTCGTCCAAAAGGTCGGCGATCCGTATCGAATTATTTCATCTCTTACGAGTTCGGCGTACGCCCTCTTTCACGACGCGCGGTTTCGTCACTGATCGCCCTGGGCGTCGCCCTAAGATGTCCTGCAGTACCTCGATCTGCCGAGTGATCTTGTCACGTGCCTGGCGTGCCAGAGCAATAGCTCCGTCAAGGTCAGACATGTATTTAGGGGTTCTTCTCGCCAAGCGCACCTCTCAGTAAGTCTAGTAACTCTGCCGATTTGCGGCACTGCCGGAATGACAGCTACAGCGACGAGCCGAGCACCTGTCTGACGGCCTCAAGCAATTGATCGGGAAGAACCGGTTTGGTCAGTGTTGCCCGTGCACCGAAAAGCTTGGCGACTCTCAGAAATTGCCCGCCGAATTTACCAGAGATCGCAATGATTTTGAGGCCCGGTCGGAGTCGATGAAGTATCTGGATGGTCTCGAGCCCTTCTTGTTCCGGCATAATCAGATCCGTGATCATCAAGTCGACCTCTGAAATGTTGACGTGTTGGACGGCCTCCTTTCCGTCCTTGGCTCCCAAAACCCTGTAGCCCGCACCTGACAGAACCCTCCCCAGAAAGCTGCGAATCGCCGGGTCATCGTCTACCACGAGAATTGTGCCGACGGTGCCTGGCGCGCCGAGTGCTTCCCTCACTATGGAGGCGAGCGCTTCGGGAGAAAACGGCTTCGGCAAATACGGGACGTTCGAATCGAGAATCCCGCGATCCGCGATTGCATTTTTGGCATAGCCGGACATAAAAATGATCTTCATATCCGGTCGCAATGAACTCAGGCGCACCGCCAGCTCGGGACCGGTCATACCGGGCATCACCAGATCGGTGACCATCAAGTGAATTCGACGCGTAAGGCGCTCGGCATGCACTAGCGCTTCGTCCGCGTTCACCGCTTCGAGGACTTCGTACCCGTAGCGCCTCAATATCGCCGCCGCTAACCTCCGAAGTTCCTGCTGGTCCTCAACGACGAGAACCGTCTCGGTCCCGCGAAGCGTCGTAATAGCAGTCTTGGTTTCATCCTCCGCCTTGATCGCTTCATCGACGCGAGGCAGGTATATCTTGAACGTCGCCCCCGCGCCGGGTTCGCTGTATACAAAGATTGCACCGCCGGTTTGCTTGATGATGCCGTACACCGTTGCCAGACCCAGGCCCGTGCCTTCACTCTGCTTCTTTGTCGTGAAAAATGGTTCGAACAAGTGACTGCGGACGTCTTCGCTCATTCCGAGACCGTCGTCGGATACCGTCATGAGAACATACGGACCCGGCGCAAGTTCGGGGTGCTGCAAAGCATACCCCTGATCGAGATCCATATTCAACGTCTCGATCAAAATCTTTCCGCCGCCCGGCATGGCATCGCGGGCGTTTACTATCAGATTCACTAAAACCTGGTGGAATTGCCCGGCATCCGCTCTGATCGGTCCTAATGACGGGCTCAGTCTGGTCTCGATGCGAATATCCTCACCGAGAACCCCGCCCAGCATCTTCTCGACCTCCCCGATGACCTCGTTGAGATCCAACACTTTTGGCCTGACCACCTGTTCGCGGCTGAGCACCAGCAGTTGCCGGCTCAGTGCGGCCGCGCGCGCGCCGGCTTTTCGGATCTCGGAGATCGGCTCTTGGATAGGGTCTTCTGGAGTGATTTGTTGAAGCAGCAGAGCGCTATAGCCGTTGATCACGGTGAGGAGATTATTGAAGTCATGAGCGACTCCTCCAGCCATCCGGCCAACACTTTCCATTTTTTGGGCCTGTAATAGTTGCGCCCAGAGCTTCGCCCGCTCCTCCTCGGAGCGTTTCTGGCTGGTGATGTCCCGTGACATCCCGAAGATTCCAATCAGATTGCCCTGCCCATCGAACACCGGCCCTTCGGTCTTTTGGATTAATATGCGTTCTCCGGTCGCGAGGACGAGTTCGTCTTCACAGGATTCAACCCGTCGCGAAGTCATGATGCGGCGATCGTGCGCCATCCCCTGTTCGGCCGTCTCCGGCGAGAACAGAGTCCTGTCATCCCGCCCCAGAATTTCCTCGGCGCGCTTCCCGACCATTTTGCAGGCAGCGCCGTTGACCAGGAGAAATCGGCCATCGCAATCTTTTACGTAGACCGCATCCGTCGTGCCTTCTATTACGGAATTCAACAACCCACGGCTTCGACGGTCCGCGTCTTGCGCTTTCTTATGTTCCGAAATATCGCGGAAGAACACCAGCGTTTTGCTTCTGTCTTCGTTTAGGGCAATGGCTGAGACCTCGACGTCGAAAGGCGTCCCGTCCATCTTCACAAACTGTTCTTCCACCAACGGTACGTTGTGGCGACCCTCCTTCAACTCGGACAGGCGCTGTTCCACCAAAGAGTGGAACGCGGGGTGTACCTGTTGAATCATTGGGTGCCCCAGCAGTCGGTCGGCTGACCCTGCCCCGAACAAACGAAGAGCGGCCGGATTCAGATAACTAAAAACACCCTCCGAGTGAACAAAGATCCCTTCGGGTGCACTTTCGACAAGCCGCCGGAAGTGCTCTTCACTCCTTGCCAGCAATTCTTCAGATTGCTTTCGATCTCTCACATCCCGACCGACCCCGACGAAGTGCGTGATCACCTGATCCTGATCTTGCACCGGGCTGATCCAGAGTTCTTGTGTATAGAGCGTGCCATCCTTGCGGCGATTGGTGATTTCGCCCCGCCAGGTCCGCCGGGACAGGATCGTGTTCCACAGGTCCTGATAGAAGCCGGCTTCGTGGCAGCCCGACTTCAGCCAGCGCGGATTCGTGCCGATCAGCTCCTGCCGGCCGTAACCGGTTAACGCACAGAATGCGGGGTTTACCCAGCAAATCGCACCATTGCGATCTGTGACTAGAACGCTGTCTGGTGCAGACTCCAGCGCTGCGGCTAAAACGTAGGCCTCAGGCGCGGAATTGGTGAGTTCCAAATACACTACCTCGTGAGAGTCCGTCGAGTTCAGCGGAAAGAATCGTCGGGAAATATAGCTTCACAAAACCAGCGTAGCTGTCTTTGTCACTCGATACTGTCGGTCCTGCGGGAATTTACGGCCCGGATGCATCCTACAACCGCGTCGGTGAATGCCTGACAGAATCGTCGGCGACGGGCTCCGCAGTGTCATTCGATCAGTCCGTTGGCAAAAGCGTAACGTGTGAGCTCGGCATTTGTCCGTAAGCCCATCTTTTCGAGAAGGCGCGCTCGGTAGGTGCTGATAGTTTTGTCGCTCACTCCCAGAATCGCCGCGATTTCGGAAACCGTCTTGCCCGACGCGATGAGCCGCAGAACTTCGAATTCCCGAACCGAAAGAAACTCGTGGGGCCCTCCGCTGGTTTCCCTCTCGAGGTGCTGGACGAGCGCGTCGGCAAGCTGCGGGCTGACATACTTATGACCTTGGAGCACAACGTGAATGGCACGGGCGAGTTCGGAGCGCGAACTGTCCTTGGTGATATACCCGGCGGCGCCTGACTTGAACGCGCGCCGGGCATACTGCGCCTCGGAGTGCATGCTCAACATCAGAACCGGCGTACGGGGCCGCAGTTGCTTGAGTTCTTTGAGCACGTCCAGGCCGCTGCGGCCGTCTAGTGAGACGTCCAGAATGACAAGATCCCAATCCTGTTCGGCAGCCAGGTGGACCGCCTCCGCCGCTGTGGCAGCGTCGCCGAAAGTCGCCGGCGGTCCGTTTTGCTCGAAGATCCTCTTCACGCCGTCGCGCAGGACCTCATGGTCGTCAACGAGCAGAACTCTGGTCAAAGTCTGTCTCCGGTTCGGACTTGGCAATGGGGATGTGAACGGCCACGGTCGTCCCCTGGCCGCCTGTGCTTTGGATCTCGATTCTGCCCCCGGCCAGATGAGCTCGCTCCCGCATTCCCAATATCCCAAGGGAGTGTGGATTTGCGATTTGCGCGTAAGTAACACCCAGACCGTCATCGGTGATTCGCAACTCGAAGTCAGCGCAAGATTGCCTGATCGCGATATCGACGCGCGTCGCCTTGGCGTGTCGCAGGATGTTCGTAAAAGCCTCCTGCGCGATGCGAAACACCGCCGTCATCTGGTCTCGGTTCAAAGGTGTGCTCTCGACAGCGATTTCGCATGTTGTGTGGATGCCCGTCCGAGCCTGGAACTCCTGCGCCTGCCACTCCAGGGCCTCACATATGCCCAGGTCGTCCAAAATGGGTGGCCGCAGTTCGGACGAAATCCTCTTAACGGCGCGAATGTTGGTCTCCGCTGACTGCGCCATGCGTGCGATCCGGTTGCGCAACGCCGCTATGTCCACACTCGCGGACGTCGCGTCCAATGAGGCCTCCAGGTCCTCGAGGTCCCATTTCAAACTGGTGAGCGACGATCCCAGTTCGTCGTGAAGCTCGCGCGCGATCCTTGTGTCTTCTTCCTCGCGCACGCGTTCCATCTGGCTGGCGAGCGCGCGCAGCTGCGAGGCCGAGCTTTGTAGTTCCCGCTCTACAAGCCTCTGCTCCGTGACGTCCATGGCCACACCCATGAATTCCACAAGCTCTCCGGCTTCGTTTGTCACGGGGTGCCCGATGCTCACGATATTGCGCATCGTCCCGTCAGGCAGGATCAGCCGGAATTCGAACCGATAGTCGCGCTTTTGTGCCACGGCTTCGTAGAAAGCCGCCAGAGGGGCAGCATCATCGGGATCCCACCGGTCCACAACGGCGGAAATTGGTGGGATCCCGCGCTCCGGATCGAACCCGAAAATCCGGTAGTGCTCATCCGACCAGAATACGATCTCCTGCGTGATGACGTTCACCGCCCAGGTTCCGATGTGGCTCAGCTTCTCGGCTTCCGCCAGGTATGCCTGCGCGCGGCGGAGTTCTTCCTCCGACCGTCTTCTCTCGGTGATGTCCTGGATCATGGCCAAGCCAAATGCCGGCTTCCCATCTGAGCCGCGTACCATCGTGGCGGACAGGATCACCCATACAATTCCTCCGTCCTTGCGGTGATAGGGCTTTTCAAGTTCGTAGTGATCGCGCTTGCCCTCGAGCATTTCTCGGATGTACAGCTCTTCCTGGCACAAGTCTCCATTGAACGTGAACTCCCGAAAGCTCCTGCCGATCAGTTCGCCCTGCTCGTAGCCGAGGATTCTTTCAAACACGGGATTCGCAAAGAGCAGGCGGCCCGCCAGATCACCGACGGCGATGCCCATGCGTCCGTGTTCGTAAATCGCCCGGAACCTTTCCTCGCTTTCCCTGAGCATCTGTTCCGCCCGCTTGCGTTCGGTGATGTCCTGGCCGATGCCGACCCAGCGTCCGTCTTCGAGGTGAATGTTCGTCCACGTCGTTTCAATCGTCCGGCCGTTCCGTGTGCGGGTGCTGAAATCCATCCATTCCGCCTTGCCTTCCCGGGTGAATGAATGGACTCGTTCACGTTCCCGGGGATCGGGGTACAGTGCTTCGATCAGGGATTCGGTATCCTCTGCAGCCAAATCTTCTGCCGTCCAGCCGAGCGTCCGTTCCCACGCACGATTGATGATCTCGATCTGGCCCTCTGAGGCCACGTTGACCATCAGGGGCAGGTGATCGAAGATCGTCTGTAAGAGGTTCTTCTGCTGTTGGAGTCGCTCGTCCGCGTCCTGAAGGGCCGCAAGTTTACGGCGCAATCCCTCGTTCTCGGCCTCGAGAGCGCGGATGCGTTCGGCCGAAGCATTTGGCACGTTGGCCATCGCGTATCTTCTTTCGATGCACGTTGAATAACGGCACCTGCTGGGTTCTCTCCTTACAGAATGCCAGATAACAATTCACCGCGGTAAACTGTGAGGCCAGCGGCACTGCGGCCTGTTTCGACTGCGGTTCAATGACGATCAGCACCGTCGATTGGCCGTTAGGGGCCAAGGGCTTGGGGGCGAAGCTTCCGAGGGAGGTCGCAACCATCGTGGCGATCGAGGCCTTTTCTCTGCAATTCAGGGCCGCTCTCGAAAGCCCTCATGGCTCCGCACGATTCGAAGGCCGGGATTCGGCCTGTCGATGATGCGCATCTATCGGTAGACGGGTCTTCACGAATGCGTTCGATACTTACGTCAATTCGGAGGCCCGGCCCCTTAAGTGCGGCGTCCAGTTCGTGCGCATCATCCTGGCAAAGAACTGGTGGTCCCTCCTGATTCGCGGGACCGCCGCCATTGTGCTCGGCGCGGTGGCGGTGGTCTGGCGGGACATCTCTCTGAGTAATCTGATCCTGGTGTTCTTCAGCTTTACACTGCTCGACGGCGTTGTAGGGTTGGCAGGCGCCCTCCGCGCCGCGGAGTCACACCAGCGGTGTGCGCCGCTGCTCGTGGAGGCTATCATTGGAATCGCCGCCGCGCTGCTCGCCGTCACCTGGCCCGGGATCATGACGACAATGGTGCTGGTCTACATCGTGGGCGCTTGGGGGCTCCTGACCGGCGTGCTCGAAGTCCCCTCCGGCGTCTTGCTGCGAAGGCATATTCGAGGTGAGTGGCTGTTAGCCCTAAGCGGCTTCGCTTCGCTTTGCTTGGCGTCGTGATGGCATCGTTCCCGCTGGCGAGCCCTGGGGGAATTGCGCTTTGGTTGGGCGTGTATGCCTTCGCCTTTAGCGCCGTACTCATGCCCTGAGTTTCCGTCTCCGGTCTTGGGCGAGACTGGCGCTGGCGGAATCATGACCGTTCTGGCAAACAGCTCTGTTCTAGAAAAGGCTTCCTCGGCGCACCGCGTATGGAATAGACGGCTGCCCGAAATTCTGTTGGACGCATTATTGGTGCTGGTTGGGATCGCAGCCAGTGTTGGCGTCTGCCGCAGTTTCATGAACTGGCTGGCAGGACCGCCGGATTCGGCCGCGCTGACCTTGCGATGGCCATTCTGGTCGGCTCGATCGTTTCCACATGCTGGTTTGTGAGGTACATACTTCTCGGGATCATTCTGTCGCCTCCGAGCGCCGGCAAATCAGCGGAAGCCCGCAGAGCATTGAGAAGGTGCCACCATGAAACACCAGGTCGAGTTCAAAGGCTTCGCAACGGTTAGTGCGATCCGCAGCCTGCTCGAAAGCCGGATCGCGCAGCTCGACCGGGTCTCCCGCGGGCTTCGCGGCGATACGCTGTTCGTACGGGGTGTGGTCGTAGCGACCAGCGGCAGAATGCGTTGGAATTCGACGACGTCGTCGATGCGGCTTTGGCTCGCGCTTACAATAGATTCGCCAAGGAGCACGCTCCCCGGAATATCCGCAGCAATGACTGGGGGGCAAATGGTAGGACAGTACCAGGACGCCGACGGCCTCCGGCACGCCTATATTCAGCGCGGCACCCAGAAAACCGACCTGAACGTGCCCTCCTACAAGGAGACCGTGGTGAATGGCATCAACAATTTCGGGGACGTCCTGTTGGAAGCATTGAACGTTAGCAGTTGGGTGAACTGGATCCCGGTAGGGACGACCCAACCCTACGTCTGGAAGCGGGGCGCGTCGGAGCCGACCGCTCTCCCCAACTTCCCCGGAGCGGCGCATACCGCTGTGGAGGGCTTCAACGATCGCGGGGATTACTCCGGAAGATGGGACGACGGAAAGAACACCCACGGATTTATCGCCTTCCGCAAGTGATTACTCAAGTGCCTGCTGATCGTGGCGCGGCCCCGGGAGCGTGGGCCCAGAATTCCGGAGCGTGCACACCCGCAGCCATATGAGGGAAGTGCTGTCGTCTGCACCGGCTGGATGAGCTCCGCCCATGCCCCCGGCCGCGAAGACCCATCACCCGCACTCCCGCCCGACAGTCCCGACTCCTGGCAAACGTCCTGGCGCACGAGATCGGCCACGTGCTCAAAGGCATCAATGACCCCGCTCGGAAAGGGATAATGAAGGCGTTCTGGGATGCGCGAGACTACGCGGCCATGGACAAAGCGCCTTTAGAGTTCCCTGCGACCGACATTGATTTCATGAGGGAAGCGCTGCGCAGACTTCGGGCCGCACCTACGTCTGCGGCTACGGTCTCTGCTATGAAGTAGCTTCGTGCCCCCACTCCACCATGCCGTTTTCCGAGCCGGCTTAGGATCTTCGGCAGGGTTTTCAGCTGCAGAGCCACGAGCAGTTCGAAAGTCAATCTGGGGTTGCCCGTAAGTCTAGCATTCGACAGGGACGTTTTGATGGCTCCCCGGTCTGGACGACTTTCGAACTCTCTATTCATCCGAGGCCAGTCGAGTTATGTCTTGAAGTCGTGGATCTCAATCCCCTTCTCGCTGAGGCGGCACGGCGCCGGGAAAACCGAGATGTCCTGGCACTGCCGGCAGTTTCTCACATTTCCTGCTAAATCTTCCCGCGCTTTCCGTATTCCTCGGGTATGAAGGTAATCGTCGGGGCGATTTTCTTGTGCTGGGCCGCGGGGGCGCAGTCGAACTGGGCCCTACAGTCGCCGGCCAACCATCCGGTAGCGCTGCTGGCGCCGCAAATGACCTATGACCCGCTGCATCTGAAGGTAGTGCTCTTTAGTGGCACAACGAGTAACGGATCGTCCGCCACTACCCCGAATGACACCTGGCTGTGGGATGGCCAGCAAGCGAACTGGAGCCATGTGAATCCGGCTCATAAGCCGGCGGGTCGCCTGACTGCCGGCATGGTCTTCGACGCCGCGCGCCAGCAAATCGTGCTGTTCGGCGGCGGCACTGAACTCACGTTCGGCGATACCTGGGTTTGGGATGGAACCGATTGGACGCAGAAGTTCCCCGCCAATTCGCCTCCCGCGAGGCAGGGGGTCGCCATGGCGTATGATGCGGCGCGTCAACAAGTAGTGCTGTTTGGTGGACTCAGTGCGAGCGGTACGATACTGGGCGACACCTGGACGTGGGATGGCAACAATTGGACCCAGCAACATCCAGCCACGAGTCCAAGCGCCCGGGTGAATCACCAGATGGCCTATGACGAGGCGAGACAGGAGACCGTTCTCTTTGGTGGAGAGGACTTCGCCAACGACGACATGATCTCGACGACCTGGGTTTGGAACGGCGGCAACTGGATTGCCAGGACACCTGTTGCGTTTCCTCCAGGCCCGAACCCCCAGGACCCGACCTTCCGTCTTCACTCGATGGTGTTCGATTCCGCTTTGCAGCAAACCGTCCTGTTTGGCGGATACAACTCGGGCCCTCAGTCCGCTACCTGGTTCTGGGACGGAACGAACTGGACTCAGTTCGCGGGAACTGGTCCCGGGGCGCGGTACGGCACTGGGATGGCGTACGATTCCACAAATCGCCAAGTGGTCCTGTTTGGCGGAGATTTCCATACTGCATCGGGGTTCTTCACCTTCGAGACGTGGACTTTCAGCGGCCCATCGCAAACATCGGTCAACATCGTAGTGCCAGCCGGAGCGCAATTCACGTTCAATGGCTTGACCTACACTGGCTCGCAGACCATTCAGGTGGCAGCGGGCACTTACGGTTTGTCCACGACGTCGCCGCAAGCCGTGGCCTCGGGCACGCAGCTGGTATTTCGCAACTGGTCTGACGGTGGCGCGATTTCGCACTCGGTTACGGTCCCTTCCGGCGGTAGCGTGAACCTCACGGGGACCTTTGGTACGCAATACGTCTTGAGCACTGTCGCCAACCCGAATTCGGGTGGGACCGTGTCGGGCGGTGGCTTCTATGACGCGGGCACCACAGCCTCGCCCACCGCGAGTCCGAATGGCGGATTCTCATTCGCCAACTGGTCAGGCGCATGCAGCGGGAGCGGCCCTTGCTCGGTGGTAATGAGCGCTCCCGCCACCGTTACCGCGAACTTCAACGCGTCGCTGATCCAGTTCACGGTGAATGTCCCGGCGGCGGCGCAGTTCACGTTCAACGGGACCACATACGCGGGCACGCAGACCATCTCGGCGCCTCCAGGGGCATACACGCTGTCGACGACGACGCCTCAGGCCACGGTCGCCGGGACGCAGCTTACATTCGTATCGTGGTCCGATGGCGGCGGGATCTCACATACCGTGACGCTCTCGGGTGTGTCCGGCTCGATCACCGGTACGTTCAAGACGCAATACCTGCTGACCACATCGGCGTTGCCGGCGAATGCGGGCACGGTGGCGCCCTTGATCGGCGGTACGTATTTCGACTCGGGCACGCTCGTGAACGTCGGCAGCGTTGCCAACGTAGGATTCCAGTTCCAATACTGGACCGGCGCCTGCGCCGGATCGGCTGCGATCTGCCAGGTGTTGATGAATGCGCCGCAGACGGTGGTGGGTAACTTCACGGTCACGCCGAAGTGGATCCAACTGGGTCCGGCGAACTCGCCGAAGGCTCGAAATCTCGCGCCCATGGCATTCGACGCCGGGCGCAACGAGATTGTGATCTTCGGCGGAACCACCGGCGCCAGTTTCCTGGGAGACACCTGGACGTGGAATGGCACGAATTGGACCTTGCGCGCCACCGCTGGTCCGTCGCCACGAGACGCAGGCGCGATGGCTTACGACCCGGTACACGGGCAGATTGTGATGTTCGGCGGCTTCAACGGCAACGCCTTCCTGAACGAGACATGGACTTGGGATGGCGGTACCGGGATTTGGACGCAGCAGAGGCCGCTGACCTCGCCGTCCGGGCGGGCATTTCCGAGCCTGGCTTGGGACGGAAGCCGGTTGATCCTGTTCGGCGGAAACATTCCCAGCGGATATGACAACCAGACGTGGTCGTGGGATGGGTCCAACTGGCTACAACTGTCGCCGGCGACGGTTCCTCCACCTCGGGCGGAAGCCGGCATGACTTACGACGCTGCGCGGAACCAGATCGTCATGTTCGGCGGAAGCAATTCGGTATTCCTGGCTGACACCTGGATTTGGAGTGGCTCGAATTGGATCGCGAAGTCGCCGGCGGTGTCTCCCGCGAAGCGGTCATCGGGGATGTTCGCTTACGATCCGGTAATTCAACAGAGCGTGCTCTTTTCCGGTAGGAGTCCCCTCTTCCCGCTGCCCGACGAGGTCTGGCTGTGGGATGGGGCCGCCTGGAAGTCTGTGCCTGAAAACCCGAGCCCGGCCGCTCGTGCAGACGCGTTACTTGCCTACGATGCGGCCCGCCAGCAGGTTGTACTGTTCGGCGGATTTGATACGACCGATGCGGCGCTGAGCGATACCTGGATCTTCGCCAACAACGCTGCGCAGCAGTTCTACACGCTAACCACGGCGGCGAATCCAGTGGGCGCCGGCACGGTCGCGGCGGCGTCGCCGGGACAGGCAGGCCCGAGTTATCGCGCCGGATCGACAGTAACACTGACGGCGTCGAGCACCCCGTCCGCGCCCTTCGGATTTTGGAGCGGAGCGTGCGCGGGAATGGGGAGCGGATCGTGTACGTTGACGATGCTGTCCAACGTGACGGCAATCGCGAACTATCCAACGCCGCCCAGGTGGATCCAACTGGGGCCGGCAAAGATGCCGCAGTCCCGTTACGGCGCGGGGATGGCGTTCGATTCCAGCCGCGGAGAAACCGTGCTCTTCAGCGGCGGATACCAGGACCACGCCGAAGTGTACGCCAACGAGACGTGGATCTGGAACGGTTCGAACTGGTCGCAGCGTTTTCCGGCCGCCGAGCCGTCTTCGCGGGACGTGCCGGCGATGGCGTACGACGTGAACCACCATCAGGTGGTACTGTTCGGCGGCGCCAACTCGCTCAACGTGTACGGGGACACCTGGATCTGGGATGGGGCTGCCGGCAACTGGACGCAGGCTAACCCGGTGCATTCGCCGGCCGCGCGCGCGGGAGCAAATCTGGCCTGGGACGGTACCCGCTTGATCCTGTTTGGCGGGCGCCTGATGGACGGCACGCTTTCGTCGGAGACCTGGGCATGGAGTGGGACGGACTGGTCGCTGCTGAGCGCGGCGGGTGGTCCAGGTGCTCGGCAGGACGGCATGATGACGTTTGACCCGGTGCGGCAGCAGGTGGTGCTCTTCGGCGGCCGGGCAACGGACTTCGTGACTCTTTTTAACGATACCTGGACCTGGGACGGCTCCACCTGGACGAAGCGGTCTCCGGCGGTAACGCCCCCCGCGCGATCCGGCGGGGCGATGGCTTGGCATGGAGTCATTCAGCAGGTTGTGTTGTTCTCCGGAGTCTCCGCGGCGGGGTTCGTCCCGGACACGTGGCTCTGGGACGGAACCAACTGGACGCTGCACGCGGAAGCGGTAAGTCCGTCAGGGCAATCGGGGTCGGCCGCGGCATGGGACTCCGTGGCGCAGCAGATGATTCTGCTATCGCACTACGCCGGCGATTACGGAGAAATGTGGATCTACGCCAACAACGCCGTGCAGCAATTCCACACGCTGACTTCGAGCGCGAGTCCGGCGGCCGGTGGTACGGTGTCGCCGGCGGGTACCCAGACTCTCCGGGCCGGATCGTTGGTTTTCCTGACGGCAACAGCGGCGGCGGGACTGGAGTTCCAGGGATGGAGCGGCGCGTGCGCCGGGAGCTACCGCGGTTGCGTCCTGTTCCTGAACGGGGACTTCACGGTAACTGCGAATTTCGGATTCCCGCTCTCGTGGCTGCAACTGAATCCGGCGACCAGCGCCGCGCCGAAGGGCAACCTCATGGAACAGAATCCGATTTCGATGGCTTTCGATGTGGCGCGGCAGCAGGTAGTGTATTTCGGCGGGCCGGCTGGCGACCAGACGTGGACATGGAACGGCACGACGTGGACCAAACGCTCTCCCGCGCACTCGCCCCCCGCACGCAGCGGGCACGCGATGGCCTACGACGCAGCGCGCCAGCGGGTGATCCTGTTCGGTGGCGGGAACGGAGTGCCGGTCAACGATACCTGGGCGTGGGACGGCACGGATTGGACGCTGGTGGACGCGGGAACCGGTCCGGGGGCGCGATTCAATCACGCCATGGCGTATGACCGCGCACGGCAGGAAATCGTGCTGTTCGGCGGACTGGACATGAACCATTACTACACGGACACGTGGGCCTGGAACGGTGCGCAGTGGATTCTCCGTCAGGCATCGGGTGGACCGCCGGCGCGTTCGGATTTCGGGATGGCGTTCGATCCCGTCAACGCTGAAGTGGTGATTTCCTCGGGGTATGAAGGAATCAGCGACACCTGGGGCTGGAACGGCAGCGGCTGGACGCGCAAGTTCCCACCCCATCTTCCGCCGGCGGCGCCGAACCGCTTCAGCCAGATGACCTATGACGAACATCTGCAACGCACGGTGATGTTGGTGGATAACTATCCGAGCGCGCCTCAGACGTGGGTGTGGGATGGCCAGGACTGGACGCAGTTGGCGCCCACGCAGAACCCAACGCCGCGCGCTGCGTCCGGGATCGTGTACGACGGCGTGCGCGGACAGGTGCTGCTGTTCGGAGGCGACAACTTTCCGAGTTTCCTGAATGACACGTGGGTGCTCGCGCCCCCCACGGCGATCCTGAGCATACAGAGCGTATCGGCGTCCAAGAACGCGGCGGGCAACTACCTGGTGACGTTCGCGCTCAAGAACACGGGGAACACGGCGGCGAACGGCGTGTTCGGATTCAGCGCGACGGCGGTGACGCTGGTGGGCGGCGCCAGCACGACCACCAATACGTTCCCGCTGGGCCAGTTCTCGAACATTGCGCCCGGGGCCTCCGGCACCTTCCAGGCGCAGTTCCCGGCAACGGCAGGGTCAGGGGGGCATAGTTTCGCGGCCCAGGGCGGGTACGCGACGGTGGGCGGCGCCGCCGGGGGCGGAAACTGGAGTATCGCGGTGCGCAGTGTGACGTTCCCGTAGGGAGAGATGAGAGATGAAACTATCTTTGCTGTTGATGCTGGTCGCCGGTCTCGGAACCCTCCAGGCGGGGAATCTCGAGGTGGATCTCTCGAGCCCTCCGCTGACCGGTGCGCCGGGCGACCTCTTGCAGTTCTTCGGCACGATGACGAACGTCTCGCCGACCGATACGATTTTTCTGAACTCGATCAGTTCCACCTCGATCTCGAGTTTCCTGACGATTGATATCGGTCCGTTCTTCGTGAACGCCCCGCTGTTTCTGAACCCCGGGGACGTCTCGGGACCGTTCGAGATTTTCGATGTGACCATCGACCCCGCGACGCCCGATGGACCCTACCTTGGCAGCTTTGTCTCGATTCAAGGCGGGGCGGATTCGGAAACCTTCGACGATTTGGCCGATGTGAACTTCGATCTGCAGGTGAATTCAATTACCACCGCGGCGCCGGAGCCATCCACTGGACTCTTGCTTTTGGTGGGTGCCGCCGCGGCATTTGCTATACTGACGCGCAATCACAATGCCCGCTTCCGAGCTTGACCCATCTCAGCTGCGAGCGTTGTTTCTGAAAGCACTGGAACTGCCTGTGGATCAGCGGGCGTCGTATTTGAATGGCGCCGATGTATCCGTCGAAGTCCGCGAGGAAGTGCTCGCCATGCTGCGCGAGGACAACGGCGCGGAGACCTTCATTCAGGCCACCGTGGACCAGGCGCTGCCGGCGGAGACGGGCATCGGACAGCGATTCGGCGCGTTCGAAACACGCGCGGTGCTGGGGCGCGGCGGCATGGGCGTGGTGTTTCTGGCCGGGCGCTCGGACGGCGAACTGGCGCAGACCGTGGCGATCAAGGTGATCGAGCGCGGCTGGTTGGCGAGCCGGGCGCTGGAGCGCTTTCGCGTGGAGCGGCAACTTCTGGCGGGGCTGACCCATCCGGGAATCGCGCGGCTGATCGACGGCGGGACGCGCCAGGACGGCGTGCCGTATCTGGTGATGGAGTACGTCGACGGGCAGCCGATCGATCGCTACTGTGCGGAGCGGAAGCTCAGTCTCCGCGAGCGTTTGAAGCTCTTTCTGCCGCTCTGCGACGCGGTGGATTACGCGCACCGCAAGCTGATTGTGCATCGCGACCTGAAACCGTCGAACGTGCTGGTGACGGCCTCGGGCGATGCCAAGCTGCTGGATTTCGGAGTCGCCAAGACGCTCGAGACGGACGGCGGGCAGACCCAGACGATGATCTTCACTCCGGATTTTGCGAGTCCGGAGCAGGCGCGTGGTGAGGTTGCCACCACGGCTACCGACATCTACGGGCTGGGCGGAGTGCTGTATCACCTTCTGACGGGGCAGACACCGCACGCGACAGAGGCTCTGTCGCCGACCGCGGCGCAGCGGATGATCTGCGAACAGGAGCCGCGGCGGCCCTCGGCGTGGAATGCGGTGCTGCAGGGCGACCTGGATAACATCCTGCTGAAGGCGTTGCATCTGGACGCGCAGCGGCGGTACGGGTCCGTGCGCGAGTTCGCCCAGGACATCGAGAACTACCTGGCGGACCGACCGGTGCGGGCGACTCCGGACCGTTGGAGCTATCGAGCCGGGCGCTTTCTGCGGCGCAACACGATCGCCTCGATGGCGACGGGGCTGGCCCTGGCAGCCATCGCCGGAGGCACGGGATTCTCCCTCTATGAAGCGCGGCAGGCGCAGAAGCAGGCGGAGGATGTGCGGGCGCTCTCCAACCGCTTCATCTTCGACTTCAACGATGCCATCATGAACACTCCGGGCACTCTGGCGGCGCAGAAGATGGTAGTGTCCACGGCGCGCGAGTACCTGGCGAAACTGGCCGCGGATGCGAGCCGGGATCGGGCAGTGGACCGCGACCTGGCGCAATCGTACTACCGGCTGAGCGGGATTGAGAAGCGGCTGGGCGATGCTGTGGCTGCGACGGCACACGTCAAAGACTCCCTGTCGATTTTGGAGGTATCGGGCGACGGCTGCTGCGGTCCGGCGGCACAGCGAACGCTGTACATCGAAGATTTGATCGCGCTGTCCGTCCTGAAGCAGGAGGGAGCGGCATTGAGTGAGTCTTTGCAGGTGACGGCGCAGGCCGTGGAAGCGGGACGGCGGTGGACGCGATCGGAACCGGCGGAGCCGAAGGCGCAGAACGCTCTGATGCGGGCGCTCTGGCGTCAAGGCGCGGTATTGGAAGCGAGTGGGAAGCATCCGGAGGCCAAGAAAGTATTGGAGGAGGCGATGGTGATCGCGGACGCACTATACCGCGAACGGCCAAAGGACGCGATAGCAGCGGCTGATGCGGCGGACTCGAGGAAATTCCTGGCCACCACGCTGCAACAAGTGGGCGAGATTACGGCGGGGCTGGCGCGCGTGCGCGAAGGGGAAGCGATTTTGGATGGCCTGATTGCGGGCGCGCCGGAGAACAGGGAGTGGAGATACTCACGGATCCTGCTGACATCGCTTCGATCCGTCCTGCTCACCAATCAGGTTAAAGGCGATCCGGCCCTCATGGGGGAGGCTGTCGCCGCCCAGCGAGAAGCTGCCACGATGGCCCAGGCTACCGCGGCTGCGAATCCACGCGACCTGGTCGTGCTGGACCAGGCGGTTGTGATGACCGCCCGGTTGGCCAACCGGTTGAAGGATATCGACCATGTGGACGAGTCGCTAGCGGTGGAGCGGCAGTCGTTGGCGCTGATCGACCAGATGCTGGCGGTGGACCCCAATAACCGTCGATTCCTTTACCTGCGAGCGAATGGATGCATGATCGCCGGCTCCATCCTGATGAAAGCGGAACGCTGGCGGGAAGCCCGGGAAGTGCTAACTGAAGGTGAGGGCTTCGTCAAGCGTTCCCTGGCGAAGGACCCGGAGGATGTGGGAGTGATGCAGTCTGGCAACATCCTGCTGATTTGTTTAACACGTACCGAACGAAACCTCGGGAATATGGAGCGGGCACGGGAGCGCTGCCGTGAAGCCATGGTGTCGTCGGAAAAGCTGATTCGCATGAATAAGAATGCCAGAGAGCCGGTAGCGATGATCGACATACTGCACTCGGAGGCGAAGCTGCTGGGAGTTCTGGATACGACGCTGAAGCAGGAGTAAACTGGTGTCTTGCCAGAGTCGACGGAAGGGCAGCCCGAGCTCATCACAATGCTGTTGGGCAGGGTCCGGGAAGGCGACCGGGAGGCACTGGAAAAACTGCTTCCTCTGGTCTACGGGGAGTTGCACCGGCTGGCCCGATCGGCACTGCGTCGGGATCGCGGATTGCACACGCTGCAACCCACCGCGTTACTCAACGAAGCGTTCCTGCGTCTCTTCGGCCGGCAGCTTCCGGAGTTTTCAGATCGTGCCCATTTTCTGGGAGTGGCGGCGCGGGTAATGCGGCAGGTGCTGGTGGATTACGCGCGCGCGCAAGGTGCGCAGAAGCGGGGTCCCGCGCTGCAGGCGGAATTGCCTGCAGACCTGGCGTCGGCCGCACCCGCAGGGTCGCTGCTGGAACTGGATCAGGCGCTGGAGCGGTTGGGCCTGGAAGACGCACGCTTGGTACGCTTGATCGAGATGCGATTCTTCGCGGGAATGACGGCGGAGGAGACGGCCGAAGCGACAGCGGAGTCAGTGCATGTGGTGCGGCACGATCTGCGCTACGCGCAGGCTCGGCTGCGCCGGCTCATGGTTGGGCGTGGCCGGTAGGCGGTAGGCTGGCCAAAGGTCGCTTACCGCGCCGAAGAGAAGGACCAATTGACTGCCGCCGGGTATCTCAAGGCTGGAACCGACGAGCGCCATGTCGGCCTGCAACACAGATGCTGTGGGCTGACGCTCTGGCCACTGTCGGTGTTGGCGATGCGGGGTGTTGCCCTCTCGTGTTTTCGTCGAAATAGCCAGAGTCGGTTCGAAAGTGAAGCTGCGGTCGCCTGTGACTCATACATTGCAAACGGCGAATTCGAGGTGGCTCTCCAGAAACCCTGGAATACAACACTCTCGCAGAATTTTAACTTGTTGAAAATAAAAGGCGAAGGCCTTCGCGATAGGAAACGAGTAGTTGACAGCGAGAGAGGCTACGATGGAAAGATCGCTCGAACAAAAAACATAAGTACTCACCGTCGCCAGTGACGGCCAAAACCGACCAGTCCGTTTCCGCTGGGCCGCAAAGGGGAGTCAGCCGTCAGCCTTTTCCTCACCGCGTTGCGGGTGCTGTTTGGCCGACCGTTTCGGCGCCGACGTCTTGGGCGCGATCTTTGGTGCCAGCCGTAAGAAAGGCAACGGTGGAATCGGTAGACCCATCCTCATCGTCATGTTCTGGACGAGTTCGCGTGAATACGGCCAGCAGTGGAAGACAGCGTTCGCTTCGCGGAACGCATCGAGTTCTTGCGGGGAGGGATTATAGCCCGGACGCAGGCCGTAAGCTAAAGCATACCGGCAAGCGACTTCAAAGCGGTGGTGTTCTGGCTGCTCCGGCTCATCTGCAGGATCGCCGAAAATGCTGATGCGCACCCAGAACCGGGCATTCTCTTCGGAATGACTTAGGACGCCACTCTCCATCGTCAATCCCAGACGCAGTTTACCCTCCAGCTCCAATTTGGCCTCTGAAACGGACGCCGCACATTCAAGCAACTGAACGTCCTGGAGCATTGCACTCACTTGGAAGCGGTATGCGGCCTGTACAGAATCCTTGTCCTGCTCGATCGTAAATCCCATCTCGTTCGCCGCAGTCTGAACTACGCGGGGTAGCAGGTGTCCTTAAGAAACCCTGGCGCGAACCGTGGTCCCCCGATAGAAATTGAATCGTCGGGCGCCCGCCACGTGGATTCGGTTGCTTCTCGTCGTGGCATCTGGACGACGATCACCTGTGCGACGGGAGCCGCCGACGTCATACCCAGACGAGACTCCAACTGTCTGACATTATTGCGAGCCGAGGGAAGATCCGCTTTCAGTCGGATCAACTCGTCCATCGCCTCATCTTGAACGAGGCCGGCCTCCCATCGCTTTGGACTCGCCTCACTGACCTTTAAATATTTGGCGAAGGCGCGGAAGCTCATTCCTAAACGTTGCCGTATTTCCTTGAGTTCCTTCGTTGTGAGGAGCTTATGCCTCTCGCGGTAGGCGTCCGCACTCGCAATGGTGTAAACGGCCGACTGCTCGTCACTGAGAATCTGGAATCCGCAACGATCGCAGACCGTCGCTTCCGTTCGCACCGGTACCTCCTCGCCACGAACATGGGCGGTCATATCGGCGAGTTTGGTCACCATTTTTCCTTTTTCGCATTGAAAGCACTTCATGATTCTTCTCTCTTGATTCAGTACAGGGGAGGATGGCAAGACCAGAATAGAACTTGTGGCTTCTTGGCCGTACCGACGATCTGAAACTTGAAAAAGACTTCGCACCCCAGAACCGAGCTTCGGAATATGAACGGACATCCTGGAGGTTCATTGAGTTTAAATGGTGGCTCATAAGATTCTGGCGGGGTCTCGTCAAGGATCTTGAGAAGCATGTCACCAACTTCCGCGCCGACCAAGCTGAAGTGCTCGCGGATTTCGTCGTTGAACTTTGGCGTACGACACCCATGACCCTGTTCTGCCTGCAGCCTTGCCATCTTGATCGCCTGATCCGGCGGATAGCGGCCAAGATACCCCTTCTTGAGGACCTCATCGCGCTGCTTCGATGAGTAATTTGCGAAATGTCCCCTCTCGTCCAGCCTATCGGCATTGCAATCCAGCGCTCTCGGAGGTCCTTCCCGCTGAGGGCGCTCATCCGTCCCACCTATACGGTATCATATGATCCCACTGCGAGCAATACTCTAAGCGGCCTGCAATACCCTAAGCTGTTGAAAAAACTACAACTATCGTGCTTGACATCGAAACAGCCCGGATTGACAAAGGCAACGATCCTCAAGGAGAAAGGAACCATTAAGCGCCGGTGAATCAGCATGATGCGGTCATCCGGTACTCCGAAAACGACGAGGGATGACTGGCATCACCAAGCGTGTTCTCGGAACGAATCGCAGAGCCGTCGGGCCGAGATAATCATTGTATCCTCTTGCACCGTTCGTCACTTGGAATTCTGCTCGGGCCGCGCGCAATGCAGATGCAAGTGACGGAAATGATTGCGCTTGTTCTCGACCCGTCCAATGTGGCCGCCCAGGCATCCAGTTGTTAATCGCAGTTCGAATCCTACGCGGTCATCAAAGATGAAATGTGGAAACTAGTTGACAGCTTTCGTTTGTTGACGGCTCCGTTCAACACGCCCCCAGCGGTCGAGAAGTGCGAAACCGACGCGGAACGCCCGATTTTCTACGTGTTCGTGCTATGAGTTTCAGTTTCGTAGCATGACCGGGGACACGACGCTGTCAACCGCATAAATCGGATTTATATGAAGGCCAGCGCGCATCCATCCGTTTTCGCCGCTTTTTTGGCCTTTTTGGGGCTCCGGCATGATTTCTGCGCAGAGTCATAGATGTCGACGTTTCAGTAACTTACGAGGATAGCAAAACTTGTTGACGGACCCGTCCAACGTGCTCCCCAAAAACATTGGAATAAAACCCTCTCGCGGATTTTCAAGTTATTGAAAACAAATGGCGAACCGGTGGCGATACCACGCGAAAGTTGAAACCCAAGTTGACAGGCCCAGCTGGCTATCTTTCCCGTACTTGAGGTGCGGGAAAGTTGGATTTCTATTTGTAACGGGCGATTGCCAATGCTAACTTAGTCGTACCTGAAGTACGGAAAGATTAGCATGGCGCTACACCTCGTTGGCGAAACGATCGACAAAACCCGCAGCCACTACCGCGCCGAGACCGGGAAACTCATACAGCTCATGCGCGGCATCTACGTCGACGCGGATGACGACATCGAAACCACCGTCCTCCGGCACGCCGTCCGCATCGCTAAATATCTGTACCCCCAAGCTTACCTGTCGGCCGCGAGCGCCGTCCTGCTCGGGCCAACCCCGGACGGACGCCTCTTCCTGAGCGCCAGGCGCAAGCAACGCACCCGCATCCGTGCGCTGGAAATCATCCAGAACGAGGCCCCCGCGCATCCATCTGTCGGCGAGGGCGTCATCGACGACGGCATGGGCGAGTTCCGGATTGCCGTCTCATCAATCCGCCAGCGCTTCCTTGAGGCATTCCGTCTGCGCAGTGAGCACGCGGCATCGATCAACGACGACATGCGGGTCTCGCTTGCTGCGCGCCTGATCGAGGAATATGGCTCGGCACAGGGAGCGGCCGATGCGGTCTGGACACTGGCGCGCGAAAACGAGTGGTATCGCGAGGGGGAGGCGGCGGAGCGCTACCTTCTGCGACGGCCGAGCGCTGCGCCCGCGAAGAACGAGGCGGCGCTGGATCTGATTGTCGCCTGGCACGGCGTGCCTCTGGGGCACCTGATTCACGACGGCTTCGAGTGGCGCTGGAAGCGGGGCGAGAGCGACGGGCCGCCGCTCATTCGGCAGACGACGCCCGGCAGACTGCCGCCGTTCATCGTCTCGCTGCTGCCGGAAGGCTGGCTGGAGCAGGTTCTCCAGGACAAGGACGAGCGCGCGCTGCTGCGGTCTGGGAAGCGCTACACGTCCAATATCACGATTGTTGAACAGGAGGCGGAGCTCAGGCGACTACCGCAGGACGTCCTCCTGAGGCCGCTGGCTGGTTATACCAAAGGCGGCGTCTTTACCGGCGTTTACGAAGGACCCGGCCGGGGCGAAATCGAGAAGAACTTCGAGCGCACCCTCGCGCAGATTTACGCGCGCGCGGATACGCCGCGCCTTTCGGGCGTGCAGATCAAGGCGCCCATGTACCTTGATGAAAAGGGCGTTCTCTCGCCCGCGACCGGAAAGCCCTTCACCCATATCCTCAAACCTGCCGGCACCAGCGGCTACGACGCACTGCCGGTCGTGGAGTGGATGGCGATGGAACTCGGCCGGGCGGCCGGCTTCGAAGCGCCGGCGACCGCGCTTGTCGCCATGCCGGACAGGATGCCGCCGGCGCTCCTTGTCGAGCGCTTCGATATCCGCGAGAGCAATGACGACACGCGGTTCGTGGCGTTGGAAGACATGTGCTCCGTTCTGGATCTGCCGACGAGCGCGAAGTACGACGGCACCATGGAGCGCGTCGCGCGCGCCGTCCGGCCGCTGTCCACGGCCCCCGAAGAGGATCTGCTCATCATCGTGAAGCGCGCGCTCTTCGCCTGGCTGATCGCCGACGGCGACATGCATCTCAAAAACATGGCGCTGCTCAAGATCGCCCAGCCGGGCGACAGGCAGTTCCGCACCGTGCGGCTGGCCCCGCTTTACGATGCCGTGACGACACGTGTCTTCCCGAAGCTGAAACATGACCGCCTCGCGCTCAAGCTCAACGGCAAGGATGATAACCTCCGTCGCGCTGATTTCCAGGCATTGGCGACGACCGCTGGTCTGCGCGCCGGCGACGCGGAAGGCGCGGTGGATGAGGTTGTGCAGCGGCTGCGCGGAGCGCTCGACGGGATCGCAGTACCGAAGGCCATCCAATTGAGCGATGAGACGCGGCAGATGACAGTGGAGGTGATTGACCTCTGCCGCCGACGGATCGAAGGCATGGCGTAAACGACGTGTCTTGCGCCCCTCGACCTGGTATCTGCTGACGTCTGGCACCGCGATCATGGTGTTCCGCCGATCCCGTTTGCATGGAAATGGCCGACGCGGTGGCCAGGGACCAGCTTCATGCAATCTGGCCGCTTACCACGGCTGCGCTCTCATTCCGGAAACAGCCTGCGAACGTTTTAACCGGTTCTTGGACCGGGGCTGGGTAGTGGGCGACTTGGAAGATCCTCAGCTGCGTTTTTCACCGGAGCGCACCTTTCGGGAGTCTAATCGGGACCAGCCAGCCTGAAGACAGCCGCGCGGGGGGAATCGCCTGGCGTTGGTGGTTCTGTGCCGGTCAAGTTGAACAAATCCGCCGTTTGGGTCTTTGGGCCGCCGCGTTGGAAAGGGCCGTCAACAAAGGCCACCCTGTCAACCGGAGAAACCGGAGAGTTCGCAGCAAAAACCTTGGACTCCGGCCTGAACCCCGGCGGTTGGCCGCGCCCCCGCTGCACATCTCGCGTCAAACCGGTGAGAGGCCCGCCGACCGCGAAAACCTGCGGAATGTGGCGGATAACGGGGCCAGACGGAAGGGCTTTGTTGTCAAGAATTTCGCGGCCTGTAGTTGATAACGGAACGCTATGGCTCCCCGGCATGGATTCGAACCACGATTCACGGCTCCAAAGGCCGCTGTCCTACCATTAGACGACCGGGGAATGAAGAGGCACGACCGCGTACCGTGCGGCACGCAATCAGCCTTCAGTGTAGCGTTTCTAATCGGGCGCCCGCAACGCGATCCTCATGCCCGCGTTCCCAACTCTTCCAGAACCGCTCCGGTGCTCGTCTCCACGTCCGCGTGCAGACTATTTCCGTGCGCATCCATCGTGACAATCGCGGCGAAGTTCTTCACTCGCAGATGCCACATCGCTTCCGGAATGCCGAACTCCATCAGGTGCACGCCCAGCACGCGTTCCACCGTGCGCGCATAATACTGCGCCGCACCGCCGATGCCGTTCAAGTAGACCGCGCCCGCTTCCTTCAGCGCGGCCAGCGTTTTCGGCCCCATGCCGCCCTTGCCGATCACCGCCCGGACCCCATACCTCTTGATCACGTCAGCCTGGTACGGTTCCTCGCGGATACTGGTCGTCGGACCCGCCGCCTTGACCGTCCACTGCTCGCCTTCCCTCAGCATCACAGGACCGCAGTGATACAGCGCCGCGCCATGCAGATCCACCGGCGGAGGATTCTTCATCAGGTAGGCGTGCACGTTGTCGCGGCCCGTGTACATCTCGCCGCTGATCAGAACCACGTCGCCCACTTTCAAGGCCCGCATCTGTTCTTCGGTGAGAGGCGGCGTCAGAACCACTTCGCGGCCCGTCAGCGGAAAGCCCTCGCCCCGCGCCATGCGCTCCACTGGACGCGCGGGATCGCGATACAGCCACTGCGTAATGGCGCCGTTAACAGCGTCCAGACGAACGCCCAGCCGCCGGAACGCCCAGCAATCGTATGCGACGGAAACGAAGTAGCTCGCCGGCAGACGATTCGCCGCCGTGATCTTGCACCCGATCAGTGACGCCTTTCCGCCGAACCCCATAGCGCCCACGCCCAGACGATTCGCCTCCTCCAGAATCTCCGCCTCCAGCTTCGCCAGAGTGGGATTCGGATTCACATCGTCCAAGGTGCGCAGCAGTTGCTGTTTCGCCAATTCGTAGCCATGCGCCCGATCGCTGCCGATGCAGACGCCGAGCGCTCCCGGCGAACATCCCTGCCCCTGCGCCTGCCACACCGCATGCAGGAGGCATTTCCGGACGCCCTCCAGATTGCGGTCCGCACGCCCCAGGTGGTCAAGATTGCAGGGCACCGAGTACTGAATATTCTTGTTCTCGCAGCCTCCACCTTTGAGGACCAGACGTACTTCGATCTCGTCCTCTTCCCACTGCTCGAAGTGGACTACGGGCGTCTCCGGTCCCAGATTGTCGCCAGTGTTCTTTCCCGTGAGCGAGTCCACCGAATTCGGACGGAGCTTGCCCAGCCTGGTCGCTTGCGCCACCGCCTCGAGAATCGCTGCCTTGATGCGGATCTGATTGACGCCCACTGGAGTGTGCACGAAGAACGTCGGCATCCCGGTGTCCTGGCAGATCGGCCCTTCGTCGTCCACCGCCATATCGACGTTGGAGAGAATAATATTGAGGGCCTGCGAGGACTGCGTCCCCGGCGTTTCATCACTCGCCGTAAGCGACATAGCAGCTCGCACATCGGGCGGAAGGTTGGTAGAGGTCTGCGTGATGAGTTCAAGCAGACTGGTCGCGAGGAATTCCATATTGATATCCGGAACACCTCTATTGTAAGGCATCGCGCATCCTAAGGGATGCGAGATCTGTGCGACGCTATTCCAGCTTCAGCCGTACGTCCGCGCGCATGCCCGGACGAATCGCCGGGAGCGTGCTGGTGAATTCAATGATTGCCTGCGTGTCTTTGATCTCTTTCACACTGCCAGGCATGCCGCCGGTCTGCAGATCGAGCACCACCACGAGCGCCGGCTGCCCCGGATGCAGTCGTTTCAGCACGTCGGCCTGCGGCTCTATGGGCACCTCTAAAGCGTAGAGGTCGGTCGCGATCTGAAACAACTGATCGCCCGATTCCTGCACCGGTTTGCCCACGTCGCCCTTGCGGCTCACAATCAGGCCATCCACCGGAGCGCGGACTTCCGCCGATTCGAAAGCCCCCTGTGCGTCCTCGAGTTGCTGGCTCTTCTCCGCCAGGACCTTCTTCGCCGAGTTCAAGGTGTCGATGGCCGCCTGAACGTTGCTGCTGGCGCCTTGGGCGCCCTTCTCCATGATGTCCTCTTCCTTCTGTGCGGCCTCGTAGTCCTGCTCAGCCTTTTCGAAGGTGAGGCGCGGAGTAGCGCCGGCGGCGTGCAGCGTCTTCTGGCGTTCGTAGACTTTTTGCGCGCGATCGAGCGCCATGCGTGCGCGAGCCTCGTCCGCGGTCGCGCGCGATGCTTCCATTCGCGCGGCATTAATGCCTGCTTCCGCCCGGCTCACCTGGTCTTGCGCGTATTCCACGGCATGAGCGGCAGCTTCCCTCTCACTTTCCAGCCCCGCCGCGCCAATGCGCGCCAGCACTTGCCCTTGAAAGACCTCGTCGCCGACATTCGCCATGAATGCGTCGATGTTGCCCTCGATTGCGGAGCCAACTCCCGTGAAGTGCTGCGGACGAATCACACCGTTGAGCGAGATCTCCGGATTGGCGATCGCTGCCGCGCCCGGGTTCCGCCCCGCAGTTTCCGGCGCTACACGCCTGCGTCGGGCGGAAAAAGCGGCACCGCCAACACCCAGACACACAGCCAGAACGGAGATGAACACCCACTTTCCCCGCATCTATTTCATTGTAGGACAGGCTGGTAAAGCGCAGGCGAAGATGCTGCCGGCATAGCACTCACGAGTGCAATCGCGGCGGCTCGGGAGTACAGTGAGATCAACTCGCCGGAACCGCCTGGCGATAAACGGTGTCTTAACAAAAGGACCCACATGACCCTCCGTTTGATCCCGGCGATGTTGCTGTGGTGCCTCTCCCCTGCCGCCGCGCAGGACGCCTTCCTGGCGCGATGGCAGTCCTTGCATGCCAGTCAGCCGGCTACAGTGAATTTTCAGCTCTCGGCACCCAAGTCCGAATTCTACTCCGGAGATCTGATCCCGCTACAACTCACCTTCACCTCCACAGAGCCCAAGGCATTCATGGCAGACACACGACTCCAGGATCGCGTCGGGCGCATGAACTACGTCGAGGAGTTTCTCGTCGATCCCGTGGATCTCACCGAAGATCCTCTGCGCGGCCTTCCCGGCGAAGACGGAGGTATGGGCGGGCTCTCGGGCGGGCCGGTGCTGCTTTCGGAGAAGCCATTCTCCTTCGAGAGGACCTTGAATGAGTGGGTACGGTTCCGCAAGCCGGGTCGTTACCGGATCGCCATTCTGAGCCATCGCGTCACCCATACGACCGATCCCACTCGCTCGGAGTCGTTTTTGCGGACCCATGACCGGGGCGATCCCGTGCCGCTTGTGTCCGAGATCCTGACGTTGAACATCGTCCCGGCGCCGTCGACCTGGGTGAAAGAACAAATCGCCGAGGCCCGCGCAGTCCTAAATGCGCCTCCCGATCCGAATGCGGGACCGCTCGAGCGCCGTCAGCGCGCCGGACGGACCCTGCGGTTTCTCGAGAGTCCGGATGCGGCCATCGAACTGGTGCGCCACCTGGATTCTGGAAACGATGCCGGCTCCTGGGCGCTCTACATGGGAGTGCTGGGCTCGCCCTATCGGCGGCAGTTGCTCCCCCTGATGGAGGCGCGATTGGCGGCACCGGATCAGCCGGTTTGGGACCGCTACCTCGACACGCTCTCGCAGCTTGCAGGACTTCTCTCTGCCGATGGTCCAATGGCCCCGTTCCCGAAGGACGTCAGCAAGCAGGAGGCTTGGCGAAACGAATCACGCCGCCGTGCCGAACTCGAACGGCAAAAGCGTCAAGAGTACATTGCGCGCCTGGTCGACGCGCTGCCGGCCAAACAGCCGGAAGCACGAGCGGTCTCGATGAATACCCTGCTCGATGCGGCCCGTGGCGGCGGCACGGAGACGCCTTGGCTGCCGGCGTTGACCTCTTCTCTGGTGGCGGACTTTCACAAGTTGCCGTCCCGCATGCAAAGCGACCTTTTGACGAGCCGCTGGAGTCTCCTCAAGAGTCAAACGATGCTGCCGGCTTTGCGCGCCATTTACGCGCATCCGCCGGAGCCGCGCGTCGATCCGCCGCTTGAAGACACAGCTGTCCGCCGTATCTACGAACTCGCCCCGGATGAAGGCCGGCGGATCATCCTCGCGGAGATTGCCCATCCGCAAGCCAATCTATCGATGAACACGCTGTCGATGTTGAAGGAGGGGCGCCTGCCGGAATTGAACGACGCTTTGGCCAGCCGCCTGGAGTCCCGGCAATACGTGGACGCGCTGATTGTCCGGTATGCTACCGGCGATATCGTCGAACGCGTGGAGAAGGCGCAGGCGAAGCGGGATGGAGACCTCGACCAGCAGAAGCTCCCGCACTGTGGCGGGCCGCTGGTCTACTATTATCTGCAGTTCGATCCGGCCTACGGAGAGAAGATGCTCCGCGCCGATTTCGGCAAACCTGCGGGCGCGCCCGCGTGTTACGACATGGGTTTCCAGTTCCGCACCTTGGATCGCAATGCATACAGCCCGGCGCTCGAGCGGCTGGCGGTGGAGTTTCTGTCGAGTCCCAAAGTTCCTGTAAAGCGCGGCGCCGCGGAAGTTTTGGGGCAGTTCGGTTCGCCGGCGGTGCAAAAGCCTCTGTGGGAGACGCTCGAGTATTTTCGATCCTGGTGGAAAGGACGCGAGTCACAACTGGAAGACGTTGAAGGTCAGGAAGGCATCCAGTTCGAACGGGCTCTGCGGATCGCATTGGCGCAGGCGGACGGTTGGGTGCTGCCGGAGGACGGCTTGAATCGTCTGCTCACCCTCTGCACCAGCAATTGGTGCAAACAAGAGGTCACGGGTTGGTTGTCTCAGTCCAAATCGCCGGTTGAGGTCCGCCTCATGCCCATGGGGGACCAATTCTATGCCACCGTCGGGCAGTACGAAACGCGATCGCTTGAGCAACTGCGCAGAAAGGTCTCGCAGTTTCCAGGGGGAACGGTGTTTCATTTGAGCTGGCCGTTGAATTTGGAGGAGCAATCCCGCGCCGAGGTTGAAAAGGTTGTCCGTTCGGCGGGATATTCCGTCACCCTGCAATGAGTCGCCCCGAGGCGATCCCCGAGTTACGAGGACCGCCCGAAACGATGCGCTGCGGGAGAAATCGAGAGAAAGCTAATTGCCGCCGGGCGGCTTGGAAGGTGCGCCAGGTCCAGATCCTGGAGCGCCAGGAGTAGTCGAACCCGTTTTGCCCTTGTCGCCCTGAGCGCCTGGAGAACCGGGAACGCCCGGCACACCGACTGCTCTGGGCCCGCGCAGGACCAGGACAGAATCCCGCATGGCTTTAAGTGCGGCTTGGATCAAGCCGCTTTTATCTGGCTTAAGGGCGGCTAGTTGCTGATTCCGGAACACGCGGATGGACTCGCCGGGGTTAAGCCTGACCGGAAGCCCAGCGGCAGTCTGGTTGCGGACATCTACAAGGCCTTCGTCAACAGACACCAGAGTGGTTCCGTCATCGTCTTCCACGTAAACGTCGAACACCGTGCCGCGAACCGAAATGATCGCGGTGGGACTGGAGACTTCGTTGTGGTTAATCTTTCCGTTGGGGTGTGTTACGAATACCTTGACGCGTCCAATGACAATGTTGAGCAGATCCTTCCAATTGCCCATGCTGGGCCGGAAGATCACCCGCGCATTGGAAAAGACTTCGAAGGTGCTGCCGTCGGAAACCTGAAACTGGGCGTAGCCATCGGGGCCGGTAACGATCACTTGCAGCGGCTTCACGGCCATTCCCATCGAGAGCGCCTGTAAGTCGCGGGAATCCGAAGTCACCGACACCTGCCCGACCAAGGCAACCGCCTGGGCGGTGGCGTCCTGCGCATGCACACGGGTGGGGCACACACCGAGCGCGGCCGCGATCAGCAGCATCGACACAGCCGGCGAGAGCAACAAACGCTGGAACATACCAACCGTTTTCAGGATCAAGTCGTCTGAAACCTAGGGCCCAATGCCGGAACTCCTCAAGTCTAGCACCAAACATGCAAGGCACACGTTGGGCCGAGATTAAAGTTTGCTCACAAAGTACGCAGATTCAGCAATTTGTTCGTTAACGCGGAAGGAGAAATGGGTTAAAATGGAACACGTCTGTGTGTCATAACGCAACAGCACGGGTTTCAATCTGTTACGTGGTGATCTTGGCGTTGGCGGCGGTGGTTTCGTCGCACGCGCAGACGCTGCCGGTCTGGCGCCACGTGGGTGGGTCTTCCGTGGAACTGATGCTTGCCTCGCCCGCGACCGGGCCCGTCGACCGCGTCTGGTTCTCGCCCGAAGGCGTCTTATACGCCCAGACTCATTCCAATAAAGTCTTTCAGACTAGTGACTTCGAAGTGTGGACGCCGGCCGCCCAGGCGCCCGATCCCACCCCATCCATAGAAACCGCGGTTCCACGAACCCCCGAGCCGGGCATCCGGGTTGTCTCTTTGGCGGGCAATCAGTCGAGCATCTATGGGCTGGGACGGCAGTTGTTCCGTTCCAGTGATGGGGGCCGCTCCTGGGACGCGCTTACTGCTTATGGGTCGCAGGTTGTGATTGGCCCGGGTCAGCGCAGCGTCGCCGTCTCACCGCAAAACCCGGACGAGTTGGTGGTTGCTAATAACTTTGGTGTATGGCGTTCGGTCGATGGTGGCATGTCATGGAGCGGCCTGAATAATCGGCTGCCGGCACTTTCCGTGAAGCGGATCCTGGCCACCCCCGGTAGCTCGGGCGGCACTCGTGTTTTGCTCGATGGCGGATCCGTCCTGGAATTGCCGGCGGGCGGCTCGGTCTGGTATCGCGTTCAGGGCAGCGACAGCGAGGCCGTAATCCGTGAGCGCTACTCGATTATTCTTCATACGGAATTGCGGGGTGAGGCGATCACGGCAGCCGCCACTTCTGCAGACGGATCGACCACCTACGCCGGCTCTTCGGACGGCAGGATTTGGGTCACGATCAAAGGCGCCGCACCCCAGGTGGTCCGGCAATCGAGCGGCAGTCGGGTGGAACGGATCATCATGGATCCCGACTCCCCGAACGTGGCTTTGGCAGCCCTCAGTGGGAATGGTCCACATATCATTCACACCGTATTTTCCGGACAAGGCTTTTTCTGGGATGCGTTCGATGGCAACCTGCCGGGAGATGCCATGGCTCATGCAGTTGCGGCGGACTGGTCTGCAAGTGCGATCTACCTTGCCACCGATAAAGGTGTCTTTTGGGCGCGAGTCGACGACCTCAAAAATGCCACTACCTCTCCCATAAGCTGGACGAGTCTCTCTTCTTCCCTCCCCGATGCCCCGGCAATGGACGTCCGGCTGGACCCCGCCAAAGTTCAGCTCTATGCCGCTCTCGACGGATACGGCGTCTATGCGACGGCAACTCCCGTTCGCAACATGCGGATCGTCAACACGGCCGATTTCAGTTCGCGCGCGGCCGCTCCCGGTTCGCTGCTCAGCGTCCTGGGGGGACAGGTCACCTCAGCACGAGGCGGAAATCTGAACTATCCCGTCCTGCAGGTGCAAGGCAACGATTCGCAGATTCAGGTGCCCTTCGAGGCGGTAGGGCCAAGCGTCAGTCTCTCACTGCAGACCGCTGCCGGCATGGTCACTCGCGAACTACCGGTCCAACCCCTCTCTCCAGCGATTATGGTGGGGCTCGACGGCGCACCGATGTTATGGGATGCGGATAGCGGACTTCCCGTAGACGTCCGCAATGGAGCACATGCCAGTGCGCGCCTTCAGATTTGGGCCACCGGACTCGGCAAGGTCCGCCCCGATTGGCCCACCGGCATGTACGCGCCCATGGAGAATGTGCCGTCGGTTGTCGCCCCGGTCAGCGTCTTCCTCGACGGCGCTCCCCTGCAAGTCACGCGCTCCACGCTGCTCCCAGGCTACATCGGATTCTACCTGGTTGAGGTGCAGATGCCCTCGATCAATAATTCCGGCACCTCGGAGTTGTACATCAGCGCCGGCGGGCAAGAGAGCAATCACGTACAAGTCGTGGTTGACCGCTAGACACACCCCCCAGAGAGTTTGTCCACATCGCTAATTGCTCCCTAACGGAAATCAGGGTAGAGCGTCTACCCTGATACGAAGGAGGCCCATCGTGACCTGGTGGCGAAAACGGGAAGACGATCTCGATCGCGAGCTTCGCGCCCATGTGGAACTCGAAGCTGAAGAGTGCGGCGGCGACCGTATGGCGGCACGGCGAGCACTCGGCAATGCTACCTGGATCAAAGAGGAGACCCGCCGTATGTGGGGATGGAACTCGCTGGCTACCTTTTGGCAGGACGCTCGCTATGGAGCGCGCCTGGTGCGGCGGACACCCGTTTTTTCGCTGTTCGCCATGGCCTCTCTGGCGCTAGGAATCGGGGCCACCGGCGCGATCTTCTCGTTGTATGACGCACTGGTGCTGCGCGCTCTTCCCGTGCCGCAGGCGGATCGCCTGGTGACCATGTCCTTCGCGGTGGGAGCGAGCCAGCCCAACAACAACATGCCTTATCCGCATTTCGCGGCCCTGCGGGAGCGGAGCACGACGCTGAGCGGTCTCTTCGCCTACACCGGTACGGGCCGTATCAACGTGGTGGCTCACGGGGTCGCAGACCTGGCATCGGGCCTCTATGCCAGCGGCGGCTACTACTCCACGCTCCGCCTGCAGCCGGCCCTCGGGCGTCTTCTCACCGAAGAGGACGACCACGCCGGGAATCCAGTGGCGGTCTTAAGCTATGCCTACTGGCAGCGAAGATTTGGCGGCCGGCCGGATGTGCTCGGGATTGACATCGCGATCAATGAGGTGTCGTTCACTGTCGTCGGCGTGGAGCCGCGCGGATACTTCGGACCGGAGGTGGGCCGCATCTCGGACCTGACGATTCCTCTGCACGCGCTCGAACGGCTCAATGGCCGGCGCCCCTGGAACGAGGCGTTCTCGACGTGGCTCCTGCTGGTGGGGCGGTTGCAGGATTCGGCAACTTTCGCGGAGGCACAGCAGGAGTTAAACTTCATCTACCGGCAGGTGAACGTGGAGGCCGCGACCAACTCGCAAACGCAGAGGATGGCGCGCGAAGCAAACCTCACGGTGGAACCCGCGGCAGGAGGCGGAATCAGCGGTCTGCGCGACGGCTACCAGCGTTGGCTGCGTCTCTCTCTGATGCTGCTGGGCGCCGTGCTGCTGCTGGCAAGCCTCAACCTGGCAACGCTGCTGCTGTCGCGTTCGGAGGCCCGTCGATCGGAGATCCTGACCCGCTTGGCTTTGGGTGCGCCGCGGAATCGCGTAGCGCGGCAGTTAATCACGGAGTCGATGCTATTGGCCGCTACCGGAGGCACAGCCGGCCTGGCGCTGGCGTGGTGGGGCAGCGGCGCACTCTTGCGGACCGCGCGGCCGGGTTTCAGCCAGATGCCGGTGGACCTGACGCCAAACTTGCGGCTGATTGCGTTCACTTTGGGTCTGTCGGCTCTGACCTGTCTCTTGTTCGGCGTGGTCCCGGCGCTGCGGTCCACGAGCGCACGCATGTACTCGGAGCGCAGGTCGCAAGGCCGCCGCGAACGGCGATTGTTCGACCGCGGACTCGTGGCCACGCAGGTGGCGGTTTCGCTGGTGCTGGTGGTTTTCGCCGGACTCTTCCTCCGGACTATGCAGAACCTGTGGAAGCAGGACACCGGGTACGATCGGCGCAACGTGCTGATGTTCTCGGTAGACGCCGGCTTGATAGGACGAAAGGGCGCCGCGGTGGGCGAAACGTATCGGCGGATTCTGGAAGCGCTCGAGACCCTGCCGCAAGCCCAGTCAGTCAGCGCGTCGGTAGTGCGGCCGGTGGACGATGGTGCTTACTTTGTCAGCGTGGTAACGGCCATCGGGCAACAGCAGTTTCCCGATCAGCAAGGGATTCGCATCGCGTATAACCAGATTGCGCCGCGATACTTTGCGACACTGGGAGTCCGCCTGCTGGCGGGCCGCGATTTCGATTGGCGCGACGATGTCAACGCGCCCAAGACTGCGATCATCAGCGAGACGATGGCGCGTCGCCGATTTCTCAATCAGGATCCCGTCGGACAACAGATCACGCTGGCCGGGAATGGTGTTTGCACCATCGTCGGAGTGGCGAAAGACATGCGCTACGCGAATGTGAAGGACACGCCGCGGGATGTGGTCTACCGCCCGCTCTTTCAAGACGCGCGCCCCAGCCTGCCCACCTTCGAGATTCGTTACGCGGGTCCGACTGCGGACGCAGTGAACGCGGCTCGTGCCAGTGTGGCGGCGACCGACCCGGCGCTCACTCCCTTCCGCATCAAGACGCTGGAAAGGCAGACCCAGGAGAGCCTCGCGCGCGAAGAGGTGCTGGCGATGCTCACGACCTACGGCGGAGCGTTCGCGGTTCTGCTGGCGTGCGTGGGGCTGTATGGACTGATGACCTACTCGGTGGCGCAGCGGACCGGTGAGCTCGGATTGCGGATGGCCCTCGGCGCCCAACCACGCCAGGTGCGCTGGATGGTGCTGCGCGAGAACGCGGCCACGGTGCTGGTGGGAGTAGTGGCAGGGCTTGGTGGCGCGGCGTTCGCGGCTCGGCTGGTACGGGCGCAACTCTTCGGCCTCGATCCGCAGGACCCCGCAACGCTGGCGATATCGGCCGCGATCCTACTGGTGATGGCTCTCGGAGCGGCGTATCTTCCGGCTACGCGAGCCTCCAGAGTGGACCCGATTCACGCGCTGAGACATGAGTAGTCATCTACAGCAGACGCAACGGTAGCGCACTCATTTATATTTGTATGGAAGCCATCCATTCAATCGAATGAGACACAAGCACTCGGAGTACATGCATTGGGCCAAGACCAGCAGCCGGGCCCGCTTCAACCTTGCCACCAGCGGTGTGGGCCCTTTCCCATTGCGCGAAATGCCTTTCGATTTCGCCAGGCTCGAGATCCATGGCGACAACAGCTATGGATACGGCAGATTGCTTGGAGCCGTCGCGGCGAAGTACGGAGCGACGCCCGAGTGCGTCGTTGAAGCCGCCGGCACGTCGATGGCGAACCACCTCGCCATGGCCGCTTTACTGGAACCGGGCGACGAAGTCCTGATCGAGCATCCCGCCTACGGCCCGCTGCTCGACGCGGCGCTTTATCTGGAGGCCGACGTCAAGCGCTTCTATCGCCGCGAAGAAAATGCCTATGCCGTCGATCCCGAGGAGATCCGCCGCGCAATCACTCCTCGTACCCGCCTGATCGTGATCACAAATCTGCACAATCCGACCAGCGTGCTCACGCCCGATTCCGTGCTCCGAGAAGTCGGCGCACTCGCACGCGAGGTGGGGGCTCACGTCCTGGTGGACGAAGTCTACCTGGATGCGGTTTATGAGGGCACGCCGCGAAGCTCGTTCCACCTGGGACCGGAGTTCGTAGTGACCAGCAGCTTGACCAAGATCTATGGGCTGAGCGGTCTTCGATGCGGATGGATCCTGGCGCAGCCCGATCTCGCTCGCAGAATCCGTCTGCTGAATGATATCTATGCGGCCACCCCAGCGCACCCCACGGAGATCCTGAGCGTAGCTGCGTTCGAAAATCTGGACGTCATCCAGGAACGCGCCCGACGCGTGGTGGAGGCCGACCGCGCGACCCTGGCCGCCTTTCTAGACCGGAACCAAAGCGTCTCGGCGGTCCCCACTGAATGGGGAACCACGGCGTTTCTGAGACTGGCGGACGGCGACGCCGACGGATTCCTGGCAAAACTGCGTGCCGGCTTTGAGACCTCCGCCGTGCCTGGGAGATTCTTCGATATGCCAGGCCATTTCCGGATCGGCATGGGCGTCAACTCCGAAATGTTCGCGGAAGGACTCCGCCGCATGGGCCTGGCGCTCGGCCAAAATTCTTAGAAATCTCTGTCGATTTCCGGCGCCTTCATTCGTTATTCCTCCGCAAACACAATCCAAGCCGAGGAAAACCTGTGAACACACACTTTCTTCTAGCAGCTCTGTTCCTGGCCGGGCAGGCCGCGTATGCGGCCGATTCCACCACTGTCCCGACCGCCAATTCCGCCGCCGCATTCTCGCGCCTCAAAACCCTTGTGGGCGAATGGGAAGCGGACACCGACATGGGCAAGGTCCATCTGAGCTACGATCTGATCGCCGGCGGGACTGCCCTCATCGAACGATTTACGTCCGAAAAGGAACCGCCGATGTTGACCGTCTACCACATCAACGGCAACCACCTGATGCTCACACACTATTGCACCATGGGCAACCAGCCGCGGATGCAGGCCGCATCTTTCGACCCGCAGACGGGGGAATTGCAGTTCCAGTTCCTGGATGCGACTAACCTCGGGAGCGCTGCCGACGGGCACATGCACAGCGCCAAAATCCGTTTGGTCGATCACGATCATATGGTTTCCGAGTGGCAGTTTTACGAAAAAAGCGCACCCAAGTTCACCGAAACCGCACACTACACTCGCATAAAATAAGGAGAAACGACGATGTCTCAATACGTACTGCTATTACATAGCGATCCCAAGTCATGGGCTGCGATGAGCCCCGACGAGATGCAGAAGGCCGTGGAGAAATTCATGGCGTGGAGTAAGAAGCCTTTCACTGTGGGCGGCAAGAGGCTTGCCGATGATGCCGGGCGCGTCATGCGCGGGTCGAACGGCCAGACCCGCACCACCGACGGTCCTTACAGCGAGAGCAAAGAGGTGGTCGGCGGATTCTTCATCATCGAGGCCGCCAACTACGAAGAGGCCGTCGAACGCTGCCAGGACCATCCGACCCTGGAATACGGCGGCTCGCTGGAGATCCGCCAGATTTGGGGATCGTGACCGGTTCGCCCGCGGCCGGGCCGCTGCTGGAGCACCTGTTCCGGCGGCAGGCCGGCCGCATGCTCGCCCATTTTACGCGCCTGCTGGGCCCCGCACATCTAAGCCTGGCGGAGGACGCCGTTCAGGAGTCTATGCTGCGGGCCTTGCAAACGTGGCCAAATACCGGTGTTCCGGAAAATGCCGCAGCGTGGCTGTTCCGCACCGCGCACAATGTGGCAATCGATGCGCTGCGGCGGAATCGCCTGCTGGGCGAAAAGACTGACTCCCTCGTGGCCGAGCTTTCGCGCTCGGCCATAGTTTTGCCGGGAGATCCCGATAGCGAAGAGCAATTGCGCGATGACGAATTGCGGATGATCATCCTGTGCTGCCATCCGGCGCTGTCACGCGATGCCAGCGTCTCTTTGAGTCTCAAGACTGTGGGTGGCTTCAGTGTCCGCGAGATCGCCCGCGCGTTCCTGGCGGACGAGGCGGCGATCGCCCAGCGCCTGGTACGTGCCAAGCGGCAGCTTCGTGAAAGCAGCCTGACCTTCGAGATGCCGCGCGGCGCTGAATTGCAGGATCGTCTAGTCTCGGTACTCGACGTGTTGTATTTCATGTTCAACGAAGGATACGCCGCGCATGAGGGCGAGATGCTCATCCGTCAGGATCTGTGCCTGGAGGCGCTCCGGCTGGGGCGGCTCGTGGCCTCGTCATCGATTTCAACGCCGCGGGTGGATGCACTGGTCTCGCTGATGGCGCTGCAGGCCGCGCGCCTGCCCGCGCGCGTCGACGACTCGGGCAATCTGGTCCAACTGGAGTTTCAGGACCGGACGCGTTGGGATTGGAACCTGATCGCCCTCGGATACCAGTATTTCGACCGGTCGATGGTGGGCGACGACGTCTCCGAGTACCACTTGCAGGCGGCGATCGCGGCCACCCATGCGCGCGCGCCCGATCCGCACTCGGTGGATTGGCCGGTGATCCTGAGCCTGTACGATCAACTCCTCGCGCTCAACTCCTCTCCGGTCGTGGCTTTGAATCGCGCCGTGGCGTTGTCGAAGGTGCAAGGAGCGGAGCAGGCCCTAGTCGTCATAGATCGGCTAGACCGGGATCCAAAACTGGGTGATTATCATCTGCTGATGGCGGTTCGCGGGCACCTCCTCGAAGAGGTGGGCCGGAAGGGCGAGGCAGCGGCCTGTTTTCGGGCAGCATTGGCCCTTCCCTGTTCTGAGCCCGAACGCCGATTCCTGAAACGAAAACTGGCGGAGTCAGCATATTGACACCCTAATATACATATAATGATCGGCGGAGGTACTGAATGAGCATGAAAGCTACCGTCCGCCAGGTGGGAGACGTTTCGATCGTCGACCTGAGCGGCCGGATCGCCTTGGGCGAGGGATCCGGGCTGTTGCGCACCACCATCAAAGACCTCGTCAATGCCGGTCGGAAAAACCTGTTGCTCAACCTGAAGGACGTCACCTACATCGATAGCGCCGGATTGGGCGAGATGGTGGGCTCGTATGCCAGCGTGACCAATGGGGGCGGGAGTATTAAGCTCTTACACCCGCAAACCAAGGTGCATGACCTCCTGCAGGTGACCAAGCTGTACACGGTCTTCGTCGCCTTCGACGATGAAATGGAAGCGCTGCGGAGCTTCGCCGCGGCGGCCACCGCCAATAAACTCTATCTGTAGTGTGTAAAAGCAGGAGTTGGGTCCAGCCGCGACGCAGACGTCGACCCCGAAGGTCCGCGCGCGCCCTTTCCGCGGCCACCAAGGCCGTTGGATCGCAAAGACTCTTCTTTGCCGCGTCGAGACTTTTCTCGACCTTTTTGCCTCTTTTAATTCCGTGCGACGAAGTGACGAATACGCGGCGCAGCGTAACAGTTGGGCATTTTTCGTCCGACACTTGTTTGAGGGCGAGCACCAGAGTTGTGCCCGCATTCACGCCGTTCGAAAAACTGCGGTGGACGTCCGAAGGAGTCGCCCACCGCGGACGATTTCGCGGGGCGATCGCTGAACGGATTGCCCATAGAAGAGAGATCCCTAAAGGGTCCAGAGTGACGCGACGCGAACGGCCGATTGGTGTACCGCCGTATGGCTGCCAAGGCAACGCTCGGTGCTGACGCTGCGAACCGGGAACAGTACGCTAGCATGGAGTTTACGATCCGAAAGGAGAAACATCTCATGCGCATCAATCAGACTCGCGACCGTCTCTCGCGGGGGGAGACAGTCTTCGGGTGTGGATTGCAATGCTATCGCTCATCGGAGATTCCGCGCGCGTTTGCCGCGGCGGGCTTCGATTACGTCTTCATCGACATGGAGCACGGCGCTTTCGACCTGGAGACCGTGCAGGATATGATTGCCGCTTCGGCTGGAGCCGGCATCACCCCCATCGTTCGCGTCGGCGAACTTCTGTATTCGCTGGTCGCCCGTCTGCTCGATGCAGGAGCGCAGGGAATCATTCTGCCGCGCGTGGAGGATCCGCGGATTCTCAGTGAGGCCCTGAGTTGGATGCGATTCCCGCCTGAAGGCAAACGCGGCTATGGCGTCAACCCCACGATGATCGGTTACGAAGCGCGCAGTTTCCCTGAAATCATCGCTCACCAAAATCGCAACACGCTCGCCGTCGTGCAGTTCGAGACCACTTTGGCGATGGAGCGCGCCGACGAACTACTGTCGATGAAGGGCCTGGATGTCGCGATGGTCGGCCCCGCCGATCTGTCCATTTCTCTGGGAGTGCCGGGCCAGTTTGACCATCCGTTACTGGTGGACACGGTGGATCGTCTGATTGAGAAGTGCAAGCGCCACGGAGTGGTTCCGGGCATTCAGACTCGCACCACGGCGATGGCGAAGTTCTGGGCAGAACGCGGCATGCGCTTCGTGGGCGCCGGCGGCGAGCATGGTCTGCTGCTCGACGCGGCGCGGGCGGCGGTATCTCAATTGCGCGCAGTCGCTGTAGCGCAGTAGTCAAAGCGGTATCCCTTTTCTGCGTCACGACGCTCGTTCTGCTCAGTCTCAGTACTTGGTGAATGCCCCAAGCGCGCGGGATCTATTGGCCGTCAGCTTCGCGTGAGGGCAGCACTCTGGAATGTTGTGCGGATTTGTCGACGTCGGTTTGCGGGCGAAGGCGATAGAAGGAGCGGCCCGCTCGAGTTTGCGCAATTCCACGGCGATCTGCGAATGACACTGCGCACATCTTGACCGGAGCGCCGCGCCCCGAATAGTGGTAGACGCGACGGCGACGGCGGTCACTGCTAAGGAGCTGGGATCGGGGCGCGAGACGAGATTCGGACGTCCCTTCCTGCAGTCAGATTCGGTGGACGCCCGAAAAAGCGTCGAGAGAGTCTCGACGCAGCAAAGAAGAGTCTCTGCGCCACTAGCTCAGGGCTAGATTACGATCTTCGGAATGGTCGAGCACTACGGACTGCAGAGAGTCAAGAGCCTCTACCACACGCTCCACCAGGTCGTCAGTCTGAGCCATGGCGGTGCGGACCGACTCGATCGAAGCGGCCTGCGCATGCAGGGCGCGATCGAGATTGGCGAGGTCTTCGGAGATGGTCTCGCGCAATGACGCGCCATCCTGGCGGCAGGTCGCGACTTCCTGTTCGATGCGACCGGCGCGTTCCACGGTGGCGTTGAGAAGCTGTTCCATGCGATCCAGACGTTCGTGGATGGCGGCCAGCGACTGTTCACACGAGGACAGGCGGCCGGAGAGCCGAGCCTCGATCTGCTGCATCTCCGCGCGGAGGAGGGGATCGGGCTGCGGGCGCGGCGCCGATTCGCTGCGGCGCACGGCGACGAGGAGCAGTTTCAGCTCCAGCACCAGCTTCTGCATTTTGGGGAAGCGTGCCGCCGGATCTTTGGCCATGCATCCGGCCACCAGGCGGTCGACGGCGGGGCTGCCCGAAGGGGGCGGCGCGGAATTCATGATGGCGGCGGCGAGTGCTTCGGGACTATCGCCCTGGAAGGGCGCGCGGCCAGTCAACATTTCGTAGAGGACGGCGCCGAAAGAGAAGATGTCGCTTCGCGAATCGGCGAGTTTGCTCTGTACGACCTCAGGGGCGGTGTAGGGAGTGATCGACTCCGCATCGTTAGCAGGGAGGAGTTCCAGCCCGGCACGATTGAGGGCAACGCACGACGGCGACACCGCTCCATGTGCCTGGCCTGAGTCGTGAACCCTGCGGAGGGCGTCCGCGAGCATCATGGAGTAGCGCAACGCCTCGGAGACCGGAATTCTCCCCTTGGCCATGAGTTGGGCTAGAGTTTGTGAAGTGTTTGCGGTTGTCTCGATAGTGGGCATAGCGCAATTCCAGTTTAAACGCGGGCTTTGGACGGGCAGCAAGTCCACCAAAGGTATGGGAGTCGTGCCCAGGGTACCATTTTCAGAATTTCCAAAATCCATCGATGAGGTACTGTACTCAAGGTTCCGGTACCCGGAGAACTTTCTGCCTTCAAATATGAAACTAATAGACATTGAATCGGTAGGAGGCGAAGTCTACCATCAAAACATGCTCAAAGCATTAGCAGTAGTGGCACTTACAATGGCGGCTTCGATGGCCGCCAAAGCGAGTGTCATATACTCGTTTACCTACACGGGACTTAGCGGTACGTTTCAACCCTTCACGGTAGTGATTCCGGAGACCAACTTCTTACCCAGCAGCGGGACCACGGTGCCGATCACGGGAGCGACCCTGACAGACGGCACGCACTCGTGGAACTTTACACAGTTGCTCATCGAGAGCAACGGCGCGAATGGTTTCTGCTTTCTGTTGGGCACGGCAGGAGTGACGGCCAATGGCTGTGGCGGATTTACAGGAGCGACCAGCCCGGGACAAGGGGAAATCATCAGCGCATTTTTCAATCCCGGCGGAGTTCCTACGCACAATAGCAATTTCACCCAGCCCGGACAGCAGTTCTTCGGAGAGACGTCCGGCGGCACGTTCGCATCTACAAGCGGCACCGCACTGTTGACTGCGGTACCGGAACCGGCATCATTTTTGATGATGGGCAGCTTGTTGACAATTTGCGGACTGGCTTTCCGGCGGCGTGGGAATAAGAGTAAGAAGTAAATTGGCGTCACATGCCCTTACGGAATCGGCAGACTCCGAAAGCGTCGCGATAAATCTCGACACGGCAAACAGGAGTATTTGCGCCACGGGCGCTAAGGCGTGAGCTTATATCGATCCCGCGGATATAGAACGGCCTGGCGGACGTTGGGGAGATTCAGCACCTGGCACGTCAGGCGTTCGAGCCCGATCGCGAATCCGCCGTGCGGCGGCATTCCCAAATCGAACATCGCCAGATGACTCTCAAACTTCGCCGGGTCAATCGATCTCGAGCGCAAAGCGGCCTCTAAATCCTCGCGGCGGTGCAGGCGTTGTCCGCCGGTGGTGATTTCGAGGCCTTGGAACAAGAGATCGAAACTGGCGGCGGCACCGGACGATCCCCGTGGCGCTGTGTAAAACGGCCGGGCCGCCAAAGGGAAGCCGAGGACGAAGACCGCTGGGATCCCGGTCTCCCGCCGCGCCCGTTCGCAAAGTTGCCGCTCGCCTTCCGGATCCAAATCGTCAACGAGGTCAGTGCGTCCAAACTCGGCGCGCAACATTTCCAGACACGCGTCGAACTCCCAACACGGGACGTCCAGCATCGAGGGAAGCAATTCGCTTCGATGGCGTCCGATCACATCTCCATGCTTCCGGTTGAGCGTTTCGAACATGTCCGTGAGCAGTTCGCGCTCCAGCTGAATCACATCCTCCGGCCCGTCGATAAAGCCGAACTCGACGTCCAGAGAATAGTACTCCGTCAAGTGGCGGCTGGAAGCATGCGGCTCGGCGCGATAAACGTGAGCGGTCTCATAGACGCGCTCCAAGCCAGCGACTCCGTGTTCCTTGTAGAACTGGGGACTCTGCGCGAGATAGGCGGCGCGATCAAAATACTTGATCTCGAAGAGATTGCTGCCCCCCTCAGTCCCGCCGGAGACGATCTTCGACGTCACAATTTCGGTGAAGCGGCGACGGTTTAAGGCATCGCGAAAGCACGCCAGGATCGCAGCCTGTAATCGAAAGATATCGCCCACGGCTTCAGTTCGAAGCGACAATGGACGGTATTGAACGAGCGTCTCCAAGCCAATCGATTCCGCCTGTGCCGCGGATTGGAAGGGCAGGTTTTGTGCGGCGCGGTTGAGCACGCGAATCTCGGAGATATCGACCTCACAACCCGTTTTAGATCGCGGCTCTGCCCGGACAGTGCCCAGCACCTCGACGACGTCTTCGACTTTGAGCTTGTGAACCCGAAGGGCCTCCGAGGCGATGACGCACTGCGCCTCACCGCTACAGTCGCGCAGGATTAGAAAGGCGGTCTTACCAAGGATGCGGAGGCGATATACCCATCCTCTGAGGCGAACTTCGCCCGGTATTGACTCAGAAATGGATTCGATGAAAATGCGACTGGCTACCGTTGTGACCATGCAAACCCTCAGAAGTGAAGTCTGCTGGAACCACGATAGGCGGCGGTACCATCCAGCTTCCGGCAGGCAGCCGGCGCTCGATTCGCGCGGTGTCGTCGCGCTTTCCGTTTCTCTCTACTTGGGCCTGCTCAATGGTGAGCTTCCGTTTCGAGGGAACCTCTCAGAGGGGTCTGTCCTCATCGGCGAGTTCACTCATTATACGGCCCGGTTGGGTCCCGTTTTTCGTCGCGCCAAGTGAAGTCTGCTTAGTTGTGTAACGAATCGCACCCGTAACCCGATAAAAATATGCAAATTCTTACTGAAATTTGAAATGCTTATGGCAGAGTCAACACTAACGGTCATATCGACCTTCGGTAACGGGTAATTCACAGAGGCCATCCTCGGCACTTTGTATGGGTAGGAAACGCGGCCAAATCTTGAGCAGTTTGGAGGGCGTGTGCTGCGCAGGGTCATCGTCTTCACGCAAGGGGAGCCTCCTCCGGCTACGTTGAGCGAGGCATTGAGGGTATGTGGATGCGAGATGTTGACGGCAGATTCGGAAGAGGGTCTTCTGGATTCCGTAGACCGGCTATCGCCTGAATGTGCAGTTGTCTTTTCCTGCAACGTGATGGACTCCCACGCGGTGCAGGTTGCCCGACGAGTGCGGAGCCTCGATCATAGGTGTCCCGTGCTGGTGCTGACCTCGGGCATCTCCGCCGAGACAGCGATTTGCGCGATGAGGGCCGGGGCATCCGATGTGCTCGAGTACGGCGCGCCGCGAGACGAAATCATCGCACGCCTCAAGTCGTTGACGGGGCATCGGCGGGAATTCCAGGTATCTTCTACAGAAACTTCGCAATTGATAGGCGGCAACCAGCTGGTCGGCTCGAGTGCGGCGATCCGGCAGATTCGAAGCCAGATCGGCAAAGTAGCCGCCGTCGATGTCAGCGTACTGATCACCGGTGAGACGGGCACGGGCAAGGAATTGGTGGCGCAGTTGATCCATCGCAACAGTCGCGCCAGCAATCGTCCGTTTGTCGCGCTGAATTGTGCCGCGGTGCCGGACGCACTTCTGGAGAGCGAGCTGTTCGGCTGCGAGCGGGGCGCCTACACGGGAGCGACGGTGGCGCGCGAGGGTAAATTGCAGCACGCCTCCGGGGGAGTGCTGTTTCTCGACGAGATCGGAGACATGTCGCTCACGGCGCAGGCAAAGATTCTGCGGGCGATTGAAAGCCGCGTGGTGCAACGGCTGGGGAGCAACGTCGACCGTCCGGTGGAGGTGCGCCTGGTGGCGGCTACCAATCAGAATCTGGAAGCCCTCATGAAGGAGAAGAAGTTCCGCGAGGATCTGTACTTCCGGCTCAACGTGGTGCGGCTGGAACTGCCGCCATTGCGCGAGAGGCTGGGCGACATTCCGGAGCTGGTAGAACATATGGTCGGCGACCTCAGCCGGCGGCACCACGTCCCGGTGAGGCGGGTCGAAGACGATCTTCTGGGCCGCTTACAGCGCTACCACTGGCCGGGAAACATTCGCGAGATGCGCAATGTGCTCGAGTCGTTGCTGGTGCTTTCGTCCTCGCGCACGGTGGGCGTCGCCGATCTGCCTTCGAATATTCTACAGATGCTGCGTTCGACGGAGCCGGCGTACGGTGACGAACGGTCCAAGATTCTGAGTGTTTTGAAATCGACGGAATGGAATCGCAATGAGGCGGCGCGGATCCTGTCGTGCTCGCGCATGACGCTCTACCGCAAGATGGTCAAATACTCGATTCCGGCAGAGAGGGCGCGTACGGCGTGTAACACCACGTAACAGGCGTCCGGTTACATGGACGAGACGGCGCGGTTTTCGCGGGTTGAGAATCAACGCTTTGAGATAGGACGAGGTTTGGTTCGGCTCGTGCTGTGATGGTGCCGCAACATGCAGCCGCCCACCAACGCATTTGCCGATCTCGCGCCAACGCCGGCCAATCATTTCAAGCTGTGCTTCTACCTGGCGGTCTTGAATGCCATCGAGCAGGTCTCACGATCGCTCGGTTCCTGGCAGACGGCGGTGACGCAGTTCCCGTTTCTGGCGGGGTATGGCAACGAGCTGGCCGGACGCGCTCCCGGAGAGAATTCCACGGCGGAGGCTTGCCAGTGGTGGGTGGAGGCACTGGCGGCGTGGGAGCTGGAGACTGAGGACCACCTGCCGTTGCGGGCACTTTGCGACGCGGGAGATCTTGACCGGACCGGGTTGATTCTGCTGCTGACCATAGGGCTGGTGGAAGAGGACGCGCGCTTCGGATTCCTCTTCGAATACCTGCAGGGCATCAATGCGCAGCCACGTCCCACGCAGGGCCTGCTGCATTCGTGGTTCGGTACCGACGACAGTATCCGCTCGAGCCTGCGGCGCATGCAAGAGTTGGGCATCATCGAGGTGAATAACACCGATGCGCCGCGATCGGGCCGCGCCCTTTCGGTGCCGACGCCGTTGTGGGATGCGATGCGCGGCGACCGCGCCGGCAAGATCGGCGCGTGGTGCCAATTCAAGCCGGTAGAGGGGTTGCCGGAACTCGACAGCTTGATCCTGCCGGAGGAGATCGCCCGTCAGGCGAACGCACTTCCAGGACTGTTTGCGTCGGGTGAATTGCGGGCGGTGATTGTCCGTGGACCGCAGCACAATGGACGGCGGAGCCTGCTCGCGTCGATCGCGGCCCGGATGAGCCGCGGGGTGCTGGAAGTCAAAGGATTGAGCAAGGCGGAGGACGAGCGTTGGCGGATCGTGGGTCCGCTGGCAACGCTGCTGAACGCATTTCCGGTGCTGGTGTCGGAGCCTGGCGTCGGCGAGACTGCGACGCTGCCGGACCTGTCGGGTTACCGGGGCCCCGTCGGCGTGGTGCTGGAGAAGCACGGAGGCGTCACTGGTGTGGCGGTGGAGCGGGCGCTGACTTTGAGCCTCGCAATGCCCGACGTGAGCTCGCGGCGGAGGCACTGGGCGGAGGCACTGTCGCTCGACGACCCTGGCGAACTGGACTTCATCAGCGAGCGATTCCGCTTGAGTAGCGGCAACATCCGGCGGACCGCGAGGCTGGCCGTTTCGTATGCCGCGGTGGAGGTGAGGGAGGCAGTGAACTCGGCGGACGTGCAGCGTGCCTGCCGAGCGCTGAGCCGGCAGACGCTGGAAACGCTGGCGCGGCGGGTCAATACGTCGGGCGGCTGGGATCAGCTCGCCGTGACCTCGCAGACGCTGGGCGAGTTGTTCAATCTGGAGAGCCGCTGCCGCTACCGCGAGCGGCTGCATGCGTGGACCAGCGCCGCGCTCAAGGCGGATCGGAACGCGGGAGTTCGGGCTTTGTTTACCGGACCGAGCGGTACGGGGAAGACGCTCGCCGCGCAGTTGCTGGCTTCCGAACTGGAGATGGAACTGTACCGCCTCGACCTTTCGGCGGTAGTGAACAAGTACATTGGCGAGACCGAGAAGAATCTGGACCAGGTGTTTGCGCGCGCTGAGGAACTGGATGTGATTTTGCTGTTGGACGAAGGCGACGCGCTCCTGACGCAGCGTACCAATGTACACACGTCCAACGATCGCTACGCCAACCTGGAAACCAACTATCTGCTGCAACGGCTGGAATCGTTCGAAGGCATTCTGTTGGTGACGACCAACGCCGTCGATCGTATCGACAATGCCTTCCAACGCCGCATGGACCTGGTAATCGAGTTCCGGCCGCCGGACGCCGCGGAGCGTTGGAGCATCTGGCAAATGCACCTTCCAGAGGGACATGAGATAGATGCCTCGCTGCTGACCGAAATTTCGGGCCGCTGCCTGCTGAGCGGCGGGCAGATCCGCAACGCGGCGCTGCATGCTTCCGTGCTGGCGCTGGAAGATGGCGGGGTGATGAAGTCGGCGCATGTGGAATCGGCGGTGCACCGCGAGTACCGCAAACTCGGCGCGGTGTGCCCATTGCGGAGGGCTTCGACCGGCCCCGTGACGGCGGCACGAAGTCTGGTTGCGGGGTAGCGAATGCCTGCGGCGACTGCGCGCGCACCAACCCGGTTACTTCAGCCGTCAGCTCCGAAGGCGGCGACTCCGCCGAAGACTCCCGCGCCCGGACCGCGTCCTGTGCCCACGCGCGGAGCGGTGTCGCGCAGGCTGGCGCCGGCAGTGCGATTGGCGCGAACGCCCGGAACGACGCCGAGGGCTTCGACGGCTCCCAAGCTCTCCGCTGTCCCGAGCGGCAGCCGGGAGGCGGCTTCGGGCGGCGAGCCTTTGGCGCCTACCGTTCAGGAGGCGTTGGAAGAGGGGCTGCAGGCGGACCTGCGTGACGTGCGCGTGCATTCCGATGCCCGCTCCCACCAGGCCGCTGACACTCTTTCCGCACGCGCCTTCACGCACGGACCTAACATTGTTCTAGGCCGAGGGGAAAGTCCAAGGGACCTGGCGCTGATGTCGCACGAAGCCGCGCACGTCGTGCAGCAGCAGGGCGCGCCCTCGGTGCAACGATTCACGCCGGTGTCGGGCGACGCCTGCGAGCGCGAAGCCAATCAGGCTTCAGCGGCGGTAGTGCGGGGCGAATCCTTTCCGGTTCAGCAGCGAACCACGCCGCACGCGCAACGCTGGGGTGTCAGCGACATCCTCGACAAATTCGCCGATAAGGCCAACATCATTCCGGGGTTCCGCATGTTCACCATCGTGCTGGGCGTGAACCCCATCAATATGAGCTCAGTTCCGCGCACCACGGCCAACGTGCTGCGCGCCGTGCTGGAACTGATTCCTTTCGGCGGCCTGATCAGCCAGGCGCTCGACAATTACGGGATCTTCGAGAAGATCGGAGCCTGGGTCGATCAGCAGCTCAGTTCGTTGGCGATGACGGGGGCCGCAATCAAAGACGCGGTCATGGATTTCATAAACGGCCTGAAGCTCTCGGACATCTTCAACCTCGACGGAGTTTGGGAGCGGGCCAAACGCATCTTCACGGATCCCATCGACCGCATCATCAACTTCGTGAAAGGGCTGGTCAGCGGAATCGTAGACTTCATCAAAGAGGCGATTCTAAAGCCGCTCGCGGCCCTGGCGGCAAGCACGCCGGGATGGGATCTGCTGATCGCGGTGCTGGGCAAGAATCCCATTACGGGCGAAGCGGTGCCGCGGACAGCGGAAACCCTGATCGGCGGCTTCATGAAGCTGATCGGGCAGGAAGAGATCTGGGAGAACATCAAGAAGGCGAACGCGCTGGCACGCGCCTGGGCGTGGTTCCAAACGGCGCTGGACGGCCTGATGGGATTCGTGAACCAGATTCCCGGGCTGTTCATCAGCGCGCTGAAGTCGCTCGAGATCGTGGATATTATCGTGCCGCCGCTGGCGTTAGTGAAGGTGGCGAAGGTCTTCAGCGGTTTCTTTGTCCAGTTTGTGACGTGGGCGGGCAACACGATTTGGGACCTGCTGAAGATCATCTTCGAAGTGGTGGCTCCGGGTGCGATGCCGTACCTGAAAAAGGTGGGAGGCGCCCTCAAGAAGATCTTCAAGGATCCGATCACCTTCGTGGGAAATCTGGTGGCGGCCGGGAAACTCGGCTTTCAGAATTTCGCCGCCAACATCGGCACACATCTGAAAACAGCATTTCTGGAGTGGCTTACCGGCTCCCTTCCCGGCATTTACATTCCCAAGGCGCTCAGTCTCATCGAGTTCGCCAAGTTAGCTTTGTCCGTCTTGGGAATCACCTGGGCGAACATCCGGCAGAAGCTCGTGAAAGCGACCAGCGAGACCATCGTAAAAGGCCTGGAAGTCGGTTTCGTGATTGTCAAGAAACTGGTGACCGAGGGCCCCACGGCGGCGTGGGAGGAGATTAAGAGCCAGCTCGCCAATCTGCGAGACATGGTGATGCAAGGCATCATAAACTTCATCGTCGAGACGGTGGTGAAGAAGGCTGTCGCCAAAGTGCTGAGCTTGCTGGTTCCCGGCGGCGCGTTTATTCAGGCAATCATCTCGATCTACGACACTGTCATGGTGTTCGTCGAAAAGCTGAAGAAAATTATTCAGGTGGTGATGGCCTTCCTGGACGGAATGATGGCGATCGCGAACGGGCAGATCGCCGGAGCGGCGGCCAAGGTGGAGAGCACCCTGGCCGGACTCTTGACCCTGGCGATCAGCTTTCTCGCGGGCTTCCTTGGGTTGGGCAAGATTGCCGACAAGGTAATGGACATCATCAATAACAAGGTGCGGGTGCCGGTGGATAAGGCGATCGATTTCGTCATCAACTGGATTGTCAAAACGGCGAAGTCGTTGTTCAAGGCGCTGTTCGGCGGGAAGGACAAGAAACCCGCGACGCCCGAAGAGCAGAAGTGGAACGATGCTGTGGCGGGAGTCAAAGCCGACCTGGCCACGATGGAGGAAAAGGGCGTTACGGACAAGGAGCTGAGCGCAGCCATCCCCGGCTGGATCACTAAGTACGGTTTTAAGTCGTTGACGGTGGTGTCGAAGGCGGATGAGTGGGAAATCGATGGTTCGATGAGCCCCGGCAAGAAGGTCGGCACACTCGAGACGCCGGGTACGCGAAAAAATCCGTTCAAACTCGACTGGCCCAAGCCAGCGTCCGGGAGCTACCCGGTTCTTTACTTCGGCGGTCCCATCGGCAAGAAGCGATCTCAGTCCGCGATGAAAGGACTGATGACGAAAGGACAGGCGGACGAGACGGGTAAAAAGGTGAGGGCGTATTCGCCTCACAGCGGGGGTACGCTTCCTGGCGGCGAAACGATCGGCATCTCGGGCGCCTATCGCGTCTCGACAGGCACTGTGGTCGGCCCATTGTCCGACGCCACTACGCCCGGTGGTTCCAGGATCAACAGGGCGCTCGCGAAGTACGGATTTTCTTCCGACGACGAAGGACTGGATGGCGACCATGTTCGAGAGATTCAATTTGGCGGGCAGGACGTGCTTCAGAACTTGTGGCCGCTGGATGCGGGAACCAATCGCGGCGCCGGCTCGATTCTCTCGAAAGCGTCGGTGGAGTACCCGAAGAGCGGCAAGACGGTGAAGATCTCTGAGTTGAAGCAAAACGCCAGGCAGTATTTCTTCAAGATCAAGAGCACGAAGTAGCAAGAGTCGAATGTTTGAGAGGGAGGTATTCGCATGAAAGTAATCGGTAATACGATTGGAGTTCTTTTGGTTCTGGCGTGCGTTGGCGCGCTCGGCGTGGGCGGCTACCTGGGGGCCAATCGCCTGGTGAAGTTTTGGATGCGGCTCGACTTTCAAGTTGCCGCGGTGGCCGCAATCGCACTGGCGCTGCTCTTGGCCGCGATGATCGTCGGATCCAGCATGCGCTATGCCGGCAGGCAGTTCAGGGAGGCGCAGCTTCACGCCGGCAAGGTCGAGGCATACGGTAGGTTCATCGCGCTTTGGGAAGAGCTGCTGCAGAACGGGCAGACCATCGAGAGCGTGCCGAAACTATCGCGCCAGATGCGGGAGGCGAATCACCTCCTGATGCTGTATGGCGACGGGGCCGTCGTAAAGGCTCATGCAGCCATGCAGGAGTCGGATCTGGCATCGGCTCGCACGCAGTTCAGAGCTCTACTGCCGGCGATCCGCAGCGATCTTGGGCTGGATATGCGCGGGATGGAAGTGGCCGACATGGCACGGCTCCTGTTAGCTGAGCCCGATCCGGCGCCGCCGGCGATTCCAGCGGAATCATCGCCAGCGCTCGACCGCCAGCCCCGCATCACCCTGGCGGCGAGGATCTGAAGTCCGGCTGAGCGGGCTCGGCATGTCGACGGAACGAATCAATAGCGATCACGCAGGCGCAGGGACACCTTCGAGCGAGGAGCGGCCTCGAAGCTCGAGCAAGCCTCCGGCAAAGCCGTCGGCGGCGATGGGCGCCATCTCCCGCGATGAAGTTCCGATGGTGCGGCTCGGCGAAGCTGCCACGGGCGCCCCAGCTCAGGCTCGCAAGCCTGCCCCGGCCGCCACGCCGTCCCCGCGCGCTCCGGCTGCTACACCGTCTCCTGCCCCAATGGCCACTCACGCGGCCGACCCGAAGTTCCGGGTTTCGTCGTTACTGGCTGCCCACGGAGGCTCGAACGCAATCCTGACGACGGATGGAACCCTATCGGTGGACTCGCCGTTGTTTACGGCGCAGGCCAAGGTGCGGGAATTGTCCGGAAGCCCGGCAGCGGCCGACTGGGAAATCGGATTCACTCAGACGGCGACCTCGCATTTTCTCGAGAAGCGCTATCAACACACCATCGAACGGATCCTGGTAGGAACGCCGATTCGTGACTCCGGGTTGGGTACCGGCGGACCGTGGTATCACGACATTGCTCACGGGCCGGCGGTTCCGGGCGGCGATGCAAACGTTGCGATGGAGGACCATCCGCATCTGGTAGCAGCTTGGGACGATCCCAGGACTGCCGAGCGGAACGCTCTGGTCCATGTGACTTGGCGGCTCAAGCTGCATTCGTGGTTGATCGCGACGAACCGGCTTACCAACGCGATGAAGTTCTTGAGGAATTTCGTGTGGGGGATCGACTTCAGCGTGAACGTCAACAGCCCGCGCCGCACCGCGGAGAACGTGGGTCCAGGTATGACCGGGCCGTCGAGCAGTGACGGGCAAGGTTCTGGCAAGCCGGTTTTCGATCGCCCGCTGTATAACACGAAGCTGAATGAGGGATCCACGCTGACTCCTATTAAGGGCGCCGGCGCATCGGCCCGTGGCTCCGCGAGTGCCGGCTCCGGCAGCGCGCCCGCGATTCAGTTGAAGCCGGAACCGCCGAACGAAAGCTAGAATGTCGACCACCACTCGAGCCCCGCGAGGCGCAACGCCTGCATCCCAACCGGCGGCGCGGCCAGCCGCGCGTGTCCCGGCGCCTCCGCCCGTGGCGCGTGCGGCCAGGTCGGGCGCGCCGGCGGTCCAGCTCAGCGATTCGCGCGCGGCAGCTCCGGCAGGCGCGATGTCGCCCGAGGTGGCCAAACTCGTGCAAGGTTCCGGAGGCGGGGATCCTCTGCCGCCCGCCGTGTTGGCCGAGTTGGAGCGAAGTCTCGATGTCCCCCTTAGTAAAGTGCGCGTTCACAGCGATGCCCGCACCGCCGCGGTGGTGGACGGCGCCAATGCGCGCGCGTTCACATACGGACTCCACATCTATCTCGGCTCACACGCCAGCCCCAACGACATCGCCCTTATGGCGCACGAAGTCACCCACGTGGTGCAACAGCAGGGGCAGCCTGTCCTGCAGATGTACAGCAGGGCCACCACGGGCGATGCTTTCGAAGCGGAAGCTCACAGCGTAGCCGGTGCGGTGCAGAGGGGCCAATCCGCCACAGTAGTGCAACGCACGGGCGGGGCTCGGGTGCAAGGCTTCTGGCCGGTGTCTGACATCGTCGACTGGATCGAGGACAAGGCTTGGTCCCTGGTGAACCGCCTCGCGCCCGATCTGGCGGAGATCATCCACAAGGGCCCGGTGGAGTGGCTGAGAGACAAGATTGTTGCCGCGGTGGATGCCATCGTGGATGTAGTGATGGCGCCCGTGCGGGCGATCACCGGCTTGGCTGCATCCTTGCGGGGACACTTCGCCAGTCTGCTGGGGTGGCTGCGCGATGCCATCGCCAAGATCTCGCGCGGCGATTGCAGCAGCATCGTCGAGGCCGCCCACAAGATTCAGCAGGTGTTCGAAGGTCTTGTCTCGCCGATCGTGGACCGCATCAAGCACCTGGCGACGCGGGTGAAGGATTTCTTCGGCGGCCTGTGGGACCGCTTCGGCGCACCGGTATGGGCCTTTCTGAAACGGATCGGCGGCAAGGTCTGGGAGAAGATTCAATCGATCGCGGGCTGGATCTGGGACATCACGGCGCCCATCCGCCGAGCCTTGATGCGGGCGTGGCGGTGGGTCAAAGACAAGCTTGGAATTGGGGAAGGGCCGGACGGGCAGAACGGAATTCTGCAGTGGGTACAGCGCAAGGCCCAGAGCGCCTGGGACAACTACATTCTTCCCTTCATCGAGCGCTTCAAACGGCCGCTGATGGTGGTAGCCGGGATTCTGGTGATGTTGTCGCCAGCGGGGCCGATCATCGCCATCGGCGCCATCGCGGTCGGCGTGGTCAAAGGCGTACAGGCGATTCGGCAGTATTTCGGCACGCGCGGTGGGATCGTCAACGCGCGCAGCATTCTCCAGAACGAGATCATTCCCGGCATTGTCAACACCATCAACCGGGTCGCGGCGTGGCTCAAGGAGAAGGCACAGTTCGTTGCAGACAAGCTGAACAGCGTGGTTTCGGGACTGGGAAATGCGGCGGGTGCGGTAGCTGGGACGATCATCGGATTCATTGCGCGCGGTCTGACGTGGCTGGCCGAGCGTTTCGGCGAACTCGTGAACTGGGCCATGGACCACCTGATGGGGCTGGCCAACTGGGTGGGCAGCGTCTTGCAGCGGCTGGTGATGTTCCTGAAGCCCGTGCTGGATTTCCTGCGGCGCGTAGCCGCGGTGGTGCGCAACATCATGCGCCTGACCTACGAATTCGGCGCGCGCATCTGGAACCTTATCCCGGCCTGCATTCGCGATCCATTTATCGACTTTTTGATTCCCCTGATCCTTCGGCACATTCCGTTCTTCAGCGAACTGGCGTCCACTCCCGAGGCATGGCAGCAGACGCGGGCCAGCGTGATGCTACTCGTGCGACAGATCTTCCGCGACTGGGATCTGTGGGGCGCCATGAAGACGGCGTTCCGCCTGGTAGTGCGCGCGATGCGCATTCCGATCGACCTGGTGCAACAACTGATCGCCAAGGCGGTGCAAGCTTGGGACGCGGTCCTGGCGGCGCCGGTACGATTCATTCGCAGTGCGCTACAGGCGATTCTGCGCGGCGTCGGCGGCTTCATGAGCCACTTCCTTTCGCACCTCTGGTATGGCGTAACGGGCTGGCTGTTCAATGCGGTCAGCCAGAAGGGCATCTCGCCGCCCTCTTCGTGGACCGACCTGCGCGCGGTGTTCGGGTTCGTGCTGAGCGTCCTGGGCATTTCCCTGGATCATGTGCTGGAGCTGCTGGCGAGGCGCATCGGACAGCCGGCGGTGGCGCGCATCCGTACCATGCTGAACGTGCTGACGGGCGTATGGGAGTGGGTTCAGGTCGCCATTACGGAAGGCCCGGCGGGACTCTGGCGGAAGCTGGTGGACAAGCTGAGCGGCCTCGGTCAAATCGTGCTGCAAGCGGCCGTCAATTGGGTGATGGGGAGAATCATCGCGATTGTCGGCGCGCGCCTGGCGGCACTGGCTGCGTCCGCCGGCCTGAGCTCGATTCTCGAGGCGATCTTTGCGGTCTACCAGGCGATTCAAACGGCCATCGAATACGCGCGTCGCATTCTGCAGGTTCTGATTACGGTGTTCGATACCATCATTCAGATTGCGAACGGCGTGATCGATCCGGCGGCTCGCGGCGTGGAGCAGGGCCTGCGGATGGTGATGCCGGTGGTGATCGGATTCCTGGCGAATTACGCCGGCCTGGGCGGTATCGGCGAGCGCATTCGCGAAATCATTGACGACGTACGAGCGAAGGTGGACGAGGGCATTCTGTGGCTGATCGACAAAGCTCTGGCGGGCGGACGATGGCTGCTCGATCGTTTGAAAGCGGGCGTCGCGGCGGTGGCGGGATGGTGGCAACGCCGCATACCGTTCCGCACCCAGGCGGGAGAATCACACACATTGTTTGCGCGGGGACAGCCGCCAGCCGTACAGCTACGGGTTTCCTCGAGGGAGGAGAGCGTACGGGAGAAGATCGGCGAGATCATTGCCAAGAAGCGGACTGCGAAGCAGCCGGTGCCGGATGAGCTGACGGAAGCGGATACCATCGCGGGGCGTCTGGAAGCCCTCAATCAAACGACCGAAACCGACAGTCAGCGGGCAGCCATAGATACTGATCTGAGTCGCTTGAAGACGATTCTAGCGGCCTACATGCCGAGTCAGACGCCGAGTGAGACCTTGCCCCTGACCGCCGTAACATTTACGACGAATAGCGGAAGAGCTGGCCAGGTTTTGGCGAAGCCCTTGACGCAACGCGCTGGGAACACCGCCGGGGATGATGACACTTCGTCAATCGACAAGCTCTTCCCCCCGGGTCTCAACCGGCTATCGTGGAAGGCACTGCATGTCTTGAGCTATCACCTTCACGGTCCCAATCTGCCGTGGAACCTGATACCCGGTTCGGGAACCGCGAACGGGTTGATGGCCACGGTCGAGACGAATGCAAAACGCCAGGTTGACTCAGGAGCCACACTCTGGTACGAAGTCGCGATTCAGTCTTATCATGATGACTCGGCCGTTGGTTGGCATCACACCTTCGTCAAGCAATTGAAGATGCGAGGGGGACCCTTTGATCCCGCACAGCCGGGAGTAACCGCGGAAGACCCCAATCTGGTGAGGCTAGTGTCCTCTGGACCGCCGCCTATCAGCCTGAGCGCTCCCGTTCCCGTGAACTTCAGCACCTCCGGTCATGTCGAGATCAACGGTGCTGAAGACCCTCGTGCGCTTCCTGGATCCTCAGGACTCCGCCCACGATTGGCCGAAACGATCGGTACAAATGCTGGCACGCGGATCGTGGACGCACGAACTGCGATGAGAAAAGCCGAACCGGGTAAACAGGACTGGGACGACTTCGATCACCTAAAGAAGTATCTTACAGGAATTCTTGGAGCGGCCAGAATCCAACAGCTACGAGACTTAGTGACCAGATTCCCTGGGCAATTCCGGGTGAAGTAGAGAAATAACTTCATGCGGTTTGTTTAGACGCTCTGATTCCACGTCTCGCGGCGTAACATCACGTAACATTTCCGATGTTACCTCGCCGCTTTGCAGGCGCTTTTCTGATTGCAGCTACACGACTTAAGCGCCATAACTTGATGGCATTGCTCCTGCTTAGTCAGTAGATCGTGGGGACAAGGATGGGACAAATTGCCAGTTGAAGGCCGCTCCTCGAACCACTTTGAAATCGCATTTACCGAATATGAGTTCTTGCTGGACTTCGGCCAGGCATACGGCGACTCGGGTGAGGCATTGATCCATACGCGAATCATCACGACACCCCATTCCGCAAAGACCCTCCTGCGCATGCTGGTGGAGATGGTCGACAAGTACGAGAAGACCATCGCCGCGGCGCCGGAGAGGAAGGGCTGAACGGATGGCGAGTGCCAATGCGATCGCGGCGACCGGACAGGCGATTGTGGCGATGATCGCCGCCGGGATCTCGCGGACGGAGTTTCCGTCGGCACAGTTCGAACTCTACCAGGCCTCGAATTTCCAGACTCCCATGAGCGAGGGGATCTCGCTTTATCTTTACCGCATCACCCCGGCGGGGGAGATCCGCAACTATCCGCCGCGCGTGGCGCCGGATGGACGGCGCTATCGTCCGCTCCTGCCCATCAATCTTCACTACATTCTTTCTTCTTGGGCACGAGACGCGGTGAAACAGCAACGCCTGCTGGGACAGGCCATGCGTCTTCTCGAGGACACGCCCGTGATTCCCGCGGGGATTCTGAACCAGGGCGGACCCGAGAGCGACACCTTCCGGCCGAACGAGACGGTCGACTTGATTATGGAAACGATCTCCGTCTACGACATGGGCGCGATCTGGGACGTATCCAAACCGAATGTGCAGATCTCGGTGGGTTATGTGGCGCGGATGATCGGGTTGGAATCGCAAGTCGAACTGGTCGAGGCCGCCAACGTTCAGACTCGCGTCCTGCGTGCAGGAAAGGTGCTGCAGCCATGACTCCGCAGGTCCAGGTTCTCGAAGAACTCACTCGGGTCACGCCCTTCGGCGTGCGCTTCTGGGACGTTTCGACGACACAGGCCGCGGAGCCGGGGCTTAGTGTCATTATCTATCCACCTGCTATGCCGGAGTTGCGTTCGACAGCGGACGTTACTCGCAAGGGCGTCTACTTCTTCCATGACCTGCCAGGCATGCGCCAGATCGAATACGGCAGCGGTGACGATGCGTTTTGGGCGGCTACTCCGCCGCAGATTCCGTTCACGGTGGAAGTCTCGGACCCCATGGGACGATACCTGCCGTATCGCTTTTCGGTCCTGCTGCCGGTGCATGGGACGTTCGGCATCGTGGACAGTCCTCTTTCGCCGATCTTGACGCCGGATGCGACGTGGCTCCCGGTTTTCGCGGCTCCCGCTCGGGAATTGGGCGGCCCGATCGGAACGGTCCGCGCCGTGTTGCAGGATGACACGGCGGGCGCGCCCGCGGCATGGGCGCTGGTGACGGCGCAGATTCCGGGATCGCCCCTGATGATCGGACTGGCCGACGATCGCGGAGTGTTATCGATGATGCTCCCCTATCCGGAGCCGCGGAACTCTCCGTTTGCCTCGCCATTGGGACCCGGATCGACGAAGCTGAGCGATCAGACCTGGCCGATCGCGATCTCGGTCTTCTATTCGCCCGGCGCGGCCGGTCAGAGCATCCGGGATTTGGGAGACATTCTGCAACAGGGTGCGGCGACAGCGTGGCAGGATACGGCCCGATCCGCGCCGGCCGGGAATTACACCCTGCAGTACGCGAAAGAGCTTGTGTTGCGATCGCTGGATTCCGCCAGCGGACGCGAGTTGCCAGTTTTGCTAATCACACCGGCGCAGTCGCCGCTGTAAATCTGAGGAGAATCGAATGCCTGAGTATTTATCACCGGGAGTATACGTCGAGGAAGTCTCGTTTCGTGCCAAGTCGATTGAAGGACTAGGCACGACCACCACCGGTTTCATCGGGCCCTGCCGGTATGGACCGGTGGATCTGCCGCTCGATGTGGTCACCAGCATTGGCGAATTCGAACGCACCTACGGCGACCGGCAACAGTTGCAACTGCAGCTACAAGACGGGTCGGGCATGATGACGATGCACAACTACATGTGGCATGCGGCACGTGCGTTCTTCGAAGAAGGCGGCACGCGGCTGTATGTCTCACGTACGTTCACCCCGAAGACGAAGGCCGACCCGGCCGATCAGCCAGATGGTAAGGCGGCATTCAACATCTCAGGCGGCGGCACGACCATCACGGTGCAGGCACGTTTCCCGGGCGCGGCCGGCAACACCCGAGTGCGATTCACCTTATTTCTGGGCGAGAACATCCTGGGCCAGGACCCGGGTACGCCCCCGGTCAACCGCGCGCGGGGAGTTCTGGAAAACGACGTGGTGGCGATCCGGTTTCACACCAGCCCGCCGAGCAGTCCTCTGAGCGCGATCTTTGCTACCGCGCATGCGTACTTCGACACCACCACAGGACAGGACTCGTGGTACTTCGATCACGATGGAACCAAAACCTATCTGAAGGATCTGAATGCCGATCCCGTTTTCGGCGATGAGATCCAGGTGGTGACCGCCAACGTCACCTTCTACCCGGTGGATCTGAATCTCTCGTCGCTGGTGTATTCGGGCCTCGCGCTGGATAAGAACCACCAACTCAACGGACTGCCCGATTCGATCGAGGCGTACTTTTCGCCCACGCCGAACACGCTGGGCGCAGCTCGCACCCTGCCGATTGTCGTCACAGTATCAGGCGCGGACAACGGGCCGGCGCTCCTGACTGCGATGTTCCAGGCCGAACTGGGTCTGCAGGAAAGCTTGCTCAACCCGGTCTCGACCGACGTGGACCGGTCGCTCGATATCGTGATGACGGGTGGAAATGACGGCGACCTTCCAACCGCCGATGCCTACGAGGGAGACACTGACGTCGTTACGATGCGGAAGACCGGCCTCGTGCAGTTTGAGGATATCGATGAAATCTCCATCGTGGCCGCACCCGGATCAACGTATCGATACAACGTTCCCAGCTATCTGCCCGAGGCCAGCACGATTCTGAATCTTCTGATCGCGCATGCGACCAAGATGCGTTATCGGATTGCGGTCCTGGACAGCGGCGACAACCAGAGCACCGCCGACATACGGGCACTCCGGTCGAAGCTGGACTCGACGTATGCCGCCTTGTACTACCCGTGGATCACGATTCTCGACCCGGTAACCCGTGCGGAGATCAACGTTCCGCCTTCGGGATCGGTGTGCGGCATCTATGCCCGCAACGACATTCAACGTGCGGTCTATAAAGCGCCGGCAAACGAAGTGGTCACCTTGGCGATCGGCTTCGAGAAGGTACTCAATAAGGCGCAGCAGGACGTGCTCAATCCGCTGGGCATTAACTGCTTCCGGTTCTTCGAGGATCGCGGATTCCGCCTGTGGGGCGCGCGGACTATCAGCTCCGATCCGGAATGGAAGTATGTGAACCTTCGCCGCTATTTTGCGTACCTGGAGCACTCCATCGACAAAGGCACGCAGTGGGCGGTGTTCGAACCCAACGGACCGCTGTTGTGGGCGAACGTGCGCCGCACGATCTCCGATTTCCTGCTGAACGAATTCCAGAACGGAGCGTTGTTGGGCGACAAACCGGAGACGTCGTACTTCGTGCGCTGCGACCGCTCCACGATGACCCAGAACGATCTCGATAACGGCCGGCTGGTCGCGCTGATCGGTGTGGCTCCATTGAGGCCCGCCGAGTTTGTGATCTTCCGCATTGGGCAATGGACCGCCGACCACTAGACCTTAGGAGGCAAATGAATGGCAACCCTACGCGATCGACCTTATGTTCAATTTAACTTCCTGGTAGACCTGGGGACAGGGCAGACGGACGGACCAGAAGCCGGCTTTCAGGAAGTGAGCGGTATCGGCATGGAAGTGACCGTTTCCGAATATCGCAACGGTAATCACAAAGAAAACAGTGTGATGAAGATTACCGGCATGAACAAGATGAGCGACGTGACGATGAAGCGCGGCGTCATCGGCTCGCTCAACCTGTATCAGTGGCTGAACGACATCCGGAACGGCAATCAGAAGGCGTTCCGCAACGTGACCATTCAGCTTCAGAACGAAGATCACACGGATGTCGTGGCCACGTGGAAGCTGATGCGCGCGCGCATTATCAAGAACGTCAACGGTCCGTTCAACGCCAAAGGCACCGATGTGGCGATTGAAGAACTGACCTTGGCATACGAACGCCTGGAGATGGAGTAGTCCCTCAATGGTGACCGCTGCCCGGCTGCCGGGAATTCAATTCGAAGTGGTCGCGCCGCCCGTGGACGAAGCGCTGGTCCGCATGGACATCGCGGTGTTCGTGGGCTTCGCCGCCAGCGGGCCCGTCAATCTGCCCGTGATGGTGGAGGACATCGCGCACTTCCAGGAGATTTTCGGCGAGGACTTGATTCTGGCCACGGCGGCGGATTCGAAGCAGCCGGTGTACGCGTATCTGCCATCGGCGGTGCGCGCGTTCTTCCGGAACGGCGGCCGGCGTTGCTGGGTGATTCGGGTGGCGGACACAAAAATGGCGGAGACCGGCCAGTTTCCGTTGCCGGGACTATTCCGGCTCGATTCCGGCGGGCTTACGCAGGCGATGGCTCCGGCGCGGTCGGCGGGCCGTTGGTCGGACACGCTGGTGGCTGGCCTTTCGCTCGAATCCCACGCCGTGCTGGTGACGAGCTTCGTAGCGAGTTCCACCACCGTTGGACTTTCGCTCTCGGCGGCGGGCGAGGTGGCACCCGGCGATCTGTTGCGATTCAGCTTTCCCGGAAACAACGACGTGTTCTGGTTGTTTGTGGATTCGGTGAATGCGGTGGGACAATCGCCCATCCTCGGCTTGGGCGGGCGGCCGGTACTGGTGAGCGGAAGCACTTCATATTGGCAGAATTTCAGTTCACCGCCTGCGGCCGGCTCACTGCCCGCCTGCGAGCGCATCACCATGGACTTGCGCATTCAGGGCGACGATGGCGAGGTCTGGAACATGACCGGTCTCGGACTGGCGCCGCTGCATCCGCGTTACTGGGGACTGCTGCCCCGCGATGCGGCGCTTTATGCCAAGACCACGCCGCTCACTGATTTGGAAACTGAGGTATCCCATCCGCGGTTTCCGTTGGCGGGGCCGCCGGACGGCGGGTTCTATCTTCCTCTCGGCGTGCAGACGCCTGCGAGCCCGCCGTCTGAGGTTCAGTTGGCGGCAGGATTCTTCAAAATGACTGGACCGAGCCATTCGGGAGCGACGGAACTCGAACGCGACGGGCTGGCCCAATTTCAGAGCTCCTTATTCCTGGACGGTGCGCTGGCGGAGAGCGACTCCTTCGACATTCTCAACGAGGCCTTCTTCATCCAGTACCAGAGCCCCACGCCGCGCGATCTCACCGGGATTCACGCCGCACTATCGGTTGACGAGGCCACGATGATCGCGGTGCCGGACGCGGTGCATCGCGGATGGATCCGGGTGGGCGATGAGGCATTGAGTTCGCCGCCGCTGTCGTCGCCACTGGCGCATCGCGAACGCTGGCACTTGTGCGGCGCGACGGTTCCGCCGGGCGAGCCACAGAGCGGCGAGTTTGAACCTCGCGACCCTTCCGAGATCGCGGCTCCGGTGCTGACGGTGTCCGATTCGGGCGACGGCCCCTACAGCTTGATCTGGGCCCCGATCGCGGGCGCGGTGGACTACCTGGAAGAGGCCGTGGACGCGAACTTCGCGACGGCGGCACTGAAGGCCGTGACGGCATCGGGGATAGTGACCATCTACGGCCAGGCTTCCGGGAGCTACTACTATCGGGTGCGGCGCCAGGTGGGGGCGGTGTCGAGCGACTATTCGAACGGCGTGGCGATCCGCATCAGTGTCGCGACCGGTTGGCAGCAAAACAGCGTGGCAGACTACCAGGACCAGACGTTGCTCGACGTACATCGCGCCTTAGTGCGCATGAGTGCCGCGCGCGGCGATCTCTTCGCGTTACTGGGCGTGCCGGCGCATTATCGGGAGCGCGAAACCACCAGTCATGCCGCGCAGATCAAGTCGATGCTCGCGAGCGAGCCGGCCGCAATGAGCTACGGCGGAATCTATCATCCGTGGTTGACGGGCCGGGAAGAAAACGATCTGAGCAACCTGCGCACCACCCCGCCGGACGGTGCGATGGCGGGGATCATGGCGAAGCGTTCCACGAATCGCGGAGCGTGGATCTCGCCGGCCAACGAGAAATTGACCGGGGTGGTGGCCCTCTCGCCGCCAATCCTTCGCACTTACCTGCAACTGTTTCAGGATTCGCAGGTCAACCTGATCCGGCAGGAGCCGGCGGGGTTTCTGTGCCTCTCTGAGATGACTCTGACGGATGATGACGATCTGCTTCCCATCAACGTTCGCAGGCTGCTCTCATTCTTGAGAAAGACGGCACTGCGAGAGGGAAACCAGTATGTGTTCGAGCCGATGAGCGACGCGTTCGAGAGGAGCGTGGAGAGCGGTTTTGTGGAACTGCTCAGCGGGCTGGCGCGGCGCGGCGCATTTGCCGGCGCTTCGGACAAGGAGTCCTTTCAGGTAGTGACGGACAGCAGCCTGAACACTCCGGCGGCGGCAGATCTTGGCCGGTTTTATGTCGAACTGCGGGTGGCGCCGTCGGTGCCAATGCGATTTCTGACGGTGCGTCTGCTGCAAACCGCGGACCGGACCTTCGTCACGGAGGGCCAATAGTATGGACAGCTCCGCGATTCGGCCCTTCACCGCCTTCAATTTCGGAGTGGAAATCATCGTCCCATTTCTGGGGACTGGAGCGCTGTTCGGCGGATCGTTTGCGGAGTGCGACGGTCTGGATATGACGATGGATGTGAAGACCGTCCGTGAAGGCGGTAACAACGACCACCAGATCCGGATGGTGGGGGCAGTGAACTACGGGATGCTGACCTTGAAGCGCGGTATGACGGACAGTTTCGATTTATGGGATTGGTTCGACGCTGTGCAGCACGCCAATCCGTCGCAATTGCGAACCCAACTCCGCGCCAAGGTGGACGTGGTCATTTTTCCTTCGGATCACAAGAAGACGAATAACAAAAGAGTGGAACTGGTGCGCTTTCACCTGGAGAAGTGCCTCTTGACGAAACTGAAGGCGCCGGCACTGAACGCGAAGGATGGCGGCGTGGCGATTGAGGAACTGCAGATCAGCTACGAATCGATGACGCTGCTGCGCCCGAATGGAGGAGGCTAGATGCCGGATCTTGCCAAGGCCGAACTACGACAACTCGATCAGGATTTCAAAGAGCAGATCAACGAGGACAAATGGACCAAGGTCCAGTTCAACCCAGACTCGTTGAAGGTGAGTTTCGCCAACCAGGTGGCCTCGCCCGGGGGATCGGGCGATCAGAATGGGCCGCAGGCCAAGCAGTTCGTGGGCGCGGGCACGACGAAGCTGGCGGTAACGCTGGTTTTTGATGTGACCAGCGAGATGCCGAAGGGATTACCGGAGGCAGACGATGTCCGCAAGTTGACGCAGCGGATCGCTTATTTCATCACCCCAAAAGGGGATCCGGAGAACCAGCCGAAAAAGTATATACCGCCGAGCGTGCGCTTCATCTGGGGCTCGTTTTCGTTTGACGGCATCATGGAGTCCATGGAGGAGACGCTGGAGCTGTTCTCCTTCGAAGGGCGTCCGCTGCGCGCCAGTGTTTCGATTGGGCTTTCGCAGCAGAAGATCACGGAATTCAAATTCAACAAGGCCAATACTCCGCCTCCGGTGACGCGCAAGGGCGGGAATGCGCCGGGAACGGCGCCGATGACGGAGGCGCCGGACGGGTCCAGCCTGCAAAGCCTGGCTGCCAATCAGCCAGGTGGAGGAACCGGTAGCACGGCTGGGAATGGCGGAGGCTGGCAGGCGATTGCGGCGGCCAACGGAATCGAAAATCCGCGGCTGCTCCAGCCGGGCCAGTTGATCGACCTCAATCCGCCCAGCTTGAGCCTGAGCGCCAGCGTCCAGATCTGACCGAGGAGGCTTCGAGATGGCAGTGGTGATCAACGACATGGAAGTGGCTCCCCAGCCGGCGGAGCAAGGCTCGGGGCAAACGCCGTCAAACGGTGGAGGCGCGGGATCGCCAGACAAGTTGAAGCAGTTGGAAAAGAGCTGGCACAAGAAGCGGCAGAGGGTTGCCCGGTTGGAGGCTTACTGACCTTATGGCCGCACCCAGCGCAACCGCTTCGGGCGTTCGCGTTTCGCGTCCCTCCTTCTTCATCGCGGGGCAGGAGGACACGTCGTTGTCGCAGGGCCTGTTGAGTCTCGCGATTGAAGAAACAGTTCAGGGCCTGTACCACTGCGATGCGCGATTCGGGAACTGGGGACCCAAGGGAAACTCGATCGACTTTCTGTACTTCGATCGCAAGAAGCTGGACTTCGGCAAGGCGATGCAGGTCAAGCTCGATCAGGACAAGATGTTCGACGGACGCATCTCGGCAATCGAGGCCGACTTTCCGGAGGGCAGCCCGCCCGAGATCGCGGTGCTGCTGGAGGACCGCTTCCAGGATCTGCGGATGACGCGGCGCACGCGCACTTTCGCCGACGCCACCGATTCCGACGTGATGAACAAGATCGCGCGAGATTACGGGCTGCAGCCGAATATCGACATTACGGGCCCGACCTATAAGGTTCTGGCCCAGGTGAATCAGAGCGACCTGGCATTCATGCGCGATCGCGCGCGCAGTATCGATGCGGAGCTCTGGATGGACGACCGGAACCTGTACGTCAAGTCGCGGACGAAGCGCAATAACGGCACTGTCACGTTGAATTACGGCGGCGAGTTGCGGGAGATCACGGTGATTGCCGACCTCGCGGGTCAGCGCACCGCCGTCAGTGTGAACGGCTGGGACGTGTCCGGCAAGTCGAGCCTGAAGCATGAGGCCACGGACCAGGCAATCAGCAATGAATTGAATGGCGACACCAGCGGACTGAGCATTTTGAAATCGGCATTTGGCGAGCGCAAGGAATCGCTGGTGCACACGGTTCCGCTCAATGCCAACGAGGCGCAGGTGGAATCGGAGACGGTGTTGAAGATGACCGCCCGTCGCTTCGTAACGGTACGCGGAATGGCACAAGCGAATGCGAAGCTGCGCGTGGGTACTTATGCCGACATCCAGGCACTGGGGCCGATGTTCAGCGGCAAGTATTACCTCACGCGCGTGAAGCACGTGTTCGATGGTGCCGATGGCTTCCGCACCGAGTTTACTGGTGAGCGTCCGGGCATTCGCCCGGTTTAACAGGGACCACAGACAATGCATGGGACTTCCGAATTTTCGCCGATCGACCTCCTGCTGCAGACGGGCGCTTACTCCGCCCCGGGCGGGCGGTGGTTCGGCATCTATCCGGCGCTGGTGAGCGACATCAAGGATCCGGATGGAACCGGCCGGGTGAAGGTGACCTTGCCGTGGTCGCCGGACACTGGCTCCGACCGCTACGAAATGTGGGCGCGGGTGGCGACGTTAATGGGCGGAAACAATCGCGGGAGCTGGTTCATTCCCGATGTAAACGACGAAGTTTTGGTGGCATTCGAGGCCGGCGATCCGAGGCGTCCATACGTGCTGGGAGGACTGTGGAACGGCAGCGACAAGCCGCCGCAGTCCATGGACGGCGCCGGTCAGAACAACAAGAAGGTCCTGCGGTCGCGCAACGGAGTGAAGGTCACGTTGGATGACCAGAACGGCCAGGAGCAGTTCATCGCAGAGACGCCGGGCGGGCAGACCATCACGCTGAAAGACGGACCGGGGTCGGTTGAAATCGTGGACAGCAACGGGAACTCCGTCAAGCTGCAACCTAGCGGGATTACGGTCAATGCATCGGCGAAAGTGACCGTCACGGCGAGCCTGATGGAGATCTCCGTGAGCATGTTGACGGTCAACGCCGGGATGTCGAAGTTCAGCGGTGTCGTGAAGTGCGACACCGTGATTAGTAACAGCGTGGTCAGTACGTCTTACACGCCTGGAGCGGGGAATATCTGGTGATACCGCTGAACGAAGGGCATGTCGAATGGACAATGGCGGCGCCGCTCTGGACGACTGCCGGCAATCCGACGGTCTCCGCCAACCGCCTGACATTCCGGACCCCCACGATTCTTCGCTTCGCCAGCGACAACTTCATGGACGATTTCCATAGTGTCCTGTCGATGCAGCCCAGCCAGTTGAGCAGCTATGTGGCGGTCCCGGAAACCTGGACTTGTCCGCCGAGCGAGCCGGACGTCCCGGTGGTGAAAAGCGGGCTGTCGCTCACCCTGCAGAAGGCTCGCGATCGAGCTGTGAAAGCGCTCCAGGCCCGAGGGAATCTCGTGATCGGCGCCACAACCACCTGCAAGAACAAGCCGTCGATTCTGAAGCTGTATCAACCGGTGCACCAGCGCTATTACATGGTGGCTACCTGCCTGGTGTGCCGCACCCTGGGGCTGCCCGATCGCCGCATTGACGCGGGTGCGCAGGAGCGTGCGACTTTCGTGCTGCGCCTGTTGCAGCCGCACGCCACCGCCAGTAAGACGAATCCCGATCCGCGTGATTGCGACGAGCTGGCGCTGGTGAACGGGAAATGGCAAGTGCTCCAGGATCCAGTGACATTGGCGACCCAGGAAGAGGAGCATCCGCTCTCGCCGGCGGCGTACACGGAAGAAGATCTGCGTACGCGACGGCTGCTGGTTGGCCTGATTCCCGTGGGTGACCGCGAGCGGCTGCTGCAAGCTCCGCAGCCGAATCCGGTGGGTGCAGATCCTCTGCCGCCTCTGACCGAGGCCCACGACATGCTTCTCAAGGCGCAGGTCATCTGTCCATTAAGTAATCTGGAAACCCTGGCTAGCGATACTCTGACGGCCACACAGGCGAGTCCCAATCTGGCGCTGACGTCAGACGAGGAAAACCTCCACAAGGCTGCGACAACGGCCACACTACTGCGCGTGAACAACCAGATTCAGCAGGTTTCGTACTACATTCTCTTGGACCTGGCCCGCTTCTTCGAAAGTTACCTGAACGATTTGTGGCAGGCGATTCACAGCGGAAATGGATCGGCTCTGCAGAACCCGCTCAAGCCCATCTGGGACCTGCTGCAGTCGATCACCTACTCGGGCAAGACCATGGTGGAGGCACTCCGCAATACCTACGATGCCGGCGTGTCGATCGAAGCGCTGAAGTCCAAGTATCCCGATTCGGACGGAGCTAACAACTGGCCGAGTTTCCAGTTCCCTTTTTATACGATCACCACAGTGTCACAGGGGCTGCCGGGCCTGTCCGACAAAATCGGCCGGAAGAATTTAGAGGATTTGATTGTCGCGGCCCTGCCGCCGAACCCGCCCAATCCATTTCCGCAGCGAATCGCGGCTCAGGCGAATGCCAATCCGCAGGGCGTGGCGTGGTTCACTATCCGCTGTGTGCTCGAACGGCCGAACTGTCCCGGGCTCACGCCGGCGCTGGTGAGCGAACCAACGGCGGCGTTCCAACTGGCCGCATTTTTCGATCCTGACGCTCCGGCTCGTCCCATCCGCATCGGGCTTCCAGTGGATACCACCCCCGCGGGATTACGCAAATTCGACCGCAATACCGCATTCGTCATGTCGGACACCCTCTGCGGACAGGTCAGAAAGATGAGCGGCATGAGTTTCGGCGACTTGGTCATGTCGGTGCTGCCGTTTCCGTTTCACAAGGATTTTGACCCAAGCGGAGGGGCGCCCTGCGGCCAAGGTGGAGTCGCGTGGGGCATGGTGTGTTCGTTTTCGATTCCGATTATTACGATCGTCGCCCTCATCCTGCTTCTGATTTTCGTGAAGCTCCTGGACATCATCTTTTTCTGGATGCCCTTCTTTCAAATCTGTCTCCCACTGCCGAAATTCTCGGCCAAGGATTCGTAGCTTATGGATGGCGGACAACTCTACGGACGCGGTATGGCGTTTCCACCGCGTGTGGGCAGTGACGGGCGCATCGCCTGGTCGGAGGGCGAGACCAACATCCGCGAGGCGATCCAGATCATTCTTAAAACGCAAAACCGCGAGCGGCTGAACCTTCCGCAGTTTGGGGCCGGTTTACAGCTCTACCTGTTCGAGCCGAACACCGTCGCGACGCGGACCCAGATTCAAGACAGCATTACCAAGTCGCTGCAAGCTTGGGAGCCCCGGATCTCGCTGATGGATGTGACGGTGGAGCAGGACCCCTCTGACACGCAGGCGGCGATCGCGACGATCCAATACAAACTGGTGGCGACCCAGGTGAAGCAAACCATCAACGTGAGCGTCCAACTCGGGGGCTAAACGACGGTGCCGTTGAACATCCCCAATCTCGATACCCGTCGCTACCAGGATCTCCTGGACGAAGCACTATCGCGCGTTCCGGTCTACACGCCGGAGTGGACCAACTTCAACAAGAGCGACCCGGGAGTCACTCTGATTGAAGTCTTTGCGTTCATGACCGAGAATCTGCTCTACCGCGCGAACCAGATCCCGGAGCGGAATCGCAAGAAGTTTCTGAAGCTGCTGAATGTGCCTTTGCAGCCGGCCAGCGGAGCACAGGGCTTGGTGCAGATCACCAACGCCAAGGCGCCGCTGCAGAGTCTCACGCTGAATAACGATCTCGAAGTCCGGGCCGGCAAAGTCCCGTTCCGCACCGCGCGGCCGCTGGATGTGCTGCCGATCGAGGGCCGGATCTACTTCAAACAGCAGATCGTCGCATCGCAGCAGATGCAGGACTACTATCAGCAGCTCTACGCCTCTTTCCGCGGCACGCCGCAGGATCCGCCGGCGACCCTCTATGAGGCCTCGGCGTTTCCACTGCCCGGTGGCGATCCGGTGAAACTGAGCGACACGATTGACGGCTATTTGTGGCTGGCGTTGTTGTTGAGGGCAGGCGACACACCCGAGCAGATGGATTCCGCCCGGGACGCGATCGCCGGACAGACGCTTAGCGTCGGTGTGGTTCCCTTCCTCGAGGACAACACCATCGATATGCCGGCCGGGAGAGCGACGACGGCCCCTTCACCCGCGACGCTGGAGTTCGACATTCCAAACCTGGGTACCACCGGGGGGCTGGTCGATAGCCTCAATCGAGTGCCGCAGTATCGGCCGCTCTCCGCGAGCCCCACGACGGATGTTTTTACGCTCCCCGGAATTGTCGACGTTACGCTGCCCGACAAAAACAGCCTGAAGCTGTGGAACAATATCGATCCGCTGGAGAGTGGCGTCGGCCAATTGCCGCCCTCGCTCGACGACACCTCATTGAACGATCGCTTGATTACATGGCTGCGGATTCGTCCCTCCACCACGCATCCGGCGCAGTTCCTGTGGATCGGAATCAATTGCGCTCCCGTAAGCCAGTTGGAACACGTCACGGGTGAATTGTTGCCGCCCGGCACAGGCGAACCCGACCAGGTGATGACGCTTTCGCAGGCCCCGGTGCTGGATGGGTCGGTCACGATTTCGCTCACCACCGCGCTGGGCGAGCAGCAGACGTGGACGCAGGTGCCGGATCTGTTTCTCGCCGGTCCTGAAGTGCCGGTACCCGATCTGAGACTTCCGCCGGGCAGCCCGGTTCCACCACCCGTCGAGTCCAAGGTCTTCTTCCTCGACCCAGAGGCCGCTCAGCTCACATTTGGCGACGGGGCGCATGGCTCTCGTCCTCCGGATGGGTCGGTGGTCCGCGCCACATATGATTTCTGCCAGGGTGCAGCAGGAAATGTGGGTACGGATTCCCTGAACTCATCTCCCACATTGCCGGAGGGGTTCACGGTCACGAACCCGGTGCGCACCTGGGGTGGTGCTGACGCCGAGACGGCCGCTGACGGTGAGAAGCAGATCTCGCGCTATCTGCAGCATCGCGACCGTCTGGTGACCGCCTACGACTTCGAGGTCGTAACGCTGCGGACGCCCGGAGTAGAGATCGGCCGCGTGGAAGTGATCCCCAATTTCCACCCGGAATTAAGCAGCGGGCGCGGCGGCGATGCGGCTGGCGCTGTGACCTTGATGCTGATTCCGACGTTCGACCCGGTGAATCCCGATGCTCCGATGCCCAGCTCGAGTTTTCTGGATACCGTCTGCAGCTATCTCGACACGCGGCGGCTGATCACGACCGAAGTGTTCCTGCGCGGCCCGGAGTATGTGGGGATTTGGATCTCAATCGGAATCCAGGTTCTTCCCGGGCTCAACCCGTCACCAGTGCGTGACGCCGTCAAGGCCGCGATCTTGCAATTTCTCGCTCCGACTACCGGCGGTCCGCAGCAACTTCCGGACGATCCGTCGGTGCTGCTGAGCACTCCGGCATCGGTCTATAAAGGCTGGCCGCTCGGCAAGCCGGTGATCGCACTCGAACTGATGACCGTGGCGGGCCGTGTTGCGGGCGTGGAGTTCGTGCAGGAGACGTTGCTGACACAGACGGGACCATCCGTGCCCCAGGTGAACATTGCGGGACTGCAGTTGCCGCAGGTGCTCGGCATCAGTGTGACTGTCGGGGCTGCCTTGAGTCTCGATGAATTGCTCGGCCAGACGACGCCTTCATCCGCCGGCGGCGGTGGCACTGGACCTGCCGCGGCTCAGGTGCCGGTGATCCCACAGGAGTGCACCTGATGGATTCGAATCAAACTCGATTTCATCTGTTGCTGGGCCAGAATGACTGGGCCACCTGTACCAATGCGGATGGATCGTCGGTTTTTCAGCCGGTGCCCAACATCGGACCGCCCTTTTCGTGGAATAGTACCCGCTCCGAGATCACGTTGGGCAAACGAGTGAACCTGTTCCAAAGTTCGCCAGGCAACCAACCGCCCACCATCGATCAACGGCGCGGCGCGGCGCAGGATCGCTTCGGCAACTGGTACTTCATCGGTGGGTCGCGCGATGAGTTGCTGGTGACGTCTGCCGGCACCGCCGTTACCACCCATTTCTGGTCCTCGACAGACGAGATTTCGCAGGGCTGCAATTCCCCTGATGCGATCTTCAATCCGGTGACGCCTCCGACGCTTCCGCCCGCACTGGTGTTCAGCGGTCTCGCCGTAACCGATACGCATTACCTGGTGGTGGGCGTGCTGAAGCCGCAAGGCTTTCTGGTGTTCGATCTCTTTCACGGAGGACCACCACGCCAGTATGTCTGGCCTCCGGCGATCGCATTCGAGCCATTCGACATGGCGCCCGCTCCCGGCGGCGGCGTGTGGATTCTCGATCGCACGAATCGCCGGATTTGGGCCCTGGACCGCAGTTTCTCGGTGGTGCGGCAGGATCAGGCGTCCATCGCCGTCTCGCCCGGCCCCGAAAACGTCTTCGCGCCAGCCGACGGATCGGCGCCGCCCAGCGCGCATTCTACCTTTCCAGTGGGCATCGCTCTCGATTTGGGATCGCCGCTGGGCGCGATCGACGCGATCGCCATCGAAGCACTGCCCGACAACACGGTGCTGTTGCTCGAGAGCCTTCCCGCGAACCAATTCTCGACGGTCTACCGCATGCGCTATGGGAGCCTGATCGGGCAGCCGGTCTCGCTGAGCGTCGTCACCTCGATTCTCGCTCCTGCCGATCAGGCAGGATTCTCGCTATTGGGCTTCGATTTCACGATGATCCCTGTGGAGCAGACTCCCGCTGGGCAGCGCAGCAACACGCTGTACGTAGTGGCGGCGAACGGGGACCAGGCGTGGGCGTTCACGGCCGGTTTCTCGACAGACCAGCTCACCTTGACTCCGCTCGAGGAGTTTTATCCGATGCGCCTTTTCGGGGGCCGAGCCATCGTGCGCGGACCGAGCCAGGTCTACTACGATTCGCAGGACCGCTTCGTCCCGCTGGTGATGCAGAGGCGTCCGCGCTATGTAGATCAGGCGACGCTCGCCACGAAAGTATTCGACAGCCACTCGCCCGACACCGTCTGGCACAAGCTGATGCTCGACGCTTCGATTCCGGCGGAGACGCAAGTGACTGTCTTTAGCCGCGCGCACAACGATCCCGATTTTCTGATGACCCAGGCATGGCTCCAGGAGCCCGGCCCCTACAAACGGGGCAACGGCACCGAACTTCCCTTCACCACGCTCAACTGCCTCGACACGTGGGAACTGCTGTTCCAGAGCGCCATGGGCCAGTACATGCAATTGCAGATCGTGCTCACGGGCAACGGGCGGCTCACGCCGCGAATCCGGGCGCTGCGTGCTTACTATCCGCGCTTCTCGTATCTCGAGCACTACCTGCCGGGCGCTTATCGCGAGGATCAGCGGTCGGCTTCCTTCCTGGATCGCTTTCTGGCGAACTTCGAGGGCTTTTACACCAACATTGAGGATCGGGTGGCGACAGTCCAGGCGTTGCTCGACGCCGCCAGTGCGCCATCGGAGGCGTTGAATTGGCTGGCGAATTGGTTCGGAGTGGCGCTCGACCCTTCCTGGAGCGATGCCAAGCGCCGGCTCTTCCTGCTGAACGCCGCGACGTTCTTCGAATCGCGCGGAACACTTCCGGGCGTGATGATGGCCCTGCGCCTGACACTCGAGGATTGCGCGGACTCCAGTATTTTCACGAAGCCCGTGCAAGCGAACAATGGGCCCCGCCTGGTAGAAAAATTTACTACCCGGCGGATTCCGTTGGGGCTTCTCCAGGACACCCCGGGTGACGCCGGACTTCCCACGAAATTGCAGACGGCGATCTGGACTCCTGCACAGGGCGCCGACGACCTCGACAAGCGTTACCAGGACAGCTTGAACCTGCCCGCCGGCACAAGATACCCGATTTCGTTGGATTCGTCAGACGCAAATTACTCCGCCTGGAGCAGTTTCTCGACGGCTACCATCGGCCTGGTTCCAGGCCAGCCCGATCCGGGATCCGACCTGTGGGCCACGTTCCTGCGCAGCCGCTATGCGGTAATCGATGCCCTGAACAGCGCCTATGGCACGAATTTCGGTGGATTCGACGATGTGCCGTTTCCTTCTGACCTGCCGAGAAAACCGCAGCCGCTAACGGACTGGTATCAGTTCCAGGGAGCCCTTCTGGTGCAGTCAACGGCGCACCAATTCACAATTTTTTTGCCGGTGGCGATCGCGGATGCGCAGAACACCGAAGCACAAAAAGCCAAACTCGATTTGGCCCAGCGAGTGGTGGCTTTGGAAAAACCGGCGCACACCACCTTCGAAATCAAATTCTACTGGGCATTCTTTCGCGTGGGCGACGCCCGGTTGGGGTCGGACACCGTGTTGGATCACGGAAGCCGCGCACCGCAGTTGTTGCAGCCGGTGGTGTTGAACGACACCTATGTCGGATCCGGCTATATCGCCCGGCAAAAGCCGTGTGATCCACGAACCCGCCAGTTTTTGAAACCCCAGTTGTTTCAGAGGAGCTGCCAATGAGCACTGCATCTATGCCACTCACGGCTACGCCGAATGCCGTAGCCCCGGACCCATCGAAGCACGTGAACTACACGTTCGGCATGCTGCTGGGGGTCGACGATTTCAAGCAGGAGTTCACCTATCTCTCGGGGCGCGATCAGTGGATGGCGCGCGATCTGATCGGCTACGGCACCATCAGCGGTCTGAAGATTTCGTTCGACGTGGGCGTCAGAGGCCCTCGGATTTCGGTTTCGTGTGGCGATGCGCTGAGCCCGCGCGGCCAGATGATTCGGGTCTGCCCGGCACAGTGCGCGTACCTCAATGACTGGCTGATCGCGAACCAGCAATCCGTGCATCTGTCGGGCGGGTCGCCGCCAGGTTCGCTCAAGCTGTGGCTCGCCCTGTGTTACAGCGATTGCGCGGAAGATCCGGTGCCGATTGCCGGCGAACCGTGCCGGTCGGCGGACGATCTGATGGCGCCATCCCGTGTCGCGGACGACTTTCGGCTGGAGTTCCGCACCATGCCGCCGATGCAATCGGAAGAGGATGCCGTTCGCGATTTCGTTGCCTGGCTCGATCAGATTCAGATCACCGACAATCCCGGCACGTTTCCGACTATCCAGCAGTTTGAAGCGGCGTTGCGAGCGGCGGTAGTTCCGGTCGGGTCGCCGCCGGATCCTTCCACGTTTTTTCTATTTGGCTCGCCGCTGAGCCAGATCCACGTCCATCCGGCGCAGATCGGCGATTATCTGAAGTCCGCGTTCCGCATCTGGGTGACGGAAATCCGTCCGGCATTTCACAGAGGCTGGCCGCCCCAGAGTTGCTCCTGCGCGGGCGAGACGGCGCCTTCCACCCCGCCTGAAGATTGCCTGATGCTGGCAGAGGTCGACGTTCCGCTGGTGAATATCGGGCCGGGCGTGAACTGGCGGGTGGACGGCACGCAGCCCGTCGTGATCGACGAACATCAGCGTCCGATTCTTCTGCACACGCGCCTCTTGCAGGAGTGGATGCAAAGCGGATTGCGGGGAGGCAAGTAGATCGCCATGGCCACCAACAATCTCTTCACGCCGATACTGAACGACCGGACACGTTCCGTGAATTTCTTCAACGGCCGGCTCCTGACCGGGGAAGATTTAACGTCGGAACAGAAGGCGAATCGGGTTGCGCACGCGCTGCTGGGGCAAGCGGTGGGATCGGGCGTTGTTTACGGGCTCACCGTATCGGAATCCACGCAGCTCAGCTCCGTGCAAACGCCCGTCGTCACCATCAGGAAAGGGCTGGCGATCAATCCCAACGGCGCCGCGCTGCTGCTCGATAACGACACCGATATCTCTCTCGTGCGGCCGGCGTCGAGCGCCAGTTCGTCCTCCATCTTCCAGGAATGCACGCCGATTCAGCCCGGTGTGTACATCGCCGGAGCGGGCGTTTACCTCCTGGTAATGGGTCCGGCGTCGGCCAGCCAGGGACTGGCAGAAGTCAGCGGCATCAACACCGGTTCGGCTCCTTGCAACAGCAAGTACCGGGCGGATGGCGTGCAGTTCCGCCTCGTTCCCGTCGATCTGACTTTGACGGAATTGGGTGACGTCAATCATTTGCGGAACCTGGTGGCGTACAAGTGCTTCGGCGGCGACGATTGGGCTGCAGATGTAACGGACCCCTTCGGCACACACACGGGGGGACACGGGCTGATCGATCAGATGCGCGCGGCAGGCAGCATTACCGGCTGCGAAGTTCCGCTGGCGGTAATGTACTGGACCGCTACCGGCGGATTGCTGTTTATTGACCTGTGGTCGGTTCGCAGAAGTCTCACCCGCTCCGGCCCGGACGACTCATCGCCCATTCCGGCGGTAGGAAAGCCGCAGAGCGAGGGCCGCGCGCGGTTCCGGCAGTTCCAGGAACAACTCGCTGCGATGCGCACGGCATTGGCCGCTCCGCAATCTGTCACGGTGACGGACTACTTCCGGTATCTGCCGCCGATGGGACTGTTGCCCTTGACCGGAACTGCCCAGGGCGTGGGCTTTGGATACCAGGAGTTCTTTGCGGGGCAGACAACACGCGGTCCTTTCTTCATTAACGAAAGCCGCGTCCGCTGGGCCCTCGAAACGTTCGTCGAATTCCCGCCCATCGATTTGAACACCAAGGAATTGATCTGGCTGTACCTCATCCCGAGTAACGCTCAACAGGGAAATACTCCCGGCGGGCCACTCCCATACCTGATCTTTGCGGGCGGGCAAGTGCCCTATCAGGGCAATAGCCGTTACGATGTGTCGCACTGGAATTACAGCAACTACTCGCTAGTGGCGGGAGAAGGAGTCGCCTGATGGCTCAAATTATTCCACCGAAGGTGAATCCCGGAGATCTGATCACCGCAAACTACATCAACAGCCTGATCGACGCGCTGAGTGGTTTGGATCAACGCGTCACGAAGTTGGAGAGTATCGGTTCAGTCTCCAACCCTGTGATCATCACCGGCTTCACGGCTACTCAGCCGGTCCACGTGGGGGACCAGATTGAAATCGATGGAGCGGGTTTCCTGGTTCCTGCAATCTTGAACCAGGTAACGATCGGCGGCGCTCAGGTAACGAACTTCTCCACCAATCAAAGCTCGGCCACTAAGCTGTTGTTCATCGTTCCGGCTATTTCCGGCGTGACCAGCGGCGGCGTTCCGTTCAATGTCACCGTCACCAATTCCAATGGAAGCGCCACCTCCACTTTCCAGATTGTTGTGCAGTCCGCGAGTACGGCACCGACGGGTCGTTCACAGCTTTTGTATAGTGTCCCGCCCGTCATGCCCATAGGCCAACTCAATATCACAGCGGGGCAGAGCTACGTATTCGCCTATACCTTAACCGCGTTTACAGACCGTGCCGGAACATTTGCCTTTACTCCTAGCGCTACGGGTGCGGGTTGGAGCGCAACTCTGCTCGACCCAAGCCCGGTGCAGGTAGCAGCCAACACGACCGCCACGATGCGGGTCCAGGTAACTGCCGCGGCGGGCTCCAGCATTGTGACCCTTTCGGTTGTAGAAACAACGCCGGGAAGTAGTGTAACGCCTGGCACTGCTCAACTCACTATTACTGCGGGATCCCCGCCACCGACGCCTGAGACGCGTGTGAGGGTGTCCCTGTCCGGAGCGCAGGGTGGGGCTGCGATTTCAGGGGCCGGCGTTACCTTTACAAAGAGCAAGATTGGTGGGGTCACCTTTAACATCGTGTTTACCCAGGGAGGCGACTATTCGCTGAGTGCCGCGATGCGCAATCCGACTGGGTGGACATCGGGAGGCATTGACATCCCGAATTTCCACGTGAACCAACCGACGGCCGGGGGGACTGCGAACCAATCCGTCAACGTTATATTCACGGCCGCCGCTTCAGTCGGCGGATTGCCCGGCGCAAGTGCCACCGATCTTGTATTGACAGTGACCAACGGTGCCGACATCAATGTCGCGTCGGCGTTGCCGGTCACGGTGTCCTAGAGACAGAAATTTACGGGGAGCTATGACGATGCAGAATTACCGATTCCGATGCGCCTGGCGCGCAATGATTCTATTCAGCTTGATCGCCGTGGAGGCAGCGGGGACGCAGAACGATGTCTGTATCACGAGCATCGGGGGGCTAGCGGGGTTTCCCACGCAGGATGGCGTGGTCACGGGGGACCCCGGTTGGAACGGCGCAGTCCGTTTGAATCTCAGCGGCGATCTGGGCTCCAGCACCGCCTCGAACTTGCAGCTCGGTTCCGACGGTTCGTTCGTGTACCTGGGCTTCGTCGTGGACGCTCCCGCCATGTCCCAGTACACCAGGGTGATGATTGGGTTCTCCCCGGGCGACGGCAATACTGCCCATGATTGGAGGCTGATCATCCAGCCGTTTGATGTGGCCTTGCCGGCTGACGGGACGAAAAATGTGCCGGCCCACGGGGTCAGTTACGCGAACGACAGCAGCAACTGGAACGACGGAACACATGATGTCGTGGCCGCGGCCGGGAATTGGGAATTGGACAACATTCAGATTTTTAAGCGTGACAACAACCACTGGGAGATGGAGATCAAAATCCCCATCGTCGCGGCGGCGTCCGCCGCCGGATTCTGCTTCGGTTGCGGCGGGACTACCTTCAGGCTTTGGGTGGATACCTTCAACACATTCCTCGGTGGACCCGATACCACCGCTGAGGATGTCTGGCCAGCTTGTGCCACTGGCACCACCCCCGACACCTGCGCCACCTACATCCACAGCGGAGCCATCAATAAGAATTCGCCGCCGATCACAAGTTGGGGAACGGGCTCGCTAACGCCCCGCGGGGCTTGCACGGGGATCTCGCTAGGTTTCTCCAGCCTTGGAGTCCAAGACCCGACTAATTCATCAAACATCGTAAACAATATCAGGCGATTCGACCCCATTGCCGAAGCGACTTTGGCCGATTGCCAAGCACTGCCCGATGTCCCGGATGCCCTTCACAGCGGTAAAAACGGCCCGCCGAATATCTTCGTCGTGAAGCCAACCAATACAGACCCGACTGTCACAATGCAGGTATCTGCCAGCTTCCGTCTGGCTGATTTCGGCATCCCTGGAGTAGACCCGGCGGCGTCCATGGGCACGGCCATTGGGCTGTTTCAGCCGCTCGGGTTTCCGGTACCCGCGGGCTGCGGCCTGCCGCCGGCGCCCGCCTGCAATGGAGTATCCCAGAACCCCACGATCCAGACTCCCATCGGTCCGGGCGCAACCGGAAACATCAGTTCCACTACTTGGGCTCTGGACTACAAGCAGTCTTGTATCTTTAGCAAGGCTGCGCACTTCGGTCTTGCGGGCCACCAGTGTGTGCATGTCGATCTGGATTCGACGGATCCGAACACTCGCTTTCTGAACAAGAGCACGGAAGTCAATATGAACTTTGTGCCTGCGTCTACGACTCGCCAAGCGGCCGTCATCAATGGGGATCAGGGGCCGCTGCCAGCCGGGAGATCAAAACATCGCTTTCTGCTGTTCCTCGATCTCGACCAGGAAGGAGTGCTCGGTAACCCGCCGAAACAAGGAGTCGCGAATACCGTCCCGGGTGCGGTACAGCGGAGTGCGCAGGCGGGCGGTCAGCGCATGCGCGATCAGGAACTGGCAGCGGCAGCTCGAAATGCCTTGGGAGGACGAACCACTAACCTATTCCAATGGATTGCTCGCGGCTACGTTTACACCGGAAACAAGATCATCATCGACAACCATGAATTTGAGCTCGTACGCCGTGCCGGCGACTTCGGTTATGTGGCCGGTCACACGGGAACCATCAAGGGCTGGAACTCGCAGTTTCGAGGCAAGGGCCTGAATGCTCTGAAGAACCATTCCAACTTGTACTCCCTTGAAGTCGCGCCTGGAGAAAAGGTGCCGGTGGAAACCGTCATCACGGCCGAGGAGCCCGGTACCACGGTAGGTCCTGGCGGTAACAGGGTGGCGGTGTTCTTCGATCTTGGTGTTGCCATACCGCACGGCAGCTTCGGCAACGCCGTTGACCCGGGAGTCAGCTTCAATGGTGGATTGGAGTTCATCCTCAATTCCCATGTCTCCGCCGAAGGCATTTTCGGCGTTCACCATTTTGCCGGGCAGGTTGATGGCGGCATCAACACCTATCAATACTCCGGAGGCCTCAAGACGTTCCTCACCACCGGTTCCACCCGGCCGTTTGTGCGTGGCGGCGTAGGCGGATACACCTTCAGTCCGGGAACGTCGCATTTCGGCGGGTATATTGGCGGCGGCCTGCTGCACAATTTCAACCCGCATGTCGGGCTCGAAGGAGCCTACACGCTCCACCTGGTCGCTACGCCGATTGTCTCGACCAAGTTCTCCAGTCTGCAGGCCGGCATTCGCTACGTCTTCTAACTTATCCAGGATGCTTGCCGCTCAGACCAATACGACGCTCGTCGGCCGGCTCCTCATCCGGAGCCGCGCCGCCGATCCACAGTTGGAGCAGCAACGCATCCACCGCATGCTGCGGGCAGCGACCCTGCATCCTGCGAGCCTGCCCGACTCGTCGCTGCTAATCGTCAGGCAACTGGCAGATCCGTTGCCGTCCCGTTTACGGGCGGGCCCGTTCGACGCAGAGCCCGATCGTGCGTGGCAGCGGGCCTTCGCCGATAAGCTCGAAGCGTTGCGTGCGTCTGCCGCCAGTCCCGCCTTCGGGCCCGTACCCACAACCGCCGCTGCTGTTCTGTTTCACGATCGCGCGGAACAGCTGGCGGCACTCGCTCTCGATTGGTTGGCCGGGAATCTGTCGAGTCATTGGTGGTGGCGGGAGCTTCTGAGAGGTCAGGACCTGATCACCGCGGTCTTGCGGGAGTGGATCGGGGCGCCCCAATACGTGCCCGGCGCTCTCGAAATTCTCGCTCGACAGAATCGTGTGTTACCGTTCACGCAACGCTTGCCGCGGCAGGTCGCGGCGGAGATCCTGGAGGCTGTCCTTCAGACTCACGGCATTCCGCGCACGGCCATCGATGATGGCGAGCCGGAGACCGGGTCCGCCTCAAACCCGCCTGGCACCTCACCGCCTTTCCCAAAATCAGCGGCCATCGTCCCGGTGGATCGTTCCGCGAATTCGACGCGTGTCTCGCAGCCGGAAGCACACGCCGTTGGAGCTCGCCCTGTGGATCGCAGGCCGGCCCCTGCCGCGGGGATTCGCCCTCCGTGGATCGCCTGGGTTCCGGAGGCGTCTTCGCCGGCACTCTCTCCTATACAGACCGAACTGCTGGTGCAGGGGCTTATGCTGCGCCGCTCGCCGGCCACGGTGAGGACGATCACTTTCCAAAAGGCACTCCTGCGATATCAATCGGCGCCAGGATCGGAGCAAATCAGGCCTCCGCGCCCGGAAGCGAGTCCTGCAGCGAAGCCCGAAAAATCCGTACCGAAGCAGGGCGCGTCCCCCGCCTCACCGGAAACAGCCCCAGAGCAGAAGTTTGCATCCGAGTCGAGCGCCCCGTTTCCAGAGGACAGAACTGCGGAGCCGCCGTCAGCAGCGAACCAGCCGGTCGCCGTCCCGCCTCAAACACCCGCCCACTCACAGGGCTCCAACGCTGACGCTCCCCTCGCAACCCAACAATCCTCCCCGCCCGCGCCGGCAGCCGCCGAAACCCATGCCCCCGCCCCCCAGACCCTCGATGACCGCCAGTCTGCGGACCTTCCAGCCGAACCGGCGGCACAGGCATCCCGGACGATCGAAACTGCATTCGGCGGCATCTTCTTCCTCCTGAATGTAGCCCTCTACCTCGGCATCTATGGCGACTTTACGAACCCGATCGAGACCGGCATTGAGCTGAACATCTGGGACTTCTTGTCCCTGATGGCTGCGGACCTACTCGGCAGGGAGGTCGAGGACGATCCGCTCTGGGACTTGTTGGCGTCTCTGGCGGCCCGGCCTCCCGCGGCTCGCCCCGGCCTGTCGTTCGACCCGCCAGAGGAATGGCGATTGCCCGATCAATGGCTCGAACCATTTTCTGAGGATTACGACCCACAGCCTGTGCTTAGCGACGGCCGCATGATTACGCGGCACCCTGCGGGATTTGCGGTGCTCGATCTCGCGGCGGGGCCGCAGCAGCCGGTGGACCGCTTGCAGCGCTGGGTAACCTGGATGGCTCAGTACATGCGTGCGCGCCTGGTGCGCTCCCTGGGACGCGAGGACGCCCTCCCATTACTCTGCCGTTCGCGCGCGCGAATCACCGTCACGATGACGCACGTAGAGATTCGGTTCTGCTTGGACCTTCACCCGATCGAGGTGCGCATGGCCGGTCTCGATCGCGACCCAGGCTGGATCCCGGCGGCTGGGCGATATGTCGCGTACCACTTTGAGTGAATCGAAATGCAGCTAGCTTCTCTATCTCCGGTATTGGCGGAAGTCGGCTGGGGTGCTCTCGGCACGAACGGACAGCTCGGATACGAAGGCAAGCCCGTCGTGGTCCGGGGCAAAAGCTACCAGTTCTCGCTCAGTTCGCACCCGCCTGCGCGCTTGCAGTTTAACGCGGCGCGCGCGTTTAAAGCGTTCCGCACTTGTGTCGCATTGAATGACGACGTGCCTGCCGGCCGCTCCTACGCGGATTTCTTCGTTTATGCGGACGGCCGGCAAGTGGGCTCCGCTCCTCACGTTGTAGCGGGTGAAGCGCCCCGCTTGCTGCAAGCCGACATCTCCGGCGCGCAGACAATAGAGCTGGTGGTTCGTACGACGCGATGGGATTATTGTCATGCCGTATGGCTCGACCCCGAGCTTCTCGAAACTCCTCCGGGGCAGGCATCGGCTCCGTTGCTCGATTGCCTGGCGAGGGCTGAGATCGGCGCGACCTCTCTGCCTTCCGCGAAGAATTGCATCGCCACTGTGGTTTCGCCCAACTATGAGCGGCAGCTCGAAAATTTGCTGGGCTCGCTACGAGCGAATGCGCAGCTTGACGACTCCCTGGTGGTGGTCTTCGCGATCGATCCCAATGCGGCTTGCGAGCAGGTATCGGCCCGCTATGGGGCCGCCATGGTGCCGTGCCGGCGACGCGCTCCACTGAACCCCATGAGCAAGGCCTTGCTATATTCGGTGGGCCACGTCATCGATGCCGAGCGCTTCCTGTTGCTTGACGCCGACATGCTGGTGGTCGGGGATCTCAACCCCATATTTGCAGCCCTCGAAGTATGCGCCGAAGGCAGCGTTCTGGCGTGCCGCGAAGGGAATGACATTGGCCTGACCACCTTGGACCACGCACTCGGCAGGGTGTACGTCGGAGGCGCTCAGGATCGCGCCTATCTGGGAATCTCAGCGGAAGAAGCGGCATATCCTCTGGTGGTCAACGACGGCCTGTTTGCCGCCTCCCGAGGAGCGTTGATGGCGCTGGACGGCTGCATTCGCGCCATGCCCAACGCAATTGCGTGGGCTGACAGCAACCCCCGTTGTTGGTGGCGCAATCAGTTCATCTTCAATTTTGCGCTGGCCCGCCTGCGCTGCGGTGTTGAGTTGGATGCCGCGTACAATCTGCAACTCCACTTTCAGGACCCCCAACTGAACATTCAGGGCGCGCGCGTCGACGCCACCTGGCGAGGCCGCGGAGTTCGCGTGTTGCACTTCAATGGCGAGGCGAGGCGCAGATACCCGGAGATCCAATCGCTCTACGCCGCGGCAGGCCAGCCCTGGAACGGAACCGCGCCCAGCGGACTGTACGCCCAATTTCTCGAAACCTTGCGCACATGGGCCGGGCGCTACGGCAGCGCAGCGCTCTCCTCGTCGTTTAATGGCACGTCGAACGGCCACTCGACGCACGGCACGGAGTACCTGACTTCGCTCTTGTCAACTCTCCACAATCTGATCGGTACCAACGGGTGCGTGCGCGTGTTGGAAACAGGAACCGCGATGGGCGTTTCCGCAGCCTGCCTGGCTTCTTCGGTGGCTCACCGCACCGGTGGATGCGTGGTCACGATGGATCCGCATGATCGGGAGGAGCGAAAGGCTCTCTGGGAGACTCTGCCCACGGCGCTGCGCTCGTGCATCGAAGAGCGTCGAATCGGCTCAATCGAAGGCATGGCCGCGGCTGTGGACTCGGGGGAGATCTATCATGCCGCTCTTCTCGATTCCAGCCATACAGAGGAACAAGTCTGGGCTGAATTCCAATTCGCCACTCAACTGGTTCGCAAAGGGGGCTTGATTCTCGTCCGCAATGGGCACTCCGGGGATGGCGGTGTGGCTGCGGCCCTCGACCGCATCGCTGCTGCCGGTTATGGTGTCGTGCGGCTGCGGACTGCATCCGAGGGAGTTGCCGACGATCATCTTGGCTTGGCAGTCATCGAGAACAGGCCGCGCGCGACTTGAATCGGGCAAACCGCATGTCCACCATTGCCATTGGAATCCACGTTCACTCCGAGCCGGGCCAGTTGCGCGCGACCATCGACAGCGTTCGTGCCTGTACCCAGCAGCCGTATGCCTTGTTGCTGCTGCCCGATGGCGCCGATCTGGAAACTACGGAGGCGCTGGCAGAGTATCCAGAGATCCGTCAGTTGGCTACCGCGGAGCCGCGAGGCGCCGCAGCCTGTTTCAACCGCCTGGCACGCAACACCGAATCTGAAATTGTGGTCCTGCTCGAAAGCGGCGTGCTGCCGGGTCCGAATTGGCTGGTGCATCTGGTCGCCGCTCTCGAGTCGGACCCTCACTGCGGGTTGGCGGGGCCTTCCACCAACCATTCGTGGAACGAGCAGGGGGTATTTCCGAATGCCGCGAGCGATCGGGCGGCAATCGCGCGTACCGCCCAGGAGGCCCTTCGCCGATATGGCACGATACGGCGGACTCTCAAGCCGCTGTACAGCCTCGCGGACTTCTGCTACGCGGTCCGGCGCGAAGTGTTCGCCGCGATCGGCGAGGCCGACGAGGGCTACGGTTTGGGACCTTGCTGGGAGATGGACTACAACATTCGTGCGGCGCGCGCGGGCTTTTCGGATGTGTGGGCTGGAGCGTCATACGTGCATCGGAGTTCCGTCACCCAACGACGCCGCCAGCAGGAGGCGTTGCGATTCGAGGCGAACAAGCGGCGGTATCAGGACAAATTCTGTGGGTTGCGCCTGCAGGGCTTAAAGACGGACTACCGCAGCCATTGCCGTGGCGATGCCTGTCCGAATTTTGCACCGCCGGCACTGGTCCTGCCGGCGCCCATCAGCAACAAACCACCGGCGGCCGCGCCGTTGACGTCTCCCGCCGGCAATCCTCCTCTGGTTAGCTGCATCATGCCCACCTACAATCGCCGGGAGTTCGTGACGGGCGCGATCGGCTGTTTCCTGAAGCAGGATTATCACGATCTGGAATTGATCATCGTGGATGACGGGAGCGATCCAGTCGGCGACCTCATACCCGCCGATGGCCGGGTGCGCTACTTTCGGCTGCCGCGAAAGCTCACCATTGGCGCGAAGAGAAATTATGCCTGCGAACAGGCCACCGGCGAATTCATCGTGCATTGGGACGACGACGATTGGTACCCGGCCGATCGTGTCCGCCGGCAAGTGGAGGCCATGCGCCACACGGGAGCGGATCTCTCCGGGAGCAGTCGCCTTTACTACCGCGAGGCGGGTAGCGGCCGGGCGTTCCTCTATCAATATGATGGAGGTTCGCGCGCCTGGGTGGCCGGGAATACCTTGGCGTATCGCCGCAGTTTCTGGCAGCGGCATCGCTTTCCGGACATCCAGGTGGCGGAGGATTCCCGGTTCATTTGGAGCGCGCCGCGCTCTTCCGTTCACGATCTCAAGGATCCGGCCTTGTGCGTCGCGTCTATTCATTCCGCCAATGCGTGTCCCAAGTCCACATCGGGCCCGTACTGGACTCCGTACTCCGCGGAGGAGATCCGGAATCTCACGGGTGCGGCTTCAGACGTTCCGGCGGCGGTCTCGTATCCTCTGATCTCTTGCGTGATGCCGACATACAATCGGCGGCCCTTCATTCAGTTGGCACTCGAATGCTTCCGCGCGCAGACCTATCCCCATAAGGAACTGGTAGTCGTGGACGATGGCACCGACTCAGTGGCAGACTTGCTGGGGAATGCTCCCGATGTGCATTACCGGAGGCTGGGCCGAAGGTTGACCATCGGCGCCAAGCGCAACCTGGCCTGCCACGAGGCGAAGGGCGAAATCATCGCGCACTGGGACGACGATGACTGGTATGCGCCAAATCGCCTGGAACTGCAGGTTGCGCCCCTGCTGGCAGGAACGGCGGATATCACAGGCCTGGTGAATCGGTTTGTTCTGGAACTGCCGCGAGGGCAGTTCTGGACGTCGGCCGATGCTCTTCATCGGCGAATGTTCGTCGGCGACGTTCACGGCGGAACACTGCTCTATTCCAAGAGCATCTTGAAAGACAATATCCGCTATCCAGAGGTGAATCTGGCGGAGGATGCGATCCTCATTCAGCAAGCCATTCGTCGCGAGAAACGGCTTGTGCGCGTGGAGAATGCAGGGACGTTTGTCTACCTGCGTCATGGCAAAAACGCCTGGAAGTTCGAAGCCGGACGATACCTCGATCCTGACAGTTGGCTCCCAACATCCGCGCCGGCAGGCTTCTCGACCGACGTTTTCAATCTCTATAGCGAAGCAGCCCGCAAGCTGAACGCAGTGCTTCCATGACGTGGCGCAGACACTCATGTCTGCCGCGTCGACACTCCTGTCGACGCTTTTCGCGCGTCCCCTGGGTCCGCTAACGAAGTGGCCGCGACGCCGTCTCGACAACTGCGTGGGCCGGAGCAGGCCGTCTGAGCTGCTCCACTGACCGTGGTAATTGCCGCTCGGGGGCCGTCCGGGCCGAAAGTGAGTCCTTCAATCTTGGAGGGGATGTCCGTCGTCGCATTGAGGCCGTTCGCAGTGGGCAGTCCGCAAGCTGAACGCAGTGCTTCCATGACGTGGCGCAGACACTCATGTCTGCCGCGTCGACACTCCTGTCGACGCTTTTCGCGCGTCCCCCGGATCCGCAAACGAAGTGGTCGCGACGCCGTCTCGACAACTGCGTAGGCCGGAGCAGGTCGTCTGAGCTGCTCCACTGACCGTGGTAATTGCCGCTCGGGGCCGTCCGGGCCGAAAGTGAGTCCTTCAAATCTTGGACGTCGTCGCATTGAGGCCGTTCGCAGTGAGCAGGCCGCAAGCTGAACGTGGCGCGGACACTCATGTGTGCCGCGTCGACACTCCTGTCGACGCTTTTTCGCGTGTCCCCCGGATCCGCAAACGAAGTGGTCGCGACGCCGTCTCGAAAACCGCGTGGGCCGGAGCAGGTCGTGTGACCTGCTCCATCCAGCGACCCAGATTATTGCCGCTCGGGGAACTGGGGCACGAATTTCGTGGAGCCCAAATCGGCGTCCGTGAAGCCAAAAACGAAAAACTGATTGGGATTGGCCACGGGAGGCGTATCTCCCGTATTGATCACGAAGTCGTTATCGTTGGCGATCCAAAGCGTGTGCATAGTGGCGCCCTTGAGCGTGATATCCGGGCCGAAAGTGAGTCCTTCAATCTTGGACGGTATGTCCGTCGTCGCATTGAGGCCGTTCGCAGTGAGCACCTTCACCATATCCAGGAATAGCGTCTTCGAAACAGCTTTCTTTACCGCGTTGAGGCCATCCATACCGGACACGTCTACCGCACCGTCCAGGTCGATCTTGAACATCTGTTTCACTCGGGCGTCATTGCTGGCCAGGTTGTTGCCGCCTTCGCGCCCTCTGCCGTCACGCTCGTCCACCAGAAATTCGTGGTTATTGAGGGCGACGATCTCGCTGACGCCGCTGCCCGTCGTGAGTTTGTAAGCGTATTGATGCGTGGTGTTGCCGGAATCCAGATCGATGGTCACGATCCGCAGCAGGTTGGCCGCGTCTCCACCTTGATTGGCATCCTGAATCAATGCCGCCTGCATGATGCCGACCAGGGTGGTCCCATCGGGTGTAATCGCCAGACCCTCCATGCCCTTGTTGGCGGTTCGCCCGAAGGTGTTGATCGAGATCTCGGTCGCGCCTACGGGTGACAACACGCTTACGAAGAATTCGGCAGGCAACTGAAAGGCGCGGCTCCGGGCGCCGCTCAGCCTGTTGAACTGATAAACGTAAGGGCCGTACTCGTCGGAGATGAAAACGTTGTAGCCATCCTTGGAGACACGAATGCTTTCCGTGTCGAAGCGTGCATTGTTGGCATATCCGGAGTTCCGGGTCGGATCATAGTTGTCAGATCGGCCGGTGAAAAAATGTTGCACAACGCTGTTGATTGGCGGGACGCCGGAAGGAACTCCCAGCCCGTTCCCTGTGCCATAGACGAGATTGGTCGCGCTCCACAGAAGCGTCGTAGCAGTCAACTGGGGGCTCAGGGAGAAGGGCAGTCCAGCCGAATTGGAATTCGGGCTCAGCGCCATGTTGATGGTGTGAAACCGGTTGATGTAGCTGGCCGTATCGTCTATCGCGGAATTGAAGGAGACGGCGTTGGGGCCGCGATCAGGAAGAGCTAGAAAGGTATTGTTGCCGGCGTAAGTGAGTCCGGATCCCAGACCGCCCAGCAGATTGGCAGGAGCGCCATTCTCGAGTTTATAGGTGAGCCCAGACAAATCGGCGTTCGGGCCGGCATCCGACTGAGTAAGGGAGCCGACGGCGAGCAAGGTAACCTGTGCGTTGGAGAGGGAAACTGTCGATAAACCAAGTCCGAATACGAGCAAGGTGGTTCGACAGGCGGATATTGTCATCAAGATCAAGGTCCTTCCAAGAGTTTGAAGTGTAGACTTTGGCCATATCGTATGAAAGCACTCTGGCCATAGTCAAATGAATCTTTGATGACAACGGGAGGGCACGAACGCGCAGGGCTTCTCCGTAAAACTGCCCGTTACTGATTGGCGACGGGCACCGATGCGGGCGCGCCCTTCTGCTTTACAAAAAACACCAAAAACTTGGCAGGCTTCGTCTGGCTGGCGTTTCGCGCCACTGTGTGAATGTCGTCGGGGGATTCATAGAACGTCTGCCCCGGCCCCAGGGTCATTTCCTTGCCTCCTTTTACCGCCATCACCACGGAGCCCTCCAGCACGTAGACGAACGTCTGCGCATTGTGCCGGTGCACCATGCTCGAAGCACCCGGCGCAAACTCTACCGTGCTCAAGGTAATTTCCTTGTCGGCGCTGCCGATCAGATCCTTCTGCATCAGCGGAGCCACTTTCGGACCATCCCACGCAAACGCGGCCGCGGCCAAACACCAGAACAGCATGACGTATTTCATTCCATCCTCCATCTTCGTTGGGCAACCCGAGGAGACGCTACAACAGCCTTCACGCCGTCGTAAGCCAGTGACGCCCCGATATTCACGGATAGTTGTGGAATTCTCACGAAAGGGGAAGCGACCCAATATCCGGGAAGTTTGACCGTTTTGCGGACTGGGCTGCCAGCGTTACTTCGCGGGAGGGAGCTTAACCTCGACGCCCGATTCCTTATTCAAGCGATCGGTCAGTTCCCGATCCACCAGCGCCACCGAAGCCTGATTGTGCGTGGTAGGCGTCGTGAAATAGTGGAGCGTGTCACCATCTACCCAGTAGGCGACAGCCGAAAAAATGCTGTGATCCTTGAATGCGATGATGTAATGCGCCGCTTCGGGAGACTCCGCTTGCGCCGGTGCTTCCGGCATCGGATAGAGATTCTGAGGCTGCATTCCCCCCGCGGCTCGAGGATCGCCCGGGCCGAACTGGTTGATGATGACGGGCGGCTGCTGCGGCGGGTAAACCACCACCACATTGGGCTGCTCCGATCCGCCTGCGGGCGCCACCGGACCTCCCGCATACGAGCTGTCGTAGTAGCTGCCATAACCGCCGTAATAACTTCCGCCAACGTAGATCGGATACGTGTACACGAACCCGTTCGACCGCGTAGAGCGGAAGCGGTCTCGTCCTACGCCGACGCGTCCGGGAATGCTCGTGTTAATGAAGGGAGAGCCTGAGTTAATGGGCGGAACGGCTCCAGCCGGATAGAGTGCCGAGCCCACATTACGGGGCGCTGATGCAGCGGGAGCCGCCGGCCTCGCAACGCTTCCGCTGGGCCGGCCTGCTGACGCAGCCCCCCGGCTCTGTGCCCAAACCCCAGAGGGCACCAATAAAATCATGGCGACTATGGCAGACTTTCTCATGAGACCGTCTCCCCCTGCCCAGCATTGTACCGCTTAATTGACGATGCGGGACGCCCCGGCGTGCAAGCCCGAATCGCACTGTTCTAAAGTATGGGGGATCGTTCGCATCAATCGGACGCTGGCACGCATCACTACTCCAACGGGTACTGAAAATGGCGATTCTCTACCGATATCTCCGGCAATATTGGAGGCTTGCCCTCGCGGCGCTCATCCTTGCGGCTATCAACCAGGTCTTCTCCCTGCTCGATCCCCTGATCTTCCGGCACATCATCGACTCTTACGCCACCCGCTATCGTGAATATTCGACCGCCAAGTTCGTGCACGGCGTAGGTCTGCTTCTCGGTGCCGCCGTCGGCGTCGCGCTCGTCTCCCGAATCGCTAAGAATTTCCAGGACTACTTCGTCAATGTCATCACCCAGCAGGTGGGCGCCAACATCTATGCCGACGGCATTCGCCACTCGCTCGAGCTGCCGTACACATTATTTGAAGACCAGCGAAGCGGTGAGACTCTTGGGAAACTCCAGAAGGTGCGTGCCGACGTCGAGAAGTTCATCTCTCTGGCCGTCAACATGGTCTATGTCACGCTCATCGGCTTGATCTTCGTGACCATCTACGCGGCTCGCGTGCACTGGGCCGTCGCTCCCGCATACCTGGCGACCGTGCCTTTGCTGGGCGGACTCAGTTCCGTCCTCAGCCGCAAGATTAAGGAAGTGCAGAAGCATATTGTCCGCGAAACCACCGCGCTCGCAGGGGCCACCACCGAGTCACTTCGCAACATCGAATTGGTCAAAAGCCTGGGACTCGCGCAACAGGAAGTCTCGCGCCTGAACGCCACCACCGAAAAGATCCTCAAGCTCGAACTAAAAAAGGTGCGATACCTGCGAAGCCTGAGTTTCGTCCAGGGGTCGTGCGTCAATCTGCTCCGCACCTCAATCCTTTTCCTGATGCTCTACCTGGTCTTCCGGGAACTGATCACCGTGGGCCAGTTCTTTTCGCTCTGGATCTATTCTTTCTTTATCTTTGGTCCGCTCCAGGAATTGGGCAACGTGATCAATGTCTATCGCGAAACCGAAGTCTCGCTGCAGAATTTTGACAGCATCCTGAGACTCCCGCCTGAGCCTCGTCCCGAGCGTCCCGTTGCCGTGGAAGCGCTCGAAACCTTGCGCTTTGACGATGTTTCGTTCCAGCACCAGTCGGCATCCGCCCCGGCCTTGCGCGAGATCTCCTTCCGTGTCGACCGGGGCGAGACCATCGCATTTGTCGGCCCCTCCGGAGCGGGAAAAAGCACGCTCGTGAAACTGCTGGTAGGCCTATACCGCCCACAGTCGGGCCACATTTATTACAACGGCACCGCGGAAGACGAGGTGGCCATCGAGGATCTCCGCGAACGCATCGGCTTCGTCACCCAGGATTCGCAACTGTTTTCCGGTTCCATTCGCGAGAATCTGCGCTTTGTCCGCCCGGATGCAACCGACCAGGAGTGCCTGGAGGTGCTCCGCCAGGCGTCCGTCGAAAGCCTGCTCAAGCGTGCCGACCGCGGCCTCGATACGGTCATCGGCGAAGGCGGCGTCAAGGTCTCAGGTGGAGAAAAACAGCGCCTCTCCATCGCCCGCGCTCTGCTGCGCCGTCCCCAACTGCTGGTCTTCGATGAAGCCACGTCGTCGCTCGACTCTCTCACCGAAGAGGAGATTAGCCAGACGATCCGGGACGTCGCCGCCAGCCGTGACGCCATCACCTGCCTGATCGCCCATCGCCTCTCCACCGTGCTGCATGCCGATCGCATTTACGTCCTCGAACGAGGCCGCATTGTGGAGTTCGGCCGTCACGAGGAACTCCTGGGCCGGCGCGGTCTCTACTACGCAATGTGGCGTCAACAGGTAGGCGAAGGCAAAGAGCGTATTCCCGCGGCAGTCTAATGCCAAGTTTTCCAATAGACCAATGGGCAACTCGGGGACTCACGATCCAACGTTGAGTTTTTTTAAAGTATCCATTCTCTAAAGGGCGCTTGACGCAGTGCGCTCAATCCTCTTACCGTTGGGTCAAGAGGTAGTACCTCGCGACTTTCCAGCGGTGCGGTTCGTGGACGTTTCTCCGTTGGGACCGCCTGGTCTCAACCAAGAGTCTCACGTTTCTTGTGGAGCACCCGCCGAGAGTTGCTTCAGGGAGTTTTAGACATGTCGTTTAGCCGAGTCGCTACAGCGTCAATTCTGTTTGCCGCGGTGTGTATGGGCCAGGAGTTTCGTGCCACCATCAGCGGAGCCATCACCGATCCATCTGGCGCCAGTATTGCGGGCGCCAAAGTAATCGCCACCGAAACGCGCACGGGCGCAAAAACCAACACCGTCTCCGATTCCGCCGGCCAGTACACCCTTCCGTTCCTGGCGCCCGGCAGCTATGAACTAAGTGCCACCTTCGAGGGCTTCAAAGAGTTCATCCAGAGGGATATACACCTCGGATCTGGTGACCACCCGGTGCTCGATATTCATCTCACCGTCGGACCTACTGCCCAGTCTGTCGAGGTAACCGGGGACGTTCCCTTGGTCAACACCGAGAACGCCACGCTCGGCCAGGCGATCACCACCAAGGAAGTGGAGGAACTGCCGCTCAACGGGCGCACGCCCATGATGCTGGCGCAACTTGCCATCGGCGTAATCGCTACCGGCACTCCCACCTTGGTACACCCGTTCGACAGCGGCGGTCCCGCGGCTCTCAGTATTGGCGGAACCTCGCAGCAGACCAGCGAACTTCTGCTGGATGGCTCTCCGGACGCCACCTGGGACGGCCGCGAGGCGTACAGCCCGCCTCAGGACGCCGTGCAGGAAGTCCGTGTCAAGGCGTTCGACGCAGACGCGTCGTTCGGCCATACCGGAGGCGGCACCCTCAACCAGATCATGAAGACGGGGACCAACTCGCTGCATGGAACGCTATGGGAGTTCAACCAGCCGAACACCTTAACAGCCAACAGCTTCCTCAATAATCGCTCCGGCATCCCGGCTGCGGTCACCCACTTCAACCAATATGGGGTGACTGCCGGCGGTCCGGTTTACCTGCCGAAAGTCTTCAACGGCAAGGACAAGCTCTTCTGGTTCTTTGCGTACGAGAATCTGCCCGACAGCCAGCCGAATCCCACGCTGCTGACGGTGCCTACAGACGCTGAGCGGCGCGGCGATTTCTCGGCCCTGCTGGCGGCCGGCAGCCAATATCAGCTCTATGATCCATTGACCGCCGTGGCCACCTCTTCGACCGCGTACACGCGCTCGGTGTTCCCCGGGAACGTGATCCCTACCAGCCGGCTCAACCCCGTCGCGCTGAACTATCTTAAGTATTATCCGGAGCCGAACGTCACTGCCGGAGTAGGACCCACAGGCGTCAACAACTACTTCAGCAACGCGACCACGAACGACACCTACAACAACCAGTTGGGCCGCGTCGACTACAACATGAGCCAGCGCAGCCGCATCTTCTGGGACATCCGCCGCACCGGTTACTCTCAGGATAAGAACAACTACTTCAGCAATCCGGCCGAGGGCTCGCTGCTCTATCGCAACAACTGGGGTACTACCCTCGACGAGGTTTACACCATCGCGCCCACCGCCGTATTGGACATCCGCGGGAACTTCACGCGCATGTTTGAAGCGCACGAGGTGCCCAGCGTGGGCTTTGATCCCACACAACTCGGCTTCCCCTCTTATTTGGCTTCGGGTTCCTCCCACCTGGCGATGCCCGTAATTTCCCTGAGCACCTTCCAGAGCCTTGGCGCGAGCGGCGCCAATCTGCTGCCTTCCCAGTCGCTTCAGCTTTTTGCCGATCTGGTGAAGATCAAGGGCAACCACACCTTCAAGTTTGGTACGGACCTGCGGCAGTACAACCTCAACGCGACTACCTTCGGAAACTCGACAGGCACCTTCTCGTTCAACAACAGTTGGGTTCGGGCCTCCAACAGCGCGTCTTCCACAGTCGTGCAAGGTCAGGATTTGGCCTCTTTCCTCCTGGGTCTTCCTGCTAGCGGATCGTATGACCTGAATCCGGGCGCATCCTACTATTCGCATTACTACGCCGGATTCGTACAGGATGACTGGCGCATTTCGCGCACCCTCACCATCAATCTGGGAGTTCGCTACGATCACGACACGCCTTACAACGAGAAATGGGCACGCACCGTGAACGGCTTCGACAACACCACGCCGAACCCGATCGCGCCGCAGGCCATCGCCGCTTATGCCAAGGCGCCGGTTCCGCAGATCCCCGTGGGCAGTTTCCAGGTTCCCGGCGGTCTCACCTTTGCCACGCCCGGCAATACAGGTGTCTATCAAAACACGTCTCACTTGTTCAGCCCGCGAGCCGGGCTCTCCTGGAGCCCCGAAGCGCTTCACGGGAAGACCGTGTTTCGCGCCGGCTTCGGAATGTTCGTCAATCCGCTCACGATTGCCAGCTTGAGCGCGACTGGCGCATACTCCACCAACCCGATTCAAACCCAGGAAGGATTCAGCCAGAGCACGCAATTCGTGGCGACCAATAACAACTTCATCAATATCGCAAACACGCTCAGCAATCCCTTCCCCACCCAGTTCGTGCAGCCAGGAGGATCGTCCGCGGGCCTGGCGACGTTCAATGGCCAGACCATCAGCTTCCTCGATCCCAAAATGCAGGATCCTTATTCGCTGCGCTGGAACTTCGATATCCAACATACCCTCGGCAACAATACCCTGCTCGAAGTGGCCTACATCGGCAACCACGCGGTGCATCTGCCGATCACGGTCACGCAGCTAAACGGCATTCCGCGCCAGTATCTCAGCACCCTGCCGGTCCGCGATGCGGCCCTCAATACCTCCCTCACGGCCACCGTAACCAATCCCTTCGCCGGCCTGCTTCCCAACGCCAGCAATTTGAACGGATCGACGGTGGCGCTCAGTCAACTGCTCGCTCCCTATCCTCAGTATCCGGTGGGCTACGGGAGCGGCGCTTGGAGCGGCAGCACCGGGGTAATCGAACAGAACCTCACCGTGGGCAGTTCCTACTTCGAGAGCCTGAACCTCCGCATCCAGCGAAGGTTCGCGACGGGTCTCACGGTGATCGGCAATTACATTTACTCGCGGCTGATCGAAGAGCTGAGCTGGCTCAATGACACCGATCCACGCCCGGAGAAACGGGTGTCGCCGATCGACCACCCGCACCGCTTCGTCCTGGCGATGACTTACGAACTACCCGTCGGCGCGGGCAAGAAGTTCGATCCCCATTCCCGCATCCTCAACGCGATTGCCGGAGGCTGGAACATCAGCAGCGTCTATCTGTATCAAATCGGCGCGCCGGTGGTCTGGATGAACGGCAGCACTACCACTCCTGGCGATTACGTGTACTTCGGCGGCGCCAATTCGATCAAAGTCGATCCGCGCCAGGCGGGCGTCACGGCTTCGGGGCAGGGAATTCCTGCCTTCAATACATCGCTCTTCGCTACCAATAGCACCCAGGCGTTTGCCTACCACATCCGCACGTTCTCAACGACCTTCCCCAACATCCGCCAGGATGGAATCAACGAATGGTCGCCGTCCTTGCTGAAACGCATCACCTTCGCGGAAGGCAAGTACCTGCAACTCCGCTTCGAGGCGTTCAACGTTCTGAATCGTCCGTCATTCGCTGCTCCGAACACGCAGGCGACCAATGCCAGCTTCGGCCTCATCACGTCGCAGGCCAATCGCCCACGCACCCTTCAGTTGGGCGCACGATTGGTATTCTGATCAGGTTCGAACAGTTGATCCTCAAAATCCGGCGCGGTGTTTCCGCAGCACCGCGCCGGACCTGCTTAGCGGTCATTTTGGTGAGAATAATCTTCTCCCTCCCGCACTACTCCACAGAAACTTGACATCCCGGTCTTACGAAACCGTTCCCGGCCGAAACTTTTGGAGATCGGTTCAACGATTCCAAGCGTGGGACAACGAACAGTTTAAAGGCACGCCGATCACCGTGCCCTTCCAAGCGGCCCTCTACTGCGTTTCACTGCAGGACAATGCTGGAATCCTGGCCAAGGTGAAGTTCGAATTCGGCGGCCTGCGTTATGTGACCACTCCCGATCGATTCGCAATCGCATTGGGGATCGTTCAGCCGGCTCCCGCCAGCCAGATCAAATCGGGCAGATTCTTGGGCGCCGTCCGCAGCACTCTGGCCGTTCTTGGCCCGCTTGCGTGCCGACTCGATCTGATGTGGAGAGCCGCCAGGAAAAAATCAGCCAGGGAGCTTCCCGGACAGAAGCGCGGCAGATTATCGATCGGCCCTTAAAAATAGAAATGTACGGCCTCTACGCCGCACCGTGCTTTATGCCAACCCCGGGGACGGTGGGCTCGAGCCAGCGGAGAACGCGTTCGAGGTCCTGCTCCTGCACGGGTTTCGCCAGCACGAATCGTTCGTCGTCTTCGAAGTCCGCACAGAGTTCGGAGTCGTATCCGTCCGAAAGCAGGACGAAGGCGCCGACTCGGGACTGCATTCGCTCGGACAGCTCGACCCAATTCAAACCCGGCGCATGCACCGAGCAGAACGCCGCGTCGAATCGAACCCGCTGCGCCATCTCGAGGCCGGTGTCGGAGTTGTTGACCGGAACCACGCGGAAACCGCGGGTGGAGAGGAGTGCCAGAACCTGCCGCTGAGCGGCGTCGTCCGGTTCGATCACGAGCGCGGTCATGCGGCGCGTCACTTCAAGCTGCCGCCCGTTTGCCGAGGTGGTTACCAGGGTACTCGATCCACTGCGTTCCTTGGCCGTGACCGGCAACTCTATTTCGAAACGCGGGTCGGAGTTGCTCTTCTCGATCAGCCTCACTTCTCCGCCATGCCCGGCGATCACACTGCGAGTAACACCGAGCACCGCGGCGGTCTCTTCGGGCTTGCGCGATTCCGGCGGCGCTGTGAACACAATCTCGACCAGCAACCGCTTGGCGAGGACGCTCGTCCGGATGGTAATCACTTTCTGCTGTGAATCAGCCAGTGACTGTTCGGCATGCACGAACAGATTCAGGAATACCTGCTCCAACTGCCCTTGCGAACCGAGCACTACCATCGCCTCGCGCGTCGTCAAGTCGCGGACGCGGATACCCGATGCTTTCCAGTCGCCCTCGCGAAATTCGATCAGGGTCTTCAGCAGAGCACTGATCGAAACCGGGCGGGCCTCGCCCTGTTCCGCGGCGGCAAAAGAAACCAGGCGTGCCACCATGGCGGCAGCCTTTTTGGCCTCGGCGGCTATCGCCGCCACTTCGCGTTCCGCCACCGTGCTGCGTGTTCGCTCCACCGCGCGCGTGGCCAGTTCCGAAATCGAATTGAGCGGCATCTGCAGCTCGTTGACCACACCCGAAATCAGGCGGCCCACCGCAGCCAGTTTCTCGGTGCGAAACAGTTGCTCCTGCACCGAGCGCTGGTCAAGCAGGCGGATCGCGACTCCAATCTGATTCCCCAGGTGCTGGGCCAGTTCCTGCTCACCCGACGAAAAATCGCGCACTCGATTGTCCTGATCCAACTCCAGAACGCCCATCACTTCGCCCTGCGCAAACATTGGGACGAAGAGCAACGAACGCGGCGGAGTCTCCCGATCGTCCGGCGTCAGAGGGAACGGGCTACGGTCGATGTCGGGAATCACCAGCAGGGTGCGGTAATGGAAACACGCCACTGCGCCAGCCTGCTTGCCGCCAGGGGGAGTGGAGAGCGAAATCGAGGCCTGTGGCGCATTCTCTTCCGCGACTTCGTCCAGAGTTCTGCCGCCCCGATTGTAGGTGTACAAGTGGACGCGGGTCACGCCAAGAATGGAAGGCAGCGAGGTGGAGATGGTCTTCAGAATCGATTGGACCGATGAGGCTCCCAGGATCTGCTCGCCCAATTCATACGTTCTCCGGAGTGTCTCCCGTTGGTTCCGCATCCGCCGTTCGCGGCTCCACAGGAAGAAGCCGATCATTAGCGTGACCAACATCGCACCTGCCAAAGCCAGCGGAGGCAGGCCTCGATCCCGGCGCGACACGTTGTCTGGACTATTCACCAGTACCTGGTAGTAACGGTTGAAGGGCGGTACCTGGCAGAATTGGTACGCGATTCCCGTGACTTGGACAGTGTCGCCACTGGCGTATGCGGAGAAACTGGGGGCGCGAGACTGGGAACGAGGCGCAAAAATCCGATACAGATCGCGCCCCTCGATGTCGAGATAGACGCCCGCCGCATTGTCCCCATGACCGGAGACCCGAAGCTCGGTGCGAACCAGGCGCCCCAGATAGCGGGTTCCCTGCAACTCCTCAACGGTCAGATCGAGCGGCGTGGGAACGGCTTTCCGGCCAATCGTGTCGACCTTGGTCGGCTCGATCACCGCCATTCCGGCAAATTCTCGGATCGTCCCCTCCACCTGGACTTCGTCACCCGGCTGGAATTTGTCGAGACTGATGCTGGGGTCCGCAACGCGAATGACGGCGCCGGCATCGCCGGACTCGATACTGAGCAGGCTGTAGGCGGGAAAGTGAAACGGGGGAGCGTTTGCAACGCCAGTAACTCTAAGCTTTTCATTGAGATGCGCGGGAGCGAAAGTGCCGGCGGGAATGCGGACGTTGACATCCTGGAGCCTCAGCTGTGCACCCAAAGGGAGGCATAGCAGTAGTACGACCAGCCCCTTAGCCGATCGTCCGAGCTGCATCACACACCCCGGCCTTGGTCTGCCAACCATCGCCTTAGCTCTCCGCTCTCAAAATTATCAATGCAAAGACTGGCTCCGGGCAAGTTCTCATGAGTAGTACGCACTAGCACTATCTTCATGGCTGCCGCACGAGCCGCTTCGACTCCCGACAGCGAGTCCTCGAACACGATGCAGTTGGAGGGTTCGGCGCCTAGCAATTCCGCCGCGCGCAAATAGATCTCCGGATGGGGTTTGGGGTGGTGTACCTGGTCCCCGCTGACCACCACTTGAAAACAAGATCGCAGGGAGGCCCGGTCGAGCACGAAATCCGCATTCGCCGGCTCGCCGTTCGTTGCCACGGCTTTGGGCACTTCGGGATAGGCTTCCAGAAACTCCCGTATGCCAGGGACCAGAATCTCTTCCATCCGGTCGCCTACCATTTCCCGATAAAGTTCTTCTTTCGCGGCCCCGCGAATAGTTACCTCGGCCGCCGTGAGTGTGTCGCCGAAGAAACCCCGCACGATCTGATCATTGCGCTTGCCGTACATAAACTGCTGCATCTCTTCGGTGGTCTCCAAGCCGAAGCGCCCGTTGAAAGCCGCCCAAGCCTGGCGATGCACAGGATTCGAATCGATGATGACCCCATCCATATCGAAGATCAGACAAAGACCTGGTGCGAGAAACGCCCGCTCTGATTGTAACTTATCGGACACTCACTCATCCTCTTTAGTCACAGACAGGTTTGCAGTCAGCCAGTTCATGTAGTTCGGCGCTCCGTCTACGACGGGCAGCGCCAACACTTCAGGTGTTTCATAAGAATGCGCCGACTCCAGCCTCACCCGCACCGCGTCGAACAGCTCTCGCGACGACTTGATCAGCAGCAAACACTCGTCCGCCGCTTCGATTTCTCCCTTCCAGTGATAAAAACTCCGCACTCGGGGAATCACGCTGACGCAGGCAGCCAAACGGGCCTCAACCAGCACTTTCGCAAGCTGCTCCGCTTCGACCTCTGTGGAGCAGGTGCTGAGTATTACAATCTTGTTGGTCATCAAAAAAATAGTCCAATGAGCGGGAAAGCAATGTTAATATTATCTTCCAGGCCCCCCGTACTATGAAAGTCTCCATCGGCCGCTACGCTTACCTGATTGCATTCTTCACCGTTTCCGGCTATGCCTTCGTGACCTTGCGTGGTCCCAAGGGCGTTCATGCGCTATTCGAAAAGCAGACGCAGATTCACGAAATGGAAAAGCGCAACGCCGATCTGGATAAGGAAATCGAGCGGAAGCGTGAGCGCATCCGGCGCCTCGACGAGAACGCCTCAGAGCAGGAACTGGAGATCCGCAGCCGTCTGAAGCTCATCCATCCCAACGAAAAGGTCTTCATCACGGGTACGCCCGAGAAGAAGTAGCAGCGGCCAGGCTTTCAACGCCTCGGCTCGCGGTTCGTAATCCAATCAGAACTCGTTTGGGCCGCCCGTCATTGAGTCCCTGCGTTCACTTGGAGCACGGCGGCCCCGCGAACCTGATTCCGCTTGACGGCCTGCAACGCCTCGTTGGCTTCTTCCAGACCGAACAGCCGCACTTCGGTACGAATCGGAATCTCGGCCGCAATCTTCAGAAAATCTTCACCGTCGCGCCGCGTATTATTGGCGACGCTTCGCACCACGCGTTCGTGATAGAGCAAGTCGTAGTCGAGCGGCGGAATCGGTGTCATGTGAATTCCGCCGATCGAGACGGTGCCGCCTCGTTTCAGCGTTCGCAATGCGGCGATCACCAGTTCCCCCGCCGGCGCGAAGATTAGCGCGCCATCCAGCTTCTGCGGTGGATCGTCGGAGGACCCGCCAGCCCATTCGGCGCCCAGATCGAGAGCCAGTTGCCGGTGATGCGGGTCTCGGGAGATGGCGTAAACTTGCATGCCCCAGTGCCTCGCTACTTGAATCGCGATGTGCGCCGCCGCCCCGAAGCCGTAGATCCCGAGCCGCCCTCCCGGTTCCACGCCTGACAGCCGCAGAGTGCGAAAGCCGATGATGCCGGCGCACAAAAGCGGTGCGACGTGCAGGTCTTCGAACTGTGGGGGCAGCTCGTAGACGAAGTCCTGCGGCGCGACCAGGTACTCCGCATACCCGCCATCGCGCGTCCAGCCGGTGAATTCGGCCCTCTCGCACAGGTTTTCGCGCCCGGACCGGCAGTATTCGCAGACGCCGCACGTCCAGTGCAGCCACGGAACACCCACGCGCCTCCCCGGCGTGAAGCGCGATGCTCCGGGCCCCGTTTCTTCCACCACGCCGACCACTTGGTGTCCCGGTATGACTGGCGACTTTCGCGGCTCCAGTTCACCTTCCACTACATGCAGGTCCGTACGGCACACCCCGCAGGCGTTCACGCGAATCAGTATCTGGCCCGCTTCCGGGACCGGTTTCGCCACATCCGCGACTTGCAACGGGCCAGTCTCGACCAGCCCGGGCGCCTTCAGAATGCATGCCTTCATAACCGTATTCTCGCGCCGCCATCGCGGGTGTGGGGCGCTACAATTGAGGTCATGGAACAGCCAGCGAGTACCGCCTCGGGTATCGGCAAGCGCGTCATGCTTGCGGTAGTCGGCGCCGGTATAGGGTCGTTGGCGGGTCTGCTGATCTCCTTCCTAGGCGCCGGGAATCTCGCCCTGATCGGCGGCGCGGTCGCCGGCGCCATCATTCCCCTCGTGGTGATGGGACCGCCTGGACGGTAAACGCCTGCGGTGTCAATGCTCCAGAGGTTCTGCACGCTCCACCCGTGCGAGCGAACTCTGCCCGAATCCGGCCTGCTGTTCGCGCTGCTGATGGCTTGCTCTTTGTCCGGACCAACAGGCAAGTTGGACATTCTCGCCATGCGCCGCGCCTGACGAGCCGCGCTGACGAGCCGCGCGCGTAAGCAAGCGATCGCTAATCAGAGGGCGGAAACGCTCCCTCACGGTCGCGGCACGTAAGCTACCCAAATACCTTCGCGCCCATACGTGCGCTTGCGAGCCGCGCGCGTGAGCAAGCGATGTCCCATCGCTACGTGGGACAGTCGGATTTTTCACAGCTTCTCACCTCACGGTCGCGGCTCGCAAGACACTGACGAGCCGCGCGCGTCAGCAAGCGATCGCTAATCAAGGCGTGGAAACGCTCCCTCACTGTCTCAGCACGTAAGACGCCGACGAGCCGCGCGCGTTCAGCAAGCGATCAACAATCATAAGCCTTCCCATGACCAGAAGCTCTCGAAGATCGCTTTAGACGACCCGTTGATTCATGGCCGCCTTCTGGGCGTACACTTGGATTTACCTAAAAATGCTTTTTTATACCCTCACCATCTTTTTGTCTGCCTTCCTTCTGTTTGAAGTGCAGCCGATCATCGCGAAGACCATTCTGCCCTGGTTCGGGGGAACTTCCGCGGTCTGGAGCACGTGCATGCTCTTTTTCCAATTAGTGCTCCTCTTGGGATACCTGTACGCGCACTGGATGCACCGGCTCGCACCGCGCAAACAAGCCCTGGCGCACACCGCCCTGCTCGTGGCCAGCCTCGCCACGCTGCCTATTCTGCCCAATCCGTCGTGGAAGACGGCCATTGCGGCACAGCCCTCGCTGCGAATCCTGGCCCTGCTCGCCGTCACCGTAGGATTACCGTATTTCCTGCTCTCCTCTACGAGCCCTCTGCTGCAAGCGTGGTATGCGCGGAATCACAAGGGGGGCCTGCCGTACCGCCTCTTCGCGCTTTCCAATTTGGCTTCGATGCTCGCGCTGCTGAGTTATCCCGTGCTCATCGAGCCGAACCTTCCCACGAAGGGGCAGGGCATTACCTGGTCCGTAGCGTACGTCTTGTTCGCCGGATTCTGCGCTGTGACGGCGTGGCGAGCCTCCCTGGAAGTAGGAGGTACGGCCGCGGCCATTGCCCCGGCCGCGGACGAGTCCGAGATCCGCGAGCCCGGCTGGAAAGATCGCTTGTTGTGGCTGGGGCTGGCGGCCAGCGCCTCCGTGCTCCTGCTCGCGATCACTACCCACCTCACGCAGGATGTTGCCGCTATTCCATTCCTGTGGCTCCTGCCTCTAACCCTCTATCTGCTGAGCTTCATCATCTGCTTCGAGGCGCCGCGTTTCTACCGCCGCAAGGTGTTCGGTCCGTTTTTTGCCGTGGCTCTGGCCTTCATGGCCTATCAAACCTGGCCCGGCCGTCTGCATCACGAGTATCTGATCCCGATGGGGCTTTTGCGCAAGCTGGGTGCGGCCCACGTCAACGATATCGTTTTCGAAGCGCCATCCATGAGCGTCCGCCTGGTGATTGCGCTGCTGGCCTTGGCGTTGTTCATCGCCTGCATGGTGTGCCATGGGGAGTTGGTCCGGTTGAAGCCGCATCCCCGCTACCTTACAGGCTTTTACGTCATCGTTTCGCTCGGAGGAGCCTTTGGCGGTTTGTTCGTCGGACTCGTCGCCCCCAATCTTTTCCGCGCCTACTACGAGTTTCCGATCGGACTGGGGGTCTGTGCGCTGGTCACCTTCCTGGTATTTACGCGGGATCTCTGGAGCGCCCGGGCTGTGCCTAAGCTGGCGGGCATCCTGACGCTGGTGATCGCCTTGGGTGTCTATTTGTACTCAGTGGGCAGCATCATGCACACGCTGGTCGCCGGGTATCGCGTGGTGGAGCGCAATTTTTACGGGCAGTTGCGCGTCTCGGAATACGGCAATCCCGCGATCGACGAGGATGCGGTGCGCGTCTTTGTTCACGGCACCATCAATCATGGCGAGCAGAGCCTGCGCGAAGCGTATCGCCGCCAGCCGATCACGTACTTCTGCGAAAACTCGGGCATCGGCCGGGCGATGAAGGTGCAGGAAGCGGAAGGCGCGCCGCGCCGTATCGGGATCCTCGGGCTGGGCTGCGGCACGCTGGCCGCCTATGGCCGGGCCGGCGATACGCTGCGGATCTACGAGATCAATCCGCTAGTCCTCGACATTGCGCGGAGTCAGTTTACGTATCTGCAGGACACTCGCGCGAAGGTGGAAATGTCCATCGGCGACGGGCGGTTGCTGCTGGAGGCGGAGCCCAGCCAGCAGTTCGATCTGCTGGTGATGGATGCGTTTTCGGGAGACTCGGTGCCGGTGCACCTGATCACCCGCGAGGCCTTTCAGACGTACTTCCGCCACCTGAAGCCCAATGGCATCCTGGCGATCAACATTTCCAACACCTACCTCGATCTGGAGCCGGTGATGGAGCGAGCCGCGAACGCATTTCATAAGATCGCGCTGCTCTACAGCTATACTCCGCCCGACGAGGACTTCCTCTGCTTCGGATGTAGCTGGACGCTGATCATGGACCCAGCCACCGTGGATAAGTACCCGGAACTGCGGACCGACGCCACCGAATTACATCCCGGGCGGCCCTTCCGCATCTGGACAGACGACTTCTCCAACATGTACAGCATTTTGAAGTGATGCCACCGGTGGAACCTCGAGTCGTGGACGAACGTCGAACCCGAGGAATCGAGGAAGAGCCATATGCAGGAAGGGGATCGTTTCAAAGAGAGATACGAAACCGGAAACACTCCTTGGGATATCGGCAAACCTGACGTTAACCTCATTCAGACGGTCGCTAATATTCCCATACAACCATGCAAAGCCCTGGAAGTCGGATGTGGTACTGGCGACAACGCGATCTGGCTGTCGCAACAACACTTCGAGGTTCTGGGAATTGACAGTTCGGGCATTGCGATAGACAAGGCGAAACAGAAAGCGTTGAAGGCCGGCGCTGCATCTGCTTTTCATCTGGCCGACATTTTCAAGGATCAAATTGAAGGAGCGCCATTTGGCTTTGCGTTTGATAGGGGATGCTTTCACACCGTAGACTCAGAACCGGCGCGGGACCGATTCGCTGAACGTCTGAGCGAGCTTCTGACTGATGCCGGTCTGTGGTTGAGTCTTCTGGGCAACGCTGATGAACAGCGCGATGGCCGTACCGGCCCTCCGCAGCGAACCGCCCGAGACATTGTGAACGCTGTGGAACCTTATTTTGAGATCCTTTCACTCGTCTCGGGACACTTCGGATCGAATCGGCCCGACCCGGCGAGAGCATGGATCTGCCTGATGCAAAAGAGGGGTAAGTCCGAATCCCGTTAATTACTCGATGCCGAGTTTCCGCTGCATCTCTTCGAGTGAGTAGCCCTTCGTCTCCGGGTACGTCGCCAGCACCACGAAGAACTGCACCACCATCATCACCGAGAAGAACACGAACGGCGCGCCGCCCGAGGATGCCGCCAAGATCGGAAAGATGCCCGAAATCAGCGCGTTCATGATCCAGTGCGTGAAACTCCCCAGACTCTGTCCCTTCGCCCGCACGCGCGTTGGAAAAACCTCGCTGAGGTAGACCCAGATGACCGCGCCCTGCGAGAATGCGAAGAAGGCGATGAACCCCACCAGGCACCACACCAGCAGATCCTGATGCGTCCCCGCGAAGAAGATCGCCGCCACTCCCGCCAGCGCCACCGCCGTCCCGATCGACCCGATCAGAAGCAGCGTCTTCCGTCCGATCCGATCGATCACCGACATTGCCAGCATCGTGAACAGCAGATTGGTGGCTCCCACCGCCACCGCCTGCAAATCGCCCGAAACCTTCGTGAAGCCGGCTTTCGCGAAAATGTCGTTCAGGTAGTACAGCACCGCGTTGATACCGGAGAACTGGTTGAACATCCCGATCGATACCGCCAGAAAGATCGGGAAGCGGTACTTGTGCCGGAACAGCGGCTCGTTGTCCGCGCCATGCCGAGCGTCTACCGAGTCCGCGATCTCGGCCAGATCCTTGCGATAGTCCGGGTCGCCCGTGCTCCGCAGCACTTCCTCCGCTTCCGGCATGCGCCCGCGCTTCGCCAGCCATCGCGGACTCTCCGGAATGCTGAGCAGCAGGAGGCAGAACAACGCGGCGGGAATCGCCGGAACTCCCAGCTTCCAACGCCATTCGGCATCCCCGAAACCCATCAGTCCTACCAGGTAATTCGAGAAGTAAGCCAGCAGAATGCCGAAGACAATATTGAACTGGAAAAAGCCCACCAGGCGTCCGCGCTGTTTGGCAGGCGCGATTTCCGCAATGTACATCGGACCCAACACCGACGACGCTCCGATTCCGAGGCCGCCGATGAAGCGCGCCACCACAAACGCAGACCAGTTGAAGGCGAAGGCGCAACCGAGTGACGACAACAGATAGAGCACGCCGGTGATCCGCAGGCTGGCGCGCCGCCCGTACTTGTCGCCTGGAATCCCACCGAACATCGCGCCGAGAATCGTGCCGTATAAGGCGGCCGCCACGGTCAGCCCCAATGTCGCCGGAGTCAGCCCATACGTCGTCGTCAGGGCCCCGGTGGCGCCAGAAATCACTGCCGTATCGAATCCGAACAGCAGTCCGCCGAGGGCGGCGACCAGGGAACTCCTGATCAAAAATCCGTTCATCCGCATGTGGTTGTCTAGCAGTGTACCCCGTCGCAGCATGGTGCATAATGGATACCGGGATCGGAAAAGGAGTACTCATGGCAAGTGACAGTGTGGACCGAAGGGATTTCCTGAAGGGCGTCGCCGCGACTGGGATCACCCTTGGGGCGACCAACACCGCGTTTGCGGGCAAGACCGGAACCAAGATGACTGGCGGCCGCGTGCTCGGCGCCAATGATCGCATCAACGTGGGCGTAATCGGGTGCGGCGGACGCGGCAGCTACGTCGCCGATCATTTCGCGCAATTCGGGCAGAAGAACAACGACGCCTGCCGTATCGCCGCCGTCAGCGATGTCTACGAGTTGCGCAAACGCGAGCATGCCGAGAAGTTCAAGGTCAAAGGCTATCTGGATTACCGCGAACTCCTGGGCCAATCCGAAATCGATGCCGTCATCGTCGCTTCGCCGGACCACTGGCACGCCAAGATGGCGCTGGATGCCATGGATAAGGGCAAGGATGTCTATCTGGAAAAGCCCATGGTTCACACCAACGACGAGGCGCGGCAACTGGTCGCCACTGTCAAGGAGACCAAGCGGGTGTTGCAGGTGGGCTCGCAGACTACCTCTGCCGACATGTGGTGGAAGGCGAAGAAGGCGATTGCGGATGGCATGATCGGGCAGATGCTCATGAGCCAGGGCTCGTACCACCGCAACTCATTCGGCGGCGAATGGAACGACGGCTGGCCGATCAATAAGGATGCCGGCCCGGATGCCAAGGGTGATAACTACATCGATTGGAATATGTGGCTGGGCTCGGCCTTCAAACTCGCACCCAAACGGCCCTACAATGGCGACCGGTTCTTCCGCTTCCGGAAATATTGGGACTATTCGGGTGGTATCGCCACTGACCTCTTCTATCACGTGGTCGCGCCGCTCAATATCTGCTGGGACGAGCCGCAGTTCCCGCAAAAAGTCATGGCGACCGGCGGCATCTACGTCTTCAAAGACGAGCGCGAGGTGCCCGACACCTTCCACCTGCTGGCCGAGTATTCCAAGGGCCATTCGCTGGTGCTGAGCTCGTCGATGGCCAACCGCACGCACATTCCGGGACTGATTCGGGGGCACGCGGGAACGATTGAATTGGTCAGTCACGGCGAGTTCGAACGGATGGTCCCCTACATCACCGTCACCCCGCAAGTAGAGCGGAACCCGGCGACGAATCAGCGCGAGGCCATCGGCGGCAAGACGTACGCCGAGAAGTTCGGGACCGAGCCGATCAAGATCCCCATCGACCAGACGGACATGATGGCATTGCACATCGGTAATTTCCTGCAGTGCATGCACACGCGCGAGAAACCGCATCTCGACGTGGAGACCGGAGCGCGCGCGGTGGTAGTGATCAATCTGGCGGTGCAATCGTACCGCGAAGGCCGCACTCTATATTGGGACGAGAAGAAGTGGAAGGCGTCCGACAAGCCCGTTAAGGCGTAATCTTGCCCCGCGACGTGGCGCAGACACTCATGTCTGGAGCGTCCCGACTCTTCGGGACGCTTTTCGCGCCGGCTACTTGCATTGGTGCTTTTTGGGTGGGGCAGGCGCGTTCTTTCGCCTGCCTGAAACGGGTACAATCCCCGTTTTGAGCAGGCGCTTTCGCCTGCTCCACCCCTGCCTATGCCGCGTTGCCGAATCGCTGCAGGCACGTCTGCCCGCACCTCCCCGTCTCTGTCCATTGCGTGCAATCACGCACCAGCAGTTCATCCTCTCCGCGGGCATGCATCCTCACGGCAAACCCCGGATCCAGGCGCACCAGTGCCGGAATGCCCGATTCCGGACAGGTCAGATGCCGCGCGACCTTCGCTCTTCGCCAGGTTCGTCCCAGAGCCCAGCCAACCGGCAAGAGCAATGCCAGCAGGAAATACCCCATCACGGTAAATACGGACCACATCGGGATTGCCTCCTTTTCGTCAAACCGCCGCTACGGGGCAGCGCGATTCGCGCACAATTCCATAGGTATTCGCCCGCAGGCGTCCCAGCATGCCGTGCGCTCGCCCACGCCCAGCCACCACCAGGTCGGCCCCCCAGGACTGTGCGGCTTCACGGACCGCTCCAGGAACGTCACCCACCTCGACCATGATCTCTCCCGGCACCTTCACGGCCTCCTGGAGCTTCGCAATATCGCGCCGCGCGTGGGCCACCAGTTCGGTGCGCCATTGCGAGTCGAAGGAAACGCCTTCCAACCGCACCGTGGACGTCGGGATCACATGAACGATCGACACGTCCGAGCCAAATTCACTGGCCAAAAGGCCGGCCCACTCGAGCACACCCCGGCTTTCGGGACTCAGATCGAGCGCGCACAGCACCTTTCGAAAGCACGGCGGGCCAGGTGCTGACTCCATATGCGGACCGGTAATGACCGGGCAGGCCACATCGTGGAGCACTTTGGCGGTCACCGACCCCAGCAGGAAACGCCGGAACGGACCATATCCATGCGTGGGCATGACAATCAAATCGCACCCTTCCGAGCAGGCGAATTGCGCGATGACCCGCGCCGGATCGCCTTCCATCAAGATACGCTGCACTTTGAGCGATCTCAGCTCATCGGCAAGAAACTCGTCGAGTTCCTCCTGTACCTGTGCAAGGGTCGATTCCAGGTCGTAAGGCGGCGGCGTGGCGTACCCTTCCGGTGAACTGTAAGCGGCCCAAGGCTGAACGAACACGTGCAGCAGGATGAGCTCGGAGTGAAAGCGGCATGCCAGAGCGGCTGCATAGCGGGCCGCGTCCTGGCACCGGTCCGAAAAGACCACGGGTACCAGGATCCTCGAGATCAAAGCCATTGGAAACCTCCTTGCCAGAAAGACCGCGGGCTGTCGCGCCGTCCGCCTTGCATCACCAGGCCGGGAAGAAGTGGCCCAGAACTGCGACAACAATCACCACGATCGCTATCAGAATGGTGGCGGGAACAAAGTTGTTCGTGAGGCTGGTTTGGGGAACGTCTCCCAGCCGGTGGTTCCGTTTGCGGAGTACGCCAGACATAGTCTGAACCTCCCAAGGCCATTCGGGCGGCCGGTCTATCCACCTATATTCTAGGAGTAGCCGAAGCAGAATACAAGGTCTGATTTGCTGGAAATGCCAGGTCTCTGACGGGGGGTGCGCGACATAAAAGTGGTGAACCGCCGTAACCCGATTTTAGTCGCGGGCGTTTTCGAGTACGTTCGGCATGCTTGTGGATCGAGCATTGGGAACTGCGCCGGCGATGACCGGTGG